>Ga0256405_10000452_pt1 | contig 135921 bp, 114 predicted proteins | sample RumenRJG_02DNA_FD_189096 | JGI IMG/M metagenome (GOLD analysis project Ga0256405, IMG submission 189096) | Bovine rumen microbial communities from Lethbridge, Alberta, Canada - RJG_02 | ecosystem: Host-associated > Mammals > Digestive system > Stomach > Rumen | place: Canada: Alberta...
TAAAACCATCTGGAGTCTCAACCCAGATTCCTTGTCGATACAATTCAACACATTTCTTTTTGTATTCAAATGAATAGCGCATAAAAATACCCCTTTTACTTTTGTCCAGTAAAAGGGGTACATATCACTTTAAGGGGTGCACTTCAATGATTAAAAATCAGACAGCTTTTTTTTATTCAACCTGACTGTATAGACTACTCAACTCATCGCGCCAAGATGCACGTTTATCCCGGTCTTCAATTTCAATAATTTTTTTTATCTGAAAATGACGTTGATCCCTCATATTTTCATAATACAGAACCGCAAAACGACCTTGTCCGATGTATGCAATTTTTTCGTTTTGACCAATAGTTTCGGAAGATTCCAGCATTTTCATCACACATTCAAAATGCATAGGCTGCCCGGAAACTTTATCGCAAATTGCACTAGCCATATCAGTTATACGTTCATTACATTTCGGACAAATAACTTCTCTTGATTTTAATTCTTTTATAGCATTCTCTTTCTGCTGAAGAAGCTCTTCATTTTCATGAGCTACATAGTGAAATTTCTCACGGGTATGAAATCCCGCATCATGATTATTACGATTTGAATTGCGGTTCTTATTATTCTGTCCCTTTGAATCATTCCAATTACGATGTTTCCGACCGTGTCTGTTTTTTTCCATAAACTATCAAGCTCCCGTTCCGAGCCGACAAATCAGTCACGGAACTGTAATTCATCAGGATCCTCAACCAATTTACGGCTGATTACCTGAGCTATCCTAAAAATTGCGTTATTTAAATAATCCTCATCATGAATTTTTTCTCTCAGTTCTAGCAACCGGGGAGAAAGGCATTCTTCGCGCTCAAGCACTAATGTTGAAACGGCATCTCTTCTTTCAGAAATCATAAAAGCTCCGAAAAAGCATTTTCTATATGATAGACATCGGGAAATCCCGGCATATCAAGAACAATTACATCAAAACGAATATAGCTGTTACTATATTGTCGATGATTTAATAGAAAACGTTTAGCCGTTTTTATAATTCTTTTTTGTTTTCCGATATCCAAAACCTTTGCCATAAGTTCCGGAGTTCCATTAGGAAGAGTCTTTACTTCAGAAAAGACAAGCAAATCGTCTTTTTCAAGAATTACATCAATTTCGCCTGTCTGAGTTCTGAAATTTCTGGCAACCACAGTATAACCCAACGATTCATAAAAAGCCGCCGCTCTGTCTTCACCATTATTTCCAATCTGCTTTTTTGATAACTGCAAATCTATAACTCTTCTATTTCACTTACATCTTCCTCTTTGCTACCAGCAGCAGGAGTTTTAGACGGAACATAATCATAAGGATTTATTTCCTTTCCATTTGTAAGCAAATAAGGAATCTTCCATTGTTTAAGGGCTGCAACATGATATGCCTTTGCTGTTTTTCCAGCTGCAAGGAACATATTCTTACCATCTTCAAAATAAACAGGCTCAGAAAAGCATACTCCAAGACGAATTCGATTTATATCAAGCTTTGCCAACTCCTTCATTTCACTCTCCTAAATACGTTTTTTATTTTATAATATTTTTTCATTCTCCACAAGAATAGAAAATATTTCGGCAACAATTTTCCATGTTGACTCGGGTATCATGCTTCCGATTTCCTGTACAGAAAGAATATTTGCTGCAATATCATCCTCGGCAATCGGAATATTATTCTCTTCTGCAATTTTCAAAAGACGTTCTGCAAGCTTTCCTTTTGCGGAAAAAGTTATGAATGGGGCTTCTGCTCCTTCAGGATATTTTAAAGATACGGCCTTAAGATTATCCATCACACTACTCCATTTACAAATCCAATATCCGCCGGTTCTGTATAAAATTCACAAAATTCATTGTCCCTGCAAAAAAAAACTTCAGAATCTGGAAACTTTTTTTTAAAATCCGTGGAAAGTGCAAAATCCATTTCAACATCACCAGTACTGGATATAATAATTTTACAACACCTTTCATTCTTCAGAAAAACAGCAAATCCGTAAATATGACCGCCATAACTCATGGACAGCGTAAAATGATCTAAAATTTTTGAATAAGAATTCAAAAAACCACAAAAACTACCGTTTCCGGCTTTTTTATTAGCCTTAGAACTAGAAAACTCAAATGGAATTTTTATCCAGTTGCCTTGAATACTAGCTCTACTATAAGAAAACCCCAAATGATTGAATAAGGTTACTACCCCTTCTTTTGTAGATGAAATTTTTTCACCATTTAGAATCATTTTAAAAAAATCTCGCACAGGATTTTCTCTTGTATTATTAGAAAAATCAAAATCTTCGGAAAAAGACATTGAATTTTCCCCGCCGCTCATAATTTCTTCCACTGACTTTTCGCTTGCCTGCAATCCCTTACATTCGATTAAATACGCAATTATAGACGCATTTTTTTCACGCCCCTTAAATTTCATTCCTATGGCGCGGGCCTTAATAAACAAAGCCCTTTCAAAACGAATTCCAAGGTTACGCATTTGATTGTATAAAGAAAGTGATATTTCATCTGGAATTAATCCAATCCTTTCAAAATAACTTATAAGTTTTGGATCAGAGATTTTACCTGTCATATCAATGACAGAATTGATTTTTTGCAGGCCTGCATCCTGTACAATCATTTTTACATTCTGCTGCTGCAGAACAATACGATTATTTTCCAGCATGATTGTAGTAAAAAAACCCATTCCAGGCTTCAAAGGCAGTTCAGATTTTATAGAGAAACGCCCCCCGCCAAAAGCCGCAGTATAAGAATTATTTCCGTCTTTTTTAATTATACGTACATAAACAGAACTGCCCTCACTTAAAGTCCGTTTTTCAGACCTGTTAGTGAGGGCAGCTGAATGCACTACAACATCAGTTTTCATGCAGTATGCTTACTAAGCCTGAGCAGCACCTGTGTGTTCAGCAGACTTTTCAGCCTTGATTGCTTCTTCCTGTGCGTGAGCAGCAGCTTCAGCAGCTTTGTTCTGTTCGTTGATGAAGTTAGAAATCTTACCACCAAGCAATTCTTTAACTTTCTTATCCTTACCGATTTTGTCGCGGAGGTAGTAAAGCTTAGAGCGGCGTACTTTACCTGCACGAACGATTTCTACCTTTACAATGCGTGGGCTGTTTACAGGGAATACACGTTCAACACCTACACCATAAGATTCCTTACGAACTGTGAATGTCTTACGAGCGCCAGTATTCTTAATGCAAAGAACGATTCCTTCATAAACCTGGATACGTTCTGTTTTACCTTCGATAATCTTGAAGTAAACCTTTACAGTGTCTCCTACTTTGAACTGAGTTGTAAAAGCTCTTTTCTGTCCTTCTTCAATTGCTTTAATAAGATCCATTATAAATCTCCTGAGTCAGCAGGCTTTGAGTGTTTTTTCTTTTTCTTTGAACTTTTCAAAGAATGAACCTGCTCTGTTATTTCCTCAATCATCTTTTCGGCTTCTTCAGAAAGCTGTCCGTTCATGCGTGCAGACCAAATCATATCCGGTCTGTTGCGCAATGTTTTTTCAAGACGTTTCTTAAGCCTCCACTTCCGGACATTTTCATGATTACCAGAAAGAAGAACCTCCGGCACTTCCATGCCCTTAAATACACTTGGCCGTGTATACTGTGGATATTCAAGAAGCCCGTCGCTATGACTTTCCTCTACAAGAGACTCGCTTGAAATTACGCCGTCCACCAGTCTGTAAATGGTGTCCACCATAACTGTTGCAGCAAGTTCCCCGCTTGACATTACATAGTCACCGATAGAAATTTCGTCGTCTACGTAATAGTCAATTACCCGCTGATCAATACCTTCGTAACGTCCGCAGATAAATACGAGTTCATTCTCGCGACTTAATTCCTTTGCTTTTTTCTGCGTAAAAGGCACACCGCCCGGAGTAAGATAAATCACTCTCTTGCGCTTTGCATTTACACTGTCCAAAGCCCGGCTTAACGGTTCAGTCATCATAAGTTGACCGGCACCACCACCGTATGGAGCGTCATCACATTTATGGTGCTTATCTAGGGCAAAATCCCTGATGTTCACCAAATCGTAGGCAATAATTCCCTTTTCAACCGCTTTGGCCATGATTGAGTTTTCAAAATAAGCCTTCGGAATCTCCGGGAATAAGGTCAGCACAGTAAATTTCATGGAATTACTCCAGAATCCAGAGGTGCATCAGTTGAATAGTCTTGTTTGTCACATCAACATTCTTAACATGCTTCAATGTCAGCGGCACAAGAGCCTTTCTAACCTTTCCAGCTGAAGAATATTTCATGTCATCTGCAAGAACAGTGCAACTCTCGGAGAGAGAAACTTCTAGTAAGTAACCTGCTCCGCCTTCCAATACGTCTGTGATTGTTCCGACTATTTCTGCCGGCGCAGTCACCGCTGCCGTTCCATTGTCACCCTTCCATATTAAAGAGCAACCTTTTAGATCTTCAATATACCACTCATTCTCTTCAAGAGGATGAGCAAACTTACGGTCAACTACAAGTTCCCAGCCATTGTACTTGCGTACATCTTCAGGGGTTGCAATTTCCTTAAGCTTCATGTACAAGGTACCGCATCCTTCTTCTGCACTTTCAACAGTACATTTTTTTGAATCAGAACCGTGCCTCAAAGTCACTTCCTTTAATACCGCGATATGTTCGTAGTCTCCAGAAGCACTTTCAACTTTAAATTCTCCGGAAACGCCGTGAGCGCCACGGATGAAACCAACAACAAGCTGCTCTTTACTCATCTGTAAACTTAATCCAGAATATCAAGGCTGTAGCGCTTTCCGTCTTTTGAAGCAGAAGCACTAAGAACTGTACGCATGGCTTTTGCAATGCGACCGTACTTTCCGATTACTTTACCGATATCACTTTCAGCAACTTTAAGTTGAAGAACCATGCCTTTTTCGCCTTCAGTTTCGTCCACTGAGACCGCAGATGGATCATCGACCAATGATTTTGCAATGTATTCGATCAGGTCTTTTTCCATTTTCGTTCCCTTATTAGACTAGTTAGCAGACTTTTTAGCAGCGATTTTCATCAACTTAGAAACGATGTCTGTAGGCTGAGCACCAACACCAATCCAGTAATTAGCACGATCCATGTCGATAGAAACCTGACGTTCTTCTGCTTCAACTGGCATGAAAGTACCGATTTCTTCGATGCAAACACCGTCACGTGGGCTGCGTGAATCCTGAACTACAACACGGTAGTAAGGACGCTTTTTTGTACCGAATTTTTTAAGTCTGAGTTTGACCACTTTATAACCTCCACAGAACTCAACCGAATCTAGCCGAGTTCCGAAATTTTAAAAACATACAATGACATCCATTGTGAGCTTGAGCACTTATTTTATAGAATTACAGATATTTAGTCAATGTAAGAGCCGGCTTTATCCAAATCAAATGCACTATAAAATTTGAAACCTAAAAACCGGCCGCCAATAAAAAGCCTATTGCCAAGGAAGGAATTTTACACAGCTTTATAAACACCCTTTATCTCTGCAATGTACATAACATGCCAATCGTTGTCGCCGTAAAAAGTTCCAGCCAATTCTTTTGAAGAACTTGCAAAGAATTCCGAGGCCATTTCCTGGCAGTAAAGTTTTTTACAGGTAAACACAAGGCGGCTTTCCCTAAAGTATGGAACAGAATCAATATGATCGACCGTTAACCCCGTTGCTGAAACTTTATCTTCATTGCGACCGGAAGTTTTTCCGCAATATGTCAGTTCCTTGCGGTACTTTTCATCAAAGAAGCACAGCGAAAAATCATCAGAAGCATCCAAAAACGTCTTTGTGTAACGTGATTTTCTTACATATAAAGTCACAACATTTTTATTCCATATAAAGCCAAGACCGCCCCAGCTGGCAGTCATCATGTTCGTTCTGCCGTCTTTTTCAGAGGTAATAAGGAACCAGTTTTTTGAAATCATTTTAAAAGGATTTTCGTTCAATTCTTCTACGCTTATCTCGTTCATATTCATTCCTATATTCTGCATAAGGACGATCGCAGGCCGATTATCTGCCCCGTCCCAATACAAGATTTTACAAATTGTAAACTATAATTGCTTTTTTGACTGCATCTGCAATCTTAATGTCAATTATGGTTGAATCTTGACAGGAATGCCTTTGTGCGTTCCTGCTGAGGATTATTGATTATATCAAAAGGCTTCCCCTCTTCCACAATGACGCCTCCATCCATAAAGAAAAGATAATCGCTTATATCACGGGCAAAAGCCATTTCATGAGTAACTACGACCATCGTCATTTTTTCCGCGGCAAGATCTTTTATAACGGCAAGAATTTCACCGGTGAGTTCTGGATCAAGAGCACTGGTCGGTTCATCAAAGAAAAGCACTTCAGGACGAAGAGCAAGGGCACGGGCTATTGAAACGCGCTGCTGCTGACCGCCAGAAAGCTGGCACGGATAACTAAATGCCTTGGATTCAAGTCCCATTCGCTTTAACAGAAAATATGCTGTTTCCTGTGCTTCTCCCACAGTTTTTTTAAGCACACGAACCTGAGGATCAACGATATTTCTAAGGACAGAAAGATGCGGAAACAAGTTGAAATTCTGAAACACGAGACCTGTCATAAGACCAATCTCATGAAGCTCATTTTTAGGAGCATAAATTCCGTTCTTTACGAGTGTCTTTCCGCAGATGGTTATATCTCCGTCCGTCACAGTTTCAAGCTGACTTACGCAACGTAGAATTGTAGATTTTCCTGAACCGCTGGGACCAATTATAGAAAGCACTTTACCCCTGTGCACTGAAAATGAAATATCATTTAAAACCGTCACGGTACCAAAAGACTTCTTAAGATGTTCAACTTTGATAATTTCTTCCATAATACGAGCCCTTATTAACGATAGTAAGACATTTTCTTTTCGATCTTAATAAACGCAAAAGAAACAAGAGCGTTCATCACAAAATAAAAGACGCCGGCAATAAAAAGAGGCATAAACGAGAACAACGCACTTTGACGTTCCTTTGCAACAAGAAGAAGTTCTGCAACCCCGATCACAGAAACAAGAGCCGTATCCTTAACAAGCGTAATAACTTCATTTCCCATAGCAGGTACAATCCGTTTTACAACCTGCGGAAGAACTATAAAAAAGAATGATTGAACTTTTGAATAACCCAGAACCTTACAGGCTTCGTACTGTCCTTTTGGAATAGATTCTATACCGCCACGGTAAATTTCCGCAAAATAACATGCATAATTAACAGAAAGTGCAACAATTGCAGCAGGAAAACGTTCCCAACGCAGATTAACCTCGTAGCCCAGAGAACGCAGCCAGTTAAAAAATATTCCCGGTCCGAAATAGACCACCAGAAGCTGCAGCATAAGAGGGGTTCCTCTTATTATCATCAGAAATACATTAGTCAAATAAGAAACAATTTTACTTCTCGACATCCTTCCAGATGCAATCAAAACCGCAAGTGGAAGCGAAAAAATCAATGTCAGAAAAAAGACTTCAATTGAAGTCATAGAGCCTTCTGCCATAGCTCTAAGCATTTTTATATAACGTGTGCTCATAAGCTGATTATAAAGGCGATTAAAAATCTACTCAATAGAGTTTAATGATAACACGCATCGTGAATTTCAATTTCTTCAAGGATTCAGAAATTGCATTTTAAACGAACGAAGGAATGCCTAAGAAACCACGCAAGAAGCGTCTCTATCGGTTCCAATTTTACAATTCAAGTCAAATGCAACTATATAGTCCGCCGATTACAAACCGGAGAGCAAAAACACCGCATTTTATTCTTATAAGGCATTCCCTACATTTTCTTTTGATCAGAGGTTACCAAAACTAAAAAACTTTTATCTAGCGTAACCTCCTTACGTTCTTTTATTTACCGATTACAGTAATATCTGCACCAAACCATTTTTTTGAAATAGCTTCAGCTGTCCCATCTGCTGCCATCTCTTCCAAAACTGACTGAACGGCGTCGCGGAGCTTAAGATCATTTTTTCTAAAAGCAATTCCATAAGCCTCTTTTGCAAGTACGTCATCCACAATAACAAGGTCCTTTCCGCTCTGTGTAATGTCGTATGCAGCAACAATACTGTCCATTATAACCATATCAACACCGCGGGTTTCAAGATCATTCATCGCTGTAAGGTTATCTTTAAAAGGAACTATATTTTTAAGGGAGGCCTTAAAAGCAGGATTATGTTCCAAAGCATCCTGTGCACTTGAACCATTCTGAACCCCGGCAACTTTTCCAGCAGCGTCAGAAAAGGATTTGATTCCGCTGTCTTTTCTTACAACAAGAACCTGATCATTATTAAGATAAGGTTTTGTAAAAGCAAGTGCTTCAAGTCGTTCAGGAGTAATTGTAAGACCGTTCCAGATACAGTCAATTTTTCCTGTAGAAAGCTCAAGTTCTTTTGCATCCCAGTCAATAGGCTGAGCCTTGAATTCCACCCCTAATCTTGCAGCAACTTCTTTTGCAAGATCAATGTCAAAGCCCACAATTTCGTTGTCTTCATTGCGAAATCCCATTGGAGGGAAAGAATCATCAAGACCAAGCACAAATACATTACGCGCCTTAAGATTTTCCAATGAATTATCTGTTTTCTGAACCTTTTTACATCCAGTAAGAGCAGAAACCAACATACATGCCATTACAACAAAGGCAATTTTCTTCATATTTTTCTCCCATAAAAAGCCAGGAAGAATACTTAAGCATCCACCTGTTTTTTGTACTGTTCCACAATATAATGAGGGACAGAAACTTATATATAGATTTGCAACGCAAACCCTAAAGATTAAAACCGACGTTTTTACGACAGTTTTTACCTTAAAATCCCAAGTTTTTAAGCGTTCTTCTTCAGAAATGACTTCAAACCATTAATTTGTTCCATAACTTTGTCTTCTGCAGGACCGCCGTCCGTTCTACGGGCATTTACACAAGCTTCCGGAGGAATAATGCTGAATATATCAGAATCAATAAGTTCTGAGCAAGATTTGAATTCTTCCAAAGAGAGATCTTCAAGCCGGCATCCCTTTTCTATTGCGAGGCGGACTGAATGAGCACTTACTCCATGAGCAGTTCGGAAAGGCATTCCTTTACGAACAAGATAGTCAGCCACATCAGTAGCATTAAGGAATCCGTCCTGACAGGCATCATTCATTGCCTTAAGATTCCACTTTGCAGAAGAAATCATGTAAGTAAAGATTGAAACGCAGGAAATTACTGTATCGCAGGCATCAAAAAGGCTCTGCTTGTCTTCCTGCATGTCGCGGTCATATGCAAGCGGAAGCGCCTTCATCATTGTAAGGAGTGCCATAAGATCGCCGTAAACACGACCTGTGCGTCCGCGGATAAGTTCTGCAAAATCAGGATTCTTTTTCTGTGGCATGATGGAAGAACCCGTAGACCATTTTTCGCTTAAATCAATAAAAGAAAATTCTGTAGTAGACCAGAGAACGACTTCTTCGCAGAAACGTGAAAGATGCATCTGAATAAGGCTCAATGCAGAGCAAACTTCTATACAGTAGTCACGGTCAGAAACGCTGTCCAAACTGTTCATTGTAATACTTTCAAAACCAAGCTGAGCGGCTTCATACTTACGGTCAAGAGGAAGCCCTGAACCTGCAAGGGCGCCGGAACCGATAGGACTGATCTTTATACGCTTTAAAGAATCAGAAAGGCGTTCAAAATCGCGTACAAGCATCCAGCTCCATGCACACATATGATGAGCCAGAGTTACCGGCTGAGCATGCTGCATGTGTGTATAGCCCGGCATTATGTCTTTTGTATGAGCTTCTGCAATTTTTACAAGGGAATCCACAAGAGTAAGGATTCTGTTCTGAAGATCCGGAATAAAGCGGCACAGATAAAGGCGTTCATCTAGTGCAATCTGGTCGTTACGGCTTCTTCCAGTGTGAACTTTTTTACCGGGTTCACCGATGCGATCAGTAAGGGTTGCTTCAACAAACGAATGAATGTCTTCCGCAGAATAATCAATCTTAAGTGAGCCGTTATTAAGGTCTGCTTCAATGGAATTAAGACCTTCAATAATTTTTTCTGCTTCTTCCTTAGAAATAATTCCGGCATGACCTAGCATGGCCGCATGAGCACGGCTTCCCTTTATATCATCTAAAGCCATGCGTTCATCAACGTGAATTGATGTTTCAAATGCAACTGCTTCGGCATCCGGGCCTTCTGCAAAACGTCCGTGCCACAAGGCAGCATGATTATCCTGTGTATGAGTTCCGTGTTCCATATAACAACCTTTAGAAATTAGTTTTCATCCATCCACTTTTTGATGCCATTAACAATATCAGCATCAATTACGTGTTCAATGCGGCAGGCATTGTGTTCCGCCTGTTCTTCATCAACTCCGGTAACCTTTACTAAAAAACTTGTCAGAAGCTGATGTCTGTCATAAATATCCTGAGCCTTTTCCCTGCCCTTTTCAGTAAGGTTGATATGCAGGTTTTCATCGACAAAAATGTATCCTTCATCACGGAGTATTCCCATCGCTCGACTTACACTCGGTTTAGAAACATTCAGTTTATGTGCTACATCAACAGCATGACATTCATTTTTTTCGTTCCATATCATGAGAATAGCCTCAAGATAATCTTCACCTGATTCGTACATACAGCTCCCGTTCTAGACAAAGCCGCCTGATTGAAGCGACCTTGCCTTATAGCTTTTTTTCTTCAGTTAGAACTTAAAGTCAGTCGTTACTCATTACTTCCTTTGAAAGTTCCATAATCATATTATAAATCGGCTTTCCACCCGGCACCATCGGAAGAACCATTTCATCACGGTCTACACGTGCATCAATAATTGCCGCCTTGCCAGATTTAAATGCCTTATCAAACACTTCTGCAAATTCCTTTGCGTTGGTTGCCTTATAGCCCTGGATTCCATAGGCATCAGCAAGCTTAACCCAGTCCGGACCGATATCCAGTGTTGTCTGGCTGAATCGTTTTCCGTAGAAAAGGCGTTGCCACATGCGTACGTTTCCAAGCGCATTGTTGTTTTCTACAACGATTACGATAGGAAGATTGTAGTGACCGATAGTTGCAAGTTCGTTGCAATTCATGCGAAACGAACCGTCTCCGGCAATATGAACTACACGACTTCCTGTCTTTGAAAGAGAAATACCAATTGCCGCTCCTGTTCCATATCCCATTGTTCCAAGACCGCCGGAAGTAACAAAACGGCGTTTTTTTCCGAATGGATAGAACTGAGCAGTCCACATCTGATGCTGTCCAACTTCTGTAGTAATAAAACAGTCATCACCTGCAACTTCGTGAATATGTTCACAGATAAATTTTGGATTTATAGAATCCTTTGGATTCTTGTCATAGCACGAAGGATACGTTTTCTTCCATTCATTAATCTGACCAAGCCACTCTGCATGGTCTTTTTTTTCTACAAGCCCGATAAGTTTTGAAAGAACATCCTTTACATCGCCGACAATACTTGCTGTAGAGCCAATATTCTTATTGATTTCGGCAGGATCAATGTCGATATGAACAATCTTTGCATGCTGTGCGAATTTTGACGCATCTCCATATACGCGGTCACTGAAACGCGCACCAATTGCAATTACAAGATCACTTTCTGTAATTCCCATATTACTTGCGTAAGTTCCATGCATTCCGACCATCCACGTACAAAGAGGATGGCTGGAAGGGAAACAGTCGCGTGCCATGAGGGATTCGCTTACAGGACAGGAAATTTTTTCTGCAAACTTAAGGAGCTCATCTTCTGCACCGCTGATTTTCACACCGCCGCCGGCATAAATGATAGGACGTTCTGCAGAATTAATAAGTTCAGCAGCTTTCTTTAAGTCAGCTTCCTCCGGCTTTGGAATAGAAACAGCTCTTTTTATACTAGCCTTATTCAAAATCTTTGAGGCAATTTCATCAGGATTTTTACTTGGCTCAAATTCATACATATTGTTAAGAGCTGTTACATCCTTAAGAATGTCTATAAGAACTGGTCCAGGACGACCAGAACGTGCAATATAAAATGCCTGACGGATTGTATCTGCAAGTTCAGAAATATCTTTAATAAGGAAATTATGTTTCGTAATAGGAAGAGTAACGCCCGTAATATCGATTTCCTGGAAAGAATCGCGGCCAAGAAGAGCCTTTCCAACGTTACATGTAATTGCAACCAGAGGAATTGAGTCCATGTAAGCTGTTGCAATTCCAGTTACAAGGTTTGTTGCACCAGGACCACTTGTTGCCATGCAGACACCAACTTTTCCGGTTGCACGTGCATAACCATCTGCCGCGTGGCTTGCCCCCTGTTCATGAGCAGTAAGAATGTGCGTAATTCTGTTTGAATTCTTATAAAGCTCATCGTAGATATTAAGGATACATCCTCCTGGATAACCAAAAACTGTATCTACTCCCTGTTCAATAAGACATTCAATTACTATCTGAGATCCATTAATCAACATACCCGTTTCCTTTTATTTACTATGTTTCGCGTAAAAGAATAGCAGATTTTTGAACAGTGTACAATGACCAGAAAACAGGAACAAACAGAAGCTCTGTTCATAATGCATATAAAATTCCTAGTTGTGCGAAACATATTTTTATATATATACTTAAAGCATGATAGATACTAATCTGATTGTTATCGGCGCAGGCGCAGCCGGACTTAGCGCAGGTATTTATGCGGCAAGAAGCGGAATTTCCGTAATAATGATTGACGGTTCTGAAACCGGCGGACAGACGGCGCAAATTGATTCGTTGGAAAACTACCCCGGTGTCTTTCCTGCAACAAACGGTATATCATTTACAGATACGCTAAGAAAACAGGCTGAATCATTCGGTGCAAAAACCGTTTTCGATCAAGTCACTTCTATCTATAAAAAGGAAAATCTTTTTCATATTGTAACGACAAAAGGAACATATATTTCGCCGGCAGTTGTATACACAACAGGAGCAGAGCATTCAAAACTGAATGTACCGGGGGAAGCAGAATTATACGCAAAGGGAGTTTCCTACTGTGCCGTATGTGACGGGCCGTTCTTTAAGGGAAGAAACGTTTCTGTCATTGGCGGCGGGGACAGCGCATGTTCAGAAGCACTTTATCTTTCCGGCATTGCAGGGCACGTAGATCTATTCCACAGGAGGGGCACTCTTCGTGCTCAAGAGGCACTTTCTGACAAAGTTCTGGCTGACCCAAAAATTACGGTTCACTTTAACCGCGCAGTAAAAAGCATAGACGGTTCCGGCAGAGTAACGGGAATTACTGTATACGACCCGGAAACTTCTAAAGAAGAAAAAGTTAATACGGACGCTGTATTCATCTTCGCCGGAATGGTACCCAGAACCGAACTCCTGGAAACGCTACCAAAAGACAAATTCGGCTACATAATAGCTAACGAAAAGATGGAATCCTCTGTAAAAGGGCTGTACATTGCTGGCGACGTAAGATCAAAACCCTTAAGGCAGATTGTGACCGCCTGCAGCGACGGTGCGATAGCAGGATTTTTTGCCGCCGAATATGTGAAAGAAAAGAAATTACAGAGCTGAATACCAGTGTTTAAAGCGTTTACAAAATCGCAGAAATAATCCAATTATGGGGAAATTTTAGTTTTTCAGGAAGGACTGCGCCGAGCATGGAAGGGTGCGGAGCAGGATTTTAAGGGACGCGGAGCGGACCTTAAAAGACCAAGCGCAAGCGGGCCCTGGAACGCGAGTTACTGAACCAGCTGCGCCATTATCCCCGGTGCATGGCACCAGGAATAAGAAAGACATCCAGGAACTATCAGATTGCGGCAAACCCGCGTTCAAGATCGGCAATTATATCGTCAGCATGTTCTGTTCCGATCGAAAGCCGGATTGTACTCTGACTAATGCCCTGATCAGCGAGTTCAGCATCTGTAAGCTGACTATGAGTTGTTGTTGCCGGATGAATTACGAGAGACTTTACATCGGCAACGTTTGCAAGAAGGCTGAAAATCTGAAGGTTATCAATAAATTTCCATGCAGCTTCTTTTCCTCCCTTGATCTCAAAAGTAAAGATCGAAGCTCCGCCGTTCGGAAAATATTTCGTATAAAGTTCATGATCAGGATGATCTACAAGAGAAGGATGATTGACTTTTGCTACTTTAGGATGGTTCTTAAGGAATTCAACCACCTTCTTTGTATTTTCCACATGGCGTTCAAGGCGCAGACTCAATGTCTCTACGCCCTGCAGAAGCAGGAATGCATTGAACGGACTGATTGCAGCCCCCTGATCACGCAAAAGAATTGCGCGGATATATGTTACAAAAGCAGCAGGACCTACTGCATCGGCAAAACTGATCCCATGATAGCTTGGATTCGGCTCCGCAATAGGCTTGTATTTTCCGCTTTTTTTCCAGTCAAATTTTCCGCCGTCAACGATAATACCTCCGAGAGAAGTTCCATGACCTCCGATGAATTTTGTCGCAGAATGAACGACAATATCCGCACCGTGTTCAAGCGGTCTGATAAGGAACGGAGTTCCGAAAGTATTATCAATTACAAGCGGAAGACCATGACGATGGGCAATTTCTGCAATCTTATCAATATCTGGAATATCGCTGTTAGGATTTCCGAGAGTTTCAAGATAGACAGCCTTTGTTTCAGGACGAATGGCGTCTTCAACTTCTTTAAGATTATGCGCATCAACGAAAGTCGTTTTTACACCGAACTGAGGCAGTGTATGAGCAAGAAGATTATACGAACCGCCATAAATCGTTTTCTGTGCTACGATGTGGTCACCAGCCTGCGCAAGAGCCTGAATTGTATATGTAATTGCAGCTGCCCCGGAAGCAACAGCAAGGGCTGCGACACCGCCTTCCAATGCCGCAATGCGTTTTTCAAGCACATCCTGAGTTGAATTAGTAAGACGGCCATAGATATTTCCGGCATCAGCAAGACCAAAACGATCTGCAGCATGTTTTGAATTATGAAAAACATAACTTGTTGTCTGATAAATAGGAACCGCGCGGCTGTCAGTAGTCGGATCAGCCTGTTCCTGTCCTACATGAAGCTGCAATGTCTCAAAATGTAATTTTTTTGTATCTGCCATATTGGTCTCCTGTAAAAAGCAGAAAGAATGCCCCTGCACTCAACCGGCTTTTTGTACTGTTCATCAAAGAAATGAAGAACAGCGGTTAGTATTAAAGTCTGCAACGCAAACCTGCATAGCTAAACACCGACGACACTACGTCAAGTACCAGCCTGCATTTTTTCCTACTTACCTAGTAGGTTTATAAGATATATATACAGGTAATTACCTACTATGTCAATAGGTTAACAAAGAAAATTCACTTTTTTTCCTCCCCCCAAAAAAAAGCCCATGCATCCAAGAAGAAAATCCTTCCTAAATGCACGGGCGGTTATACTAACCGGTAGATGCCGGAACATATTCAATACGGTATTGTCTGTAGAACTCTTTCATCAGATTGAATCAAGAGCCTGCTTGATATCATTTACAAGGTCATTCTTATCTTCAAGACCGCAACTTAGACGAACAAGTCCTGCAGGAATTCCGGCAGCCTTAAGCTGTTCTTCTGTAAGCTGTCGGTGTGTTGAAGTGGCCGGATTCAGACAGCATGAACGTGCATCTGCAACATGAGTTTCGATTGCAAAAACCTTAAGAGCCTTCATGAACTTTTCAGCCTCTTTACGTCCGCCCTTGATTTCAAAACTAACTACACCGCATCCGCCGTTAGGGAGATACTTCTGAGCAAGTTTATAGTACTTATTTGAAGGAAGTCCTGAATAATTTACTTTTGCCACCTTAGGATGATTTTCAAGAAATTCTGCAACTGCCTGGCCGTTTTCTACATGACGAGGCATACGTACATGAAGACTTTCAAGCCCCAGATTGAGTATAAATGCATGCTGTGGAGACTGGATACAGCCGAAATCGCGCATAAGCTGTGCAGTTGCCTTTGTAATGAATGCACCTTCTTTTCCAAAGCGTTCTGCATAAGTAATTCCGTGATAACTGTCATCCGGAGTTGTAAGTCCAGGGAACATATCTTTATGAGCCATCCAATCAAACTTTCCGCTGTCTACTATACAGCCGCCTACGCATGCTCCGTGCCCATCCATATATTTTGTTGTTGCATGAGTCACAATGTCTGCACCCCACTCAATCGGACGGCAATTAATAGGAGTCGGGAATGTATTGTCAATGACAAGAGGAACATTGTGCTTGTGCGCAACGCGTGCGAATTTTTCGATATCCAGAACCGTGAGAGCCGGATTCGCAATAGTTTCACCGAACATTGCACGTGTATTGCGCTGGAAAGCCTTGTCCAATTCTTCTTCGCTTGCATCAGGATCAACGAATGTTACATCAATTCCCATTTTCTTCATTGTTACAGAAATCAGATTGAACGTTCCACCATAAATCGAAGATGATGCAACGATATGACTGCCGGCTTCGCAAATATTAAAGAGCGCAAAAAAATTAGCTGCCTGACCGCTGGAAGTAAGCATTGCGGCTGTTCCGCCTTCAAGTTCTGCTATTTTTGCGGCGACATAATCATTTGTAGGATTCTGAAGACGAGTGTAAAAATATCCGCTTGCCTCAAGATCGAAGAGCTTTCCCATATCTTCACTTGTGTCATATTTAAAAGTCGTAGACTGTACGATAGGAATCTGACGAGGCTCTCCGTTTTTAGGCGTATATCCGCCCTGTACACATGTTGTATTAATTGATTTCTCCATAAAAACTCCAAAGAACGAACCTTAATGCAAACTCAAAAGGAAACATTCTGTTCGCTGTTTTATTATGCTGAAAGTATAGAACATTGCAGGTTCTTAGGAAATAGAACTTTCACAAAAAAATTTTGACAAGATTAAGAATTCCCATAGAGACAAGTATTATCCCGCCAAGAATTTCTGCCCTGAAAGAAAGCAGAGAGAGCGATTTCTTCACAAGGAAAATTCCACCCAAACAGATCAAGAAAGTTACAACGGAAATTATAAGCGAAGCGCTCAGTGCCATAAGAAAATTGTAATCAGCAATCGTAAAACCTACCGACAGAGCATCTATAGAAGTTGCAATTCCCTGAATCAAAAGGATGAGAATTCCTTCTCCAAATAGAGTTCCTTCCGTTCCAATTTCAGAGAATGAATCAATTATCATTTTGGCACCAATGAATATAAGAGCAAAACCTGCAATCCATGGAACAAAGGAGTGAACAGCAGCAAAATAATCCACTACAATGCGGACACATGTCCAGCCGGTCATAGGCATAAAGAACTGAAAGAAGCCGAAACAGACTGCAATAGCAAGTGCCCTTGGAGCCTTCATCTTAGGATTGAACATGGCATTCGCAACTGATACTCCGAATGCATCCATAGCAAGGCCTATGCCAAGCAAAACATTACAAATAATAAAATTAATCATAGCTTACGGATGGGGCATATACCTTGCACGGCTTGTATCGGTTTCAAAAACGTCAACAGCATAAAGCCATGCAGACCCACGGCCTTCTTTCCAAGACAAGTCCTCGCCTTCCTTTTTTAAAAGATTCAGAATATTTTCATATATATATACAGCAATCCGTTCTGCACTCGGATTCTGGTCAAAATACTCAATGTCATTAAGATTAGTATGATCAAGCTTTCCGATAACCGTACGAAGCACAGACTTGAGCTTTGTAAAATCAAGCAGCATTCCGCCTTCATTCAATGTTTCACCACGCACATGAGCATAAACCTTGTAATTGTGTCCGTGCAAATTCTCGCACTTACCGTTATAATCACGCAAAAAATGAGCCGCTGCAAAATCGGCCGTTACCCTTACTTCAAACATAATTTCTCATTATAAAAAAGATACAACCCTTTGTCACATCCTTTATTTAATGATACAATTATATATCATGCTTAACAATATAAAACTGTCAATTTTATCTGGACTTATGATCTGCGTAGGCGGAACAATTTATCTTTCATGCGTTGCAAAAGGCTGGGCTCCGCTGGGTGCTGTTTTATTTGCAGCCGGACTTTATACAATATGTGTATATGGATTTAATCTGTATACTGGAAAAGTAGGTTACATTGCATATCACTTCAAAGACGCAGAATATATAAAGCTTGTAATTCTAATTCTCATCTTTAACCTTCTTACAACCTACCTTCTTGGAATACTTGCTTCTTATGCATTTCCGTGTATAGTCGAACCGGCAAAAAAAATATATGACGCAAAACTTTGCTCCCCTCTTCCTCGACTTCTTATAACAGGCATCTTCTGCGGCCTTCTTATGTTTCTTGCAGTTGACACATGGAAAAAAGGCTCGCCTTTTGGATGTTTCATATACATACCGGTATTTATTCTCAGCGGATTTGACCACTCGATTGCAAACTCATTCTATAACGGGGTTGCCAACGGATTTCAGAATGCCTTTACAACAGAAAATGCAGCTGTAGTTCTTACAGTTATAGCCGGGAATGCAATAGGCGGAATGCTGGTTCCTATGCTTACAAGAAGCTGGAAAAAAGTTTAATTGCAAACTGACTTTAAAAACGATACACTAAAACAAGGTCTGCGGCTGGCGGACACAATCCTTTAATTCCGGGTTTATATATGCAGAAGTTATTATCACAGTTACTGCCATCATTTAGTCATCAGGCAGTTGCAGCAGACGGAGTTACCGCCGTTCAGGAATCTGATATAGGTCACATTTCAATAAAGAATCTTGTATTCGACTCAAGGGAAGTTTCTGAAGGTTCCCTTTACTTTGCGTTGCCGGGCACACATACGGACGGAAAAGAATTTATCCCGCAGGCAATTGAAAGGGGAGCCTCTGTGATTGTATTTGAAGGCGAAATCCCTTCTGCAGTACAAAAAAAAGCGGCTCAAATAATCGCAAAAAAATATATAGATAGCTTTACAGGCGAAACAGCCGACGGAAAGCCAGTTGACAATGCATTTTCGAAGGGCGTGAATCCTGCGTTCATAAAAGTTAACAGCGCGCGATACGCAATGTCTCCTGTTTCCGACGCATTCTATGACTATCCTTCGAAAAAACTTATAGTAATCGGTGTTACAGGGACAGAAGGAAAATCCTCTACGGTTTCTTTCATCTGGCAGCTTCTACGCCAATGCGGACAAAAAGCAGGATTTATTTCAACTGTAGAATATTCTTTTGGAGCAGAAGCTCTTCCAAACCCTCAGCACCAGACAACGCCAGAAGCACCGATTATCCATCATCATCTTAACAAAATGCTTGAAAACGGATGTAAATACGCAGTAGTAGAATCTTCAAGCCATGGTCTTTCTCTAAAAACAAACAGACTTGGCAATGTTCTTTTTGACTGCGGTGTTTTTATGAACGTAACTCTGGAACACCTTGAATTCCACAAAAATTTTGAAACCTACAGAAATGACAAGGCAAATCTTTTCAGGGCATTAGACAAACACAACCATATTAAGACTATTGCAGGAGAAGATACAAAAGTTCCTTCCATAGGAATAGTAAACCTTGAAGATCCAAGCGCAGAATATTTTATAGGCTCGACAAAAAAACATGTATACGGTTTTACAACTTTAGGAAAAGCTGGAAAAGCTGCTGCAGAATCCGGGGAAGAAGCAGAAGCGTTGCCAAAAATACCGGAAAATCTGCGCTACATGAAGGCCCTTAATATTGCCGCCGCAAGATTCGGGCTTGACTTTACCATTGAAGCAGACGGCAAAGATGCTTCATACCCCGTAAATTTTGATCCTGTGATCCCAAGGGAAATCAGGCGCATTCCTGTCAGAGCTAATCTGCCAGGAGCCTTCAACGCTTATAATATAATGGCAGCCATAACAGCCGTTTCTTCCGTAACAGGACTGGCTTTTGAAGAAATTGCAGAAAAAGTTCCTTCTCTTACACCTGTAAAAGGAAGAATGACCGTTATCGACAAAGGCCAGCCATTCGAGCTTATCATTGACTATGCGCATACACCGAGTTCATTCGAAACAATCTTCCCTCCGATACGAAAACGCTGTACCGGACATATTTTTGCTGTATTTGGAAGCGGTGGAGAACGAGATCTTACAAAACGACCTTTACAAGGACAAATAGCAGCAAAATTCTGCGACACAGTCATTCTTGCCGATGAAGATCCTAGAGGAGAAGATCCTGTAGAACTTCTTAAAATGATTGCTGAAGGCGCAGAAAAAGAAGGAATGAAAATGAACGAAGACCTTTTCATTATTCATGACCGGAAGCAGGCAATAAGGGAAGCGTTTAAAATGGCAAGAAAAGGCGACATTGTCCTGCTTTTGGGGAAAAGCCATGAAAATTCAATCATTTATAAGGACCATGTAATGCCTTATGATGAAATCGCAGAAGCAGAAACCGCATTAAAAGAAGCGGGATTCTAAAAATAAAACATATATCACAAGGTGGGAAAATATATGAATATTGCACTAATCTACGGCGGACGAAGCGGAGAACACGAAATCTCCCTTATTTCAGCAGCATCCGTTGCAAGAGGAATAAAAAAACAGCATTCCGTAATATTGATTGGAATTACAAAAGACGGAAAATGGTATCTTCAGGACAATGCAGAATATGAACGCATTTTAAATGACAAGTCTGCTGCTCTTACAATAAGCGAAGCTCCAGAAAAATCAGTTTCTATTATTCCGGGGAGCGGAAAAAATGCGTTCTCTGTAAATGGAAAAGCTCTTTCTGTTGATGTAGTATTTCCTATCCTTCACGGAACATACGGCGAAGACGGAACCATTCAAGGACTCCTGGAAATGACCGGAATTCCTTTTGTTGGCTGCGAAACAATGGCCTCATCACTTACAATGGACAAAGAAAAGACAAAACAGGTTCTTCAGGCCTCTGGCATTCCCGTTGTTCCATACATCTGCATAAAAAGATCAGATCTAAACGATTCACAACGCTATGATGAAATTTTCCAGAGATGTATAAATGAACTGAGCTTTCCTCTGTTCGTAAAACCATGTTGCGCAGGTTCATCAAATGGAGCAAATAAAGCCTCTACTCCCAAAGAATTTTCATACGCGCTTATGGAAGCATTCTCATGGGACAACAAGGTTCTTGTCGAAAAAGCAATAAATGCACGCGAAATAGAATGCAGTGTTACAGGAAACTCAACGACAGCCTCTCCTGACAACGAGAGCGAAGCTGTAAAGGCTTATATTCCAGGAGAAATTCTTCCTACCCACACATTCTATGATTTTGATGCAAAATATAATGACCCTAACGGAGCTGCACTCCGCATTCCTGCAGAGCTTTCTCCCGATCTTATTGAAACTGTACGCTCAACTGCTGTAAAGGCATACAAGGCTCTGGATGCATCAGGATTCAGCCGAGTAGATTTCTTCATTGACAAAGATACTAACGACCTTTACTTCAATGAAATAAACACAATCCCTGGATTCACGTCAATCAGTATGTTCCCTAAAATGTGTGAAGCCGCCGGCCTTGAATTTTCCGATCTTACAGAACTTCTTATCAATGAAGCCGTATTAAGATTCAATGCAAAGGCATCGCTTACAACTTCAAGATAAAATCACTAATCAAGGAGATATATATGTACACATACAAACCGGGCTGCACATTTGAAACACTTTCAGACATTAAGAACAAACATATTGTTGTAATGGGGCTTGGACTTAACGGCGGCGGCGAAGCATGTGTACGTTTTTTCCTTAAGCACGGAGCATATGTAGTTGCAACGGACATGAAGACTGAGGAGGCACTGAAGCCTACTATTGACAAGCTTTCGTCAGACCCCTCGTTGGATACCTCAAAACTTACTTACAGACTTGGGGAACACAGAATAGAAGACTTTGAAAATGCAGACTGCGTTATAAAAAATCCCGGAATCAAAATAGAAGGGAACAAATATCTTGCCGCTGCAAAAAACATCGAAACAGACATTTCAATTTTCCTTCACTTTACTAAAGCTCCTATAATTGCAGTTACAGGGAGCAAGGGAAAATCTTCAACTGTAAGTGCAGCTCATTACGGACTGAATCAGGCAGGATTCAAGGCTTTCTTAGGAGGTAACATTACGGTAAGCCCCCTTACATTCCTTGAAGAAACTAGCGAAAGAACACCTGTAGTCCTTGAACTTTCAAGCTGGCAGCTTGCCGACCTTAGGGGTCGAGGCTGTCTTAAGCCGAAGATCTCAGTGATTACAAAGATAGTTCCTGATCATCAGAATTGGTACCATGCCATGGAGCCATACGTAGCCGACAAACGCCTAATCTACGCAGAGCAGACCAGCTCAGACTATGCCATATTTGACATGGAAGGCGACGAACCGGGAACCGGCCCTGAAAATGCCAGTACATGGGGAGATCTTTTTGCAGAAGAAACAAAAGCAACTGTTCTCCGCTATGCAAAAAACAAGCTTCCTTCCGAAACCTACGGTGCATATCAGATGACCGAACCGGACGGTTCTTTCTGCGGAAAAGCAATTCTTCCAGGAATGAGTGAGCCTGAGACCATTATGAAAGATCTTATCGTGCCCGGAGAACACATGAAAATCAATGCGCTTAACGCAGCACTTATTCTTTTCATTATGGGAGTTCCGTCAAAAAAATGCGTAGAAATAATGTCAAAATGGCCGGGGATAGATCACAGGCTTCAGTTCTTCCACGAATACAAAGGCATAAAATTCTACAATGATTCCTGCGCAACAGTACCGGAAGCGGCAGCTGCTGCAAGCCAGTCCTTTGGAAAACCGGTTCATCTTCTTACAGGAGGGACAGACAAAGGTCTTGAATTAGATCCGCTTACAGACACTCTTACAGGCAAAATTCACGGCTCAATTCCTATAAAATCACTGTACTTACTTTCAGGCACTGCCACAGAAAAGCTGCTTCCTGCACTCAATCAGTCAGGCACAAAATATAATGGACCTTACGATTCTCTTGAAAAAATGCTTGAAACTCTAAAAACAAATTTAGATAACGGAGATTTCACTGGCGATATCGTAGTTTTTAGTCCAGGAGCAACAAGTTTCGGCATGTTCACAAATGAATTTGACCGCGGAAACAAATACATGATCGCCGTAAAAGAGATTTTTAAAAACTTCTGACAATCAAGCTAAGCTAAAAAGTTTTTCTCTACTGACTTTTGAAAACGAACATTAAAAGGAGCTGATTTTCTACATGAATTATAATTTTTGCGGGCAATTTAAATTAATTTTGATTTCATTTTGTATCTTCCTCATTTCTATACCGTTTGCCTGTGCCTTACCCGCTAAAAAAAACATTCAACCTATTTTCCTTCAAAAAGAACCCGAACTGCTTGAAATATTCAGAAGAGCATACCCAGACGTACAATTCATTTCAACTTACGACAAGGCTCACAATGACTATCTGATCACAATCAGCGTAAATTCTAAAGAATCAAAAAAAAGAGAAGCATGCCTTTATTGGTGCGATGCAAAATTTTTACCGGAACAGGAAATCGCAAACAAAGAAAAATATAGGAGCATGCTTTATCTTTACAGCACAGAAGTTCCTGATCCAGAAGATTTTACCGATGCAGACATTGAAGAAATAAAGGATTTTACATCTTCAGAAAACCGGAAGAACGGAGCAATAGAGCCCCCTTTTCTTTATGACATAATCTATAACTGCATAAGCCGGGCTCTCACAGAAGAACAAATTGTAAAAGTTGATTTTCTTACAAAATCTATAAACGTTCATAAAAGTATTGCTGAAAGAATATCAAAAATATCAAAGAGAATAATGGCTCTTCCTTCTGACAGCGAGTTGCAAAATTTTTTTTCAACCCTTTCGAGAACAGACGGATATGCCTGGCGTTCAGTACGCGACACTCAATCAAGGTCATTTCACAGTCTTGGACTTGCAATAGATATACTTCCAAAAGGATACTACCAGAAAATAATTTATTGGGGCTGGCAAAAACAACTTCGTCCAAAAGACTGGTACATGACTCCAATTTCAAAACGGTGGACACCGCCGGAACAGATAATTGAAATTTTCCGCGAAGAAGGTTTTATTTGGGGCGGAACTTGGATAGTATGGGACAACATGCATTTTGAATACCGTCCGGAACTGCTTGAATACAAATATTATTGTGAAAAAATTGCCCGATGATAGAATTACATTTTTTTTTCTGATATATTAAATCGATGTCAAGAAAAGCTCCTCAGCTAAGAAAAAAAATAATAAGAAATCTCAAATATTCGCTGAAAAACCCTTTTACATGGTTTTGGTTCAGCATTGCAGTTATTCTTTGCATCATCACTTATGTAAACTTTCTTACTGAACAAGAAGCCGGCATTACCACAATATGGGATTCAATATGGTTTACTATTGTTACAACAATAGCAGGTTATTACGAATTCTCTCCGGGTTCTGTTCCAGGACGAATCGCGAGCCTTCTTCTTCTGATTTTTGGAATGCTCGTTCTTTCTGCCGTAACAGGTAAACTGGCATCGTACTTTATGGACATTCAAATAAAAAAGGAAAAAGGACTTATGACTCTACGAAATTTAAAAGGGCACTTCCTTTTGTGCGGCTGGCGAAGCGGATTTGAAAAGATTCTGGACAACATTATAAATCAGAATCCAGAAATAACCCCGGATCTTATTGTTATGATAAACGATGCTCCATCAGAAAAAATTGAAGACATAATGGAAGAAAGCCGTTTTAAAGGAATTCATTACGTCTTCGGAGATTTTGCAGACGAAAACATTCTAAAACGAGCTCTTATACAGAAAGCAGAACGCGCACTTATAATCTCTGACCACTCAAAAAATTATTCTGATCTGGAAATTGATTCACGCACTGTTCTTGCTGCAATTTCGATGTCAAATCTTAATCCAGGAATGTACATAGCAGCCGAACTTATTGATTCAAAATTTCAGAAACATCTTCACATGGCTCATTGTGACGAAATTGTTCTTACAACTGATTATGAACACAATCTGCTGGCAAGCGCATCCAGCGGAATGGGCTACAGCAATGTAATGCGCGCGCTTATAAGTGATGACGCAGATTCAGGAATCCTTATTGAAGACATCCCAAAAGCTTTTGTCGGAAAAACCTATATTGAATACCGCAGGACTCTGAAATATCCTATGGTTCTTATCGGACTCCTGCTTAACACAGGTAATTTCCAGCAGCGCCGAAAAGATGCACTCCGAGAAGCTCAGAAAAACCCGAACATAGCAAAGATTATTGATAACCTTAAAAAGGTAAAAACATTTAAAAGCAATCAGCCTGTTCTTACACCCCCGGACAATTTTATTATCCAGCGGAACACAAAGGCTATCTTTGTAAAAGGTAAACCAATGGAGGATTAGAATATGGATGAATTTTCAGTTGTACTCGAAAAACTTAATTCCATTCCTCTTTTTTCAGATTTCGATATAAAAAAGCAGGAAGACGTTAATATTCTGCATAAAGTTTATGATTCAATAACTGTTAAAAAATTTAAAAAAGGTGATCTGATTATTAAAGAAGGTGACGAAGGGGATTTCTGCTACATTCTTTATTCAGGTCTAGTAAACATAACAAGAACAACACCGGCAGGAGACATTATTGCATTGGCAAATTTTTCTTCTGCGCAGAACGTTTTTTTTGGAGAAAATGCTCTGATTGGCAACGATCCGAGATCTGCAACCGTAATGGCTGAAAGCGACTGTACGACACTTGCGCTTTCGGGGAAAAAATTCCTTCACCTATGTGAACAGGAACCAACGCTTGGATTCAGGGTAGTTTTATATCTTGCCAAGCAGATGGCGAAAACAATCAGAGAAATAAACAACGATAAAGCAACCTTATTTGAAGCACTTTACAACGAAATAGAGGGGTACCATGAATAAAACCGTATATATTTTCGGTCACAAAAATCCAGATACAGACTCAGCTGTTTCAGCAACAGCGTACGCAATGCTGAAGCAGCTTCAGGGATTCAGCAACTACAAAGCAGCAAGGGCAGGACATTTTAATCCACAGACTGACTACATTTACAAGAAATTTAACGTCACGTCCCCAAAATACATGTCTAACCTTACTCCAAAGGTTGAATATTATATGCAGGACTCATGTGAAGTTGTTCAGGAAGACGAATCTGTATGGGCAGCTCTTGGAAAAATGCAGACTTCCCAGCTCAGGGCACTCCCTGTCGTAGACAAAGAAGGGCATTATAAATCACTTTTGCACTACTCTGCATTTGCACAGCAGCTTCTTCTGGTTTTAAATCCGGAACTTCAGACAAATATTTCTACAAGTATAGGCCTTATAATCCGCACAATGAATGCCCAGCCTTTGGTCGTTCATAATCAGGAAGATATTTTTAAGGCTTCTATTCTTGTAGGCGCTGCAAGCGACGAAACTTTTACAAAGATGCTTAATGCTCACTCAAGCGAAAATCTTATTGTAATCACAAGTGACCGCGAAAGCATTTACCGCCAATGTATAGAACAGAAAGTCCGTCTGCTTATCATTACATCCGGCTACATGCTGGATAAAGAGCTAAAAGAAATGGCTCAGAAAAACGGTGTAAGCGTAATCATGAGTCCATATACAACAAGCGACACAGTAATGATGATTGCATACTCTACTCCAGTTTCAATTATGGCCGACGCTGAAATTCATGCCGTTCACCCGGAAGACACGATTTCCAGAATACGACAAATTCTTCAGGATTCCCCTATACGCCGTCTTCCTGTAGTAGATGCAGAAAACAAGGTCGTAGGAATCATTTCAGAGCATGATCTTACAAACGAACCTAACATTCGCCTTGTACTTGTTGACCACAACGAAATGAGTCAGGCCGTAGAGGGCGTAGAAAACTACAAGATTCAGGAAGTAATTGACCACCACAGAATCGGGCCACTTTCTACAACATATCCGATTACTTTTATCAACAAGCCGATTGGTTCTACATCTACAATAATAACAGGTCTTTACCAGGAAGCAAAAATTCCTATTCCAAAAGATATTGCAAGTCTTCTGCTCTGCGGAATTTTAAGCGACACCCTTATCCTTCAGTCTACAACAACAACAGAAATTGACCGTCAGACTGCAGAATACCTTTCCAACATTACAGATCTGGACATTCAGACAATCGGAAAGGAAATCCTTACAGCCGGAAGCCGTATTAAAGGCCGAACTGCGACAGAAGTAATTCATCAGGATATGAAGGAATACCAGGAAGCAAAATCTGCATATACAATCAGTCAGATTGAAGTAGGAAACCTTAAGGAAATCCTTGACCGCAAGAAAGAATTCCTTGAAGAACTTGAAATTGAACGCCGCTCTGGAAAGCACCTGTTTGCAGCCCTGCTCGTAACAGACATTACGCAGCTTTCAAGCGTCCTTCTTATAGAATACGACCCGAAATTTGAACCGTTCATCACATTCCCTAAGCAGGAAAACAATATTTACTTCCTTAAAGACGTTGTAAGCCGCAAAAAACAGCTTGTTCCTCTGATTACAGAGCAGGTTGAAAATTATCAGCGGTAAAAATTTTAGGGCTGATAAAAACTGTAATTTCAAATTTAGAAATTATAGTTTTTTCTCAGCCCTTATTCAATTTTAATTATCTTAACATTATTACTTTCGCACGACTTCCGGGTGCTCCTGGTGGTACTTTGCCTTGGCTGCATACATAACCTGCTCAGCTTTTTCTACCAAGGATTCAAGTGAAACCGGAAGAATTCCGTATGCTGATCCTACAGATACGGATGTATCCTTAAGAGCCTGCGCACAAGAAATAAATGAAGAAGTACGGCCATTGAATTCTTCTTCCGTACAGTCCTGGATTATAGTTACGAATTCATCGCCACCAATACGGTAGCACGAATTTGTCCTGAATGATTTTTTTAGAAAATCCGCAAAGGATTTTAGATATTTGTCGCCGGCAGCATGACCAAAATTATCATTCATATACTTAAGGCCGTTAAGATCAGAAAAGATAACGCCACATGAACCTGACGTACGTTTTGAAAGAGCCTGAACCGCTTGATTATATGCCGTCCTGTTTTGTAATCCTGTAAGAGAATCCTCAAAACTGATCTTTTCAAGCGACTTCTGACGGCGCATTTGCTCTGCATACTCATCTTCAATATCGCGAATATAAATCATTATGTTCTGACTCTGCAAAGTAAAATCAGGGGACGGAACGGCTTCAAAAACAACCCAACGGAATTCACCGTTTGTCCTGCGCCTATATCGGATCCGGAGGTTTCCCCTCTTTTCCAAAAAATAACGACGCATATAATCAACTTCTGTCATTCTCTTGAATACGTCGGAATCGTCTGCGTGAACAATTCCCTCTTCTACGACTTCAAGAAGCCATTGAGAAAGGAATTTTTTCGCACTTTCGCCGTTAGGCACTTCTCCATCACGGACTTTGACAATGGAATAAGTATCAAAGAAAAGATCTACCTGAAGGATCTTATGAAAATCAAAGTTAAGCTCACGTACAGCAGTATTTTCATTGCAAATCTTTTCATCAGCAAGTTTTCTAGTAAAGACAGCTACAGGATTCTGCAGCGAAAAATCTTTTGGCCGGATAAATTCCGAAGTCACCCAATGATATTGATTTCCTACAATACGTCTGTAATTAAGTGTATTTCTGGACGACTCAAAAATGCTTGTAATAAGCCCCTTTCTTGCAATAAAACTTCTGTATTCCGCAAGATCGTTTGCATAAACTTGAGAAAGGTTTTCCGTGCTTTCCAACATCGTAAAAATATCAGGAAATTCCCGGACATCATCAGAAGCCTTTAGATAATTGTAGGCACCGGAAACAATATTTACCTTTACGATATCAATGAAATCGTTCCAAAGAACGTCCATTGCAAATTCTTTATCGTCCATTTATTCATACCTTCCGCTCACCGGCATCATTAAAAAAAATAATGCCGGTAAGTAAACAGTTACTAGAATTTTTCCAGAGTACGCTCAATGCGTTCAAGTGATTTTTCAACCCCAAGAATCAAAATTGAACCCATAAGCGGAGGAGAAACGCGGCTTCCTGTAACAGCCATACGGATTGGCATCATGAAATCACCAAGCTTGACTCCAAGTTCTTCTGCATATTTTTTTGCAAGTTCTTCGCTTGCTTCGTGATCAAGTTCAGGAAGAGCCTTTACAAAATCTTTAGCCTTTTCAAGCACTTCCTTCGTCTTAGCTGCATCAATTTTTTTAGGAATAATCTGCTCTACAGGAGGAACAGCAGGTTCTGTAAACAAGAAGTGAACCATTTCTGCAGCGTCCGTAAGATACTTTAAGCGCTCCTTGATAAGTGGCATAAGAGCAAGAAGCTTAGCCTTTACGTCTGCACTGGACATATTCATGCTCTTGTCTACGCAAACAGGTTCACCGTCTTCACCCAAAGCAATTCCTGAATATTCAGGTCCAACTTTTGGAGCCGGCTGAGGATTTTCGGGGTTGATTTCAAGTGCAGCGTCGCCTGTTCCTGTAATGAACGGCAGCGTCCACTTGTAAAGTTCCTCATCGCTGAGCATGCGGATATAGTTTCCGTTGAAGTATTCAAGTTTTTTGTAGTCAAAAACAGCAGGAGCCTTGTTCAAATGTTCAAGGTTAAAGTTCTTTGCAAGTTCTTCAAGAGTATAGAATTCCTTTCCTTCTTCGTATGAACAGCCGAGCATGGCAACATAATTTACGATAGCCTGTGGAAGATATCCGCGGGCGCGGAATTCATTTACGGAAGTTGAACCGTGGCGTTTAGAAAGTTTTTTTCCGTCCTGACCGTTTACCATAGGAAGGTGGCAGAATTCAGGATGTTCCCAGCCGAACGAGCGGTACATCTGAACATGGAGAGGAGTTGAAGGAATCCATTCCTGTGCGCGCATTACATGGCTGATTTTCATGAAGTGGTCATCAACAATGTTTGCAAGGTGATATGTAGGGAAGCCGTCTGACTTAAGCAGAACTGGATCCGGAGAAATGTCTTCGTTTTTCCATTCAATGTCGCCCAAAATGTGGTCATGGAATTTTGTTGTTCCTTCCATTGGAACCTTAAGACGGATTACATATGGTTTTCCTGCATCAAGATTAGCCTTTACTTCTTCTGGAGTAAGGTGACGGCAGTTTCTGTCGTAACCAGGAGCCATTTTGTTTTCTGTCTGAATCTTGCGGATGCGGTCGAGGCGTTCTGCATCACAGAAGCAGTAATAGGCTTCTCCCTTTTCTACAAGTTCCATTGCATATTTTTTGTAAAGCTCAAAGCGTTCACTCTGAACGTAAGGACCGTATTCACCGCCCTTGTCGCCGCCTTCATCCCAGTCAATGCCAAGCCATGCCATTGTGTCATAAAGGTTTTTTACATATTTTTCGTCATAACGTGTGCGATCAGTATCTTCAAGACGAAGAATGAATTTTCCGCCCTTTGAACGGGCATACAGGTAGTTAAAAAGTGCAGTACGAACACCACCGATGTGCTGCATACCAGTTGGAGAAGGTGCGTAACGAACACGAACTTCTTTTGTTTCCATAAATATCTTCCTTTTATGTGTAATAATTTTATTATATGTAATAACTCGCACCGTGCGAGTTTATGCAAAGCAGAAACTCGGTAGTGAGCAAAGCGAACGGAGTGCGTAACGAACACGAACTTCTTTTGTTTCCATAAATAATTTCCTCTATATAATAAACTAAATTTTCGCCGAAATATAATCATATATTATAGTGAAAAGCATAATATTTCTCAATCACCGGAAATTTCATATAGAAGACAGAAAAAGCAAAAAAAATCCCCCGAAAATAAACCATTTTCAGGGGAAGTCTTAAATTGAGGGTAACATAAGACAATTTCAAAAAACTGCCGTTACTCCGCGCTACGCGCAGAACAGCGGCAGGGCTTGACTAGACCTTCATGCGGCGTGCACGTACGTCGAAGAGTACGGCAAGAATAAGGATTGCACCGCGTACAATGTACTGATAAGAAATACCGATTCCCATAAGGTTCATTCCGTTTGTAAGGGCAGACATTACAAGAGCACCGATAATTGTACCAGTAACGCGTCCTGAACCGCCGGCTGCAGAAACACCACCAACATAGCAGGAAGCAATTGCATCCATTTCAAATGCGTTTCCGGCTGTAGGTGTAGCAGACTGAAGTCGTGCTGTAAACAGAATTCCGGCAAGACCAGCAAGGGCACCCATTGAACAGAATACGAACATTGTAATTTTCTGAACGTTGATACCGCTAAGTTCAGCAGCTTCAGGGTTTCCTCCGACTGCATAAATATGGCGGCCAAGAACTGTGTTGTCCATTACAAAGGCATACAGTGCAAGAACAACAAGAACAATTACTACTGTCCATGAAAGACCATGATAAAGAGCAAGCTTAACTGCAAAGAACATGATGAGCGCTGTCATGAATGCAATCTTTGCAATAAAGAGCTGGAAAGGAGCATCCTGAAGATTGTACTTTGCGCGGTTCTTTCTGTCTTTGATTCCAGTTACAATAAGGAAAGCAACAAGTGCAAGTGCAAGAACGATAGTAATTACATGGAACGGAATCTTGAATTCATGAGGAACATCGTGGCGGAAAAGATCTGGAATAAAGCCGTTTCCAAGAGCATTAAAAGCCTTATTCTTAACGATGATTGTACCAGTACCACCAGTTACAAGAAGAAGGGCACCTCGGAAAATAAACATACCGGCAAGAGTTACTACAAAGGCTGGAACTGCACATTTTGCAACCAGAAATCCCTGATAAAGACCAATAATAACACCGATTGCCATAGCACCGATAACAATAACTGCCACAGGAATTGAAGAATTCTTCATAAGAAGGGCAGCAAGAGCACCAATAAATCCGCAGACATAACCTACAGACAAATCAATTTGCCTGATAATGAGAACCAGAGTCATACCAATCGCAAGAACAGCAACATAGCCTGTCTGATCAAAAAGGTTACTCAAGTTTCTGGCCGTCATAAAAGTTCCACCTGTTGTTGCAGTAAAGAACAGCATTACAGCAAGCAACGCAATGAACATACCGTACTGACGGATATTTGTTTTCAATATCTTAATAATGTCATTCATAATAATCTCCTGAAAATTAATTTTCTGTACAAAGCTTCATAATTTTTTCCTGAGTTGCTTCTTCTGCACTCATTTCGCCGGCAATTACACCGCCTGAAACTACGCAGATTCGGTCACTCATTCCCAAAACCTCTGGAAGCTCCGATGAAATCATGATGATACTCATTCCCTGCTCTACAAGCTGATTCATAAGAGTATAAATTTCATACTTTGCCCCAACATCAATACCTCGTGTTGGTTCATCAAGGATAAGAATATCCGGCCGGGTCATCATCCACTTTGCAAGCGAAACCTTCTGCTGATTACCGCCAGAAAGAGAACTTACTTTTACGTCAATTGACGGAGTTTTTATATGAAGATTCTTTCTGTACTGTTCGCTTTCAATGATTTCTTTGTTCTTATCTATTACAAAGTTCTTTGTAAGCGACTTAAGTGAAGAAAGCGTAATATTCTGCTTAATGTCCTGATCAAGAATCAGTCCGTCACCTTTTCTATCTTCTGAAACATAAGCAAATCCGTCGGAAATTGCATCTTTTGGCTTTGCATAATTGATTACGTGGCCGTCTTTAAGTGCAACTCCTTCTACTTTATATTTTCTTGGATTACCAAATACACTTAGGGCAAATTCTGTACGTCCTGCACCCATAAGGCCTGCAAGACCAAGAATTTCTCCCTTCCGGAGCGTAAGGTTTACTCCATTAAGCAGCTGGCGGGAAACATTGTAGTCATAGACCTTCCAGTCCTTTACTTCAAATGTTACGTCACCAATTGCAACATGCTCTCGTTTTGGATAGATATTCTTAATTTCCCTTCCGACCATGTGCTTGATGATTACTTCTTCACTAAGCTCACTGCGGTCAAGGGATGCAACTGTCTTTCCGTCGCGAAGAACGGTTACTTTGTCTGCAATTGCCAGTACTTCCTTGAGCTTATGCGAAATCATAATGCAGGTTACACCCTGCTTCTTAAGCTCAAGAATAAGATTCAATAAGTTTTCGCTGTCATCTTCGTTAAGGGAAGATGTAGGTTCATCAAGGATAAGTATGCGCACATTCTTGCTGAGCGCCTTTGCAATTTCGATAAGCTGCTGCTTTCCTGTTCCCAAATCCTTTACTTTTGTACTTGGGTCAACTTCAAGGCCGACTCTGTCCAGTAATTTTTTTGCCTGAATAATTGTTTCATTCCAGTTGATTGTTCCGTTTGAATTTTTAATTTCGTGTCCCAGAAATATGTTTTCATATACGGATAACTCCGGAATAAGAGCCAGTTCCTGATAGATGATTGCAAGGCCGGCATTTTCGCTGTCCTTTATGTTTTTATACTGCTGGACTTCACCGTCAATGATTACCTGTCCTGTATAGGTTCCGTATGGCCATACGCCTGAAAGAACCTTCATCAAAGTTGATTTACCGGCTCCGTTTTCTCCTACAAGAAACAGAATCTGTCCTTCTTCAACCTTGAAAGTTACATCATCAAGAGCTTTTACTCCGGGGAATTCCTTTGATATATTAGCCATTTCTAGAATTGTCTTTGCCATTCGTTTTCCCCCTTAAACTGAAAATTTAAGTGCAAAAAAAATCCGCTGATCATAGACCGTATGATTTTCGAACGTACTTATTTCTCAGTATGTTTCGCAAGCCAGCTTGATTTTCAGAGATGTCTTGCACCTATGAAATCTGTCCCGCACACGATTATTCTCAGCAGATTCTCATATCCGGGAAATCCTGTAAATTCATCGGAAATCCCGGAACATTTGAATTACCGCAGACTTTGTCTGCAGTAACATTTTAATTATTAGAACTTCAATGCGGTTGCTGCACCGTTGTAATCAGCTTCAGCAAGGAGTTTTACATTGCCTTTGTCAATTACAGTAATTGCTGTCTGTTTTGCCGGAACCTTCTTAACATTGTTGTCATAAGTGGAAGTTGTCTCTGGAACTTTTCCATCAAGAACATCAAGGGCCATGGAAATAGCATCACGGGCAAGAATTGCTGTATTCTTCCATACTGTCATTGACTGTTTTCCGTCAATAATATACTGAGCAGAAGCAAGTTCAGCATCCTGACCTGTGATTACATAAGAAGTAACTGCAGGATCTTTTGCAAATTCATCTGCAATAGCACGTGCTGTACCATCATTTGGAGCAAGAACAAAGCATTTTCCTTTTTCAGCATCAGTTGCTACAGTAAGGTTATCAGCAGCCTTTTTCTTAGCTGTATCAAAGTTCCAGTCTGTTGTTACCTGGTTGATGATATCTGCAATTTCTGAGCGTGATAGATGCTTCTTTTTCTGAAGAGCAACAGCTTTGTCTGAATTACGTACGACAAACGTACCATCTGCAATTTTTGGCTGAAGAACTGACCATGCACCTTCAAAGAAGATGAATGCGTTGTTGTCTGAAGCAGCACCGGCATAAAGATACAATGACTGACCTTTCTTACCTTTTTCTGCGCGGTCAATAAGATACTGACCCTGAGCAACACCAACTTCAAAACTGTCGAATGTTACGTAATAATCAACTGCATTTGTATCTGTTACAAGGCGGTCGTAGCTGATTACTGTTACACCGTCTTTTTTAGCCTGTTCAACAGCAGCGGCAGCAGCAGCACCGTCATGTGGACAGATCAAAAGAACTTTGATTCCCTTGTTCAAAAGAGCTTCAACATTCTGCTTTTCCTTGTTTGGATCACCCTGGCTGAACAAAAGTTCAACAGATGCTTTTCCTTCAAGAAGCTTCTTGAACGAAGTTTCATCCTGAATCCAGCGCGGTTCATCTTTTGTTGGAAGTACAATACCTACCTCAACACCTTTAGATCCAGAACAAGCTGTAAATCCTGCAGCAAAAGCTGCAACCATAGCGGCGCCAATAATCCCCTTCAACATTCTTTTCATACGGACTCCTTATTAATCCGCGCTAAGGCGGAAAATCTGTTTTACAAGAATAAGTATACGCCCTTAAAAAGATTGCAAACGGTCTAAATTCTAGACATTTTTTGTATTTTGTGGATATTTTTAAGTTTCCTTTACATTCAGCAAGGTAAAATTTAGTAATTTTTTAACCTCAAAAAATTACCTATATATTTCTTCAAAGGTATGAAAGCCAGAATCAATAATCACCTGATTTATGTTTTCTTTTGTAACCAAGACCGGTTCCAGAAGAACAGAAGGAACCTTACGGGCTCCATTATCAATAAATCTAGAAACTTCTGCAATATCTTCCGCCTCGCAGCCCCTTGCCAGACAGCAGGCATATTCGGCCGCGATAGAAGCAAGCTGTTCTATTGGTTTGTAAACTGTTGAATCCTGCAGACCCGAAACAATGCGTCGGCAGGCAAGAACATCTGCGTCCTGACCCACAACCGGAATTGTTTTACCAAACCTTTGCTCTGATATTGCTCTGAGTACAGTTTCTGCAATCGCATCGTTACCGCAGATGATTCCGTCCGGTACAAGTCCCTGAGCAAAAAGAGATGACATTTTTCTGTATGACAAGTCATAATTCCAGTCCGGCGTAAAATATTTATATACTTCTGGAATCTTCGTTCCGCTTAGACCTTTATAAATCCCCGTTTCAATCATTGTCATGTTGTAGTCCTCTTTTGAACCAAGAATACTCCAACAGCTGCCTTTTTTCAGTTCCGATGCAACCCTCTTTGCCATAAGGATTCCAACTTTTTCACAGTCGACCGAAACATAAAGGTCAATAGGCACATTCAGAATAAGCCTGTCATACGCAATGACAGGTATTTTTTTTGCCTTTGCCTTAAGAACGACTGCCGACATTGAAGACGCTTCTTTAGGAACAATTACAATAACATCAACTTTCTGTCCAATCAGCGAATCAATTTGAGAAATTTGAGTCTGAACGCTGTTTGCAGCATCCATAATACTTACAATAGCTCCGTTTTTTTTTGCCGTAGAATTAAAGATTTCGCAATCCTGTTTCCAACGCTCGACAATAAGTGTGTCTATAGAAAATCCTATTTTTATCTGCCTGTCTGAACTAGAAAGATTTGCAGGCAGATCCTTCTTTGAACATGAGACCAATAAATGCAAAAAGACAAAAATAACTGAAAAAGCCAATAGAACTGTTTTTCTCATAATGAATTTCTGTACTCCGTTGGTGTTATGCCGAATTTTCGTCTGAAAATCTTTGAGAAATAATTCTGATCCGAATAACCGCAATCAAAACTCACCTCTTTTATACTAAGATCACGGTTTCTTATAATATTTTTTGCCTTTTCCAACCGTGCATCATTTACATAATCAATAAAATTGCTTCCCGTTTCTTCTTTGAACAGTTTGCTAAGATAAAATGGATTTACTCCGACCTCATCAGCAGTCTGATCCAAAGAAATTTCATCTGCAATATGTTTTTCTATGAATGCCTTTGCTTTTGTAATTACAGGATTTTCACGGCCGTTTATATATCCGGCAATAATTACTACGCAATTTTCCACCTGGCGTATAAAATATGATTCAAAATCTTCTCTCGAATTGCAATTTTCTAAAACGGCAAAAGTATTGCTGAATGAAGGATCGTTTCCATATCCCTTGCGGTACTCATTTACAAACGAACGCGCCATTACAAGTGTCTTAAAAATCATGCTGCGGATAACATTTGCATCATATCCTTGCGAAAAAATCGAACCTAGCAAAATTCCCGCCTGGCTTTTTGTTCCAGAAATATCACCTGCTGAAATACGACTTAAAAGCTGCTGTTCGTAGCGGCTTAAATCTTCTTCAGAAACTTTTCGTGTGTCTTCCTGCTTATGGGAAAATGCAGTTCCGCCATCTTCTGTTATACTGTTAATTGCGTTCAACGCCGTATTGTAAGAAGAAACAGTATCTTTCAAATCTGAAGAAATATTTCCAGCTCCTATGCGCACCTTCAGTCCAATTTTCATAGACAGATGAGTAAATACAGAACGAACAAAATCTTGTTGCCAAATGTAAGCCGCATTTTCATCCCCTATTGCATCAAACGGAACAAAAGCAATCACCCTTTCAGACATAAGGGAACCTACTATACAAGGATTTGATGCAGTAAGAATATCCCGTACAGTCACATAGGCATCGTAGCGGTTACTGCCGGAAAGTCCCGGAAATTCTATGCAAAGATAAAAATAACTTGATTCAGTGATTTTAAAATAATCAAGATAACGGGCAAGATCCTTGTTATCTTGATTGGAATAGATAGATGAATAAATAAAATCGCTTTCGACAATATTTGAAACAAAACTCAGTTTTTCCTTAATTTCAATGTCATTTGAAAGTTTTCCCTGTACGGAATCAATTATCCCCATTGCATTTCGAACAGTCTGTGTAACAAGATTACGGTTTACAGGTTTAGTAAGATATCTGAAAGCACCCAAAGCCATAGCTTCCTGCGCATAATTGAATTTATCGAAAGCACTTAAAATAATAACTACTGCGGAAGGATTGAACTGCTTTATTTCACTGATAGTCTCAAGACCGTTCAGTCCCGGCATATTGATATCCATAAAAATAATATCAATTTTATTCTGCCTGCAGACCAGAATTGCCTCTGAACCAGAACTAGCCTTATAAATAGTAAACTGCTCCGGAAAATTCTTTTCTAGAATAAAAGCAAGAGAATCGGTTACAATCTGCTCGTCATCGGTCAATAAAATGCTATACATTTTTTATCCTGATTACAAATTCTGCTCCGCCTTCCGAAGATGTCCCGATGTCAAATACATCATCATATTTGTAAAACGCTCTAAGACGGGAAATTACATTAACAAGCCCTACACCTGTTCCTGAATCATCATTAGATTTTACCACACTTTCCGGTATTTTTTTAGAATTTCCTTCTAAAATCTCACACCTCTTTTCTTCTGGAAATCCAGGGCCATTATCACTTACAGAAATTATTGTAAAATCACCTTCTTCATATACTTTAAAAAAAATTTTTCCACCCCTAGACATTCCACAAAGACCATGTTTTATACAATTTTCAACAAGCGGCTGCAATATCATACCAGGCAGATGTAGATCTAATCTCTGTGTATTTATCAGGCTGTAAAAATTAAAATGATCACCAAAACGGACTTTCATTATATAAACATAGCTTTCCAAAAGCTTTATTTCATCCTCAAGGACAGACTCTTTTCCCGAAAACTGAAGGTTATACCTGTAAAAATCCGCAACTTTTTCCAAAAAGTCACAAGTATGATCACTTCCTTCCATCATTGCAAGCTGAGCACCAGTATTCAGTGTATTGAACAAAAAATGAGGATTTATCTGAGCCTGCAATGCAGTAAGCTTTGCCTCCTGATAAAGCTCCCTCATCTTCATTTCCTTCTCACGCAATTCATTTTCGGTTATCGCAGTTTCCCATATAGTGTCAATATATTCCCTTATAGAAAGAATCATTCTGTTGAATGCACGGCATATATTTCCGATTTCATCAGGTCTGTTATAACAGAAAAGAGGAATATCAAAATCACGTTCGGCAATTTTATTTGCTGTTTCAGAAATTTCTGTAAGAGGCCGCGTTATTGATGATACAAAAATAGAAAGAACACCCGCAATCATAACAGAAGAAAAGATAATCAAAAGTTCTGAGACAAATAACAACCTCCCAACTGCATTCTTTATATTCCCATAACGGCTGATATTATTTTCTAGAAAAAGATTATTAAGTCTTTCTCTTGATTCTGAAAGATAAAAAAAAGCAGTTTTTGCTTTACGGAAATTTTCCATTGCCCCAGAAAAATTTCCCTGCCGCCTTAAAAAAACTGCATTGTCAGCATAGTTTAAAAACGATTCAGAAAATTTATACACGGAGTATTCACATAATTTTATTTCTGAAGCAGACGGTTTACGTTCAAGTTCAAGTGTCAGACGTTCCATTTCAGCTTTGTCTCGAAGATAGCTGTTTATATTGTCGTAAGTTTTTAGATTAATATACGCACAAAGACTTTTAAAAACATTCTGCGATGCATCACCATATTTCTGAAGTCCAAGGTTCGAGTTATAGGAACTTGATATAAAATTAGTCGACATCCAGATTGCACCAGAAACGAACAGCATAAGGACACATTCTACGGCTGCAGTTGTAATGAACAAGAATATAAGGCGGCGGCGTATTCCTTTTTTCATCCCCTATTTCCTCCGCTTATCTTTGCATTAACAAAGCATTTTTGTTTTGCCAGGCCAGTTTTCTTCCATTCAAAGAATTCATCTGCTGAATTTTTCCCCATTAAAAAAGGATCTGCGCCGGCAACACAGCGGACAATTCCATTATCTATAAAATTCTCAGTTTTTTCATTTTGATCAAAGCCAATTACCGAAACTCTGTCTGCAAGATTAAGTTCAACTATAGATTGAGCTATAATATTTATATCGCTTGCAGAATATGCAAGAATCACATCAACTTTTTTATCACGCACAAATCCGGGGAGGATCTGTCTGACTTCATCATATATTATATCATCAGAAAAAAGCCTGTATGTTCCAACAGAAACAGTCCGGTCAGAAAGGACAGACAGATTTTTTTCAATCTCCTGTATAATCTGAAAAGGAATTTTCGAACGAAAATTGCTACGGAAAATCGCAAGCGGATTTTTCCAGCTATTCGATATAATTTCTTCTGCAGCCGCTTGCGCCTGAGCAAAAACATCCGTCATAACAGTGGATATCTGTGCTCCGGACGGATCCGCAATGCCTGCAACAATAACAGGAATAAATTTTCCATGAACATCGCTCAGCGGACGGACCTTGAATGAATCATCTTCCGAGAAGAGCAGAATTGCATCTGCACATACGAATTCTGCATATTCACACCATTCTGAAAGGGATTCTTTTTCCGTTTCTATTTCAGGCACAAGAAGTTCGGCAACGGCATTGTTTTCTTCGCAGACTTTTTTTATGCCCCTGTAAAATTCCTGCACAACATACGGATTTCCATATTCCGCACCTACAAGCAGATGGGAAGAACATATTTCCGAAGACTTTTCAGATTCATTCGAATATTTATAAATTCTGCCTACAAAAAAAAGCATGAGAAAAAAATTCCCAAGCGAAATGAGTAAGAGCAGAACTATATAAAAGTTTTTCCAGCAAGTTTTCACGGAACCTCTATAATTTTTTCAGCAAGGACGTAAGTCCCGTCACAAGATCATTATACGTCTCGTCAAAATTTCCAGTATACCAGGGATCGGCAATATCCCGGTCGCGACCGGCATAAGTCAATAGCAACTTTACCTTGTCATCTGGATCTTTATTCCATTCCCTTTCCATATAGTACATGTTTTCCATGTCCATACCTATAAGCAGGTCATAACGGTCATAGTCATCAGGAGTAATGCGTCTGGCATGGCGAGGAGCAAACGGAACCTTCATCTGCGTAAGTTTTTTTTTCGCACCAGGATGCATGTCATTCCCTATTTCTTCTGTACTTGTTGCAGCTGAATCAATTAAAAATTCATTCTCGCGGCCGGCATCTCTCACAAATTTCTTGAACATAAATTCTGCCATTGGCGAACGGCATATATTTCCATGGCAGACAAATAAAATTTTTTTCATATACTTAAATATAACAGAAACATTTTATTTTGGACACTTTTTTTTATTGCCTATGTACGGAGAAAAGAGTGATACGCAAAATTTGGTAGTTGTGTTTCGACTGGCTCAACAACCAAGCTTGTCGACTCTTAAGAGTACGAAGGATACCGCAGAATATCCAGTGTATAAATGATAATCTCAACAAGTCCTTCAACACGCTCAGAAATCACTCAATGACCGCATCAACCCTACTTTCTGACAGAGTCTTTCCATGTATTGGGAAATTAAGTAACTTTCTCTTTTACAAACAGTTTAACTCGTTGTAAAATATTTTTAGTCTCAGCAATTGGAGTTTTTATATGCCACAAAAAATCACTTATCCGGTAACACTTACAAACAAAGCTATCAGAACATTCACGATTGTCTTTCTGTGGACTTTTATTTTATTCTGCCTTACAAATATTCTTTCAAAATCTCTTACTCTAGAAGAATTAAAGACCGTAACACTGAACATCCCTGTTATAGTTCTTTTCTCAATATCAATTATGGCTCCGATCGGAGTATGGTTCATCTGCAAAAGAAAACTTCTTACGTTCAACGGCACGAATCAGGATCTGGAAAGGTGCAATAAACTTGTAAAGCAATTAAGAAATTTTTCTGTACTAATTCCGGGCATTCTCTCCGTCCTTATTCCGGCGGCAATGGCATTTTGGGGCAAAAAATCCGAACTGGACTTTGAAATGTTTGAAGGAGAAAAAATACTTCTTCATTTTGAAATGCTTTATTTTGGAATTTTCCTTCAGATTTCTGCAATAGCATACAGCCTGTATCTTTCAATTTTTGAAAAAGAACTTATATGGCTTCACTACTCAAGAAAAGACAATACTCTTTCCATTACATCCAGGCTTGTAATCATGAATGCAATAGCAATCATTGGAACGACTCTCGCTATATGCAGCCTTCTTTCTACTCCGGGAATATGTTCTTCTGGAAGCGCAAAAGACATCCTTATTTCCATAGCACCTATTTTTGTTCTTTCCATAATTTCAATTACAATAAATACATTCAACAATGTGAAAGAAATTTCTTCCGTAATAAAAATGCTTAACCTGTTCCTTGACGATCTTGAAAAGAAAGACTACCGATCAAAACCATTGAAAGTTACAAACCGGAATGAACTTGGTGAACTTATAAACGGAACAAATAAATTCTTTAACGTAACGAAAGAACTTCTTAAAAGTTTCCGCCATTCGTCAGAAACATCAAAAGATTCTTCTGAATCGCTTAATACAAATATCGAAGATTCTGTAATCCGCTTTCAAGACATTGAAAATTATGTTTCCAGTATACGTCAGGACATGGCAAACCAGTCCAAAAGCGTTGAAGATGCAAATTCTACGACAAGCCAAATGCTAATAAGGATAAAAGACCTTAACTCCGCCATTGAAAAACAGGCCGCCGGAGTATCGCAGTCTTCTTCCGCCGTTGAACAGATGGTTGCAAACGTAAACAATGTAACTGCAATCCTTGAAAAAAACTCGGATTCCGTAAACGAACTTGCAGACGCCTCTGAAGAAGGAAAGAATATAGTAGTTCAGGCTGTAACACTTGCCGACGATGTTCTTGGACAATCCTCAAATCTTCTTGCTGCCAGTGAGACAATTCAGGCAATTGCCGCAGAAACAAATCTTCTTGCCATGAATGCAGCAATTGAATCCGCACACGCCGGAGAAGCCGGTCAGGGATTCAGTGTAGTTGCAGACGAAATCCGAAAGCTTGCCGTTCAGTCCGGCGAACAGTCAAAGAACATCCAGCACAGCCTTAAAAAATTTGCAGAATCAGTTGCCTCGATTACAGAAAACACAAAGCAGATTCAGGAACAGTTCAACGTAATATACAATCTCTCTCAGAAAGTAAAGGATCAGGAAAAAATAATTTCTGATGCAATGACTGAACAGTCAGCAGGAAATGCCCAGGTTCTTGCAGGAATACGATCAATAACAAATACAACCTCAACAGTACGAAGCAGCGCCGCAGAGATGCTCAACGGCGGGGCACAAATCTCTAAGGAAATGAGCCTATTAAGTTCTACAACCCACACTTCCCGCCAGCACATTGCAGAAATCATGAACAACCTTCAGCGCGTTATAAAGAGTTTGGATAATTTTAAGAATTCTTCAACCCAGAACACAAAATCAATCATCAAGCTCCAGCAGGAAATATGGGACTTTAAACTGTAGGTGCAATGGCACAAAATCAAATTATAAGTGATTTTCTGGTCAAAAACTCTCATAACCGCGCACCGGCACGCTACGCTCTGCCATGCATTAAACCATACATTCAGCATCTTACAAGGGTAATAGCAGAATGTAAGAAAACTTTTTTCTCATTTCTTGTATACATATCGTCAAAAAATGATTTCAACGACAGAATGTCATTTCGTACAGATAATGACATGTCAGATTGGACGCATTTTGGTAATAGTACAGGCATTTTTCACCGCAGATCTATAAACATATTTATCCATGCTGAATTTTCTGCTCCCCTAGGCTTTCCGATTGATTAAACCTGAAGTTTAACTTTATAATTGTCGCATTATGTTACAGAAGTATTTCCTGATTTTCTTAGTTTCTATGATTCCTCTGATTGAACTCAGGGGAGCCATTCCTTTTGCCACAGCATGGGGACTTATGTCTACCGACAGCGTTTCTTCAGTGATAATTACCTATGCTATCTGCATTTTAGGCAACATGGTTCCTGTTCCGTTTATATATCTTTTTGCCAGAAAATTTCTAGAATGGGGACAGGACAAAAAAATCATCGGAAGAATGTGCACTTTCTTCCTTACGAAAGGAAAAAAAGGCGGTCAGAAACTTCAGGAAAAGGCTGGTCACGGACTTTTTGTTGCCCTTTTTCTGTTTGTTGGAATTCCTCTTCCAGGAACTGGAGCATGGACAGGAACCCTTGCAGCAAGCCTTTTAGACATGGATTTTAAGGAAACTGTAATTGCCGTAGTATGCGGAGTTCTGCTCGCCGGCATTATAATGCTTCTTTTAAGCCTTGGAGTCTTTGGAGCCGTTCAAGCAGTTGCAGCCCAATAACTTGGGATTTTAAGGGAGTGTCCCTTAGGAGAAGGGGTAGGCGAAGACCGCAAGGGCTGAGCCGAGGGGAAGGCTTTCCCCCTCTCTTTTTGTTTTTAGGAGATAAACAGAAATGGCTGACTATCACAAATTTGATCCCGCCCCTGATTCGTTCGTGCGAATAAGCAACTTGTTGCTTTTCGCACAAGATAATAATTTCCTTACAGAACCTGGGGCAGGCAGCCGCAACTCAGATAATTCATTCAGAAAAAACAGGAGATAAACAGAAATGGCTGACTATCACAAATTCGATCCTGCCCCAGAGGGCACTCCTGTAGCGGAGTTCGTTCATCTTCACGTTCACTCTGACTATTCTCTATTGGACAGCTGCTGTAAGCTGGATCAGCTTGTTGCAAAAGCCAAACGCCTTAATATGCCGGCTCTGGCACTTACCGATCACGGTAATATGTTCGGTGTACTGAACTTTGAAAAACTCTGCCACGTAAACGATATAAATCCTATTGTCGGCTGCGAATTTTATGTAGGCGATGACCACCTTAAACAGGAAAGGACAAAATACGGCCGAAAGAACTATCACCTTGTACTCCTGTGCGAAAATGAAACTGGTTATAAGAACATGTCCTGGCTCTGTTCAGACGCATACACGGAAGGCCTTTACTTTGGAAAACCGCGAATCGACTTTGAAATGCTCAAAAAACGTCACGAAGGATTAATCTGTCTTTCTGCATGTATTGCCGGCGAACTTCCGCAAACGCTCATGAACGATTCAGAAGAAGCCGCAGAGCAGCTGATAATCAAATACAGGGATCTTTTTGGTCCGGACCGATATTACATTGAGCTTCAGGATCACGGACTCCCGGAACAGAAAGAAATAAATCAGAAACTGATAAAACTTGCACGCAAGCTGAACGTTCCTCTTGTAGTAACAAATGATATTCACTACATAGAAAAAGAAGACGCTGAAGCGCAGGACGCACTCCGTTGTATAGGCTTTAAAAAACTTTTGAACGAACCTCACCAGACTATGGGCGACGGACGCACGGAATGGTATTTTAAGACAGAACAGGAAATGCGCCAACTTTTTCCGGACGTACCGGACGCATACGAAAACACAATCAAGATTGCAAACATGTGCAACCTTACAATTCATCAATATTCTACTCCAGAGCTTAAGGGCTGTCTTCCGAGATTTGAACTTCCAAAAGAATTCCAAACTCATGATGACTACACACAGAATCAGGATGACTACGTACGATACCTTGTAGAAAAAGGACTTCGTGCCCGATATCCTAAAATTACTCCTAAGATCCGTGCCCGCGCAGAATACGAGCTTGGAATCATTTTTAAAATGGGATTTTCCGGCTACTTCCTTATCGTATGGGAATTCATTAACTGGTCAAAATCAACATATGACAATGTAAACAAAAGGCCAAAGCCGTATATTCCGATTGGTCCTGGACGAGGTTCCGGTGCCGGTTCAATCGTTGCATACACAATGACAATTACGGATATTGATCCGTTCAGATACAATCTTCTTTTTGAACGCTTCCTGAATCCAGAACGTGTTTCCATGCCTGATTTTGACGTCGACATGGATTTCGACTACAGGCAGGATATCATCCAGCATACACGGGATCTTTACGGAGACCCGCAGGTTGGTCATATCGTAACATTCGGTACACTAAAACCAAAACAGTGTATTGCCGACGTAGGCCGCGTTCTGGGAATTCCTTTAAGCGAAGTAAACATGCTTAAATCCTGTGTCCCGGATTCTCCTAAGGCAAAGTTAAAGGATGCATTCCATCCTACAGAAAAATTTCCGGCTCCTGACGGCGGACGTCTTGAGCCTTATCTGGATGATCCGCGCTACACAAAGCTGTTTGAGCTTGCAAAAAAACTTGAAAACGTAAACCGCAATACCGGTCTTCATGCTTCGGGAATGGTAATCGGGCTTACTGCCCTGCCGGACTGGGCTCCGATTTTTAAGGATCCTAAGACAGGCGAAGTCGGCGTACAGTTTACGATGGATATTATTGAACCGTGCGGACTTGTCAAATTCGACTACCTCGGTCTGAAGACGCTTTCTTTAATCAGATATGCGGAGGACATTATTAACCGGCACCGCAAAGAAGGAACTCCTGAATTCCATACGGAAAAAGCCAGCGAAACCGATTCTGAAACCTTTGACATGTTCTGTAACGGCGATTCTGTTGCTGTGTTCCAATTCGAATCGCCTGGAATGCAGAAAATTTTAAGACAGGTAAAGCCGCGGTGCATAGAAGAACTTGTTGCGTTGAATGCGCTCTATCGTCCGGGTCCAATGGACTACATTCCCCAATATATTGATGGAAAATGGAAACCTGAAACAATTCATTATCCTGATCCATGCCTTGAAGGACTTCTTAAAGAAACCTACGGCGTTATGGTTTACCAGGAACAGGTAATGCAGGTTTCCCAGAAAATTGCCGGATTCTCTCTTGGTGGTGCAGACATGCTGCGCCGTGCCATGGGTAAGAAAAAGCCTGAAGTCCTTATGGGAAAGAAAAAGGAATTCATAGAAGGCGCCATTGCACAGGGATTTACCGAACAGCATGCGGCCGACATTTTTGAAATCATGATTCCTTTTGCCGGATACGGATTCAACAAGTCACATGCTGCGGCATATACTGTTCTTGCATACCGAACCGGCTATCTAAAATGCCATTTTCCTGCAGAATTCATGGCCGCAAACCTTACAAACGAACTTACCTCTACAGACGGAGTTCCATTCTATATTGCAGAAGCAAAACGCATGGGAATACAAGTTGATCCTCCGGACATAAACCGCTCTTATGTTGTATTTGACGTAATTGATGGTCACATTATTTTTGCCCTCTGCGGAATGAAAGGTATGGGGCGCGAAGCTGCAAGAGTCATTGTAGAAGAGCGTGAACGTAATGGTGCCTACAAGTCTTTTATGGACTTTCTGGAACGTTGTATTCCATTAACAATAAAAGATGAAGAAGGCCGCGAAAAACGCCCTCTAAATTCAAAAGCGGTTGAAGTCTGCATAAAGACTGGTGCATTCGACAAGCTGGGACAGAACAGGCCGACTCTTCTGCAGAACATGGAACGTGCAATGCAGTACGTTAATGATAAATTAACAGGAACTGACAACGGACAGGGAGACCTTTTCGGAGACACAGATGAAAAAGTCTATGCAGATTTTAAATTCGATGAATTTCCTGATGTTCCTCAAATGGAAAAACTTAACGATGAAAAAGAAGTTATAGGCTGCTACGTTTCCGGTCATCCGCTTGATGATTATGAAAAAATTATCCATACAAGCGTAACGCTGACTTCAAAGGATCTTGACCGCGCCGCAAAAGAAGACAAACTTTTAAAGGAAAACCTTGCATCTTCCGGTCAGAATTCATGGGCAAACAGAAATGCAGGCCGTTCATACACAATTCTGGGATTTCTTCATGACCTCCGTCAGATACGCACAAAAAAGGGCACAGATATGGCATTTGCAAAGCTTCAGGATTATGACGGAGAAATTGACCTTACATTCTTCCCTAAAACATGGGAGACAATACGTTCTTCAATTCAAGATCAAATGATTTATGCATTCAGAGGTAAGGTCGACGGAACAAGAGAGGAACCGAGTTTCATTGTAGACACCATAGAAGATATCTCAACACTGAAAGCAAAATCGATTCAGGAAATTCATATTGAAATTGAACCAAATACTTCTTCAGAGATAGAATTTACAAAAATTCGTGATATTTTATTTGGTCAACCAGGCAAATGTTCAGTATATTTTCATTTAGATACAAAAATTGGTTCATACATAGTAAAAGCAAATCCACAGCTGACAGTTTCTTCTGCAGAGGAGACGCTAAAGCAACTTAAAGAACTGCCTCAAATTAAAAATGTATGGACAGCCTGATAGGCATAGGAGCTGAATGTGATAGATACGACCGTAAATGCAATTCAAAGTATTTTTATGCTGGCTTCAAAAGCAGTTTCCATTTATGCGACAATCTGCTTTATAAGAATAATTCTAGGCTGGTTTCCTGAAATTAATTATTCATCCGTCGGAAAATTTCTTTCCCAACTTTGCGATCCATACATGAACCTTTTCTACAAAATTCCGCTCAGAATCGGAATGATTGATTTTACACCGATTCTTTCGTTAGGTCTGCTTACAATGCTCTCCTCTCTTCTTGCAGAAATTGCCCGTACCGGTAGAATATACATCGCAGGAATCATCTGCAATATAATCCTGCTTTTATGGAATGCCGTTGCAACAATCGGAATCATTCTTTTTCTTCTGTTTTTTGTACGCTACTGCGTTGCAATATTCAGTAAATCCAGTAACGACTACAATTCCCCATGGCAGAATCTTGACCGGTATATTTCAAAAACTGTATTTAAATTTGCAAAACCTATATCCGGCAAGAAACCATTAAGTTATAAAAAAGCCCTGCTTCGCGCAAGCATCGTAACTCTGCTGCTTCTTATCGCTGGTCAATTTGCAATCGTTTCTATAACGAATCTGATTGCAATGATTCCGTTCTAAACGGAGCTTCAAAGTCCGATGAAACTTGACGACATAAAATCACCAGTTTCTTCTCTTAGCGGCATAGGTCCGGCGGCGGCAAAACAATTTGCAAAACTGAACATATTTACCGTCGGGGACCTTCTTTCCTTTTATCCTAAAACTTATGAAGATCGCCGCCAGCGCATTCCATTGGATAAATTTCAGTTCGGTAAAGTTCACACACTCGCGCAAGTGACAGCACACGAATTCTTCGGCTACGGAAAAATGAAGACACTGAAAATAATTATTTCCGATGGAAACGTTTCTGCAAGTCTTATATGCTTTAATAGAACATTTCTACAGCATTCGCTACCCACAGGCTGCATTGTCTGCATAACAGGCTCATTTACAGTAAAATACGGCCAGATTCAATCAACGGATTTTGATATAACAAAAATAGCAGACTTCGGAATCATCGAGGATTACAAAGATCAGCCTCTCCCAGATGCAGAAATTCTTCCCGTGTATCCTCTTACAGAAGGACTGACACAAAAAACAGTGCGCAAAGCTGTAAGTGCAGCAATAAAGCAATATATGAAAGGAATCAACAACGAAATTCCAGACGAATTCATGCAATCCCGGAATCTGCTGACAAAACAAAAAGCCATTGAATTGATTCATACAGCCCAGACTCCGGCGCAAATTCAGGATGCACGCAGAACCCTGATCTACGAAGAACTTTTCCACTTTCAGACAATAATCGCCCAACGGGCATTAAAACATAAAGGTTCCGTTCCAGAAGCACAACTTCCTATGGACAATGAAACCTGCACTTCAAACACAGAATCTGCACAATCACCTGAAGTTACAGTCCATTCTGCTCCGCTTTCTCCGGAATTCATAGATTCTTTCATAAAAAACCTTTCTCCTGTGCAAATGCAGCTTTACTTAAGATTGCCATTCGAGCTTACTCCTGACCAAATTCGCGTAATCCATCAGATGAACGAAGACATTGACCGCGGATACAAGGAAAGAGTTTGCTTACTGAACGGGACTTTTGAAAAATCCAACCCATTCACTATGCAGCGGCTCCTGCAGGGTGATGTTGGCAGCGGAAAGACTCTTGCGGCTTTTTTTGCCTGCCTCAGAATAATAAGCTGGAAAGGTCAATGCGCCCTTATGGCACCAACAGAAATACTAGCTCGCCAGCATGCCGAAAAAGCAGCTGAACTCCTGGAGCCGCTCGGATTAAAAGTCGCCTTCCTTACAGGAAATGTAAAGTCTGCAGGACGTGCCCGGCTTCTTAAAGAATTAAAATCCGGCGGCATAGATTTCGTAATTGGAACGCATGCACTTTTTTCAAAAAACGTACAATACAACGACCTACAGCTTGTCATAATCGATGAGCAGCACAGGTTCGGTGTCGTACAGCGACAGGCGATAATTGACAAGGGACGAAAAAGCGAAGAACATCCTGAAACAGTATTTGAACCTCATCTTCTTATGATGAGCGCAACGCCTATCCCGCAGACACTCGCACTTACAGTTTTCGGAGATCTTGATGTAAGTGTCATACGTTCAATGCCTAAAGGCCGCAAACCTATTACAACATATCTTGTAAAAGAAGGAAACGAACATAATGCATACGAGGCAGTAAGAAAACAGTTGGAACAAGGGCATCAGGCATATTTTGTTTATCCTGCAATAGATGCAGAAACATCCGTTCAAGACATAAAATCCGCAGAGGAAAATTTTAAGAACCTATCCCAAAATATCTTCCCCAAATATAGATGCGCCCTTCTCCATTCAAAAATAAGCGAAGATGAACAGATTGCAATTCTAAGGGATTTCAGACAAAACAAAATACAGGTTCTTGCAGCAACTACAGTAATAGAAGTAGGTGTTGACGTTCCTAATGCAACATCCATAGTAATAGAACAAGCAGACCGTTTCGGAATGGCTCAGCTCCATCAGCTCCGAGGACGTGTAGGCCGCGGTTCAGACCAGTCATTCTGCTTTCTCATATACAGTCAGAAAATTTCAAAATCTGGAATAGAACGAATGAGAATTCTGCGTCAAAGCACAGACGGTTTTATCATTGCAAACAGCGATTTAAAATTAAGAGGTCCCGGCGAAATAACCGGAACCGTTCAGTCAGGAAACCTTGCGCTTAGCATTGCAGACCTCGCACGGGATCAGAACATTCTTATGCAGGCTCGTTATGATGCATTCTCCTACGTTAAAAATCACACAAATTCAGTAAAACCGCAGAACGATTGGTAAGAACGCTTCTGAATACCATTATGCAACAAAACCTTCAAGTCTTCTCATGCGAGTAGGATGCTGCATACGGCGAATTGCAAGCTTTTCAATTTGACGGATTCGTTCCTTTGTAAGATCGAACACATCACCAACTTCCTGCAAAGACATCGGTTTCTGTCCGTCGATTCCATAACGCAATGCAAGAACTTTTGCTTCTGCAGGCTTAAGAGTACCAAGTACAGCCTTGATTTCATTTATCATAGATTCTGTTATAACCTTGTCTTCCGGGCGTTCAGAAACAGTATCTTCAATCATTTCTCCTAATGTAGTAGAAGAATCGTTCTTTCCAGAAACTTCTGCATCCAAAGAAGTCATATCCTTTGCAATGCTTATCATCTCGCGTACATGAGATACATCCATATTAAGCATTGAAGCAATTTCTTCAAGTTCTTCTTTTTCAGACATGCTCACACCTGCAGATGCAATCTCCTTCTGCGCATGCTCGATTTTTACAAGCTCATTAGCCCTGTTCAGCGGCAGACGAATTGCACGGCTCTTTTCACAGATAGCCTTAAGAATCGATTGACGGATCCACCATACGGCATACGAAATAAAATGATATCCTTTTGAAACATCAAATTTTTCAATAGCAGTCAGAAGACCGATATTACCTTCACTTATAAGATCTTCAAGTTCAAGACCTTTTTTCTGATATTTTTTTGCAATTGAAATTACAAACCTAAGATTGGCATTTACGATCTTGTTCTTTGCAGTTTTATCACCTTGAGCTGCCTTTACAGCAAGTTCACTTTCTTCTTCATAAGAAAGGAGCGGAATCCTATTAATTTCTTTCAAATACATAGAAAGAACCGAATCTGAATTTGACATATTTGCCTCCTGTAGGTTCGTTACAGTTTATTGTGCAAGTTTCATGCCAACTTTAAAAGAACAGATTATTTTAACTTCTTTTCTGTCTAAATCCATAATTTTCAAAAAAATCGCGGTTTACCTGGCGTAATTTCAAGTTTATTGTAGTTAAGACATTTTTTTTAATGGGTATTTTTTACACACCTAGATTACCAAAATAAAATTTTGAGTCATTTTTACTCAAAACATTGAAAATCATGGGTAACTTCTACCAGAATTTCCGCCAGAAAAAAACTTAAAAATCATTTTTTTGTTGACGCACGGACACATTTATTATTAAATTTATAGCAGAATAAATCTTGTGATCATCTTTAGAAATAGAATTTCTAAAGATTCCCATAATAAAAGAATCGAGGTATATAAAATGACATTAAAACCATTGGCAGACAGAGTTCTTGTAAAAAACGACAAAGCTGAAACAAAAACAGCAAGCGGAATCATTATTCCAGAAGCAGCACAGGAAAAAACACAGACTGCAACAGTTGTTGCTGTGGGCCCTGGAACAGAAGATGAAAAGATCACTGTAAAAATCGGTGACAATATTATGTATGACAAATATGCCGGAACACAGGTTAAGATTGACGGTGAAGAACATCTTATTCTCCGCATGAGCGACATCATCGCTGTAATCGAAAAATAACGACTCCTTCAAAACACTTCCCCGCAAAAAACGGGGTAATACATGCGCAAATATGTATTAATATTTCTACGCTATTATAACAAAATAGAATCCTTCGAACACAGCAGAGAATGCCTTCGAAGGATTTTTTTTCGTGAAATTTCGAAAAATATAATTGTTAGAAGACAGATTATTTAAGATTCTTTAATGTTGCAAGAAGATAAATTGCTTCTGCATTGCGTCTATTCAAAGAAACAGCATATTCAGCACACCTGCGTGCATTACGAAAATCGTTATCCGCATAATAAATCACCGCCATTCTATACATAGCCATAGATTTTAAATACATATCGGAACAGCGGCCCGTTGTCTTACTGTATAGATCAAGTGCAGCAGCCTTATTTCCCAAAGAATTATAAATCATCGCAAGATTCATGCATGATCCATCACTTGCAAGAGCTGAAACGTTACCATCTTTACCTGCCAGACCATTCTCATAGACAGCATTTTCATAAAGACATACAGCATCCGCTGAGCGTAGAGCCAGCGAGGCAAAATATGCTGCAAGTTCATTTTCTTTTAATGTAAAAGAATGAATATTGCGTATCATATTTTCCCAGAATGAGGAATCAACGGAAATATTATATTTTTTTGAAATATATTTGTAGAAAAGCGTCCATGCATTTTCATAATCTTTAGAATACAAAAAATAATTTTCCGCATAAGCGAGCAAAAGCTCATCAAAAACAGATGGCCTTACCATATTTTCTTCAAGAATACGCCAAATATCCGCAGTTTTTTCCTTATCACTAAGTTTAGTTTCAATCTTATAACGAATATCAAGACGAACTATATTAAGTAAAGGATTTTTTTTGCGTTTAAGGCTTTCGTCTATTTTATAAATTGCATCACTTATCGGTATGCGCGCGCGGCTGTCATACCGTTCCATTTCAAGCGTGGCTAAACCGGCATCCCGGAGTTCACGGACAGCATTATCTTCTGGCATTAACTTATTTGAAGAAAGAGCAAAATCCGCATAAGCTGTAAGAGCCGGAACATAGTCAGGCCATGATTCAACGCTCATAGAAAGCAGTTCAACACATCTGGACTCCTCAAGATTATCGCGAGCCCATTTTGCACTGTTTATAAAAATAACCGGCAGTTCCCCATCATTTTCATAGCCTTCAGGAAGAATCCAGCCAGCTCTATGATCCCTGATTGAATCAAGATATTTTGCACGAACGGACTCTGCATTCTCCGCATCACTGAGCGATATATAGGAATCCGCAGTCAGAGCCACTAGAGATTTTTTTTCTGTTTTTTTTATCCTTCCGGCAGTACTAGAATCCATAATTTTTAGCGCAGTTTCTGAATACTGTATCGAATCAGCAAAACAGCTTCCATCATACATTACAAGTGCCCAAAAATAGGCATCATCAACACCAAAAACATGATCCGGATGCACAGAACATGCAGAAGAGTATTCACCCTTATAAAGATGAAGCAATGCGCAATTTCTTAACCATGCATTATCAGAGGTTCCCTTATACGCATCATAATAAACAGGAAAATAATCATCTGAATGAAAAATCTTTGTAAGTTCGCTTGCGTCAGCTTTGTTAAGCGTATCTTTAAATACAGCCTCAGAATAAATTGAACCGTATTTCGTTCCCTGAAGGCATTTTCCAACTTTCAGTGCACCTTCCAAGTTTTTATTGCGCATCAAAAAATGTGTATAGACAGCATTAAGTTCTAGATTTTCAGGATTTTTTTGAAGTCCCTTTAAGAGAATCTTTTCAGCTTTTTGATTACAGCCGATCTTACAATACCTTCTGAAGATTCCTATTTCAGCCCAGGAGCCATAGGCATTTTTTTCCAATTTGCCAAGTTCTTTTTCAGCATCAGCATACTGATTCTGATTTATGAGAGCATCAATCTGATCAAGTGAAGAAGTAAAAGATACGAGGGAAGCAGATTTCGAACAAGAAAAAGAAAAAAAGCAGAGAATCAAAAGAACGGAAAGCAAAATCCTCCGTTCCATGCGCCTATTCATCATATTAAGCTCCCCATAAGCATATAAACGAACGAACCCCGCCGCAGAACAGCAGGGTGATCGCATAAAAACGGCTTTTGCCGAATTTATTTTGAAAGATCCTTATTAATGTTATCAAGGATAGCATTCGTAAATTTATGAGAATCGTCGACTCCATATTCCTTTACGATTTCAACGGCTTCATCGATTACAATTACAGCCGGAACATCTTTCTGATATAGGAGTGCATAAACGCTCATCCTTATAACCGCAAGGGCAACTTTATTTACTCGCTCAAGCGACCATTTTGCAGAAAGATGCCTTTTTATGATTTCATCAATCTGGCTGATATTTTCTACCGTTCCGCGTACAAGAAGACGGGCAAAAGTATATAGTTCCTCTTTTTTTTCTACATTCAGATTATCAAAAAGACTCATCTGCTTGTCTATAAGACAGAACTTTGCCTCCTCTTCCTGAGTTTCACCAGCAGCCGCATCAGAGTCATCATGCTGAAGCCAAGAAAAAGTAAGCAGATCATTTATATCAACACCACCTACATCCCAGGAATACAAAGCCTGAAATGCAAGGATTCGTCCAATTCGTCTAGACATTCAAGTCCCCTTTACCAGGAAAGAAGCTTTGTCAAAGCATCGCCTGTCTTTTTGCGTTCTACATTGTCAGCTGTATCAAGACCAACAGCAATTTCCTGCGCAGCAACAGTGTAATACTGCATTACTTTCTGTTCGCCCAATGTACTGCGGATATAATCGTAAACAGTTGTTGTTGAATCCGGCTGAACTACATCGCTCAAACCAAGCATCTTTGCATCATATTTTTTTACAACCATGTAAAACTGGAAGTGAGTATCAAATTCCGAAACCGAAGCAAGGTAATCTTTTTCATTTCCAAACAGACTGATAAGATCTGTATAAGAAATTCCGAGCTGCTGGGCACTCATAGTATTCTTATTAATAATGATTTCACCAGATTGGAAACCAGAATTTTCCTTCTTTGACTCTACAGTAAGCTGATTTACAGACATTTTCTTGTCCTTGAGCTTTGTGTAAAGATCATTTGCTTTTGCACGCGCAGCTTCAGCATCTTCTCCTTTTGGAACAACGACAAGGAAAAGCTTCATCATATCAGTCCATACAAAAGAAGATTTATTAAGTTCATAGAAACTTCTTATCTCGTCATCTGTAGGAGCAACAGCCTTCAATTCATTTTCTCTCTGAGAGAAAATATACTGCTGAACGATTGTCTGATTCTTAAGATATGTCTTGTATTCTGCAACCGACATACCAATCTGCTGCTTCATAAATTCATCAAGAGAAAGATTAGTCTGTTGCTTAACAAACTGTTCAAGTTCGCTCTGTGTTACAGTACGGCCAACAAGCTGAGCAGAAAGCTGCTGAACGAACATCTTTTCAACAGCACTGTCAGTCAAAGTAAGACCGGCTTTCTGAGCTGCCTGAAGAACAAGCTTTTCCTGAATCAGGGCATCAAGAACCTTTTTGCGATCATCTACAGAAAGAACAGCACTACGCTGTTTTTCGTACATTTCAACACGAGTTTTAATCTGCTTTACAGTTATAGGTTCATTCTTATTAAGTTTTACAACTGCCAGAACCTGCAGATCTGACTGAGCAAATACTGCTGCTGACATTAATAAAGTAAACAAAGCTATGACGAAACGTTTCATTTTTTTTTCCTTTTACCTTTATATTTTAATCGCAAACCCCGGTAAAAACAACCCGGATTACTAATTAAACCATTCATTTTATAAATAGTTACAAGATGAACAGCAGTCAGGTCCAAAATCCGCAGATTCAGAACCTGACCTGCAACAGACTCTCTTCTACTGAGGATCAAGCGGAAGTCCGCCCGAAATCACAGCCCTGATTCGTCTTACACCGGCAGAACTTGACTGCTCCTTTTGGATCTTAAAATCACCAATCTGTGCAGTATGCTGAACGTGAGGGCCTCCGCAAACTTCCTTGCTGAACCAGTCGTTCCTTGCATCCTTACCGATCGTATAGACTTTAACCTGCTCACCATATTTGTTGGCAAACAGAGCTCGGGCACCTTCTGCCTTAGCTTCTTCAAGAGTCTTTATCTCCATCGTTACAGGAAGATCTTCCTTAATCTTTTGGTTTACAATTTCTTCAACCTTCTGAATTTCTTCCTTTGTCATAGGGCGTTCAAACGTAAAGTCAAATCGCATTCTTTCATTATTGATGTTTGAACCCTTCTGAGCTACCTGATCACCAAGAACATTTACAAGAGCCTGCTGAAGAAGATGTGTTGCAGTATGGTATTTCGTTGCAACATCGCTCTGTTCTGCAAGACCACCCTTCGCTTGTCCAGCGTCAGCAGATTTAGAAGCTTCCTGGTGCTTTCTTTCTGCTTCCTTAAAGCCATCGATGTCTACAGTAAAGCCGTTTTCTGCACCAAGCTCCTGTGTAAGTTCAAGAGGGTATCCATAAGTTTCATAAAGATTATATGCAACTTTTCCGCTGATAATCTTTTTAGGGTTCTTCATAAGATTTGGAAGAAGCTTCTGGAATTCAGCTTCTCCTTTCTTAAGTGTAAGACGGAACTTTTCTTCCTCTGCTGTAAGTTCAGACTTGATTTTTGCAGAATTAGCCTCAAGTTCCGGGTAAGCACACTTGAAGTTTTCGATTACAGCAGATGCAATGTCTGCCAGGAATGACTTTTCGATCCCTAGTTTCATTCCATGACGAACAGCACGACGGATAAGACGACGCAATACATAGCCAGCACCAACATTAGAAGGAGAAATTCCTTTCTGATCACCGATGATAAATACTGCCGCACGGCTATGATCCGCTATAATGCGTACAGATTTATCTTTTTCTGAATCAGATCCATATTTATAGCTTGAAAGATTTTCTACCTTTTCAATAATCGGCTGGAAAACTTCTGTAAGGTAAACACTTGTTTTTCCCTGAAGAATACAGTTTGTTCTTTCAAGACCCATTCCTGTATCTACATTCTTTTTTGGAAGCGGGACAAGTGTTTTTTCATCCACGCGGTTATACTGCATGAATACGTTGTTCCAGATTTCCATCCAATTCGCACTGTCCGTACCTTTATTAGATCCGGCCGGAGGGAGTCCTTCGCCTACCCAATAGAAGATTTCTGTATCCGGACCACATGGACCAGTAGGACCGGCTGCCCACCAGTTATCGCTTGCAGGAAGATATGCAATTTTGTCTTCCGGCATTCCGTTTTCTTTCCAATAACCGGCAGCTTCTTCATCACGGGGAGCATTTTCGTCCCCGGCAAAAACTGTTACAGAAATCTTGCGCGGATCAAGTCCGAGCCATTTTGGGCTTGTAAGGAATTCATAAGAAAAGGAAATTGATTCTTTCTTGAAATAATCACCGAGGGACCAGTTTCCAAGCATTTCAAAACATGTTAAGTGGCTTGGGTCTCCAACTTCATCAATATCTCCTGTACGGATACATTTCTGATAGTCTGTAAGGCGTGTACCGGCTGGATGTTTTTCCCCTAGAAGATATGGAACAAGAGGATGCATCCCGGCTGTCGTAAACAAAACAGAAGGATCGTTTTCCGGAATCAAAGACTGTCCGGAAATTTCAGCATGATTTTTACTCTTAAAGAACTCAATATATTTTGAGCGTAATTCGTTAGCGGTCATAATAATTTATTATATTGACGCGTAATGTTAATTTCAAGTAACAGAAGGCAAACGGCTTATAATTTATAAGCAATAAAAAATTGACTTTTTTCCAAAAAAAAGCAGCTTACTGTGTCTTTCTTTCAGAAAGGTGAAGCGATATAGTCTTTCCTTCTGTTATGTAACAGGTTGCCGGCGAAATCTTTACAGGCGTAAGAGTAATCTGGTCCTTGTCAACTACAGTCTTAAGTTCAGGCTTGTCGCGTCGCTTTTTCGGCGGAATTACAACTTCATGAGTATGAAAACGCATAACATAAGCTGGCTGAAGCTGGGAATTTTCAAAATCGCTTCTGAACTGAATGACAGCACATTCACCAACAGAATCTATGACAAAAATCCCGGATTCTTCTGTTTCAAGGTTCTTTATCTTATAATTTGAACCTCTAAAAGAATATGACTTTTCTTCATCGTCAAGCCAAACCGTATTTTCCGCAAGAAGGGCTTTTTTATAGTCATCACAGACAGCAGATTCCTTTACTTCGCCAAAAGTACTCTGAAAAGACATTTTCTTGTAAGTTCCGTCCCACTGATTGGATTCTTTTATAACCATTCCAACATCATCATGAACGTGAATATAAACCTCATTAACCCCCGTAAGCATAATATCAAAGCGACGCTTCATGCTGGAAATTACAGTGTTTATTACAGTAAGGTAAATTCCACTGCGTCGAAGGGTTGAATCTTCCCAGGAATAAACGCCTTCCGTGTCATCATTAAGGAAGATAATCTCACGGTTATCGTAATTAAAATATATGTAACGTGGAGAAGAGCCTGTACTGGTCGTCTTGTACCATAGTCCGTTCAAAAACTGGGCAAATGTATCCACCGAACCATTCTGAATTCTGGCAAGCTCCTTTGCAGCGATTCGGCTTCCCTTTACCTTTAGCTGACGCGCCTGTACGTATTTCTGCTCATCAGGATTCCACGTGTATTCTGTCTGAATCTGATTCACACCAGAGCCAGCTGTCTTTGAATCGCCCTCTTCAGATTTATCAGAACTGTAAACCCACACACTGAAACTTTCACCCTTAGTCTGAGAAAGTTCATATGACTCCGAACGATCAGACTGCAAAATAAAGATTGTTCCGTCCGAAGTAAAATCACCTATATTCTGAAGCTCAACATTTCCACGCTTCCGCCTGCATAGATAAATCCTCATAACAGAATCTCCGTTCGACTTCATCCCCTGATAGACAAGAGCCGTTCTGTGATCACCGATCACATCAAGTCCGTTGTAAGAAAATGTACGAACCTTAGAAATTTCCGTAGAAATTTCTGCAACACGATCATAAGAATTTGTTTCTGAATTATAAAGACCCACTATAAGAAAAAGATATGGTGAACCGGCCTTATGAACAGCAACAACCTGATCATCCAGATTATCCCCGTCAAAATCAAGGGTGAGCGTACTCATCAAGGTTTCTGTAGAAAGAAGAGGAATAAATGAAGTAAGAACGGCACTTTGGTCAACCTGCGCAGAATCCGCAAGAGATTCTGATAAATCTTCAGCAGTAACAGGGTTTACGATTTTTGGATGAGCCAGCTTTTTTTCTCTGAAGATAACTGCCCGGCAAAAAAGGATAACTGCAAGTATAACTCCAATACAACTGAAAATTATGATTATATTCTTATTCTTCTTCATACTTCCAATATACAAAAAAAACGCACAAGCCGCAAATGACTTGTGCGTTTTATATGCAATAAAGGTATAATGAACTAGTTTCGAAATTGTTCACACTATCGTTTCAACAATTTCTACCAGATCATTAAAAAACAAACATCAGCTTATTAGTACATTCCGCCCATATCAGGGGCTGCCGGTGCAGCTGTCTTTGGTTCAGGAATATCCGTAATTGCGCATTCTGTTGTAAGGAGCGTTCCTGCAATAGAAGCTGCATTCTTAAGAGCAGAAGTTGTTACTTTTGCAGGATCAATGATTCCAGACTGAATCATATTTACCCATTCTCCTGTATATGCGTTGTAACCAACGCCTTCCTTTTCATTTTTAGCGCGTTCTGCGACAACGGCACCGTCAATACCAGCATTGTCTGCAATCTGGCGGATTGGTTCTTCCAAAGCTCGGCGAACGATTTTGTATCCAACCTTTTCGTCTTCAGAAAGATCAGCAGGAATGTTTTCCAAAGCCTTAGAAGCCTGAATAAGAGCAATTCCACCACCTGCAACAACACCTTCTTCAAGGGCAGCGCGTGTTGCGGCAATTGTATCTTCTACGCGGAATTTCTTTTCCTTCATTTCTGTTTCTGTTGTAGCACCAACATTGATTACAGCTACGCCGCCTGCAATCTTTGCAAGACGCTTCTGAAGCTGTTCCTTATCGTATGTAGATGTAGACTTTTCAATAGCCTTCTTGATTTCTGCAACTCGGGCAGCAATATTTTCTTTTGAGCCGGCACCGCCAACGATAGTTGTATTATCTTTGTCAATCTTAACTGATTTAGCCTGACCAAGAACTTCTTCGCCACATGATTCAAGCTTAAGTCCAACTTCTTCAGAGACAACCTGACCTCCAGTCAAGATTGCGATATCCTGAAGCATATCCTTTCGACGGTCACCGAATCCAGGAGCCTTAACAGCACAAACCTTGATTGTTCCGCGGATTGTGTTCAATACGAGAGTTGTAAGAGCTTCGCCATCAACGTCTTCTGCAATGATGATCAAAGCACGGCCGGCATTAGCAACTTTTTCGAGGATAGGAAGAAGATCTTTCATAGAAGAAATCTTCTTGTCATAAATAAGAACATAAGCGTCAGAATAAGAAGCTTCCATTCTTTCGCGATCAGTTACAAAATAAGAAGAAATGTATCCACGGTCAAACTGCATACCTTCTACAGTATCAACAGTCGTGTCCATGTTCTTGGATTCTTCAACAGTGATTACACCATCTTTTCCAACCTTTTCAATTGCTTCAGCAATAAGATTACCAATTTCAGGGTCATTGTTTGCAGAAATAGAAGCGATGCTCTTGATGTCAGCAGAATCCTTTACAGGTTTTGCGTTCTTTTTGATTTCTGCAACGGCAGCAGCAACAGCCTTATCAATACCGCGCTTGATTTCAATAGGAGTCATTCCAGCAGCAACAGACTTAAAGCCTTCCCGAACCAATGCATAAGCCAGAACAGTAGAAGTAGTAGTTCCATCACCGGCATCATCATTTGTCTTGGAAGCAACTTCGCGTACAAACTGAGCGCCCATATTTTCAAACGGATCTGCAAGCTCAATATCCTTAGCAACAGAAACACCGTCCTTTGTAATTGTAGGAGCACCGTATTTCTTGTCCAGCATGACCATGCGTCCACAAGGTCCAAGAGTAACCTTTACAGCCTTTGCAATCTGTTCAACACCAGAAAGCAATTTTTTGCGTGCGTCTTCATTAAACATCAACTGTTTTGCCATTTTCTATCTAACCTCTTAAAAATATTTTTATTTTTTTAAAGGGGAAGTCTCCCCTTCGTCGGCACTGCGTTGCCTCTTATCCCCTCTAGCAGTGGATACCCCGCGATGTTTGCAAAGCAAACTCGATTACAACGCCTCCGTATTCCCTTTAAAAATACAAAAATTATTTTCAATCGGCAATAAAAAAAAACAAAAAAAATGCGCACAGAGTAAAAAATCTGTGCACATTCTACAATTGAGTATTTACTGCAAATCAGAAAATATCGAAATTAAGAGTTTAAGCTTAACAGTGCTTTACCTCGACATATTTTTCAATCAGCGGCATATAGACTAGCGCATGGCATAACCTATATGACCTGTCCTTGAAGGAAGTTTTTCTAATGACGAATTAAGATTACAACTTCTTGCTGTAACTGAAGAAGAACTTAAAGAAGTTATATCATCTGCATAATAAGATTCTTCAGAAGAAACATAAACCCATTTATGAGTTCCATCAGATGAATACTTATCAGTATAAATGTATCTATGATCATAAATATTTTCTGCCGCCATATATTTCTTTGAACTGTCAGAAGACTGGAAAAGATACATTTTCTTATCAGAGAGATAATAAGCAGATGTTGCACCAGAAGAATCTATCTCCGGCTTTACAGGTTCCAGCGCATATTCCATTGTGTAATAAGCATACAAATTACCTTCATGATCCTGCCAGGAATAAGTCAATGGCAGTTTTTTCTCTTTATCAAAAGTGGTCATGAGTGTAGAAAGCCTGCTTTTACGAGTTTCAAAATCAGATTCTGCCTCATAAGAAGACTGCATTGCTGGTTCTGTTTCAGATTCTTCTGTCCAGACGAATTTATAAAGATAATAAGTTACAGTCGGATTATCAAAATCATAAGAATCAGTATTTGTATTCTTTGTATACGATGTAACAGTAAGTTTTTCTGTATCGTATTTACCGTCATTTCCTTCTTCATCCACTATTACGGAATGCTCAATCTGATGCTTCGTTCCTGAAACTGTTTTATTATTTTCATTAAACGTAAGTACATCAGGAAGATATATACAAGCCTCTGTGACCCATTTACCAGTAGAATCATATTCGAGCGTCTTGTATTCTGAAACCGAACAATTGGAAGACGGATTATAATGCACCGATAAAGTTTCTTCCTTAAATTCAGAATCCCTGTATATTGTATACGAGGCTGCAGCCGCAGTTTCTGTATTAGCATCAGCCTCTGTCTCCGTTGTTACCGGAGAAGAAAACTTTGATTCCTTAATGGAAACCGCATATTCCCCACCAATATTTTTTGTAATTTCGATTGTGCGCTTTCCAATAATTGAACCGTCAGACTTCTTGATATACGCAATACAACTTCCTGTCTTGGAAGTTGAATCAAAATTTTTATAATTGTATTTCAAATTATAAGAATCTGACTCATTCTGATAATACTGCATGTCAGTTTCCAGAATGTGACCTATGTCTGCTCCTCCATAGTTCACTTCCCTATATTCATGATGCCAAGTATCCAGCGTTTGAGTTACAGAACCGGCAGGATTACCCTTCAGAATCAATGCTTTTGCAATATCTTCATTTGAATTATCTGCGTCGCTACTGCACGAAAAAAATGCACACAATACAGCAAAAGAGAATAACCCTAAAACAAAATCTTTTATACTCCTTTTCATAATCACCTTCCTAATCCATGCTATGGTAACGAAATAAGCGGATTGCTCTTCCAGGTCCAAAGATTTGTACAGACTTTATCGTTTATGCAGGAAGCATCAATCATGGTTTTTGCATAAAGATTAAATGAAACCTTTCTCCAGTCAGTTCCAAGATTATCTTTATCAAAAGGAACATCATTGATTGTAACAGAAGGCTCACCATAATTATTTAACCGAGAATCGTCAAACTTAAGAGTTTTGAATACTGGCACAACTATCTTCGCTTCAGCACCGACCTTTCCCGTAATACTTACAAGACTGATACCTGCAACAGAAAGTCCTGTTTCCGGTCCCATCATCCAGGAGAGAGTTCCAATAACACTGGCTTCCATCGATTCTCCGCTTCCACAATACTTATCAAGAGTATACGCTTTAAAATTATGCGGAACAGCTCTGATATACTCACCATCCAAATCACAAGAAACACCGCCTCGGTATACAAGGTGATTATATTTCTGATATGCAAATGAAGCAGCCATTGTTCCAGAGGTCCAGCTATAGAACCGCACAGGTCCCACCTCACCAATCAATTTTTTTTCAGAGAAAGCACCTGCAAGCGCAAATGTAACTGACGAACCTATCTGCAAATCTGCATTCAATTCACATCTTGCGCTTCCCTTATGATACAAGTTTTCTTTTGACCAGAATGATTTTTTCCAGAACTTCCAGGTCTTTTTTCTTGTAACCACAGTTACATATGGTAAATCAACATTACCTGTCAAGCTGAGTGTCCGCTGTTTGTAAGGAAATTCAACAGAGATTGTAAGAGTATCTTTTTCTGTAAAACCACCCTTCTTTTCTTCCAGCTTTGACTTTGTTGCCTCAAAGCCATCCGAATAATGATCGGAAATATCTTTCAGCTCTGATTTCAGCTCTTCATAGAAGCCTTTACCTCCTTCTTTCTTGTTAAGCTTTATTGGAATGCTGACTCTTGGACATATAGTTGTTTCTTTAAAAATATCTCCAAGCATACCACCACATGTAGCACCACTGCGGGAAGCCGGATCTTCTATGAAATTTCCGTCTTCATCATAAACCATATCATAGATGCCATTATTCCATTCTTCTGTAGCATCCTCACCATAAATAATAAAATCATCTGCAAGAACATCTATAGTCTGATTTGGGATATCAATATATTGGAAAACCTCGCGGATATCAGGCTTAATTGTTTCAATATCCATGCTGCCGTCTGGATTTGTAGTTATACTGTAGACCTTAAGAGCATTTCCATCCGCATCAATAAAGATATCGCCAACTTTCAAATCCAATGGAGAAAAAGCTATCGCACGGCCATCAACAATATTTTCTGGAATACCTTCGTCCGAAAAGTCAATGACATTATTCTGATAATCGTAAACACTGTTCCTGAAACCTGAATATGCACAAACAGCAAATGGAAGCACAAAAAAGACGATAATAAATATATCACGTAAACTTCTCATCTCTCACCTCATCAATCAAATTCACTTTTAACCCAGACATTTCCATAAGAATCCCGTTTAAGGATTCCGTCCAAAGAACCGTCTTCGCAAAGATAATATTCATAAGAACTTTCTTCTTCCTTTTCTGCAATTCCACGGGAAGAATCGCCTTCTGTGACTTTTACAGAGCGGACAGTTTTTACCGGAACAGGATTTTCCACTTCAGAGCCGCGTGACGGGTTCGTAGTTGCAACCGGTGATTCATAATAAATCGTAACTTTTCTTGTATAAGGATGTTCAATTTCTATGGAACGGCTTCCAAGATTTTCATTATATGAATAACTTCTGCGTACCGTAATTGAGTCTGCTTCATTAGTAGTAACAGCAGTCTGAATGCGGTTTGTCTTTGCATCTACGCTGTAAACCGTCTTTCCTGTAGGCGTTGAAATATTTACCATTACAGGACCTTTTGCGGCCGCAGCAACGAAAGCTTTCTGTGCTTTGTCATCTGTACTGTTTGAACAAGCAAATGAAAAAAGAACAGAAATTCCAACAAATAATAAACTAAGCCTCTTCATTTATGCCTCCTATTTCGACACATCTCAAATTATATATATGTGTCACAAAAAAAATAGAACCAGAACGCTTTTTTTGAACATTTTTTTTTCGAAATATAGAGGAATGATTAAAGTTTTTTTCTCTAATAGCCAAGGAATCCGTCTGCGCCCGTTTTACCCGAAGCTCCTGTGGTCAATACGAAAAAAACGCTCCATTCTGAAAACCTTTTTGAAAAAAGCAGGTTCCGCAGTTCAATTCATTGAGGTAAAAAAAAAGAGCATCACCCCCAAAAAGGCAATGCTCTTATTTTGTTTAGCCCCTAGGAGAATCGAAGCGCGCCAGTCGGGGACTTCCTGTTCCCTCCTTCTGCGCCGACTGCACTTGCTTTGTTCGACCTCCTGTCGAACAATTTCAAAAAAAACTCCGCACTGCTCGCTTTTTTTGAAAGCGCGCGTTCCGCAGTTCGATTCTTTGTTCTGCATATAAAAAAAAGACTCCCGTATTGGAAGTCTTTCTGCTTTATTTTTTTTAGCCCCTAGGAGAATCGAACTCCTGTTGACGGAATGAGAATCCGCTGTACTAGCCGTTATACGAAGGGGCCAAAAACACCATGTAAAAAAAAAGCTGAACTTTTCGTTCAGCTTAGTTCCCCAAGGAGGATTCGAACCCCCACAGTCAGAACCAGAATCTGAAGTGCTACCATTACACAATCGGGGAATGCAATGTTCCTATACTATATTGATTTACATTTTATTTGTCAATTAAAAATCAATCATTTTGTAAAAAAAACATAGAAAAAAATCAAATTTGGTTGTATTGTGTACCTATGACAGATGACGAATTATTAATTAAGAGCCTTAACAGCTATCTCAAAAACGTAGACTCGGAATATCAGTATGCAAAGCAGTTTACAGACGCAGACAGCGCAGAAATTGCAGAAGATAATCTCGAAATCAGGGATATTTTAAAACCGATGCTGGAAGACATTACCGGTATAGAATCTCTTAATGATCTGGATGACGAAGATTATGCCTTTGTATACGAATGTCTTCAGGCATATGCAGAATCTTTCATTATTGATGGACGAAACGAAGAAATCAAAAAAGCTTCGGAAGAAGAATATAATCAGCTGATGGAAATAATTTCAGAAATTGAAGCTGATTTTATGTATGACGAGGACGAAGATGAATGAAAGCACAAAGGCAAAATCTGAAACCAAAATCGACTTTGGAAAAGAACGCATAGAAATACTTTATGAAGACGACGCTCTTTGCGTAATCTTTAAGCCAAGCGGAATGCTGAGCGTACCCTATCCAGGAAGCCGGGCAAAAACTGCCATTGCAATATTGGAACAGATAATGCGAAAAAAAGGAACTTTCTCAAGTTCACACCGTCCGTTCGTTGTTCATCGTCTTGACCGCGACACAAGCGGAGTAATGATGTTTGCAATGACCGAAAATGCTCAGAAGAAAATAATGGACAGCTGGCAGACAATGGTAACAGAACGTCTTTACCGTGCAGTTGCAGAAAATCCGCAGAACGGACATTTTCTTCCGGCAAAAGGCACAATCGATGCAGAAATTGCCTACAACGCTCACAACATTGGTTTTGTTCCAAAATCAGGGGACGAACCTGATCAATTTTCTGCAAAAAAAGCCCTTAAAGAAAAAAAATCACATGATGGCACCGCTCATGAAAATTCAATCTACAGCAGAAATCTTTCTCTAAAAAACGGTCATGCAGAATTCAAAACGATTTCTGCAGTAACCCACTATAAGATTGTTGCAGCAGGAAGCGTTCACACAATGTTCGAACTCAGCCTCGAAACAGGCCGAAAAAACCAGATCCGTGCACACCTTGCTTCCAAGGGCTACCCCCTGGCCGGTGATGAAAACTACCGAGCAAAAACAGATCCGTTCGGACGGCTTGCACTTCACGCACGTACATTGGAATTCGATCATCCGTACACCGGAAAGCACATGAAATTTGAAATTCCAGAACCGGAAGAATGGCTGGAAACAGTCAATAAAGGAAGCGGAAATATCCGGCCAATTTGGGATAATTCCGGCGCAGGCAAAAAGCATTCGGCCAGTTCAAAAAAGATTTCCGAAAAAGATAGCCGCCGAAGCAGCCATACGGAACATAAAATGGAGGATATTTATGCCGAAACAAAGCGCCAGATGCGTCCTACAGGGAGACAGATGGCCGGCATGGACTTTATACAAAAGGGGAAGCTTCACAGATGAGTGTCAGCGGAATTAAATTAATTGCAATAACGGCGACGTTCGTAATAGCAGGTATTATTTTTATTGCCACAGGAATTTATTTTAGTTCTGCAGCATTCTTGAATAGGCTGGCAGAAAGCCGTAGCGATGCCGAAGAAAAACAGCGCACCGTACACGCAGGAAAGACGAGCGGAATAACAGCTTTATGCATAGGGACATTCACCATATCATGCGGAGTCCTTACAGCTGCATTTCCGCCGGTCTTTCCGTACCTTGCGTTGATATATATCTGTGCTCTCATTGCATCTTTCTGCGTTATAAACGTATGTTTCGGAAAGATACGCTGACATCTATTTCCAGTCCTGCTCATTATATCAGTTAAAAAAAGCGCTGTGCAATATAACTAAAAAATTGCCGGAATGCCGTATATTTAGACATTTAAAAAATCACAGACTTAAATCCTGCATACAGTTCCTGCAAGTTACAAGCTTACAAAGCTAGTCCATAACCTGCAGAAAAAAAACATTGGATCAAACCACACACACATTCAAACCCATGAATTCATCGCTTTTGGATTTGTACCAAAGCCTGGATCAAAAAGCATTCAGAATACATTATGCATTCCGCTTTGCAATCTTAATTTTCACAGCATTTACAGCGAAGTCCAACGCCTTCTGCAAAAGAACCGCAAACGCAATTCCGGCAAAAACATACAATACCGGAAAACCCCGTCCTCTAGGAAGATACAGACATTCGTATTCAACGAACAATTTTTCATCAGGGAATTCCGGCATGAACGGCAGAAGCACTGCAGCAAAATAAAACATCAGTTTAAGAATAAAAAAGCCCAGTTCATGATTTATCATTATCGAAAAAGTATTGTCAGCCACAGCATTAAGATATTTCGACTTTCCTATAACAGGAGATAAAATGCGCGAAACCCTAAGCCAGAAAGCAATTCCTAAGATACCGGCAAAAACAGAAACCACAGGATTATCAAAATTAAACATTCCGACAATACTGTATGTAGGAGAATGACCGTAAATCAATATTAGAAGCAGCTCAATCATAATGATAATTATAAAATACCAGAAGCTTGAAAACGTATCCTTTTTTTCCAGGTAGACTTTATAAATATACCCAAAAGAATAAAAACATGTAAAATACAGGAATCTTGTCAAGAAAAGCCAGCCAAAACTATTATATCCCTTATTTGCAAGCCAAATGCCTGTAATTCCAAGCAGACAATTGAAAATCAAAAGAAAACATTCTTTCCTGCTGGTATCAAATCGTGACAAAAGCTTTCTTATAAGAACGTTGTAAACTTCCGTAACAAAAAGAGGAATCACAAACCAAGCCGAAAGATTAAAAGGAAAAGCAGGACCGTCTACAAATGGAATATAGAGAAATTTCTGCCATGTAAGCGGAAGTCCGTATCTAAAACCAAATTTTGAAAGTAAAAAAACAAGTCCCCCGTAAAATACATTCCAGAAAAAATAAGGAACTAAAAGTCTCTTTACTTTGCCTATGATATACTGAAAAGGACAGCCGTCCTTTGATTTACTGTAAAAATACCCGGAAGCAAAAACAAATAAAGCCATGTGAAATCCACATACATGAATAACCTCGTTCAAGAATAAAACGGTTTCTGCATTTGCATGACCTGCAACAACCATTATAATTCCAATTGCATACAGAACTTTGAACTGATAATTTATTTTTTTCTGTTCTGCACCTTTTTTTTCAAGCGTAACAGCAAGTTCTTTTGTTTCCATAGTCTAAGAATCCATCCTCATTTTTATCCGCGCAGAAATTTTTATAGCGCATAATACAGCAGACAGCTCCTTGTCTTAATATCAGTTGCCTGCGGTGATATTCGCTTATTATTCGATTTCCCTGCAAATCAATATGCCCTCAGCCTTAATAAGAACCTCTCTACCGGCTATAAGTTTCATTTCATCCCATTCAGAATCCCCGCAATTTAAGAAAATTCTGATTTTTTCATCTCCCGCTTCAGAAACTTTAAGCAGATTCAATATTCGTTTTTTTCCGTACGGATCAGATTCATCATAACAGAAATAATAATCCGGGCTTAGTAAGGCAGGACTTGTCTTGCGTAAATTTATAAGAGAACGCATAAAATCCTGTTCTGCTGCAAATTTTCCGGCATCAATATCCTTCCAAGGCATACATCTGCGGTTATCAGGATCATGTCCACCCGGCAAAAGAATTTCCGTTCCATAGTATATGCAGATTGAGCCGGACATTGCAAACATAAGGGCAAGTGCCTGCCGTGCTTTTTTTGCATCCGAATTACAGCGATTCAAAATGCGGATCGTATCATGACTGTCCATCTGATTGAAAAGCACTTTATTCACCTGTCTGTAATACATTGAATAACAGCGGTTAAGAGCAAATTCAAAGCTCTTAACATCATAATCTTTTTTGCAGACAAAATCGGCAATAGCATGCTGCAACGGATAATTCATTACCGAATCAAATTCCGTTCCTCTCAACCACGGCTGCGCATTATGCCATATCTCCCCGACAATATAAAAATCAGTTTTTAACGACTTCATCTCACTACGAAGTCTTGTACAGAAAACATGACTTATTTCATTTGCTACATCAAGTCTTAAGCCGTCAATATCATATTCCTTCACCCAAGAACGGCACACATCCAATATGTATGAAATAACTTCAGGATTATTTGTATTCAGTTTTGGCATCCAATCCACAAAAGCAAATGCGTAATATTTCCCCTTACCAGAATTTCCATTGCCATAACCATACCCCGGTTCTTCAAAATCGAAATCTTTAATCATAAACCAGTCAGCATACTTTGATTTTTCTTTGTTTTTCCAAACATCCTGCCATTTATCAAAAAACCAGCCAGAATGATTAAAAACACCGTCCAGCATAATGCGGATATTTCTTTTATGAGCTTCGCAGACAAATTTTCTCATCAAAGCTTCATCACCGAATTCAGGATCTATCATCGTATAGTCATCAGTATTATACTTGTGCTGACTTGTAGATTTATTAAGCGGCGTCGTATATATTCCTGTAATTCCAAGTTCCTTAAGATAATCAAGCCGGTCAATAATTCCCTGAATATTTCCGCCATAAACAGGTTCTTTCTGGTTCTGCCTAATTTCTCCGGCAGAGTAATCCCATGAAAGCATATTTTCAGGAGTGAATGAACTTTCCCCCCTGCAAAAGCGGGCCGGAAAAATCTGATACCATACAGTTTTCTGAACCCAGTCAGGAGTAAGGAACGTATCAGCAGGATTCATCCATGGATATATAAAACGGACCTGATTATTGTCACCATCTTCGTATTCATGTTTTGTTAAAAATCCATTGTGCGTAAAATAAACCTGTTCATCACCAGAAACAAGTCTAAAACAATATGAAAGCCTTTTAAACTCCGGAGCAATAACCACAGTCCATCTGTAATGTTCCTGAAGCTCTTTTTTATCCGTAATTTCTTTTTCGTCCCCAGTCCAACGGAAGTTTCCACCCATTATTCCTTTCGAAAAAGGATCTCCATATATGATAAAAACAGAATCAATGTCTTTCCCTGTTAAAATACTAATCTCAAGTTCATCATTATTAAGCTGATAACACAAATTATCATACGCAAAATGCTGTATTGCAGATAAATTCATTCCTCTATTCTATTCCAAAGATTTTTGTTATGCTATACTAATAGAAATGAAAACAAGAGAATTTTACAGCAAAATTGAATTTACAAATGAAGGTCAGCTGTCCCTGTTTTTTTTGGGCACCGGCAGCGCTTTCACAAAACTAAATTATCAAAACAATATTCTTATCATAAAAGGTAAAGATCATGTTCTTGTCGACTGTGGTACATTGTGCCCTCTGTCGTTTAATGATTTTAATTCAGAGATAACAAACGTGAAAAATTATCTTATTACACATTCTCATGCAGACCACATCGGAGGTCTAGAAGAAGTCGCTCTTTCAAACATGTATATAACTAAACGCCGTCCAAAAATGATTATCACGGATGACTACAAAAAGGTTCTCTGGAAAAATTCCCTTCGGGGAGGACTTGCCATTCGCGGAGAATTAGGAATGCGCCAGAAAATGACTTTCGACGATTATTTTGACCAGATAAGACCTGAAAAAATAAAAAATGCTCCACGGCCGTTCTACAATGCAAACGTAGGTTCTATAAACCTAAAGCTGTTCCGCACAAAGCATCTGTTTACTGACAGAAACACATGGAAAAACAGTTTCTATTCCCTTGGTGTTCTTATTGACGAAAAGATTCTTTTTACAGGAGATTCAAAGGCTGACCCGGAACTTATCAAATGGATTTCAGAAAAATATGATCTTGAGGCAATCTTCCATGACTGTTCATTTACGGAAAATGCCGTTCATACAAGCTACAATGAACTGAAAAAAATCATTCCAGCAGAATTAAAGCCTATTACTCATATCTGCCATTATAATGACGGCTGCGAGAATAAGGAAGTTTCAAAGGACGGATTCGGAACAATTGTCCGTCGCGGAGTATACTACGATTTCTAACCAACATACACGGACAAAAAAAATACCGTTGTGAATCCACAACGGTATTTTTTTGTCCCAAATGCGAGTCGAACGCACGACCTTCCGCTTAGGAGGCGGATGCTCTATCCAGCTGAGCTACAGGGACAAATATATAGGCAATGTTTCGACGAAGTAGAGTCGAACGCACGACCTTCCAATTAGGTAAGTAAGAAAATCCGAGCAGTGCGCAGGATTTTTTTACGTGTAAATACGTCGAGTCAAGGCACGCTAACGCTTAAAGCCTTGACTTCGCCGTTTTGAGGGTTTTTACTACCCCCTCAATAAAAGAAAGTTCGAAAGAACTTTCTTCCTGCCCCTATGCTCTATCCAGCTGAGCTACAGGGACATATACAGGTAATGATCCGCAGAATCAACATCGCACAGCCATGCCGGCGGACTCACAACCTTTCTGCTGCTTTTTCAGACAGCAGAGATTTACATGTTAATACATATGACAAACATAGTCAAATGGAGCAAAACAGAATCCTAAATATCAGAACAATCCTGAAATAATTCCATCATCATCAACGTCAATATTAAGCGCAGCAGGCGCCTTTGGAAGACCAGGCATCGTCATAATGTCTCCAGCAAGAGCCACAACAAAACCGGCGCCAGCATAAAGCTGAACATCGCGTACAGGGAAAACATATCCTCTTGGATCCCCCACAAGCTTAGGATCATGACTAATTGAATTCTGAGTTTTAGCAACACATACCGGAAGCTTTCCGTATCCCTGAGCCTCAAAATCCTTAAGTTTCTTTAATGCAGAGCCCTGAAACTCAACAGAACCGGCATGATAGATTTCCGTAGCGATTTTTTCAATCTTCCTGTCAAGAGAAAGACTGTCTTCATAAAGATGATGGAAATCTGCCTTTCCTTTGTCACATACATCCGCTACAACTTCTGCAAGTTTTACTGCACCTTCTCCGCCTTTACCCCAACCTTCGCACAGAACAGCAGTAGAACCATTTTCCTTACAGAGTTTTTCAAGAAGAGCAATTTCATCATCTGTATCTGAGATAAACTTGTTTACAGCAACAACAGCAGGAACGCCGAATTTACCGATGTTTTCAATATGAGCCTTAAGATTTGCAAAACCTTTTTCAAGGGCCGCACAATCCGGCTTAGAAAGCTCGGTTTTCGCAACACCTCCGTGCATCTTAAGAGCACGAATTGTAGCAACAATTACAACTGCACTAGGAGCAATTCCTGCAACACGGCACTTGATGTCAAGGAATTTCTCTGCGCCAAGGTCAGCAGCAAAGCCAGCTTCCGTAACAACATAGTCACCGGTTGCAAGTGCACTCAACGTTGCATTAATAGAGTTACATCCGTGTGCGATATTTGCAAAAGGACCTCCGTGAACAAAAACAGGATTTTTTTCAAGAGTCTGCACAAGATTAGGACGAATTGCATCCTTTAGAAGGGCTGCAACTGCACCTGTACACTTTAAGTCACCGAACTTAACATTCTCACGGTTATAATTTTTTCCTATTATGATATTAGAAATTCTTTCCTTGAGTTCAGAAATTGAACGGCTAAGACAGATTATTGCCATGATTTCCGAAGCAACTGTAATCTGGAAATGATCTTCACGTGGCGTTCCGTCTGTTCTTGCGCCAAGACCGCTTACAATATTCCTGAGCTGGCGATCATTAAGGTCAACACAGCGCTTCCATGTTACGGTTCTAGGATCAATTCCAAGTTCGTTTCCCTGCTGAATGTGATTGTCTACAAGCGCTGCAATAAGATTGTTTGCAATGGAAATTGCGTGGATATCACCTGTAAAATGAAGATTTATATCTTCCATCGGAACAATCTGAGCATGTCCGCCACCGCAGGCACCACCCTTTACACCAAAACAAGGTCCAAGAGACGGTTCTCTAAGTGCGATAACTGCATTTTTTCCGATTTTTCTAAGTCCATCACCTAGACCGATCGAAACTGTTGATTTTCCTTCACCAGCCGGTGTAGGAGTAATTGCAGTAACGAGAATAAGTTTTCCACGTCCAGAAGCATCAGAAGCTTTTGCCTGCAACTCCCTGAGTTTTTTCATTGTAAGTTTTGCCTTGTACGGGCCGTAAAGTTCAAGATCCTCCGGTTTAATTCCAATTTTAGAAGCTACATCAGTTACCGGAATCATTACATTTTTCTGAGCGATCTCAATATCTGTCAATTTTAAACTCCTGAAGTTGACTATTTAGAAAACTAAATGTCGTGTTTTAGGCTATGTTAAACGTCTCCAAATAATATACTAAAATACTCGCATTTTCAATCACTGCATGGGTTAAGAAGCAGGTCTATTTCTTCTTCTGTCAGTTCCCTGTATTCACCGAGCGCAAGATTTTCATCCAGCTTTAATGAACCGATTGTAAGCCGCTTAAGATACACAACTTCATTTTCTACGGCACGGAACATTCTCTTTACCTGATGATACTTTCCTTCTGTAATTGTAAGTACGATTTCCTTTTCGTCCAGCCAGTTGATCTTTGCAGGCTTGCAGTCTGCTTCCGGCTCGTTGTCTTCCGGCGGAATGCGTACGCCTCGTTCAAAAATCTCTGCAATACGCTTCCGGGAATCAGCGTTTTCTTCTTTTGCAAGTCGGACAAAATAACTTTTTGGCGAGTGAGATTTTGGACTTGTCATGCGGTGCGTAAGGGCTCCGTCTGTCGTAAAGAGAAGAAGTCCTTCTGTATCCATGTCCAGCCGGCCTACAAGATGGAGGTTTTCCTGAAGATACGGAGTTCTGTACGATTCATCAAGAAGATCAAAAACCGTAGGATGCTGCCCGTCTTTATTGGCACTTACATACCCCTTCTTCTTGTTCATCATAATATAGTGATTTTTGCGTATGCAGAGCTCTTCGCCATCAACGGAAATTACATCTCTGTCCGGATTAACCAGAAACCCTGTATCAGTTACTTTCGTTCCGTTTACAGATACATCACTTATCCGCAGAAGCTTTTTAATTCCTTTGCGGGTTCCAAATCCTTCATGAGAAAGTATTTTATCTATTCTCTGTAAACTCATGACTTTTTTGCAGTTCTTAATTCAATAGGAACATATTCACGCGGCTCGCAGACATTCTTATATGCAGGACGATAGATTCTTCCACCGGCAATAAGCTCTTCGATTCTGTGTGCAGACCATCCGGCAATACGGCTTACTGCGAAAATAGGAGTAAACAGTTCGCGTGGAATATTTAACATTGTGTATACAAAGCCGGAATAAAGGTCAACGTTTGCGCAGATACGCTTGTCCGTATGGTGAACTTCCATAAGAATCTCCGGAGCAAGACGTTCAATAAGATTATAAAGATGGAATTCGTCAAGCATTCCCTTTTCTTTTGCAAGCTGTTCAGCCTTGTCGCGCAGGAGAAGTGCACGAGGGTCGCTGATTGTATAAACGGCATGTCCCATTCCGTAGATTTTTCCTGAGCGGTCAAAAGCTTCCTTAAGGGCAATCTTATAGAGATATGCGCGGACTTCTTCTTCATTATCCCAGTGCTTTACGTTTGCCTTTATGTCATCCATCATTTCTACAACGCGGATATTTGCACCACCATGACGGCGACCTTTAAGAGAACCGACGGCAGCCGCAATTGCAGAATAAGTATCAGTATCGGCTGAAGAAACAACATGAACCGTAAGAGAAGAATTATTACCACCACCATGCTCTGCATGAAGGATAAGGGCAAGATCAAGAATCTGAGCTTCAAGCAGTGTATACTGTCCGTCCGGACGGATCAAGTGCAGAAAATTTTCTGCTGTAGAAAGAGCCGGATTAGGATTATGAATATACATTGATTTGTTTTCGTAGTAACGGCGGCGAGCCTGATAGCCATAAGCCGCAAGTGTAGAAAAACGTGCAATAAGCTCAATGCACTGGCGCAAGTTGTTGGCAATCGAGCGGTTTTCTGCATCATTGTCATAAGAATAAGAAGCTAGAACACCACGGGCAAGTTTATTCATGATATCCTGAGACGGAGCCTTCATGATCATGTCTTCTGTAAAATTTGCAGGAAGGACACGGCACTGTCCAAGGAATTTTCTAAATTCTTCAAGTTCAGATTTTGTAGGCAACTCAGCAAAAAGGAGAAGATATGCACACTGCTCAAAACAATAATCATCATTTTTTTCTGCATCTCTTATGAGATCAACAACATCATAGCCGCGGTACATAAGACGCCCTGGTACAGGAATTTTTTCACCGGAAGGTCCGACTTCGTATCCAACTACATCACCAATGCGTGTAAGTCCTACAAGGACACCTGTTCCGTTGGCATTACGAAGACCACGCTTTACGTCATACTTTGCATACAAGTCGGGGTTGATAGGGTCATTGCGTTCAGCAAGTTCAGAAAGCCTTGCAAGAATACGATCATTTGAATTCAAATCAGCCATAACAGCCCCCTTTAATCAAGCATTTTTATTAAAACACAACAGAAACTTTGTATAATTATACATCTGCCTTGTAAATATTTTCATAATTATACGGATTTAAGTTAGGTGTAGCAATATGAATTTGGAAAAAGATTTGAGATTACACATCATAAAATATAATGCGTAATCCCCTTCCTAAAGAGAAATTTTCTAGGACTTTTCATCCGGTGCGCTAATGCAGAAAAACGAAACCTGAGTCTGCCAATTAAATATCTGACTTTGAGAAGCAGTTTCAAGCAGCATTATAAGCTTCTGAAGTTCTGCACTTCCGATCGCCTGCTGCATTGCCCTTCCATAAGCGCTGCTTTCAGGATCAAACCAGCGTCTTATTTCTGCATAGGTCACACGGCGTTTTTCCATAACATTGCGGACAGAACTTCTTACCTTAAAGCCAGCCTCGCGGAATTTTTCTATGATTGTAAGCTCGTTCCAGTTGAACAGAGGCATTTCTTTGTTTGTAAAAAATTTTCTTTCCGCAGCCTCCATCTTATCAAGGGTTTCTTCGTATGGTTCAATGGAAGATTCCGTCAGAATCTGTTCCCTTATAAGAAGACCTATATGCTGTGCGCTGGTAGGTATTTTCTGTGAAATAACCACGCACCAACCGTCTGCAAGAGGAGATTCCTCTTTATAATCCGGCTGTTCCGAATCTTCGTCGCCCCGGACGGTTTCATTATCATAATTAAATACAGGCTCCGCCTCTTGATTTTCTCCAGCAAATGCAAAGCCTGATTTCTGATCAGGAAATACAATACGGCGGAAACATTCAGAAAGAGCCGTAATGGAATCAGCAGAAATAAAAGGATCCCGGAAAAACATTCTGTCAAAAATTGCACCCTTGAACTGAAACTGATAGATCAAAGCACGAAAATGATCCACTGTCATAAAATCAGGGGATATCGTTTCAGGACGGAACTGCAAAATAGGTTTATCCAGTTCACCGAGAGTTCTTCCGTACTGCTCAAGAATCTGCTTTCCCTTTTCTGTGCGGCACAACCCGCATGTAACCCCCTCCGGAGTCTTACGGCAGACTTCCCACAGCAAAAGCCCGTCATCCGCATTCCATACAAGGGAACGGTGATGACGGCAAAGACCGGCCATACTTATCATAGTATCCCGCACAGAAAGCAAAACTTCTGCCCTGTTGGAATCAAGGCGGCTTCTCCATTGACGGTCCGCCTTTTCCAAAGCGGTTTCCCTTGCCTTATCAGGCGGGCTGAATGTAAGGTTTTCTCCAGTTCCATCAGTCTTAAAATGTTCGGTAACCCACCATTCATTAAGTGGATTTGCCCCGAATTCCGACTTTTCCGTTTTTTCACTGCTGACTTTAATATCTTCCAGCATATTTCGACTTCCGGTAACGGCAGTCAAATCTTCTTCTCCCGGAAACTGCTGCCGTTCAAGTATTGCCGCAACCTGAAGTTCTCGCCTATTTAAAACGTCTTCCCTGATAGTCTTTTCATAACCCTGGGTTGTCGGCGTATAAAATACACGTCCGATAAGAGCATCCGGCAAATATTGCTGTGCAACCCAATGATCTCTGTACGCATGAGGATAAAGATAGCCAGAACCATGTCCGAAACCTTCTGCATCACGGGAAGAATCCCTTAAATGATTTGGAACTTCAACGTCTTCATTTTCCACAGCAGAAAGAGCATCAAAAAAAGCCATACTTGAATTTGATTTAGGAGCCGTTGCAAGATACAAAGCGGCATGAGCCAGAAAATAACGACCTTCCGGCATACCAACCCTGTCAAAAGCAGCCGCACAGTTTTCTACTATAGATATTGCACCAGGGTCAGCAAGCCCCGTATCCTCGCAGGCAGAAATAAGCATTCTTCGGAAAATAAAATGAGGATCCTCTCCTGCCCTTACCATGCGTGCAAGCCAATAACAGGCGGCATCCGGATCACGACCACGAAGAGATTTTATAAAGGCACTTATTATGTCGTAATGGTAATCACCGTCCCTATCATAAAGAACAACTTTTTTCTGAATCGATTCCTCTGCAGCATCCTTTGAAATATAAATTTTCGAACCATAGGCAGGAACCGGAACTGCAGCATCCGGATCCCATTTTTCAGGAGTCGTTTCAACAGCAAGTTCAAGCGCATTCAGAAGAGAGCGGGCATCCCCGTTCGCAGTATCAACAAGATGTTCCAGCGCACCGTCTTCAAATTCAACTATCCAGCGGCCATACCCACGCTCCTTGTCCGTAAGCGCCATTTCTGCCGCTTTCATAAGATCATCCCGGGAAAGAGGTTTTAGCTGGAATACACGAGAACGGCTTACAAGCGCCTTATTGACCTCAAAAAATGGATTTTCAGTTGTAGCACCAATCAGAATAATAGTTCCGTTTTCAACCCAAGGCAAAAGCGCATCCTGCTGACTCTTATTCCATCTGTGAACTTCATCTACAAAGAGAATCGTCCTGCGACTATAAAGATTAAAATATTCCTCGGCATTTTTGATTGACTCACGTATGTTCTGAACGCCGGTAAGAACTGCATTAAGCGTAATAAAATTCGACTTTGTATGATTTGCAATAACCCTCGCAAGCGTGGTTTTCCCAGAACCTGGAGGACCGTAAAAAATAACAGAGGTAAGCTGATCTGCCGCAATAGCACGGCGCAAAAGTCTGCCCTTACCAACAATATGGTCCTGTCCTATATATTCATCCAGATTTCTTGGACGCATACGGGCAGCAAGCGGCTCCCTTAAACTGCGCGCCATACTAAAGAGAGAATCTGTATTTACATCATTATTGCTCATAAAATAATTATACCACATTTTTTACTATTTTTGTTTTCACACAGATTTTTCTGAAGTATCATTATTATATGAAAACAAAATGGTATGATGAAATTGACTTTTACAAACTTACAGGAATAACGATGATTTGGATTTCTTCATGGATATTCATGTTGCCCGTAAAAACAAATATAAACACACCTATATTTGACAATGTATGGGGAGAATTCTTGTCTGTATTCGGAGCAGTTACACCTTCAACTACAGAAGCTCAGCAGACTCCAGATCTTGCAAGCGGAATAATCGCTCTCATCACAGTAACAATCCTTCACTTAAGAGGAATTCTTACAATAACATCCCCCGGAAAAGAAAAAATCATAGAAAAAAACAACAGCCTGTTAATAACAATACTTTCTGTTTTAAGTCTGATTGCCCACACATTGTTCTTTACATTGTTAGCAAAAATTTTTCTTTTTCCGAATGACGGTTCTTCATCAGTAATACAATCTTTGCGGGAGAATATCTATATTACAATATTTGCTGCATTCTGCATCGGCGGAATGCTCATGGGAATGCAATCCCTTGCTAAAATTCTGATAATTCTTTTTTCAATGGCAGCGCTTCTAAAAAACGTAAATTTCGTAAGCCGCTACATGGGCGTTCATGGTTTCATTGCAATAATCCTTGCTGCAGCAGGATTCTATCTTGAATTCGTAAAAGACGGATTTTCAAAACGCACGCTGCTTATAGAAGCAAATATGCTTTTAGGAAATTACAATAAATTGAATTTCAACACATTGGAGAAAACCGATGAATAAAAGGAATGCAATAATTTTTCTTTCTGTATTGGGCATATTATTTACAGCAATGCCACTGATCGTAATTTTAAGAACAATCCACCTTAAATCCGGTTATAAAGGACTTGTATGGGGGCGAACAGAACAGCAGGTTCAGAGCTGGATAAAAAAGAACAACAACAAGGCTGTTTTGAACCGCTGCAATCTAAGTCACTTTGGTGTTTCATGTTATAAACTTACATGGAAAGACTCATCCACATCACCGTTTGAATACATAGAATTTCAATTTAAGGACGGAAAACTTGTTGCTGTCGTAGAAACAGGTCACAAAAAAGACTACACAAAAAACATAGCCAAAGAATTCGGACAGCCGGACTTCGGCACAGACATAGCTGTATCCCCTGTTCAAAAAGAAAAAGGACAAAGATATCAGCTTACGGACAGAATTTTCTATTATTCAGCTTCAAACAGACTTATAGGAACCAAGTCAAGAATTGCACTTGAATGCCTCATAAAGAATGTAACCAATGATACTGCCATTCCGGAAGAAACCCTCTTCTACAGAATAACAACAGGGTACTACAGTCCGGATTATTACGACCAGGCAAAAAGCAACACGGAAAACTTTCCATCATTAAGATTCCTAAAACAATGACATCAGATTTTTTCTGAATCACTTGGTCTTGTCCTCAAAAGACAGCAGAGATGGATTTTTGTCAGACAGTACCCTTCTACGTACTAAATTTTTTATTAATTCCCTAAAACCGGGCATTTTGCCTATATAAAAATTCAGATTTTCCTGTATAATTCAGTTATGGCAGATTTTAAAACTTTTGCAGATAAAATAAAAAATTCTGGTCAGTACAGCGGAAACATACTTTTTGACGAATCAATGAAACGCCGGACAACCTTCAGAATAGGAGGAAAAACTCCTGTTCTTTTTGAACCGTCCGATTCCGCATCTGTTGTTTACCTTTTAAAAAACTGCAAGGAATCAGGAATACGCACCTTTATTCTAGGAGGAGGAAGCAACATCGTATTCTGCGATGACCCCTTCGACGGAGTAGTGATTTCCACTGCCAGCCTGAGCGGTACCCGCATCTGTACACCAACAGAAATTCCTGAATCGGCTGAAACCGGCGATATATTTGTCCGTTGCGGGGCCGGAACACCTATGGCTCAGTTTGTAAGCTTTTGTACAGAGAACGACTTATGGGGAACCGAAGAATTTGCAGGCTTGCCAGGATCTGCAGGCGGTGCACTTTTTATGAACGCCAGATGCTTTGAACGCTCTATAAGCGACATTTTTGTAAGTGCAGAATACATTGATCTGGACACATTTGAAAAAAAATATATAGACGCAAACAAATACGACTGGGATTACAAAATATCTCCGTTTCAAGATGGAAAAAAATTTGTGCTTTCTGCCATATTCCGGCTGAAGAAACATTCTTCAGAAGAACATTCAGTTCTTGTACAGAAAAACAGGGATTTCATTCAGGAACGCAAAGTAAAAGGCCATTTCAAATATCCAAGTGCAGGGAGTGTATTCCGCAATGACCGCACCATTGGAAAACCAAGCGGAAAACTGATTGACGAGTGTGGACTGAAGAGTACAAGGATCGGCCAAGCACAAATTGCACCGTTCCATGGAAATTTTATAATAAATCTTGGTGGAGCAACACAAAAAGACGTAAAAACTCTCGTTGAATTTGTCGTTAATAGAGTTAGGGAAAAAACAGGATTCACCTTGCAGACTGAAATAATATTCGTTGAATGACGAACATCTATTCCAGCATGTAACTCTGAAACCTGCCTGTCAGACAGTTTTCAGATTGACACATAGAAAGCAATGCTTTAAAAAATAATCGAAGAGGATATTGAAGTGCTTCAATTACAGTTTGTTAATTTCAAAAAAGATTCCTATATTCTTGTTGAAGGCAAAGCCGACAATGACAGATTCTATATAATTCAATCTGGAAAAGTCCGCTGCTTCAAATCAAATGACACAAAAGGCTCTTCCTTAAAAACTTTAGGTCCAGGAGACTTTGTAGGTGTTATTCCCTGCATGTCTGCACACAGCCAGATTGAAAACGCAATTGCAACAGAAGAAACAAGATGTATTTCTGTACGCAAAGATCAGTATCCAGAACTAATTGAAAAAAATACGCCAATAGCCCTTAAGATAATAAGAACCTTTGCAAACCGAATGCGCACAATGAATGAAATGCTCACCCAGCCTGTAATAAAGACAAACGCAACAGACTTGCCGGAACACATTTTTGACGTCGCAAAATATTATGATAAATTGGACAGATATCCGATCGCTCTTTATGCCTACTATCACTATATGAAAGAATGCCGTCAAGGTGTTCATCTTGAAGAAGTCAAGAACAGATTCAAGATGTTAAGCACAATGTGCAACTTCCGCAATTTTGAACCAGCTCAGGGCACAACCCGCTCCTACGAAAAGGGAGAAATGATATTCTCCGAAAGCCAGACTGGGGCAGACATGTTTGTAATTCAAGAGGGCGAAGTTGCCATAACAAAAGTTGCATCCGGTAACGAAGTAATTCTTGCAATGCTCAAACGCGGTGATATGTTCGGCGAAATGGCACTTCTTGAAAACAAGCCAAGATCTGCAAGCGCAATAGCTCACAGTTCATGCCGACTTATGGTTATAAACAGAGACAACTTTGATCAGATGGTAACTACACAGCCTCAGCTTATTGCGCGACTTACTACAATGTTCGCAGAACGCCTGTGGACTTCATACCGTCAGCAGGACAACGCAAACATTTCAAATCCAGTTCACAAAATGGTGGACATGCTGGCTCTCCAAGCAGAAAAAGCAAAAAAATTCACTGGGAACTACCAGACAGAGCTTACTCTTACAGATCTTGCAAATATGTGCGGAATTCCGCTTAAACTTCATCCTATGGCATGCGTTCAATTCAGCAATGAAAAATCAGCCCGCCTTAACGGAGACAAAATCTACGTTCCTGACTGTGAAGAACTTTTAAAGCAGGCGGCTTTCTACAGGAAAGCCAATCATACCGGAGAAAAAACATCCTATTTATGAAAAAGCTTTTCGTCCTGATACTGATAATGATTTTCGCTTTCTCAGGCTATGCCACAGAACTTCCAAAAGGATACGGTGGTGTTGAATTGGGAATGACATTTGATCAGGCAAAAAAAGCACTTAAAGACAACCTTGACTTCGGTTACAGAGGAGAACGGGATGTTTCTCTTTTACCAGGCGAAAATCGAACTCTTATAGAAACAGATACAACAACCTATGCCGGTTTTTCGTTTCTTGAACGCTGTTGGTTTCAGTTCTATGAAGACAGGCTATACATTATAACAATAAACATCAACCGTGAAAAAATGGATCATTACAGCATATTCCGAACACTTTGTAAAAAATATGGAGACCCAGTATCTGTAAGTCCGGAAAAATCTATATGGAAAAACGATTCAATTACAATGAGTCTAGAACGCCCGCTTACATTAAAATATGTTGACCAAAAAACGTTCGATAAACTACAGAAAAAATCTCTTGTCAATCCGTCTGGCACAGAAACAACAAGAGATATTTTTCTTGAAGGACTTTAATCAAAATGAAAAATAAAAAAATCAAGATTCTTGCAGGCATACTTCTATGCGCACTGATTGTATCGCCTGTTCATGCTAAGAAATTCAACCTAAAAAAGACAGATCTTTTTATCAAACGGGCAGATGGGACTGAAATATGCGTAAAAGCCGAACTTGCCGTAAAACCAGAAGAACGTAACTTTGGTTTTATGGAACGCAGAAAAATCCCTGATGGAACAGGAATGCTTTTTGTATTTGAATACGACCAGATTCTAAGTTTTTGGATGAAAAACACCCCCTCTCCACTTTCAATTGCCTATATAACGAAAGACGGAAAGATAAAAGATATTTTTGACATGACACCTTTCAGCCTTGCAAGCATCCAAAGCACAGGTTACGTCCGCTATGCACTGGAAGTCCCTCAAGGATGGTTCTTAAGAAATGGAATAAAAAACGGTGATACAATAAATCTGCCGTTCTAAAACAGCAGATTTATGATTAAAAGCCATTCGGAATATCAGCAGCAAAAACTAATTTTCCGAAGACTCAAGCTTTGCAAGTTCTGAAACAGCAATAGCATCATTAGGATTATATTCAAGAACTGCCGTAAAATACTTTTGGGCCTCAGGTCTGTTACCTTCTTTCAGACATATAAATCCAAGATTTGAGATTATCTTTGTATCTTCAGGAGAAATTGCAAGAGCTTTTATCAAGGCTTTTTTAGCTTCTGCTATATTATCCTGTTCCATAAAACAGATCGCAAGTTCGTTATATGTATCAGAATTGGAATCTCCACCGCAAGTCAATGCCTGTTCAAAAGCTTTCTGTGCATCAGAATAACGACGAAGCCTGCGTAATCCCCAGCCCATAAGGAACCATGCATTCCATACCTTTGGATTTGAAGAAATATAAGAAAGAATCTGATCCAACCCCTCCTGCTCTTTGCCGGTAGAAATAAGCTTATATGCTTTTGCAAATGCAGCATCATCCATATTTTCATTGGAAATACGGTCAACTATTTCCTGTGCGCGTTCCTGCTTGTATTTTGCATTTTCATCCATATCCTCATCCTTTGCATCACAGGTAAGAGCCAGATACGTTTCAAATGCCCCCTTCGCTTCATGAAAGTCATGCTGCTTTAAATAGAAAAATCCAGCATTAAAAAAAGCATCTGGAATTGCAGGTTCTGCATTCATAGCTTCCTTATAATATTCCAAGGCGTCATTATCGTATGCATCAGCTTCATCGGTAAGACCAGCACGACGATGACTTTCTGCCCGCTGATCAAGGAAAAGCGCAAGATTAAGTATAACAGCCTTATCTTCCGGATCAATTCCCCGAATAGTCATAAAAAGCTCTTCTGCAAGCTCCCAATCTTCATTCTTTGTTTTAAGAATTGCCGCCTCTGTAAGTTCCTTCTTAATATTAGGCTTAGCCTTAGTAATTATTGAACGATAATAATCCTGATGCTCATTATGAGAATCATATGCAAGAACTGTAAGAATTCCTGCAAGAATCTGCTCCGGAGCAATATCATTCATGTCAAAATCATTAGGATCTCCCTTTACCTTTCTCTGAACAGGGAGAGGTATTGAGGCATCAATCTGCATGGCTGCATCAGAAAATTTATAATCTTCCGGCAGATTTATAAAGTAAATCGTTTCCAATGGATTTTTTGGACTCATAAAACATCCTGATAAATTATTATTAGTTGTATTTTTTGATTCGCTGTCTTAAAACATCACTGCTTAGGAGCATTTTCTGCTGTAGAAGCCACCGATGCCGTCTGTACGGCAGAAGCTGGCTGCTCTGCAGCTGCAACAGGAGTTTCAACAGGCGCGGCATTTGCAGCAGGTGCATCAGCAGGAGCTGTCTGAGTCTGAGCAGTTTCCGCAGTCCGTGTATTTTCCTGAGCGGAAGCTTGAACAGCACTCTGACCGGCAGACTGCGACTGAACCTGTACCTGAGTTCCAGAAGCCGTTTGTTCATTCTTGCGTATATTATTTTTTGCTGCCTCAACAGGATCATGAACCTTCACTGAATTTGCAGCGGCAACATCAAGCATTTTCTTTCTTGTTGTAGAAAGATAGTCGTTTATGCGAATTTTATAAGAAAGAGGAACCTGATTCTCATCAAATTTTATTCCAACAGCAGCAAGATCCTGTCTGCCTTCTACGGGCTCTGATTGCACGATCACACCCTTTACATCGACTATCTCATTAGGCTCTGAGAACATGAACCGTGTAACACATTCCTTATTTTCCAGAAACTTAGGTATTCCCATAAGAACGACTTTTGCCCCGGAAAAAGAGAGATTCCACAGAATACATCTTCTTGGAACATTCTGAATAAAAATTATAGTCTCTTTTTTATCTATTCCAAGTGCACGTTTAGAATCTTCGTTGATAGTAATACGGTCTTCCTTACGGTGAGCAAAGTTATCATCAGCAGCAAGGAGAGTTCCAAGTTTATAAATAAGATCATCCGGCGGACGCTGCGTAAATGAAAGCGTTACTACAGCAAGATCATGGGAATTCATATAAGGAGTAACGTCCGAAACACGGCAAGTTACAAAGAATACAAGAGGAGATCCATCAAGCTCTGTAAATCCGTATCGCAGGTTTACCGGAGGAGCGTCTTTCTTTGTAATCTGCTGAAAAGCACCGCCCGAAGTTCCGACTATGATTTTTGCCTGCTGAAACGAAGTTGAATTTATGATACACGGCCACTGAGCCCCAGCACATTTTACATAAATCTGCCGTGGATCGACACGAAGAATGCGCATAATGTCCTTTGTGAACACAAGTTCATTTTCTCGATAGCGATTGTAATATTCATTAATGAGCTGATTTGTAGCAATTGACATCATGATTCTTTGATTCTACCCCTTACATCTACATTCGTCAATTAAATATTGGACAAACACATTATTATTTCTAAACCACTGAACAAAACCTAAAAAACAGGAATAAATCAAACGTTTGTCATCCAATCATTTTCAGCACTCTTTTTATTTCAACAGCCTTAGCCCGAATACAGAAGCAACCTTTCTTGGCGGAAAATTAAAAAAAACATACCGTTTATTTACTGTCATCTGAGAAGAAGAGCCTCCGTCAAATTCCATGGCAGCATCACATCCCAGAGCTTTAAAAATTTCTGCCGTATCTTCAAAAGAGAGATTTTTTCCTACCATAAGATATAATTTCTTTCCGTTGTCAGAAACAGCAGCCGCACTTCTGACGTCATTAATCCTCTGAAATTCATATACTTTTCCATCGCGGTATACAGTAAAAAATCCGCCATAGGCATGAATAGGATTTTTCTCATTAAGCATATCCTGGCTGTCTTCTATCTCGGCCCTATACGTTCCGTCCTCATCTTTATAGAAATTAAGAGAACAAAATCTCGGTTCAAAAGCAGAGACATCCCTGCTGTCAGTTCGGCAAACCCCGATCGGTTTTATTTTTGACCACCAGATTATTCTTGAAGTAAACAAAAATGGATTTGCATTTATTGCAATATCCGAATTTGAGCGGCGTGCAAAGGAACCTACAGATACAGGTCTGACCCAGCCTTTTTTTTCAGGATAAGAGACAATTTCCCATTTTGCATTAAGATCAATACAAACAATATGATAGTCCATCTTTGAATTTCTATAGTCATAACGCTGTATGAACGGCGAAACAGTTTCCCATTCTGTTTCTTCTGCAGTCTGCAATTCTGGAGGAAGTTGAGAACCGCTGCAATTAGGAAATGTAACGCAGGAAGTCAAAAACATTACCAAAGCAAGAAAAATCGGATTAAGAAAAAAAATTTTTTGCATGCATTTATTATTGATATTTTTCCATATTAGAACAATAGGTTTCAAAAAAATATCTCATACGTCTAAAATCTTTATTATTCTGACAAATTCAAAAAAAACTTATTTTGTTATTTTTTTATTGCGAATTTAGGAATTCGATAAAATAATATTATCTATGAAGAAATTCGTTTTATTCTTTGCCCTGGCTCTGATATTGTGCCGGAACGCATTCTGTCAGGATTCTTTTTTTGACAATTATGTATATCAGTCATGGAATACATTCGGAAAACTTTCAGGCACCACATCAACAGACATAATTCAGACAAAAGACGGCTATATAAATATAGGAACATATGAAGGTCTTGTAAAATTTGACGGCGTTGAATTCAGTACATTCAAAAAATCAAATACAAATGACCTGGAATTCTGCTCTGCCCGTGTTCTGATGGAAGATTCAAAGAGAAGACTTTGGGTAGGCTCTAATGATGAAGGTCTGCAGATGCTTACCTACGACAACACCAACAGACATTACACAACTGCAAACGGACTTCCTAACAATTCTGTAAGAGCCCTTATGGAAGATAAAAACGGCAATATATGGATCGGAACAGCTGCCGGTGTAGTTTACCTGACTCCTGCAGGTCACCTTATAACCCCGCAGTTTGAGGCAGGAACAGTATCAAAAGGAATAATTGCAACCGCATTCTACTGCGATACCGCCGGGAGGATCTGGCTTACAACCGCAAACGAAAAAGGTCTGTTCCTTTTTTCTGACGGAATATTTCGCACCCGTCCAGAATTTGATCAGTTTGGAAATTATCTTGCAACGGCAATCTGTCAGGACAGGCAAGGCATTTTCTGGATTGGTCTTGGAGAACAGGGTATATTCTGTGCAAGCAATGGAAATGTAAAAAAAATCACTACAGGCACACTCCTGGATTCCTGTTCCACTTGTTCAGTTTATTCTTCCCCAACAGGAATCATCTGGTTCGGAACAGAGCGCGGAATCGTTGCTTATGAAAACGGCAAATTTCACGAATATTCCCATCAGCAGCTTTCAAATGCAAATATCAACAAGATCATATGTGACCGTGAAGGAAATATATGGCTTGCCACAGATAAAAGCGGAATCGGAAAACTTACTCACGGAAAATTCACAATGATGAAACTCCATGTTCCGGTAAACAGCATAACAGAAGAACGATCCGGCAGAATATGGATCGGAACAGACAACGGTGTACTCTGCTATGAAAACGATGAAGAAGTAAAGAACAAACTGACCGAATATACAAAAGGAATCCGCATAAGAGATGTAACCGCAACAAAAAGCGGAGCAATCCTTGTAAGCTGTTATAAAAAACCCGGACAGTTAAGATTCAAAAACAATGAAATTACAAGCTGGACAACCGACAACGGTCTGGCAGGAAACAAAGTAAGAGTGTCAATTGAAACCGCACCGGGAGAAATATACGTTGGAACGACGACAGGCCTTACAATCATACATGCCGACGGCAGTCTGAAAACTTTCAAGCAAAACAGCGGACTTGAAAACGAATATATTATGGAAATTTATCAGGACACAAATAATATCATCTGGATTGGAACGGACGGAAACGGAATCTACCTGATGAAAGACGAGCAGATAGTTTCCCACATCACTTCGCAAGATGGCCTGGCTGGAAACGTAATATTCAAAATCACACAAGACGTTGACGGAGCCTATTGGATTTGCAGCGGAAGCGGTATTACAAGGTGTTCCGGTTTCGACATGGACAGATTTAAGCCGGCAAAATACGAAAGCATAAGTTCTGATCAGGAACTTGATACAGGTTCAGTGTTCCAGATACTTGCAGACAGCAGCAACACTTTATGGCTTACAAGCAATCACGGAATTTGTTCAAGTCCGTTTAAAAGTATCATAGATGCAGCCAGCGGGAAGAATGAAAATATAAACATGAAGTTCTACAACAAAAATGACGGCGTCGATTCCGCTGGAATTACCTCAACTTCAAAAAGTATGATCGATAAGCACGGACGGATATGGTTTACAATGGTAGATGGAATCGCCATTTTTGACCCCATAAAGGTTTTTGAAAATCCCGTAATGCCTTTAGTACACATAGAAAGCGTAACCGTAGATAACAAGCTTTATACAAACGTATCAAAGCAGATCGTATTGAATCCGGGAACAAAACGTGTAATCATAAAATTCACAGGATTAAGTTTCGATGCACCCGAACGCATTCAGTTTACCCATAAACTTACGAATTTTGAAACTTCCTTTTCGGCTCCTAATTCAGAAAGAACGCTTTCTTACACAAACCTTAAGCCAGGAAAACATACTTTTTATGTAAACGCAATAAACGGCGACGGATTTTATTCGGAACAAGCGGAGGCAATGCTTTTCGTTCAAAAACCGTACCTATACCAAATGCCTGTCTTCTGGATAATAACAGCAATCCTTATACTCGGTTCGACGATTCTTTTCTTCTATTACAAACAGCGCAAAATACAAATCGAAAACATACGCCTTGATCAGATGGTTCACCAAAGAACATCCGAACTTGCCATAGAAAAAGAGAAATCTGACATGCTGATCCGAGCAATTCTTCCTGACAAGATAGCAGATCAGCTCAAGGGAAGCATCCGCGCAATAGGTGAAAACTTTGAGGAAGCGACAATTCTGTTTTCTGACATAGTTGACTTTACAAAACTGTCCAGCGGCCTTAGTGCGCAGGAAATTGTAGGAGAACTGAACGACTTGTTCAGCCGATTTGATGACAGGGCAAAAAATTATGGGGTTGAAAAAATAAAGACAATCGGAGACTCTTACATGGCAGCCTGCGGAATTCCTTCAGAAAACAAGCAGCATGCACAAATAATGGTAGAATTCGCAAAAGGAATGCTCATAGACGTTGAAGAATTCAACAAATCCTCTAAAGTAAAATTCTCACTGCGAATCGGTTTGAACAGCGGTCCAGTAACAGCAGGTGTTATTGGAAAAACAAAATTCATTTATGATGTCTGGGGAAATACCGTAAACGTTGCAAGCCGTATGGAATCGATCGCTACCCCAGGGACAATCAGGGTTTCGGAAACAGTGCACGATCTTCTAAAAGAAACGAACATAAACTTCTCTGAGCCGATACAAAGCAACATAAAAGGCAAAGGGATAATGACAACATACGACATTCTGGAGGAAAAATGAAAAAACTGACAGGCATTGCAGCACTTTCAATATTATTGACAATCTCAGGCTGCAGCGGTAACAACAAGGGCTCTATAAAGGTCGGCATTCTGCATTCACTTTCAGGCACAATGGCTATAAGCGAAACTGCTGTAAGAGATTCCGAACTTCTTGCCATAAAAGAACTCAACAAAAACGGAGGAGTCCTTGGAAAAAAAATAAAGGTCATAGAAGAAGACGGAGCAAGCGATCCTGCAACTTTCTCAGAGAAAGCACGCAAACTTCTTCAGGACGACAAAGTTGTAACCGTATTCGGATGCTGGACAAGCGCCTCCCGGAAAGCGGTAAAACCTGTTTTTGAAGAACTATTCGGTCTTCTCTGGTATCCTGTTCAATACGAAGGAATGGAAGCAAGTCCTAACATCATGTACATGGGTGCTTCCCCTAACCAGCAGGTTGTTCCGGCCGTAGACTACTGTGCTGAAAATTTTGGAAAAAAAATGTTCCTTATAGGAAGCGATTATGTGTTTCCACGGACAGCAAACCGAATAATCAAAGCTCAGCTGTCACAGCTGAATGCCGAATGCGTTGGAGAAGAATATTTTCCAATGGGACACATAGAATTTTCAGAACTTATTGAACAGATCAGAAAAGAAAAACCGGACGTAATAATAAATTCCCTAAACGGAGATTCAAATGCACAGTTCTTCCGACAATTAAAAGACGCCGGATTCACTTCTGCAAATCTGCCGGTAATGAGCTTTTCTATTGCAGAAGAAGAAGTATCTTCAATAGGTGCAGAATATCTTTCCGGTCACCTTGTCGCATGGAATTATTACGAAACAACAGAAACTCCGCACAATGAAAAATTTGTAAATGAATACAAATCAGAATATGGGCTTAACCGTGTTACCGGAGATCCTATAGAAGCCGGATACATAGCCGTTCACATGTGGGCAAAAGCATGCGAAAAGGCAGGCAGTTTTGATGTAGAAGCCGTAAGAGTGGCTTCTAAAGGCTTAAGCTTCACAGCACCAGAAGGGACAGTTACAATTGACGGTTCCAACCAGCATCTTTACAAACAAGTCCGTATAGGAAAAATAAATAAAAATGGTCTCATCGATGAAATATGGTCAACCCCCGGAGCAATAAAACCGGATCCATACCTCAGCACTTACGAATGGGCAAGAGGACTTTAATAAAACTCCGAAAGACTTCTGTTTCAAAACAAATCTGAAACAGAAGTTCTCATAGAGCCTTTTATTATCCTTTATTTCCCTTAATTCACAGAAAAAAATTGTAAACAAAAAATTTCCATAGTAGAATACAAAGTGATAATATGATGACAAAGCATCAGACTCTTTCAGACCGGAGATTTTGTATGTCAGAAAATTCCTTTGATAATTATGGCTATAACAAAGAAACTTATCAGGACTGCAAAGACCTGATCGTCTCAACTAATCGCAAGCACATTATTATCCTTATTTCCTGGTTTCTTACCGTAAATGTCTTTTACCTTATTTTCTGCATACTTAACCTGTTCGGCTTTACAAATACCCATACTTACTTTTATGCAATATATGTAACACTTGCCTTTTTACTTGAACTATGGCTTCTATTTTTTTCAATTGCATCTAATCAACACAACTGCTTCTTTTTATATATTGCAACCGTAGTCATGCTTTCCTATGGCATTATTGAATCAATATTGCGCCCCTATATGCCTGCCACAATGTATCATATACTACTTATACTTTGCGCAGTTTCTTTTATTGACAAAATGATCCGAATGTCCATGCTGCTGATAATTTCTACCATAACCTTTATATTCACTTCCTTTACATTCAAAACATTTTCAATAGCCTATCATGATACCTATAGTGCGTCCATCGTAATAATTCTTTCCATCGGATTACACTACACTTTTCAAAGAACTAGAATAACTCAATTCGTACTTTATAAAAAAGACCTTCATATCCAGAAGGAACTACAGATAAAATCAAGTTTTGACTCCTTGACTTCACTATTAAACCGCGGAAAATTCTTTTCAATTGCAAAAGAAATTCTGCGCCGTAAAGACGACGACTACAAAGTTCTTTGTCTTCTTGATCTGGATGGATTCAAACAGATAAATGACCAGCTTGGGCATCAAACCGGAGACAAAGCAATTCAAATTACAGGAAAAACAATACTTCAGACATTAGGAACAGAAGACTTTGACAAATGGTCATACCCGGAAAGAATCATACGTGAAAAACTCAGTTTTGCAGGAAGATTAGGCGGGGATGAATTCATTATTTTTATTCGCGGAAAAAACAATCAGTCCGAAATTAAAAAATTGCTTTCGACACTGTTGCACAATATGAACGAAATAAACCTTTACGAACTAAACGGTCTTCACGCTTCCTTTGGATTTACAGAATTAACCAGCTCTGATACAGACATTGATAATGCCTACAAGCGTGCCGACGAAGCTCTGTACATATCAAAACGTTCAGGAAAAAATCAAATTAATTCTGCAGAAAACACGAGCGAAGACAGCTGCAATATTTAAGCAAGGAGGACAAAATGAACATAGTAAGACCATACATCATAGTTTTAGCATTAATCATAAACTTATTATCAATTTTTTCCATATTATGTAATCTCTATATAAGGCAGAATGTCTTAAGAAAAAGAGATTTTTCTTCAACTGCTATTTCTGTATTCATGATTCTTGTTCCGATTACAGCCTGTCTGTTCTGTTTGAATGCATATAATTCAACTGACATAGAATATGCATATAGCATTATCCTTATAAGCTTTTCTGTACTTTTCTTTGCATTAATTCAGTGTTTTTTTTCATATGTAAAGAGTGTAGAAAACACTTCTCTTGATGTAATCAAAGCAATCGTGGGAGTTCTTGAAGCCGGAGATCCTAATCTAGACGGACATTCGCTGCATGTACAGAGCCTGACCATGCTCTTATATGAATATCTTCCGCTCAGTTACAAAATACTTATAAATCCCAGCAATTTAAAATGTGCTTCCCTTTTGCTGGACATCGGAAAATTAGGAATTCCGCGTTCAATAATTCAGAAAACAGGAAAACTGCAAAAAGAAGAATGGGATTTTATGCGCCGGCACCCTGAAATCGGAGTAAAAATCCTAAAACCAATTCCATCGCTTACCGAAATTCTGGACTGGATAAAATACCACCATGAACGGGTTGACGGTACCGGATACTACCACCTTTCAAGCGATGAAATTCCACTTGAATCACGGATCATTGCAATCGCCGATACCTATTCTGCCCTTACAATGAGCAGATCTTACAAGGCATCTCTTCCTCATGAAGAAGCTGTTTCAGAGCTGAAACTCTCTGCCGGAACTCAATTGGACAAAGAACTCGTAGAAATCTTCTGCTCAATTCCATTAAGAAGATTTGAAGCCTGCATGAAAGAAACTCTTAAAACAATGAAATGTTATGATGAGGAAAATTTCCGTCAGGATATACGACAAAACGCGCAGGTTTTCAAAGTGAATTAATTTGAGTGGAAAAATTTACTTTTCAGCTATAAAATCAGCAAGTAAAGAAACTAAGTTAAATGCCGCTGAACTGAGCGACCTATATAAGCTTTAGGTTTGTATTTCGAACTTAATAATCTACTGCTGCTCCTGATCTCTTAGGGAACAGTTCAAAAATCAGTCTCAAATCAAAAGATTTGACTCTGACCGTTTATGGGAGTTTTTATGAAAAAAGAAAAAAAGAGAATCTTAATATCATGTATATTTTTTTTACTCTTTCTGGGAACAATACTCACTGTATCCAATTTTATAAATTCCACGTCTAAAAAACATTCAAAAGAAACCCTTTCGCTTGCATTACGCGAAGGTACCCATGCAGACGTAATAATAAAACTACTTCCAGAATTTGAAGAAAAATACGACATTTCCTGCAGTGTAAGACAATTTTCAGAAAAAAACCTTAGAGCAGAAATCATTTCTGATGTACTTACAAACAGCGGTCTGTATGATCTCTGTATGATTGACGGTTCTTGGTCAACTGAATTTATTGCAAACAATATGATTACAAACCTTTCAGACTATGGCTATGAACTTGATGATGACATAATTTCAGCAACAAAGAGTATATGCTATGATAACAGCAATCTGTATCTTGCTCCATATTACGGAAATGTAACTGTTCTTCTATACAATAAACTCATTGTACGCGAAGCCGGATTTCATGATGAAAACATTGAATCTCTTGAAGATATGCTTAAAATCTGCAAGGAAGCAAATAAACGCCATAACCTGGGATTTATGTACCGCTGTGATACGGAGAACAATATCGTTGTAGACTTCTTGCCAATACTTCTTTCTTATAATGGATGGGTTCTTGATAAGAATAACAATCCGACCGTAAACACCCCGGAATGGCACAAAGCAATGGAAATGTACCTGAAGCTGACGGAAACCGGCAGGGCCGCTCAAAAAGAAGATCTTGTTGCCGCCATAACAAATAAAACTGCTGCAATGGGAATCGCATGGCCGGGCTGGTATACTCCTGCAAGAAATTCTTCTATAGATTATATAGCCCTCAAAGGTAAAGTTAATAACTCAAGTCCGCAGTATAATGCCACGATCTATGGAATATGGACCTTGGGAATTCCTTCATGTTCGCACAACAAAAAATATGCCATTGAACTGCTTAAATTTATAATGGATAAGGAAAATCAGAAAAAATCTGTTCTTATGGGCGGAGTTCCATGCCGCTACTCAAGCCTTACAGATCCAGAAGTATTAAAAATATTCCCGCAATATGATGCAGTAAGAAATGCTTTGGAAACAGGAGTGTACAGACCTCAGATAAAAGAATGGCCTGAATTCTATTTAATCCTAGGAAAAGAAATGCGGCTTATAATATCCAAAAAGAAATCCATAGAAAAGGGACTTTCTGACGCTCAAACAGAACTGGAAAAACTTATGCAGAAGAAAAAAGCTTATTAAAGTCGGAATCTACAACCTTATGAATTTTGATCGTACCTTCATAGAGACATATGTCCGAATTGAATAACAACCTGTATTTCACTAGAATAAAAAAAAGATTATTTTAAGAGGTATTTCTATGGCATTAAAGTTATACAACACTATGGGACACAGAATGGAAGAGTTTAAGCCTGTTCGCGAAAATTATGTCGGCTTTTACGGATGTGGTCCAACTGTTTATAATTACGCCCATATCGGAAACCTTCGCGCATATGTCTTTCTAGACATATTGGACAGAACTCTTACATTCTTAGGATATGACAAAAAGCACGTAATGAACATTACCGACGTTGGTCATCTTACAGGCGACAATGACAACGGTGATGACAAAATGGTAAAGACTGCCGAAGAACGCCATCAGAGCGTTCTTGAAGTGGCTCAGTTCTATACAGATGCCTTCATGAAAGATATTGATGCTCTTAACATCATCCACCCTGACGTAATCTGTAAAGCAACAGAACACATTCCGGAAATGATTGAACTCATCAAAAAGATTGAAGCAAACGGACATACTTACATGGCCGGCGGAAACCTTTACTTTGATATTTCTACATATCCAGATTACGGAAAACTTGCAAACTTAAATCTTGATGAACTTAAAGAAGGTGCAGGAAAACGTAAAGAAGTCGTAATCGACGGAAACAAACGCAATCCAGGAGATTTCGTACTTTGGTTTACAAAATCAAAATTCGAAAATCAGGCAATGACCTGGGACTCTCCATGGGGTCGAGGATATCCTGGCTGGCACATCGAATGTTCTGCAATGAGCATGAAATACCTTGGAAAACACATTGACATTCATACCGGCGGAATTGACCATGTGCCGGTTCACCATACTAACGAAATTGCACAGAGCGAAGGAAGCTTTTCTGAAGCTGACCGTGCAGAAGGTCCTTGGGTTAACTACTGGCTTCACAACGAATTCCTTATTCTTGAAGGCGGAAAGATGTCTAAATCTTCAGGACATTTTATTACTCTTCAGACTCCACTCCCACCAGAAAAAGGTTTCTCTCTTAAGGACAAAGGCTTTGAACCTCTTGATTACAGATTTTTCCTTTTAGGCGGACACTACAGGAAGCAGCTTGTATTCAGTCTGGATGCTCTTGAAAGCGCAAAAAACGGCCGCGCTGCCCTTATACAGAAAATTGCAAAACTTGCACAGAAAGGAAACGTAACCTTGAGCAAAGGAAAGTGTTTCTCTAAAGGAGAAGCAGACAACCGTTCAGGGCTTTCTGAAAAAGCAATCGCTTACCTTGATTCGTTTAAGGCTGCACTTGAAAACGATCTGCTGACTCCGGTTGCATTCAGCACTCTGAACAAGGTTGTAAAAGACGGTTCATTGGACGCAAAAGAAGCTCTCGACCTTATAGACAGAATGGACAGCGTAATCGGTTTGAAACTTATAGAATCAGCAGCCGCTGTACAAACAGAAGCTGCAAAACAGGCAGCAGCGCTCGTTCCAGATCATTCCGGCGACCCGGAGGCTGCAGAGATAGATGCACTTGTTGCTGAAAGAACATCTGCAAAAAAGAGCAAAGACTTTGCACGGGCTGATGAGATCCGCAACCAGCTTTCGGAAAGAGGAATCGTAATTATCGATACACCGCAAGGACCAACTTGGAAAAGGCAGTAAACAACTTCACGATATAAAAAAACGAGGTATTAGATATAAAAAAACGAGGTATTAAAAGATGAAAAAAAACACAATCCTTAAAAGCGCATCACTCTTTACAGCAGTATTGCTTTTGCTTTCAATTTTTGCATCATGCAGCGGTGACATGCATGATGGTGATGAATCTACAAAAAGTACAATACTGCTTTCTCTTCAGGATCAGAAAATAACATTGCCAAAAGATTTTATTTTCTACAAAGATTGGTGGGTTTCAGGCACGACTGGAACTTACGGCGAATATTCATTCTCTGCTGCAAAGGTTGAAATTGATGAAGCCGGCTATGAATCAAAATTAATCCTTACACTTTCTGACGGAACGACAAAAACAATAAAGAATACATTACCATCAACAGGACAGTATACGCTGGAAACTGAAATGACATTTTCCACAAAGGGAGCAACAGCTTCTTCCTTAAGTTTTAATGGCGATAAACTTGCAAAATAATTTGTAACCATTGGAGAAATTGTGTCTTTTATTAATATGGACGGTCAGACAGAAAATTCAAAACCTCTGAATGCGGCTAATCCCGTTGACTTTAAGGCGATATATAACGCAACAATGCAGATGCTTTTTAAAATCTCTTTCAGAATCGTGAATGACGAAGAGGCAGCTGAAGATCTTGCACATGATTCGCTTATAAAGGCTAACGAAAAGCAGCTAACCTTCCCTACTATGAATGACGCTAAATTTTGGTTAATCCGCGTTGTTAAAAACGCGTCCCTGAATTATGTAAAGCGCAAGACAAGGGAAAGGAAAGCTTACGAGAAGGCTTTATATGAAGACAGGCGTATTTTCCATTCGGGAGAAACGGAACTTCTGAAAGCCGAATCTATAAAAAGCACTCAGGATGCGTTGAACAGACTGCCTCCAAAATTAAGAGAAGTCGTTGTACTTGCAGAGTACGGCGATCTTAACTACAAAGAAATCGGTAAGATTGTAGGAATTACGGAAGGTAATGTAAAAGTCAGAATCTTCCGCGCCCGCAAATTACTTGAAGAAATGATAGGAGCTGAAAATGTATTCTTGCCCAACTGATGACATTCATTCAATCTATCTCGATAATGAGCTTCCAAAAGCACTTGCTGAGGAATACGAAGCCCATATACAGTCTTGTGAAAAATGCGCAGAAAAGCTTGAATCCTTACGCCGCATAAAAAATGCATTCCGCGCAGACAGTGAAAAAATTCAATTCAACGATGATTTTATGGACAAAAGCTATGAACGTCTTTTAACAAAGATGAGCTATGCAAAAACCACAAAATCCGTAAAGGTATATAAATTTCCTGTAGAGCCTGTTAAATGGGCTGTAGCAGCTGCAGCAGTTGTCGTTGCCGCGATTGTTCCTTTAAGCATTACAAACAGATCAAAGGCACAGCCGGAAACGCTTGCAACAATTACTCCGGTAACAAGAGCTCAGCATGTACCAATTTCTGAAAACCAGAGCGTAATCGTAGACGGTAATTTTGACGGAAACTACGGGATTCCAGCAAGCACCGGCGGTCAATATAGGTACAACGGCATGGGACCAGAAAATAATGTCGGACCAGACAGATTAAGACCTCCAAGACCGCCTAGACCTCAAATGAATCACAGGCAGTTAAGCTCTTCGTTGACGAACGTTGACGTTCTCAGACCGGAATTTGATGAACCAAATAAAATATCTATCAAAATAAATGTTCCAGGTCTTGAAGAAAACGATGATTCAATCGAAATTAAGCTGCCGATGAACATAATTCCGGACAACTTAAGTGAATAAAGCAGAATCGTTCAACTATATTTTCAGAAAATCTCCTCTTATAAGGACACTCCTATGGTGTGTCCTTGCCCTTGTTTTTTTTATTGGCTCTTTTATATTCGGCATTCAGATAAAACGAACGCCCGTGATTAATTCGATCACTCCTCCTGTGGGTGCACCCGGGGATCTTATAATAATCTCCGGTAAGAATTTCGGAAACGTAAAAGACACAAGTTACGTTGAATTCGGAGGAAACAAACTTACCTCTAGTTCCTATCTTTCCTGGACCGATGAAGAAATAAAAGTCGTTCTGCCGGCAAACATAAAAAACGGACTTGTATTCGTAGAAACAAAAGATGCACGTTCAAAGCCGGCTTTCTTTTCAAATACTAGCGAAGTTCCAGTGCCAATTGCCCAGAACAGCCAGACCACAATGCCAATAATAACCGGAATCACACCTGAAAAAATCTCTCCAGGGACGCTCATAACAATTTCAGGAGTAAATTTCGGAAATTCCCGGGAAAGATCAAAAGTCTTTTTTTCGGTAGACAGAGAAATTAAAAACGAAGATTCAAATTCTGGTCAGGAAAAAGATGATTTATCGTTTATAGAAGCAAATGAAGACAATTTCGACTATGTTTCCTGGAACGACAACCAGATAAAGGTGTATGTTCCGGATGGAGCCACAAGCGGATTCATGTATGTTCAGACTTTGAAAGGAAAATCTGCTAATAGGAAAATTACAATGGACAATAAGGCCGGAAAAAAAAGCTTTATTTCTCCAAAAACTTATATAATCCAGCTTAATGTAGACATTGATGAAACAAATGGAGACAAAGATTCTACAATAATTCTGCGATGTCCACGACCTTTTGAAACACCTTCACAGCCTTCCGTAAAACTTGCAGAATGCTCACCTGAACCTGTAATTTCAGATTTCCAGCACACAATAATTCATCAGACAACCGGTGCAAAGACATCAGCAGGAAAACGACGTTTCAAACAGAATTTTGCCATTACAGTCTACGAAACCAGAACAGAACTTTCTGCCGCCAGACTTGAAGTTTCTCCGTCTACAAACAGGAGTTTTCTTGCAGCCTGCACAAAAGCAGATGAATGTGTACCTGCCGATAACGCTCAAATTGTTGACCTTGCGAAGAGTATCGTAAAGACCGAGAAAAATCCTTACAATATGGCGGCTCTTATATATAATTACATGCTTAAGAATTTTACGCTCCGTAACGCAAACAAAGATCCTCTTGCACTGCTAAGCAAAAAGAGCGGAGACGCTTATGATTTTGCTATTATATACACAGCATTGCTCCGGGCATGCGGCATACCAGCACTTTCAGACAGCGGAGTCCTTGTAAGTTCAGACCTTAAGTCTACCGATCACTGGTGGTGCGAATTCTTCATATCAGGATTCGGCTGGATTCCAGTTGATCCGGCACTGGGCGCAGGACTGGACTTTCAGGCATGGCAGATTGACATAACACCTTCACAGTATTATTTTGGAAATCTTGACGGGCAGCACATTCTGTTCAGCCGCGGATGGAACGAAATAAAACCGAGCGCACCTAACAACAAGACAGTTCACAGAGCGCGAAGCTACGCATTGCAGTCAATATGGGAAGAAGCCAGCGGAAAAGTTATAAAGTACAGTTCATATTGGTCTAATCCAATTATAGTAGGAGTATATTAATGACAAAAGTATTATCAGTAGGCGGATCTATTGTGGTTCCAGACAAACCGGACACAACATTTCTTTCGGAATTCATCTCTATGGTAAAAAAATGGCTTGCAGAAGACGAAAGCCGCAAATTGATTCTTGTTGTAGGTGGCGGTGCCCCTGCCCGCGTATATCAGAACGCATATTCTGAAATTTCACAGAAAATTGGCGGAGGAGCAGCCTCTGATGCAGCAGACTGGATCGGAATTATGGCGACACGCCTTAACGCTCAGCTTGTAAAAGCAAGTTTTGGCGAACTATGCCAGAATGATGTAGTTTATGATCCTACAGCACCAATCGAATTCAAAGGAAGAGTTCTTCTTGCCGCAGGCTGGCATCCGGGATTTTCTACTGATAACGATGCTGTATTGCTCGCGGAAAAACATGGAGCAAAAACTGTTGTAAACCTTTCAAACATCGAAAAAGTATACACTGATGATCCAAGAAAAAATCCAGACGCAAAGCCGATCGATAAAATCAGCTGGAAAGATTTCCGCAAAATGGTCGGCGATGACTGGACTCCTGGTAAAAACTGTCCGTTTGATCCTATTGCTTCAAAAAAAGCAGACGAATGCGGCATGACGGTTATTTGTGCAGGTGGCAAAAACATCCCTAACATTCAAGCGATCTTAAACGATGAAGACTTCATCGGAACTCAAATCGGGTAAAATCCGAAAATGATCATTGAGGTTCTCAAAACCTGAAAATATTGCAAAAACAATTTCCTTATATTGTGTTTTCGAGGACCTCAACCTCCGTTAAATTAATAATATTGACTATACCAGTCCTTTAACGGAACATTTCCATCTTACTCAAAATCGCGTCTATTTTTTCACCGTACGCTTTATCAGTTGCCCATACGCCGGCAAGATCGTAAATATCCTTTGCAAATTTTACCTTATGAACCCAGCCGTAACGAGGATCAACAAGCTTTTGTTTTAATGGAACATCTTGAGTAGTAGCGTATGCCTGTAAATGCTGAATATGGGCTCTTACTCCAATCTGCTCAGATTCAAAATATTCTCCAGGATGAGCAGCGTCCATTGCACCAAGACCACAATAATTGTGCATTTCGGGAACAACAAGATTTCCAAAAGATAGATATCCCGTTTCAAGACACATCTGAGCAAAGGCAACGTCAGAATTAATTCCTTCGATCTTTCCTTCGGTCACATAATAATGCGCAAGTCTCTTTACCATTGAACGATCCGCATCAGGCTTTTTAGACATAAAATAGTCAAAAAGTCCCTGCTCGCTCATAACAGGCGTTCCAAGTAATTCCCGTGAAATTTCAGCAGACGGTCCTTTTATCGACTGACATGAAAATACAAGAAGTGATAAAATCATTACTGAAAAAAGACTCAATGTAACAGTCCAATATTTATTCTTAAAAAGAAAATGTTTCATATCTAAATCTTCGGAAATAATTATAAAAAATTGATTTTTTAAGAACAAATCTTGCAGATTTCTAAAAAAATTAACTATATATAAAGTGATGAAAAACAATTTTGCAAAACCAGATATACGGGAACAGACTTTAAAACATGGGCTTTCTTTTCCAACTGATGAAGAACTTATAATGATGATTCTTGGAACAGGAACAAAAGAACATCCAGTAGAATATCTTTCTAGAATCATTATGAATACACTTAACAGTTCAAACGAAGAAAACTTCGTTCAGAACCTTATAAAAATAAAAGGCATGGGACCTGGAAAAGCCCTTGCAATTGCTTCTGCAATAGAACTTGGACGGCGCAGAAACCGCCACAAGGAAGCACTCATAAAAAAGCCGCAGGACATAATCCCTTTTATAAAAGGATATTCAATGAATCAGAAAGAACATTTTTTATGCGTAACATTAAACGGGGGAAATGAAATAATTCAGATAAGGGTAATTTCTGTTGGCACTGTGAACAAGACGATAGTCCATCCGCGGGAAATTTTTTCTGAAGCACTTATGGAAAATGCTGCTGCCATTGTTGTATGTCATAATCATCCATCAGGAAACTGCCACCCTTCTGAAGAAGACATAGAAACAACAAAGAACATAAAAGCCTCTGCGGACATTTTAGGAATAACCCTTCTGGATCACATTATTTTTTCAAAGAACTCATATTTCAGTTTTTTAGAAAATGATCTGCTGTTTACCGATTAAAAATCAGAATGTATAATAGATAAAGAAATCTATGAACAAAAAATATCTTGTAATTCTAACTTTTTTTTTATTGATTTTCTCACTTGGAAAAATATTTTCCCAAGAACAGCAGGAAGAACAACCTTTTTCATTCTTGACAGAAGCAAATCTAGAACAAATCATATCTGATGAATCCGCTGCACTTACAATAAGAACGGATATTCCCCGTGCAGAAATCTTCATCAACGGAATATACAAAGGGCTTTCGCCTTTATGCATAAAATCACTTCTTCCAGGATTTTACAAAATCACTATAAAAAAACAAGGGTATGAAGAGATAAAAAAAATCGTCCGCGCTGAAAATGGTAAAGACAGAACCTTTGAATTCAACCTAAATTGCACTTATAAATCAAATTCGTTAGAATATGAATAATGAAACTTTATACTAAATCACAGGTCATTTTTTTCACGGTTTTTGGAATTGCTGTAACAGCTGTTTTTTCCATCGCAATCTCTGCTTCTCTCATCAACAAAAAAACATCCGGCGCAAAACAACCGGAAACACAGGCAGCCTCTGAACCTGTAGTCTCTATCCCAGAGGAAATAAACAGTTTACAAGAGCTTTCAGACACAGTACTTAACTCCGTTCAAATTTCAACAGATATGACATACACTATGGACGAAAAACAGAATATCGGAGTTTACGAAAAATGCAGTCCGGCCGTAGTCAATATTAATACACAAGTAACTGGAGTAAACTGGTTTCTTGAACCAATCGTTCAGGACGGTGGAAGCGGTTCCGGCTCTATCATAGACAAACGGGGCTACGTTCTTACAAATGTACATGTGATCAAAGGCGCTTCAAAAATCTATGTATCTCTTTCTGACGGCACTCAGTACGAAGCCCAGATTATAGGACAGGATGCAGACAGCGATCTTGCCGTAATAAAATTTGAACCGCCAAGGGGAACAGAACTTACAACAATTGCATTCGGTGACTCTGCAAAACTAAAAGTCGGTCAGAAAGTGATCGCAATCGGAAACCCTTATGGATTTGACCGGACTATGACAACAGGAATTATTTCTGCACTTGGCCGCCCTCTAAAAGACGCAAGCACAAACCGCATAATTCGCAATATGATTCAGACTGATACAGCAATTAATCCGGGAAATTCCGGCGGTCCACTTTTGGACACAAACGGAAACATGATTGGAATCAATACGATGATATATTCAAACAGCGGTTCAAGCGCCGGAATTGGTTTTGCCGTACCGGCAGAAACGGCCGTCCGCGTTGCTTCAGACCTTCTTAAGTACGGAAAAGTCCGCCGCGGAACCCTGGAACTTTCTGTGGTTCAACTTAATAACACAATTGCAAATTATGCAAACCTGGACATTGCACGCGGACTTCTTGTTTCAAGAACAACAAAAGGCGGAAATGCAGAAAAAGCCGGAATTGTACAGGGAACACAGGCAGTACGATACGGTTACGGAAACACAATAATCTACCTTGGCGGAGACATAATCACAAAAATAGATAATATAACCATTTCATCCATCGCAGATTATTATTCAGCACTAGAAAGTAAACGCCCTGGCGACACAGTTTCTGTTACCCTTCACCGCAACGGTAAAGACCGGGAAGTAAAAATCATACTTGCTTCTCCAGACGAAAAAACTACATCAATATAATAAAAAGAACATAAGTTGTAAAAAAAATTTGACAAAACCAACTCTTAATATATTATTTAAGTATAAAAAAAGTTGGTTAATATGAAAAAAGTTCTTTTAAGTTTATTATTTGGTTTTATTGTTCTGGTTGCATTTGGTTCATGCCAGAATGCAGTGGAGCAAAGAGAGTTCTTGATGATAGAGACTACAAAACTACAGTATGCGTCCCTTACTCTATCAAACAGTTATGAAGGGTCCCGCATTTTAGATACCTCGAAAATCAAATATGCATCCATAAGAATCAGCGGATATGATATTCCTGAAAAAGAAGAACCTCATCTTGACTATGTTGAAGTTGATGCCGGAAAGAACAAAGATTCCATTACAATTGAAAATGTTCCGGTAGGCGTTGACCGGATTGTTACGGTAAAAGCCTTTGACAGCAACAAAAAAGAACTTCCGAACTTTAATATCCGGGCGGTAACAGACATAAATTCCGGAGATAATAATAAGATTCAAGTTTCAAAAGAGACAACCGCATTCGGTAATGTTCTTTACGGTATAAAAGAGCTTTACAATTTCAAGGATCTAGAAACTGACGGCCGCATGAATACAATCCGAGCGGTAATTGATGATTCCATTCACCCTAGTCTGTACAATTCATCAAAATTAATCGGTGAATTGCAGGGATTTTCGTTCCCATACAGTGCAAAAAAAGAAGATTACCGTCTGGAAACAGGTTCTGTTACATTCAACTACCTTATCGCCCAAAAATTCAATGTCAGCATAAATGACCCTATTTCTGCAGGACTTACGGAACAGACAGCCTCAAACGGTATCAAAATAGAAGATATTGTTCCTGGAAACTGGATTCTTACAGTAACATCTCCGGACGGAACAGTCCTTGACCGTAGCGAACTTCAGATTGAGAGCAGAAAAAACACAGACCTCGGGCACCTTGAGCATGACGGAATTGCAATCCTTATGCGCCAGGGAAAAAAATCTGGCGGAAAAGAATATAACCACATTCACTACTGGAATGCAGCATACGACGAAAGCGTTCCGGAAAACGAACGACTTCAGAAAACAGACTGGCCTGGAATTGAATTAACGGAAAAAATCACTGTTACAAATCCAATTGACGAACAGACCGGCGAATATGACAGCGATCACCAGAACTTCTATCTATTTGATTTTAAGAAAGCTTCATCTGTTAATGTCTTAATTACAAACGGTAACGAACAAAGTTCTGCAAAATATTGCACAGACAACATGCAGGCCTCTAAAAAAGGTGTATACTGTGTTCATTCAACCGGCCTAAATGCGGTTACAAAACAGGCAGAAGCACCTGATCCAATTACAGGACTGAACATAACTCAGGAACACTTAAAAAAATGCTTCATAGACGACCCTAAAAACAAGCAGTTTGTAATCCTATTCAGCGAAGAGCTGTACGGTTCAAAGCCTTCTTCTGTAAAGGCAGAATTTAACAAAGGCATAAACGATCATGACGGAAGCTACAGGGGAACACATTATGCTATGACCCGGCACAACAAGGGATTCTGGTACTGTTCTGTTCCGTATATTGACGTTCAGGCAACTAACCAGTGCGGTCAGCCGTCATATAACTTTAAGGTGAATGACAGTATAATTAATCCGCCGCCTTATGTTCCGGACGGATACATTTACCAGAAATTCAACGGATCAAACGGTGCAAAAAAATTTCTGTGCTTAATTTACAGTTCTCAGGACGAAGAAGAAATATGCACGCGTCTTACAAAAGCAAAACGGTGCAAAAAGCTTTCTGACTTTGATCTGAACACAGCAGAAGGACAAAAACAGATTTCCAACTTCCGTCAGGTTCCGGGAACAGAAAAACTTTACCGCTCATATCACCCATATAATGACGGAGAAAAAGCAAGCATTTCGGACACTTCAAAAGCACGCATGCAGTATGTAGCTGAGCTTTCTACAAAAGCCGGAATAAAGGCCGACATTAACCTTTCTGACGACAAGCAAAAATCTTTTACATACGATGATAATACAATACCAGGATACAAAGAGAAAATCGATTACTACAAGAAAATCATCAATAACAATGCTGTACTCTATATGACAGACTGCTCCTATAGTCAATGTTACGAAACCCCGGATAGTTCACAGTTTGCAGGTGGAATTAAAAAAATCATTAAATTCATAAATGAAAAAGAAGGACCATATCAGATTCATTGTGCAATCGGAACAGACAGGACCGGCGTTGTCTGCGCAGTTCTTGCCGGTCTTTGCGGCGCAACCTGGAATCAGATTCAGGAAGACTACTGCAAGTCTATAGAAATGGGAATCTACGAATACCGCGGTCCGGAAGCCGTAAAATATTCACTTCAGAAATTCCTTGGCGTTGATTTTGTGGAAGATGTAAAAGACCTCCAGCAGGCACTTACAGACAAACTTGTAGAAAAAGGAATTTCTAAGAGTGACATAACAACAATGGTGAGCCGCTTAAAATAGGCGCATGAATTTTGCAGGGGCTGAAAGAATTTAAAAACGATTCTTTGCGATAGCTTCAGCCTCTACAAATTTTCTAGCTTCTGTGCTAGAATGGGCGTATGCGCAGATTCGTAGTTGAATCCCCGTTTCAGCCGTCGGGCGATCAGGGACAGGCAATAGAAAGGCTTTCCGAAGGATTTTTACGCGGAGATAAGTTCCAGACTCTTAAAGGCGTTACCGGCTCTGGAAAAACTTTTACCATGGCTAAAATAATCGAAGCCGTTCAGCGCCCCACCCTTATTATCAGCCATAACAAAACGTTAAGCGCACAACTGTACCGCGAATTCAAATCTTTTTTTCCGAACAATGCAGTTGAATATTTTGTTTCATATTATGACTACTACCAGCCTGAAGCCTATGTTCCAGCACGTGATCTTTACATAGAAAAAGATGCTTCAATCAACAAAGAAATTGACCAAATGAAGATGGCAGCCACGTATTCCCTTATGGAACGGCGCGATGTAATCGTAATCGCAACGGTCTCCTGCATCTACGGTCTTGGAATGCCTGAGCTTTACAAAAGCATGCGTCTCCACCTGGAAAAAGGATCAACACTGGATCCACACAAACTGGCACTCGAACTTGCACAAATTCAATATTCCCGAAACGACATGGTTCTTGACCGCGGAACATTCCGCATCAAAGGCGATGTAATCGAAATTTATCCGCCATACATGGAATTTGACGAAGCCTACAGAATCGAACTGGACTGGGATGAAATAATACGGATCCGACGCTTTAACGTTGTTTCCGGCAAAATTACCGAAGAACTGGATGAAACAACTATTTACCCGGCAAAAAACTTCGTAATTCCTCACGACCAGCTGGAAACCGCCACTGACCGCATTCAAAAAGAACTTGAAGAGCGCCTTGAAATATTAAATTCCCAGCATAAAATCCTTGAAGCCGAGCGTCTCAAGACCCGTGTAACATATGACATCGAAATGATGAAAGAAATGGGGTACTGTTCAGGAATCGAAAACTATTCCGCTCCAATCGCGAACCGTGCACCAGGAGAACCTCCTGCCACACTGCTTCATTATTTCCCGGAAGATTTCCTCTGCATGATAGACGAAGCACACATCACCGTGCCGCAGATAGGCGCAATGTACGAAGGCGACCGGAGCCGCAAGCAGAATCTTGTAGATTTTGGATTCCGGCTGCCGAGCGCGCTGGATAACCGCCCTCTGAAAGCGGATGAATTCGCTAAAATGATGAATCAGGTAATTTACGTAACCGCAACCCCCCGCAAAGAAGAAATAAAGCAATCTACACAGATTGTAGAACAGCTTATCCGCCCGACAGGACTTCTTGATCCAATAGTAGAAGTACGCCCAAGCGAAGGTCAAATGGAAGACATTTACCGCGAAATAAAAGAACGCATAGCAAAGCACGAACGCAGCCTGGTCCTTACCCTTACAAAAAAGATGGCAGAAGATCTTACCGCTTACCTTACAGAACTCGAACTAAAAGTAAAATATATCCACTCAGAAATAGACACCTTTGAACGCGTAGAAATATTAAAATCGCTGCGTCTTGGCGAAATTGACGTTCTTATCGGAATCAACCTTCTGAGAGAAGGAATTGACCTGCCGGAAGTATCGTTCATCGCCCTTCTGGACGCAGACAAAATCGGCTTTCTCCGCTCCACAACATCGCTCATCCAGATAATCGGCCGTGCAGCACGTAACGCAGAAGGCAAAGTCGTAATGTACGCAGACCACATGAGCGAGGCAATGAAGGAAGCTATTGACGAAACAAAGCACCGCCGCGCCGTTCAGGAAGCCTACAACAAGGAACACGGAATTACGCCGCAGACAATCAAAAAAGAGATTCAGGATATTCTTGAACACCAAAAAGAAGAAGCCGAAGAAACAGCCCGCGTAACAGCAGAAACGCTCAAAAAAACAGCAAACCTGTTTGATAAAAAACAGCGGACAAAACTCTTAAAAGCTCTCCAGCAGGAAATGAACGACTGCGCAGAACGCCTTGAATACGAGCAGGCCGCTGCCATCCGCGACCAGATAAAAGAAATAGAAACACAGTACGGAAAATGATTTCCCCCCGGCAGAAACCATTTTTCAGAATCCGCTTTTATTACTGCCGAAAACTTTATGGTATGTTTTCCCTCATTTTCCTGATCCTCTTATTGACTAAAAACGTTCCTTTCTATATAGTATTAGAACTAATTCAGAATTTAATTAAGGTAGGTATAGATATGTCTAGATGTTGTGATATCTGCGGTAAAGGCGTTCAGCACGGTAGCAAAGTTTCAAAGTCTTTCAACCACACAAAACGCACATGGCGTCCAAATTTGATGACAGTAAAAACTGACCTCGGTAACGGTGAAGTAAGAACTCTTAAAGTTTGTACCCGCTGTTTCAGAAGCGATTTTATCGTAAAGAAAGTTCGCGTTCCAAAGCCAGCTACAACAGAAAACAAATAAACTGTTAAGTTCGCGTTGAAAGCCGCTTCTATAGGAAGCGGTTTTTTTATAAAAAAACTGTGTCAAAGCTTTTAGCAAAACTAAGCCTAAACATATGAATTTAAACGAGGGCGCCTGCCCTACGCTTCAGCCCCGGCAGTTTCGTCACAGCTTCGTCCTTCGCAAAGCTCAGGTCTCGCCTGCTCAGCTGCCGTGTCTTCCGCTACCCCTCTGCCTAAGGGGCAAAAAGCAGGCTTTTTTCCCCTTAAAATCCCCTTTTATACGCTAAGTTCAAGACAATCATAAGCCGGACCAACAAATCCGCCTTCAGAAACAATTTTTTTAAGTACAGGAAAATCCTTAAGCTGTTCAGAAGCATAAGCCTTTATTTCTTCATGGCTCATCAGATGACAGATATGAATAAACCAGGTATTCCGAGGACAGATCCGCTCCGCAACTTCCATTGCCTGGCGGAATCCAAAATGGGTTGAATGAGGCTTCACCCTAAGCCCGTCTATAACACAATGTTGAATGTTACCGCCATTTTCTTTCAATAAATTGATGCTGGATTCTGGAATAAAGCTGCAGTCTGTCAAATATGCAATTGAATGAACCGTTCCGTCTTCCGACTTTACAGAAAAAAGCCAGCCAGTAACATCAAGTTCTCCGTGCTTCATAGGAATAGGAGTAGCTTTTATTGAACCGAATTCTTCCGGCTGGCAGGAATACAAGGTTCTGCAATCTACCAGCTCCAGCTTAGGCTTTCCGCCGCCTATCTGCGTGTCTGAACGGAAAATATAATCAAAACGGTTCTTTACATCTTTTATGGTATTTTCATTGGCGTAAAGGCGGATCCCCCGCTTGCCAGAATTTGCAAGCAGCTTAGGATCAACTCCTGCATTTTCCGGATTTGTACGCATAAGCTCAGAAAGCCTGTCAGACCCCAGCGTATGACTGAAAATCCTTATGTCATCCAGCCCGTGAAGATGATCCGCATGACTGTGTGTAAGCAGAACCGCATCAACAGATTTTATTCCGCTTCGCAGAGCCTGAATGCGGAACTCCGGCCCAATGTCCACCAGCAGACTAGAAACTGTTCCGTCTGGATTTTCGTTGGTTACATAGGCACTGCATCTGAGCCGCTTATCATGCGGGTCTTCCGAACGGCATACAGCACAGCTACAGGCAATGCATGGAATTCCATGGCTTGTGCCGGTCCCTAACAAAGTCATCTTCATACAAAAATTATACTCCCGCACACAATGATTTTCAATCTTTAAAGAATTTCGATTATTCAAAAAAAAATATTTTTGTGCCTGAAAGAAATTTATTTTATTTGTCAAATTTCCAATACAGAATTATAATTCATTACAGGTGTGCAGAGCTCTACAGTAACACACACAAAAAAAAGAAGGCGTGATAAAAATTACTGTCAAGTAGTGTTTATCAACCAAATTTGTTCAAGCGTTGCTTCCACAAACAGAATTTATGCCTTCCTATTATCCGTTCCCCGGATTCAATAAAGGAGAAAATATGAAAAGAATTTCAAAATTTGCAAGCCTGCTTACATTAACAGCATTAGTCACAGCCGGTTTTACAGCCTGCTCAAATGACGGTAGTACAAGTTACATTCCTATAACTTCGCAAGAAAAGATTATAACACAAGGAATCGCAACAGAAGCAAATCTAAAAAGGTGTTATGCAGAAGATAAAGACAGCAAACTTATTGTATTTCTTCTTGATAAAAATCTTTGGAATGTAGCTGCAAATTCTACGGCATACGTACGAGGCTCATTTAACTCATGGACCAACGAAGATACATTCAAAATGAAAGAAGCTGACACTTACTATTACTGTGCCGTTCCTTTTTCAAAACTTACAGCATTGGGAAACAGCGGTCATCCAGAATATAAATTTTACGTAAACGATTCATACCTCGATGTCTACGACAAGGCTTTCGTTCCAGAGCCATATTGTTTCCATACATCAGATAACAACCTTATCATCATCTATACAGGTGAAGATATTGAAGACATTAAAAAATGCAGTGCAACTGCAGGAACATGGAGGAAACTCAGCGACTGGGATTTAACAAATGATAAAGAAGTTGAAAAATTTTCAAACTTCCGCAAAGTACCAGGAACTACAAATGTTTACCGCTCATGGCATCCGTACAAGGTTAAGACACACAAATTCTCTGACAAAACTAAATATGTAAGAGCAACAGAACCTAAACGCGAAGAAATGATCATTGGTCTTTATGAAAAATATGGTATCAAAACTGATATCTGTTTAAGCGAAAATGAAACGACAAATATGGAAACATTCCCAGTTGGAACAGACGAAGCAACTCCTACAAATTCTGGCAATACTTACACAGAATCGATTCCAGCGTATTATCAAGCACTTCTTTCTGCCAACAATGTTCTTCATGTAACATACACAAATGAAGCAAGCGAAAAGAAAACAATGGAGTACAAATATATCTATCAGTCATCATACAATGAAAAGTACCTGAACGATGCCCTCAAATGTATCATTGACTTTGTAAAAGAAAATCACCCTGCTCCTTATGATGTTCACTGCCGTCTTGGTAACGACCGCACGGGTTACTATTGTGCAGTTATTTCTGGTCTTTGTGGTGCTTCGTGGGCAGAAATTGCAGAAGACTATCAGAAGTCAAACTACACATACCTTGGTGAATACCGCGACCAGCGTCTTTTAAAGCAGGTATTTGAAAAGCAGTTCGGCATTGCAGATATGACAAAGCTTTCTGCAGGCGAACTTAAGACAAAGATGTATACTTATTATACAACGAACAGCAACTATCAGATTTCAAAGGCTGATCTTGATGCTCTTGTTGCTAAGTTTACAGCAAGCAACTAAATGTCTTCTATAAAATAAATCAGACGCTCTTACAGTGGCTGACTAATAGGTTATAACGCGGCAGTTGAGTTTATGAAAAACAACAACTGTACGCAGCAAACTTATCAGTCAGCCATTTTTATTTCATTCTACATAGCGGCTTTTGCGTGTCGAACAAAAATCTGCTGGATTTCAGGCTGAACCGCAAGACCTTCCATTACGCATTCAACATTATATCCGTTTGCAAGGAATTTTGATTTCCAGGAATCTTCTTCATCACTTGCAATATCATTAGTTATATGCCCACCGCCGTCAATCATAAGAGGGACTATAAGCACATTCTTTATTTCCGAATTCTTCTTAAGTTCTTCAATAAGATCGTCAACAGTAGGATCTGCATCCAAAGTTCCTACAAGATAAAATCCATCTCCTCTTTCTCTTATTATTTTCTGAAATTTCAAATAATTTGAATTTGTATCTGAACTTGTTCCGTGTCCTGCAATGCAGATTGCAGTATCCGTTGAATTGTATTCAGCAGTCCGTTTTATGACAACATCAGCTATATCTTCAAAATCTCTGTCGGAAGCCATAAGATAGTCTGCAACAGAAAGTTTTTTAAACTTTGGCTGATATTCCATAATTTCTTTTACAACGGATTTTAAAACAACTCCATCCAGAAAATATACCGGCAGAACAACCACATCTTCAATTCCGCATTCTACAGCTTCATCCAAAGCTTGATTCATGTTCTTTACTATATAATTGTCATGTTCCTTAAGGTAATTAATTATATGCTCAGACGTAAAGCACATATCAACCTTGTATTCTGGATATGCTTTTTGCAATGCCTTTTCTATTGCGCCAAGCGTAAATGGAATTGAATTCTTTACATCAGCCCCATAACTGCACATTATAATTTCTTTTTTCAAAGAATTTTCCTTTTTGCATGACACGCAAAGCAAACTCATTGCAGTTATAATCATAAACAATACGAAGTTTTTAAGAAATTTTTTTTTCATCTTATGCTCCCTTAAAATTATAAAAAATTGATATTTAACCTTGATTTCGAGTAAAAATAATCAAACAAAAAATCAAGGATATTTAACTAAAAATTTACTCTGCCGCCAAAGCTGAATACAACGCCTTTATACATTGAAAAAAATTCTTTCTGACTTTCACCGCCTGAACCTTCAATAAAATGTGCATTATTCAGAATGTTTTCTGTCCGGCAATGCAGATCAATCCTGTCATTCCAGAATTTTTTATTTATTCCTGCAGACAGAATAAGGTAATCCGGCGAATAAGTGTCATCTTCTGCTGATACTAGCTGAGGCGAATTCCATTCACCGTTTACATAAACCAGAGTCTCTGCAACCGGGACAAGATATGAAACAGAAGCCGTTACACGATGGGGAATCCTATAAGTAAGATCCGTATATTCATCATCATCTATCTGTTTTGCTCCGGTAAATGCATATCCGGCTTTAAATCCAAAGCGGTCAAATTTTCCGTTTATTCCGAAGGTTGCTCCATAAGTAACAGCTTCCCCGATATTGGTATAGCGATAGAAATATTTTTTTCCTTCCGTAATTTTTTCTGTATCAATCATATCTTTGTGATAATTGAAAAATCCGGATTCCGATATTGAAAGATACTTACCGAAAAACTGATCAAACGAAAGATTAAAACCATGAGAAACTTCTGGCAAAAGATCTTCATTGCCATAAATATAAAAGCCGCTGTTCCCATGAGTATGATAGAAAACATAATATTTCTGCATAAGGCTAGGAACTTTGAATCCCATTCCATAAGAAAGTCTTGCTGTAAAAGAGTCAAAAGGTTTGATACACAGACTGATTTTTGGAGTTCCCTGCAAATAATGCTTGCTTCCGTCAACTTCCGGTTGAAAATCAAGTCTCTCTCCAAGGACAATCATAAGCTTTTCATCACCGCCGGAAACATCAACGGTATTCTGGGCAAACATACTGAGAAGAACCTGTTTTTTTTCGTTTTCAAAATAATTGTTATCTTCTTTTTCAAATTTTCCGTTAAACCCAAATACTGCACGATTATAGATATTCGGTGTCCATAGAGCCCGTAATTCAGTTTCAAGTTCATAATTTGTTGCATCCTTGCTGGATGCTTCTGTAGAACTAAGACGCTTTACTTCATCCAGACCGGAATCATGCCGCTTACCGCTCGCAAAAGCAGAGAGTTCCCAATAATCATTAAACTGCTTTTTTCCAGACAGAGTTATTCCTGCCCTCCGCTCAAAATAATCAGAATCGGAAATATATTTCTTATTCTTGGAAATTCCAACATTTGTGGTTTCCCTTTTATAATCAGAATAAAAACCGTAAACATCTATATTCCAAGAATCCTGCTTCCAGGACAATTTTCCGTCCGCATAGCCTAAGCGGCTTTTTGGAATCTGAGTTTCATCAACAGAACCAATGAACGGATCAAAAGATTTTTCGCTTATTCCCTTCTGCTGATCAAAAGACCCACTGAAAAACGAAGTAAAATGCTTTCCTGCAAAACCTATTCCGGCATTTACAAAGTTTCTTATATCCGTTGAAAATTCTTCTCCAATGTAACCAGAAATTTTTGCTTTTTCCTGTGAAACAGCCTGTTTTTTTGTAATGATATTTACAATACCGCCCATTGCATCGGAACCAAACAAGGCCGATGAGGCCCCCTGTACAATTTCAATATGATCAATATTTTCTACAGGGAAACGTTCAAGATATACGTTTCCTCCGCTGTCCCCTGGGAGTGCCACTCCGTCAACAAGAACCTTTACATACTGACCTTCAAATCCCTGCATCATAACGGAACTTGAACGGCTTTTTGAATTTGCGGAACTTACGACAACTCCAGGAACAGTTCCAAGAGCCTCAGAAACAGTTTTTGCGCCTGATTTCTTTATATCTTCATCCGATATAACATGTACCTTTTCAGATGCAGAATCCTGATTTTCTTCTGCTTTAGACGCACTGACTACTATTACATCGTCATCCTCTGCATAGACACATAAACTACGTGCTAAAACAAAAATAGCACCAAAAATAATGAGAAATTTTCTTTTCAATTTTATTGCCTCAATGAATGTACAAAGCTGATTTTCTCCGCAAAGAATTTTCAAAAAAGCAGTCTGATCTTTTTCTTTACCGGAGTATCAAAAATTAGAAATTCTATATGAATAAAGGTTATGAAAATTAAAATACAGAATTTAAAATCAGTATTTTTTTTTATTTTTGAAAAATCAGAAGACAGGACAGAATTTGAAATTACCTGGATAAGCGCACATGTGGGGCAGTCTTCTCCTTTACAGTCATGCTCAAAATGACTTCTCTGAAAAAGAATCCCGTTTACTACCGAAAAAAGAAAAACGGCACATATAAATGTCAATATTCTGTTATTTTTACTTATTCTCATAATCAATTTGAAAACGGTTATCAAATTAATAATATCTTTTTAATTTGTCAATATGAAAATGATTATCATATTTCTCAACAAAAGATTTTAACAGCTGAATTTTGCGTAAATATGAACAAGTCTTGGGATAACCCCCGCGCGTTCGTGGAGCAGTTGCCGGAGGCAAGGATTTTAAGGTTCAGGGCGGCACGAACTGAGCCTTAAAAGACCGAGCGTCAGCGGGCTGCGGAAGGAACGTTTGCAAATATAGCTTCCGCGCATTGAATATAAAAAAAAAAAAGTGTATTATTAATCCAAAGCGTAAATTTCGGAAGAGATGGCTCAACCGCTTTTCCGACTTATATAGGAGTTACTAATGACAGTAAACGAAATCAAGAATGCCAAAATCAAGGCATGGATTGAAGAATGTGTTAAGATGTGTGAACCTGACAACGTTGTTGTTGTTGACGGTACAACAGCTGAATACGACCGCTTGATGCAGAAATGTGTTGACGCTGGTCTTGCTACACCATTGAAGAAGAAAGAAAACTGCTTCCTTTTCCGCTCACTTCCAAGTGACGTTGCACGTGTAGAAAGCCGCACATTCATTTCTTCAGTTAAAGAAGAAGATGCTGGTCCTACAAACCACTGGATTGATCCAAAAGAACTTAAAGCAACTATGAAAGGTCTTTACACAGGTTGTATGCACGGACGCACAATGTATGTAATTCCTTTCTGTATGGGTCCTCTCGGTTCACCAATCGCAAAATACGGTGTTGAACTTACAGACTCTGAATACGTTGTATTGAACATGGACATCATGACTCGTGCCGGCGAAAAAGTTTGGCAGTACCTTGATGACAACTTCGTTCCATGTCTCCACTCAGTTGGTAAACCACTTAACAATGGTGAAAAAGACAACGGCATCTGGCCATGTGCTGACGTTGAACACAAATACATCAGCCAGTTCCCAGAAGAACACCTCGTATGGTCTTACGGTTCTGGATACGGCGGAAACGCTCTTCTCGGAAAGAAGTGTTTCGCTCTCCGCATTGCTACAGTAATCGCTCGCGAAGAAGGCTGGCTTGCTGAACACATGCTTATCCTTAAGCTCACAAACCCTAAGGGTGAAGTTAAATACGTTACAGGTGCTTTCCCATCAGCTTGTGGAAAGACAAACCTCGCTATGTTGATTCCTACTATCCCAGGATGGAAGGTTGAAACAGTTGGTGACGATATCGCTTGGATGAAGTTCGGAAAGGACGGACGTCTTTACGCTATCAACCCAGAAGCAGGATTCTTCGGAGTTGCTCCAGGAACATCTGCAGAAAGCAACAAGAACGCTCTTATCTCTGCTGAAAAGAACACAATCTACACTAACTGTGCTCTTACAGAAGACGGCGACGTTTGGTGGGAAGGAATCGGATATCCTGCAAAGGGTAACCTCGTTGACTGGAAGGGACAGACTCGTCCAGCATTCCCTAAGGACAAGGCTCCTAAGGGCGAAGAAATGGCTCACCCAAATGCACGCTTTACAGCACCTGCTAAACAGTGTCCATGTATCGCATCTGACTGGGAATCTCCAGAAGGTGTACCTATCTCTGCTATCCTCTTTGGTGGACGCCGTCCATCTACTATCCCTCTTGTACACCAGGCTCGCTCTTGGAACCACGGTGTATTCCTTGGATCTATCGTAGGTTCAGAAATCACAGCTGCTTCTACAATCAACGCTGCAGAAGTTGGTAAGATTCGCCGTGACCCATTCGCTATTCTCCCATTCTGTGGATACAACATGGGTGACTACTTCCAGCACTGGATCGATGTTGGTAACGCAGCAAAAGATAAAGATCTTCTTCCAAAGATTTTCTACGTTAACTGGTTCCGCAAGGACGAAAATAACGACAAACTTCCAGGTGGATTCATGTGGCCAGGTTACGGTGACAACAGCCGCATCCTTGCATGGATTTTCGACCGCTGTAACGGCGTAGACAATGCTGTAGACACACCAATCGGACTTATGCCAAAAGATGGTGCTTTGAACACAGACGGTCTTGCTGACTACTACAAAGAAACTCTCCCAGAAATCCTCAAAGTTGACGTTGAAGGATGGAAGAAAGAAGTTAAGGATGTTCGTGAAAACCACTATCCTAAGTTCGGTAAGCATCTTCCAAAAGAACTTACAGCTATCCTTGACGACCTTGAAGCACGCTTGAATAAAGCTTAGTTGTGGCAAGTTTGCCGGTAGGCAAACTTGGTAAGCAGCCGCAAGGCTGCGACACAAGCTCAATCACCGGCGATGAGTGCGGTGGTTGAGTAGACCGAAAGGTCGTATCGAAACCACCATTATGCAAATAAGCCCTGTTGGTATACGGCAGGGCTTATTGCTTCTGATGTAATTTAAGCAATAGAATATTGCTTAAATAATAGTTTTAGCATGACTGCATTTTCAACCCCGAATATTTTACATATTCTGTTCATTTCTTGTTTTATTGTGGATTCGCTCGTTATAAAAGTTTCTGCTAGTTTTTTATAATTTGTCTCATCTCGTAAGAATTCTCTTATAATTTTTTCTTGACGCTCAGAAAGACCATATTTGGAAAAGTTTATAATTTCACCCGGAGTTGGCAATATCACTGTTGAAATTTTTGTAGATAAAAAAGGGAATAAATCAAATAAATGAGTTTTTATACAATTATATAAATGAAAGTAAGAAAATAGTAAAAATAAGGTATATGCCAAAGCCATAAAAAAGGTAGAGGTACTAGTTGGAATAATTGCAAATAACGATAAAAATAATGGAATCACAGAAAAAATTAATTTTTGTTGTTTTTTTGTTTTTAAATATCCATAACAAAATAAGAGTGAAATACCAAAGCAATATAAAAATATTCCTAAAAATATCATATTGTTTAAAGTCATTATTATGCCTTGAATGAATAAAATTGCTGATTGTAAAATTCTTATTTTTGGAAAGAACACTAAATATAAGCATATCAACGAACATGAAATATTTACTATTGGAACTATAATTTCAAAATGCGGAAGAAATGACTTTGAAAAATCTTCCATTACAATGCTTATTATAAATCCGATGATTTGTACTATAGCCGCAAAAAAAATCATTAATCGTTCATATAAAACTTTTTTATCTACTCTCATATAAAAAGGATAAATGAAAGTTCATAAATAACCAAGTACCAACATTAATTAACTTGGTTATTTTTTTATTAACTTAGTTAAAACATTTCCTTTATACTTTACGAAATAAAAATTATTAGGCTAAAGTAAGGTTAATTTAAAATTTTGGAGAAATTAATGAAAAACTTAGTTTTTTATTCAGGACCACATGGTAGTGGAAAAACTACACTCATATCTAATTTAATACAAGAAAATATTTTTTTATTAGAAAATGATTTTGATATAAACTTTTTAGAAAATTTCAAGACAATAAAAGTTATGTCTGATTTTGAACGATGCCTTCTTAGGTTGTACCACAGAATATATGTTCAGAATTATGCGACATCAAAAATTAAAAAAAACAAAACCATTTTAGTAAGCAGAAGTGTTTATGATTCTTTTGCATATGTAGAAACTTATTATCAATTAGGAAAAATTTCTGAAAAGGAATTCAATATTGTAAATAAAATAAAAGACAGTTATTCAGATTTACCAAAAACAGTTATTTTAAATCCTTCTGTAGAAATAATAATGAAGCGGTTAAAAAAACGTTTTGAGAATGACGAACGTCCAGAGAGAAAAGAAATCTTCAATGCTGAGGATAGAATAGAATTTGTTTCACTACTTCATGATAATTTCTCAAAATATAAGAATGACTCTAATATCTTATATCTTGAAAATAATGAAGTTGAAGACCGCTTAAAAATAAAAAAATGGATTTTAGAAGAGAATAAAGGAATGTTAAATGAATAATATAGAATACTTAGAAAAAGCAGAGAGTTCTTCAGATTTTTTTAATAAATTGAATGCACTGTTAAATAATTCATTAAAAAAAGAATTTGCTGGTACTGAATTTGAAATAAAATTATCTTTGAATACTCTCAATTCTGACTTATATGAAATAAACAAAAATGTTTCAGATATATTTGAAAATACAGGATGTTTTTTTATTCACAGAGTTCAAACTCATACAAACTATAAAGTATTTTTCTTTTTTTCAGAGATTGATAATTTTGAGTATTCTGTTTTTTTATACAACAATAAAATCATGATGAAAGTAAAAAAACATGAAAAAATAAAAGAAAAGACTTATACAATATGTAAAAGTTCTGAAAATTTTATCTACGACTATAATACCATTGTAAAAATATTAAAGCGTGTAGATTTAAAATTTATAGGTACAATTCAAAAAGAGCGTGTAAAGGATTTCGTTATTAATAAAGAAACTAACATAGTTTATGCGTCTGCGATTTCTTTGTGTACCTGTGAAGATAAAAAGCAAATACAATACGAAATTGAATATTATGGTGACTATCAAGAGAAATCTTCAAAATTGACAGAAGTAAAAATAATTGAAGAATTAACAAAATGTGCTGATATTTTAACATCTAGCTTAAATTTTATTCCTGATGAAGAAACAAAATTTGAATTTTTAATTGAAAATAAAAGAATTATAGAATCCAAGGAACAAGTTTTGGACGAAATAAAACAGTTAATGAGACAATTCTAAGAAGGAATTTATAGAATGTATAAATATCTAGATATTACGGAAGATATTGATTTTTTATATTCTCGACTTGACTCCAGATGGAATAGTTCGAACAAAATAAAAAAATATATGCACCGTTGTAAAATAGAAAAGTTATTATCCCTATTAGAATCAAAAAAAACTCTGCTTGATGTTTGTAGAGGTGGTTCTGTAGATGGAATATTAGGAGTAATGGCTGCAAAAAAGGGATTGAGAGTTACAATATGCTCAATAAAGCAAGAGTACTTAGATGTAATAAGACGATTTGCAGAGTTAAATGATGCAAAAATAGAAAAGTATATAATATGTAGACCAGAGGAATTGAGTTTCGAAGATAATTCCTTTGACTATGTGTCATGTATTCATGTTTTAGAGCATGTGGAAAATTTGGATAAATCCTTTTCAGAATTGTATAGAGTAAGTAAAAAAAATGTTTTAGTTGCTGTACCAACCTGTCTGAATCTTTGTGTATTTGCACGCCTTGGAGGAGGAAATTATTACGATTTTAATTTAAGAATCTTGCTACAAGAATTATTTGGTGGATTAAAAGTTTTGATAGCATTGCTATTAATGAAAGACGGTGTATATGAATACAATGAGGAAAAAGGTGAATACATAAAACATTTTCAACGTTTCCCATGGAAGTTCATTAGAGAAATAAAAAAACATAATTTTAGGCTTATAAAATATGGAGCAGATGGTATTTGCTTTCCATGGTTCAAAGGAATGGTGCGTATACAAGAAAAACTAGATAAGTATTCTTATTCATTTCTATTAAAGAATTTTGGATTTGGTACTCATTATTATTTAGAGAAAGACAAAAAATAAATATGGAAGGTACAAAGAATATATTAAATAAAATAATAATTATTTCACTTCCTATTGTAATTCAAAATCTGCTAATACGTTCATTTGGAATAATTGATTCTGTTATGGTTGGTTCATTAGGTGTAGACGCTATTGCAGGAGTTTCAATTTGCAATCAAATGTATTCTTATGGAGATTTACTTGTGGGTATATGTGGAGGAGTTGGAATTTTTATATCCCAATATAATGGGAATAATCAAATTTTAGACATAAAAAAAGTTATTTCGATTGGATTTTTTTCAAATGTTTTTATTGCGATAGCTCTATCAATTATTTCATTATTATTTAAAATACAAATTCTCTCTTTGTTTACAGAAGATGAAAATGTTCTACAAGCAGCAAATGAATATTTTTCAGTATTTTTGTTTTCATATATTTTTACAGCGGGAACTTATTGTCTTTCAAGAAGCTTAAAAAGTTTAGGAAAAACAATTTTTCCATTAGTATTTACATTGATATCCCTTTCTATTAATAGTATTTTAAATTATTTGTTAATAATTGGAAAAATGGGATTTCCAAAATTAGGTATACAAGGTGCAGCCTTTGCTACTCTTATTTCTAGGATTATTGAATTTTTTCTTTATTTTGGTTTAATTAATTTTAAAAATATAACTAATTATTTTTGGAAAGAAATATTTAGAATAAATAACACATTTATAAAACAATATATTCAGATTTCTTTACCTATTGCCTTGCAAACAATAAGCTGGGCTTTCGGTTGTGCTGTAATAAACTTATTTTATGCAAAAATGGGAACGGCCTCATTTGCAGCATTAAATATAATTTGGGTTATCGAAGGCATAGTATTTTCTATAATTACAGGATTAAGCATTGCTTCTTCTTATATCGTAGGAGAAGAAATTGGAAAAAATGGAGAAAGCAATTATTTACATCTAAAATGCAATCTTATTCTTTCTTTTGATTTATTCTTATCAATTATAATGTCTATTTCTATATTAATTTTTGGAGATAAAATTCTAAATTTTTATAATATAACGGATGAAGCAATTAGTAGATTTAATTTTATGAAATCTGTTTTAGTCATGATACTGCCTATAAAAACATTAAATTCTGTTTTAAATCAAGGAATATTAAAAGCTGGCGCTGATACAAAATATACATTTTATACAAGTTTAATTGCCATGTGGGGAATTTGTATTCCATTACAATTAATAATATATTCCATAAAAAATTGTTTTACAGAATATGTATACATTTTTGCTTGTTCAGAAGAAATAATAAAATTTATTCTATTTAACTTTAGGTATAAAAATAATAAATGGATAAAAAAAATAACAAAATAGGGAGAATTAATTATGAATCAGGATCAATTTATCGTTGAACTTACGAAATTATCAAACAGAAAAGATGACCTTATAATGCAATATTTAAGAGAGAAAAAATTAAATTGGGCTGATTTTCTTGAAACTGTTGTATATCACAAGATTGGAAATGTTTTATATTTAAACATTTTGAATATGAACATAAAATCCTTTTTTCCAGACTACATAATGCTTATTTTAAAGAATTTTTATAAAAATGCATTAAATAGAAATCAAATTTTAGAAATTGAATGGCACAAAATAATTGAAGAAGCAAAATCAGAACATATAGACTTAATCACATTAAAAGGACAAGCATTAAAAAAACGACTTTATAAGGTTTCTGGAATAAGAACTTACGCAGATATTGATTTACTTTTATTTAATAGGGAAGATTTTAAAGGCGTTGATTCTATATTTAGAAAATGTGGGTATACTCAAGGCGAATTAGAAGATTTAGGAAACGGAAAGTATAAAATAAATGAAATCAGCAATGATAGGTTAGAAGGTTATGCAACAGAACTACAACATTATGGCGAATATGTAAAATTTTCAAATAATCATGAAATGCCGTTAGTATCTTTTGATTTACATTATAGACTTACTACAGAGTTTGATGATTATGAATTTGATATTGATGACATAAAGAAAACAGCAGTAAAAGAAAATGAGTTTTATTTTATGTCTAATGAATATCAATTATTACATCTTTGTACTCACCTTTATTGGCATACAAGAAGTATTAGAGAATTTATAGCGCATAGAGATAACAACTTAAAGGATTATCTTGATATTTATGAGTTACTAGAGAATTTTGACATAAAAGCAAAAGAACTTCAACGTATTTTTAATTTAGAGTCATCCATATTGTTGCCTGTTTGTTATGCACTTTCAAATGTTTTTAATATATATAACTCGCAAAAAGCAAAAGAGTTATTAGATACTTTTTTAACAAAAGAGATTTCAAATGAACTATCTGGCATAGGTGATCGCTGGATATTAAAAAATAATAATAATTTTGCTTATTGGAATAAGCAACCAAGTGAATTAGTCTTTGATTATAGAAAACATGAATTTGCACTAAAAATGATGTATAAAAATATTTTAGATTCAGATTTGATTAATTAGTATTTGTTTTTATAAATTGTTACACTGCTGCCCAAAATAAATAAGGTACTGTTTAAAGTCTGTAATTCGTGATAAGATTTTATTACCCCATAAAAATATATCACATAAGGAATTACAGATATGAATAAGTATAACACAAAACTCGGACAAATGCTATCTCTCGTCGGGAGACCTCAATTTGAAAAATGCGTGAAAGCTACAAATGCGGACAAGGCTTGCAAGGGGTTCACGGCATAGCAGCAGTTCGTTGTCATGGGCTACGCGCAGCTCGCCTGCCCGAACGGGCTGAAAAGCCTTGTGAATTCTCTGAATTCGAACAAAACCTGCCTTTATCATCTCGGAGTTCCGAAGGAAATCAGCCACTCAACGATTTCATGTGCGAACAACAACCGAGTTTTTGAGCAGCTGTTCTATGAAATCCTCGGTACGCTCGACAGGAGCGGGAGGAAGAAGTTCAGAAAGAACTTTTTTGGAGTTGATGCTACGGAAATCAGCCTGAACCTGCACGATTTTTCGTGGGCAACATTCAGGAGCACGGTCGGAGGAGTTAAAATTCACCTCAAATACGACATAAACAACTTTGCCCCAGACTATCTTTTCATTACCAATGCGAACGAACACGAGAACAACACGCTCACAAAAATGAAACTGAAGAAGGGGGACACAGAGACCTTCGACCTCGGCTACACCAACTACAAGACCTACGCCGATTTCATCGAGAAAAAAATCGAATTCGTAACAAGGCTGAAGGAAAACGCAAAGTACAAGGTCATCGAAACACACGAAATCAAGGCTGAGAACATCACCCTCGACCAAACAATTGAGTTCACCGGCTCGCAGACAAAGAAAAAGTGTCCTTGCCAGCTCAGAATTATCAAATCAGTTGACGAAAAGACTGGAAATACAATCACAATTCTTACAAACATCTTCAATCTGACCGCAGAATATGTCGCAAAAATGTACAGGGCAAGGTGGAACATCGAGATTTTCTTCAAGACAATCAAGCAGAACCTCAGAATCAAGAAATTTTACTGTGAAAGCGAGAAAGTCGTAAAGACTCAAGTTTGGGTTGCTCTTATAATTTACCTTCTTTACCTGAAACTTAAGGAACTGAGCCAAAAATCGAACAAAAACTTCACGCACTTCATGTCGAAAATAGCAGTCTGCTTGTTTGAGCGAAAAGACTTGTTCTCATGGTTTTCCGGCACTCCGCCAAAGGCTCAAGATTGCCCGCCAGTTCAGCCTATGATGGATTTTGGAGATGGAGATTATCTTGGACAGTAATGAAATAGTTACACTATATGCGACAACAGCCGCATCCTCGCATGGATTTTCGACCGCTGTAACGGCGTAGACAATGCTGTAGACACACCAATCGGACTTATGCCAGCTGATGGTGCTTTGAACACAGACGGTCTTGCTGACTACTACAAAGAAACTCTCCCAGAAATCCTCAAAGTTGACGTTGAAGGATGGAAGAAAGAAGTTAAAGACGTTCGCGAAAACCATTATCCTAAGTTCGGAAAACACCTTCCAAAGGAACTCAACGAAATCTTGGATGATTTGGAAGCACGTCTTAACAAGGCGTAAGCTGAATATATTCGGTCATTGAGTGGTTCCTGAGCTTGTCGAAGGAGTTCTCGAAATGACCGATATGCAAGAAGCCCTGCAGAAATGCAGGGCTTTACTATTTAACAGCGACAACCACTATCCTAAGTTCGGAAAACACCTTCCAAAAGATGCCTATAATAGGAAATGCGTTAAAAACAAAGCTGCGACAGCGGGTTTGTTTAGCATTTTCCTTTAAAACGGCTCGGAGCGAGACTTGCGAGCGACGCTTACAGCTATCCTTGACGATTTGGAAGCTAGACTTAACAAAGCTTAGTTATGGCAAGTTTGCCGTTAGGCAAACTTGGTAAGCAGCCGCAAGGCTGCGACATGATCTCGAAAGCCGTTATCATGACGGCTTAGTTAGACACCTGCGGTGCTGACTAACCCGTCATGATAACGACAAAAGGGAAGCCCTCGGGCTTCCCTTTTGCGTTTCAAACCAATTTCATCGCCGACAAATCTCGCTTAGCTCGATTTGCAGGATAAATCATAGATAAAAATTGACTATATCAAATCTGTATGGTATATTCTAGACAGAAAGGAAAGACCAGAGTTTATTTGGTCGTCTCCACGTTGACTTATAAAGCCGTCAAGTTTTCGAGGACGTTGGCGGCTTTTTTGTTTCTACCCATTCTTATTGTTTAAGTATGAAAGAACTGCTATAACAGTGCCGATTACAGTGGCAATACAGGTTACCAAAGTAATTATCAGTTCACATGTCATATGCAAGCCTCCCGATATTATATTTCCAGCAAGCTGGATTTAGAGTTCGGGAGACGCCGCCTAAACTATGGTCTTTCCAACAATTAGATAGTATAGTATATCTTTATTTATGTATAGTACCAAATTTATACTTTCATTACATCTTCCAAAAGCTTCCAGTCACTTCCGTCTATATTATCACTAAAGTGCTCTGTACAAATACAAAGCCGTCCTTTTTTATCAGTACGCACAAAACCACCTTGAAGATTATACTCTGTAAGATAATTCTTTAAAACTTCAAATTTTCGAGGAGCAAAATCGTCAATATTCTGGCTCTGACCGCTTGCAGAAAATCCACCTTTTGTTTCAATAATCCATATTCCGTCTTTAGTACCCAAGACATAGTCCGGATAGAAAAGTCGCATTTTTCCGCTTCCGTCTTTATAAACAACTGAATAAAAATCTGTTCCCTTGTCGCCATTTTTATAGAACCATGCTACAAAATCGCTGTTTTCGCAGAACTCTTCAAATTTTCGCTCTGGCATTGAACGAACTTCTGCAGATTCGCGGTAATCGGCATAGACATTTTTGCTGTAGATTTTCTGAGCCTTATCGCTTCCGTCGTAGGTAAAAAGACAAACTTGAGGAATGTGAAAATCTTTTTCTACGATTTCTGACGGATCAAAAGTAAGAGTAGCCTGTGTTAGATTTCCGATTTCAGTGATTGCCTCGTGAAAATCAGTTTTCAAAACAGCGGCATTATTAATAACAAATGCATACAATTCCCGAGTCCCAAGGTTTAATAGAGAGTATTTTCTGCTTGTGACTTTGGGATTTCTGTAGAAAACTCGACGAAAAACAGCGTTCATCTTTTCGTATTTAAGGCTAACTTCGGTACTTAAAATACCTATCTCATGATGAAACTGGCGACCGTGTGTATGAGTATTTAAAGGAATCGCAAAATCAGAATCGTACATCTGATTCATCTTTCCTGCATCCAGAGTTTCGGTTCGTCCCATTTTTGCAGATACTACAATTTTATCGCTGAAAATATATCCATTATTTGTCAGAAGTTTTTGATTTTCTTCGAAATTCTTTCCAACACTCAGACCATATTTCTTTTCAAAATGATTTACGACGCTTTTCATCGTGTCTTCGGCATCATTTTCGTCGATTACATCCGGGCGCTGCTGGCTTTTGAGCGTAACATCCTTGTATTCGTCTTTTAGCTGGATATAAGTTGCGTCCCAGGCTCCGTGCTCAAGAAAAGCTTTTGCCCCCTCGGTAAATTTATTGTCCCAGGTGTATAGATAGCAGCTGTCCAAAGCATTGTCATCATAGTGGTGCGCGTTTGGCATTCGGCGGATTCGTCCGAAAGTCTGAATCTCAAACTTTTCACCCTCATGGTCACGGAGTTTTACAAGAATATGGGCACGAGGACAATCCCAGCCGGTTGCAACCGCCATCTTAAAAATCAGAGCTTCCTGCTCACCATCATTAGCTTCTATTCCTTCAAGATTTTCGTGACGGCTGAACTTACTTTTTCCGTTTTCACTCAACCAGATTGCAAGCTTTCCGTTTTCGTAAGAAATATCGTGATTTTCAAACCAGGTCTGGACTTCATCCAAAAGCGAATCAGAAGAGTTAGGCATTTGAACAAGAATTAGCGGATTAATATTTTCGCCGTGCTCAAGGAATTTGATGCGCAAAAGTCTCTGTTTTTCCAGGGCCTTATTCAAAAGATAAGAAACCTGACTTTCTCCTTCAAGCTCCGTAATTTCGTTGCTCAAAATCGTAATCGGAAAGCCTTCATTGATAATCAGCATTTTTTTAATGAGACCTTCTTCGATTACGGATTTTTCAGGGACATCGATAAAGGCAACTTTTGGGTCATTCTGATTGTAGCCGTTAGGAGTTGCACTTGCCCGAATAATCGGAAGTTTTGCGCCACCGTCCTTAAAATAATTGATTATCACAGCCGATTTTTTGCTATCATTCATGTGACTTTCATCAATTATCAGGATGAAATTCAAGCCGGAATCCCGTGCGGAACGAATATACTCTATAAAGTTAGTATGCTCACCGTCACGAACAGCGATATTGTCGTTTTTATTCAAAAGCTCCCAGTTGATAAAGCAGCAATCATTTTCAGAAAAGCCGCCGGTCATCACATCGGAAAGAAGCTTTGTCTGTGCACCGTGAATGTAGGCGTCCATTTTCTTTTTGCTCTGCTCTTCAAGGTTACCCTTACCCGGCGTAAACCAGATAAAAACAGTGTTTGCGTGGCACTTTAAATATTCGTCCATAAAGTGGGTGAGCATGATAGTCTTTCCGCTTCCCGTACAGGATTTTAAAATGATTTCTTCCTTGCCGTTTTCGATTGCCGATTGAAGAAGCGAAATTGCCTTACGCTGAAAGTTCAATAAATCCATAAGTCCCTCCGATGCTACAGTGCCAGGTCGCGGTAATAATAGTCAGGAATTGTGTTTATGCTGATGTTATGCGATTTTAAGATTCGTTCTTGCTTTCCAGAAACTAAAACATCATGCCCAACATAGACTACTTTTGTGGTAGTTGAGCCAGTCGAAACTACCATATCCACAAATTCTTCCATCTCATCATCATCCAAAACGATTGCGACAGTTTTGTCCTTGTCAAAATTGACAGAATTCTCCAGTTCCACTAATTCCCGGACATGAAGCAGAAGGTCATCGGCGTATTCGTAGTACATTTTTTCACTGATTGGAATAAAGTCGGTTTTGAAGTATTTGAGAGAGCCAGGGAGACCGTCTGAATAGGTTGAACCATCTTTGCGTTTACCGATGATTACAGTTTTAAGACGCTGATATGTGATTTCCCGGCAGATGTTGTTTTCGTTGTTGGTGCAGAGAATGAATTTTCGGTGACCACCGTCTTCTGCATTGAGTTTTAGTACAGCATGACCGGTTGTGCCGGAGCCAGCAAAGAAGTCGAGGATGGTGGAAGATTGTGTAATTTTAAGAATTTTTCGAATTAAATCTGTTGGTTTTGGGTTTGTAAAAAGCTTTTCGCCTAACGCTTCTTTTAATTCTATCGTTGCTTTTTTATTCCCATCTATATTATCCCATAGATTTGAAACCGCTTTTCCTCGTCCTTCCAAATAAAATTTAATATATGGTTTCCACCCATCTTTTTGATGTATCCATTCAACCATATTTTTTTCGAGCATATTATTCCAAAATTTCATATCGCCTCGCCATCGACTTTCGTATCCGGTAGGACCTATTGGAAAAACTTCGCTACCATCAGGAGAAATTAATGGAAAAAATAAATTAGGGCGATCTTCTCTTTTATCACCATTCCCTGTTTTTCTAAATTGAAGAATAGAGTATCTACCATTTTCATCTTCTTTGTTAAATCTTAATTTATCTTCTTCGCTTAAATCATCCTTTTGTAATTGAAACTTCGGCATTCCATAAGCAATAATATAATCAACTGAGGATCCAAATTTATTTGCATCTTGACCTGTCGTTGTTCCTTTTGCAACGGAGGTTATTCCTAGTAATAAATTTTCACCAAAAATTTCGTCGCATAAAATTTTTAAGTTTGCTACTTCGTTATCATCTATACTAATGAAAATAGCACCTGTATCTTTCAAAAGATTCTTTGCAATTTTCAACCTTTTTTCCATAAAAGAAAGCCACTTTGAATGTCTGAACTGGTCAACAGAATCTACATAGTCATCATCATAAACAAAATCTTTATTTCCCGTATTATAAGGCGGATCAATGTAAATCACATCAATCTTACCTCGATGAGTTTTTTCCAGAAGTTTGAGGCTGGCAAGATTATCCCCTTCAAGTAGAAAGTTTAACTCGCCGCCATTGTCTATAAACAAATCTTTTTCTTCTATAAGAATAGGTGCATTCTGCTCCAGCTTTTCATCAATGGCTTCGCGGTGTTCTTCAAACACAAGTCCGTACTTTTTTCCGTTCACTTCGCGGGTTAGGTCTCCGAGATAACTAATCAACTGAGAAGCATTTTTATCATTCGAGTTTTGTTCAATAAATGATTTGATTTCTGAAATTTTTGCAAGCAAAGCCTGTCGCTTTTCGCCTGAGATGTTGGTAGACATGATAATTCCTTGTTAAAACAATAAATATTTTATAATTGTTGTATATACCAATATTATCTCTATAACTGTTGTTTGTACACAATAAAAGTGTATGAATTTATCGTTTAAAATAACAATGTGATTGATTTTCAAGAGGATTTTATAAAAAATCTCAAATTTTATAGGAAAGAAAGAAACATTTCTCAAGAAAAATTAGCAGAAATGTGTGATTGTGGTACATCAACAATTGGATGCATAGAATGCGGTCGACAAACCCCTTCTTTTGAATTACTTATAAAGATTTCGAATGCATTACTAGTAAATCCCGCCGACCTCTTTCTGCGAAATGCATCCACCACGGTTTCTAATACAAAAAATCTTCTGAAGACAAAACTTCTCCCAGAAATTGAGAGCTTTATCGAAAAAGAATTATAAACAAGTTACTGAAAACTAATTCTTTACACTATACAAATATCTTGTTATAATTCATCTATTGGAAAGAACATAGTTCAGGCGGCGTCTCCCAGACTCAAATCTAGCTTGCTAGAAATATGAAGACGGGAGGCTCTAAGATGACGATTTACGAATATATTTCGTTGGCTATTAATTTAGCTATTCTAATTCTTAGCTTTCTCAGTTACATAAAGCGTAAATGAGTAAAATAAAAGCCGCCATAGTCTCGTACACTTAGGCGGCCTTATAACCAAATTCGTGGAGACGACCAAATGAACTTTGGTCTTTCCTTGTTTTAAATATACCACAGACAAATACTTGAGTCAAATAATATAATTACGTATTGCGTTAGCGCTGGGAGCCCCGCCGAAGGCGTTCCGGAGTGACGGTGGTTGAGTAGGGAGTGTAACGACCGTATCGAAACTACCAGAACGAAGGAATGAGCGTAGCGGAAGGGCGGACATAGCGACCCGAACAAAGTGAGGGGAACGCCATATTGAATCAGAAACAGAAAGGATTTGCTGTGTTAACAAGAGGAACTCCCGAGAATCAAAAAATCACATAAGACTTTTTGAAGATTCAAATTTTACAAATTTCCGAACCGTTTTTTTTCTTTATCTGGATGCAGACTCCACAATACATTAGATTTTATTTATTTTCCCTGCATCATATTTGTGCTATAATTTCTAAGGGGTGTAACATGAACGAACTTTATGAATTTATAAAAAAATGCGGAACTTATTATCTTGCAACTTCAGAAAATGGAAAGCCTAAAAACAGACCTTTTGGTACAATTAATATTTTTGAAAATAAACTTTACATTCAGACAGGAAAGAAAAAGGCTGTCTCACATCAGATTCAGTCTAATCCAAATGTAGAACTATGCTGTTTTGATGCTTCTACAGGGCGCTGGTTAAGACTTGCAGGAGAACTAGTCCGCGACGACAGAAGAGAAGCAAAAGCTGATATGCTTTCACACTACCCTGAACTACAAAAAATGTATTCTGCGGACGACGACAACACAGAAGTTCTATACTTTAAGAAAGGTACCGGAACAATTTACAGTTTTACAGCAGAACCTAAAGTTATTAAACTTTAATCTGGTATTAACAGTTTTTATTATTTTTGGATATTACTTTGATGCCACTTCTTTTATATTATTCAAGAGTCGACTAAATCTAAGATAAAACTGTACAGTTTTCAAGCAGAAATACTATGATTGAAAACAGATATGATCTTAATAAAAATCTTGCCCAAATGTTAAAGGGCGGTGTAATTATGGATGTAACGACTCCTGAGCAGGCTAAAATTGCAGAAGCTAGTGGAGCGTGTGCAGTTATGGCTTTGGAACGAATTCCGGCAGATATTCGGGCAGCGGGTGGAATTGCCAGAATGAGTGATCCAAAAATGATCGAGGGAATTCAAAAAGCCGTTTCCATTCCAGTTATGGCAAAATGCAGAATCGGGCACTTTGCCGAAGCACAAATTCTTGAAGCAATTGAAATAGACTTCATCGATGAAAGCGAAGTTCTTTCTCCGGCAGACGATGTTCACCACATCAACAAAACTAAATTCAAGGTTCCATTTGTCTGTGGTGCAAAAGATTTGGGAGAAGCCCTTCGACGTATCAGCGAAGGAGCCTCGATGATACGCACAAAAGGAGAACCTGGAACCGGAGACATTATTCAAGCTGTTCGCCACATGAGGAAAATGAACAGCGAAATCTCAAGGATTTCTTCGATGAGCGAAGAAGAACTGTTCAACGAGGCAAAAAATCTTCAGGTTTCCCATGAACTTGTAAAATATGTCCATGAAAACAAAAAACTTCCTGTAGTTAATTTTGCCGCAGGTGGAATTGCAACTCCGGCAGACGCGGCTCTTATGATGCAGTTAGGTGCAGAAGGTGTTTTTGTGGGCTCTGGAATTTTTAAATCAGGTAATCCTGAAAAACGAGCTCAGGCAATCGTAAAAGCTGTTTCAAACTTTCAGGATGCAAAATTTATTGCAGAATTGAGCAAAGATTTGGGTCCTGCCATGGTTGGAATCAACGAAGACGAAATAAAAATTCTGATGGCGGAGCGTGGAAAATGAAAATAGGAGTTTTAGCACTTCAAGGAGCTTTTATCGAACATAAATTTATTCTCGAAGAACTTGGCTGCCAGGTTATTGAACTTCGAAACAAAAATGATTTGACTGCAGAACTTGACGGTATCGTTTTACCAGGGGGAGAAAGTACGGTACAGGGAAAACTATTGAAGGAATTAAAAATGTTCGAAAGCCTAAAACAAATGATTCAAAACGGTAAGCCTGTTCTTGCAACTTGCGCAGGACTTATTCTGCTTGCAGATAAAATTGAAAATGATTCTGCAGTTCATCTTGGAACGCTTCCTGTAAAAGTAGTTCGTAACGCTTACGGCCGGCAGCTTGGAAGTTTTTACACCGAAAATGATTTTTCTGACAGCGGAAAAATCCCAATGACATTCATTCGGGCTCCGTACATCTCTGAAATTTCTCCAGGTGTAAAAGTTCTTTCGTCTGTAAATGGAAAGATCACTGCCGTTCAGTATAAAAATCAGATGGCTTTAAGTTTTCATCCAGAATTAAATACCGATAGAACAGTTCATAAAAAATTCATCGAAATGTGCATAGCTGCATGATAAATCGGGTCAGGTACAAATCTTTTGTATTCTGACCTTTTTTTATAGACTTAGATAATTTTCATTCAAAAAAATATATGTTATACTTCATCTATGAAAAAACACATTTTTGCACTAACTATATTTTTACTTGGCATTACACTTTTTGCAGAAACACGAACTTTTTATTTTGCACGCCATGGTCAGCGCGGTGATCCTAAATATCAGCGACATTTTACAAACTGCGACGAAGACGCGCTTACTCCAAAAGGTATTGAACAAGCAGAATTTCTTGGTGCCTGGCTTAACAGCCTTGGCTTTAGCGGAATGATTTACGTCTCGCCTTATTACAGAACCCTGCAGACTGCAACTTATGCGGCATCTAAAATGAAGCCGGCAAAAATGATTCTTGAACCGCGTATTCAGGAAATTACAGGAGTGAAAGATAACAGCGGAATTGTCCGGACTACAAAAAAATGTATTACAAAAAAAGAAATTCATAGAAATTTTCCGAATGTAATTATTCCCAAAAAAATGAAGTTCCCATGGCGCTACGAAAATGAACGTCAGTCGCAGACAGATGAACGGGTTGGACATGTAATTGATGAATGCCTTAATAATTCAGAAGGTGATATATTCTTTGTTTGCCACGGAGGCCTTCTTCCTGGTGTTATAAGAGAAATGACAAAGCGTGGAGCCGCTTTTGAACGCCGCAAAGCTTGTAACTGCTGCCTTTATGCCTTTACCTTTGATACGGATACAAAAAAAGTCATAGATTCAAAAGATTATACGGCAAATTACCTTTCCGGCGAATACATTACAGACAATATGAGCATAATGACTCTTTCAAACTAGATTGAAAGGCGGGTTTTAGAAAAGCCCGCCTTTTTTGTTTACCAATAATAAACTCTTGTTTACTTTTCATTTTTTTTGTTCACTTTTAATTGACTTAAAATCTAACAAGTGATAGATTATAGATGATAAATGAACAGGAGTTTTTTTTTGAGAAAAGCAAATCCAGAAGTACTGAACAGAATTAAGAACGCAGCGAAAGAACTTTTAGCAGAAAAAACACCTTCAGAAATCGGCATGCGTGACATAGCTGCAAAAAGCGGAATCACAGCTGCCAATATCTATCATTATTACAAAAACAAAAACGATTTGTTTAAGGATATTACTGCAGCGGTCAACTCCGCCTCAGACAAAGATAATAATTCTGAAAACAACAGAAAGAGGTATGAAATGAAAGACATCAAAGAAATGATGAACTACCGCGCTGACATTAAAGTAGTCGACGCAACACTCCGCGACGGAGGACTTGTAAACGATTTTTATTTTGCTGAAAATTTTGCAAAAGCCCTTTACGAAGCTAACACAAAAGCCGGTGTTGATTACATGGAATTCGGTTACAAAGCAGACAAAACTCTTTTTGATGTAAACAAATTCGGTCCATCAAAGTTCTGTGACGATGATTATATCCGTAGCGTTGTCGGAGACGGAGAAAGAAAAGTAAAAGTTGCAGTAATGGCAGACGTTGGCCGCTGTAACTATAAGGAAGATATTCACGACCGTTCAGAATCTCCAATTGACCTTGTACGAGTTGCAACATATCTTCACCAGATGCCAACTGCAATCGACATGATCGAAGACGCTCACAAAAAAGGCTATGAAACAAGCTGTAACATCATGGCACTTTCTACAGGCCAGGAAAATGACATAAAAGCAGCTCTTGAAATGGCTGGAAAATCACCTGTTGACGTTATCTACATTGTAGACAGCTACGGTTCAATTTATCCAGAAGAAATGGCCCGCATATGCGATATGTTCGGCGAATTCGCTGCCAAATACAACAAAAAACTCGGAATTCACGCTCATGATAACCAGAAGCTTGCATTTGCAAACACAATTGAATGTGCTGGTGATGGAGTAGATTTCCTTGATGCCACATATCTTTCTATGGGCCGCGGAGCAGGTAACTGCGCAATGGAACTTCTTCTAGGATTCCTTAAGAACCCTAAATACAATGAATTCCCGGTATTGGACTTTATTGAAAAACACATGATTCCAATGAAAGAAAAGGGTGTTGTATGGGGCTATGACCTTCCTTACCTTCTTACAGGTCAGTTCAACCAGCACCCCCGCACTGCAATTGCATACGTAAAAGACGGACGCAAAGACATCACTGAATACTTTAAGGAACTTACGTCTCAGGAATAATTAAGTCCATAGAATAAAAAAACGCATTCCGGAAAGTAGCGTACGATAAAATGTACGTGATTCTAACGGAATGCGTTTTTTTTATTTCATATCAACTATTACTGCTAACACGAAAGGCGGAATAGTCAAGATTTATGACAAAACAAGCACTATCTATCAGATTACGAACTCAGGCTTTAATCATCACATGAAAAAAATCCCGCATAAGCTCCACCTTACTGCAAGAATCAAGGTTCAATAATTGAAATTACACTTCAAAAAAAGATTTAATGTCTTTCTTAAACCTATCAGTATCGGTCTTAAGTTCCTTAAGAAAATCATTATTTTTTAAGGAACCCAAAACGGCCGTCATTTCTTCTTTTGAAGAATATGGCATGCATCTAAAGTAATCAGTAAAATCCTTTTCGCGAGATTCAAAACTTGCAGAATACATGTGATCTGCCATGTTGCACACATCATTTTTTATATCACAGAAAATTTCCTTTGAAAATTCCTCAATTCTGCAGGAATACAAAAGTTCAAGAATATAAAGAGCGTAGCGGGCACTGTATTCAATATAATGTTCTTGAATTTCATTGTAATATGAATGAACTTCATCCCATGTATTAATGGTCTTCTCCTTAATCTTTATAAAAAGGGCTTCAATCTTTTCTGAAGGAATAATTTGACCACCGGCATTTTGCCATTCTGTATATAAAGGAATTTCCTATTTTTTCAGCGA
>Ga0256405_10000454_pt1 | contig 135406 bp, 132 predicted proteins | sample RumenRJG_02DNA_FD_189096 | JGI IMG/M metagenome (GOLD analysis project Ga0256405, IMG submission 189096) | Bovine rumen microbial communities from Lethbridge, Alberta, Canada - RJG_02 | ecosystem: Host-associated > Mammals > Digestive system > Stomach > Rumen | place: Canada: Alberta...
GGTACTGCAAATCCTCAGCATGTCACTTACTGACACAACGCATCTGAGAGATCTCTTCGACAAAACTATATTCAAAAATGACAAAGACCGAAGCGGTTCAGGTGAACCTAATTTATTTAATTTTTAAACTCGTCCATTTTTAGTGGACACTAGTGTTTTTAACTATTTAACCATTTTGCAGGAGAATGAAAGAAAAAAACGAATCTGGCACAGTCGGTTGACTCTTCAGATTCGTTTTTTGTCGCGGGACGCAGTATCCACGACAGGAGTCTGGGGCAGCGCGCCGCCCCCAGACTCACATCTTGGAGATGATACCCATCTCTGAGTGGCGCAGAAACTGTATGATGCTGCGTATCTCGGGGCTGTCGGGCACCTGCTGCTCTATCTGGTTGGTGGCGTCGAAGACGGAGGTCTGGCTGTTGAACACCAGACGGTAGGCATTGGCTATGTGCCTGAGCACCCTCTCATCGATGCCGCCGGCACGGCCCATGGTGTAGTTGACGCCGCCATACTCCGAGCGCTTGGTGCAGATGATGTAGGGCGGCACGTCTTTCGAGAAGGTGGTGCCGGCCTGAATCATGGCGCCTGTGCCCACGTGGGTCTTGGCATTCTCAATGACCGACGAGGAGAAGATGACACCGTCGTCGATGCGGCAGTCGCCGGCTATCTTGGAGCCGTAGCCGAAGACGCAGTTGTTGCCCACCACGGTGTCGTGGCTGATGTGGGCGCCCTCCATGAGCACGTTGCCGTTGCCGACGACGGTCTGGCCGCCGCGGTTGGTGGCGCGGTTGATGACCACGTTCTCGCGGATGATGTTGCCCGACCCGAGGATGCACTCTGACTTCTCACCACGGTAGTTGAAGTCTTGGAGCAGGGCACCGATGACGGAGCCCTGGTGCACCTTGTTGTTGGAACCCATGCGGGTGCCGTCGAGGATGCTGACAAAGGGAAAGAGGATGCAGTTGTCGCCTATCTCTACGTCGTCTTCAATGTAGACGAAGGGGAATATCTTGCAGTTGCTGCCTATCTTCGCCTTGGGGCTGATATAGTTCATTTCGTTCATAATCGCTGTGTTTGACTTTTGACTTTGTTTTTTTTGACTTTAGACTTTGGTCTTTAGACCTTAGACTTTAGACCTTAGACTTTAGACTTTAGACCTTAGACTTTAGACTTGGGAGGGGGAGTGGGTGGTCGCAGCGATGAGAGGGGGGCGCTTGGCTTCGCTGCGATAAGGGGGTGTGGGGTAAGAGAGAGAAAGGGTCGCCTGCGGCAATTTTTTTTGAGGGGGCTTGCGCTTCTTTCATCGCCGCAGACGACTGCTCTTAACTCATTGCCCGCCGCCTCCCAGGGCCTGGTAGAGGTTGACTACGGCCTGCATCTTGTAAAAGTCGTCTTGCACCTGCGAGATGCGGGCGTTGAGCAGGCTCGACTGGGCCTGGATGACTTCAAGGTAGCTGGTGCCCTTGGAGCGGTAGAGCTGACGGGTGTCTTCTACGTTCTGCGTGAGTACCTCGACTTGCTTGGCCTCGAGCTGGCTCTTCTCGTCAGAGACGCTATAGAGCAGCAGGGCGTTTGACACCTCGTTGCCGGCCTTGAGGATGAGGTTCTGCCAGGTGTTGAAGGCCTGCTCCTGCTGGGCCTGCGCTACCTTCAGCCCGGCTACTATCTGGCCGTGCTGGAAGATGGGCTGCGTGAGCTGACCTACGGCCGAGAGAAGCCACTTGCCGGGGTTCATGACCATGGAGCCGGCAGAGTTGGTGAAGATGGCATTGGCCGAGATGTTGAGGTTGGGGTAGAAGCGCGAGCGGGCAGTCTCTACGTCGTAGTAGCACTGGGCCAGCTGCATCTCGGCGGCATGCACGTCGGCACGGTTGCTGAGCAGCTGGATGCCCACGCCCGCAGCAAACTGCCGGGGCAGCGACTGCTCGTAGAACTTGCCGCGGGGTATCTGGTGGCCCGCCTCGTTGAGCAGCAGCGACATAGAGTTCTCCATCTCACGTATCTGGCGCTTCAGGTCGGCTTTCTGGGCCTGCACCTGGTAGTAGTTGGCCTCGGCGCTCTGCACGCTGGTGCTGCGGGCATGACCGAGGTCCTTCTGCAGCTTCATCATATCCCAGGTCTCCTTCACCAGACCTTCCATATCGGTGATGATGCCAACCTGCTCGTCGAGCATCATGAGCGTGTAGTAGAGGTTGGCCACGCCGCAGATGATGTTGGTCTGCACGGCCACCTGGTAGTCTTTAGTCATGAGGAGCGCCACCTGGGCCGACCGCTTCTGCGACAGGATGTTGCCGAAGAGGTCTACGTTCCACGAGGCGGCGATGGGCAGCTGGTAGGTCTTCGACGTGGAGGCGCCGTCGATGTAGAGGCGACTGAGCGTGCCGCTCGGGGCGAAGGCCACGGTGGGCAGGAACGACAGCTTGGCCACGCGGAGCATGTCTTCCGACATCTTTACATTGAGCGCAGCGTTACGCAGGTCGGTGTTGTTGTCGAGGGCCGTCTGGATGAGCTGCTGCAGCTGCGGGTCGGTGAAGACCTCGCGCCAGGGCAGCTGGCCAAAGTTCTCGTCGGTGTTGACGGCCAGGGTGTCGGCATCGGCGAGGACGTCGCGTATCAGTCCCGTCGTGTTGACGTCGGGACGCTCATACTTGGTGTAGAGCCCGCAGCCGGACAGCAGCAGAACTGCGGACGAGATTATAATTGTTTTTTTCATATCCTTTCTTTTTCTTTGACTTTAGACTTTGAAGCTTGACCTCAGACTTTAGACTTTTGAGACTTGACCTTAGACTTTAGACTTTTTGGAGACTTGACTTTAGACTTTGGAGACTTTTGAGACTTGACCTCAGACTTTAGACTTTTTGAAGACTTGACCTCAGACTTTAGACTTTTTGGAGACTTGACTTTAGACTTTAGACGCTGGTCTATGGTCTGTAGTCTGTAGTCTATGGTCTGTAGTCTATGGTCTGTAGTCTGTAGTCTATGGTCTGTAGTCTGTAGTCTATGGTCTGTAGTCTGTAGTCTATGGTCTGTAGTCCGCAGTCTGTGGTCTTCAGACATCGGTGATGACGGCTTTGGGGCGGTAGAGGCGGGTGCGATGTCTTATTTGGATGCGTTCTGAGCCGAAGTTGATGAGGATACCATCATCGATGCCAGTGGCTGTGAGGTAGTTCACAAGTTGTACTTCGTTCATGGGAACGAGCGCAGCTGTGGCTTTTAGCTCTACTACCACTTTCCTCTCTACTATCATATCGGCTTTGTATGCTCCTACGATATGGCCCTTATACGACACGTTGAAACGAACCTCTGTCTCAACCGAAAGTCCTGCATCTGTCAGTTCTACGTACAAGGCGTTCTTATAAACGTTCTCCTCGTAGCCTGGAACAAAATGCTTCCGTACCGTCTTGGCACAGTCGACTATCGTTTCTATCAACTTTTCTGTATCCACTTCTTTTCGCTAAATTCCACAAATGTCTTAAAGTCTTAAAGTCTATAGTCTAAAGTCTATAGTCTAAAGTCTATAGTCATAAAGTCTATAGTCATAAAGTCTATAGTCATAAAGCCTAAAGTCATAATCCTCTATAGTCATTTCTCAAGTTCATATTCCTGTGGTCTGTGCGCATACTGTGCCAGTTCGGTGGCCACGTCAGGGTTCTCCTCGTCGCCCTCGAACTTGATGGGCTTCAGTTTCTCCTGCAGGCTCTGGAAGATGACGAACAGTGTGGGCACGACGAATATCTGGCAGAGCGTACCGATGAGCATGCCGCCCACGGCTGCTGCGCCCAGCGTCTGGTTGCCGTTCTTGCCCACGCCCGAGGCGAACATCATGGGGAGCAGACCGATGATCATGGCCAGCGACGTCATGAGGATAGGACGCAGACGTGCGGCGGCACCCAGCACGGCCGACCACGTAATGGCCATGCCCGTGTGGCGGCGCTCCAGGGCGAACTGCACGATGAGGATGGCGTTCTTGGCCAGCAGTCCGATGAGCATGATGAGCGATATCTGCATGTAGATGTCGTTGGAGTGGCCGAAGAGCATGGTGAACAGGAAGCAGCCGGCCAGGCCGAAGGGCACGGAGAGCACCACGGCCAGCGGCAGGATGTAGCTCTCGTACTGAGCTGACAGGATGAGGTAGATGAACATGAAGCAGAGCACGAAGATGAGGGCCGTGGAGTTGCTCGACTTGGCCTCCTCACGCGTCAGTCCCTGATAGTCGTAGGTGTAGCCCGCAGGCAGATAGTCGGCTGCCACCTCCTGGCAGGCCTTCAGGGCCTCACCGGTGGAGTAGCCGTCGGCCACGGTGGCCGTGACGGTGATAGAGGTGAACAGGTTGAAGCGGCTGATGTTTGTGGGTCCGTAGACGCGCTCCAGGCGGCAGAACTCGTTGACGGGCGACATGCCGGCCGGTGTGCGCACATAGACGCTGTTGAGGCTCTCGGGCGTCATGCGGGTCTCGGGCGAGCCCTGCACCATGACGCGGTAGAGTTTGCCGTAGGCATTGAAGTTTGAGGCGTAGAGACCGCCGTAGTAGCCCTGCAGGGTGGTGAGCACGGTGCGGGGCGAGATGCCTACCTGCTTACACTTGGCCACGTCGACGTGAATCATGTACTGCGGATAGTTGGGGTTATACGACGTCATGGCCATCTGCACCTCGGGCCGCTTGTTGAGCTCGGCCAGATAGTCTTTCACGACGCCGAAGAACTTGGTGAGGTCGCCGCCGGTACGGTCTTGCATGACGAGCGACACACCGCTGTTGGCCGAGAAGCCGGGAATCATAGGCGGTGCGAAGGCCAGTATCTGGGCGTCTTTGATATGAGCCGTCTTCAGGTATATCTGGGCCAGCACGCCCTGCGCCTCGTAGGGGTTGAGGAAGAAACGGTAGATGCCGTCGCCCTGCCAGAGGCCCGAGAGCTTCCACCAGAAGCCTTTCTGGCGCTCGGAGAAGGGCTTCAGCTTGATGATGAAGGTGGCCTGGTCAGAACCGGCACCGGCTATGAAGTTGTAGCCCTGTATCTGCTCACGACTCATGATGGCGGGGTCGGCTGCCAGGATGCTGTCCACCTGGTTGATGACCTGGCGCGTGCGGGCCACACTGGTGGCTGGCGGCATGGAGACGGTGCAGAAGATGGTGCCGGTGTCCTCGTCGGGCACGAGGCCGGTCTTCGTGGTCGTCATGGTGCCGATGAGCACGGCGATGCCGATGACGACGGTGACGATGACGGCGACGGGCTTGCGCACCAACTTCTCTACGCGCTTCTTATACCTGCCCAGAACCTTGTCGTAGGCCACATTGAAGGCAGCGTGGAAGCGGTCGATGCGGCTCATCTTCACCTCGTGGCCGTCTTTGTCGTGCGGCTTCAGGAAGATGGCACACAGGGCAGGTGACAGCGTCAGGGCGTTGAGGGCCGAGATGAAGATAGACACGGCCATCGTCACGCCGAACTCACGGTAGAACGTGCCGGTGGTGCCGCCGATGAACGACACGGGGATGAACACCGAGGCCATGACCAAGGTGATGGAGATGATGGCGCCCGAAATCTCGTTCATGGCGTCGATAGAGGCCGTCAGCGTAGACTTGTAGCCCTGGTCGAGCTTGGCATGCACGGCCTCGACCACCACGATGGCATCGTCGACCACAATGGCAATAGCCAGCAGCAGGGCCGACAGCGTCAGCAAGTTGATGGAGAAGCCGAAGACCGACAGGAAGAAGAACGTGCCGACGAGCGATACGGGCACGGCAATGAGCGGGATGAGCGTGGAGCGCCAGTCCTGCAGGAACACGTAGATGACGATGAACACCAGCAGCAGCGTGAAGCACAGCGTCCACACCACCTCTTCGATAGAGGCATAGAGGAACTCGGTGACGTCGTAGTTGATCTTATAGTGCATGCCCGGCGGAAACAGCTTGGCCTGCTCCTCGAGCTCTTGCTTCACCTCCTTGGCTATCTGGTTGGCGTTGGAGCCGGCTATCTGCTGCACCATGCCCATCACCGAGGGGATGTTGTTGTTCTTCATCGACACGGTGTACTGCTGGCCGCCCAGCTCGATCTTGGCCACGTCGCGCAGCTTCAGCGTCTGCCCGTTGGCATCGTTCGACACGATGATGTCGCCAAACTCCTCGGGCGTTTTCAGACGGCCCGTATAGCGCATGGCATACTCGAAGGCCACGTCAGACTGCTCGCCGAACGTGCCCGGGGCGGCCTCAATGTTCTGCTCGGCCAGCACGCCAGTGACGTCTGACGGCATCAGCCCATACTGCTTCATCACGTCGGGCTTCAGCCAGATGCGCATGGAGTAGGTCTTCAGACCGGGGCTCTGCACATCGCCCACACCCTGTATACGCTTGATGGCGGGAATGATGTTGATGTTGTTGTAGTTCGTCAGGAACTCATCGTCGTAGCGGCCGTCGCTGGTCAGGGTGAACATTATCACCTGCGACGTCTGGCGCTTCATCACCGTGACACCAATCTGGGTGACCTCGGCGGGCAGCAGGGCCTGTGCCTGCGACACACGGTTCTGCACATTGACGGCACACATGTCGGGGTTCATGCCCTGGCGGAACAGGATGCTGAGCTGAGCCGTTCCGCTGGAGGCCGACGACGAGATATAGTCCATGCCCTCCACACCGTTGATACTCTCTTCGAGGGGCACGAGCACAGAGTTCTTCACCGTCTCGGCGTCGGCACCAGGATAGCTGGTGAACACCACGACCGTAGGCGGCGCTATGTCCGGGTACTGCTCAATAGGCAGTGTGGCCAGACCGATAAAGCCCAGTATGACAATGAGTACGGATATCACCGTCGAGAGCACCGGGCGCTTTATGAATGTTGTGAATGTCATTGTTTCTTTTCTTCTTAAGAGTTGCGGAGTAAAGAGTTTTGCAGTAAGCAGCCCAGACTTGCTATAAGACTATCCTATCCTTGATACCCTCATAGCAGGCATTCAGCAGTTTACCGGCCTCAGCGATGTTCATCGTCATAGCCCAACCTACTTACTCCCTTTACTACTTACTCCCTTTTTACTACTAAATTACAAACTACTTCTTCATAGCCTCAACGATGTCGCCGGCCGACATTTCCTTGGCCTGCTCCTGAATCTTCTGCTGGTAGCGCTCAGGGGTGATGGGCACAATCTCCATCTGGTCCTGCAGCTTGGTGATGCCGTTGGTGACGTACTTGTCGCCCACCTGCAGGCCCTCGGTCACAACGTAGTTGGTGCCGTCGTCCTGCGGAGCCACCTTGATTTCGGTAGAGCGCACCTTGTTGTCCTTGCCAAGCGTATAGACGAACTTCTTGTTCTGCACCTCCATGACGCACGACTGCGGGATGACGATGGCTGCCTCGTTGGAGCTGGGTATGATGATGGTGCCCGAGCCACCGCTCTTCAGCAGACGGTCGGGGTTGGGGAAGAGGGCTATCATCTGCACCGTACCGGTGGCCTGGTCGATGACGCCGCTCATCTTCGTCACCGTGCCGCTGTGGCCATACTCCGTGCCGTCAGCCAGCTGCAGGCGCACCTGGGGCAGCTCGCTCAGCACCTGGCCGTGGCCGCCGTGGGCCTTCGACATGGCCAGCACGTCCTTCTCGGTCATCGAGAAGTACACCTCCATCTGCGAGTTGTTTGACACGGTGGTCAGCACGCTGGCGGCATTCACCAGGGCACCCACCTTGAGGGGCAGCGTGCCCACCACACCGGCGGCGGGGCTCTTCACGTAGCAGAAGCTCAGCGACTCTTTGGCCGATGCAAGGGCAGCCTGGGCCTGGGCCAGCTGGGCCTGCGCACTCTGCATGTTGTTCTCAGCCGTCTGCAGCTCATAGTCGCCTATGACGTTGTTCTCGTGAAGCTGCTTCGAGTTGTCGAATGTCAGCTTGGCCGTGTTCACCTGGCTCTGCGCCGTATTCACGGCGGCCTGGGCCTGGCGCACCTGGGCCTGGTAGGTGGCGTTGTCGATGACGAAGAGCGTCTGTCCGGCGCTCACCGTCTGACCTTCGCGCACGTTAATCTGAGTGATGAAACCGCCCACCTTCGGGCTGATCTGCACGTCCTGCACGCCCTTGATGGTGGCAGGATAGGTGGTTTGGGAAGCGGCGCTCTGCGTACCCACGGTCACTACGGGATACTCATTGTCGCCAAACTGAGGCCGTCCGCCACCACTCTTGCCGCACGAAGCGGCCATGGCAGCTATGGCCACAAGCCAAAGAATGTTTTTCTTTTTCATACTTTTTTTATAAAACTAAGTAACTAATCGTAATTATCTTATATAAAATACTCACCAAATTTGTTCGTCTACTTGACTGAATTAAGCTTGCAAACTTTCTTTAAAGGAGAAAACCCGTAATCTCTACTTGGGTTTTCGGGGTGCAAAATTACTAAAAAAATATGTAAGGCACAACGTCTTTATTCCTTTTTTATATATAATTAGCAACTTTTGCGAATTGATGCGTCAGCTGGGGGGGCGGCCTTCAGCCCCATCTCGGCCGCCTTCGCCATGAGCAGCTGCATGAGGGGCTCGCGCTCGTTCTCCACGCGGTTGTCGAGCACGGCGTCTTTCAGCGTCTGCTTCAGCTGCCCTACGGCAGGGCCTGGCTTCAGGCCGAAGAGCTGCATAATCTCGTTGCCGTCGATGACGGGCTGCAGCAGGCGCTTGTAGTCTTTCTCCACCAAGTCGGCCAGTTTCTCGCGCACCATGCGGAAGTTTTCCAGGAACACCTTTTTCTTCACCTCGTTCTTCGACGTGATGTCGGCCTCGCAGAGCGTCATCAGGTCGTCGATGTCGTCGCCGGCATCGTTCAGCAGGCGGCGCACGGCCGAGTCGGTCACCTCGCTATCGGCTATCACTTGCGGGCGCATGTGCAGGTCTACGAGTTTCTGCACGTATTTCATCTCGGGGCCCATGGGCAGCTTCAGCCTGCGGAATATCTGGGGCACCATCTTGGCACCCACATAGTTGTGGTTATGGAAGGTCCACCCCACAGCGGGGTCCCACCGCTTGGTCTTTGTCTTGCCGATGTCGTGAAGCAGGGCGGCCCAGCGCAGGTACAGCCCTGACTTCTGGGCAGACACCACGTTTTCCACCACCTCCAGTGTGTGGTAGAAGTTGTTTTTATGCGCCCGGCCGTTGCGCTGCTCCACAATGTCGAGGGCCGACAGCTCGGGCAGCAGTATCTGCAGCAGGCCTGAGCGCTGCAGGTAGTCCAGCCCTATGCTGGGATGAGACGCCATCATAATCTTGTTGAGCTCCACCTCTATGCGCTCGCCGCTCACTATCTTGATGCGGTCGGCCATGCGCTGCAGCGCCTCGAAGGTGGCCTCCTCTATCTGGAAGTTGAGCTGTGTGGCAAAGCGGATGCAGCGCATCATGCGCAGCGGGTCGTCGCTGAAGGTCACCTCGGGGTCGAGCGGCGTGGCGATGATGCCGTCTTCAAGATCGGCCAGACCGTTGAAGGGGTCTACAAGTTCACCGAAGCGTCCTTGGTTCAGGCAGATGGCCATGGCGTTGATGGTGAAGTCACGCCGGTTCTGGTCGTCCTCCAGCGTGCCGTCTTCCACAATGGGCTTGCGCGAGTCGTGGCTGTAGCTCTCGCGTCGCGCACCCACGAACTCCACCTCGAGCCCGCCCCCGCCTTCTCCAGCCGGGGAGGCGACCTGGGCGTTCCTGAAGGCAGGCTGCGCCTCGCCACCGCCTGAGCCCTCCTCCTTTGATGAGCATCGGGCAGGGAGCACCTTCACCTGTGCCGTGCCGAAATTCCGGAACACCGACAAGTGGGCCCTGCGGCCCAGCATGCGCTTCAGCTCTGAGGCCACCTCAATGCCGCTGCCCACCACCACCACATCGATGTCGCTGCTGGGCCGCTCCAAAAAAATATCGCGCACGTAGCCGCCCACCACGTAGCAGTCCACACCGAGGCGGTCGGCTGCCTCGCCGATCTGGTGGAAAATGTGCTGGTCGAGAATCTCGGCCAGCTCTTCGTCGGAATATAGTTTCATGCTGATTTTCTCATTTTACGGCTGCAAAGTTACGAAATAAGTGAGAGAAAAGGAAAGGAAAAATGTATTTTTCTTTTGCACTTCTCGCATTTTTTCGTAACTTTGCCACCATATTATGAAGAAACTGACATTTTTATTAGCCCTGGCCGCCATGCTGACGGCCTGCGGCAACCACTCGCGAAGAGACGAGATCGAGGCGCGCAAGAACGCGCTGCAGCAGAAGCAAGACTCTGCCCTCGCTGCCGCCCAGCAGCAGCTGGCTGAAGTAGACAGCATGCTCATCGAGGCAAACCGGCGCCACGACGAGCAGCACCAGTGGGTGATGACCCATGCGGCGCAGCTCAACGACCACTCGCCCGAGGTGCAGCAGCTCAACAGCCTGCGTGCCCGCCGCGACTCACTGCAGGCACAATGGCAGATGCTGGGGGCGAAAATAAGATACATACGCCAACTGAAGGCCAAAGGACAAGATAGCATAAAATAGAATAAGAAAAGCCAATTTATTGCCGCGTTTTTTGGCTGTTTCACAAGAAATAAGTACCTTTGCACCCCAAATATGGATAAGTTTCAGAAGACTAACACCGAGTTCGAGGCTGCCATTGGCGAATGCCGGGAGCTGTTCGAAAAGAAACTGCACGACTACCGCGCCTCGTGGCGTATACTCAGGCCGCAGTCGCTCACCGACCAGCTCTTCATCAAGGCCAAGCGCATACGCCAGCTGGAGATAACGGGGCTGTCGCTCGTGGGCGAGGGCATCAGGCCTGAGTTCGTGGGGCTTATCAACTACGGCATCGTGGGGCTCATACAGCTGCAGAAGGGCTTTGCCGACACCGTCGACATTGACAACGACGAGGCCATGGCCCTCTACGACCACTATGCCGCCGAGGCGCTCGCACTGATGAAGCGCAAGAACCACGACTACGACGAGGCGTGGCGCGGCATGCGCGTCAGCAGCTACACCGACCTGATCCTCACCAAGATTGAGCGCATCAAGGAGATGGAGGACCTGGGCGGACAGACGCTCGTCAGCGAGGGCATCGACGCCAACTATATGGACATCATCAACTACTCGGTGTTTGCGCTCATCAAGACAAAGGCATAAGCAGAAGCCGCCCCCACCCTATCTGGCGGGAGGCGGCGCGCACACACATCATCACACATGGAGAAGCAGAAACACAACGACAGCACCGGCACAAGCGACAACCGCCCCATCCCACGCAGAGAATGGAGGGGGGCTGGCCTCGTGGTCAACGTGGCACGCATGGTGCTGGCCGTGGTTTTCATCTTCTCAGGCTTCGTCAAGGCCGTCGACCCGCGAGGCACACAGTATAAGATAGGCGACTACCTGGAGGCTCTGCACCTGGCCGACGCCGCGCCCGACACCGTGGCACTCGGCATCAGCATCGCCCTCTCGGCACTGGAGTTCTCGGTGGGCATATTCCTGCTCTTCGCCATACGCCGTCGCCTGGCTTCAAGGCTGGCCCTGCTGTTGCTCATCGTCATGACGCCGCTCACGCTGTGGCTCGCCCTGGCCAACCCCATCAGCGACTGCGGATGCTTCGGCGATGCCGTGGTGCTCACCAACTGGCAGACGTTCTGGAAAAACGCCCTGCTGCTCGCCATGGCTGCCATCGTGGCCGCCAAACCCACCAAGATGTTCCGCTTCGTCAGCGAGTCAAACCAGTGGATTGTCATCAACTACACCATCCTGTTCATCCTCGCCATCTCAGCACGAAGCCTCTACGACCTGCCGCAGCTCGACTTCCGCCCATACCACGTGGGAGCCAGCATTCCAGACGGCATGGCCATTCCCGACGGTGCCGAGCAGCCGCAGTTTGAGACCACCTTCATCCTCGAGAAAGACGGTGAGCAGCGCGAGTTCTCGCTCGACGACTACCCCGACTCCACATGGACCTTCGTTGACTCACGCACCGTGGAGACCCGACGCGGCTACGTGCCGCCCATACACGACTTCTCCATCACCACCGACGAGGGCGACGACATCACCGAACAGGTGCTCAGCAACGACTCATACGTCTTTCTGCTCGTGGCACCCCATCTGGAGAAGGCCGACGACTCGCAGCACGACCAAATCAACGAGCTCTACGAGTATGCGCAGGAGCACGCCTACCCCTTCTACTGCCTCACGGCCAGCAACGAGGGTGGCGTCAATCGCTGGCGCGACCTCACCGGCGCCGAATACCCCTTCTGCCACACCGACGAGATCACACTGAAGACCATCATACGCAGCTCGCCCGGACTGGTGCTTATCAAGGCGGGCACCGTGGTGCGCAAATGGAGCCACAACAACCTGCCCGTCATCGACAATGCACAGGCGGCACTGCCGCTCGAACAGCTGCCCATCGGGCAGATGCCGCATGACTCGATGAGCCATCAGGTACTACGCCTCATGCTGTGGTTTGTGCTGCCGCTGCTGCTGCTCGTCATCGCCGACCGCACCTGGGCATGGACCAAATGGCTGCGACGGCGCAAACCGCAAAAAAAAAACGAACAACCAACCCTTAAAAAACAAAAACAATGAGAAAAAAGATTGTAGCCGGCAACTGGAAGATGAACATGAACCTCCAGGACGGCATCGCTCTGGCAAAAGAGCTCAACGAGACTCTGAAAGCTGACAAGCCCAACTGCGGCGTTGTCATCTGCACTCCGTTCATCCATCTCGCATCTATCGCACAGTTCCTCGACCAGGACATCATCGCACTCGGCGCCGAGAACTGCGCCGACAAGGAGAAGGGCGCCTTCACCGGCGAGGTGAGCGCTGAGATGGTGAAGTCGACAGGAGCACAGTATGTCATACTCGGCCACTCGGAGCGACGCGAATACTATAAGGAGACACCTGAGATTCTGCGCGAAAAGGTGCTGCTCGCCCAGAAACAGGGACTGAAGGTCATCTTCTGCATCGGCGAGAGCCTGGCAGAGCGCGAGGCCGGCAAGCAGAACGAGGTGGTGAAGGCCGAGCTCGAAGGCTCCGTATTCAATCTCAACGAGGAAGACTTCCGCAAGATCGTCATCGCCTACGAGCCCATCTGGGCCATCGGCACCGGCAAGACGGCCACAGCCGAACAGGCTGAGGAGATACATGCCTACATACGCTCTATCATTGCCGAGAAGTACGGCCAGGCCGTGGCTGACGACACCACCATCCTCTACGGCGGGTCGTGCAAGGCCAGCAACGCCCCTGAGCTGTTCGCCAAGCCCGACATTGACGGCGGACTCATCGGCGGTGCCTCGCTGAAGGCTGCCGACTTCAAAGGCATCATCGACGCCTGGAAGAAGTAAACCGAACGATACTCGCTCTATATAATATTAAAAAGGTAAAAAAGTAACAGAACAACAAAACAAGTAAGACCATGCAGACTTTTCATCATTATTTCACAAAGAAGGTATCCATGCTGTTGCCTCTTTGCTTTTTTACCTTTTTACCCCTTCAGGCCCAGACGTTCACCCAGCGCGTGCAGACTTCAGCCAAAGGCGAGGGCAAGGTCACTATACATCAGGACCCTGCCATCGACGAGCTGGTGAACGCTTCGGGCATTGCCCCGAAGAAAAACACGGCTACACAGCAGCCTGCCGATAAGAATGCGGCTGTACAGCCCGCGAAGACTGGAGAGCACAACGACAAGGCAGAGAAACCCGAGAAGAACAACAAGAACGAGAAGCCTGCTGCCACCAACGAGAAACCGGAGAAGCATGAGAAGACCGACTCGGTGGAGTTTACCACACCACGCCGCACCCGAAAAATCATGGGCTACCGCGTGCAGGCCTTTGCCGGCGGCAACTCGCGCAAAGACAGGCAGAAAGCCGAGCAGACGGCCAATGCCATCCTCGCTCTCTTCCCCGGCGAAGCCGTCTACACGCACTTCTACTCGCCACGCTGGATATGCCGCGTGGGCAACTACCCCACCTACGAAGAGGCACGACGCATGCTCGTAGAGCTGCGCAAGCTGGGATACAGCTCTGCCACGATAGTAAAAGGAAAAATCACCGTACCATATTAATTATTCATAGTAACTATAGCATCTGTAGTAACTATACCCACACCCACTTACAAGAAAAATATGACCCCGAATCCTGAAATAACACCCATCACCGAGGAACTGGCCTCCCACTACCACAAGGTTCTACAACTCTTAGGCGAAGACCCCTCCCGCGAAGGACTGCTCAAGACGCCCATGCGCGTGGCAAAGGCCATGCAAGTGCTCACCCGCGGCTACGAGATGGATGCACACGAGGTGCTCACCGGAGCTCTCTTCAAGGAAGACTACAACCACATGGTCATCGTCAAGGACATCGACTTCTTCTCGCTCTGCGAACACCATATGCTGCCGTTCTACGGCAAGGTGCACGTGGCCTATATACCCAACGGCTACATCACCGGCCTGTCGAAGATTGCACGTGTGGTCGACATCTATAGCCACCGCCTGCAGGTGCAGGAGCGCATGACCATGCAGATCCGTGAGTGCATTGACGAGACGCTGCATCCCCTCGGCGTGATGGTGGTGGTAGAGGCCAAGCACATGTGCATGCAGATGCGGGGTGTAGAGAAGCAGAACAGCATCACCACCACCAGCGAGTTCAGCGGCGCCTTCAACCAGGCCAAGACGCGACAGGAATTCATGAACCTCATCTCCCACTGACGCTGTGCCATCTTTCTTCTTCGAAGAATTTATCGGTTCTGCCCCGTAACCCAATTAATATTGATTCATCGTACATCAGAAAGCCCTTAAGACCCCATCGTTATGAATTGGCTCGCATTATTCTTATCAATCGCCATCGTCGCCGCTGTCGTCCTGATCTTCGGTCGAGGAGAATACAATCCCGAGGTTGGCACCCCCAAAAGAAGGTGCAAGAAGAAAATTCACAAGCACTACGAAGGCTATATCTTCTGACTCGTATTTTTCTATCACAAAAAAAATGTCTTACTTTGCAAAAAGGTAAGACATTTTTTTTATGGCCACACAGCAACAGATAACCGAAGTGAAGGTGCTGCTCAACAGCGAGCAGGCCGTGCCCGACGCCGACACGTGTTGACGCACCCTGAACTCAACGTCCTGCCATGCGACACCGAGGAAATGAGGAAAATGGGAAAGAAATAAAAAATCCGCTCTTTTTCCTTGGCAGTATCAGAAATAAACCATATCTTTGCGGCAGAGAAGTTTTAAAACCGCACCGTCATGAACTGGTCAATATTATTCATATCTACTGGGACCGTCATTGCCATCGTGCTGTTTCTCGGCGAGAGTAAGGCAGAAACTCAAGGCGTGCCTGTTTTCATAAGGATTTGACCTCCTTATCCATTCAACGCCTCCTGGGAAGAATACTGTCGGTTTGGTGGGACAATGGCTACTTGATAGATATTGGAAATGTGTGATAAGGTATCTAATGGAAAACTTGAATACTGATTAATAATGGATAAACTGGCGATTCGCAAGGCAGAACGGCAGGACGTGCCCTTGCTGCTGGAGTTCATAAGAGGTATAGCCCGATATGAGAAGATGGAGGACGAGGTGATGGCCTCGCCGGAGGTGCTGGAACGGGAAATGTTCGATGAGCACAGGGCGGAGGCTGTGTTTGCCGTTGCAGATGGGCGCGAGGTGGGCTTCGCGCTCTACTTCTACAACTTCTCAACGTTTATCGGACATTCGGGCCTTTATCTGGAGGACTTGTTTGTGTGGCCGGACTATCGTGGCAAAGGCTATGGGAAGGCATTGCTGCTACACCTGGTCAAGATAGCACGGGAGCACCATTGCGGGCGGATGGAGTGGACTTGTCTGAACTGGAACCAGCCAAGCATCGACTTCTATCTCTCGCTCGGAGCTGTGCCCATGAAGGAGTGGACGGTGTATCGGCTGGACGCCACGACGTTGGAACGATTATCAACAACAAAGTATTAGTGAAACTATGAGTAATGAAAACGCTCCTGACAATCTTAACGACAATCATGATGATGAATATGTGTAACGGACAGACGAGAAAAGAACCGGTGGTGAGACCAGCTACACAGGCGAACCGGTTCTATACGGGCGATGCCAGGGTTCTGCGTGAGGAGGTGGACAGCCTGTTAGCTCTGCATCGGGGCGAGACCATATATGATAACGTGGCGGCTCTGATAGTGCCTCATGCCGGGTATTATTATTCGGGCAACGTGGCAGCTGCGGCATATATGGCGGTGCCGAAGAAAAAGACGGTGGTAAGCACCAACCGTACGTATAAGCGGATATTCCTGCTAGGGCCGAGTCACCACGAATGGCTCGACGGGGCTTCAGTGAATACGGAGGCTGACTATTATGCCACACCATTGGGACGGGTAAAGGTAGACCATGAGACGGCTTTGGCCTTGACGGCTGCTGACAGCGTGTTCCGCTATCGGCCGAAAGCACATGACAGGGAGCACTGCTTAGAGGTGCAGCTGCCGTTCCTGCAAAGGAGATTCGGCGAGGATTCTGTGCCGCCCATCGTGCCGGTTATTATCTCCACCAACGACTACAGGAAGCTGAAACGGATAGCGGATGCATTGAAGCCGTATCTGACGGAAGAGAATCTGTTTATCGTCAGCAGCGACTTCTCGCATTATCCCTCGTATGAGGATGCCTGCAAGGTGGATGCCCAGACCGGCAAGGCTGTGGAGAGTGGCGATGTGGAGCAGTTTATTGCCACGCTGGAAGAGAATGCCCGCAGCGGTGTGCGCAACCTGGCCACGAGCGCCTGCGGAGAAGCGGCCATCGCGACGATGCTGATAATGACTGACAGCACGTATCAGGTGAAGCATCTGCAGTATCAGAACTCCGGTGATATTGACCATCACGACCACAGCCGAGTGGTCGGCTATCATGCCTTTGCCATCATTCGCGGCGCATCGCAGGAGTTCTCGCTGTCAGCGGATGAGAAACTGACGTTGAAGAAGATTGCACTGACGAGTATCAAGGACTCACTGAATGGCAAAGCCAAGGCGGAGCATCCCTCCCTGACGGCTACACTCCGGCAGAAGTGCGGCGCCTTCGTGTCGCTGCATAAGCATGGACGACTACGTGGCTGCATCGGACATTTTGGCGAAGATGTGCCCCTGCATGAGATAGTGGCAGAGATGGCTCGTGCGGCAGCTTTCGAAGACCCGCGATTCATGCCCGTGACTGCTGATGAGCTGGCTGACATCGACATCGAGATTTCCGTGCTCACTCCCATGCGACGCATACATAGCTTAGACGAGTTCCAGTTGCATCGTCACGGCATATATATCCGGCGGGGCTATCGCAGTGGAACCTTCCTGCCGCAGGTGGCCGATGAGGTGAACTGGACGAAAGAGGAGTTCGTCAGCCATTGTGCGCAGGACAAGGCAGGCATTGGATGGGACGGCTGGCGAGATGCAGAGCTGTATGTGTATGAGGCGATAGTGTTTTAGTTCATAGCTATGGAGTGCTGGTATTATCAGAAGCTGGAAGATGGCAGGGTGGAGTGTCAGCTTTGCCCGCATCACTGCCACATCAGCGAGGGCAAGACGGGCATCTGTCGTAGCCGACGCAATCGGGGCGGTGTGCTCACCAGCGACGTGTATGGACGACCTTGTTCGCTGGCCATTGACCCTATCGAGAAAAAGCCGCTCTATCACTTCCATCCTGGCACCAAGTGCCTCTCCATTGCCTGTACAGGTTGCAACCTACGCTGCCTGAACTGTCAGAACCATGACATTTCGCAGGTCTCGCCATCGGAGGCGGGGCATTACAACCTCTCCCCATCGCAAGTCGTAGAGTTATGCAAGGAGCATCATTGCCCAGGCATAGCCTACACTTATACGGAACCACTGACATACCTCGAATACATCACTGACACGGCCCGACTGGCTCACGAAGCAGGCTTATGGAACATACTCGTCACGGCAGGCTACGTCTGTCAGAAACCGCTAAAGACTCTGCTGCCGTATCTCGATGCTGCCAATATCGACCTGAAGTCTTTCAGCGACGACATCTACATGAAGATCAGCGGAGTACATCTGCAGCCCATTCTTGACACCATCCTCGCCATGCGCGATGCCGGTGTATGGATAGAACTGACAAACCTGCTCATTCCTGGCATTAACGATGACAGGCAGATGATTCGCCGAATGTGCCAGTGGATTGTCAGCAGTGGCCTTGCCAACAATCCACTGCATTTCAGTCGTTTCTTCCCTCGCTACAAGATGCAGCACATTCCGCCAACACCCATCCGTACGCTGAAGGAGGCCAAGCAAATCGCCACCGAAGAGGGGATTCTCAACATATATTTAGGAAACGTATAGAATAGGACACTTGAAGGTATTGATACACGGCAGGAATTTATCTTGTAATAGCTGGCACGATACTTTTTTCCAATAAATCGGCTCCTATTTTGCAGATTTTTTATTCAAAAATCCGCTATTCAACAATTTTTTCGTATCTTTGCAGCTGGTTCGGGGAGAAATCCGGACTAACAAATAGCACTCGCTATTATTTCGCGCATAGCCAAGAGCGTCGGAAACTCTAATTGGTATAATAAGCACAGAAATAATAGGTGACAGGTGAGCCGCGTAAAGGTTCTTCTGCTCTCGTTTGGTATAGCGGTGCACACGCTAAGGCGTGATGCATCCAGCAAACGAGACAGAGGCTCCATCCGACGCCGCCTCTTGCTATGCGCAAAGGAGCATCACGCTCTTTTTGTGCCATGGCGTGATTGATAGTTGAGCGCATTGATCAAAACTATCAATCGAGTATGGCAAATACGAACTTAACTACTGCGAAGACAGCGAAAAACGATGAGTTCTATACGCAGTACGCCGACATACAGAAGGAGATAAACGCCTATCTGGAATATGACCCGAATGTGTTTCGCGGAAAGACGGTGCTACTACCTTGCGATGATCCAGAATGGAGTAACTTCACGAAGTTCTTTGCACAGAACTTTGAAGCGTTTGGACTGAAAAAGTTAATCAGTACAAGCTATGCCGTTGAGTCAAAGAAAAAAAAAGACTGGCAACCGACATTGTTTGAAACAGAAAGTCCTTATTACGATGCAGACAAGAGCCGTACAAACGGTAAAATATTCGTGCTGGACGAGGACATCAATGGTGACGGGCGATTTAATATCAACGATTTGCAATGGTCGTACTTGAAAGGTGATGGCGATTTCCGAAGTGATGAGGTGAAAGCGCTTCGGAATGAAGCTGACATTATTATTACCAATCCACCTTTCTCGCTGTTTAGGGAGTTCATGTTGTGGATAATAGAGGCAAACAAGCTATTTGTAATAATTGGCAACCAAAATGCTGTTTCATATAAAGAAATATTTCCCCTAATTAAAGATAACAGAGTGTGGTTGGGAAATGGATTTAATGCTGGCAATGCCTTCTTTGGAATCCCTAAATCTTCAACAAAAGACTATGTAGAAGGTGTTTATGACGCTAAAACAAATCTTGTCAAATTTCGAAATTGTTGTTGGTATACAAATATAGATCATGGACGAAGACACGAACCACTTCCATTGATGACAATGGAGGACAACATCCTTTATTCAAAACATAAAGAGATACGTGGAAAAGGCTACATACACTATGAGAACTATGACGCCATAGATGTCCCATACACAGATGCAATTCCTGTTGATTATGAAGGGTTAATGGGCGTACCTCGCACATTCCTTGATAAGTTCTGTCCGGAACAGTTTGAGATCATAGGTAATGCCGAGGGTGATTTAGGGAAAGAACTTGGCTTTAGACCTTATCCGCGTGAATTAAGGAAACTAAATAAAAGTCTTAGAGATGGGCAACCATATTATTTTGATGAGAATGGTATGCCACAAAAACCTTTTGGCAGAATTATCATCCGAAAAAAAAGATAGCTATGCAAACGACACTACTAACCGACCTTACGGTAAAGGAAATATGTGAGGGCTTTGTTTACAATCAGTTGGAAGGCAAAGGCCTATTCGGGTGGTCTGGTAAACTCACTATCCAGCCAGAGTATCAGCGAAACTACCTCTATGCAGAAAATGACGGCAAGAAGGAAATGGGCGTTATTGATAGTATGCTTAAAGACTACCCGATAGGACTAATCTATTTCAATGAATCCGCAAAAGGGAAATATGAGATACTCGACGGACAACAGCGCATTACAAGTATCGGACGTTTCGTAACGGGGAAGTTTGCCATAAAAGACAAATTCGGAATGGAGCAGTATTTCAATGGCCTTACCAAAGAAGAGCAAGAGAAAATTTTATCCTACAAACTGCTTGTCTACATTTGTAACGGCACGGAGAAAGAGATAAAAGAGTGGTTTGAGACCATCAATATAGCAGGTGTGCCATTGAACAAGCAAGAACTCCTGAATGCTACCTATAGCGGCGATTTCGTGACGCTCGCAAAGGCAACCTTCAGCAACTCTCGCAGTCCACAACTACAGAAATGGAGTTGCTATGTAAGTGGAAATGCTAACCGACAGGACATCTTGCATACTGCACTTGTATGGGTTTCCAAAGGTGAAGAAAATGTAGGCGGCTATATGAGCCAGCACCGCTATGAGAAGAACATTGACGAGCTGAAGACTTATTTCGATACCGTGATAGATTGGACAAAAAATATTTTTGGCGAGCCAAAGGGCGAAATGAGAGGATTGGAATGGGGCAAGTATTATGAACGGTTTCATAATAACTCATACAATCCCGCTGAAGTTCAGAAACGTGTCAACAAACTATATGCCGACGAATCCGTGACCAACAAAAAAGGAATCTTTGAGTTTGTGCTTGGTGGCGAGGCAGAAGTGAGGTTACTCAATATCAGGATATTTGATGACAGAACCAAGAAAACCGTCTATGCCCGTCAAACCAACGCTGCTCGGGAACAGGGTTGCTCGAATTGTCCTGAATGTGCAAAGGGACATGATAACGTGCGCACCAAAATTTACAAGTTTAACGAAATGGATGCTGACCACGTGACGGCATGGAGCAAGGGCGGCGCCACGAGCATCGAGAACTGCCAGATGCTGTGTAAGACGCACAACAGAGCGAAGGGTAACAGATAAAAAAAAGAAGATAAGGCAGGAGTGCGTGGTAAAATAACTGAGCCAGAACTGAAATATAAATTGACAAGTCTATAATGTCGGAAAAAAGAAAACAAGAAAATCTACATTGACGAGGTTGGCTATCAACCTCGAGGTAGATGACGAAATGATTGGCAAAATGCGCACAGGTGAATGAAGAGCTTTTTGAGAGTATAAAAAAGAAATCCAAACTTCCGATTATCAGAAGTTTGGATTTTCCTTTGGTCGGGATTACTGGACTCGAACCAGCGACCTCGCGCCCCCCAGACGTGTGCGCTACCAACTGCGCTAAATCCCGATCCTTGCTTCATGCAGTGTTTCTCTGCATTTGCGGGTGCAAAGGTACACACTTTTTCTGATACCACCAAATTTTCCTGCAACTTTTTTTGTTTTTTCTTCAAAAAACCTACTCCACAACGCAAGAGCCACCACCCGACAGGCAAAATGCTGCAGCCAACAGCATCTCCCTACATCAGACATCTGGTTTCAGCTCCTTGACATATTTCAGTGGCGTGGTGGAAAAGCCGAGCGTGTTTGACCCCCGAGGGCAAGCGACGTTGACCCTCACGGGCAAAATAAGAATGACCCTCTGCGGCAAAATAAAATTGACCCCTGAATGCGATTGCCATTCAGGGGGTTTTTTGTAGTTTTGTGTTACCGTCCTGACTGGCGGATAAACGTTAAACTACAGAATTCAATGACAAAGTTAAGAAATTTATTGCGATGTTACGCCATTGGAATGAGTATAAAAAGCATTTCGAGTGCTTTTCATCTCTCGCGTAACACCGTGCGCAAGTATGTGCGCAGGTATCAGGAGAGCGGTCTGACGCTTGACCAGCTGATGACCATGTCTGAGGAAAAGCTTCAGGAGATGTTCCCCGACAACCAGAATCGAAGCCGTAAGCCATCTCCCCGAATGGACGAGCTGGAGGCTCTGATTCCAGACTACGTGAAGCGGCTCAGCCGCAAAGGCGTGACGGTCAAGTCGCTCCATGAGGAATATCTCAGGGAGCATCCTGACGGCTACAAGTACTCAACCTTCAAGCGTGCCGTCCGTCGTCAGAAGTACCACGTGCGTGTGGTCGGCCATGTGGATCACCTTGCCGGAGACCAGATGTACATAGACTATGCCGGTGACAAGCTGGAGATTGTGGATGCCGAGACTGGCGAGGTGCGTTTTGTGGAGGTGTTCGTTGCCATCCTCCCGTGCAGCCACTATACCTACTGTGAGGCCGTCTGGTCTCAGAAGGGAGGGACCCCGAGATTGAGTATCTCGGGGAGGGTACCAGGAGGACCTCATCGTGCCCTGCGAGAATGCCCTCCGCTTCTTCGGCGGTGCGCCGATGGCCATCGTGCCGGACCGCTCGACCTTTGGTCGCTTTGCTTGCAAAGAATCTGAAGGCGGCAGTCACGCGCAGCGACCGTAACGAGCCCGTCATCAATGAAGACTTTGCGGCAATGGCCGAGTTCTATGACATGGCAGTCTTCCCGGCCAGGGCACGCCATCCGAAGGACAAGGCACTTGTGGAGAACGCGGTAAAACTGATGTACCGCCCTGTCTATGCCGACATCGAGGGGCTGGTGTTCCATGACCTTGCGTCCCTGAATGCCGCCATACGCAATTCGCTGGATGCCTTCAATGACCGCAGGATGAGCGGAAGGAAAGAGTCACGCCGCGAGCTTTTCGAGAAGGTGGAGAAGGAATATCTCCAGCCGCTTCCCGCAGTCCGTTTCCAAATGAAGGCACGGAAGACCGTCACGGTCATGAAGAACAGCTACGTGATGCTGAACAAGCACCACTACAGCGTGCCCAGGGAATACTACTCAAACTTATCAAGTAACGAAAAAGAAGATGACAATGGAGACAACTAACAGCAAGACTGCACCAATCGTGCAGGAGAAAGACCAGAACCAGGTCACGCTCGACCTGATGCGCAGAATGAGGCTTACGGGAATGGCCAACGCCTCCCAAGGAAAGCCTCACGTCAACCTATGCCGAGGCCATGACACCGGACGGCTTCATCTCCTGGCTGATGGCAAGGGAATGGGACTACCGCTCGTCGGCAGCCATAGACAGGCTTATACGCGGAGCCTCCTTCCGCTACAACGCCTATCCCGAGGAGATAGACTACAGTATCAGCCGTGGGCTTAACCAGAACCAGATGGAGAGGCTGCTCTCGCTTGACTTCGTGCGGCAGGGGCAGAACCTGTTCATCACGGGATCTGCAGGAACAGGCAAGAGTTTCCTTGCCACGGCCATAGGCTATCATGCCTGCAAGAACGGCATCAGGACGCTGTATTCAAACACCTCAAAGCTGCTCAGCTCTCTGAAGGTGGCAAAAGCCAAGAACACCATAGAGACGGAACTGAAGAAGATAGAGAGGTGTCAGCTGCTCATCCTCGACGATGCCTTCCTTGTACCGCTGGATGCCAAGGAACGTCCCATCCTGCTGGAAATCATCGAAGACCGCCATGACAGGAAGTCAATCGTCATCGCCTCTTTGGCTCCCTGTGGAAAACTGGTATGATGCCATCGGTGACCAGGCTGTCGCCGATGCCGTGCTTGACCGAATTGTACACTCATCACACCGCATCGAGCTCTTTGGCGAAAGTATCCGTAAGATGAAGGCCAAGAAGTAAAACAGGGTAAAATAAAAATGACCCCGCCAGTCAGGACTTTAGAGGGGTCAAAATAAAAAAGTTTTCGGGGGTCAACGTCGCTTTGCCCTCGGGGGGCAAACACGCGCGGCTTTTCCCGCACCAATGATTCCACATGACTTTAATATGATGTCATGAGAATCATTGCCATCGAGAAGTTTTATAATAGTTGGTTTCGCAAAATTTGGCGGTTACGAAAAAAAAACGTAACTTTGCACTCGGAGAATAACACCGAATCTATACAAAGCATGACACAATATAGAATTTCCGGACCTGAAACACTGAGGACGACAGTCAGCCTGCCGGCCTCGAAAAGCATATCAAACAGAGCTCTTATCATCTATGCACTCTCGGGGGGAGGCATCCCCTCCGAACACTGCCGACCGCCAAGGAACCTAAGCGACTGCGACGACACGCAGGTGATGGTTGACGCGCTGAGAGACATGCCTGACACTATCGACATCAAGGGGGCCGGTACGGCCATGAGATTCCTGACGGCTTTTCTGGCTGCCACCGACAGCGGCACACACACGCTGACGGGCACCGAACGCATGCAGCACCGCCCCATCAAGATACTCGTGGATGCCCTGCGCAAAATGGGAGCCGACATTGAATACATAGGGGAACAGGGCTTTCCGCCACTGCGCATCAAGGGCAAGAGACTTGAGGGCGGCGAGCTGGAGATTGCCGGAAACATGAGCTCGCAGTTTGTGTCGGCTCTGCTCATGGTTGGCCCCGCACTCGAGAAGGGGCTCATTGTGAGACTTACGGGCGACATCATCTCGAGACCGTACATAGACCTGACACTGTGTACGATGAGGGAGTTCGGCGCCGATGCCGACTGGACCTCGGTAGACACCATCACCGTGGCTCCCAAGCCCTACGTGAACAAAGACTATCTGATAGAGAACGACTGGAGCGCAGCCAGCTACTGGTATGAGATGGTGGCACTGTCGAAGGACCAGGACGCCGAGGTGAGGCTGGAAGGCCTGATGGACGGCTCGAAGCAGGGCGACTCGGGCGTGCGCTACATCTTCAGTCTGCTGGGGGTGCGTACCATCTTTGCCTCGAAAGCCCCCGGCAAGCCTACAACGGTGACCATCAAGAAGAGCCCACACCGCGTGCCGAGACTGGAGTACGACTTCATCAATGCGCCTGACCTGGCGCAGACGTTCGTCGTGACGTGCGCTCTCATGGGAGTGCCTTTCCGCTTCACCGGTCTGCAGACGCTGAAAATAAAAGAGACCAATCGCATTGAGGCACTGAAGCGCGAGATGAGAAAGCTGGGCTACGTGGTGCGCGACGACAACGGCAGCGCTCTGGAATGGAACGGCGAGCGATGCGCGACGCAGGCAGGCGCCGCCATCGACACCTACGAAGACCACCGCATGGCGCTGGCCTTCGCGCCTGCCAGCCTGCGACAGACGGTGGTCATCAGCCGCCCGATGGTGGTCACAAAGTCGTATCCGCACTTCTGGGACGACCTGGCAAACGCGGGCTTCAGCATTGAGCAAAACACTGACGACAACCCACTGACGTAGCCTATGATATACTTAGTGCTTTCGCTCATCATTCTGGGGGTGCTCGTGGCATGCTTCCACAACCGGCGCGACGAGGCTCCCGTCGTAGCGCCTAAGGGTGACTGTGCCGCATGCGACGGTACACCGCAGACGCGCTGCGAGCAAGACTGCATGATGGAGGCTGCCACGCGCGCGCCAGAGTATTTCGACGATGAGGAGCTCGACCAATTCAGGGGCCGCCCCTCCGATGCCTATACCGATGATGAGGCTGAGATGTTTCGCGACGTGATGCTCACCATGAAGCAGCACGAGGTGGCCGAATGGGGGCGCAGCCTCAGACTGAGGGAGGTCAGTCTGCCCGACCAAGTGAAGGACGAATATGCCCTGCTCGTGGCCGGCTGACGATTTATTAGCATCGGAAGGCAATAAAAAGCCGCTTTCCGGGTTTATTATATGATGCGCAAGACTCTTCACATAATTATATCGATAGCCGTCATCGCTTTGATGACGGCAGCGTGCTCTTCGCATAAGAACACGGCGAAAAGCCGCTTCTGGCAATCGTTTACGGCCAAATACAACACCTATTTCAACGGCTCGCAGGCCTATATTGACGGTTCGCTGGAAAAGGAGAAATCCAATAAAGACAACTTCACCGAGCAACTGCCACTCTATACCGTGGGCAACAAAGAAAGCCGCACGCTGGGCAAAGGAAACTTCGACCGCACCGTGGAAAAGATGGAGAAGACTATCAAGCTGCACTCTATCAAAGCCAAGCCCGAATGGAAAAAGACACGCCGCAAGACCGACAAAGACCGCGAATGGCTCTCGCGCAGAGAATATAACCCCTTTCTCTGGAAGGCCTGGCTGCTGATGGGTAAGGCGCAATTCCAAAAAGGCGAGTTTGACGAGGCGGCCGCCACATTCTCATATATGAGCCGTCTCTACCAGACGCAGCCGGCCATCAATGCCATTGCACGGGCATGGCTGGCCCGCTGCTACACCGAGCTCGACTGGATGTATGATGCCGAGGACGTGATGCGCAACATGAAGCGCGACTCCATTCACTATAAGGCGCAGAGCGAATGGGATGCCACTTACGCCAACTACTACCTGCGCAACGGCGAGCTGGAGAAAGCGCTGCCCTACCTGAGAAAGGTGATAAAACACGAAAAACGCAAGACGCAGAAAGCACGACTGTGGTTCATCAGCGGACAGGTGCAAGCTGCCCTGGGCCAACAGAAGCCGGCCTACAAGGCCTTCCAGAAAGCCATTGCCCAGAACCCTCCCTACGAACTGGAGTTCAACGCGCGCATAGCTCAGACGGAGGTGATGGCCAAAGGCAACGCGAAGAAAATGATAGGTAAGCTGAGGCGCATGGCACGCTCTGACAACAACAAGGACTATCTGGACCAGGTGTATTATGCCATAGGCAACATCTATCTGGCTCAGCGTGATACGGCTAACGCCATTGCCGCCTATGAGAAGGGCAACGAGAAGGCCACCAGAAGCGGCATAGAGAAGGGCGTGCTGCTGCTCAGACTTGGCGGACTCTACTGGGACAGGGAGAAGTATAACGACGCACAGCGCTGCTACGGCGAGGCCATCGGACTGCTCGACAAGGACCGCGACGACTATGAGGAGCTGTCGCAGCGCTCAAAGGTGCTCGATGAGCTGGTGCCCCACACCGATGCCGTGCATCTGCAGGACTCGCTGCAGGAACTGGCAAAAATGCCTGAGAAGGAGAGGCTGGAGGCCATAGACCGCGTCATAGAGGCCCTGAAGAAGAAAGAGAAAGAGGAGCGCGACAAGCAACGCGAGGCTGAGGTGGAGCAGGCACAACAGAAAGCCGGAGCCGTGGGCAACCGCAACCAGACAACGCCAATGCAGCAGAATAATGCCACGATGAAAGACGGACAATGGTACTTCTACAACCCCATGGCCGTCAATCAGGGTAAGCAGGCCTTCCAGAGGCAGTGGGGCAAGCGCGAGAACGCCGACAACTGGCAGCGCATCAACCAGACAGTGGTAAGCCTGGACTCCGACGCCGCCGAGCAGGCCATGGCCGACTCGCTCGGCATGTACAATGACTCCATTGACGCGCAGACTGCCGACGCACAGGCCGACACGCTGGCTAACGACCCGCACAACCGCGAGTATTACCTGGCGCAAATTCCCTTCACCGAGGAACAGGTGGAAGCCAGCAACCTGATTATCATGGACGGCCTCTACAACTCGGGCGTCATCTTTAAAGACAAACTTGACAACCTCAGCCTGGCGGAGAAGCAGCTGCTCAGGCTCACCACACAGTATCCCACCTACGCGCAAATGGACCAGGCCTGGTATCACCTCTTTCTGCTCTATTCACGGCGGGGTGACACGGCCACAGCCGACAACTGCCTGTCGCACCTCAAGGCTGACTACCCCGAGAGCGACTGGACCATTCTGCTCAGCGACCCCTACTTCGCCGAGAACCAGCGCTTCGGCGAGCATATTGAAGACTCGCTCTATGCGGCCACCTACGATGCTTTCAAACAGGACCGTCACGACGTCATAGCAGCCAACGCCCGCCTGTCGGAGGAGCGTTTCCCGCTGGGAGAGAACCGGCCGAAATTCCTCTTCATCGACGGTCTGAGCCATCTGAATCAAGGCGATGCCAAGGGATGTGTTGACAAACTGAAGACCGTGGTGGAGAAATACCCGCAGAGCGAAGTGGCCGAGATGGCAGGCATGATAGTCAAGGGTGTGCAGGAAGGGCGCCAGCTCTACGGGGGCAAGTTCGACCTGGACGACATTTGGAGCCGCCGCGACATCACCTTGGAGCAAGACTCCACAAAAGCTGACACGCTGTCGGCCGAAAGAGACGTGCCGTTCTTCTTCATACTGGTCTACCAGCCTGACTCGCTCGACTCGCACATCGAAAACGGACGCTACGTCGACGGTGAGAACCAGTTGCTCTATGAGATGGCGCGGTTTAACTTCTCCAACTTCCTGGTGCGCAACTTCGACCTCAACATCGAACGTCAGCCAGGCATCAGCCGACTGACCATCAGCGGATTCCTCAACTACGATGAGGCACGACAGTATGCCCACCAACTCTACGCAGCCAAAGAGCTGGCACCACTGCTGAAGCGATGCCGCAGCATCATCATCAACGAGCATAACATGGGCCTCATAGGCACTCGCTACAGCTATAAGGACTACGACGACTTCTACGAACGCACCTTCATGCCACTGAAGATAAGCAACGAGGAGCTGCTGCAGATTCCAGAGAGCATAGAGCAGCCTGAGGAGCCTGAAGAGGAGGACAGCGGGCAAGAAGGCAACAGCGACAACAACACCGCAGACCCTCTGTTTGACGACCTCGACTTCTTCTAACCCCACAAAAAACAACTCCTAACTCAACTAACGATGACCAACGGACAACTGCTTTGGGTGGATGATGAAATGGAACTGCTGAAGGCACACATCATCTTCCTCGAGAAAAAAGGATATGAAGTAACCACTGCCAGCAATGGCACCGACGCCGTCGACCTCTGTCAGGAGCGGTCGTTCGACCTGGTGCTGCTCGACGAGCAGATGCCTGGACTGAGCGGGCTCGAGACGCTGCAGCGCATCAAGCAGATAGCACCGGCCATGCCTGTGGTGATGGTGACCAAGAGTGAGGAAGAGAACATCATGGAGCAGGCCATCGGGCAGAAGATAGCCGACTATCTCATCAAACCGGTGAATCCAAACCAGATTCTGCTGACACTGAAGAAAAACATACACCGGCGCGAGATTGAGACTGAAGTGACGCAAAACCAGTATCAGCAGCAGTTCCAACAGATAGCCATGCAGATTATGGACTGCGACTCATGGCAGCAATGGGTCGACGTGTACAAGCAGCTGGTGCACTGGGAGCTGCAGCTCTCTTCCACCGACTCACAGATGACTGACATGCTAGCCATGCAGAAGGAAGAGGCCAACCTGGGCTTCGGGAAGTTCATCAAGAAGCACTACCTGAGCTGGGTGGCATCGCTGTCGCCCACGGCAAAGCCCGTCGACAGGCCCCTCATGTCGCCCGAGTTATTCAAGAAGAAAGTGTTTCCACTGCTCAGCAGCGGACACAAGGTGTTTCTCGTCGTGCTCGACAACTTCCGCTACGACCAGTGGCGCATGTTGGCTGAGGAGATTGGCGACCTCTTCGACATCGACGAAGACCTCTACTTCAGCATACTGCCCACGGCCACACAGTATGCCCGCAATGCCATCTTCTCGGGGCTGATGCCCAACAAGATTGCCGAGATGTTTCCCGCCCTATGGGTCGACGAGGACGAGGAGGAGGGCAAAAACCTCAATGAAGGACCGCTCATCGGCACCCAGCTGGAACGTTTCAGACGCCATGACTCCTACTCCTATCACAAGATAAACAATTCGGCTGAGGCCGACCGCTTTATGCAGCAGCTCAACACGCTGATGAAAAACGACATCAACGTCGTGGTGTTCAACTTCATCGACATGCTCAGCCATGCACGGACTGAGAGCCGCATGGTGCGTGAACTGGCCAACAACGAGTCGGCCTACCGCAGCATCACCCTCTCGTGGTTCCGCCACTCCGTCATTGCCGACTTCTTCCGCAGACTGGCGCAGACCGACTACAAGGTCATCGTCACCACCGACCACGGCTCCATCAGATGCACTAAGCCGGTGAAGATTGTGGGCGACCGCAACACGAACACCAATCTGCGCTACAAGCTTGGCAAGAACCTGGGCTACGACAGCAAAGACCTCTTCGTGGTCAAGGAGCCGGCCGCTGCACAGCTGCCCTCCCCCAACCTGTCGACAAGCTATGTATTCGCCACGGGCGACTCGTTCTTTGCCTATCCTAACAACTACAACTACTACGTGTCTTACTATAAGAACACCTTCCAGCACGGCGGCATCTCGATGGAGGAGATGATTATACCGCTGGCCACCATCACGGGTAAGAAACGATAAAAAACGAAAAGGAAATGAGTCACGAAATAATCTTAACTGACATCGGCGGCCTGCAGCAGGCTGCGCGTGAGTTTATAAGCAACATCGGCCAGAGCCGCGTGTTTGCGTTCTATGGAAAGATGGGAGCAGGCAAGACTACTTTCATCAAGGCCATCTGCCAGGAGCTGGGCGTCACTGACGTGGTCACGTCGCCCACCTTCGCCATCGTCAATGAGTATACCCCTTCCTCATCGCCCCTCACTCCTCACTTCTCCAAAATCTTCCATTTCGACTTCTACCGCATCAAGAAGCTGGAGGAGGTCTACGACATGGGCTACGAAGACTATCTCTACAGTGGTGAGCTCTGCTTCATCGAGTGGCCGGAGCTCATCGAGCAGCTTCTGCCCGACGATGCAGTCAGCGTCACGATTGAAGTGAATGCCAGCGGCACGCGCAGCATCAAGTTCTGAGCGGCATCTGGGACGCCTACAGTGGACTCGTCACCGTCAGCACAAGCAAAAAAAATAACGGGATCCGAAAACCCCGTTTTTTTAAAATAGACATCAAAAACTGTCTCTGCAGACGACGTAAAAGTCATGGTGCGAAGAGACAGTGACGTCATTTACTAACACTCGCCGTCGCCATAGATGTAGCCCTGAAGGGCAGCCTGATAGTCGTAGACCTCGCCAGGCTGGAAAAAGCGCTTCAGCTCAATCTCGGCATTCGACGTAGAATCGCTGGCATGCACAATATTCTGCTGATTGCTCACCGAGTAGTCGCCGCGGATGGTGCCGGGGGCAGCCTCACGACCGTTGGTCACGCCCACCATGGTGCGTACCACCTGCACGGCATCCTTACCGCTGACGGCCAGGGCCACCACAGGCGAGGCCTGCATCGAGGCAGCCAGTGCGGGAAAGAAAGGACGGTCTACCAGATGAGCATAGTGCTCGCGCAGTATCTCATCGCTCAGCTGCATCATCTTCATGCCGCTGATGCGCAGGCCGCGGCGTTCAAAACGGGTGATAATCTCGCCCATCAGCATGCGCTGCACGCATCCGGGTTTCAGCAATACAAGTGTTGTTTCCATCAAAATTGTTAGTCTGTTTTTGAATTATACAATTAAATAACGCTGCAAAGGTAACACTTTTTTTTGAGTAAAAAGAAGAAAAAGACATGAAAATAATTGTAACGCGGCGCCGCACCACCCGACTGACCATGCGCATCGTGAAAAACGGCGACGTACACGTGTCGGCGCCAATCGGACTGTCGGCCGCCGATATAGAGCAGTTCATCAGCAAACAGCAGTCGTGGATTGAGAAAGCACGCTCGAGCACCATCGACAGGGAGCAGCGCCGAGCCAGCTTCTATGCCCAGCTGCCACTCAACACACCGCAAGAGCGCCGCGAGGCCGAAGGCCGCCTCAATAACCTCCTGCTGCCTATGGTGAGGCGCCACGCGCAGCTGATGGGTGTCATGCCCAGCCGCATCACCTATAAGGCCACCATCTCACGCTGGGGCATGTGCAACGTGAAGACGTGTGAACTGTGCTTTTCTATTTATCTGCTCCTGCTGCCCGAGTGGTGTGTGGAGCACGTCGTGGTGCATGAGCTTTGCCACCTGTTGGAGCCCAGCCATAACGCCCGTTTCCACGCCCTCATGGACCGCTACTTCCCTCGATGGCGCGAGGCACGCAAGGCTACCGCAGCACTGGCTGGCGGCAGCACCACAACCGGAAAATAGGCTGTAAACAGCGTACCCACGGCTGCGCATTCTGTCCCTGGATGTCTGGCATCGAGGCCATAAACGCGCTGCATTTCGGCCGCAGACACCAAGAGTATAACTCATAGTCTAAATATAAAATTGCTTAATAACAGCACACCGCAAACGATACTCCCTGGATGTGATCAATCATACATACGGCTCACGGCATTGCATCCGCCGCCTCCCACACCAATCACCTTGATAATGTTTTGCATTTGGTCCTCTACGAGACCAAAGTCCAATATGTCTTCCATCATTTATTTCTGTAATTTGTCTGCAAAATTACAAAAATAAATTCAAATGGACGAATTATTTCTCCTCCGCAAGGCTTGCGGGCCTACGCTTCAAACCTATTTCTTTGCAATCTCTTGTTTCAAAGAACGTGTTTTGTTAACACATCCTCCCAGGAACTTCTTTTGCATATACGTGCCGGCTCTCTACAATGTATAAAAAATGCTCCCACCACTAAAGTGATAGGAGCATAAGACTGAATAGAGATTTCTTTCAATCGCTTACTCAGCAGCGGGAGCCTCTTCTGCAGCAGGTGCCTCCTGAGCAGATGCCTCCTGGGCAGCAGCCTTCGAGCCACTACGACGGCTACGGCGAGTTGACTTCTTCTTGCCTTCGGTTTTTGCCATTTCAGGATCGAAGTCCACAAGCTCAATAAAGCAAATCTGTGCTGCGTCGCCCTGGCGGAAGCCAAGTTTGATGATGCGGGTGTAGCCACCGGGACGGTCGCCTACCTTCTCTGCCACTGCGCCAAAGAGTTCCTTGATAGCCTCTTTGTTCTGCAGGTAGCTGAACACCACACGACGAGAGTTGGTGGAGTCTTCCTTTGCCTTGGTAATGAGGGGCTCCACATACTTTTTCAGTTCCTTTGCCTTTGCCACGGTCGTAGTGATTCTTTTGTGCATGATCAGCGAGATGGCCATGTTGGCAAGCATGGCGCGGCGGTGGTCTGCAGTACGGCCGAGATGATTGAATTTCTTATTATGTCTCATTGTTTGTTTTTTCTTTTATTGGGCAATTCAAACTGCGCACTACTAATCATGCACATTAATCCTTGTCCAGTTTATACTTTGAAATATCGGTTCCAAACGACAGATTCAGACTCTCGAGCAAATCATCAAGCTCCGTGAGCGATTTCTTACCAAAGTTGCGGAACTTCAAGAGATCAGTCTTGTTGAACTGCACCAAGTCGCCGAGCGTCTCAACGTCGGCAGCCTTCAGACAGTTGAGAGCACGAACCGAAAGGTTCATGTCCACCAGTTTCGTCTTAAGCAACTGACGCATGTGCAGCACTTCCTCATCAAACTCCTGGTTGCCCTCAGCATCATTGTTCTCGAGGGTAATCTTCTCGTCAGAGAAGAGCATAAAGTGATAGATAAGGATCTTCGCAGCCTCTTTCAGCGCGTCCTTCGGTTGAATGGAACCATCCGTAGTCACTTCGATGACGAGCTTATCGTAGTCGGTCTTCTGCTCAACACGATAGGGCTCTACAGCGAACTTGACATTACGGATTGGGGTGTAGATAGAATCGATGGGTATAACATTGACATCTGTGCAGAACTCACGGTTCTCATCAGAGGGAACGTAGCCACGCCCCTTGTTGATGGTCAGGTCCATCTGCATGGATGCCTTTGAATCAAGATGACAAATCACCAAATCGGGATTTAACACTTCAAATCCAGTCAGATACTTGCCGATGTCACCGGCCTTGAACTCAGTAGAATTCTCGACGGTGATGCTGACCTTCTCGTTCTCGAATTCTTCAACTACTTGCTTGAACCTTACTTGCTTCAGGTTCAAGATAATGTTGGTTACATCTTCCTTTACACCAGGAACGGATGAGAACTCATGCTCCACACCAGCTATGCGGATGGTGTTGATGGCATAACCCTCAAGCGATGAAAGGAGAATGCGGCGCAGGGCATTGCCGATGGTTACACCGAAGCCCGGCTCCAACGGACGAAACTCGAAACAGCCGAATTTGTCGTTGGCTTCCAACATTACCACTTTATCGGGTTTTTGAAATGCTAATATCGCCATTAATTTAAATGATTTTAGTTCTTAGAGTACAACTCAACGATTAACTGCTCCTTAATGTTCTCAGGAATGTCAGCGCGCTCAGGGCGATGCAGGAATTTTCCTGCCTTCTGCTGCTCATCCCATTCGATCCAGGGATACTTGCTGTGATTGAAGCCAGCCAGTGCATCGGCAATCACTTCGAGAGACTTTGACTTCTCGCGAACGCCGACAATCATACCGGGCTTCACAGCAAACGAAGGTATGTTAACCACCTTGCCATCAACCACGATGTGACGATGGCTCACGAGCTGACGAGCGGCAGCACGTGTGGGAGCTAAGCCCAGACGGAACACCACATTGTCGAGTCGACTCTCAAGATTCTGAAGCAGCACCTCACCAGTGATGCCATCAGCCTTGGCGGCTTTCTCAAACAAAATGCGGAACTGGCGCTCAAGCACTCCATAGGTGTACTTGGCTTTCTGCTTCTCTGCCAGCATGACAGCATACTCCGACTGCTTGCGGCGGCGGTTATTGCCATGCTGTCCCGGGGGGAAGTTTCTCCGAGACAAAACTTTGTCCGGTCCGTAAATGGCTTCACCAAAACGGCGGGCAATCTTAGATTTCGGTCCAATATATCTTGCCATAATTCAAAAAAATGTATCTTTTTACGTTAAAATAGTACCACGTTATTACACACGACGACGCTTCGGAGGGCGGCAGCCATTATGGGGCAGCGGCGTAACATCGACAATCTCGATGACCTCAATGCCTGCACCATGACATGCACGGATAGCCGACTCACGGCCATTGCCCGGACCCTTCACATAGGCCTTCACCTTGCGCAGGCCAAGATCGTAGGCCACCTTAGCGCAATCCTCAGCTGCCATCTGAGCAGCATAAGGGGTGTTCTTCTTAGAGCCACGGAAGCCCATCTTACCAGCTGACGACCAGGAAATAACCTGACCTTCGTCATTTGCCAAAGACACGATGATATTATTGAAAGAGCTATGAACATGAAGCTGGCCAATAGCGGAGACCTTCACGTTTCTTTTCTTTGATACGACTGTTTTCTTTGCCATAATAATTCTAAATTTTCAATTTACAATTTTCAATTATTTCGTGGCCTTCTTCTTGTTAGCAACAGTCTTCTTCTTACCTTTACGCGTACGAGCATTGTTTTTGGTGCTCTGACCACGAACAGGAAGACCATTACGATGACGGACTCCACGATAGCAACCAATATCCATCAGTCGCTTGATGTTCAGCTGGATCTCGCTGCGGAGATCACCTTCAACTTTGAATTCAGCGCCGATAATTTCACGGATCTTGGCTGCCTGATCGTCACTCCACTCGTTGACCTTCAGGTCGCGGCTCACGCCTGCCTTGTCCAATATCTTTGCTGAACTACTTCGACCTATACCATAAATATAGGTCAATGCGATTTCGCCACGCTTGTTCTGGGGCAAATCTACTCCAACAATTCTTATTGCCATTTGATAATTTAATGATAAAAATGATAATGTTTTAACTACGAATTCGCTAAAAAGCATGCAAAGGTAGGAAAATTTTTTGAAACTCCCCACCTCTGTTATGCTTATTTAACAAAAATCAGCCCTGACGCATCTTATACTTAGGGTTTTTCTTGTTGATAACGAACAGGCGGCCCTTGCGACGTACAATTTTGCAATCGGGGGTACGCTTTTTCAATGATGCTCTTGTCTTCATATCTTTGTCAATAGTTTATTTATATCTGAATACTATTCTGCCCTTCGTCAAGTCATAAGGACTCATCTCAACCTTGACCTTGTCGCCGGGCAATATGCGGATATAGTGCATTCTCATCTTGCCGGAGATATGCGCAATAATCTGCACTCCGTTTTCCAATTCAACGCGGAACATTGCATTAGAGAGACTCTCTACAATTGTTCCGTCCTGCTCAATAGCGGATTGTTTTGCCATGCTTCGCTTTTAGTAAAGTTTACCTTCGAATGTTTCTACTTCTTCAAATGAGGACAATATCTCAGCAGTGCCGCGCCGAATGGCTATGGTATGCTCGAAATGAGCAGCCGGCTTGCCGTCACGCGTACAGATAGTCCACCGGTCAGGCATGAGATAAATCTCGCGGCTACCCATTGTTATCATCGGTTCGATGGCGATACACATGTTGGCTTTCAACAGTATGCCATTGCCCCGACGCCCGTAATTGGGCACCTGCGGATCTTCATGCATCTCACGGCCAATGCCGTGGCCTGTCAGCTCACGCACCACCCCGTAGCCAGCGGCTTCGCAATGGTCTTGAACTGCACTGCTGATATCGCCGAGATGACGCCCTGCCACGGCATTTTCGATGCCTTTATAGAGAGACTCCTTTGTAACTTTGAGTAACTGCCGGACTTCAGGGGAGACCTCGCCCACACAAAACGTGTAGCAAGAGTCTCCATTGAAGCCATTGAGCAGCGTCCCGCAGTCGACGGAGATGATATCGCCATCTTTCAGGACAGTCGTCTCGTTTGGAACACCATGCACGACAACATCATTGACCGACGTGCAGATGCTGGCAGGAAACGGCCCCCCATAAGGATTGGGGAAACCCTTGAACGTGGGCACAGCACCATGATCGCGTATAAACGTATCAGCGATGCGGTCCAGCTGGAGGGTCGTCACACCCGGTTTGATATGTTTAGCCAATTCGCCGAGCGTTTTACCAACAAGTTGGTTCGCCTGGCGCATCAGCTCAATCTCGTCTTCAGTCTTCAGAAATATCTTCATCAGCTTAGTAAGCAGCTACACCGCCACGACCATGTATACGGCCAGAGTTGAGCAGGCCGTCGTAATGGCGCATCAGCAAGTGACTCTCAATCTGCTGCAGCGTGTCGAGCACGACACCCACAAGAATCAGAAGAGATGTTCCACCAAAGAACTGAGAGAACTCATCTTTCACTTCCAGCAGACTGGCAAAAGCGGGCATCACAGCAATGAAGGCAATGAACAAAGAGCCGGGCCACGTGAGGCGCGACATGATTGTGTCAATGTAGTCAGCCGTAGGTTTGCCTGGCTTTACTCCAGGAATGAAGCCATTATTGCGCTTCATGTCTTCTGCCATCTGAGTAGGATTAAGCGTGATAGCGGTGTAGAAATAGGTAAACGCAACAATAAGGATTGCGAAAATCAGATTGTACAACCAGCTATGATGGTCGAGCATTGTGCGGAGAAACCAGTTGGTATTCTCTGGATTGGTCCACTGCGCGAAAGTGATGGGGATAAACATGATTGCCTGGGCAAAGATGATAGGCATCACATTGGCAGCAAATAACTTCAAGGGGATGTACTGACGTGCACCACCATAGGTCTTGTTGCCAACCACACGCTTAGCATATTGTACAGGTATCTTACGAACACCCTGCACCAGAACAATAGCTGCACAAACAACTGCATAAAGGATAATGATCTCAATGAGGAACATGACCAGACCACCGCCCGTGGCAGCGGCAAAGCGCGAACCCACTTCCTGAGCAAAAGCTTCAGGCAGACGAGCAATGATACCAATCATGATGATCAACGAAATACCATTTCCTATACCTTTATCGGTAATGCGCTCACCCAGCCAAAGGATAAACATACTTCCTGCGGCAAGGATGATAGTCGACACGACCATAAACACATTCCAGTTGATGCCCGAAGCAAGGGCTGGACCGACCTGCATCTTGAGGTTGAACAGGTAGCTCGGTGCCTGAAACAGCAGGATTGCCACTGTCAGCCACCGAGTATACATACTAATCTTTTTGCGGCCGCTCTCACCCTCACGCTGCATCTTCTGGAAATGAGGCACAGCGACAGCAAGGAGCTGCATAACGATAGAAGCTGAGATGTAAGGCATGATTCCCAGTGCAAAGATCGACGCATTGGAAAATGCTCCACCCGAGAACATGTCAAGAAGCGACATCAGTCCTTCTGCAGTCTGCTGCTTGAGCTGACCAAGCTGGTTATAATCAATGCCTGGAAGTACAATCTTCGAACCGAAACGGTAAATAGCTACAAACAGTACCGTGATAAGGATGCGCTGGCGCAAATCCTCAATCTTCCAGATGTTCTTTAGGGTGTCTATAAACTTCTTCATCTTCTTAGTTTAGATTATTGTTGCGTTTCCTCCTAATGCTTTGATTGCTTCCTCAGCTTTCTTTGAGAAGGCGTTGGCTTCCACGTCGATCTTAGTCGTCAGCTCACCGTTACCAAGTACCTTCACAAGCTCCTTGCCATTGGTCAGGCCAGCCTGTATAAGCTCCTCGATACCAATCTTGGTAAGGTTCTTGCTCTCAGCCAGCTTCTGAAGAGTAGACAGATTAACTGCAAAGTACTCCTTGTGGTTGATGTTCTTAAAGCCAGACTTCGGAAGACGGCGCTGCAAAGGCATCTGACCACCTTCAAAACCAATCTTTCTCTTATAACCTGAACGAGCCTTGGCACCCTTGTGACCACGGGTAGAGGTGCCGCCGAGGCCTGAGCCCGGTCCGCGCCCGATTCTACGACGTGAGTGAGTTGACCCTTCTGCAGGTTTCAAATTATTCAGTTTCATAGTAGAATTCTGTTTTAAATGTGTGATTACTGTTTAGTCAATAATGGTCACCAGATGATGCACCTTGCGTATCATACCACGGATAGCGGGAGTATCTTCCTTCTCTACCACCTGAGAGATCTTGCGAAGACCCAGGGCTTCGAGAGTGCGCTTCTGGTCAACGGGATAACCGATTTTACTCTTAATCTGCTTAATCTTGATAGTTGCCATAGTCATAACCTCCTAATTATCCTCTAAATACCTTATCCATACTGACACCGCGTGTACCTGCAATAGTGTAAGCATCGCGCATGTTGCTCAAAGCAACGATGGTAGCCTTCACCAGATTGTGAGGGTTCGACGAGCCTTTTGACTTAGCCAGCACGTCTTTCACACCCACACTCTCAAGCACGGCACGCATAGCACCACCAGCCACCAGTCCGGTACCGGCTGCAGCAGGCTTCAGGAAAACCTGAGCACCGCCGAAGCGTGCTTCCATCTCATGAGGGATAGTACCCTTGAGGATAGGAACTTTCACTAAATTCTTCTTTGCAGACTCCACGCCCTTGGCGATGGCAGCGGTGACTTCGCCAGCCTTGCCCAAGCCCCAACCGATGACGCCATTGCCGTCGCCGACAACCACGATGGCTGCGAATGTAAAGGTGCGGCCGCCCTTCGTTACCTTAGTAACACGGTTGATGGCAACCAGTCTGTCTTTCAGTTCAACGTCACTATTTACTTTAACTTTGTTCATTGCCATAATCGTTTAGAAATTAAGTCCACCTTTACGAGCTGCATCAGCAAGCGACTTCACACGGCCATGATAGAGATAGCCATTGCGGTCGAAGACCACCGTCTTGACACCAGCCTCCTGGGCCTTGGCAGCAATCAGCTCACCGACCTTTTCAGCCTGCTGAATCTTCGGCATGGCTTCCATGCCAATGGAAGATGCAGATGCAAGCGTTTTACCTTCCAAATCGTTGATTACCTGAACGTAGATCTGCTTGTTGCTGCGGAACACGCTCATACGAGGGCGCTCAGCGGTGCCAAACACACTCTTACGAATTCTATATTTAATCTTAATTCGTCTTTCTTCTTTCTTTGTCGTCATAATCTTCTAACTTTTAACTATTAACACTTAACATGAAAGATTACTTGGCTGAAGCTGACTTACCCGACTTGCGACGGATCACTTCACCCTTGAACAAGATACCCTTTCCTTTATAAGGCTCAGGCTTGCGGAAAGAACGAATTTTTGCGCAGATAAGACCGAGCAGCTGCTTGTCGCACGACTCCAGTATAAGCTGGGGGTTCTGGTTGCGCTCCGACTTCGTCTCCACCTTCACTTCCTTGGGAAGTTGGATGAAGATGGGATGCGTATAGCCCAGAGAGAATTCGATGAGATTACCCTGATTCGACACACGGTAACCCACACCTACGAGCTCCATTTCTTTCTTGTAACCTTCGCTCACACCAACCACCATATTGTTGACCAGTGCACGATAGAGACCATGGAAAGCCTGCTTCTGCTTGATGTTCACAGGGCTATTCTCGTCAATCTCGAAGGTCACATGACCATCTTCAATCTTCACTACGATAGACTTGTCGACTTTCTGAGAAAGCTCACCCTTAGGACCTTTGACAGTGATAACGCCGTCCTTATCCTGAGCGACGGTGACGCCGGCAGGGATGCTAATTGGCAATTTTCCTATTCTAGACATATTCGGGTCCTCCAATTAATAAACGTAGCAAAGCACCTCGCCGCCAATCTTCAGCTGCGAAGCCTCTTTGTCAGTCATTACACCTTTAGACGTGGATAAGATAGCGATACCCAGTCCGTTAATCACTCTCGGCATGTCTTTGTAACCCGTGTATTTACGGAGACCAGGAGTAGAGACACGCTTCAGGAACTTGATAGCGTTCTCTTTGGTCACGGGGTCATACTTCAGAGCCACCTTGATAGTGCCCTGAGGGCCATCCTCGATGAACTTATAGTTCAGGATGTAGCCCTTCTCGAAGAGGATCTTCGTAATCTCCTTCTTCAAGTTTGAAGCCGGAACTTCAACAACACGGTGATGAGCCATGATTGCATTTCTCAGCCTCGTCAGAAAATCTGCTATAGGATCTGTCATAATATAAAATGTTTAATTAATCGGGACTGCCCCGACAATATTAAATTAGATATTCTTGCTGTTTGCTCTGAGCAAATAGCGAATGGCTAATGGCCATAAGCCAAAAGCCATGCGCTAATGATCGTTTACCAGCTGGCCTTCTTCACGCCGGGAATCAGACCGTTAGAAGCCATCTCACGGAACTGGATACGCGAAAGACCGAACTGACGCATATATCCCTTCGGACGGCCAGTGATCTTGCAGCGGTTGTGCAGGCGGATGGGGTTGGCGTTGCGGGGAATGTCCTGCAGCTTGCGGGCAGCCTCATAGGCAGCCATGGCCCCCTCCTCAGTAGTCACGTCAGCAGTGGCGATAATCTTTTTCAGGGCGGCACGCTTCTCAGCATAGCGGGCAACAAGTTTGGCACGCTTCACCTCGCGGGCTTTCATTGATTCTTTTGCCATATCTCTTAATCGTTTTTAGCGTTCTTGAATGGAAGACCGAAAGCCTTGAGCAGAGCATAGCCTTCCTCATCGGTCTTAGCCGTGGTCACGAAGGTGATGTTCATACCCTGAATACGGTCCACTGAATCGATATTTATCTCGGGGAAGATAATCTGCTCCTGGATGCCCAGTGTGTAGTTGCCACGGCCATCGAACTTGCTCTCAATACCTTTGAAGTCGCGAATACGGGGCAGAGCGATGCGCACGAGTTTCTCGAGGAACTCATACATGCGCTCACGACGCAGCGTCACCATCACGCCGATAGGCATCTTTTTACGCAGCTTAAAGTTAGCGATATCCTTCTTCGAGTAGGTAGCAACAGCTTTCTGTCCGCAGATGGCAGAAATCTCATTGATAGCCACCTCGATGATTTTCTTGTCCTGAGTGGCATCGCCCAAACCCTGGTTAACCACAATCTTCTTCAGGACAGGAATCTGCATAGCAGAGCTGTAGTTGAACTGCTTCATCAAAGCCGGAGCAATCTGCTCGGCATAAGTACTCTTAAGTTGTGCTGTATTCATTACTTAATCTCCTCTCCTGATTTTTTGGCAACACGAATCACATTCTTGCCATCATGCTTGATAGACACACGCGTGGGTTTGCCACTCTTCGGGTCGACCAGACTCAAATTCGAAATATGAATGGGAGCTTCAACCTTCTCGAAGCCGCCCTGAGGATTCTTGGCACTAGGCTTCGCGCTCTTGTTGATGATATTGAGACCCTCAACGATAGCACGCTCCTTCTTCACCAAGACCTTCAGCACCTTGCCAGTCTTGCCTTTGTCCTCACCGGCCAAGACAATGACGGTATCATTTTTCTTGATATGTAACTTGCTCATTACTACTAAATCTTTTAATGTTAAAGAACTTCAGGTGCCAAAGATACAACCTTCATGTTGACAGCACGCAACTCGCGGGCAACAGGACCGAAAATACGGCTTCCGCGGAGTTCACCGGCGTTGTTCAGGAGCACGCAGGCATTGTCGTCAAAGCGGATGTATGAACCATCGGCACGACGGATTTCCTTCTTAGTGCGAACAATCAGAGCCTTCGACACTGAACCTTTTTTCACGTCACTCGTAGGGATAGCATTCTTGATAGCCACGACAATCACGTCGCCTACGCTAGCATAGCGGCGGCGGGTACCACCCAGTACGCGGATGCAGAGAGCCTCACGTGCGCCGCTGTTATCAGCTACTGTAAGTCTTGATTCTGTTTGTATCATAATTTACTTAGCTTTTTCAACGATTTGTACTAATCTCCAGCGCTTTGTCTTCGACAGAGGGCGGGTTTCCATAATGAGCACGGTATCACCTACGTTGCACTCATTCTTCTCATCATGTGCATGGTACTTCTTCGTCTTCTGAACGAACTTACCATAAATCGGGTGCTTCTCCTTGAACTTGGCTGCAATAACAATGGTTTTATCCATTTTGTTGCTGATCACGACACCCTGTCTCGTCTTTCTTAAATTTCTTGTTTCCATCTGGACCATTGTTATTTGTTAAGTTCTCTCTGACGGAGTTCCGTCTTCATGCGGGCGATGTCACGACGTGCAGCCTTAATCAGTGATGGATTCTCCAGGGGAGCGATGGTGTGGTTCAACTTCATCTGGTTGTACTTAGCAACCTCACTCTCGATACGCTCGGCCAGCTCGCTGGTCTCAAGTCCTCTAATTTCCTTGTTTTTCATAACCAATTAAGCGTTTTTATCGTAGTCACGTCTCACAACAAACTTAGTCTTCACAGGCAGCTTCTGAGCGCCGAGGCGCAGAGCCTCCTTGGCAATTTCAAAAGGCACGCCCTCCACTTCAAAGAGGATACGTCCGGGTGTCACGGGAGCCACCCATCCTGCGGGGTCACCCTTACCTTTACCCATTCGCACGTCAGCAGGCTTGCGAGTAATGGGTTTGTCGGGGAAGATTCGGATCCATACCTGACCCTCACGGTTCATGTAACGGTTGATGGCAACACGAGCTGCCTCAATCTGCCGGCTGTCAATCCACTTGGCATCGAGCGTCTTGATGCCAAACGATCCGAAGGCCAGCGTGGTGCCTCTGTGGGCGTTGCCTTTGTTGCCACGTCCGTCCTGAGGTCTTCTATATCTTACTCTCTTAGGCTGTAACATGATAGCTTCTTACTTTTTTACAGTTATTACTTCTTCTTATTACGGAACTTGCGGCCATCTCTGTTACCACCATTACCACGTCCGCTCTGCTTCTCCTGCGAGAAGTTGGGTGCAAGATCAACCTTACCGTAGATTTCGCCACGGCAGATCCACACTTTGATACCCAGCAGTCCGACCTTGGTGAGAGCCTCTGCCTGGCAGAAGTCGATGTCAGCGCGGAAAGTATGCAGCGGTGTGCGACCTTCCTTGAGCATCTCGCTGCGTGCGATTTCTGCACCGTTCAGACGTCCCGAAATTTGAACCTTAATACCTTCAGCACCAGCGCGCATTGTATTGGCGATGGCCTGCTTGATGGCGCGGCGATATGCAATCTTGCCTTCAATCTGGCGAGCGATATTGTTGGCAACGATCGTAGCGTCGAGCTCCGGACGCTTCACCTCGAAGATGTTAATCTGAACCTCCTTGTCGAAGAGCTTTTTCAGCTCATCCTTCAGGTTGTCCACATCCTGTCCACCCTTACCAATGACGATACCCGGACGAGCCGTGCAAATAGTAATGGTGACAAGCTTCAGCGTGCGTTCGATGACAATCTTCGACACGCTGGCCTTAGCCAGGCGCTCGTTGAGGTACTTACGGATTTTCTGATCTTCTACCAGGTTGTCACCGAAGTCCTTGCCTCCGAACCAATTTGAATCCCAACCTCTTACAATACCCAGACGGTTGCTAATTGGATTTACTTTCTGTCCCATACTTATTCTTTTACGTCATTAGATTTAGCGTCGACAAACAAAGTCACGTGGTTAGAACGCTTGCGGATGCGATATCCACGGCCCTGAGGTGCGGGTCTCATTCTCTTCAGGGTGACACCCTCGTCCACGAACACACGTGTAATGAAAAGCTCTCCGGCCTCAGCCTTGCGCTCGTTCTTAGCTTCCCAGTTGGCAATAGCCGAGCGGAGCAGTTTCTCCACATCGGCGGCAGCAGCCTTTTTCGAGAATCTCAAGACGCCAAGTGCACGATTCACCTCCATGCCGCGGATCATGTCGACGACATAGCGCATTTTGCGCGGAGAAGAGGGGCACCCCTTCAACTTGGCGAAATATTGCGTCTTTAATGCTGCCTTTCTAGCTTCAGCAGCTATCTTTTTTCTGTTTCCCATTATTGCTTCTATTTTAAATGGTTTTCCCCTGCCAATTACTTCTTATTACCAGCATGGCCGCCGAAACGACGCGTAGGAGCAAACTCACCGAGTTTGTGGCCCACCATGTTCTCTGTAACGTAAACAGGGATAAATTTGTTACCGTTATGCACTGCAACAGTGTGTCCCACAAAATCGGGGGAGATCATTGATGCCCTGGCCCATGTCTTGACGACATTCTTCTTTCCGCTCTCATTCATGGCGAGAATCTTCTTCTCAAGAGAGACGTTGATATACGGACCTTTCTTTAATGAACGACTCATAATTTACTCTTGTTTTCTTAATTACTTCTTGTTAGCTCTTTCAATGATGTACTTGTTTGAAAGCTTCTTCGGTGCGCGAGTCTTCAGGCCCTTAGCATACAGACCCTTGCGTGAACGCGGATGTCCACCGCTCTGGCGGCCTTCACCACCACCCATCGGGTGATCGTGCGGGTTCATCACCACACCACGGTTGTGGGGGCGGCGGCCCAGCCAGCGCGAGCGACCGGCCTTACCCGACTGCTCCAGCGCGTGGTCAGAATTACCTACGGCACCCACAGTAGCCTTACAAGCAGAGAGCACTTTGCGCAGCTCACCCGAAGGCAGCTTAATCACGCAATAGTTGCCCTCACGAGAAGTCAACTGAGCAAAATTACCAGCCGAACGAACCAGCAGGGCACCCTGACCAGGACGGAGCTCAATGTTATGAATCACCGTACCAACAGGGATGTTGGCCATGGGCAGGGCATTACCTATCTCAGGCGCAGCCTCAGCTCCCGACATCAGCGTAGCGCCGACCTGCAGTCCATTAGGAGCAATAATGTAACGTTTTTCACCATCTGCATAGTAGAGAAGAGCAATGCGAGCCGAGCGGTTAGGATCGTACTCGATAGTCTTCACCACAGCAGGAACACCATCTTTCTCTCGTTTGAAGTCGACCAGACGGTACTTTCTCTTGTGGCCGCCGCCCATATAGCGCACGGTCATCTTTCCGGTGTTGTTTCGACCGCCGGTAGAACGTTTACCGTAAACGAGAGACTTCTCTGGCACGGATGCAGTAATATCCTCGAACGTGCCAATAACCTTGTGTCTTTGACCCGGTGTAACGGGCTTTAATTTACGTACTGCCATCTTTTTTATTCAATATTGCTGTAAAAATCAATTTCATCACCGCTCTTCAGTGTGACAATAACCTTCTTGAAGGCGCTCTTGTGGCCTTTTACGAGGCCGGCCTTCGTATAGCGCTGGCTGCGCTTGCCAGCATAGCGCATGGTATTGACGCTCTCGACGGTCACATTATAGAGGGCTTCCACCTCATTCTTAATCTCGAGCTTGTTAGCCTCGGGCCTGACGATGAAGGCATACTGGGGTGCTGCGGGCTTCTCATACATCCAGACGGTCTTCTCCTTTGTCACATCAGCCTTGCCCTTGTGCTTCACCACGAAAGAGCGCTTTTCCTCAACAGCGTTCTTAGCTTTGGCGGTCTTCTCATTAAGAGCTCTGAGCCTTTTGGGAACAGAAGTCTGCTCTGTAATCTTGGTCATCTTCTCAGTGACCAGCGGTTTTATAATAAATGCCATAATCTAAATGTCTCCTTTTTACTTGTTTAAGATTCCGTCGATAGCCTCGAGCGATTTCTCGGTGATGACGAGCACGTCTGCGTTCAAAATTTTATACGTATTGACCTTCGATGCCTCAATCACGTCAGAGCGCTGCAGATTGCGAACTGACAAATATACATTTTTATTTGCTTCCGGCAAAACAAAGAGCAGCTTCTTGCCATCTACTTTCAGATTTTTAGCAATCTTTACCATTTCTTTTGTTTTCGGAGCCTCGAAAGAGAAGTCCTCAAGCACGCAGATGGCATTTTCCTGTGCCTTGTAGGTCAGAGCCGACTTACGGGCAAGAATCTTTACCTTCTTGTTGAGCTTGAAGCCATAATCGCGGGGTTTCGGACCGAACACACGGCCACCGCCACGCAGCAGAGGCGAGTTGATGTCACCATGACGAGCGCCGCCACCGCCCTTCTGGCGGCCGAGTTTGCGGGTAGAGCCGCTGATCTCGCTGCGCTCCTTCGACTTAGCCGTGCCCTGGCGCTGGTTGGCCATATACTGCTTCACATCGAGATATACGACATGATCGTTGGGTTCAATCCCGAAGATATTCTCGTTCAGAGTAACCTTTCTGCCGGTCTCCTGACCGTTGATATTCAATACACTCAGTTCCATAGTTTACTTCTTGATTAAGAGGGTTGAACCATTGCAACCGGCCACGCTGCCCTTCACGAGAAGGAGGTTGTGCTCCGGAATCACTTTTAACACTTTCAGGTTCTGCGTCGTCACGCGATCACCACCCATGTGGCCGCCCATGCGCATTCCCTTAAACACCTTAGCGGGGTAAGAGCAGGCACCGATAGAACCCGGCTTACGCAGACGGTCGTCCTGACCGTGAGTGCTCTGGCCTACACCACCGAATCCATGACGCTTCACAACGCCCTGGAAGCCCTTACCTTTCGAGGTACCTACCACGTCGACAAATTCTGCGTCGGCAAAGAGTTCCACGGTAAGCGTGTCACCCAAGTTGTAGTCCTCATCAAACTTGAACTCGGCCAAGTGGGCCTTTGGTGTCGTACCGGCTTTCTTGAACACGCCCATCATGGGTTTCGTGGTGTTCTTCTCCTTAGCCTCGCCAAAACCGAGTTGGAAGGCTTTGTAGCCGTCCTTCTCCACCGTCTTGACCTGAGTCACAACACAAGGACCACATTCGATAACAGTGCACGGTACATTCTTACCGTCGGCACTGAAAACGGAAGTCATTCCGATTTTCTTTCCTAATAATCCTGGCATTTCAGTTTAAATTAATAATAATGTATTTGTTATTTTTGTTTCTTTTCAAGTGTCATCTTTGCATACTGAAGCCACAGACACACTTAAAAAGAAACGCTCGCTTCTTCAAAATTGAAGGCTTAAGTCGTTCTTTTACAAGGTATTGATAGCATTCAGCCAGCGCAATAACTACTTTAGCGGCTGCAAAGGTACAAATAATAATTAAGAAACCCAACACCCCCACACTATCTTTTATGATTATTTAACTACCTGCGAATTCAACAAGCAAGTGCAAATTTACAACAAGTAATTGAAAAACTCCTCAATAGGAGTTGAAAAATTGAGTTTCTTTCTTGGTCTTGTATTGATTATGGCTGTGATTTCATCAATATCCCTGTCCTTGAGATGTCTTATAGGCGATGATTTGGGTATATATTGCCTTATGAGCCCGTTTGCATTCTCTATGGCTCCTTTCTGCCATGAGGAATAGGGATCGGTGAAATAGACCGTAGTGTCCAGTGCCCTTGCTATTACCTTGTGGTTGCAGAACTCCGTCCCGTTGTCTGTCGTGACAGTCTTCACCAGAGCTTTGTATGGAGCGAGTAATGCTATGGCTACTTGTGCCAGTTCGTCAGCATCCTTTCCATGCTCTAGTTTTCTCATGAACAGCATGTTTGTGCTTCGCTCCACGATGGTCAATATCGCTCCCTGGTTGTTGTTCCCCACGATGGTGTCCATCTCGAAGTCACCGAATCGTTTCCCGTCAGCTTCCGGCGGACGCTGATGTATGCTCACCCTGTCAGGTATTATCACTCTCTTTCCGACAGGCCTATGACGGTGTTTCAGACGGTGCCTGCAATGTTTGTAGAGGCTGCCCCTGTTCTCGTATCTGTCCTTTCTGATGATGGCATATATGGTCTCGTGTGAAATCTTGTATCCCTTTCTTGCAAGATAACCGGAAATCTGCTCTGGCGACCATTGCCTTTGCTTCAGCAAGCCTATTGCCATGTCGCGGACAAACGGCTTTATGGAACGATTGCCCGGCATCTGATGCTTGCGCTTCTCCGCCTGCCTTTGTGCCTTATCCCATTTGTATACGCCACGCGAACTGGAATTGCGTCTCAGTTCACGGGTAACTGTCGAATTACTCACTCCGATAGCGTGTGCTATCTCATTTTTCGTACACTTCCTTTGCAGTAACACGGAAATTGTGTACCTTTGTTCCGAGGTTAGTTGTTTGTACATAAGCAATGCAAAGCTAACTAATCTGGAGGAGATTTCGGTCTCCTCTTTTCTTTTTTTACATTGCTTGTCGGATTCTCTTCCTCAGGTCCGCTCTCAGGAGGCTTTGCGCCTCCTGCCGCTCAGGCAAACCTCCGCAGTGTTTTTCATGGTTTTAAGGCTTACGCCACACTACGGATTTTGCACTTCTATATTGAACTTAGGTTGAAATATATATTTTTTGCTTTATTAGGGTATAGCAGTGTGCGCAAAGATAGATATTTTTAATTAAAAAGCCAAACAAATTCGATTAAAAAAACATCTCTAAAGTGTATTTCGTACACACCAGCTTATACATTGCCTATTTCAGTGCTCTGAATCATCCCCAAAAAGAAATATATACAACTGAAAAGAGGAAAAAGGGAGCATGCAGGGCCATGTCAAGTTTTTTTGCCACTAATAAAAAATCTGCAGCATAACACTTACTTGCGTTATGCTGCAGATATGACTTCAAAATGGTGGATTGTTTAAGAAACAATCTGAAGTTACTACACCTTGATCTCTACCTCGACACCACTGGGGAGTTCAAGCTTCATCAGAGCGTCTACCGTCTTTGCAGTCGACGAATAGATATCAATCAGACGCTTGTAGTCACTCAACTGGAACTGCTCACGAGCCTTCTTGTTGACGAAGGTCGAGCGGTTGACGGTGTAGATACGCTTGTGAGTGGGAAGGGGGATGGGACCGCTGATGATGGCACCCGTAGCCTTTACTGCCTTCACGATTTTCTCAGCTGACTTGTCGACCAATTTGTGGTCGTAGCTCTTCAGCTTAATACGAATTTTCTGACTCATTTTTTTTAATCTTTTGTTTTTATTTGTCTATTTTCAAGTGGGTGCCGCTAAAGAGTCATTTGCTCAGCGGCACTCACCCTCTTTTCTGTTTTTCCCTCTTTTTTCAAAGTGAGGTCGAAGTAGGTGTACTTTACACCAGATCAGCACGACCCTTCACTTCCTCAAGCACAGCCTTGGCAATGGTGCTGCTCAGGGGTGCATGGTGATCGTACTCCATCGAGCTGGTAGCACGGCCAGAAGTGATGGTACGCAGGGCGGTGACATAGCCGAACATCTCCGACAGGGGCACCTGAGCCTTCACTACGCGTGCACCGCTGCGGGCCTCGTCCATGCCTTCCACCTGTCCGCGACGCTTGTTCAAGTCGCCGATGACGTCACCCATGTTCTCCTCGGGCGTCACAACCTCGAGTTTCATGATGGGCTCCATCAACACAGGCTTAGCCTTGGCGCATGCCTCTTTGTATGCCATCTGGGCAGCAATCTCAAACGAAAGCTGGTCGGAGTCGACGGGGTGGAAGCCACCATCCACGACGACAACCTTCAGCGAATCGAGCGGATAACCACCGAGAATACCATTTTTCATGGCAGCCTCGAAACCCTTCTGGATAGAGGGAATGAACTCCTTGGGGATATTACCACCCTTCACCTCGTTGACAAACTGCAGGCCACCGTTTTCTTTGACATTCCAGTCGTCGTCGACCGGGCCCACCTGCACGAGCATCTTGGCGTACTTACCACGACCACCCGACTGCTTCTTGTAGGTCTCGTCGATTTCAACAGTCTTCGTGATGGCCTCTTTGTAGTTCACTTGGGGCTTACCCTGGTTGCACTCCACCTTGAACTCACGCTTCAGACGGTCGATGATGATATCGAGATGAAGCTCACCCATACCCGAGATGATGGTCTGGCCACTCTGCTCGTCGGTACGAACGGTAAACGTGGGGTCTTCCTCGGCCAATTTAGCAAGGCCATTGTCAAGCTTGGCAATGTCGGCCTGCGACTTCGGCTCAACGGCAATCGAGATTACCGTATCAGGGAAAGTCATCGACTCGAGTACGATGGGATGCTCCTCGTCGCAGAGAGTGTCGCCCGTGCGGATATCCTTGAAGCCAACACCGGCACCGATATCGCCGGCGTCGATAGAATCCATGGGAATCTCCTTGTTAGAGTTCATCTGGAACAGACGGCTGATGCGCTCTTTCTTGCCCGAACGGGGGTTGAACACATAGGAGCCAGCTTTCACCGAGCCTGAATAGACACGGAAGAAGACCAGACGACCCATATAGGGATCGGTGGCAATCTTGAAAGCCAGGGCTGCTGTGGGCTCCGTCTCGCTGGGCTTGCGGGTCTCCTCCTCCTCGGTAGAGGGATTGGTGCCGACGACAGCCTCAGTATCCATAGGCGAGGGCAGGAAAGCACACACATAGTCGAGCAGGGGCTGCACACCCTTGTTCTTATAAGAAGAACCGCAAATCATGGGAGTACACTCCATGGCGCATGTACCCTTGCGGATAGCAGCCATAATCTCTGCCTCGGTGATAGAGGCGGGGTCATCGAAGTATTTCTCCATGATCGTCTCGTCGAACTCTGCAGCAGTCTCGAGCAGCTTGTTGCGCCACTCGTCGCACTCATCCTGCATGTCGGCGGGAATTTCTTCCATATCATACTCAGCTCCCATGGTCTCGTCGTGCCACAGGATAGCCTTCATCTTAATCAGGTCAACGACACCCTTGAAGTTCTCTTCTGCACCGATAGGCACCTGGATGACAACGGGGTTGGCACCAAGTATGTCTCTCATCTGCTGTACCGTCTCAAAGAAGTCGGCACCAGAACGGTCCATCTTGTTCACGTAGCCGATGCGCGGCACGTTGTACTTATCAGCCTGACGCCACACGGTCTCCGACTGCGGCTGCACACCGTCGGCAGCCGAGTAAGTAGCCACTGCACCGTCGAGCACACGCAGAGAGCGCTCCACCTCGGCCGTGAAGTCCACGTGTCCCGGGGTGTCGATGAGGTTGATTTTATACTTGTTGTTATTCCACTCCCAGTAGCATGTCGTAGCTGCCGAGGTAATTGTAATGCCACGCTCCTGCTCCTGTGCCATCCAGTCCATGGTGGCTGCACCATCGTGCACCTCACCTATCTTGTGGGTTTTACCTGTGTAGAACAGGATACGCTCAGAAGTAGTGGTCTTACCGGCATCGATGTGAGCCATGATGCCGATGTTGCGCGTCAAATGCAAGTCTTGTTTTGCCATCTTTTTTAATCCTATCTTTTTACCTTTGGCTTAGAAGCGGAAGTGTGCGAAAGCACGGTTAGCCTCAGCCATACGGTGCATGTCTTCCTTACGTTTGAAGGCACCACCCTGATTATTAAATGCATCCATGATCTCTGCTGCGAGCTTCTCAGCCATCGACTTGCCACTGCGCTTGCGGGCAAACGAAATCATGTTCTTCATCGATACGCTCTCCTTACGGTCGGGGCGTATCTCGGTGGGCACCTGGAACGTGGCACCGCCGATACGACGGCTCTTCACCTCCACCTGCGGGGTGATGTTGTCCAGAGCCTGTTTCCAGATCTCCAGCGGAGTCTTCTCAGCATCCTTCATCTTGTTTTTCACGATGTCGAGCGAGTTGTAGAAAATCTCGTACGACTTCGACTTTTTGCCGTCGAACATCAGATGGTTGACGAACTTGGAGACCTTCTGGTCGTTGAACACGGGATCGGGCAGGATCACGCGCTTCTTGGGTTTTGCTTTTCTCATTTTGTTGTTTGATGTTTTAATTCTGCTTGGGGCTGTTCTTTGTCTGCGTCTTCAACGCCCACTCCCGGGCATTTACTCAACCTTCACTCTTAAGAATTTCTCCAGCAAAACGGGTTTACTTTTTTAATGAGCTGTCTGAGTTTTGTAAGTTTCTGAGTTCTTGAGTCCTTTGAGCTCCTTCGTGTCTTGAGCCTACTCATCACCGAGCCAGCCCACAGACTTAAAAACTCAAAAACTCACAGTTCTCTTCTTACTTCTTCTTTGCAGCCTTCGGGCGCTTGGCACCATACTTCGAGCGGCGCTGCAGGCGGTTGGCCACACCTGCGGTATCGAGCGTGCCGCGCACGATGTGATAGCGCACACCGGGGAGGTCCTTCACACGACCGCCGCGCACCAGCACGATGCTGTGCTCCTGCAGGTTGTGGCCCTCGCCGGGGATGTAACTGTTGACTTCCTTCTGGTTAGTCAGACGAACACGGGCAACTTTACGCATTGCCGAATTAGGCTTCTTGGGGGTTGTCGTGTAGACACGCACGCACACACCGCGACGCTGGGGACAGTTGTCCAGCGCAGGTGACTTCGACTTGTCAACGATCACCTTTCTGCCTTTGCGAACCAATTGTGAAATTGTAGGCATAATTTTTGTTTTTTTGTTTTTTGTTTTTTATTATATTTAATATTGTATATGTTCGTATACATAATATGCCCTTACGTTCATATGGGCATTTCGGGCTGCAAAGGTACTACTTTTATTTTATTTATCCTAATGCCGCCTTTCTGAAAAGTCCTTTTGATGTTAGTTTTTATGAAAATATAACAATTAGAAACACTCTTTACACACTATCGCTATTCATTTTCCTCCTTACAGACATTGTATTGCCACTGGAATAAATCTGCAAAAAGAAAGGGGCTGCGCAGTCTGTAGCAAAGACGCGCAGCCTCTTTTTTCATTCTGCAGGCCGTTTCTCAAGCCTCGCCCTTGCTTACTTTGAAAGGAGCGATGGTACCACCCTGTTGAGGCTGAGGCATCTTTATCTGGCCGAAGGTGCGCTCATAGCGCATGATGTTCTCCTGCAGCGCACCCAGCAGGCGCTTGGCATGCTCGGGAGCCAGGATGACGCGGCTGCGCACCTGAGCCTTCTGCAGGCCGGGCAACATGCGGGCGAAGTCAAGAATAAACTCGCTCGACGAGTGGGTTATGATAGCAAAGTTGGCATACTCGCCCTGGGCTTTGTCGGGCATCAGCTCTATTTGCAGGCCTTGCTGCTTCTGTTCGTTGTCGTTCATTGTCTGTATTTTTTAAAGGGTTTAACGATGGTTTTAACGGAGCGCAAAGGTAATACTTTTCCGTGACTCATGCAAATGTTTTCACATCTTTTTCAGTTTCGGCGGCAATGGGGGCACAGGCCCTTCACAATGAAGTTGGCCGACGCAGCCTCGAAGCCCGGCGGCAGTGCCACAGGCGGGATAGGTATAGCGTCGAGACAGTAGGTGCGCTCGCAGCGCTCGCATACGAAGTGCACATGCAGGTCGTCGTCGGCATCATGACTGTGGCTGTGGCACAGTTCGTAGCGTGTGCCGCCCACGCCATCGTCAATGGCATGCACCAAATGGTGATCACGGAAGAGCGCTAATGCTCTCGACACCACCGACTTGTCTACCGTGAGCAGCTGGCGCTCCAGCTCGCTCTGCGACAGCGGGCGCCCCGCCCCCGCCAAACAGCCGGCCACCAGCAAGCGGTTGGCCGTGGGCCTGATGCCATGGTGCTCCAGCAGAGAGGCATATTCTTCGTGGCTCATATCAATGTCTGTCTTCTTGTTTTATTTCTCGCATGCAAAGGTAATCATTTTCAGACAGAAAAAAAAGGTGTATAACACTTTTTTTCGCTTTTTTCTTGTCGGTCTCTGTTTTTCTGTTTATCTTTGCAACAATCAAAAAAAAAAACATCATCAACCATGAATCTGAACTTAACATCGACTATCAGCTTCGACCACATACGCAATCGGGCATTGCGCAAACGAGTGGTCGACCTCTGCCTCGACACAGGCAAGCCCGTACTGAAACTCTCCACACGAGATTATCTTGACCACCACATGGGCGACCTCGTGGACCAATACGGTTCGGCAGGCCTGGTGAACATCGAGGTGTTCAATATCTTGCAGCACACCATCACCGGCTGGCCCGGCGGCAAACCTAACGCCGACGACTCTACGCGGCCCGAGCGTGCCCTGCCCTATCCCAAGCGAGTCGTCGTATTCTCACCCCATCCTGACGACGACGTCATCTCTATGGGCGGCACCATACGCCGACTGGTACAACAGAAGCACGACGTACACATCGCCTATGAGACGAGCGGCAACATTGCCGTGGGCGACGAGGAGGTGACACGCTATATGCACTTCATCAACGGCTTCAACAAACTCTTCGCCGGCGGTGCCGACGAGGTAATCAGCCGTAAGTACAAGGAGATAAAGGACTTTCTGAAACTGAAGCAGCCGGGCGACTTCGACAGTCGCGATGTGCTTACCATCAAGGGACTCATACGTCGTGGTGAGGCACGTAATGCCTGTGCCTACAACGGCATACCGAAGAGCCGCATACACTTTCTCGACCTACCTTTCTACGAGAGCGGGCGCATAGAGAAGCGACCGCTCAGCGAGACCGATGTGCGCATCGTGGAGCAGCTGCTGGCCGAGGTGCGTCCACACCAGATATTCGTGGCGGCCGATCTGGCCGACCCTCACGGCACTCACCGCGTGTGCACCGATGCTGTGCTGGCTGCCATCGACGAGCAGCGCCGCGCCGGCGCTACATGGTTAGACGATTGTCGCGTGTGGATGTATCGCGGCGCATGGTCGGAGTGGGAGATTGAGAACATCGAGATGTGCGTGCCCATGAGCCCCGAGGAGCTGCGCGAGAAGCGCAACGCCATCTTGCGCCACCAGAGCCAGATGGAGAGTGCTCCTTTCCTGGGCAACGACGAGCGGCTCTTCTGGCAGCGGGCCGAAGACCGCAATAAGGCTACCGCACAGCTCTACGACCGTCTGGGGCTGGCTTGCTACGAAGCCATGGAGGCTTTTGCCGAGTATCGCATTTAGCGGCATACTGCCAAGCGCACCACACCTCACAAAAGTTTTCTCATATCATAGCGACGAGGGCAAGAACGAATTGCGTTCTTGCCCTCGTCGCCTTTTATTTAGGCCCATTTTATCTCACCTTCTGGCCCTGACGACGATGCTACGTGACAGGCAGATTCAGGGTCAAGAAGACAACAACTCGTCAGAAACTGACGGGCTCCCACCCGTAGTCCTGATACATCGTGGCATTCAGATGATGTTGCTTCACATAGGCGGCAATAGCTGCAGCACGTACTTCCTCACGACCTTTCTCGTCGGAGGAAATTTTCTGGAAGTCAGCAAACTTATCGCCGAATATACGTTTGGCTGAAGACAAATAGCGGGAACCGTCTTCCACAACATCGAAAGCCGTCACCTGGAAGTGGCCGTCGGCTTGCCGGAGATGCATCAGGCCGGGGTGACTGCCGCCAGAGATGCACTTCAGCGTATCGCCCGACAACTGGTAGTTGAACACCCAGAAGTCACCCCACGCCTTGATATCGTCGGCAGAGGATTTATCAAGCCCTATGATGGTGTAACACGGAATGCACACCTCTCCCTCAACATACTGCGAACCGATTTCTTCGGTTAGATAGCGGTCGATGGCCGTCATGTAGGTTTCGGGCTCGTTTTCTACCGTCTCCGCTTCTGCGACCACAGGTTGAGGGTCTGGCATTTTCCCCTTGCAGCCGGTGACACACACACCTGCGCCACAAACATAAAGCAGCGCGACCAGTATCTGATAAATCGTTCTTCTCGTCATATCACAAATATCTTATGAATAAACTATTTCACTCTTTCAGTTCAAAATGCTGAAAGTCTTTACATGACTTCCAATCACCACCCCATTCGAAACCAGCCTCGGTGAAGAGACGGTAGCAGAGGTCGCTATGGTCTATCTTATAGTCGAACGTCTTCGTGCGGTCGCAATATTTTGCGGCCGTGGCTGGCTGCACGTAGCGTGTTCCGTCAGCACGGTCTTTGTAATAAGGATTGTAGAGCGTGTTGATGTCGACAGCCAGTCCCCGGGCGTGCTTCGAAAGCTTGCGGCTGCCGCTGACAGCTCTATAGCAGAAGCAAGAGGAGTTGTTGTTGCGCATCTGCGTCTCATCGTCGGCATCGTAGGCCTCGGGCAACAGCATTCTCTGGATGGGATACTTCGCATCGAAGAGCTGGCGCAGAATGCGCACCAAACGGTCGGCTATCAGCTTGTTGCATACCATTTCGCCGAGGTGTATCTGTCCGTCGAGGTCCCAGTGCAATGCACGTACATGGCGCAGCTGGGCGCGGCCGATGTACGGATTATTCTTATACGTCTTTCCTTGCATGCGCTGCCACACAGCATCGGGGATGGGTGCTGCAGCAAAGCATTTGTCCACGCCGCCAAAGGCGTCGATGGATTCCATGGTCACAGTGTTCCCTGCCTGCCACTGTGTCAGCACCGTCGTGTCGGCTGTGACGACAGCAACGGGACCGGCCGCCTTGGCACATGACGCAAATGCCGGGCTGAAAGCAAGGGTGGCTGTGAGTACCCACAGACCAACCAGAAAAGACTGCGTTATTCTCTTCATCCGCTCTATAGTTTTCTTTAATTTCCAATCCAGTTTTTGACAGACATGCCGCTGGTGCGGCTGAAAACGAAACGCTTGCCTGCGGTGGTCACCACCAGTTTGTCACCTTTCACCTTGTAATCGAAAGACTTCCGGCCATTGTTATAGGTGACGGTGCCGCTGGTAGACGAATGAATCTCAACACTATATAAGGCAGCCGGACCATACACTGTGGTGAGATACTCATACCACAGGCCATCACTGACTTTACGCCCAAACAGATAGGCAGGCCCTTTGACGGGATCTTCTACGTCGAAGAGTGCCGCATCGTAGTCATCATTGAGGAACCCTTTGCCCTCATAGAGCCACTGCCCCATGGGCATCGATGCTTCCCTCTCGTCTTCATCATCGCTGCACGACGTCAACATACTCAGGCCGCAGATTGTCAGAAAGGCGGCCGCCAACCATCGTTTCATTTGCTTCATCATGTCTTAATGTTACATTGCTAATAAGTGCGGGGCAGATTTCTGGTGTTAAAAATCTGCATATCATTCCGTTTTCGCAGGCAAAAGTACGAAATAATATTCACACCACCAAATAGATGATGTAAAAAAGAGGATGGAAAAGCACACATTGTTTTCTTCTCGGTCTGAATTTCACCAAACATTGCCACAATGTTGAGGGAGGCTATAAACTATACTAAATGGCAACAAAAAAAGTTGCAACCCACAGGTGATGTGAGCTGCAACTTCTTATGATTTACTATTGTGATTACTCGCTCGTCACATTATCTTCAACGTAGTCGAGCACATTCTTGCGATTGGCTTGCATGCGCTCGTACTCTTCCTTGGAACCGACGATGAGCTTCTCGAACTCTCGCAGACCGGTACCTGCAGGAATGAGGTGACCGCAGATGACGTTCTCCTTCATGCCCTCCAGATGGTCCACCTTACCGCGGATGGCGGCTTCGTTGAGCACCTTGGTGGTTTCCTGGAACGATGCGGCCGACATGAACGACTTGGTTTGCAATGCTGCACGGGTGATACCCTGCAGAATCTGCGTCGACGTAGCGGGCACAGCATCGCGCACCTGAACGGTCTTCATATCGCGACGCTTCAGCGAGGTATTCTCATCACGCAGGCGGCGGGCCGTGACAATCTGACCCTTCTGCAGATTCTCTGAGTCGCCGGCGTCTATGACCACCTTCTTACCCCAGATACGGTCGTTCTCCTCAGCGAAGTCGAGTTTGTCAACAATCTCCTGCTCGAGGAATGAGGTATCACCCGGATCATTAATCTGCACCTTGCGCATCATCTGACGGACAATAATCTCAAAGTGCTTGTCGTTGATCTTGATACCCTGCAGACGATAGACATCCTGCACCTCATTGACGATGTATTCCTGCACGGCTGTGGGACCTTTGATGGCGAGGATATCACTCGGCGTAATGGCACCGTCGGAGAGGGGTGTTCCGGCACGCACTGCGTCGTGCTCCTGCACCAGGATTTGCTTCGATAGCGAGACGAGATACTTGCGCTGGTCGCCAGCCTTCGAAGTGACAATGATTTCGCGGTTTCCGCGCTTCACCTTGCCCATGGTCACCTCGCCGTCAATCTCAGAAACGACAGCGGGGTTCGACGGGTTGCGAGCTTCGAAGAGCTCAGTGACACGAGGCAGACCGGCAGTAATGTCACCACCCTTGGCAGCAGCACGCGGAATCTTGACAAGCGTCTCACCCGTACGTACGGTCTGACCATCTTCCACTACGATGTGACCACCCACAGGGAAGTTGTAGGTACCTATCTTATCACCATTGGCATCGAGCACGTCACAGGTGGGCACCTTGGTTCTGTCCTTCGACTCGGTTACAATCTTCTCCGTCAGACCGGTTGTCTCGTCGGTCTCAGCACGATAGGTGATGTTCTCAATGACATCGTTGAAGCGCAGTGTACCGGCATACTCGGTGACGATGACGGCATTGAAGGGGTCCCACTGGGCAATCTTGTCGCCCTTCTGCACCACATCCTTGTTCTTGAAATAGAGAGAAGAACCGTAAGGCACGTTGACCGTGGAAAGCACAATCTTTGTGTTGGGATCGACAAAGCGGAGCTCACCCAGACGGCTTACCACCATCTCGCAGTCGCGTCCGTCCTCGTCGAAGGGTACCGTGCGTACCTCTTCAAACTCAAGGCTGGCCGTCTCATACTTCGACACAATAGAGGCGTTGGCGGCAGCATTGGCGGCCACACCACCGGCGTGGAACGTACGGAGGGTGAGCTGCGTGCCCGGCTCGCCGATGGCCTGTGCGGCAATGACACCGACGGCCTCGCCTTTCTGCACCATGCGGCGCGTGGCCAAGTTGCGCCCGTAGCACTTGCGGCAGACGCCCTTCTTCGACTCGCAGGTAAGCACCGAGCGAATCTCGACGCTCTCAATCTCAGCGGCCTCGATGGCATCGGCCACGCTCTCAGTAATCTCTTCACCGGCAGGCAGGATGACCTCGCCCGTCTTGGGATTGATGATGTCGTGAACAGAGACACGGCCCAGGATGCGCTCGGCCAGCGAGGAAATGACTTCGTCGCCACTCTTCAGGGCAGTGCACTGCAGTCCGCGCAAGGTACCACAGTCTTCCTCGGTGATAATGACGTCGTGTGAGACGTCGACCAGACGGCGGGTCAGATATCCGGCGTCGGCTGTCTTCATGGCTGTATCAGCCAGACCCTTACGGGCACCATGGGTAGAGATGAAGTATTCAAGCACCGACATGCCTTCCTTGAAGTTCGACAGAATCGGGTTCTCAATAATTTGGTGTCCCTCGGCACCGGCCTTCTGAGGCTTGGCCATCAGACCACGTATACCGGAGAGCTGCTTAATCTGGTCCTTAGAACCACGGGCACCGGAGTCGAGCATCATAAACACGGCGTTGAAGCCCTGGTCAGCCTCGGTCATCTGCTTCATCAGGATATTACCGATGTCGTTGTTGACGTGCGTCCAGGTATCGATGACCTGATTGTAGCGCTCGTTGTCGGTGATGAAACCCATATTGTAGTTGTCGGTAATCTGCTGCACCTCCTGATTGCCCTTCTCGATGAGCTCAGCCTTCTCTTTCGGGATGATGATATCATCGAGGTTGAACGACAGACCTGCCAGGTAAGCCATGCGATAACCGAGGTTCTTGATTCCGTCGAGGAACTCGCAAGCCTCGGCAAAGCCTACGTTCTTGATGACATCGGCGATGATATCACGCAGTGACTTCTTCGAGATGACCTTGTTGACAAAGCCAACTTCAGACGGCACAATGCCGTTGACGATGACACGACCGACGGAGGTCTCCACCTGGTGACGAATCTTCTTACCGTCGACCACATCGTCGACCATCACTTTCACCTGGGCATGCAGGTCGCACTTGCCCTCGTTGTGAGCGATGATGGCTTCCTCGGGGCCATAGAACGAGAGTCCCTCACCCTTGGCACCCGGACGAATCTTGGTGATATAGTAGAGGCCGAGCACCATATCCTGTGAAGGCACGGTGATAGGAGCACCGTTGGCCGGATTGAGGATATTGTGACTCTGGAGCATCAGAATCTGAGCCTCGAGGATAGCTTCGTTCGACAGGGGAAGATGGACAGCCATTTGGTCGCCGTCGAAGTCAGCGTTGAAAGCCGTACAAGCCAGTGGGTGAAGCTGGATGGCCTTACCCTCAATGAGCTTCGGCTGGAATGCCTGGATACCCAGACGGTGAAGCGTAGGAGCACGGTTGAGGAGCACGGGATGACCCTTCATGACGTTCTCGAGGATGTCCCAGATGACGGGCTCGCGGCGGTCGACAATCTTCTTGGCCGACTTGACGGTCTTGACGATGCCGCGCTCAATGAGCTTGCGGATGATGAACGGCTTGTAAAGCTCGGCTGCCATCAGCGTGGGCAGACCGCACTCACCCATCTTCAGCTCAGGACCGACAACAATAACCGAACGGGCTGAGTAGTCGACGCGCTTACCGAGGAGGTTCTGGCGGAAGCGACCCTGCTTACCCTTCAGTGAGTCGGAGAGCGACTTCAGGGGACGGTTGCTGTCGCTCTTCACTGCCGACGACTTGCGACTGTTGTCGAAGAGCGAGTCGACAGCCTCCTGCAGCATACGCTTTTCGTTGCGCAGAATCACCTCAGGAGCCTTAATCTCCATAAGTCGCTTCAGACGGTTGTTGCGGATGATGACACGACGATAGAGGTCGTTGAGGTCGGAGGTAGCAAAGCGACCGCCGTCGAGAGGGACAAGAGGACGCAGCTCAGGCGGCGTCACAGGGATAATCTTCATAATCATCCATTCAGGACGATTGATACCCTTCTCCACACTCGAGCGGAAGGCCTCGACCACCTGCAAACGCTTCAGGGCCTCATTCTTGCGCTGCTGCGACGAGTCGGTGTTGGCACGGTCGCGCAGCTCATAGCTGAGCGAGTCGAGGTCGAGCTGCTGCAGCAGTTCGTAGATTGCCTCGGCACCCATCTTAGCCACGAACTTGTTGGGATCCGTGTCGTCAAGCATATAGTTCTCCTCTGAGAGCTGGTTGTCGATGATATCGTTGTACTCTTCCTCGGAGAGGAGGTCGTACTTCTGCGAGCCGAGCACAGGCTCACCCTCTGGCGTCGTGCGCCCCTCGAGCGCACCAGGCTGTATGACCACATAGCGCTCGTAATAGATGATGGCGTCGAGTTTCTTTGTGGGTAGGCCAAGCAGGTAACCAATCTTATTGGGCAAAGAACGGAAATACCAGATGTGGGCCACAGGCACCACAAGCTCGATATGACCGCTGCGCTCACGACGCACTTTTTTCTCGGTCACCTCCACACCGCAACGGTCGCAGACGATGCCCTTATAGCGTATTCGTTTATACTTACCGCAGGCGCACTCATAGTCCTTCGTAGGACCGAAGATGCGCTCACAGAACAGACCGTCGCGCTCAGGCTTATAGGTACGGTAGTTGATGGTCTCAGGCTTGGTAACCTCACCGAAGCTGTTCTCCAGAATCTCCTCGGGCGAAGCAAGGCCGATGGTAATCTTGGTGAAATTACTCTTTGTCTTTGTATCTTTCTTGAAAGCCATAATTATCTATTTTCAATTATCAGTTATCCATTACTTCAGTCAAGCTTCACACTCAGGCCGAGACCGCGCAGCTCATGGAGCAGCACGTTGAGCGACTCGGGGATGCCCGGCGTAGGCATAGGCTCACCCTTGACAATAGCCTCGTAGGCCTTCGAACGTCCTACGGTATCGTCAGACTTGATGGTCAGGATCTCCTGCAGCACATGGCTGGCTCCGAAAGCCTCCAGTGCCCAGACCTCCATCTCACCGAAACGCTGGCCACCGAACTGGGCTTTACCGCCGAGAGGTTGCTGAGTGATAAGGCTGTACGGGCCGATAGACCGCGCGTGCATCTTATCTTCGACCATGTGGCCGAGCTTGAGGAAGTAGGTGATACCCACCGTGGCAGGCTGGTCGAACTTCTCGCCAGTCTCACCATCGTAGAGATGCGTGGAGCAGAGGCGGGGCAGACCGGCCTTGTCGGTCCATTCAGCCAAGTCCTCCAGCTTGGCACCATCGAAGATCGGAGTGGCAAACTTCACGCCGAGGCGCTTGCCGGCAGCACCGAGGATAGCCTCGAAAATCTGTCCGAGATTCATTCGCGAAGGCACACCCAGCGGGTTGAGCACGAGGTCGACAGGACGTCCATCCTCGAGGAACGGCATGTCTTCCTGGCGCACCACCTTCGAAACGATACCTTTGTTACCATGACGTCCGGCGAGCTTATCGCCCACGCCAATCTTACGCTTCTTGGCCACATAGACCTTGGCCATCTGCAGGATGCCCGAGGGCAGCTCGTCGCCGATGGTGATGGCAAACTTCTTACGCTTCATCTCTGCGTCAAGCAGTTTGTACTTCTTCATATAATTGATGATAAGCTGAGCTATCAGCTCATTCTTCTGCTCATCATTGGTCCAGTGGTTGGTCTGCACGTCGCCATACTCCAAGTTCTTCAGGTTGGTCATGGTGAACTTCGAGCCCTTCGAAATGACTTCCGCACCCGTGTAGTCCTTCACGCCCTGCGACACCTTACCCTTGGTCAGCTGCAGCAGCTTCTCGACGAGGATGTCCTTCAAGTCATCGACCTTAGCTTCATACTCCTCATCAATCTTGTTCAGGATTTGCTTGTCCTGAAGCTTCGTCTGGCGTGTCTTGATGGCACGTGCAAACAGCTTCTTGTCAATCACCACGCCCGTCAACGACGGATTTGCCTTCAGTGACGAGTCCTTCACATCGCCTGCCTTGTCGCCGAAGATGGCACGCAGCAGTTTCTCTTCAGGCGAGGGATCACTCTCGCCCTTCGGCGAAATCTTACCAATCAGGATATCACCTGGCTCCACACGCGCACCGACACGGATGACACCGTTCTCGTCGAGGTCTTTCGTAGCCTCTTCGCTGACGTTGGGGATATCGGCCGTGAACTCCTCCACGCCGCGCTTCGTCTCACGCACATCAAGCGTATACTCATCGACATGTACCGACGTCAGCACATCGTCACGCACGACACGCTCGTTGAGCACGATGGCATCCTCATAGTTATATCCCTTCCAAGGCATATAAGCCACGAGCAGGTTGCGTCCGAGCGCGAGCTCGCCATTTTCCGTGGCATAGCCCTCGGTCAGGATGTCGCCCTTCTTCACGCGCTGTCCCTTATTGCAGATAGGACGCAGATCGATGGTCATATTCTGGTTGGTGCGGCGGAACTTCGGTATGCGATACTCTTTCAGCGCAGGCTCAAAGCTTACAAACTCCTCGTCCTCGGTACGGTCGTAGAGGATGCGAATCGTGGTAGCATCAACATATTCAATGACACCAGAACCTTCGGCAGTAATCATCGTGCGCGAGTTCTCGCAGACCTGCTTCTCAATGCCGGTACCTACGATAGGAGCCTCATTGTGGAGCAAGGGCACTGCCTGGCGCATCATGTTCGATCCCATCAACGCACGGTGAGCATCGTCATGCTCGAGGAAAGGAATGAGCGATGCAGCAATAGAGGCTATCTGCTGCGGTGACACGTCCATGAGGTCGACCTCAGTGGGCGGTACCACAGGGAAGTCTGCATCCTGACGACACTTCACCAAGTCGCGGATAAACGTTCCGTCGTCGTTGAGCGGTGCATTACCCTGGCCGATGACATGTTCTGCCTCTTCCTCGGCCGTGAGGTACACTATCTCATCATTGTTCAGATTGGCAACGCCATTCTCCACCTTACGGTAAGGCGTCTGGATGAAGCCCAGCTCATTAATCTTGGCATATACGCAGAGCGACGATATCAGACCGATGTTGGGACCTTCAGGACTCTCAATCGGGCAAAGACGTCCGTAGTGCGTATAGTGGACGTCGCGCACTTCGAAACCGGCACGCTCACGCGACAGACCGCCAGGGCCCAGAGCCGACAGACGACGCTTGTGAGTCACCTCGGCCAGCGGGTTGGTCTGGTCCATGAATTGCGACAACGGGTTGGTGCCAAAGAACGAGTTGATGACACTCGAGATGGTCTTGGCGTTGATCAGGTCAGTCGGTGTGAACACCTCATTGTCGCGCACATTCATACGCTCACGAATGGTGCGGCTCATACGTGCCAGACCTATCGAGAACTGATTACTCAGCTGTTCGCCTACAGTGCGCACACGGCGATTTGACAAATGGTCGATATCATCGACGGTAGCCTTCGAGTTGATCAGCTGAATGAGATACTTGATAATCTCAATAATATCTTCTTTCGTCAGGACACGTACATCCATCTCGGTGTCAAGTCCCAACTTTTTGTTGATTCTGTAGCGGCCCACGTCGCCCAGGTCATAACGCTTGTCAGAGAAGAACAGGTTCTGTATGACTTCACGAGCACTGGCTTCATCGGCAGGATCAGCATTGCGAAGCTGACGGTAGATGAAGAGCACAGCCTCCTTCTCCGAGTTACTCGTATCCTTGGCCAGCGTATTGAAAATGATGCTATAGTCCTGAGCCATGCCCTCATTCTTGTGAACCAGTATCGACTGAGCACCGCTCTCCAATATATCCATCATATTGTCTTCGGTGATTTCCGTCTCACGGTCCATGATGACCTCATTACGCTCCACGGAGACGACCTCACCCGTATCCTCGTCTACGAAGTCCTCATTCCAGCTCTTCAGCACACGGGCGGCAAGCTTGCAGCCTATGACCTTCTTCAGCGACGTTTTGTTGACCTTCACCTCTTCGGCAAGGTCGAAAATCTGCAGGATGTCCTTATCGGTCTCGAAACCGATGGCACGCAGCAGCGTAGTAACAGGCAACTTCTTTTTTCGGTCGATATAAGCATACATCACGTTGCTGATATCGGTTGCAAACTCTATCCAGGAGCCCTTGAACGGGATGATACGGGCCGAATAGAGCGGGGTGCCGTTGGCATGGATGCTCTGACCAAAGAACACGCCGGGCGAACGGTGCAACTGTGAGACGACAACGCGCTCAGCACCATTGATGACAAACGTGCCATTGGCCGTCATATAGGGGATGGGGCCCAGGAACACATCCTGGATGACAGTGCCGAAGTCCTCATGATCCGGGTCAGTGCAATACAGCTTCAGCTTAGCCTTCAAGGGTACACTATACGTCAGGCCACGCTCCAGACACTCATCGATGGTGTAGCGGGGCGGGTCGATGTAATAATCCAGGAACTCAAGCACGAAGTTGTTGCGTGTATCCGTTATGGGGAAGTTCTCAGCAAACACCTTATACAATCCGTCGTTCTTGCGTTCCTCAGGCGGAGTATCCAACTGCAGGAAGTCTCTAAATGACTTTAGTTGCACATCAAGGAAATCCGGCAATGGCATAGGATTCTTGACGCTGCCAAAGTTTACTCTGTTGTCTATTACTTTTGATGTCATATTAAAATAAAAAGTGTTTTGTAGTTGCTATAGTGACTATAGTAGCTATAGAGACTATAGGAACTATAGTGTTGGAGAGACACAAAAGGTTAGAAACCCTCTACTTGAGAGTTCCTAACCAAATAGTTATTGTTGTGCTTCTGATTACTTCAGCTCAACCTCGGCGCCAGCAGCCTCGATGGTCTTCTTCAGGTTCTCAGCCTCTTCCTTCGACAGGCCTTCCTTCACCGTAGCGGGAGCACCGTCAACCAGATCCTTGGCTTCCTTCAGGCCCAGACCGCAAGCTTCCTTCACAGCCTTCACAACCTGAAGCTTAGCAGCACCTGCCGACTTCAGCACCACGTCAAAAGAGGTCTTCTCCTCAGCGGCCTCAGCGGCACCGCCAGCAGCGGGGCCAGCAGCAACTGCAACGGCTGCAGCAGCAGGCTCAATTCCATACTCGTCCTTCAGGACCGTTGCCAACTCGTTAACTTCCTTCACAGTCAGGTTAACCAACTGCTCAGCAATAGCTTTAATATCTGCCATTTTATTTTAAATTTTTTATTGTTTTTAATGTTAATGCTTTTATTATGGTTCGCTTATTTGTTACGCTCAGCGATAGCGTCGAGAAGACCATGAACCTTACCGCCAGCATTGAGGCCAGAGATAACATTCTTGATAGGCGACTGCAGCAGTGCCATCACATCGGCGATGAGCTCGCTCTTGCTCTTGATAGCCACCAGCTCCTCGAGCTTGTCGGCACCAACGAAGAAACTCTCCTCAGCGTAAGCACCCTTCAGAGCGGGAATATCCTGCTTGTTTGACTTGTAGTCTTTCAGCAATTTAGCAGGTGCATTAGCCACCTGAGCAAACATCAGGGCAGTGTTGCCCTTCAGGCAATCATACAACGGCGTAAAGTCCACATCAGCAGCCTCAAAAGCCTTGTGCAGCAGCTTGTTCTTCACAACCAGCAGCTTAACCTCACTCTTGAAGCACTTACGACGCAGGTCGCTCGTCTGTTCTGCATTCATACCAGTCAGGTCGACCAGATAAAAATGCGGATAAGCCTTGAGCTTCTCACCAAGCTCTACGATGATAGTATCCTTTAATTCCTTTTTCATTTGTCTAATCTTTTAGCGAGTTATTCAACTGATTTAGGATCTACCTTGATACCCTTACTCATAGTGCTTGAAACAAAGATACTCTTGATGTATGTACCCTTGGCTGCAGCAGGCTTCAGCTTGATAATAGTCTGGATAAACTCCTTTGCGTTCTCAAAAATCTGATCAGCAGTGAAGCTCACCTTACCAATCGAGGTATGCACAATACCCGTCTTGTCGACCTTGAAATCAATCTTACCCTGCTTGACTTCTTTCACAGCCTTAGCAACATCCATAGTAACGGTGCCGCTCTTGGGGTTAGGCATCAAGCCACGCGGACCCAGGACACGACCCAAGGGACCCAACTTACCCATGCACGAGGGCATCGTGATAATCACATCAACATCGGTCCAACCACCCTTGATCTTGTCGATATACTCATCGAGACCAACATAGTCGGCACCAGCTTCCTTAGCGGCAGCCTCCTGATCAGGAGTACAAAGAGCGAGCACGCGAGTCACCTTACCAGTACCATTAGGCAGCGACACTACGCCGCGAACCATCTGGTTAGCCTTACGCGGATCAACGCCCAGACGCACATCGATATCTACAGAAGCCTCAAACTTGGTGGTGGTAATAACCTTCACCAGCTCGGCGGCCTCTTTCAAAGAGTATGCTTTCCCTGCTTCAATCTTATCAGCTACCAACTTTTGATTTTTTGTCAGTTTACTCATTGTCTTAAAAAATTGAAGTTATTGTTATTTACCAGGGAACTCCCCTTGTACAGTGATACCCATGCTACGTGCCGTACCGGCAATCAGCTTCATGGCAGACTCAATCGTGAAACAATTGAGGTCGGGCATCTTATCCTCGGCGATGGCACGCACCTGATCCCAGGTCACGCTGGCCACCTTCTTACGGTTAGGCTCGGAAGAGCCACCCTTTGCCTTGGCAGCCTCAAGCAGCTGGACAGCTGCAGGAGGAGTCTTGATGACAAAGCTGAACGACTTGTCGGCATAGTAAGTGATAACGACAGGAAGAATCTTACCTGCCTTATCCTGGGTTCTGGCGTTGAACTCTTTGCAGAATCCCATAATATTAATACCCTTCGAACCCAGAGCAGGTCCTACGGGAGGAGAGGGATTCGCAGCGCCACCTTTAATCTGTAATTTGATTAATCCAGCAACTTCTTTAGCCATTTCTGTTAATAATAATTATTTGATTGTCATATAAGCCAAGGAGTGGAAGCCTCCTGTGACCGTATACTAGAATCGGCGCACCGTAACAAATTACGCCTTATTCTTTCTCTACTTGGTTAAAACCTAACTCGAGCGGCGTCTTCCTGCCAAAGATTTTCACCATGACCTTCAGCTTGCGCTTCTCGGCATTTACCTCTTCTATGACACCGCTAAATCCGCTGAACGGGCCGTCGGTCACTTTCACCGATTCATCCACCGAATAGGGAACATTGACCTCCTCGCTGCGTATTGCAGTATCTTCGGCCGTACCAAGAATTCGATTAATGTCGGCCTGACGTACCGGACTGGGATTGTCCATGCCGCCAAGGAAGCCGAGCACGTTAGGAATGAAGCGAAGCGTATGGGCCGTCTCGCCGTCGAGACGCGCCTCAACAAGAACATAGCCAGGGAGAAACAATTTCTCCTTGACCACTCTCTTGCCATTGCGGATCTGAGCATACTTCTCAGTAGGCAGCAGCACCTCGCCGACATTCTGTGCCAACCCGGGGTTGTTCTTCATGAGTGCCTCAAGATACTCCTTGACCTTTGCCTCCTTACCGCTGACAGCCTTCAGCACATACCATTTCTTCTCTGTATCAGCCATTTCCTCTATAACAGACTTTTAGCCCGGATAAACCAGGCTCATAATATTCTCGAATGTCAAGTCCATCACGAAAACGACTATTGCAATAATCAAGGAAGCCGTCAGGACAAGCATTGCACTGCCAGTAAGCTCCTTGAACGTGGGCCAAGTCACCTTATGTGCCAATTCATCGTAGCACGTCTGGCAGTATTTCACGAATTTCTTAATGTAGTTCATTTTATATTCTTACTTTAGCACGGGAAGGAGGACTCGAACCCACGACCCTCGGTTTTGGAGACCGATGCTCTACCAACTGAGCTATTCCCGTAGATAAAGCCCCCACCCTCAAGCAGGGGCTTATCATTATTGCTTTCTAAGGTTGCAGCATTGCTGCAAAAACCTTTCGATTAGTCTTCGTAGACCTCAGTAATCTGACCCGAGCCGACGGTACGGCCACCTTCGCGGATAGCGAAACGCAGACCCTTGTTCAGAGCAACAGCGTAAATCAGGTCAACAGTGATTTCCACGTTATCACCAGGCATCACCATCTCAACGCCCTCGGGAAGAGTAATCTCACCCGTGCAGTCCATGGTGCGGAGGTAGAACTGAGGACGATACTTGTTGCCGAACGGAGTGTGACGGCCACCCTCTTCCTTCTTCAGGACATAGATAGAAGCCTTGAACTTCTTGAAGGGCTTGATCTGACCCGGATGGCAGAGCACCATACCGCGCTTCACCTCATTCTTATCGATACCGCGGAGCAGCAGACCTACATTATCACCAGCCTGACCCTCGTCGAGCAGCTTGCGGAACATCTCAACACCGGTAACAACCGAGTTCTTGTCCTCACCAAGACCGAGCAGCTGAACGGGATCACCAACATGGATGACACCAGTCTCGATACGTCCGGTAGCCACAGTACCACGACCCGTGATTGAGAACACGTCCTCAACAGGCATCAGGAAGGGCTTGTCGGTAGCACGGGGAGGCTCCTGGATCCAGTCGTCGCAGGTATTCATCAGCTCCATCACCTTGTCTTCCCACTTCTCAACGCCATTCAGGGCACCAAGAGCAGAACCGCGGATGATAGGAGTATTATCCTCAAACTCATACTGAGCAAGAATCTCCTGGACTTCCATCTCAACGAGCTCCAGCATCTCTTCGTCGTCGACCATATCGCACTTGTTCAGGAACACCACCAGACGGGGAACGTTCACCTGACGGGCGAGCAGCACATGCTCACGGGTCTGAGGCATAGGACCATCGGTAGCAGCCACCACGAGGATAGCACCATCCATCTGAGCAGCACCGGTAACCATGTTCTTCACATAGTCAGCGTGACCCGGGCAGTCCACGTGAGCGTAGTGACGCTTCTCGGTCTCATACTCAACGTGAGCGGTGTTAATGGTGATACCACGCTCCTTCTCCTCGGGAGCATTGTCGATAGAGTCAAACGACTTCACCTTGTCGGCGTTACCAGCCACGCGCTTCGAGAGAACGAGCGTAATAGCGGCGGTCAGGGTGGTCTTACCATGGTCAACGTGACCAATTGTACCAATGTTTACGTGCGGTTTGGTGCGCACAAAGGTTTCTTTTGCCATTGTTTTGTTGTTTTATTAATTTTGTGAATATACTATGTTTTTGCTCCTCCTATCATCTCAGAGAGCTGTAACTGAGAGTTGAACTCAGGACCTCTTCCTTACCAAGGAAGTGCTCTACCACTGAGCTATTACAGCATTTTGTTTATAGAGCGGAAAACGGGGCTCAAACCCGCGACCCCCAGCTTGGAAGGCTAGTGCTCTATCAACTGAGCTATTTCCGCAAGACGGCATTTTGGCTTCGCCTCAACATAAGCGAGCTTCTGTACTCGGCTTGCACAAAATTCCGCAAAAACATCTTCTGAGAGTGGGAGGTGATGGATTCGAACCACCGAAGTCGAAAGACAACAGATTTACAGTCTGCCCCATTTGGCCGCTCTGGAAACCTCCCAATGTTTTGCTTTTAAGCCTGGGCCTCCTGCCCCGACTGTTTTCCTTTTTGAGCCTCTTGTCGGATTCGAACCAACGACCCCGAGATTACAAATCACGTGCTCTGGCCAACTGAGCTAAAGAGGCTTTTTCAAGCAGCCGCTCTCGTTTCAGATTTACGACCTGTTGGAAAACGGCTGCAAAGTTACGACTTATTTTTGAATTACCAAAATTTTTCGAGGTTTTTTTTCAATAATTCCTCATTTTTTCTTTATTTTTCTGAAGTTGGACCCTCAAAGAGTCGACACAGAGGTCAATTCCCTCCTCAAAAGTGTCATTCACTTTTTCCACGTGGAAGGTGCTTCCAGGCACCGTCACAGTGATGCTCGTTTCTTTATTTTGAGCCGTAGCGGGTTTCACAACTTTTAATTGCACCTCTACTTTCTGAATATCTTCGTACGACTTTTCTAACTTGGCGACCTTCTTTTCGATGAACGCCTCTAACTTCTCGGTAGCGTCGAAATGTATCGACTGAATCTTAATTTCCATAGTTACCTCCTGTTATTTTAAAAAGTTAAACTATAAAGGTTAGCCCCTTGGGTGGGCATCTTTGTAAACTCGTCTCAACTGCTCGAAGGTGGTGTGTGTGTATATCTCGGTTGTTTCCAGGCTCTCGTGCCCCAGCAACTGCCTGACACTTTCCAGTCCGGCACCATGGTTGAGCATGGCTGTGGCAAACGAATGTCTGAGCACATGTGGTGACCGTTTCTTCAGCGTGGTAGCACCTGTAAGATACTGACGAACCACGTGGTAGACCTGACTTCCTGTCATGCGCCGCCCGTGATTGTCGAGGAAGAGGGCATCAGCCGTCTGCCTCGACACCGCCTCGTCGCGTATGGCCTGATAGCGGTGCAGCTGCTCAGCCAGCTCAGTGCCGAACGGCACGATGCGTTGCTTGTTGCGCTTCCCCGTCACCTTCAGTTGACCGGCAGCAAAGTCCACGTCCTGATCATCCAGTCCCGTCAGCTCACTGCGTCGCAACCCCGTCTCATATATCACTAATAAAATAGTACGCGCCCGTACATCTTTATAGTTGTCTCCCCACTCTTTCCCATCGAGCAGCCAGTTCATCTCGTCTTCCTTGACGAACTGCGGCAGAGGTTTTCGTTTCTTCGGACCCGCAACGCGGCGCGCCGGGTCGCTGGCAACCAGTCCTCTCGACAGGGCAAAACGGAAAAAGGAACGCACAGCAGTCAGTCCTGTATTCACCGTGGCTGCAATGTTTCCCTTGTCCATCAGACTCTCCATCCATCCACGGATGATGTCGGCATCGACAGATGCCCACGAGAGCCCTTCTTCTCTGTTTTTAAAGTACGATTCGAAGTCACGCAGACTCTTCTCGTATCTGACTACTGTCTGCGGACTACGGTTTTTCTCATATCGCAGATAGTCTAAGAACTGGTCAATCATAAAACGTCACATACCAATTATAGGATATCATCCCCTGGGTTCTGATCCATGGCTTGGCATGACTGCCAAGCACATGGTTTTTGCGAACACTTTCGTATTTTGGGTACGAATTTACGGAAATTTTATGAAACCACCAAATTTTCCAGGAACTTTTTTAGTTTTCCTCGGCTGTACGGAGCTTCTGAACGTAAATGGCGTGCTCCATCTTCAGGCGCTTCAGTACTGAGGGCTTGTCGAATTGCTGACGACGACGCAGTTCTTTGACGACACCAGTCTTCTCAAACTTTCTCTTAAACTTCTTGAGGGCCTTCTCGATGTTCTCGCCTTCTTTTACGGGTACGATAATCATACTGTTTTTTGATTTTAATGGTTTAAATTGTTAGACATAACTTACTTTCCGCACGCAGCGCGCACGAATTGCGGGTGCAAAGTTACAACTTATTTCGCAATTAGCCAAGCATTTAAACGTATTTTTCTGTTTTTTTGCCGTTCTTTTGCCACTTTTTTACATATCGGCAGCGCTGCATACTGCCGATTGCGGAGCCATGACATCACACAAGAAAGGGGGAACAGACAATCAGCACGCAGGGTGCGACTGCCTGTCCCCCCGTAAAAGAAGGGAGGGAAAAGCCTATTTCGTCAGTAAGCTTGCCGGTCGCCTTTGACGGCATTGTAGACCGTCAGGAAGATGATATACAGATCAAGTGAGAACGACCAGTGCTCAATATACCAAATATCTTGCCTGATGCGTCCGGCCATCTCTTCCACTGTGCGCGTCTCGCCACGGTAGCCAGTCACCTGAGCCCATCCGGTGATGCCCGGCTTCACGTAGTGACGCACCATATATTTATTGATTAGCTCACTGTATTCCTCCGTGTGCCTCAACATGTGAGGGCGCGGTCCCACCACAGACATGTCGCCGATGAGTACATTGATAAACTGCGGAAGTTCATCGATACTGGTCTTTCTCAGGAAGCGCCCGAACTTTGTCACGCGCGGGTCGTCCCGGGTAGCCTGCTTCACGTCCGACTGCATATTTACTCTCATCGTGCGAAACTTAAAGCAGCCAAACTCACGCCCCATCTGCCCGTTGCGCCGCTGGCGGAAGAAGATTGGTCCGGGCGACGAAATCTTGATACCGACACCCACCACGAGCAATATGACGGGGAAGAGCGTGACGAGAAACAAGGCCGAAAACACAATGTCAAACAGGCGCTTCAGCAGGATATTGTGCAACTGCGTCAGCGGCTCTTTACGCATCGCCACCAATGAGATGCCACCCATGCGCTTCAGCGTGCCATGGTTCATGATGCTACAGGAAAACGAAGGGACGGCAAAGAAGCGGATGAGGTGGTTCTCACAGAAGTTCATCACGTCGTTGAACTGCTTGCTGTCAATAAGCGCCAGGTTGCAATATACACGTTCCACGTGCTCATCTTTCAGATAGTCAACAACGTCATCGAAGGTTCCGAGATACCTGACTGAAGACTCTTCCCTGGGTTCCTCAGCGAAATAGCCTTTCACGAGATATCCCGCAGCCAGATCGCTGGTCAGTTCCCTATACACTTGCCGCATGCCCGCTGTGTTGCCCACGAGGACAACACTTCTCGAATTGCCGCCGTTTTTCCTGTAGACACGCAAGATGTTGCGTAGCGCATAGTGCAGCACCAGCAGAACCAAACAGAACGAACCGTAGAGCTTAAAGAAGAAGTCAACAGGAAGGAAATGGAATACAAACGCGAATAAGACACCAGCCAATATGCAATTCTTCAGGGCAAGCAGAACAACGTTGACCGCAATCTCATACCCTTTGATGATGCGGAAGTAAAGTATTGGCTTGTACGTCCGACTGCAAAGTACGAAACTGAACAAAACTACTGTCCATACCTGCCAGGTAGGCACAGAAGAACCATCATTGAAGCTAAAGTCATTATGCCACAGAAGCACTGCAAGCAACAGATTCAGAAAAAAGAAATCAATCATCAAGATAATCATCCTGATGTACTGTGACAGACCTAATTGATTCATAATTACATCATTTATAGTAGTTTACCACAATATCAAAAGCTGGCAGCGACCCACTGTCGTCGATGGCGGCAAGCTCTTCTATGCTCTTTCGGCGAGTGTGGCCCAACCGGCAGACATAAAGACCATAGCCTGCCAGCCTTAACAGTTGCAGAGTGTTTGGCAGATGCTCCACCGACACGCTGTCGATGACAACGTAATCGTACTCACAGAACAGATTTTCGAGCCTCTCGGCAAATGTCTGACTGCTGATTATCTCGCGCAGGTAGTCAGCATCGCCTGTGACTATGCATTCCTGCAGCCGACGGTCTTCGGCCGATGGTTCAACCACCCATTCATCCGCCGCTGTGCCATTACCGCGCGGAGCATCATCGCGGAGATTCATTCTCAGCAAAAGTGTTTTCTTACCCATGCGCCCCAGCTCACCGGCCAGACTGGCCGCCACAAACGTCTTGCCGTCGCCGTCGTGGGTTGAAAATAAGCAGACGCCTTTCTGGTTTCTGTCGTCCATCAACATCTTCACCTGCGTGACCATCGCCCCGACGTCGGCTCTGCCTATATGTGAAGAGAAGGGAATCTTTCCTACCACTCTTGCCTTCTTCAGCGTCTTCCCAATCTCGTCAGCAGCAATGACCTTTGTCGAGAACAACTCCCTGAAAATCATCCAGAGGGTGGTGGCTACCAGAGCCATGAAGAGCGTGGCCAACAGCAGAATTTTCTTGCTGGGCGACGTTGGATTCGCCGAAGCGTAAGGCAAATCGATAAACTTGGCGTTTTCCGTCACGGCATCAAGCATCAGGGTGTTCTCCTCCAACTTCTTGAGCAGGTCGAGATAGAGGCTCTGTTTATTCTCCTGCTGGCGCATGATGTCGGTGAGCACCCGTTCATTGGCCGGCACGTTACTGATGCGCGAGCTATACTGCCGCGTCTTGCGCTCCAGCTCGTTTTTCGTGATGAGCATGCCGGTATACGAGCTTTCCAGCGTGGCCAGCAGCCCGTCGTATGATGTAGTAATCTGGCTTCGCATATTGGCGGTGACGGGGTTGCTGTCAGACGACGTGCGCGACAGGCGCTGATAATCCAGCACCAGCTGATTGTGGGCATTGATGTTGTTAGAGAGGTTGACGTCTCTCAAGCCGATGTCGCTCGGCACGAGGTTTTCCCTGTTCTCGGCCTTCTGCATGAAGCTCTTCAGGTGCTGCAGTAGTCCGAGCTGCGTCTCTACCTCATGCAGGTCTTTGTCGTACATAGAGTTTTCTTCTCTGAACTCCCTCGTGTCGACACTCATGTCGGTCAGTCCGGCCTGGCGCTTAAACTCCTCCAGACGCAGGTCGGTCATGTCAAGGTCTTCGCTGATAACGGCAATGCGTTTCTGCAGGAACTCCTGTGTGCGGCGCGCCACCCTGTTTTTGTCGGCATTGGCATTCTGGTTGTAGCACTTCACCAGTTCGGCCAGGAAATTCATGCCTTCCTGACGATCGGGGCATTTATACTCCAGACTGACCACTGACGATGTTCTGGAGAGCAGACTGACCGAAAGGCGGTCGGCACTGGCCATAGCAGCCTCTACGGGACTCGACAGGCGGATGTGCAAATCCTTATCCAGTGCCTTTGTCCTCTCCATGCTACCGCTGAGAGTCACACGCCCAAAAGGCGTCGCCACGGCAGCGGGCAGTCGGCTCACTGTTTCTTTCTTCTCCCACTCATCGCCATTCACTTCCGTCTTTACCGTCACGACAGCCTCAGAAGCAGTCGCCGGAGCAACCGTGATGTCGATGGCCGATGCCATACGCTCTAGCATACCCGAGTCGGCAACAGCCAGTATCGGGCTATCGGCTGCCGGCAGGTGCTTTTTCAAGAGGCCGCCGCTCTTATACTCAACAAACATGCCCAGATTGCTGACCACCCGCTCTATGAGCGAAGTAGACTTGAGCACCTCGACCTCATTCTCCGTGTTAAGCCAATCGCGCCCGCTATAGAACAGTTTGTTGACCGAATAGATGTCGTTTTTGCTTCCGCCGCGCTCTTCGTCGAGCACGGTGATCGACGCCGTCACCTCATAGGCCGGCGGCACGATTATCACTACCGCCAGGGCCAGCACACACAACACAGCCAGGATAATGAGAAAAGAATACCTGTATCGCCAGTATTTCAGCAGCGTCTTTTTGAAGTTGAAATACTCCTTACGCTCCTCGCTGTACATGTCTTCTGTTGTTTTCATTTGCATGCTGACGGGTTTAATTAAGAACAATAGTAGTAATCAGGCTCGCGGCCGAAATAAGAATTGAGGTCACCGTGAGCCACACCGTGGTCAGCGAGCCGACGTTCGAACTGCGCGCACGGGCCTTGTTGGGCTCCACGTAGACAATGTCGTTCTGCTCCAAATAGTAATAAGGCGAGTTGACAATGTCGTCCCGCGTCAGGTCGAGCGTCACGGTTGTGCGCACGCCCTGGCCGTCTTCCCTAATGAGCTTCACATTGTCGCGCTTGCCATAGATGGTCATGTCGCCTGCCTGAGCCAAGGCTTCAAAGATGTTTACCTTGCTGCTCATCGAGGTGAACTGGCCCGGTCGGCCCACTTCTCCAAGCACCGAGTACTTATACTCCACCCACTTGACAATCACGGTGGGTTCCTCGCCCTTGATGTAAGAGGCTAGCCTGCTCACCAGATAGCTTTCCAGCTCCGACTTGGTCATGCCTTCCACGCGTATCTTTCCCAAGATGGGAAACGCAATGCTGCCGCTGTTGTCTACCTGATACACCTGCAGCGTGGGTTGCGACGTAGTGTAGTTGTATGGCCCCACCTGAGCTGCCGGCGAAGAAACCGTCAGATTGAATGGTGCCGCCACCTCTGGCTGCGAGCACGACACGTTGATGGTCAGCAGGTCCTTCACCTTAAAACGAGCGTCATAGAAGGTGGGAACGGCGCTGACCGCCTTCTGCATATCTTCATCGCTCTGCAGATAGGCAATCTTTTTTGTTGTGCATGCCGACATGACAATCATCGCCATCAGGCATGCAAATAGATGTCTGTAGTTCATAACACATTCATTTGTTTTCACGACAAGCGGCGTTATCTGACGCCTTGTAAAACCATGCGCAGCCAACGGCGACTGTTCTGGGCGGGCATGCCCATCACCGTCGAGCCAGCTTCCACATCCTTTGCCACCACGCTACCAGCATTGACCACAGCATACTCACCCACCGTCACATGGGGCATCACCATGGCACCTGTGCCGAGACTGGCTCCCTTCTGCAGACGTGAGAAGCCGCCCATGAACGACTGGCAGTCGAGCATGCAGAAATCGTCGACTACAGCATCGTGCCCCACGATACTGCCCGACAGTATCGTAACAAAATTGCCTATAGTGACATTACCCGACAGAGCCGCCAGGCCATAAATGATGCTTCCCTCGCCAATCTTCTTGGCATTACCATTCATCAACACGTCTTTGGATAACAGCGATATAAACTGACCTCCCTTCTGCTGAATCATCTCTATGTATTTCTTCTTCATCTTAGGGTCGCCCAGCGCCACCACAAACACGTCATCAGGCTGTATCTCATAATCCTCTACCGACGACACTATGGGCGGGAAGCCCTCGAAACCATCCAGCGCATCGCTGGCACTGTCAAGAAAGCCTTTGATGGTGAACTCCTCGCCATAGCCTATAAACGAATGTCTGAATCCATACGTCTCACGGCCAAAACCACGAGCCCCGACAATCAATAAATTTTTCATTCTCCTTTACTTTTTATTTGATTTACTATTTTTTCTATTTGAGATTCCGTCAGCCCGGCATACATGGGCAAGCAGATTACCGTGTCAGCCTTGCGGTTGGCCACGGGCAGGTTGGTCGGGTCGGCACTCTCCAGCCGGTTGTAGATAGACAGATTGCTGATGAGCGGATAGAAATAGCGGCGGCCTAAGATGTTGTGCTGCTTAAGCTTTTCATAGAGTGCATCGCGTGTCATGCCATACTGACCCGCATCGACGAAGATAGGGAAGTAGGAGTAGTTATGCCTCACGCCAAGCATGTCGTCAAGCCAGCTGATGCCAGGCACACCGCTGAGCAACTCCCTGTAGAGCATAGCCGCCTTGCGACGCATGGCAATGGCCTCGTCGACCAGCTTCAGATTTAGAATACCGTAGGCCGCCCGTATCTCGTCCATCTTGCCATTGATGCCAGGAGCCACAATGTCGGTTTCACCGATGAATCCGAAGTTCTTCAGATTGTCTATGTGCTGCTTCATCGCAGCGGTTTTTACGACGAGGGCCCCGCCCTCCACGGTGTTGTATACCTTTGTGGCATGAAAGCTGAGCGTCGACATGTCACCGGCATTGAGCAGCGACTTGCCTCCCACCTCCACGCCGAAAGCATGAGCCGCATCGTAGATGACCTTCAGCCCATGGCGGTCGGCAATCTGCTGTATGCGGTCGGTGTCGCAGGGCATGCCATAGACGTGGACGGGCATGATGGCCGTAGTGCGCGGTGTGATGGCAGCCTCTATCTTGTCGGGGTCAAGGTTGCAGGTGACGGGATCGATGTCGACAAAAACTGGCTTGATGCCATTCCACCAGAGCGAATGGGTAGTAGCCACAAAACTGAAGGGTGTGGTAATTACCTCGCCCTCTACATGAAGAGCCTGCAAGGCCGTAATCAAGGGCAGCGTGCCGTTGGCGAAAAGGCTCAGATGGTCTACCTTCAGGTAGCGCTGCAGGTCGTCTTCAAGCTGCTGGTGGAAAGGACCATTGTTGGTCAGCCAGCGGTTTTTCCATATTTGCTGCAAACTGTGCGTAAAATAGTCCAGGTCGGGCAGCAGGGGCGACGTAACTGTAATCAATCTGTCGCGTGTGTTCAGGTCGAAGCCTATTTTTCTGATGTCCATAATTTTTTTTGCTTTTCTACATGAATATTTTAGACTTAATAATAGCTGTTTTTAGCTAAGTCTAATCAGTTTATCTATTATTGTCTGACCGCCCTAAGCCCCTTGATACGGTCATAGAGCCCTGCGGGCCCCCAAAGGCGCATGAGCATCGAGAACGACTTGTCGCGGTCGGCCCATGGCAGGCTCAGCCAAGCCTTGCGAGCCTGCGCATATTGGCCATAAATGGCGCAATAGTAGGCCAGATGTTTGTTCTTCTTCCTTTCGAACACATCTTTATACTGCGGATAGCAGGCCGTGAAGTCGCGGTAGAGGGCCATTTCCTTATCGAGCACCGACTTAAACTTCCCGAAATCAGCCGTGCGGTAGGTACGTTGAGTCCACGAGGCACTGGTGTTCACTCGATAGACGCTGAGCGACCGGGCCAGATAGCGCACCTTCGACACCAAGCCGAAGTACATCTGCAAGGGGTAGTCGCCCACATACTGGCTGAACACCATCGTGGGGGCGACGTCGCACAGCGACCGCCGCATGCACAGCGAGTTAGTAGGACAGAAATTGCCACTGCCCATGATGAGTTCTTCGGGCGACACATCGGTGTCAACCGGATAGCGGTTATGACTGCCAATGAAGGCATGGGCACGTTCGTCATAAAAGTCAGCATCGTGAAAACACATGCCATAGTCCGGATGAGCCTCGAGGAAGTCAACCTGCAGCTGCAACTTGTCTGGCGCCGACCACCAGTCGTCGCCTTCGCACAGCGCCACATACTTGCCGCGCGCTCCCTGGAAAAGGCCATGCCACAGTTTGCTTCGCACTTCCTGTCCGCGTGAGAACTGGTTCTCTGCTTGGAAGACGGGCTTGATGATGTCGGGATGACGGGCTGCATAATCCATAATTATCTGCGGCGTGGCGTCAGAGGAAGCATCGTCGTGGACAATCACTTCAAACGGAAATGTGGTCTGCTGTCCGACAAAACCGTCAAGACACTGTCGGATATAGTGCTCGTGGTTATATGTCAGACAGATAACCGTCACCATGACTTCAGCAGGGGGGATGGATGAATTATTCATAAGTATAATATTTCTATTTTGGTTTTCATGCCGCAGACCGACGGTTCCTGACGGTTTCCACGACCGTTTTAAAAGCAGAGGGAGTGAGCAGCCTACTGAAAAGACAATAGGCAATCGCGCCAGCCATGGCGCCGCCAAGCAGCTGCAGCCATAGCTCTGTAGCCAACCGCGTGGTGCCATAGGCACAAGCTGCCGAGAGGGCTGCTATGCCGGCAATGGGCAGACAAAACTTAATCTGGGCAAAAATGCCCAACTGCAGGAACTTTCCCGTATAGTGCGTATTGAACAGCAGACTGACCACCGACAGCAGCAACATGCCCCAACACATAGCCTTCACGCCCAGTGGCAACGTGGCTGCCAGCACAATGATGCCAAGACCTTTCTTCCATAGCTCCAAGCGTAGAAACAGGTCGCTGCGCCCCGTCACCTTGAGCAGCGTCAGGTTGAGCGCATGCACGGGATAGAGCATCATAGCCAGACAGAGTATCTGCAGGTAAGGCACACAACCGACCCACTTGTCGGTGAGCATCAGGCGTATCAGCGGGTCGGCCAGCGTGGCAATGCCCACCATGAGCGGAAACATGAAGAAAGCCGTCAGCAATAGCATCTGGTTGTATGACTGATGCAATTGCTGCCTGCCGGCCTGCATCTCCGACAGGATGGGGAAGGTGACACGGCTGACCACGTCGGTGATGGTGGTGGCAGGCAAGGCGGCATAGCCGTGGGCCCGGGTGAAGAATCCCAAACTGGCCGGGGGGTAGAACTTGCCGATGATGAGCGGGTAGATATTGTTCCACACCGTGTCGATGAGCGACGACGTGAGCAACTTCGACCCGTAGCTGAACATGCGCTTGAATGCCGGAGCAGAGAAGCGGCTCTGCGGCCGCCAGCCCGACCAGAGCCAACACAGCAGACAGCTGGTTGCTGCGCCGGCCACCTGAGCCCATGCTATCGACCATACGCCGCAGCCAGAGTAGGCCATGGCCACACCGGTAGTGCCCTGCACCACTGCCGCTACCACGCCTATCTTTGCCAGCAACTTGAAATCGAGCTGTATGGTGAGACGCGTGCGTTGCACCAGGTTGAGGGCGTTGATGACAATGGGCAGAGCCATCACCTTTGTCAGCCCCTCGAGCAGAGGCTGCCCATAGAACGAAGCCAGCAGCGGCGACAGCGTCCAGAGCAGCAGGGCGAGTGCCACGCTCACGCCCATGTTGAAGAAGAACACCGTGGAGTAGTCGCTCTCGTTGCGCTCGGTATTCTGTATCAACGCGGCCGAGAAACCGCCATTGGTCACCGTGGTGCAGATGGCGGTATAGACATAGAGTATGCCCACAAGCCCATAGTCGGCAGGCATCAGTATGCGGGCCATAATGATGCCAATAGTGAACTGTATAAGCTGTGTGGCGAGGTTCTCAGAAAGATTCCAGAAGAAGCTGCGTGCGTTTCTGCCCATCATATCTTCACGTTCATCATGAAATACTCGCCATTGGCATCGTAACCCGGCTGAGACAGCCGCATGTTAGGCACAATGCCGTCGGGGTCGACTATGCGCAGATACACCTTATAGCTGCCGGCCGGCACATCGGGCAAATCATCGCTCACCGGCACCCAGGCAGCATCTCTGACGTTGAGCACGTCGTCGGGATTGTCGGGCGGCATCAACTGACGAATATCGTAGTGCGACTTTCTGGTAAACACTTCCTGATTGGTAGAGGCGCTGCGGAACACGTAGTATATATCCCATGGCTCATACACAGGCGTGAGCCCTATGTTCTGCATATAGAAGAGCACCTTGACCTGACCGCGCTGAACGGATGACCAGACGGGGTTGGCGGCAATAATGCGGAACCCCATCAGCGAGTAGGCGTCTTTGAATATCTGGCTCTCAGTACTGCCGATGGTGCTTCGCGCAACAGTAGCTCCGTCACTGCCCGTGATGTCGCCGACCAGTATCTTTGCCGGACGCGCCAACTTCAGCTGGTCAGCCAGAGTAGAGTAAGGCTTGAAGCTAGCCGTAGGTTTATGGAGGCCAGGTTCACCGCCGATGGGCGCCTTACGCCATTTGTTCAGCAGCAGCGGTCTCAGCGACTGGCCGTTCCACACTGTGCTGGTGGAGGCAATGGGTGTCAGAGTGTCGTCGCCCCACATATCATAGAAAAGTCCGAACTCACCGCACTGATTGGTGCCTGTTGCCAGCCAATACTGGAATTCATTATAAGCTTGCGTTTGCCAGAAGATATTGCTGGGTGCCACCAGACGAATGTCGGGGAATGTCTCAACAAACATCTTGCCCCAGGCTATGAGGTCGGCCGACGTCTCCATGTCGCTGCGCGGGTCGGCATCGGAAGTGATGGTCACCGTGCCACGGTTAGAGCCCAAATAGTTGTAGAGGCCTTCGCCAAAGTAGCCCCAGTAGCGCATCTGAATCTCCCTGACCAGCATGCGCCGACAGAGCTTCTTGCCGTCGACTTCCAACTCCTCGTCGAGATATCGACGGAAGGCCTGCAGCAACTGCTGATATTTGGTGCGCAAAAGGGGGTTGCGCAGGTCGGGAGCATAGTAGAGAGGGCCACTGGCATCGGTGATGGTGCCGTCGTAGTTCTGATAGAGTCTCGGGCGGTATTTATCCTGCTGCATCAGCAGCTGGTGTATATACTTCGGGTAGCCTATGTAGGCCACGCGCTGCTGTCCGTTGTAGGAGGCTGTCACGGCCACATCGTTGCTCGTCCACGAATCAAGGGGGAAGATGCCCAAACACACTTTCTGCTTGTTCCGGTAAGCCGACAGGAAATAGTTGTCGAGCTCTCTCTCAAAATGGTAGCCGCTCTCGTCTTCCACTTTTGCCCATCGCAGGCGCACCATCGCGTTAGCCACCGTAGTTCCGCCGTCGGCATACCTCACCAGCAGCGGCACATACTGGTTTGTCTTGCTCCATGCCTCGGGGCCTGCGCCCGAGTTCTTCACCGTGATGCCCTTAGTGGTGTAGAAAGTAGCGTTCTTTACCTGCGTCACGGTCTCGCCCGACAGGTCGAAGTCAGCGTATCTGCTACCTGCATTTTCCTGAAGGGTATTTCTGTCGCAGCTTGCCGTCAGTGGCAGCAACAGCGCGGCCAAAAGCCAAGTTTTCATATATGACAGATATTGGGGATATTGTTTTTTGTTGTTTTAAAAAAAGAATCGAGGTCGCGTCGGATAGCGTCGAGGAGTCCTGTCCTGTAGGAGACCCACGGTTTGTAGCGCTTTTCCTTGGCCGTTTCGATGGACTGCAGAAAGTGACTGAGGTCGTAGTCGACCGTCACGCCGAACTTATCTTCCATCAGCTTGGCTATCTCCACCTGGTGATTGTCCACATGCTCGCCATATGCCTTCTGACGGGGCACGATGAGTAGCGGCTTCTGCATTCGCATGCAGGTGATGATGCTGTTCACACCGGCATGAGTAACCACTACCTCGGCCTCAGACAGATGGTGCTCAAACTCAGCGACGGACAACAGGGCATACGTTTCAAAGAGCGGCGTCACATGGTTGGTCTGCGACTGCATGACAATCTCCGACGGCTGGCAGATGCCTTGTTCTACCAGACCATTGAGCGCCTTGACAAGGCGTGAAAACGGGAACTTCTGCGTGCCGCAGATTACGAAGAGCTTAATACACTTGTCCATGATATTCTGCATGAGAATAAACATTTTTCATCTCGGGCCACTGCACGTAGAACCTGTCAGCAAACTTGTAGACCAGCTTGCCCGTGAACGAGGCGCTCGTGAGCTTGGCAAATGATTCCACATAGATTACTTTGATGCCGAGCCACTTGGCTAAGCGGCACGTGGGATAGACGGCACCGGCGCCGGTGGTGAGGACCACGGCAGGGCGCTCACGGAGCAGATAAACAAGCGACATCACGATGTTGTAGCCAAACTTGAAGCAAAAGGTGTAGTCGCGCCGCTCCTGCTGCATCAGGAAGTGATGACGGAAAGGCTTCACCACGCTCTCCGACGAGTAGTTCTTCTCTGTGACAATGTAAAAGTCGCGGCCTTCTATTGCAGGCAACAGCTGCATCAGTTCCATCAGATGCCCGCCACACGACGACAGCAGACAGACTTTCTTGTTTTTCATTTCCAATTGATATTGTTTTTATTCAAATGTGTTGTCTATACCCAGCACAGGACACCAGCGCCTGTATATCTCATCAACGGCATAGCGCTGCTTCACCTGCGCAGCCCGGGCAGCCAGTCGGCGACGCTCGTCGGCATCTTCCATCACACGGGCCAGCAGACTGGCCATCGCATCGGCGTCGAAACCGGCTGGATTATAGTGGGCAATGAGGCCGTTGGACCCATGCTCGATGATGTCATAAACGGCACTATAGCTGCCATAAATCACAGGCACCACGCCAAAGCACATGGTTTCAGCCAACACCAGTGGAAATCCCTCGTATTCCGACGTCTGAATCAGCGCGGCGGCCGACTGATAGTAGGGTACGGGCTGCGAGAATCCATCGAAGAAAACGTTGGAAAGCCCCTGCCGAGCCACCCTCTGTTCCATAGCGTGCCGCTCAGGGCCATCGCCCACAAAGTGCAGCTGCCAGTCGGGAAAACGCCTGCAGAGCCGCTCCCACACGTCGACGACGCGGCCCACGCGCTTTTGGTTGTGGTCCATGCGCCCCATACATATCACCCATTTCTTTTTCAGCTCCTCATGATAGATGCACTGCTCTTCCGGCAGAGTGAGGGGATTGGTGATGGTGACGAGCTTCGGCTCCTTGGGCAGATGACAGAACGAACAGAACTTCCCGACGAAGCTGGGCGAGAGCAGCACATAACAGTCGGACTGGGCGTAGACGTATCTCATGCTCCAGCGCGACAGCAGCTTCACCGCCCACAACTTGCATTTCAGCATCTGCGTGGTCCATGTGCTGGCAGCCTGTGCTGCCGCCATCAGCACATCCTGTATACGGGCATTGGTGTCGGGCGAGTTGTGATAGACTGAGATGTATCTCACTCCCAGCCCACGGCGCGCCAGCCATGCTATGAGCGTCGGAGCGAAGGGTAGGCCCCACTGATTGATTATCACGTCGGTCTGCTCATCCAGCAGCACCTTGCGCAGTGCGCTCACATTGGCCTTAGTCACCCGTTTGTCGGTTCTGACGTAGAGTGCTGCCCCGTCGGGAATCCGGGTGCGCACCATCGGATGAGGTTCCTCGAGCGTGAAGAAGGCACATCTGTGACCGTGGGCCATGAAAGCACGGGCCAGCACAGTGCTGACCACCTCGATGCCTCCGAGCTCGAAGTTCTTCATGAGAAACAATATATTCATCGGCTTGTCTGCCTTTGCTGCTTGCTACACTTTGTTGATTCTGATTACTTTGGCGGGGTTGCCACCCACAACAGCCCCCGGCTCCACATCTTTCACCACGACGGAGCCCGGCGCAACGATAGCGCCATCGCCTATAACGATAGAACCGACGATGGTGCTCGACGGCCCCACATGCACATTGTCGCCAATAACAATGCAGTTGCCATGGGGGCCATCCACCTTGCCGCCCACCGCGATAGTCACATTGAACCGTAGACCGAAGTTGCGCCCTATCACGGCCACATCTTCCACCACTGACCCACGGCCGAAGTGGAATATCTGCAGTCCCGGGCCCACTTGCGTCACGTCTTTCAGCTCGCAGCCGTAGACCCACTCCGACAAGAACTTATAGAACAGGCGCCAAGGAGCGCCCACGATACGCCGCCAGCGACTGTGCGTCATCCAATGGCTGATACGGAAACAGACCACAAAGAGAAGTGACTTGAGGTTGCCTCGGTTGGCGGATATGTCTTCTTTGTAAACTATCATGCGCTTTTGTGTAGTATTATTAGTTTTAGATTGTGCCACATACGCAGCAATGGCCACATGACGCGGCAACGCTTGACGGCGTCTGCCGCAAGTTTCATCCGGTAGAAAGGTGGGCGGAACGTGGCCTCAGCCACGGCCTTATAACCTCTCTGTGCTATGTCGCGATAGATATTCTTACGCTGGGGAGGCTCTGCGGTAGGCCTCACAATATTGGCATTGTACTTCACACAATCGGCTATGTTGACACGCTGCCACTCACAGCTTATAGCAACCTCTTGCCACAGCTGTCGTCCTTTATCGGTGTTGGTCAGCACAAGCGACACACCATGGTATGGCGGCAAAAGACTCAGGCTCGCTGTCGGTTAAGTCGGCGGGGTTGGCTATGGGACACACTCGCTCGCAGGCATGGCAGTTGATACAAGCCGCCTTGTCGATGACAGGATAGGCAAAGCCTTCTTCGTCGGTCTGCATAGAGATGCACCGCTGGGGACACACGTGTTCACAGGCTGTGCAGCCGCAGCATGTTCGTTTATTTTTTTTGGAAATACATCTGGCATTTATAATTCGTCTGTATAGATTGACATGAGGCTGGTTGCGGTTTGTCCATCACGATAGTGTGTATCGTAATAAGATTCCTGAGCATCAATCATTTCACGAGAGGGCGATTGCAAAACTTTTATCAAAGCCCGCACCAGCCCTTCCACCGACCCGCTGGAGAACGTCAGCGCAATAGGAGCACGTGCCACGTGCTCCATGAAGAAAGGAATGTCAGACACTACCGTAGGACGGCGGAAATAGCATGACAGCGACAGCACGCCCGACTGCGTGGCACTGATATAGGGAAAAACGACACAGGCAGCCCCACGCATCAGCGCCGCCACCTCCTCGTCAGCGATATAGCGGTTGATGGTTATAATACCATTTTCATGGGCTGTTGCTGGCGGTTCGCCGGTACCAGCTATTACCAACCGATAGTTATCACGCAGTTTGGCCGACATGCGAAAGGCCTCACACAGCAGGTCAACCCCCTTATACTTCTCTATTCTACCGAAAAAAAGTATATAATTAGTAATACCTTGCAGCTCAGGCGGCTGAAGGATGCCAGTGCTGATACGCGGCGTCACCAGCGTGGGGAAGGAATGGAACCTGACAGACTTCGATGGATAGCGGGCCGACAAGTAGTCTTGTTGCGTGCGGCTGTTGGTTATCAAGTGAGGAGTGACATCGATGGCTCGGTAAAACTTCCGGTACAGTATTTCCTGTCGCAACATCTTGTACCAACTCTTTGCGGCATCGTGGGCTGCGGCATCGTGAACGGTCAGAAAAGTTTTGTACTGGCGCGTACACTCCTTGATGAGAGGCAAGTAGAGCGCATCGCCAGACAGGAAGTGAACCGTGTCGATGTGCTTCGTGCGGCATAGTCGACGCAGCGCATGCGTTACACAGCGCGGGGGCGCCACAAGCAGGCGCAGTTTGTGCAGCTTGCTGTTGGCATAGGTGATGATGGTGGTCTGCCCACGGTTTGCATCGTCGATGTTGCGCTGATAATAACTGTCTACATCGTCTACCAGCAAGGCATAAGCCCGCACATGGCTGTCAGCTTCGCGACTTGCCGACAGCACCTCATTTACAATCTTTACTACGTAGGGACCCATGCCCGCATAAGAGGCTGTAGCTACCAAGAGCACCCCAGGCTGCGCGTTTATTTTTCCAGACTTCGTCATACGCTTAATTTGTGTAAATCATATTCGTGATGGCTTTCATATATTCAGTGCATGCCAGCCGGTCGGCATCGAGCATCTGTCGAAGGGCCAGATGGGGCAGTTGTTTAAGATAGGGTTCCACATCGGCCCCCTTATGCCAGATGCGCCATGAGAGGCTGAGTCGGTTGAGCAGGCTCTCAATACGAGTGCCAAAGGCATAAGGCATGATGGTAGCAAAAGGACGCTCCATATTGACGGCAAAGGCTGTGCCATGGAATGAATTGGTGACCACGAACTGCGCCTGCCCCACCAGCGACACAAACTTTTCGGGACTGCGGAAGCGCAAAGTGCGGTCACACTCCTTGTAGCGTTTCAGGCCCGGGCTCAGACACCACACTTCCGCACCCAGCACATCGGCTGCCTGGCGTGCCACGCTGAACAACTCGGGATCCATAAAACTCATGGGATAGACGAGCACGTAGCGCTGCTCATAGGTGCGTCGGGGGAAGAGTGACAGCCACTCGTCTCTGTTGAGCAACAGCGCAGGATCAGGCAACAACGTGGGTACAGGCAGTCCCATCTGGGCTATCTGCTCTACAGCCGACTGCTCACGCACGGAGATGAGACTGTAATGCGACAAGGCAATTTTTATCTCATTCTTCTCATTATCATTCAACTCAGCCGTTCCGAAACTGGAGGCGAAGCTGAAACGACAGGCACCGTCTGGGAGGAAGGCAAGGAAAAAGGCCGGGTCTACACCACCATTGTAGAAGCTGTTCCATACCTGGTCGCTGCCCGTCAGATAGAAGTCGGCCTGGGGACAGTGGTCGGTGAGTTCCTGAAGGGAGTGGTAGCTGCGCTCGGTGAGGCGCACATACCGGCGAATGAAGCTGTCGAACACACGCCGATTGAATAAGTCCATAGTGAGAAAGGTCGCCACGCGTTTCTTCCATGACAGCGACTTATCATTGAGCAACAGCCTCACACGATGTCGGCACTGCAAGCGGGCAGGGATGTAATCGATGGTCTGCAACTCAACGCCTTGCCGCTCCCATACTACTTGCGTGGCAAGCGTCTGAAGGGCTGAGCCGAAATTGACAGGACGATGGATGGTAATACAAGCTGCTTTCATTAGTGGCGTGTGATGATGAAATAACGTATGACTTGAAGTTTTTCTTTCCACGAGAGGTACGGATTCAGGAGGCAGTCGCCGGAATAATAACTCCAGCGTTGCTGATAATGGTCGTAGTGACGCCAGAAACTGGTGCGGGCCGTCTTGTCGGGAATCCGCGGCAACATCTTGCGCCGCTTGATGGAGACGACATAGAAGAAATGAGCAAGCTCCTGCCGCCATTCCGGCCCGCCGAATGCCTGCAGCAGCTGATGGTAGATGCCGTAGATATTGAGCACACGCAGGTCGTAGGTGTTCATGATAGACCCTGTCCGAACGTAGTAGTTGTAGAGCGGCTTATGCAAATAGTGCACTGTGTCGGTCATCCGCGCATAGTAGGGCAGCAGGGCCACGTCTTCGTAGAAGCCCTTGGGAAAGCTGAAGCCCGATGCCTCATAGCTGTCGCGACGGAACACCTTGCCACAGGCAAAGTAATGAGCCTGATGAAGCAGCAAAGCACGCACATAGGTCTCTACAGAGAGTACATCGCTGTCAACATGCAGATTGGGCATTAACTGTTTGACAGCACCGTCAGTGGTATTGACGTCGAAGAGAACTATAGGCGGTCGCTTCCGCTCTGTTATCACCTGGGCCAGACTGGCCAAGCTGTCGGGCTCTATCCAGTCATCGCTGTCAATAAACCAGAGGTAGTCGCCCGTGGCATGGGCCACGCCTGTGTTGCGCGCACCACCCAAGCCTTTGTTTTCTTGAGTGATCACCCTCATTGCTGGATACTGAGCAGCCAGCTGCCGCAGCACCTCAGGGGAACTGTCGGTTGAGCCGTCGTCGACGCATATCACTTCAAAATCAGCATAGGTCTGGGCAAAGAGCGAATGTACGCAGCGTGCCACATATCGCTCCACGTTATATACCGGAACGATTAATGAGAATTTCACGTTTTCCATCGTGTGGTTTATTGTTGATGATGGCGCGCATTGCCAGGCCTACAAACGGCAGGGCATACTGCCATCTGCCGAAGGCTCCTGTAATAAACGCCACAATGAGAAACTGTATTAAGATAGTAAGGCCCCAGAGGGCATAGGCAGGATGACGCCGCAAGGACAGGAGAAAATAGGACAACAGACAAAGCAGCAGCAGGCCGATGCAGACCATCTGCACTAAGCCCGCCTCTATCAGCAGCACGAACAGGTAGCTCTCGGCCCCAAGCAGACCTTGCTTCTGTATGAGACTCTCGTCGGGCTTAAGCACCTCGTTGAAATAGCTGAAACCATTGCCCCAGACAGGATTCTGACGATACAGATAAAGACTGATTTCCAGCTGGCGCTCACGCATGTTGCGATTGCTGCCGTCGGTCTTTCCACCATCGGCTGACGTGAAGACCTCGGCCACCGACGAGAGTTTCTCGCGTGTGGCGGGTATGGCCAAAGCCAGACCGAGGGCCACAACCAGCAAAAAACAGTAGCGCATGATGAGCTGCACGTTGCGCTGCAACAGCACGTAGATGGTGACGGCCACTGCCAGTGCTATGAGCGACGAGCGAGACCCTGAGAACACCACGCCACACAAGAGCAGCAGTAGCGTGACTACGGCCAGTGGGCGCTGCAACAACCGATCCTTGTTTAAGATAAGTATCGACGTGAACAACGTAGAAGAGTAGAAGCCATAGAGGTGAGGATCGAAGAGAAACGACGTCAGACGCGTGCGGGACAAGGAGCGGAGCGGAGTGAAATCCGACTCTGCACCATACACCCTGCCGATGAACTGGCCGAAGAAGTCGTTGCCGATAACTCCCGACAGCAGCCCATAGGTTGAGATGACGATGCCGACGGCTATCAGCATAATGTTAAGCAACCGAAGCTGGCGGTTGCTGTAGAGCGAGAGATAGCCCACCACCAACATGAGAAACGTGTCGACGAAGGCCATGCATGCCTTCCAGACGGCACCGGCGGCAGCCACACGGTGGTCCATGACGGCCGTCATCAAGTGGGCACCCAGCACCAGCAGCAGGGCCCACAGGCAGGGCAACCGCCGCATCTGCTCCACGAAAGAGCCTGTGCGCAGCATGGCCGACAATATCACCGCCAGACAGAACAGACGGTAAGACGGCAGAAACGGCGCCGGGATGCTGACAAGGTAGGGCACGAACGTGATGGCAATGATAAAAACCATCAGCCGCCGCATGCCCGAATACCACAGCATCAGCGAAGCAAGCACCAGCAGCAGTGCCATGAAGATATACTGCACCATTATATATAATAAATATGTACGTGCGAAAGAGTCGGTTCCCGGCGAAAGCCCTTTCTGCTCAATCAGCAAAAGCGGATATACTCCGGCTCCACCTCGATACCTACAGCCAGCAACCCGTGCAGCTCAACCAGCAGGCGCTTCCGCTTCGACCCGCGATGGGTGATGAGGTAGCCCTCGCAGCCATTGAGCGGACCGCCCACAATGTGAATTTTCCTTCCATACATGGCAGGAGTTATTTCATCTGGCTGATAATAGACGGGCGACAGCGATGCGCGTATTACTTGGATAAAACGCTCCATCTCTCGGGCAGGCACCGTCATAGGGTTGCGAAACGACTGGCCGCGCCCATAGCGATACTGCAACGTAGGTATGCGCTCCACATACCTATCGAGCTTGCTGCGCACCTCTTTCACAAACAGTAGATCCTGTATGACTGGCACTACCTCGCGAATACGCTTACCACATTTCACGACCAAACGCCACCTACATGGTGTAAACACTTCTAATCCAGCTTCTTCCAGCTGCTTGTAAGCCGGAAGCTTTGCGTTAGCGCGCTTCAAGTCGCGCATAACATACCACTCCGCTATCTCTTCATCTAACGGAGCCATAAGTCAAATTTTAGCAATACAGTCAAGATAAAATCTTACAATCCTGCTTGATTTGCAAAGTCCTTGAGAATCAAGCAGTTATAGAATAGTCTTCGTAATAATATAGTTTCACTATAAGTTAAGTTCAGCCTCGTTATGAAATATTGTAGGCACCGCGAATACAATATAAAGATTCATTAAGTAATTGTATATATTACTGCATAGTGCCATCGTTAATTTTTGCAAAGATACGAATTATTTTTTATATATCATTATTTTTGTCGATATTTTTCATTTCTTTACGAAAAATAATCTGTTTTTCCCCTCAGTTTAATTAACAATTACTCCCCATGTCAACGGAATTTAAAGCATAGGAAATCAGTTTTTTGCCAGCCAAATATATAATTTTCAAGAACCATTTTGTATCTTTGCAGTCAATTAATGCATTCAGACAAACCAAGTATTTATATGATTCAGGAATTTATCATACAACCAAGTGCTTTCCCATTTGAAGAGCAACAGCCATGGTCTGTTGTCAGCCATCTCTGCCCAACCATCGACAGACTCATTGAGAAACTTGACAATGACTACAACATCGCTGACGGCGTGGCCATACACAAGACTGCCGTCATCGGCCACAACGTCACCATCAAAGCTCCGGCCATCATCTCGGCCGGCTGCTTCGTAGGCTCCAACTCCTACCTGCGCGGCGGTGTGTTTCTGGCTCCGGGCGCCAAAATCGGCATCAGCTGCGAAGTGAAGACCTCGGTGGTGCTCGAAGGCAGCGCCGTGGCACACTTCAACTTCATCGGCGACAGCATCATCGGCCACGACGTGAACATCGAGGCGGGGGCTATACTCGCCAACCACTATAATGAGCGCAGCGACGACACGGTCTACGTGTGGCATGGCGGACAGCGCCTCTGCACGCATCTGAGTAAATTCGGCTCCCTCGTAGGCGATGGCTGCCGAATCGGTGCCAACGCCGTGCTATCGCCGGGCACGCTGCTCAAGCCCAGCACCATCGTAGGGCGCCTGCAACTCGTAGAACAAGACTCCGCCGTAAGCCATGCTGCATCTTAACAAAGTACACCACATCGCCGTCATCTGCTCCGACTATCAGAAGAGCCTCTACTTCTACACCCGTATACTCGGCCTGCGCGTGCTCGCCGAGCATTATCGCGTCGGGCGACAGTCGTATAAGGCCGATCTTGCCCTGGACGAAGAGTATGTGATAGAGCTTTTCTCGTTTCCTTCTCCACCGCCGCGGCCCACGCATCCCGAAGCAGCAGGTCTGCGCCATCTGGCTTTCGGGGTGAGCAGCATAGCCGAGGCCGCACGGGAGCTCGAGGCCCTCGGCATTTCACATGAGGACATCAGGACAGACGAATACACCGGCAGACAGTTTTTCTTCTTTCAAGACCCCGACGGTCTTCCCATCGAGCTGTATGAAGAGAAAGAATAATTCTATGTTCGTGTAGTTTTTCATACCGTCCCTGCGTCAAATGAGCAGAAACTTTCATCCGACTGGCACGACAATGACAAAAAATTTTCCACTGCCTTCTATGGCGGCATCTTCGGCGGCATCCTCGGAGCCGTCACAAGCCTGAGAGTCCATCTCAAGACACAGCGCCACTATCAGGACATCACCGACCCGATAGAGGAACTGACGGAATAGCCGCTGCCATTGCCCCACAACCTTTCGTGGACAGTCATCGGCCTTGCACCGATGCTGTCCACGTTTTTTCGTTTTACACGCCGCTTTGGGGTGTCTGCCCCAAAACTTTGGTGTGAAATTCCGGTCAGAATACACCTCCGAAGAGGGCATAGGCGCCCTACTCGGGCAGCAGCACCACGGTGACGCTGCGGGCAGCCTGGGCACCCATGACGAGCACCTGAGCGATGTCGGCCGTCTTCGAAGGGCCACTGATGAAGGTGCCGTAGCCATCGTAGGTGCCGTCGAAGTCTATGCGCCGGTAAGCCTCGTGCATATTATTGACTATCTGCGACTTGGGCAGCAGTATGACGAGGTTCTCGGAGATAAAGCACACGGCCTTCTCTTTCATCGTCTGCGGAATCCAGATGCAGCCATTCTCAGCCACACCGAACTGACCACGGATGATGCCCACGTCGGTGCCGTTGAGGGCCTGTGCTGACTCTGCGGTGTCGGGATTGCGGGTGGCGATGGTCACCTCGGGCAGGTTGGAGGCTATCTCCTTGGCATCAGGATAGATCTCGCGCACCAGCTCGTTGATGTCGCGGCCGGCCAGCTCCACGACCTTGCCGCCTACGCTCTGGCTCATGCTGACAAACTGTGCCAGCGGGTCGGCATAGGTGATGGCACGAATGTCACTCAGGTCGGGCATGTCGTACTTCTCGCGCACGTTGGCCCTGATTCTTTTCAGTATATCTTCTTTGTTAGACATTGCTTTCTTCGTTGTTATTTTGCATTATTCGTTATGACGTTTTTTTCGCTGTGACGCCATATCTTCTATTTCTTCTCAATGTCCTTGATGACGCTGTGGAACGGTTTCTTGGGGAATTTCATCATCTCGTGGCCCTCAGCCCAGGGATTCAGGCCACAGTTCATGATGAAAGACGGCACTATGTTGGCCAGGGGCGACACGGCAGTAGCCATCTTGTAGACGGCCGACGACCCGTAGAGTATACCCATGCCACGACAGATAAGTTTCTTCTCAGGGTTGGCGGTGCCGAAGGAGTCGAGTTTCTGGCGCCACTTATATATCTGGTCGCCCAGGTCAATCTTCACCGGGCAGACGGTCTGGCAGCTCAGGCAGAGCGTGCAGGCTGAGACATTGCCCGAGTGCTGCTTCACATCGCGCAGCATACCCAGGTTGATGCCTACAGGGCCGGGTATGAAGTAGCTGTAGGAGTAGCCGCCCGAACGGCGATAGACGGGGCAGGTGTTCATGCACGAGCCGCAGCGTATGCACTTCAGCACCTCCCAGTGGTCGGGATCGGCAATCCACTCCGAACGGCCGTTGTCCACGAGGATAATGTGCATCGGCTCAGCCGTGGGGCGGGCCTTGCGGAAGTGCGAGGTATAGGTGGTAGTGGGCTGGCCAGTGCCGGCACGGCAGAGCATGCGCTGGAATACGGCCAGACTCTCATAGTCGGGTATGACCTTCTCCAGCCCGATGGCTGCGATGTGCAGCTTGGGGCACGAGGTCGACATGTCGGCATTGCCTTCGTTGGTGCATACCACAATGTCGCCCGTGGCCGCAATGCCGAAGTTGGCGCCGGTCATGCCGGCATCGGCAGTGAGAAACTCGTTGCGCAGCGAGAGGCGCGCCATATATGTAAGATAGGTAGGATCGTGGTTGCCCTTCTCCGTGCCGAGCTTCTCCTCGAAGAGCTCGCCCACGTCGTCGTGGTTCAGGTGGATGGCAGGCATAACGATGTGCGAGGGTTTCTGCCCCTTCAGCTGGATGATGCGCTCGCCGAGGTCGGTCTCCACTATCTCAATGCCGCGCTCCTCGAGGTAAGGGTTCATCTCGCACTCTTCGGTGAGCATCGACTTCGACTTCACCATCTTTTTCACGCCGTGGTCTTTCAAGATTCCATATACAATCTCGTTGAACTCCTGTGCGTCCTTGGCCCAGTGTACGATGCAGCCGTTCTTCTCAGCATTAGCCGAGAACTGCTCCAGATACTCATCGAGGTGGGTGATGGTATGACGCTTGATGGCCGATGCCTTCTCGCGCAGCTGCTCCCACTCGTCGAGCCCCTGCGCCATGTTGTCGCGCTTCGAGCGCACACTCCAGAAGGTGTTGTCGTGCCATTTGGCATATTGCTGGTTCTTCAGGAACTCTTTTGCTGCTGTTCTATGCTGTTTCATAATCCGCTTGCTAATATTTCAACTACGTGTTTGAACTCAATCTTCAAGCCCTGCTTTTGGGCCACACCGGCCATGTGCATCAGACACGAGCAGTCGGGCCCCGTGACGTACCGGGCGCCCGTCTGTATGTGGCGCTCTACCTTGTCGCGCCCCATTTGAGCCGACACTGCGGTCTCCTCGATGGCAAACATGCCACCGAAACCGCAACACTCGTCAGGACGCTCGGGCTCTACCACCTCGATGCCGTCGACCAGGCTGAGCAGGTCTTTAATCTTATTGAACGGAGCCACATGCATCTCAGAAGGCGAGGAGAGCCCCAGCTCGCGCACACCGTGGCACGAGTTGTGGAGGCTCACCTTGTGGGGGAAGCGGCCTAAAGGCTGGCTGACCTTGACAACATCGTGGAGGAACTCGACGACGTCCATAATCTTTCCGGCCGTGAGGCACTCGTGACGCCCCTTGAGCAGGCGCGGATAGTTGAGCTTCACAAAGGCCGTGCAGCTCACCGACGGTGCCACCACATAGTCGAACTGCGCAAACTTGTCTTCAAATTTCTCTGCCAGAGGCACCGCCTGCGACTCAAAGCCAGCGTTGGCCATGGGCTGGCCGCAGCAGGTCTGCCCCATCGGATATGTCACGTCGAGCCCCAGATGCTTGAGCAGCTTATAGGTAGCCACGCCCACTTCAGGAAAGACGGCGTCTACATAGCATGGAATAAAAAGTCCTATCTTCATACGATTGACGATTTGACAATTAGAAGGTTAGTATTTGTCTTGTAACGATTTTAGCGCAAAAGTAATAAAAATTCTTATATTTCCGCAAGAAATACACGTTATTCCTTACATTTTTATGATTTATTTAGATTAAAAGCATCGAGTTCTCAAAAATATTCCGTACTTTTGCAGTTACTTTTTTACTGACAACCCTAAAAACATCTACCCAATTATGACTGTAATCATCGCAATCATTCCCATCGTGCTGCTCTTCGTACTGATGCTCGGTCTGAAGATGCCGGGCCACAAGAGTGCGCTCATCTCACTTATCGTAACTGCCCTGCTGGCCCTCTTCGCCACCCCTGCGCTCCACATGATTCCCGACAACCTGAGCGATACACCGGTATACGGCATCGTGGGATGGGCTTTCGTCGAGGGGGTGCTGAAGGCTGTCTTCCCCATCCTTATTATTATATTGATGGCTATCTACAGCTACAATATACTGGTGGAGTCGAAACAGATAGAGGTCATCAAGCAGCAGTTCACGTCGTTCACCGACGACCGTGGGGTGCTGGTGCTGATGCTCGTGTGGGGTTTCGGCGGACTGCTTGAAGGCATGGCCGGCTTTGGCACGGCTGTGGCCATCCCCGCCGCCATCCTCATCGGACTGGGCTTCAAGCCTATGTTCTCAGCCCTGGTGGCACTGATAGGCAACACGGTAGCCACGGGCTTCGGCGCCGTGGGCGTGCCGGTGACAACGCTGTGCAACGAGGTGGCCCCCGGCGGTGCGGCCTCGCCCGAGGTGATTCGCGAGATTTCGGCCTTCGCCGTGCTGCAGCTGTCGCCGCTGTTTGTCCTGCTGCCGTTCATCATCCTCTGGCTGACCGACAAGAAGGCATGGAAGAAGAACATCACGCTGGCACTGTGGACGGGCCTCATCTCTGTGGCAGTGCAGTATCTGTGCGCCCGCTACTTGGGTGCTGAGACGCCCGCCATCCTCGGCAGCGTGGCAGCCATCGTGGCCATCATCATTTACACCAAGCTCTTTGTGCCGCGCAAGGCGAAGATGGAGAACGCCAAGAGCTACACAATGGCTGAGACCTTCCGCGCCTGGAGCGTCTACCTCTTTATATTGGTGTTCATTCTCGTCTCGGGTGCCTTATGCCCGCCAGTGAATCAGTTTCTGAAGAGCCACTTGGTGACGGCAGTACCGCTGCCCGTCATCGGCACCACATTTAAGTTCGGCTGGATTAGCAACGCCGGACTGATGCTCTTCCTTGGTGCCACCATTGGCGGACTGATACAGGGCCTGTCGCTGAAGCGACTCATGGTGGTGCTGGCCCGCACGGTGGTCAACCTGCGCAACACCGTCATCACCATCATCTCGCTCATCGCCCTCGCGTCAATCATGAACTATTCGGGCATGATTGCTGCCATCGCATCGGGGCTGGTGGCCATCACGGGGTCGTTCTATCCGTTCTTTGCCCCGCTCATCGGTGCCATCGGCACATTCGTGACGGGCAGCGATACATCGTCGAACATCCTCTTTGCCAAGCTGCAGGCCAACGTGGCCGGCCAACTGGGCTATGCCCCCGGCAGCGAAACCAACTGGCTGGTGGCTGCCAACACGACGGGCGCCACGGGCGGCAAGATGATCTCGCCGCAGTCTATTGCCATTGCCACGGCGGCCTGCGACATGCAGGGTAAGGACGGCGAGATACTGCGCTCTGCCCTACCCTATGCCCTCATCTATATCGTCATCGGCGGACTGATGGTCTTCTTCGCCGTGTAGCACACCTGCCGACAGCGCCGTCAGAGGCGCGACTTTATCTCAAGATACTTATTGATGACACCCACGGAGAGATGGCGGGGCGACGTGAGCAGCGACTGTATGCCATACTGCCGCAACGTGCGCACCACCAGGTGCTGCTCGTGGAGAAAGCCCTCAGTCACGACATGCTGATAGTAGTCTTCCGTGGTGCGGGGCTTCGTGGAAAGTTTCTGCCGCAGTTCATCGTCTTCGAAGAATACCACGAGCAGCCGATGGCGCTGGCCTATCTGGCGCAGGTAGCCCAGTTGGCGGCGCAGGGCCGTCATCGACGGGAACGACGTGAAGAGCACGAGCAACGAACGGTGACTGACGTGGCGCGTGATGCCCGTCAGGAGCGCGGAGAAGTCAGATTCACGGAAGTCGGTCTGCTCAGCGTAGAGCATTTCCTGCATCGTGTGCATACTCCCGCCCTGCCGCGAGGCTGGCAAGAAGGTGTCAAAGTGGTCGCTGAAGGTGATGAGTCCGGCACGGTCCTGCTTGTTGACAGCCACAAACGAGAGCACAAGCGAGGCATTGATGGCATAGTCGAGCAATGTCATAGACTGCTGCGGCTCGGCTGTGGCCGATGCTGCAGCACGCGCTGCGCCGTCGGTTGTAAAGGACTGCTGCATCATACGCCCCTTGTCGATGATACTATAGACCTGCTGCGAGCGTTCCTCCTGGTAGACGTTGACCATGAGCTCATGCCTGCGGGCGGTGGCTCGCCAGTTGATGACGCGGTAGTCATCGCCCTGAACGTAGTTTTTTATCTGCTCAAAGTCGGTGTTATGCCCTATGCGACGTATGCGCTTGATGCCCATCTCAGTGAGCTGACTGCTCATGGCCAGCAGCTCATACTGCCGCAACATGAGATAAGAAGGATAGACTTTCACGTCGCGCGGCATGCCGCAGGTGAAGCGGCGCTCCACGAGACCCAGACTGGTAGCAGTGAACACGCGGATGAAGCCGAAGCCATAGACGCCCCGCTTCGTCGGCGTCAGCGCATAGCGCACATAGGCGTCAGCCTGCTTTCCGAGCCGTACAGCAAAGCTGACGTCGCGCCGCTGGAAGACAAAAGGAATCTCATCGACCACCTGCAGGCTGACTGCAAAAGGATAGGTACTCTCCAAATGGATGCGCACGGGGTTCTCGTCGCCATTGGAGAAGCGGTCGCTCATCAGCCGCTCGGCCACGATGCCTCTGCGACTCCAAAGCAAGGCCGTATCAGCACAGGCAGCAAGAAGAAGCATGACAAACATCAGCCTACCGATGGTGTAGAGCGCGGGTACCGCCGCCCCTGCGGCAATCACCAAGATTGTCGCCACCATCAGCAGGTAGAATCGTCGCCTCAGATAAAGCATAACAATTGATTTAACGAACAACGTGACATGCTCATCGAATGACTATTTAGGCACCTCGACCTTTTCCATCAGACGCTGCACGGCCTTCAAGGGCGTGACGCCCTCCATCTCCGCCTCGGCAGTGAGGATGAGACGATGCTGCAGCACACTGGGAGCCACACGACGGACATCATCGGGGGCTACAAAATCGCGCCCCTGCAACAGGGCGAAGGCCTTCGATGCCTGCAGCAGGGCCACCGACGCACGCGGCGAGGCTCCGAGGAACACCGCCTTCGACTGGCGCGTTTGCTGCACGACGGCAGCGATGTAGCGCATCATGGCCTCATCGACGAAGACGTCGTCCAGCCGCTGGCGCAGCTCCGTCAGCTCATTCTTCGTCAGAATAGGACTGATGCCGTCGAGCGACGTGAGGCGCTGGTTCTGATGATGGCGCCGCAAGATTTCCACTTCCTCGTCGAGCGAAGGATAGCCCACAGTAATCTTCATCATGAAGCGGTCGGTCTGGGCCTCGGGCAACTTGTAGGTGCCCTCCTGTTCCACGGGGTTCTGCGTGGCCAGGATGGTGTAGAAGTCGCCCATCTGGTGAGTCATGCCGTCGACGGTCACCTGCCGTTCCTCCATCACCTCGAAGAGGGCGGCCTGCGTCTTGGCCGGAGCGCGGTTAATCTCGTCGACAAGCACGATGTCAGCAAAGACCGGACCGCGATGGAAGTCGAAGTCCTGTGTCTTCATATTAAACACGTTCGTGCCCAGCACGTCACTTGGCATGAGGTCGGGCGTGAACTGCACACGACTGTAGCGCGCGTCGATGAGCTTTGCCAGCAGGCGGGCCAGCAGCGTCTTTGCCACGCCGGGCACGCCCTCAATGAGCACATGACCGTTGGCAATAACAGCTGTGAGCAGCAGGTCGACGGTGTCGCGCTGCCCCACCACCACCTGGGCTATCTGCTCCCTGAGCTGTTCTATCTTCTCAGCAAACTGAGTCAAATCGGTTCTCTGATCCATATCTGTATATTTTTATTTTCACAAACTCAACTTTCGGGAGATGCTTCAAGTTTTAGTTTTCAAAGCCTTGCCAAGCTCCCCAACGCTGCGTCTTATATCTTTTATTCTTCTATTTTCTCCACTATCTCATTCAGATTATCAATGTGCACCTTCATTTCCTCTGGCAGGACGACACGGCGCCCGGTGGTGGCCTCGCGGGCATTGGCTATGCGCAGGCGCACCTCGTCGGCGGTGAGGCCCGTGAGGCGGGCCAGCAGTGCCCAGCGGTCGGGCGGCAGACGGTCCTCGAGGATGTCGATACCCGTGAGTCGCCGCACCTCCTCAGCGGTGTAGCTCAGTTTCCGTTCCACCAGCCCGCGGTGGTCGCCCTGCTGGAAGAAGAGCGTGCCTACATGTTCCACAAACTCCAGATTGCCGTTGCGGGGCGGTCGGACGACAGGGATGACGCGCTGCCTACGCCGTGCCGTGAACAGCATGAACAACAGGACTGTGAGCATAGCAAGATAGAGCGCCCAGCGCAGCGGCGGCCGCTGCAAGAATACATAGAAAGGCGACTGCTCCGTCTGTGCCGTGGAGCGCACATAGGCTTCTGTGCGCACAACAGGCATCTGACCCAGGCGATTCATGAGCCGGCGGATAATCGTTTCCGACGACTCATGGAGTATGCCATAGTTGGTGAATAGCAAGGGGGCCGTCATCATGATAATCTCACCCTTACCCATGGGGAAGGCCATGGCATAGTATCCACCAGAATAGACAAAAGTTGAACTGTCAGTCACCACCTCATACGCAGTCTCGCCGGTTGCAGCCTCACATCTCTGCAGCAGTGGCACATAGCAGGCTTCCTTTTGGGGCTCGATGGTGCCCCCAAGCATTTCGTCGACTATCGGCAGGCGCAGCGAATCGGCCCTTGGCGAACCGTCGGACAGAGGTTCCACCCAGCAGAGCGTGTCGTACCGAAGGGCATTGTGCGTGAGAAAATATGGGTTGAAATAATTTTTATAACGTGGATACACGTGGAGTGTGTCGGCCAGCAAGCCGCTCAGCTCAGAGGTGAGCAGCAGCACATGGCCCTGCTCGGCCAGCTGAATGGCCAGACGGACATCAGCCTCAGAAAGCCCCTCCTCCGTGAGCACGACGAGGGCATGAGGCGAAGCCATGAAGAGGCTGTCGCGCTTCAGCTGCAGCAGCGTCAGTCGACTGACGGTGTAGCCCCCGGGCATGGAGGCGGCCATGACGCTGTCAAGCAGCTGACAGCCGAAGGGCTGCTCGTCGCTGTGGGCGAACGTGGGCTTCCACACGTAGTGGCGCGGCATGCGCATCTGAATGACGAAGAAGAAGGCCAGCAGTGCCAGGATGCCGACAATGAATTTCCTGTTCATAAGGCGGCACCTCCTTCTTCTTTCTGCTGCACGACGAGCGTCTGCAGCCGCTGCATCTCGTGGAAGAGCTGCTCATCGGCCCCGAAATTGCCATAGCGCACACGGACGAAATGGCGCGTCAGGGCCGCGAAGGGCTCGCTGCCGACCTCGACGACGTATTGCGCCGGAGTCTTCGACGGCTGCCAGTCGATGCGACTGCCATCGCTCAGCTGCTTCAGCGTGTGCAGATAGACCAGGCGCACGGCCTGCCGCCAGTTGCCCTCGGCCACCATCTGCGCCGTGTCGGCTGCGAAGTCGATGCCGTAGATAGTGTCTTCCTCCAATTCATAGTTAAGCGCCCCAGTCTCTCCCATGCCCCCGATGACGGCATGGCGTCGGCGTATCACCAGCCAGACAACGACCAAAAGGAACAACACGCCCAAGCAGACAAGAACGAACTCGGTGGCCTTGCTGTCGACTATCATGCCGAGCTGTTCGCGGAACCAGTCGCTGATGCAGCCTGAAAGCCATTCCAGCAGATTCTGGCTGCCGCCCGCGAGTTCGCGGTCGTAGTCGTAGCGGGGGTCATTGCGCCAGGCATTGATTAGCGCAGTGTCGAGTTGAAGAGTGTCGGTGGGCAAGGTTATTTTCGTTTTTTTAGGGCGAGATGGCAATAACGCGTCATTACGTCATCACATTATTACCTTAAATTTTGTTATCACATTACTTCATATATCAGAAAGCATCGAGCTCGTCGAACTTCTCAATCTTCTGCGAGACGCCCACACCGTCTACTTTGTCGGCGGCATGGCCATACTGCACGGTCAGGGCCACCAGCATCAGCACCGACGACATCAGATAGCCCAACACCATCCATACACACAGCAGATACTGCAGGAACGAGAAACCTGCCGTCCCCATAAACCCCGTGGTATCGCCCTCAAGCATGAACAGCGCCTTGGCTAACACCATGATATACCAAGGCATGAAGGTGATGGTCTGCAGCGCACTGCCCAGCAGGCTCATGACAAACGAGACGGCAAAGATGCCGCCCCAGGTGGCGAACCCCAGATGGAACGCTTTCGTGATAGCCTGCACCACGATGAGGTCGTCTTCAAGCATATAGATGGGTACCAGCAGCGACAGCGGCAGGGCAACGGCTATAAAGACTATATAGAACACCATCAGACCCACCGCACCCAAGGCGGGATGGAGGGAGCCTGCTGCAAAGATGAGCAGCATGGCCAGCAGAACGACCAGCACGCCAAACACAACAGCAGCCACCATCAGACGGGCAGAACGCTTCAGGCAGTACATCAGCTCGGGACGCAGTTCTGTCCACGCAAGCTGCAGCAACCGCTGCTCACGTGACTGATAGAGGCGCACCATGCTGAAGACGAGCGACACCAGCAGCATGCCAGCCACGACACTGAGCACCACGGCGCCGAGGCTCATGCCCCCGAAGCGCGCCAGCATTGCCGAGTCGTAGACACCAATGTCATCGACGTCTTCTATATTACCCAAGAGCGACATATACCCCGTGAAGAAGTTGTCGTAGAAGAATGCCAGCACGATGCTCAGAGGCAGCATGAGGTAGACGAAATACTTCAGCAGCGGGCGCCATGACTCGCGGATGAAGGCGAACGTGTCGGATATTTTATCACCGAACGTCCGCGTGCGATAGAGTTCAATCTTTGGTCTGAGGAAATCCACAATCATTTTTTTTATTTTAGTTTAACTTTTGAGTTTTTCTGTATTTCTTCGCCGAGGCAGCAACACATAATAATAAATGACAAAGCAGAGCGAGCAGCCGATGATGAAGAGACGCAACGCATCGGGCCACTCAGTGTGGCGCGTCATGAAACTCTCGATAAATCCCGCCACGCAGAAGATGGGCACTGTGCCCACGGCAATCTTCAGTCCGCGACGCGCGCCAAGCCGGAACGACTGCATGCGCGAATAAGTGCCGGGGAAGAGCCAGCCATTGCCCATGCTGAGCCCCGCCGCACCAGCCACGATGATGGCCGATATCTCAAGCGTGCCGTGCAGCCATACGGCCAGCATCGACTCGCCTAAAACGCCCTGCTGGAGGAAGAACGTCTGGAAGGAGCCCAGCATGATGCCGTTCTGCAGCAGGTAGAAGCCTGTGCCAAGCGACGTCAGCAGCCCCATGGCGAAGATGATGAACGCCACGTAGATGTTGTTCATCGTGATGGCAAAGAACATCTGGCTCTCTGGTCCGTTTCCATAGACGCCCATGGGCTTGCCGCGCTCAATGTTCTCCAGCGTCATATCAACATAGCCGTTGCCCATGATGAGGCGGCAGAAGTCGGGGTCGAGCCACTGCGACACGACGCCGATGGCGACACTGCCCACGAAGATGAGCAGCGACCACAGCAGCAGCCGTCGCCCCTCCCACATCGTCTGCGGCACCTCCTGGGTCCAGAAGGTGAGCAGCCGCGACCAGCGCTCGCGCCGGTTGGGATAGACGGCCTGATGGAAAGCAGAGGCAAGATTGTTCAGATAGAGCGTGATGCGCGACCGCGGAAAGTGGGTCTGCGCGAAGCTCAGGTCGCTGGTCACGTCGATATAGGCATCGGCAACATCGGCCGGGGAGACCGTCTGCGAGGCCTCCACCACCGCCTCATAGCCGCGCCACTTGTCGATGTTCTGCCGTATGAATGTCACTTCCTTCAACGCTGTCAGTTGAACGATGCAAAGGTAAACATTTATTTTTATTCCTGCAACGAAACAAGGAAAAAAACATACGCTTTCGTGGAAATTCCATTGAACGATGAGAATAAATTTTGGCCGGAATCCACTCAATTCTGGCCAGAATTCGCTCAATTTTGGCCGGAATTCTTTCCTACAAGTATGCTTTCAGACTGCCACTGCCCTACATCGTACTGCTAAATCAGGGACGCTGCAGAAACGTTATCGGATGTAAAAGTAATGAAAAGAAAATAAAATGACAGACTGCAGGAACGGCAAACCAAATATAATGTTATAAATTTGCATACCAATAAAAAAAAGAAGATGCCTGGAATAATGACCGGACAATACGTCCACATAGAGCAACCCGTGGCCAGCGTTGGCGACCGCATGGTAGCGCAGATAGTAGACTGGCTGGTGCTCCTCAGCTACTCGGCGTTCTACTTTTCTGTCATCGCCACATTTTTATATGACAACTTCATGGCCCTAATGGTCGTCTTGCTGCTGCCCATCTTGCTCTACACGCCTGTCTGCGAGATGTTCTTCCACGGGCGGACACTGGGCAAGATGTTTCAGAAAATCCGCGTGGTGATGGCCGACGGCTCGCAACCCTCGCTGGGCAGCTACCTGCTGCGCTGGCTGCTGTGGATTGCTGACGGCCCCACACTGAGCTTTCTGGGACTGCTCGTCATGGTGGTAAACAAGAACAACCAGCGGCTGGGCGACATGGCTGCCGGCACCGTGGTCATCAAGCAACAGGACTACCGGCTGGTGAGGGTGAGCCTCGACGACTACGACTACCTGAGCCACGACTACACGCCGCGCTATGCTGCCGCTGCCGACCTCTCGATGGAGCAGATAGAACTGATAAGACGCACGCTCGGCCAGGCCGACGCCGACGCTGCCACACGTACCGCCCTGCTGGCCGACAAGGTGAGCCAGCGGCTGGGCCTCACGCCGCGTGAGTCGTCGCCTGCCCTCTTCCTGCAGCGCATCGTGAGTGACTACCAGTATTATGCACTGGAAGAACTGCCCGGATGAAATTGTCCGACGCATTTTTTTTTGCAGAAAACATCCTTTTGTCAGAAAAAAACAGTATCTTTGCTGCACTAATACAATTAAGAGAAGGAGAACATGAAAGGCAAGAAATACAGGCGGACAGCCATGCTGGCGCTGATGGCCATCCTCATCATGCAGGTATTCTGGATGGTCAACACGCTGATACTCTATCAAGAACAGGGCACTATTCCGCCGCAGGAGCTGCTGCTGACGTTCTTCGACGACAACTGGCTGCTCATTCTGTCGACCATTCTCACTAACGTGGCCGTGGTCATCGGCATCACCGAACACCTGCGCCACATGGAGCAGAACGAGCAGATGAACCAGATACGCAGCGACTTCACTTCGGCCATGATACACGACATGAAGTCGCCCCTCTCGTCAATCATCATGGGCGTAAGGGCTCTGCAAAGCGGCAAGCTCGACGCCAAGCCCGAGATAAAGGCACGCTACTTCCGCATCGTGGAGGAAGAGGCAGGCCACCTGCTGGCACTCACCAACCGCATGCTCACCATCGCCAAGCTGGAGGACGAACGGCTGATGCTGGCCAAGACATCGGTGGAGCTGGAGCCTATGCTGCAAGACATCTTCGAAAAGTATGGCGCCAAGGTGCAAAAACCCATGCACACCGAGCTGCATCTGCAAGTGACCCGTGTGTGGGCCGATGCCGAATATCTGAAAGAGACACTCATCAACCTGACTGACAACGCCGTGAAATACTCGCGGGACGACATACGCATCAGCGTGACATCGCGCCAGGAGGGCCACTTTGTGGTGGTCAGCGTGCGCGATGAAGGCATCGGCATTGCACGCGAAGAGCTGCCCACCATCTTCAACAAGTTTGAGCGGGCCGCCATCTTCAAGAACAAGACTACCCCCCACGTGGCAGGCTTCGGCCTGGGCCTGAACTATGTATATCATGTGATGCAGACGCACGGCGGAAGTGTGAAAGCCTCAAGCCAGAAGGGACGGTACACGCAGATTGACCTCTACTTCCCAAACGACCAAACGACCAATCCCCTAAACGACCAAACGACCAATCCCCCAAACGACCAAACGACCAATCCCCCAAACGACCAAACGACCAATCCCCCAAACGACCAAACGACCAATTCCCCAAACGACCAAACGACCAATTCCCCAAACGACCAAACGACCAATCCCCCAAACGACCAAACGACCAATCCCCCAAACGACCAACTGACATGATCAAATTGTTAATCGTAGAAGACGACCAGTCGCTATGCTATATTGAGAAGACCAGCCTCGAGGAAATCATCGGCGGCTACGAGGTGCTGACGGCACAAAACGGCGAGGAGGGACTGCTGAAATGGCAGCAGGAACACCCCGACGTCATCGTGGCCGACATTGACATGCCGGTGATGGACGGCTTCGAGATGGTGGAGCATATACGCGAGACCGACAAGGACACCATTGTCATCTTTGCTTCGGCACTGACTTCGCCGGGCGACGTGAAGGCGGGCTTCCGCCTGGGCATCAACAATTACGTGAAGAAGCCCTTTGAGCCGGAAGAACTCGACGCCCACATTCAGGCTCTCCTCAAGATGAAGGACGGCAAGCGCCACCACAAGGAGAAGAGCCTGCGGCAGATAGGCTGTTTCACGCTCGACGTGGACCACAGCACGCTGACCAACAGACAGACCAGACAGGTGCAGACACTCACCGTGCGCGAGGCGCAGATACTGAACATTTTGGCTGAAAACAAAAACGAGATTGTGCGACGCGAGGCTTTCTTGCGCCTCTGCTGGAGCACCGATGGCAATGACTACTTCGCCTCGCGCTCGCTCGACGTCTTCGTCAACAAGCTGCGCAAACTTCTGGCTTGCGACCCTTCACTGAAAATAAAGACCGTCAGGGGGATTGGTCTGCAACTGCAGACCGACTTAGCGTAGCAAGCGCCACAGCGCATAAAGCGAGAGGGGCAGCACCACCAGTGCCACCAGCGCCAGCCACGCGGCAGGCGCATAGCCCAGAAGCATCCACAGCAGATAGTCGGCCACCACGCCACCCGCCACGGCAGGCCAAATGCTGCGTGTGCGGAGATAGAGCCACCCCTGGAACATGCCGAGCAGCGTGGCAAACAGAAAGACAGAGATGCCGTAAGGCCAGTCTTGCAGCTGCACCCATGCCGTGAGCAGCGACACCAGCAGCAGCGCCAGCCACTGGCGGCGCATGCTGACAGCCAGCTGGCGCAACACGGCGCCAAGCAGCACCAACTGCCCCACGCAATACATGACAACCAGGATGGCAAGCGTCATGAAGGGATGCGACTGGTAGAGCTGCATCGTAGCCAAATAGGTCTCGGTGGGAGGCTCAAGCCCGTTGCGCACCACAAAGCTGAGCACCTCGCCTGACAGGCTGACCAGCGAGCTGAGCAGCAGACAGGCCCACAGCCGAGAGCCGCGCAGATTGCCCAGAGAGAATGAAGCCCAACGGTTGTGTATGAAGAGCCAGCCCAGTCCTACAGCCCACAGCACATACCACAACAGCATGTTGTAGACCAGTGCGTCGCCTTTGGTGATGCCCAGATGGCCAAACCACGGCGAATTGGTCACCAGACCATAAAAGAACACCCCGCCCAGAATCATCGCAAGCGAGACTCCGGCCAGCAATAATAAATATAAAAAGGCTTTCTTCATATGGTCTTCAATAGGAACTGGCTGCAAAATTACAAAAAAAACGGCAAACAGCAATCATTGCATGAGTAATTTTTAGTTTAACTGCCGTCTGCCGTTTTTCTGGTTTTCACTTATTTCACTTCACAAGCATTTTGCGTCCGCCGACAATGTAGAGTCCTTTTTTCATCACAGACTTGTCGCTCAGAGCGCGTCCCATAAGGTCATAAGTTTTCACGTCGCTGGCTTCCTTCACGCTCGTGCGGTCAGCTATGCCCGTCGTTGCACCAGGAGTGGTGAACTCCTTGATGGCCAGCGGCCCCCACTCGCCATTGACATTCTGCCCCATGGCAACGGCATAATAGCGGGTGCCGGGGTCCACATTCCAGCGGTCGCTGTCTACGCCATAACGATTCCACCACGAAGAGGGGTTGTCGCCCTGCAGATAGTCTGTCACTCCTTGCTCGCCCCACTCGTCAGTCTCGTAGGTGGCAGCCTCGATGATCATGTCGTGGAACACCGATACCTGGTCGTTGGGAGTGAAGGTGACCCACTGGTAGTAAGCGGTCTGCTCCACACCGTTTTCGTCTGTGTAGTTCTCGCTGCCGAAGTCGCCAATGGTGATGGTAATTTCGGCCTGGCCCTCGCCGCCAAGTTTCTGGGTCATGACGCTGATGGTGATGAGCTCGCCATAGTTACCCTCAGCATCCCAGCTCTGTACCAAGATGTCGTAGGCCGTGCCGGGCGACTGGTTTGTCCAGGTATTGCTGGCAGTGCCGCCGCTCTGGAATCCCCATGCTTTCACCATGTCACCCATGCAGGTGAAACCCATCCATGCGCCAAACATGTTGAACTGCGTCTCGGCTGTTCCCGCCTCGAAGAGACAGGCAGCATAGCCCTCCACCTCGTCATTGGGCGTGAAGGTGACGGTAATCGTGCTGGTGGTCACCTCATCGATGGTCCACTCTACATTCTGAGCCGCCTTTGCCGGCAGCAGACTCATGCTGAGCACCACTGCCAGCATCGTTGAAAAAAGTTTATTCAAATTCATTGTATAATCCTTTCTCTTTAAAATAAGCAACCATTACTTCACGACTTTTTTCCCACCTACGATGTAGAAGCCCTTCTGCATCGTCAGTTTGTCGTCTACCATGCGTCCCATCAGGTCGTAGGTTCTTGCATTATCACATCCGTTCACCATTGTATTATCCTCGATTCCCTGCGCGCCGAGGTCTTTGTAGGCAAAGCGTATGTAGGGCATCAGGCCCAGTGCGTAGATTTCGTCTTCCACAGGCGTGGCCGAGTTGTTGGAGCGATAGTAGACGCAGCGCATATACTCAGGTTGTCCGGGAGTGTATCCCTTGACGCGCCACTCTGGGTTGAGAGAGTCGTCGGTCAGATAGCTGCCGTCATACTCGCGGATGAACCTGAAGTTCAGGTTGCCGCCCTTGTATTCATAAGGCGTGTCGAAGCGAATGGTGAGCAGCGTGTTGGGTCCGTCGGCGTCGAGTGTGATGTGGCCGGAATAAAGCTGCGTGAAGCCGCCTTGCTCAAAGGAACCCAGCTCCTCGTCGAACTCATTCATCAGATTAGTGCGGTCTGTGGCTTTCACGGCAATGCTCACAGGGAAGGAATAGTTCAGTGCGGCATTACCGTTGTACATCAGTCGGATGCCGGTGAGCAGGATATTCTTCTTCTGCATCTCACTCTCGGTACGTATGATCTGGCACTGGCTGTAGCGCACGTTCAACTTGAACGGCACATTCCACGACGTGTTGTCAGGCTCCTCAGTGACAGTAAGCCACAGGTCGCCGTCGGCACTGGCCACCTCTACCTCTACAGGCTGCTGCCATTCGTTGTCAGCCGGATAGGTATCGCCATTGAGCACCACACGGGCCGTCAGTAGCAGCTTGCCCTCTACTTCAGGTATCCAGTCTACGCTGATGTCTTTTGAGTCGCCGGCAGCAATCTCTCCACCCGTTGTCTCGCTCAGCACCTCGCCGCTCATGGCATCGATAATCTGCACCGTATAGTCAGCCACAGGAGCCGAGCCTTCGTTGGTCACTTCAACGACTGCCGTCTGCCGAATGGTGACGTTGGCCGTGGGACTGACGCGCAGATGCGTGACACTCAGGTCGCGACTGCTGTATTCACGCACCGAAATGTCGCTCAGATAGATAATGCCGCGATCGGCGTCGCTCACTGCCTTGAAGGCCAGATAGCCAGTGCCGGCAGCTGGCGTGAAGTTGTCTTTGCCATAGAGATAATTGGCGCTGGCAGTATGGAACTCGCCCAGGTCTTTCACCAGCGTCGTCAGACCGTCGGCTGTGGGATTCTGGCCATAATAGACATGCATCTTCTCCAATATGTCGTTCTGCTGCGCATCTACCCAGTTGCTGGTATAGTAGCGATAGCGCACCTGGTAGGACTTACCTTCCTCGAAGCTGAGGGCAGGCGACACCAGATAGTCGTCGGCCGCAGCCGGATTGCCATAGCCTTCGTAGATGGCACACTGCGAGAAGGGGTCGTAGTGCCACGTCATACCGTCGCCCATGTGGTTGTCGTAGTTGTTGTCGATGGTAATCCACCGCTGGAAGTCATCCTGCGTGTTCATCGCTGAGACGAACGGGATGGTGCATGCCGGACCGAAGGCCACTCTGTTGGTCAGTGTGCTGCTGCCGACGCCCTCATTGTTGATGGCTGTTATCTCGTAGCTGTAGCCGGCATACTCGGTCACCACGTCGGTGGTAGAGGTGCGACGCGAGCCGCGCACGATGACCTTGCCGTCGGGATGGCGCACCACGTCATAGGTAAGCGAGCTGGCATCATACCACCCGCCGTTGGCACCCGTCTGCGGAGCCTGCCAGCTGATGGTGGCCTGGTTGCCGTCGACATTCAGCTGCGGAGCGGTCACTTGTCCGGGCACATCACGTCCCACAAAGACATCCACATCTTTATATATACCGTCGCCAGCATCATTATAGGTAAGCAGCTTATAGGTGTGTATGCCAGAAGGCACATTGGTGTCTTCCCACGTCATAGCTTTGCCTGTCTCGGTGGTCTCAACGGTAGCCAGCAACTGTTCGTCGCGATAGATTCTGACGCCCGAGAGTTGCTGAAGTTCTTCGTTCATATAGGTCAGCTGCGGGTTGTTCCACGTCACGGTAGCCCGGTCCTGTCCCTCAGAGGCAGCCGTCACCTTCAGGTTGCGCACATAAGATGGAGCGTCTTCTGCAGCCGTCTGATAGGGAATGCTGAGGCCCACCAGTTCGGCATTGGCCGTGATTGGAGTGTTGGAACGCAGCGTACCCGTGACGGTGTTTACCTCGCACCAAGCCGAGTTGCCTGTAGCCAGCTGGGCATTCCAGTAGAGTCGGTGATTGGTCTTGTCGAACTCAGCGCTCTGCCAGTAGGGGCCTTGATAGTATACCTGGCCGTTGTGGGTGGAAGAGGGGTCGACACAGATGCCCAGCATGCCTTCGCTCACCACTTGTGTGTCGCAGCTGCCTTCAGCAGCATTGATAGACGACACGGGAATCTTCAGCAGCGTGGTACTCTTGCGGTCGAGCGATTCGGCGATGCCATAGAGCACGCCATGATCGGCAGCGATGGAGAACACCAGACGGTCAATCACGGCCACGCGAGGAATGCTGGCCCACGGCTCGGTGGGCGCCAGCTCAGGGTTCTCGGGGTCAATCATCAGCAGGTCGGTTTTCATGGTGTTCAGGTCGTAGGCAACGATGTAGACCTTCTTCGACACGGGGTCGTAGGTCATGTCGTTGAGCACGGTCATCGCATTTTGATAGTCGATGGCCTTGGTGTATTCGCCCGTCTCGTAGTCGAGCCATCCCAGCGACGAGGGAATCCAGTAGCCAGAGTAATAAAGCTCGTTGCGGCAGGTGAACACGCGGTCGCCCACCATGGTCGACGGGCTGTAGACAGGGCTCTCCCATTGCACCTGACCGTAGATTTTCACGGCCGAGTAGTCGTTAGGGTTCGCCGAGTTCATGTGCACCCAGGCATAGTTGCGAATGCGCAGGTCGTAGAGCACGTAGCCGTAGACATCGCATGCGCCGTCGGCACTGCTGAAGCGGGCATGGCGCCGTGGAGCCGGCGAGGCGGGAGCCTGCAGCGGAACTGCATTGGCAGAAGCATGACGCGGTGCGACAGCCAGGGGAGCTGTCCAGGGACGCACTTTCTGCAAGAAGGGCACATCGCCACGCACTTTACTTCCGTCGTTGGCGCTGCAGGTGAGCAGCGTGCCAAAGGTTAGAGCTATTGCAAAAAAGAATCTTTTCATTGTTGTCTTATCACTATTTTTTTATATTTAATTATTTTACACCGTTCACAAGGACTTTCTTGCCGCCTTCGACATAGATGCCTTTCTTCATAGAATGTACGCGACGGCCCTGCAGGTCATAGAGTCCCTGGCGCGTCATGCTCTCTTCATGCTGCATTGCAGCAATACCCGTGGCCACCATGCCGTCGAGTTCTATCTCCACCTCAGGCACCGTGCCGCCGAAGTGATCGGCGTTCAGCTGCCAGTAGCCGCCAAAGGCCTGAGCGTCGCGGTTGTCTGTCACCTGCACTAAGCCGCTGCCAGCCTCGTCGAGCAACATGTAAATGTTCCAATAGTAGGTGGCGCCCCATATGGCTTCGTAGCTTTGGGCCTTCACCGTACCTTTAAACTCATAGGCATTCTGCCATGTACTCTCGTCGTAGATGAAGCCTTGGTTACTGTTTCCATAGTCGAAGAGCTCGGTGCCGTCAAAATGGAGGGTGGTGACGTCGGCTGCAGGCATGACAAGATAAGGTGCGTAGTGCTCCAGCGTGTCCGTCGACTCGAAGACGAAGATAGCCTTGTCTTTGGTCTCATTCTCAGCCACGCCCGTCATGGCGTAAAGCTTGCAGCCCTCTCCGAAGGCAGCAATAAGCTCCTCTGAGCCAAGGTCGACGGGCAGCGAGATAATATTCAGTTGGCCAGCCTTCAAGTTGAGGTTGTCAATGGTTACGTTGGCCTGTGCTGCATGCGTGATGTTGAGTTCGGTCTGTGTGGCATCGAAGACGAATTCACGTATAGGAGCTTCGCCCGTCACCTCGAAGAAGTCAGCGGCAGCAGGATAGAAGTTGGCGCCCCATGAACCGCCGAAAAGACCGGTCATCGTACCTTTTTTGCCCTCGTAGTCGGCCAGGCTAAGGCCTGTGTTGAGGAAATCTTGGAACGACATGACATCGTTGCCCTGACAGATGGAGCCGTCGTAGATGGCCACGTCGCGCAGCGTGACGTAGTCCCAGTCATGGTCGGGCGAGAACTGGCAGGCATTCAGTTCGCTGACAGTTTTCTCGACAGGCACCAGCGGCGCCACCTCGCCAAGTGTCACGTCGAGCCGATTGCCGTCGTAGCCCATATTGCCATGATAAAGGTTGTTGGGGTCGTAGTTGATGCAGATAGTACCATTGACATACTGTCCGGGCTGTGCATTGCCCAGAGGTGTATTATTCATTTGGTTATACCAATAGATGAGAAGGCCGTCGGTACCATCCCACAGCACTACCTGGTTAGCGTCGCCAAAGACATACTGCACGGTATTGTCCTTGAGCTTCATCTCGACATTACCTGCATTTTGCTTCTTCAGCCAAGCCAGTGTGCCCTCTTCTACCTCGCCGCCAGGACCAGGCTCCGAACCGTCGGCCGTGAAACAGTCGGCCTCGATGGGCTGCAACAGGTTGTTGCCGCCTACAGTAACGCCGCCGTTGTTGGTGTCGCCCAGATAGAGGGCCTTGATTTTACCCTTGCCAGATCCAGCCGGACAAGCCATGACGCCCATAAAGTCAAACACGCTGAACGTGACACCATCGGTAGTGGTAAACGAATAGCCTGTATAGTTGCCCGTCAGTTCTACGTAGGCATAGAGGTTCTGTCCGTCAGCCTGCGTCAGCTCGCTGCCGCTCATGGCCCTGGCCTTCAGCGGAGCAACGCCGCCCAAGGCAAGCGTATTCTCGGTGAAGTATTGTATATCGTTGTATTCAGCCACATACTGCCCGGCGATGGTGCCTTCCACATAAGATCCAGCCTGAGCACCGGTCAGCGTCAGGCCATAGAAGCGCACGCCCGTCGTGCCATCCCACATGTAGGTGTATTCGCCACTCTTCCCGCCGGCCACAAACTGAACACTACCTGCAGGAAAGACAGCACTCACTTCGGTACCGTCGGCGAGTCCCTTCAGGGCCGACAAGATGTTGGCTGTCTCGCCCTCAAAGTAGCCCTCTTCCAGAGGAATGAGCGTCGTGCCGTTCTTCAGAGCCTTGACTACACCGTCAGCCGATGTTGCCGGCCGGGCGGGCAGACCGTCGTGCCAGTTGTCATTGATGGTAAACACGGTGCCGTCGGTTGCCGTAAACTGATTGGATACGACGTCATAGCTGCCCTCTATTTTCACACATGTGAAGTCATACTTTGCCACAGCCTCGGCACCAGTGCACTCAATATATTTCAACTCAGCCTTGTCGCCCTTCGTGATGTTCACTTCGCCGTTGATGGCAATGTCGGAGTAGTTCGTCTCCCACTGCACATTCCACGAGCCGTTGATGTAGGTACCAGGCTCTGCTCCGACCAGTGCCGACCAGTCGCAGCCGTTGCGATAGAACATGTATCCACGCTCGCCATCCCACAAGTAGTTCTCGTCGCTACTGCCGAAATAGAGCACCTGAAAGCGGTTAGTACCCATGTCGAGGGTAACAACACTGCCATTGGCATCGATGACCTCCTGAATGGTGGTCACGGTCTCAGCGTTCGCTCTCCCTGCAAACCCAGTGAGCAGAGCTATGAGCATGAACAAACCAGATTGTAGATTTTTTCTCATAACGCTAAAATTTTTTCGATTAGTAAATAATATTAATGTATTACAGTTTTCATGTTCTGCATTTAATTCCGTGCAAAGATAGCATTATCATTTCACACAATGAAACATTCTACGTTATCTTTACGTTAAGAATGTCATTTTTGTACAATAAACCCAAAAAAATTTCTAATTTTGCAACATCGAAACAACAATCAAACGGTTCATGGGAAGACAAAAGGGCTCCACTCCCCACGGCCGGCATCACTCTGACGGAGCCTGACAGGAAAAGTGTGTTATGAAGAAATCTACGCTTTTGGTTCTTTCCATGCTGTGTGCAGCGCCCGCAACCTGGGCACAGGGTCTTGCCACGGCCAAACAGAACAACGTGCCCCGAGTGACGCTGCGTCTTCTCGACAAAGCGAGTGCAGCCAGTAAGATTACCTCTGAATATGGCGAAGTAGTGCCTGTCATGGAGGAAGACTTCTCGCTGATGAGCGAAGGTAGCTATGGCGCTCCGGCCATGAACGCCAAGATAACCAACGACGACGCCGAGTATGTGTGGAACAACATGCTCAGCGACCTGACCCACCTGCCCGGATGGGGCCACATCAACGCCTTCCAGGCGGGCGGCACTGTCTGCCTGCTGGCCGACGCCAGCACGGGCGGTGCGCGCATCAACACGCCCCAGCTCGACATGAGCGGCAACGACGGCATCTGCTTCATACGCTTCCGTGCCCGCACCGACATGTATACACAGACCATGTCGATGGGTGTGCAGGCGGCCGAAACGAACAACTGGGGGCCCGACTGGGACATTCTGGGAGGCGGCTACGTGCCTACCGTCACCGACCAGTGGCAGACCTATGAGGCCATGTTCCAAGGCGGCGGGTCCACCACACTGTTTCTCGTTTTCGTCGAAGGCGCCGACCCGCAGCCAGTATACATCGACGACGTGGAGGTCTACCAGGTGAAGCAATACGTCAGCACCCCGAGCGTGCTGCCCCACTCCAACTACAAGGGTGAAGGCGAGACGGCCTCGTTTACGGCCAACTGGACTGCCGTTGACGGCGCCGAGGGCTATCTGCTCAACGTCTACACCCTCAACGATGACCGCCAACCGGTGTATCTGCTGAAAGACCAAGCCACGACGACCAACAGCTTCGACGTGAAAAACGCCGTGTCGGGCGAGACTTATTATTATAAGGTGCGTGCCACGAAGGGCACACACGTCTCGATAGAGTCGCAGGAGTGCATGGTGTTCGATCTGGCCACCCCCGTGATGCACGACGTCAGCGACATGGAGGAAGGCCGCTACTTTGCCGAGTGGGACGAGGTGCCGTCGGCCGAGGTGTACAACTATCTGGCCTACTACGACCGCAAGGCCGCTGCCGACGGCGAGTTTGTCATCTTCGACGACGACTTCTCGGGCGTGGTAAATGCCGAGGGCGAGAAGACGGGCTGGACGCTCGAGAACCCCAGCGGCATGAGCTACCCCGAACTCTATGTTGAGAATCTCTGCCAAGCCGGATGGCGGGGCACGAGCTACGCCCCTTACGACGGCTATATCTGCCTCGACGGATGGCAATACGTATGGAACAAGCAAGACGCCGGCTTCATCTCGCCCGAGCTCGACCTGTCGAAGAACAACGGGCGCATCGACATCCGGCTCGATCTCTACGGCGTCTACGACAACGACTTCGAGTCGCAGACCACCTGCGCCGTGGCCCTCTTCAACTGGGACGATGCAAAGGGCGACTACTCTCAGGCCGAGCTGGTCTACGTAGACGGAGTCAACGAGAGCTGGCAGACGTTCAACGTGCAGCTCACCAAGGGCAGCACGCGCAGCGTCATCGGTTTCTATGCCGTGCGTGGCGCCGACAACCTCTACATCGACAACCTGCGCATCACTCAGGTCTACCGTGCCGGCGAGAGCCTCATGGATCCCTTCTACTGCAAGCGCGCCTACTTTGGCAACGAGCTGGAGGTGCTGCTGCCCGCCAAGACCAACGGCCAGGAAATCTACCACAAGGTGAACGCTATGAAGACGCTGATGAACGGCCAGTACGTTGCCGAGAGCGAATACTCTGACCTGCGCCATGTGGGCACCGCCCAGGTGAGCGGCATCAGCTCAGTCGACAAGGGCCAGCAGCTGGTGAGCAATGAGGTCTATGACCTGCAGGGACGCCGCACCAGCTCAACGCTCAGCAAGGGTATCTACATCACAGGCGGCAGCAAGAAGGTCGTCAGATGAAGCAAAATGACGTGATAACATGATAACGAAATAACGAAAGAAGAAAATGATCATCCGCAAAACACTCCTGTCAGTGCTCACCGCGCTGACGATGCTCACCGCTGCAACCGCCCAGACCAGTCCCGCCAAGATGGAGCTGGAACCCAACCAGCGAATGCTGGCCTACAACACCACCGACGACTATGAAAGCGAAGGAGCCGGCTTCGACGTGACAGGTACTGTGATGCCCTGCATCTACATCTCCGACGCCATGACCGAGAAGTTCGTAGGCAGCCAGATCACGGCCATCCGCTTTGCTGTGACGAAGCCTGTGGGCAAAGCCACCGTATTCATACGCGAGGTGAATGCCGACGGCACCTTTGGCTCAGCAGACCTTGCCTCGCAGGAGATTGCCGAGACCGCCGAAGGCTGGAACCTGGTGACGCTCGACAAGCCGCTCACCATCGTACAGGGACAGCGCTACTTCGTGGGCTATAAGTTCCGCAACACCAACTCGCTCTTTGCCATCGGCGTGGTGAAGCCCTACGTGGAGAACAGCAGCTACTGCTACGGCCGCCTGTCGGCCAACGGCATCGGCCTCTACGTCATGCCCGAGTCAACCGGCACGCTCTGCATACAGGCTATCGTAGAAGGCGACTTCGCCACTACCGACGTGGTGGTGAGCGACCTGGTCTGCGACACCTACACTGAGCTGAAAGGACAACTGGCCTACACCTTCCGTGCCATCAACTACGGCAGCGAGCCGGCCGACATCGTCTACTCGGTAGCCATCGACGGCCAGGAGGTGACCACCGTCAGCGGACGCCCAGGGCTGGCTCCCTCGGCCAGCGAAGATATCAGCAGCCAGCTGACACTGCCCGCTGAGACAGAAGGCGGCACCCACCGGCTCACCGTCAGCACAAAGACGGTAGACGGCATGCCCTTCGACGGCTCTTCCTACAGTCAGGCCACCACCACCTTCGCCGTGCTCTCGCAGGTCTTCGACCGCCAGAAGCACATCGTAGAACACCTCACGTCGACCTCGTGCACCTATTGCCCATGGGGCGACGAGATGCTGACCATGCTCGAGGACTACAACACCGACGTAGCCCGCATCTCGGTGCATGCCACGCAGAACTTAAGCTACCCCGACCCCTTCGTCACCGATGTGGCCACCACCATCAACAATTACCTCGGCATGACGGGCTGGCCCAGCGCATCGTTCAACCGCTACCCAGGCTTCCTGGGCGGCGACGGGCTGACAAACACCATTGCCTACTACGAAGACGCCCGCGAGCAGACGGCCCAACAGATTGGAAACATGCTCAAGGTTATGAGCAGCGAACTGCCCACCGTGGTCGACATCAGTCTGCAAACCGAGCTTGACGGCCGCACGGCCAAGGTCAACGTGAGCGGCCGTCTGGCCAAGGGCTACGAGCAGATTGTCCCGTCGGCATCGCTCTTCGTCTGTGTCGTCGAGGACCATCTGGTGGCCCCGCAACTCAACACTGGCACTTGGGTCAACGACTACGAGCACAACAACGTGCTGCGCCGCTATGTGTCGAGCGTCTACGGCGACCCGCTGTATTCCAGCGACGGTGCCACCTACGAGAAGTCATACTCGTTTGCCCTCGATCCCGAATGGAATGCCGACAACCTGCGCATCGTGGCTTTCGTAGCTCCCAGAGCAGGCAGCATGACGATGGTCATCAACAATGGCGAGACCATTGCCTTAGGACAGAGCTACAACGACATTTCTTCTGCGCTGAAAGCTGACAACGACATGCAGAGCAACATCTACGACCTGCAGGGACGCCGCGTCAGCAACAGTTCTGCCCAAGCATCTCTTCTGAAACCGGGCCTCTACATCATCAATGGCAAAAAGGTGATGAAGACTTCGAAATGAGAAATGAGAAATGAAAAAAATAAGAAAACGCGCCTTCAAAATGAAAGGCGCGTTTTCTTTTTGATGCTTTTTTTACTTCAGGTTGCCCAGGATGTCGCGCGTCAGCTCCTTGGTGATGGTGCGCGTAGCAGCCGAGGTGGCATTCTTCACCATCTTCTCCTTGGCCGATGTGCGGCTCTTCGTCTTCTTGCCGCTCACCTTGTCGCTCACCCAGGCTCCTAAGATGGTGGCCAGCGTAGAGGTGACTGCCGTCATCACGGCCTTAACTACCTTCGACATGATACCCGGCTTCGCCTTCTCCTCCTTCTCCTTCGTCTTCTTGTCGGCCTTTTCCAGCTTGTCGGCTTCCTCCTGCAGAGCCAGCTCGGTGGCCTCCTTCGTCAGAATCTCGTAGGCACTCTCGCGGTCGACGGGCGTGTCGTACTTACCGTAGATACGGCTCTGCTTGATGATGTCGAGGCGCTGGCCCTCGGTGATGGCACCAATCTGCGAGAGCGGAAACAGCACCTTGGCGCGTTCCACCATTGTCGGGGCACCCTTCTCGTCGAGGAATGAGACAAGGGCCTCGCCCGTCTCGAGCTGCATGATGGCCTCATCGGTCTTGAAGGCGGGGTTGGCGCGGAAGGTGTCAGCCGCTGCCTTCACGGCCTTCTGGTCCTTTGGGGTATAGGCACGCAGGGCATGCTGCACGCGGTTGCCCAGCTGTCCGAGGATGTTCTCGGGGATGTCTGTGGGGCTCTGCGTGATGAAGTAGATGCCCACGCCCTTCGAGCGGATAAGGCGGATGACTTGTTCAATCTTGTCGAGCAGGGCCTTCGAGGTGTCAGTGAAGAGCATGTGGGCCTCATCGAAGAAGAACACAAGCTTCGGCAGGGGCAGGTCGCCCACCTCTGGCAGGGTGCTATAGAGTTCGGAGAGCAGCCAGAGCAGGAAAGTGGAGTAGAGCTTCGGCTGCATCATCAGCTTGTCGGCAGCCAGCACGTTCATCACGCCTTTCTGACCTGGCGAGAAAGCATCGGGCACGGTGGTCATCAGGTCGTGGATGTCAAACGAGGGTTCGCCAAAGAATTTGTCGGCACCTTGCGCCTCAAGCTGCAGCAGGGCGCGCTGGATGGCCCCCACCGAGGCTGAGGACACATTGCCGTAGGTCGACGTGTACTCCTTGGCGTGCTGCGACACATAGTCGAGCATGGAGCGGAGGTCCTTCAGGTCGAGAATCATCAGTCCGCGCTCGTCGGCCACACGAAACACGATGTTGAGCACACCGTCCTGCGTCTCGTTCAGCCCCAGCAGGCGCGAGAGCAGCTGCGGTCCCATCTGCGACACAGTGGCGCGCATGGGGTGTCCCTGTTCGCCGTACACATCGAAGAAGCGCACGGGGCAGCTCTGGAACTGTATTGACTGACCATTGGCCATCGACCATCGACCATTGCCTTTATCTTCAGCATAAGGTTTATCCGGATGGTCAATGTCAGATGCTGAATGGTCAGCGGGAAAGAACTCCGGCAACCGCTTCTCTATGAAGCCGCTCATCTTGCCAGCCTGCGAGATGCCGGAGAGGTCGCCCTTCATGTCGGCCATAAAGCATGGCACGCCGGCCTGGCAGAACGATTCGGCCATCACCTGCAGCGTGACGGTCTTACCCGTACCCGTGGCGCCGGCAATGAGTCCGTGCCGGTTGGCCATCTTCCCTACTATGCTCAGCGGTCCGCTGGAGCAGTGGGCTATGTAGAGCCCGTGGTCTTTGTCGTACATATTCGGTTCTTTTTTTTATTGTTTAGTGTCTTGATGTTGGATGATGCTATCGCTCCAAGGGCGCACAAGCCTGGCGCAGCCATTCCTGTTCGGCGGCGTCGAGGTGAGGCGAGAGACGGTCGAATATCGTCTGATGGTAGTCGTTGAGCCACTGCAGCTCCTCGTCGTCGAGCATCGCCACGTCGATGGGGCGCTTGTCGATGGGGCAGAGTGTGAGCGACTCGAAGCCGAGGAACTGGCCGAACTCCGTCTCCTTATAGGGCACCACGAGCAGCGTGTTTTCGATGCGTACGCCGAAGCGTCCCTCCAGATAGATGCCCGGCTCGTCGGTGACGGTCATGCCGGCCACCAGCGGGGCGGGTTTCCACTCCATGCGTATCTGGTGAGGCCCCTCGTGCACGTTCAGGTAGGTGCCCACGCCGTGGCCCGTGCCGTGCAGGTAGCTCAGTCCTTCGCGCCACATGGCCCGCTTGGCCAGCACGTCGAGCTGCGTGCCGCTGATGCCCGAGGGAAACTTGGCCAGTTCTATCTGTATGTGGCCTTTCAGCACGAGGGTGTAGACGCGGCGCATCTCGTCGGTCAGGGGCCCCAGGGCAATGGTGCGGGTGATGTCGGTGGTGCCGTCCATATACTGCGCGCCGCTGTCGAGCAGCAGCAGGCCTTCAGGGCGCAGGGGCACGTCGGTCTCCTTCGTAGCCTCATAGTGCACGATGGCGCCGTGCTCAGCGTAGGCCGCGATGGTGTCGAAGGAGATGTCGCGATAGAGCGGCTGCTCGGCGCGCAGGGCCGTCAGCCTCTCGTCGACGGTCAGCTCTGAGAGCGAAGCGTTCTTCGCTATTTCCTCGTCGAGCCACTTCAGAAACTTGACCATGGCGATGCCGTCGCGCAGCATCGCCTCACGAAAACCCAGGCGTTCCCTTTCATTCTTAACGGTTTTCATGCGCTTCACGGGCGATTCGGCCTCCACCTTCTCGCGCGGACAGACGCTGAACAGCGTGTAGTTCACCTCGTTGGGGTCGAGCAGTATGTTGTATTCAAAGTAGTCTTTCAGGCCCTGCTTCACGTTCTCGTAGCTGTCTACACTGACGCCCTCGGCTTTCAGGTAGCTTATCACCTGGGCCGACAGCTTCCGGCGGTCGACATAGAGCGTGGCACCGGAAGTGGAGATGAGCAGGTAGGACACGACGACCGGATTGCAGTGCACGTCGGTGCCGCGCAGGTTGAGCGTCCAGGCGATATCATCGAGCGAGGCCATGAGCATGCCGTCGGCATGCTGCTGGCGCAGGGCCCTGCGCACACGGCTCAGCTTGTCGTGGGCAGCCTCGCCGGCAAACTGCATGGGATATATCTCCACGGGGTTCATGGGTATGGGCGGACGGTTCTTCCATATCTCGTGCAGGGGGTCGAGATTGGTGCGCAGGGTGAAGCCGCCATGGCGCCGCAGCTCGCCGATGAGGTCGCGCGCCTCGGCCGTGGAGCACACCATGCCGTCGACACCCACCTCTGTAGAGGGCTCGTTGTTCGCCGCACACTGCCCCATAATCCATTCGGCGATGGTGGGCGTGCCGGCCACCTTGAGCTTCATCAGCTGAAACTCGGTGTCCTTCAGCTGCTGCTCGGCAGCTATGAAGTAGCGGCTGTCAGTCCATAGGGCCGCGCTATGGAGGGTGACCACGGCCGTGCCGGCCGAGCCGTTGAAGCCGGATATAAACTCGCGGCCCTTCCAGTGGTCGGGTATATATTCGCCTTGATGGGGGTCGGTGCTGGGAAAGATGAAGGCGGCCAGGCGCTCGCGCCGCATGATGTCGCGCAGTTGCTGCAGTCGTTGTGCAATTGTTGTCATAAGGTCTCTATACTTTAAAGGTTTATGCCCACTGCCGTCCACACGCCGCCAGCAGCTGAGCCGTGCTCGCGCGGGGTGGTCTTAGGGAGCCGTTGTTAGCATTGATGCCGCAAAGTTACCTACTATTTTGCAATTATACAAATTATTCTGCAACAAATTCTGGCCAAAATCCATGAAATTCCGGCCGAAATCCATGAAATTCCGGCCAGAATTGCCAGCAAAGGCAACGCCGGCAAGGGTCTGTCGTAGCCTGCCGCCACATGCAAGCGCACCGTCTAAATGTCATTTCGAGGTGACAAAGATAAGGGAAAATAAAATAATAAAAAAATAAAAAAACAAAAAACTGCCGCCTGCTGCGTGATTTTTCCAGCTTTCATTCGTCGGTCTTTCTTTTTTTTAGTAATTTTGCGCACGGAAAACATCAAACATTTTATAAACCAAATAAAACTGTAAAAAGAATTATGGCATTTTTGACTGATGAGAAATTGGTAATTGTTGGCGCCGGCGGTATGATCGGTTCTAACATGGTGCAGAGTGTGCTGATGCTGGGCCTGACCCCCAACATCTGCTTGTATGATATCTATGAGCCCGGCGTTCATGGCGTTTACGACGAGATTTGCCACTGCGCATTCCCCGGTGCCAACGTCTCTTATACCGTTGACCCCGAGAAGGCTTTCACCGGCGCTAAGTATATCATCTCCAGCGGCGGCGCTCCCCGCAAGGAGGGCATGACCCGCGAAGACCTGCTGAAGGGCAACTGCAAGATTGCTGCCGACTTCGGTGAGAACATCAAGAAGTACTGCCCCGACGTGAAGCACGTGGTGGTGATTTTCAACCCCGCTGACGTGACTGCTCTGACCGCTCTGATTCACTCTGGTCTGAAGCCCAACCAGCTCACCTCGCTGGCTGCTCTCGACTCGACCCGCCTGCAGCAGCAGCTGGCTCAGGAGTTCGGCGTGCGCCAGGACAAGGTGACCAACGCCTACACCTACGGTGGCCACGGCGAGCAGATGGCTGTCTTCGCCAGCAAGGCCCTCATCGACGGTAAGCCCCTCTCTGAGCTTCCCCTCACGGCTGAGCGCTGGGCCGAGATTAAGCACATGACCACTCAGGGTGGCTCGAACATCATCAAGCTGCGCGGCCGCTCGTCGTTCCAGAGCCCCGCTTACCAGGCTGTGAAGATGATTGAGGGTGCCATGGGCGGCGAGCCCTTCCGCTGGCCTGCCGGCTGCTATGTCAACGACTTCGGCTTCAAGAACGTCATGATGGCTATGCCTACGGTCATCGACAAGGACGGTGTGCACTACACCAAGCCCGAGGGTACCGCTGAGGAAATGGCTGAGCTCCAGAAGTCGTATGAGCACCTGCAGAAGATGCGCGACGAGATTATCTCGCTCGACATCATCCCCGCCGTCGAGGACTGGGGCAAGGACAATGCCAACCTGTAATCGGAGGTAAAAAGTAAAAGCGAAAAGTGAGAAGTTTGCTACCTTCTTCCTTTAAAGACGGCAGCAAACTTCTCACTTTTCTGTTTTTTTACGAGAAATAAACGTAAAAAAGGATTGATGTTAGCCGAAAACGGCTTACCTTTGCAAACCGTATGCGAAACATTGATTTGTCTTTCCGCACTTATTACCGCCCGCTGTGCCTCTATGCGCTGCACTACCTGCGCGACGTGCAGGCTGCCGAAGATACCGTGCAGGACTGCTTTGTGAGCCTGCTGGAAGCCGAGGTGACGCCGGAAAACACACGGGCGTGGCTCTACACAGCCGTGCGCAACCGCTGCATCGACCAGCTTCGCCGCCGCCAGCCCTTGTTTGCCGACATACAGCCCACTGACCTCGATGGCTGCATCACCGACGAGGAGGCGCAGGAGCGCTCGCTGCACGAGGCAGAGCTGTGGACGGCCGTAGACGCCCTGCCCCCGCGCTGCCGCGAGGTGCTGCTGCTGGCCAAACGTGACGGTCTGACCTACAATGAGATAGCCCTGCGCATGGGCATCTCGGTGAAGACCGTGGAGCACCAGATGAGCAAGGCCCTGCGCACGCTACGCAAACGGAAAGCTGACTTCTTCTACTCTTTCTTGTCCTTCGTCTGATGCGGCTCAGGCAGCGACGGATGGTGCTCGTAGAACGAGTCCATCGCCACCACGCGACCGTTGCGGAAGTTGACTATCAGCACATCGTCGTCGCCGGTGAGGAAGTGCTTCCGGTATTCCCATTCTTCGTAGTTCTCATTGAAGCGGCGGTAGCTGGGCTTGCCCAGCGACTGCTGTACCTCCTGTGCCGTCATGCCTGGCTGAATGTGTGAACTGCGCTCGCCCAAGGTTGAAGTCAGCGCGCCACACGACGTGAGCATAGCGGCCAGACCCAGAGTAATCAGTATTCGTTTCATATCTTTTCACTTTTTTTCTTGATGCTGCAAAGATAAGCCTTCCTGGCCAGACAGACAAGGAGAAAACCCTATTCGTGTGTAGGGGATTTCCTATCGGCAAACACCCGGCATTTTTTTTCCGCTTCGTCATAGGGGTATTCTTTTTTTTTGCGTCAAATAATTATAGTGTATAAAAAAACAGACCCTATTAACATGAGAAAGTTCATCACCATCATCGCCCTGCTCATGGCCACGGCCACGGGCATCGGCGCACAAGAGACAACCACCACAGCACGCCGCTGGCACTTCGAAGTAGACCTGCGCTACCAACACATGGTCTTCCACAACACCACAGGCCGGACAAAGATTCACTTCTACGACACGGAGAAACAGGCCTACATAGACTATGACTACAAGAACAACAATCATCAAATCATAGGCGACCAGGGATTTCCCGACAAGTACGGCGGCAACACACTCGTGCTGATGGAAACCTTCGACATCAACCGCAGACTGACGGTCGGCCTCGGCCTGACCCTTGCCCGCTACAACCAAATGGATGAGAGCGGCGGCAACCTGGTGGCGTCGCTACGCTACAAACCCTGGAGCCAGCACCCCTACGGCTATTTCTACACTGAGCTGGGGCTGGGGCCGCTGGTCAACCTGGGCTGGGGCACGAGCGTACGCCTGTCGAAGCGCCGCCGACTGGCCTTCAAGGTGGGCTACAACATGCAGTGCATCAACAGCTACCTGAAGTTAAACAGTACCAACAGCGAAGGCTACGAGAATTACTATAACAGCCATCTACACAGCTACATGCACTGCCTGCAGGGCAGCATCGGCATTGTGTTCTGACAACCTTTATTAATAATGAATAAGAAAATCAGATTTGTTCTGCTGTTGGCGCTCTTGTGCTGCTGCCGGCACGCCATGGCACAAACCACCTTGCGCGAACAGGTGCAGGTGATGCGGGAGACCCACAACGTCAACTTCGTCTACGATGCGACGCTCGACCTCTCTGCCCCCTACAAAGGGCCACAGCTGACGGGCCTCCCCTTGGCAAGGGCACTGAAGACGCTTTTTCAGGGCTCGGGCATCGACTACCGCCTCGACGGCCACTATGTCACACTGAAGCAGCGCGCCCGGCGCTACACACTGAGCGGCCACATCAGCGACGCGTCGGGCGAACGACTCATCAATGCAACGGTCTATGACCTGACCACGCATCAGGGCACCATGACCAACGAGTACGGCTACTATTCGCTGACGCTGCCTGAGGGCGACCACCGACTGCGCATCACCTATGTGGGCTATCACGAGCAGACCATCAGCGTCAGCCTCAATGCCGACCGGAGGCTGGATGTCAATCTACGGGAGGGCCGGCAGGTGGGCGAAGTCATCGTGACGGGCGACCTCAGCTCGCCCGTCGTGGGCACCCAGATGGGTCTGCGCTCGCTCAGCCAGGCCGACGTCAAGACCGAGTTTGCCTTGCTCTCCTCGCCCGACGTCATCAAGTCGCTGCAACGCCTCAGCGGCGTGCAGGAGGGCATCGAACTGGCCTCGGGGCTCTACGTGCACGGCGGCAACAGCGACGAGAACCTCTTTCTCATCGACGGCACACCACTCTATCAGGTGAACCACTCGCTGGGACTCTTCTCCTCGTTCAATGCCGACGTGGTGAAGAACGTAGACTTCTACAAGAGCGGTTTCCCGGCACGCTACGGCGGACGCCTGTCGAGCGTGGTCGACGTGCGCACCAACGACGGCAACATGCACCAGTGGCACGGCTCCTACCGCCTGGGGCTGCTCGACGGCAGTGTGCAGTTCGACGGACCCATCCGGCGGGGCCGCACGGCGCTCAACGTGGGGCTGCGCCGCTCGTGGCTCGACCTTCTGACTGAGCCGGCCTTTGCCATTGCCAACCGTTTGAACAAAGAGGAGAAGCTGAAACTGAACTACAACTTCCACGACATGAACGTGAAGCTGACGCATGTGCTGGGCGACAGCTCGCGGCTCTCGCTGAGCCTCTACTCCGGCCACGACCGACTGACGACGATGGACGACTGTGACGACGGGCACGACGACTACACCGACCGCGACATCATGAAGAACCGGCTGCGCTGGGGCAACCTGAATGCTGCACTCGACTGGAACCTGCAGCTTTCGCCCCGACTGATGGCCAATCTGACCGCCGTGTATACTCACAACCGCGCGAATATCAGCTACAACGACGACTGGCGCTACGGGCGCGAGGGCAACATGACCATCAACCACAACGAGCATGCCTCACGCTCGACCATCGACGACGTGGGGTATCGAGCGCAGTTCGACTTTCGTCCGCAGCCGCGCCACCACATCCGCTTCGGCCACGACTATACTTTCCATCAGTTTCGTCCGCAGACACGCAGCCAGCTCTACTACGTGGGAACGGCCGAGGGCGACACCATCAGGAGCTCGAGCTCCAACCGCCACACCGGCCATGAGCTGAACCTATATGGCGAAGACCAACTGACGCTGAACGACCACTGGAGCTTGAACGGCGGCGTGAACATGTCGCTCTTCATCGTCAGCGGGAGGGCATATTGCATGGTCGACCCGCGCATGGCCGTGAAACTGCAGCTGAGGCCGTGGATGTCGGTGAAAGCCAGCTATACGCTGATGTCGCAGTATGTGCACAAGATTTCAAACTCGTTTCTCGACCTGCCCACCGACTACTGGGTGCCCACGACGCGGCGCACGCGCCCAATGCGCTCCAGCCAACTGGCTGCCGGCATCTACATGCAGCCCTCGCGCCGCTGGACCCTCTCGCTGGAGGGTTATTACAAACTGACCAGCCACCTGCTGCAGTTCAACAGCTGGGCTGGACTGGAGCCGCCGGCCGCCTCGTGGGACACGGAGGTCATGGACGGGCGCGGGCGCTTCTACGGCATAGAGGTGGACGCCCGCTATATGACACCAAAGGTGCAGATTGATGCCGCCTACACCCTGTCGTGGAACAAACGACGCTTCGACGAGTTCTACCCGCACTGGTTCTACGACAAATTCGACAACCGCCATAAGCTGAACCTCACGGCCCGTCTGCACCTGTCGAAGAAGAGCGAGATGTATGCCGCGTGGTCGATGCACACGGGCAACCGCATGACGATGCCCACGCAGTATGTACAACTGCCTGACATGCCGGGCCGAGAGCATGCTGCAGGCCAACTGCAGGACCAGGGACGCCGCGACTACATCTACGAGCGGCCCAACAACGTGGTGCTGCCCACATACCATCGGCTCGACCTGGGCTTCAACCTGCACCACACTACGAAGCGCGGGCACGAGCGCATCTGGAACTGGAGCATCTACAATGCCTACTGCCACCTGAACACTCTCTGGACGACGGTACAGGAGACCAACGACGGCCGCTTCCGCATCAAGACGCATGGCTACATCCCGATTATCCCGTCGTTCAGCTATACGATTAAATGGTAATAAAAAAAAAGAAACGAGATGATGAACAGATATATTTATATACTTGCCACGATATTCGTAATCGGAGGATGCAAAGATTCCTTCGACATTGACAGCCTGCATGAGGAGGCAAAGCTCGTCGTCAGCTGTTTCCCGTCAGCGGCTGACACCACACATATCAGCGTCACCCGCAGCGTACCGATATCCAAAGAGGGACGCATGGCGGGCCAAGACTTGGCGGTCAGCAACGCTGCAATAACATATAAGGTGAACGGGCTGCCGCGAGAGGTGCTCACGGATGGGGCGCGCTTCTTTGTGCTGGGGCCTCATCAGCCCGGCGACATCGTCGAGATTGAGGCCGATGCCCCTGGCTACAATGCCGTCAGCTGTCAGACCATCGTGCCGGCCCCCGTGCCCATTGAACTGAGAAGCATTAGCGAGACGCGCATCTACGATACCTACTGGGAGGAGAGCGTCAATGTGTACCAACTGGCGGCCACGTTCACCGATCCTGCCGCCAGCAAGGACTACTATGCCGTGCGCATCCGCATCAGCCACTTTCAGGGCACGGCCGTCGGCGACTTGCACCCCGACTTACCTAATAACGAATACTATAGTCGCCACGTGGAGTGGCCCGTGAGGTCAGAGGAAGAGTACCGCTACATCGCAGAAACCGGATGGGCCGACTACTACGACTTCCACTTGCGCCTTGACACCACCTACACCTACCCAGAGATTAAGACAGTGGGTGAGCCGCTGCTGCAGCCCCTGAGCGAGATCGACGGTGACTTCGGCTTCGAGAATGACTTCTATCAGCAGTTCTACATCTTCAGCGATGCACAAATCAGTGGGCAGACCTATACGCTCCACCTGAACGTCAGCCGTTGGGCCGCTCAGCTCGACACTCACACGTTTCGTCCGGCGGAGTTCCAGGTGCAGCTCTATCACTTGACACCCGAGTTCTACCGCTTCGTGAAATCTGTCAACGACGTCGACAACAACGACCTGGCGCAGAGCGGTTTCTCGCAGCTCTCGCCCACCTATACCAACGTCGCCGGCGGCATCGGCATCCTCGGCGGCTATGCTGTAGCAAAAAGTAATCCTATGACACTTAACACTCAACAAGAATGAACGACAACAAGAATCTCAACTTCGTGCTCCACCACTATCGTGAGGGAGCACTCGACACCCAGAAGGCCCTTCGTGAAGTGGAGATGAAAGCAGGCGGGCAGCCATCAGCATCGCGCAGGCCTGCCCTTCGCCGATGGGTGGCTGTGGCAGCCTCGTTGCTCTGCCTTGTAGCGTTTGCTGCCGTGCTCACTATCTACAGGTCGCACACGACGCGTACGACAGACACTGCAGCTCCGTCACCGACAGTAGTCGCCAGCCGTCAGTCGACAGACTCGACGGCCAGAGAGCCGAAGACATTCCACTTCGACAACACACCGCTGCCCGAGGTGCTCGCCGACCTGTCAGCTTATTATGGCGTCGTGCTCGTGGCCGACCGCGAGGACTGCCGCCTGACGGGCGACTTCACTGCCGACAGTCTCGACGTGACCATCCGTCTGATAGAGGAAGTGTTGGACGTCGATATCTCGCAGCGTCAGAAATAATGTAACGTGAGTTCGATGTAAGGAAAGTGTCAGAAAAGTCGTGGGAATGGAATATTTTATAGTAACTTTATAGGTGATAATCAAAATGAAACATTATAGTAAACTTAAACACATAACAAAAATGAAGAATTTGATAATTTGGAGACTTGCCTTTGTGGTGCTTGCTGCGTTCTCCCTTGCCTCTTGCAGTAGCGACGACGAAACTCTTTCAATTTATACTTTTGGTCTTACGTCGGCTATTAACGGCAATAACTCCGAAATAGAGGCTATTCAATTAGCATATTCTGATGCCTACAGGAGGAACAATATCAAAACTAATTCACGCTCTTTTGCTCCAGGAACTTCAAAAGATTTAATACTCAAATCTTGCAAACAAGCAGAAGATGCCATCCTCACATCGTCGATGAAATTCGAAGGACGGTATGTATATGAAGTAAAATCAAAAGATGTAGTTTTATATCAGAAAGTTTACGGAGTCAGATAACAAGGAAGAGCCATTCCTGAACTCATTTGTGAGTCATAATTGAATCGAAAAGGTAGGGAAAAGAATGGTGAAGGCAGCACTTTGATGTAAAATGACGATTTCTTAGGCTAACTTTATTCTAAGAGCTGGTGCTCACCGCTTAATAGCTGGCCCTCACCGCTTTTTCCTTCGAAAAAAGTTTGGCTATTTCGGAGAAAAGCAGTACCTTTGCACAAACAGAAGCCGCCAAGCCTCTCAACGATGCTCAAATGTGCGGGTCGTTTTATTTTTATACAATGAGCAACAGAATTCCATTCCATGTTCACACGGGTCTGTCCCCCCTCTATGTTATGATTTTCGTTTGAGACAAAAAGCCAATGGAACAGCGATTCAATAAGTCTGACTGCGGCATCGACCTGCAGACGCTGCACGAGTTTTGCCAGCGGGAGGGCAAGATGATTGACTACCGCAAGGGCGATCAGTTTGAGCGCGAGGGCGACCCGGCTCGGTGGTTTGCATACGTGGAGCACGGATGCTTCAAATATGTGACGCGGGGCCTGAGCGACGGGCGCGACCACCTCACGTGGTTCTCTTTTGAGGGCGAGTTCGTGGCCGACTGCCCGAGTTTTCTGTCTGGCCAACCCTCGCAGGCTACCATCGAGGCCATGATGCCCAGCCGTGTGTGGAGGGTCAGCAGTGAGGAACTGATACAGTTCTTCCACCGGAACATCAAGAACATGGAGCTGCGTGCCCTTGCCTCCGAGCACATACTCAGCCAGTACAAGGCACGTTATCTGGACTTCCACTGCGCCACGCCCAGCGAGCGCTACGACCAGTTGCTCCGTCGCTGTCCCGGCATCGTGCAGCATCTGCCGCTCAACGCCATCGCCTCGTTCCTCAACGTCACGCCGCAGATGCTCTCCCGCATCCGCAAAGCCGCCTTATTCACGTAAAAACTCTGAAACAAGTTTCATACTTTCACCCTCGGCGACCACTTTTTGGGTCTCGCCGAGGCTTTTTCGCATGGTTTTCCGTAACTTCGCGACGCAAATCGTATAAAAAAGATTATTAGATTCACATGTTAGAACCGGTATTCATTACTTTAGTAGTAATCTTTGTCGTCTATCTTTTGTATCAAAGGAAGAAGCGGAAGGAGCAGCAGATGGGGGAGGAATTGGACGACCTCATCAAAGCCAACGACTGGCAGGGGGTCAGCCGTATATTGCGCAAACAACTTATCATCTGGGGACTCCTCGCTGTCATAGCAACGGCTATTGGAATTATATCGTTTATACAGGGAAAACCGAGATTTGGGATATCATTAGGAGCGGCATTTTTCATTTGGCGTGTTATCCAACTGGCACGGCTTTATCGCACTTCACGAGACAACGAACGATGGCTTCAAGAGGAAGCGGAAGGGCAACAAACAATTGAAGAACAGATAGCCCGTATACAGGCGATGTTGAGTGGATGCAACGTCACTCGCGTTAGAGACGGAATCACACCAGAAGCCTTGATGGAGATGTGGAAGGAGACCCGTGAGTGTGGAAAGCGGGAGGGATTCTGTCCTGTCCTACTGCTGGTAGATAGCAATTTCGTGGAAAGCATGGACGATGATACCGTTGAGGATAGAGAACGCTTCAGACAATGGCAGTACCAGATGCTCAACGCTCCTGTGGCTGACGGTCATACCCTGCTGAAAGAACGTTTTGAGAGTCTGAAATCGGATTATGAAACAGATTGCGACTGGCAAACAGACATTGTAGGTACTGCGCAGACCTGCGAGGCGGTGAACGACTTCTCCTCTTTTGATGGTCATTTCCTACTTGCCGAGATTCCTGTCAATGAGCCGTGGCAGATATTCGCCTACTTTCCTTTTGGCGGTTGGAACGACTGCCCGTCGGCAGAAGAGCACATGGCCGTAGCCAAATATTGGTATGAGAAATACGGAGCCGTGGTGGCCTGCATGACGACTGACACCATAGCATATCATGTGCCGAAGCCTGTCAATGCGGATGATGCTATGACACTGGCCGAGGAACAATTCGCGTATAGCGAAGACGTCCTGCAAGACTTCGGCAACCTTTCTACACTTGCAGAGATGGATAAACAATCTTCTGTTTGGAGCATCTGGTGGGATTAGCGGAGTTAAAATCGGGAGCTATGGCAAAAAGAGGTTCGACTATAATAATCTTTATCGTGGTGGTCCTGTTGACCTCCGCACAAACAACTCAATCTATGAAAGAAGACCATCAAGAAACGATTCCGCAGTATTCTTACACAGAAAAGGAATTGGAAAAAGTCTCGGCTTATATTGAACGACAGTACGGAGACTATGAGGAGGTGATGCACGAGATGGTGTCACCTGACATCCACTGTGACATTGTGCTCGTACCGCCGACAGATTCGTCACCCTATTACAAGTTAGTCACGATGGGAGCCGGGGCGTATAAGATGAATATCCCCAAAGAGTTGAAATCGACCATCTGTGACCGAGCCGAATATGTCATCTTCCTGCCCAAAGACTGGAATATCATCGGTGTAGACAATGAAGAAAACTGGTGGCCCATGAGGATGTTGAAAAGCGCAGCCCGGCTCACCGTGGATACTGATGATTATCTCTGTATTACACATTCTGTTCAGGTAGAAGAAGATGGAAGCCCGGTCGCGAAGAACACCCAGTTCAACTCCTTCGTGCTTATGCCATCCATCGGCAAGGAAGGACAGGTGGTAGAGCCGCTCAAATTGAGTCTGTTCGGAAAGAAGGTGGCGTTTTACCAATTGTTCCCATTATACCCGGAAGAGTTGAAGTTCAAACTGGAACATGGTTTTGACGAGCTGGTCGAATTGTTCCAGGAGGAGTCGATGGTCGTTAATACCCATCGCAAGAATTATTGCAAGGAATGAGTAGGCTGACGAGATAAATCGGGATTTACTATATGGATGATAATGCCATTGTTTATCTACTTTCTTTTGTTGGGGTAGTGTTGATATTCATTGAGTGGCTTCGTATTAGCCGTAAAAGGAGTATTCTAAGTATGATAATATTTTTGTCATATTCAGCTCCCCTTTATTATCTGATGATCTTTAAAGGACATGGAGGCGCCGCATTTACATGGTGGATGTATTTAGTTCTATTCACGTCAATCCATGAAGTTGTATTGCTTTATAGAATTGTTAAATCTTACATCAAGAATCATTGAAGCATAAATTCCATTATATATGAAAGAAGAAATACTTTCTCAACGGATTCTTTTACTTTGTGGCTGTGCATCCTTAGAAGCGAAAGGCGACTTGCGACGTCTTGATTTAGCTATTCGCGAGGCACTTGACAAGGAGGTATGCGTGAATGAACTGAAGGATGCTTTTGCACAGCTCTATGCCTATACGGGGTTTCCCCGTTCGCTGAATGCGCTAAACACACTGGAGCGTGTGCTATCAGAGCGCAAGTCTGTTGGGATAATAGATAACGAAGGAAAACCATTCCAGCGCCCTGCTATTTGGGATGATGCTAAACTGGCATTGCAATTTGGTACGGAGATGCAAACCCGTGACGAAGGTGGTACACCGTGGAACTATTCTTTTTGTCCACAGGCTGACTATTATATGAAGTCGCACCTTTTTGGTGATATATTCGCTTGCAACCAATTTACTCCTGCCGAACGTGAGCTTATTACTGTTTCAGCCCTCAGCGTAATGGAAGGTGTTACTCCACAGTTTGAAGGGCATAAGGAATGCGCTGTCTTTATGGGCAATACAAAGGAACAAGTGGATTATCTCTGTCGTTGGCTTGAAGAAAAATACAGTAGGCATCAATAGGATAACTTCCAATTTAGCGAACCTATATAAACTATTTAAATGAAATTAGTTCCAGCTATATTCTCTATTTGTCTTATTCTGACGGCATCATGCCGTCAGAATAAGACATTTCACAGTATTGATTCATTCCAAGGCTCTCGCGTTTGGGCACTTGCAAAACTTGTTCAATCCGAAGATACTGTGAAAATGAGTGAATTTGTAAATTCAAATCCGTCAATTGATATAGATGAAGTGGATTCTAAATATCATAAAAATTTACTTATATGGTCTATATTTAATGGGCATTATAAATCCACTGAAGCTTTGTTGCGCTTAGGTGCGAATCCTAATTTTACTGCTTTTGATGGAACAACCCCTCTAATTTATGCCTCCAAGTATCTAACCTCAAATTATAAAACTAATATTAGATATATTGCTGCACTTCTACAATTTGGAGCAGATCCCAATAGAATAACTACGGATTCTGTTATGGGATTGGAAAGAGATGCTCTAAATGCAGCAGCAGTAACATCTATTGAATATGTAAAATATCTAATTGAAAAAGGTAATGCCGATCCATTTATGTCGGTGAACCATATATCACCTATTGAACAGGCAGTAATTCAAAACAAGTTAGAGATAGTTGACTATTTAATATCATCGTCAAATGTATCGTTACATATCCCGTCAGGAACATATGGTGGCGGAAAGACAGTATATAACATCTTAAACGACAAAGAATATCCTTCTGGCAGTCATCTATATTTATTACAGCAAAAAATCCTTACCTCTCAATGACTGGTATCTGAGCGGTATAGAGGATTAAATCAACAAGGGTCTGCCGTCCTTAATAAAACAAAAGATGGCTATGTATTAAATCATGTAGTTCAATGTAAATAAATTTAAATTTTAGGTAATATCTATTAATTCATAAATTCCAATTTATCTTTATGATTGACATTGACACTACCAATATGTGTTCGCATCTGCAAAGGAAGCTGTTTGAGGAGGATGGCATCTACCATCCCTTTTGGCTGGCTATGCAGAATGACCCTGA
>Ga0256405_10000455_pt1 | contig 135204 bp, 98 predicted proteins | sample RumenRJG_02DNA_FD_189096 | JGI IMG/M metagenome (GOLD analysis project Ga0256405, IMG submission 189096) | Bovine rumen microbial communities from Lethbridge, Alberta, Canada - RJG_02 | ecosystem: Host-associated > Mammals > Digestive system > Stomach > Rumen | place: Canada: Alberta...
CCATCAATCTTAGCAAGCTAAGATCATGATGCCCCTCGACTTGCATGTGTTAAGCCTGTAGCTAGCGTTCATCCTGAGCCAGGATCAAACTCTACATTGTATAATCTTTATTTCTTACCTAGGAAAACCTAGGAGTTATCTGTCTCAGAACGCTCTATCCGGTAGTATTATTTTTAGAATCAAACGGTTCGTTCAATTACCCAAGAGCAAATAATGCTCTCGCTTCTTGTACTACTACTTCTCTGTTTTATGTAAATCTTTCAAAGAACTCTTTCTTCTTGCCTGCACCCCAGTTTTGAGGCGAAAGCGGATGCAAAGGTACAACAAATTTTGAAACCCACAAAACTTTTGAGAGGTTTTTTAATATAAAAAAGAAAAGTTTTCGCATTTATTGACAATGCGAAAACCTTACACCTTATTATATATATAAATATTAATCTCTTCTACCGAAAATTCTGAGGAGATAGAGGAACAGGTTGACGAAATCGAGATAGAGAGACAGGGCGCCGAGCAGGGCCAGTTTCTGCATATTCTCACTGGCATCGGGAGCCTGGAGCATCATCTGCTTAATGCGCTGGGAGTCGTAGGCGGTAAGTCCTACAAAGATCAGCACACCGACATAGCTGATGATCATGTCCATCATCGTGTTCTTCAGAAACAGATTGACCAGCGTAGCGATAATCAGGCCAAGGAGTGCCATCAAGACGATCTTGCCCATAGAGGAGAGGTCAGTCTTGGTGGTATAGCCGACGAGAGCCATTACTCCAAAGGTGGCTGCCGTAATTAGGAACACCGTCGTGATGGACGACATGGTATAGAGGAGGAATATCGATGACAGTACGGCACCGTTGAGTACAGAATATAGTACGAACAACAAGGTGGCCGTGGACAAGGAGAGGCGGTTGATGGCCGCCGACACACTGATGACAATGGCCAGTTCAGCAATCAGCAGTACCCACATCACCATGCTGTTTCCATAGATCATCTGGAGGATGCCCGGGCTGGTTGCCACACCATAAGCTGTGACGCCAGTGATGACCATAGCCAGCGTCATCCACACATACACTTTACGCATCAATACGGGGAAAGCTTCCGATACGGCCCACTGCCGCTCACCCTCCACCGGTTGGAAATTCAGTTCATTATAATTCATCTTTTTGCCTTTCTTTAATGATTTTTAGACGGCGCAAAGATACACATTATTTCTGCTACGTGCAAATGTTTGGCATGTCGTTGACAGGGACAAACAGTGGAATTAACAATTTTTGTGTTTTCCTGCGTGGCTTTTCCACAATTATTCATTACTTTTGCTCTCGAAATGTTACGACTGCCTAAAATAATCAACAGAAACCTGTCAGTCCACCTTAGTCTGATTGTCGTTTCCGCCATGGCCATCCTACTCATGGCCTCGTTGGTCGTCATATTACACTATTCCAGGAAAGCGCTGAAACAAGAAACGTTACAGAAAGCCTCGCAGACCCTGGAAAGTACTGTCCAGCATATAGACAACATCCTGTTGAGCGTCGAGCAGACCTCAGGGAATATCTATCACAACATCCTACCCCACCTCCAGAATCCCGACACCCTGTACACTTTCTGTCGCCAGTTGGTGGCATCGAATCCCTACGTCACTGGCTGTGCCATCGCCATGAAGCCCAACTATTACCCAGGTCGGGAATTGTTTATGGCTTACTACCATCGCGATGACAGCGACAACGACGGCATAGCTGACAAGGACACTCCACTCATACAATCCGACACCTTTGGCGACCGTCCTTATACGCAGCAGTTATGGTACGCTGAGACCATGGAGACTGGCAGGGCTAAATGGCGGAATCCACTGGTAGGCATGGACTCAGAGATAGCCCCCCTTGTTACCTTCTGTCTGCCCTTATATGGCGAGGACGGCAAGCCCGTTGGTGTTCTCGGTGTGGACATCTCCCTCACCCTGTTGTCAAGAATCGTAGCAGATGCCAAGCCCTCTGCCAACTCCTATTGTACCCTTTTGGACAGCGACGGCTCTTTCATCGTCTATCCTGGAGCTCTCAAAATGGGCAGGAAAAGTGCCCTGGCAATGACAGAAAACAAGGAATTCCTGTCAGCCCGTGAGGTTGTCAAATCCATGATGTCAGGAAAGACAGACTATAAGCCCCTCCAGTTGAACGGTAAGGACTACTACATCTTCTATAAGCCCTTCACACGTACCGTCATTCCGGGACGTTCGATGGAGAAACTTGGTTGGAGTGCCGGTATCATCTTCCCAGAGGACGACATCTTTGGCGACTATAAGAGTCTGTTCTACTATGTCGTCGGCATAGCCGTCATCGGTTTGTTGCTCATCTACCTGCTCAGCCGACTCATCATCAACCGGCACCTGAAGCCCTTAGGCATTCTGACCTCCTCGGCCCAGCGCATTGCCGAAGGCAACTATAACGAGCCTATTCCAGACAGCAAGCACCGGGATGAGATAGGCCGTCTCCAGGACAACTTCCAAGAGATGCAACGGGTGCTGTCCGAGCACATCGGCGAGTTGGAGCAGTTGAAAGCCACCCTGCAGGAGCATGGTGAGCAGTTGCGTGACGCCTATAACAGGGCCAAGCAGGCCGACCGCCTGAAGATAGCCTTCCTGCACAACATGACCAACCAGATGACGGGGCCCGCCCTATCCATCCATGAAGGCGTCACCACCCTCTGTGACAATCCCAAGGAGTGTCGGGAAGTGGTTGATGACATCCTCAAGAACGGCAACACCATCACCGAACTGTTGAACAACCTGTTGAACATGTCGGACGAGGAATTGAGAAAGGAGGGTGCCCATGACTAGTCTCAACAAGATTCTGTTGAGGGGGATGGGTAGGCGAGCCCGCAGTCTCTCCACCAAGCTCTCCCTGGGTCTGTTGCTATTGGCGGCGCCCATCTTCATTCTGTCGCTGGGGGTGCTCTTCATCCAGTCACGCAACCTTATCCGCTCAGAGGCCGTAGGCCATGCCAACAGTGTGCTCAGTGCCACGATGCAACACGTCAGTCGCCATCTGACCACCATTGAGACCGCCACCCATATCAACAGTTGGATGGTGGCCCATCAGTTGCAGCCAGAAGCTCTCCTGTCGCTCACCCACCAGATTGTCAAGTTGAATCCGCATATCGACGGCAATTCCATCAGTATCGAGCCCGACGTCTTTCCAGCGTACGGCAGAAACTTCTCGGCATATAGTGCCAGAAGTGCCGACACCATCAGCACAGTGATCGAGGAGCAGTATGATTATTTCCATAAGGTCTGGTATAAGACGCCCCACGACACCGACGAACCCTGCTGGGTGGTGTATTTCGACGAGGCCGACTCGCTGGCGCTGACTCTGGAGGGCATGATTGCATCCTATTGTGTCCCCCTGCACGACAGCGAGCACCATCTGTTGGGTGTCATGACCTCCGACCTCTCACTGCTGAACCTCTCGAAGATCATCAACTCGGAAGAGAAGCCCTATCCCCACTCCTATTTCATGATGGTGGACAAGGAGGGACGCTTCTACATACATCCTGACGCCTCCCGTCTCTTCACCAAGACCATCTTCAGCGATGCCGACCCACAGAAGCAGTCAGACCTCATCGCCTTAGGCTATGAGATGACTGCCGGCAAGAAAGGCAGCATGGCCGTCGACATCGATGACGAGTCTTGTCTCGTCTGCTATCAGCCCGTTCCCGGCACCACCTGGAGCCTGGCCCTTGTCAGTCCCGACAGTGACGTGTTGGCTGGTTACCATCGGCAGACCTATATCATCATCCCCCTACTCGTCATCGGTGTGCTGGTCATTCTCATCCTGTGCTATAAAGTCGTGCAACAAGCCATCAAACCCCTCGATGAGTTGCTCGCCAAGACCCAGGCTATTGCCGCCGGCCATATCGAGGTACACATTCCCAACAGCCAGCGCGAAGATGCCATCGGACGGCTCCAAAACAGTTTTGCCACCATGTTGCAGTCCATCCGTTTCCATATGGACAGCGTCAACTACACGACCGAGCAGGCCCGTCGCAGCAATGAGGAACTGGCGGAAGCCACCCGTCTGGCCAAGGAGGGAGAGCGCCAGAAGAGTGCCTTCATCCAGAATGTGACTCACCAGATACGTACCCCGCTGAATATCATCATGGGCTTTGCCCAGGTACTCAACGACGCCTCCATGTCCCAGTTGTCTTACAAGGAGGGACTCTCCAAGGAAGAGGTCAGGCGCATCACAGGAGCCATGGAATACAACTCCACACTGCTTGTCCGTCTGGTCAGCATGCTGTTCGACAGTTCCGACAGCGGATACTCAGAAGAACAAAACAGTCAGAAGGTCGATCAAGTATTCTGCAATGCCATAGCCTCTGAAGCCCTCAACTATATCCAGTTACGCCATCACCATATCCATGTCAATTTCCTGTCAGACGTCGATGACAGTTTCAGCATCCGTACCAGCCACCTATACCTGGTGCGCAGTCTGAGAGAATTGCTCTACAATGCCGCAAAATACTCCGATGGCAAGCAAATCACCATGCGCATCACACATACCGGCAGCAGCGTCCGTTTCATTGTGGAAGACACAGGAAAGGGCATCGACGAGAAAGACCGCGAACAGATGTTCCAGTTCTTTACCAAGGTCGATGACCTCTCCGAAGGCCTCGGCCTCGGACTTCCCCTGTCCAAGCGCCATGCCCAGAATCTGGGCGGTGACCTCACCCTGGACGTCAACTACCACAAGGGATGCCGTTTCATCTTGGAACTCCCCATCAGCTAACTACACGCCCTCATGAAATGGATTACACGACACCAATATGGCATGGTGCTTGTCATGAGCATCATGCTATATTCTGCTATCATAGGTATTCAAGGCTTCGATATTGCCGATGAAGGCTGGAGCATGACAGGTTTCCAGCAAGTGTTCAGTGCTCCCGATTCGGTGGAATACCTCTTCATGTACTATCTTGCCAACATCGTCGGTGGTCTCTGGGAGATGCTCTTCGGCTGGGCAGGCATTTATGGGTATCGGTTGCTGACGGGTATCGTGCTGACAATGACATGTCTTGTCGTGTTCCGACTATTGCGTCCATATTTCGCTCCATGGAGCATCATCATCGGCATTTGGGCGACCTTCATGTGTTCAGCGTATGGTTTGATGGCGTTCTATCATAACTACCTGATGGAACTGTTCTCGGTATGCGCGGCGGCATCGTTGTTCTATGCACTCATGCAGCACAGCTGCCGCTGGATGGCCCTCAGCGGTTTTATTATCGGATGTAATGTCTTCATCCGACTGCCCAACATCACACTGGCGGCACTGATTCTGCTCCTTATACCTTATTATCTTTACACACACGATCGCCGCAGCACTCGACGGCTGTTTGTCTCAGCCATTGCAGGATTTGCGGTCGGCATCGCCTGTGTGATGCTGTTGATGGTGATAGCAGGACATTGGACGACCTTCCACAACGCCATCAATAGCGTCGCCTCGGCAGGTGCCGATAGCGAGAGCAACCATAACCTCGGCGACATGCTGCGCCGTTATGCCGGGGTGTACAAAACCATATTTACCATCGGTTTCTTCAACAACCTCTTCAGTGTTTACCTCTTTGGCACCTGGGGATGGTTATGGCTTCTCTGGAAGCGGAGACAAGACCAAGCGCTCATCTATCTGGCTACCATTGCTGTGATTACCATACATGTCACGCCACTGGGCAGCGACCTTGGCATAGAGAACTGCGGCGACAACAGCATACGCCTGGCTCTGCCGTTGCTGACCGCCACCATCTGGCGCGAGTTATCCAACTACAAGGGGCACAAGATGGTGAGATATGGCATGTGTTTATTGGCCGTCTTACTGTTAGGCTATCAGTTCAAGAGAGGATTCGTTAACCTCATGTACAATTGTTACTACGACCAAGGGCCGCGATGGGAGAAGACCTGCCGTATCGACCATCCGCTGGCTACTACTTTTACGACTCAAGAGAACTGCGCAGCGCTCGACCCACTGCTGCATGAGCTAAAGAAATATGTCAAAAAGGACGACTACCTGCTGTGTTTCCAGACAGCGCCAACCATTCATTACCTCACTCACACGCGCCCCTATCTGTATAATCCCTGGCCATGGTGCTACGATCCCTCAAACATGGAACTGCACTTCAAGCGCGCCGAACACGAGATTGCGGTGAAGCCCATACTAGTACGTGACAAGATGATGATCTTCAACTGGGCGGAGCACTATCCCGACTGGGATAACGAATATGCCGAGGAGAGCTATCTTCATAGGAACAAGAAAGTACATCTCATCAAGGAGTTCATTAGCCGCCACCACTACCACGTGGTATGGGAGAACGAGGTCTTTCAGATTCTCGTACCCTCGTCTGCAAAAGCCAGCAACTGACTATCACCATTAGAGTCTCCGTAGGCTGTGAGATGGTATGTCTCACGTTGGGGTTCCACAGCCAAGAACCTTTTCACTTTCTCATTACCACTGCAGTTAGGCGACGAGAAGCGGCCCGTCAACAGACCATCAGCCACCTCTATCTGCGTTGCCAGCACATGTTCGACATGATGGCGCTCACACCACGGACGCACCCAATCTTCGATACTTGCAGAGATGACATAGACCGTATCGCCCTGCTGCTGATGCTGTTGAAGACATTGTAGCATAGAAGTATTGACAAAGGTGTCAACCACATCGGCAAAGTCATGACCCATGCGTTTGAATTCCTTGTAGGGCATACCGTGGAAGAAATGCGCCAAGAAACGTTCTTTCGCCTTTCCGCGATCATAGAGTCCCAGAAATGCAGCTAACATCAAGGGGGAATAAAGCAAAATGCCCCACCACGTAGCTACACGCCCCATGGAATAGCAAACAAACTGAAACAACGTATCCTTTGTAGTCAGTGTATCATCGAAGTCGAAGGCGACGATGCGGCGTTTTTCCATATCATGTATATATAATGAGCACAAAGGCCATTATCCAAGCCATGATACATAGCTGCATGAAGCGGTCATGCAACAAGACATGCGTAGGACTGGCACTATCCTCGTTGACAAAGGTAATCTGCATATAGCGCAACACACCGGCAATAACAAAAATGGTCGTCAGATAGAGATGAGTCGTCTTCAGTCGTTGGGTAACTTCAGGGCTTACGCTATACATCACATAACACACTATCATCACCGATGCCATGATAACCATCGAATGATTGATGAATGTCAGGTTGTACTTACCGATGTTACTTCGTGCCATGATACCATCACGCTGGTACATGAGCACATCATCGCGCCTCTTTGAAATGGCCAGGAACAAAGCCAGGAGAAAGGTCATCAATACGATCCATTGCGACAAGACAATTCCTGTAGCCATACCACCAGCCAAAAGCCTCATGACAAACCCTACGGCTATTACCAGCACATCGACAACAGCCAGTTTTTTAAGCCATAGACTGTAACAGACATTCATGACAAGATAGACAGCCAAGATTACCATAAGTTGCCATGACACCGTTATTTTCGCTAACAACAGCGCGATTACCATGGCCACCGCCGAAACCAAGAGTCCCATTCGACTACTGACAGCGCCACTTGCTATCGGTCGCTTACACTTAGAAGGATGCAACCGGTCGTTGGGCGCATCTATCACATCGTTTAAAGCATACACACCACCGGCAGCCAAAGAGAATGCTATCAGCGTATAGAGTGCCGGAGCCCAACAGACGAGCTTGTCCATATTGCCACTAAAGAAGATGGGCAACAGCACAAACAGGTTCTTAACCCATTGTGCGGGGCGAAGCAGTTGCCATAGCTTGCTCATCATACAGAGAAAGTGTTTAATAGGTTAACAACCTGTATGACATCGGCGTCCGTCATCGCCTGGTGGCACGGCAGACTTAACTCTTCACGGCTCAGCCGTTCTGCAACAGGCAGCGACAAACTGTTCCATTGCCGATAGCATTGCTGCTTATGAGGTGGGATGGGATAATGAATCTGTGTCTCGATGCCATGCTCCTTCAGATACTCCTGCAAGGCGTCGCGCTGCAGACAGAACACGGGGAAGATATGATAGACACAATCTCTATCGGATTGAGGAATGCGAAGAAGCGGATTCTTCACCTTATTAATATATTGGGCTGCGACTTCTTTGCGGCGCTGGTTGTCGGCCTCCAGGTGCTGGAGTTTGACATCCAGGATGGCCGCCTGCAGGTCATCGATACGACTGTTACGCCCCGTCACATCATGGATGTATTTGTGTGTAGAGCCGTAGTTGCCGAGTGCCGCCACACGCGCGGCCAGTTCGGCATCGTTGGTCGTCACGGCTCCCGCATCGCCCAGGGCACCGAGGTTCTTACCGGGATAGAAACTGTGTCCGGCGGCATCGCCGAGGGAGCCAGTCTTGCGAGACGCGGAAGTAAGGCCCGACGCTGACGCCTCGGGAGCAGTGGCAACTGACGCCTCGGGAGTAGTGGCGAGGCAGCCATGAGCCTGAGCGTTGTCCTCGATGAGTTTCAGACCGTAGCGCTGGCAGAGCGTGGCGATGCGTTCCGTATAGGCACAGCGGCCATAGAGGTGAACCAGCATGATGGCCCGTGTCCGTGGCGTGAGAGCCTGTTCGATGAGGGTGTCATCCATCTGGAGCGTCTCGGCGTCAGGTTCCACGAAAACAGGCACCAGCCCGTTTTCCGTGATGGCCAGTACCGAGGCGATAAACGTATTGGCAGGCACCAGCACCTCGTCGCCCGGTTGCATGACACCCATGTCGATATATGCCCGCAGGATGAGTGTCAACGCGTCAAGCCCGTTGGCCACACCCACACAGTGGCGCGTACCGATATATTCCGCATAGTGCCGTTCGAAACGGCGTGTCACCTCTCCGCGTAGGTACCACCCACGTTGCAGGACTTCATCGATAGCCTGACGGATCTCCCGGTCATAAGCCCCATTGAGTTGTTTCAGGTCCAGATATTTGATCATAGTGTCCATTCATACCAGTCGTAGCAGATGCCACGGCCACCAAAGCCCTCTTTCTGATAGATCAACTGGTCGTTGAGATAGGTGCCATGCTTCTCCGTCGAGATGCCGAAGTCAAAGAAGGCATGCGTCTCCAGCGCCTCAGCGATGACCTGTTGGAAGAGCAGGTCGAGGACATGCAGTTCCTTACCCCGCGGACTGGCCGCAATATACTGCGAGTGGACGACGCGGTCACTGCAGTAGAGCACCGTACCGCCCAGCGTCTCTTCCCCTTGCTTGGCCACCACCAGCCGGATACGGTCCGGAAAACGGCTGTGGAGCAGTTGTATCTCCTCCTGGCTGTGCACCACCGTCAATCCGTAACGGTCGCGCAGGTTCTTGGCCAGGATGGGCCAGAAGGCGCTATAGTCGTCGGCCTCCACAATGGTGATGCCGGCCTCGCGAGCCTTGCGCGCTCCACATTCGCGGATGCGATACCATTTATTAAGATATTCCCGCGAAACGGTCGATGACAGTCCGCGCGACAGTTGGGCGCCACACACCTCGACGACGGCATAGAGGTCTTCCTCCGCCGGCTGTCGGTGATAGATCCATGGTGTGGGCTTATAGACCACCCGTTTGATGCCCTCGGCACGCAACAGGTAGTTGAGGTCCTTGAAAATCTGCACCACGTCGGCTGCCGTCGTTCTGTCGCTCATCACCAGACCACCGTAGGTCAGTCCCTGGTGCGAGAAGAACGTGTCGCCCGCGACGTTGGCAGGCAGCACGGCATAGAGGTTATTGCGACGATACACCATCAGCGAGTGGTCCGTGAAGCGGTCGCTATGGTAGTCCATATAGCGGCGGTCCAACAGGAACGTGCCGTTCTTCGACGCCGCCACAAAGCGGTTCCACTCGTCGGCCTGGTCGGCGGTATATCGTCTTATTTCGAGCATTCCACGTATTTTAAGAACTCGTCGTAGTCCTCGATATAGTCCTCCGCCTCGTAGTGTTCCGATGCCAGTACCAGACAGACGGCCCCGCTGGAGAAGTCGTCGAGCGTACGCCATGTGTTGGTCTCCACCAGCAATCCCTGGAACGGGTGGTTCAGGAGGATGGTCTCCCGTTCGCGTCCGTTGTCGAGCGTCACGTGGAACGAGCCGCTCAGGGCGATGATGAGTTGTCGCAGCCGTTTGTGCGCATGACCACCGCGGCTCTCACCGGCCGGGACATCATACACCCAGTAGGCGCGTTTGATCTCAAACGGTACGCGGTCGGCACCCTCGGCAAATGTCAGGTTGCCTCGCGGGTCAGTCACCTTCGGCAGGTCAATGATTTTTCCTATCATAGCGTTGTATGGGTTGCTGCAGTGCGGCAACTTACAGGACGTTAACGGTTGGCATACATATTCTCGTAGTACTTCTCGTAGTCGCCACTGGTGATGTTGTCGAGCCACTCCTGGTTGTCGAGGTACCAGCGTACGGTCCGCTCGATGCCCTCCTCAAACTGCAGCGATGGTTCCCAGCCCAGTTCACGCTGCAACTTCGACGAGTCGATGGCATAGCGCAAGTCGTGGCCAGCACGATCAGTGACATAGGTGATGAGGTCCATATCCTCGCCCTCCTGGCGTCCCAGCAGGCGGTCAACAGTCTTGATGACCACCTTGATGATGTCGATATTCTTCCACTCGTTGAAGCCACCGATGTTATAAGTATCGGCTATCTTACCCTGATGGAAGATGAGGTCGATGGCCCTGGCGTGGTCCTCGACGAACAGCCAGTCGCGCACATTCTCGCCCTTGCCATAAACGGGCAGCGGCTTCCGATGACGGATGTTGTTGATAAACAGCGGGATGAGTTTCTCCGGGAACTGGTACGGGCCGTAGTTGTTCGAGCAGTTGGTGACGACGACGGGCATGCCATAGGTATCGTGGAAGGCACGCACGAAGTGGTCGCTGGACGCCTTCGAGGCACTGTACGGCGAGTGTGGGTTATACTTCGTGGTCTCCAGGAAGAACTGGTCGCCATAGGCCAGATGGTGCTCCGCCGACGATGCCGTGGTGGTAAAGGGCGGTTCGATACCCTCGGGGTGTGTCAGTTCCAAGGCACCGTACACCTCGTCTGTCGAGATGTGGTAGAAGCGCTTGCCCTCATATTTCTCTGGCAGCGACTCCCAGTAGAGCTTGGCAGCCTGCAACAGCGACAAGGTACCCATCACGTTGGTACGTGCAAAGGTGAAGGGGTCTTTGATGGAGCGGTCCACATGGCTTTCTGCTGCCAGGTGGATGATGCCATCGACCTTCTTGTCCTGCATCAACTGGTAGAAAGCGTCGAAGTCACAGATGTCCATCTTCACAAACTCGTAGTTGGGTTTCTTCTCGACATCCTTGAGGTTGGCCAGGTTGCCGGCATACGTCAGTTTGTCGAGGTTGATGATGTGATACTCGGGGTACTTGTTCACAAACAGGCGCACCACATGACTTCCTATAAAGCCTGCGCCACCAGTGATAACGATTGTCTTCATCTTTTATTGGACTATTTGACTATTTTACTATTTGACTATTTGACGATTTGACGATTTATCTCCCTAATGTAATAACTTCGCAATCACCGAATTTATTGCCTTCGATGGTCAGTCTTATCAGTGTGCGTTCCTTATGCCACCCCTGCAGACCTGCCGCTCCGGGATTGATATGCAGGAGATTCAGCGTCTTGTCGAACTTCACCTTCAGGATGTGCGAGTGTCCCGATATGAACAGCTGGGGCGGTGAGGCGTAGAGCTGTTGGCGGATGCTGTAGTCGTAGTTGCCCGGGTATCCGCCGATGTGTTTCATGAGCACTTCGACATCCTCACACTTCCAGCGTAGCACCTCGGGGTACATCAGTCTGAGGTCGCCGCCGTCGCAGTTGCCGCATACGGCACGCAAAGGGCGGAAAGCGGCCAGTTTCTCAGCCACCTCCAGGCTACCGATGTCGCCGGCATGCCATATCTCGTCACAGGGTTCGAAATAGTGGAGGTACTTCTCGTCCCAATAGCTGTGGGTGTCGCTGATGATGCCGATGGTCTTCATAGGGATAAACGAAAGATATTAGAGATTGTAACGCTGTCGGATGAATGCGGCGACGAAGCGTGCCGTCTCCTCGACGCCGAGGATGCTGGAGTCGATGCACAGATCGTAGGTTTCTGCGGCGCCCCACTTCCTACCCGTAAAGTAGTTGTAGTAGCGTGCGCGGCGTTCCTCCTCGTTGAGGATGAAGCGCTTGGCCTCGCGGGGCGACAGGTGGGCGTGTCTCTCATGGGCACGCACCTGGTCGATGCGGAAGAACATCGATGCCGAGATGAAGATGCTCACCACGTTGGGCATGTCGCGCAACACATAGTCGGCACACCGTCCAACGAAGACGCAGTTGCCCTCCTGGGCGGCCTTGCGGATGGCGTCGCTCTGAAATTGGAACAGGCTCTCCTGCGAGAGGTTCGAACGGTAGATGCCGCCACTAAACGAGGGCGACTGGATATTGAGCAGCGTACGGAAGAAGCCCTTGCGCTCATCGTTCTGCTCAAAGACCCTCTCACTGAATCCGCTCTCTCGGGCTGCCAGGTTCAGCAGTTCCCTGTCGTACAACTTCGCCTGGAAGTCGTTGGCCAGCAGTTGTGCCACTGCGTGTCCACCACTACCCAGCTGGCGACCTACGCAAATGATGATATGTTGTTTATTGTCCATCTCCTTCTGACTTTTTCTCTCCTTTTATCTTCCTCACATACCACCACAGGATGGGTAATGTCATCGCAAACGAGCCGAAGTCGCTGGCAGGCATCGAGAACCATACGCCGTCCAACTCCCACAGCAGCGGAAACAGGTAGGCCATCGGCAGTAGCATGAACAGCTGGCGCGACAAGGACAGGAAGATGCTGATGCGCACCATGCCGATGCACTGGAAGAAATTCGTGATGACGGCCTGTGAGCCAACCACGAAGAATACCAGCATGTTCACCTTGATGCCGCGTGCCGACAACTTGATGAGTGTGGCGTCGGTGGTGAAGATGCGAGCTATCTCCTCCGGGAAGAGCATCGACAAGGCCCACCCCACCAACAGGATGGCCGTGGCTGCCGCAATGGTCAGCCACAGACAGCGGAACATGCGGTCCATCTTCTCGGCGCCATAGTTGTAGCCCACGATGGGTTGCATGCCCTGGTTCATACCCATGACAAACATGAAGAACATGATGGCCACGGAGTTGGCTATCGAATAGGCTCCCACAGCCATGTCGCCGCCATAGCGTACAAACTGGTTGTTCATGACGATAACGATGACGCATGCCGTGGCCTGCATGAGGAATGGCGAGATACCGATGGCGATGATGTTGCGCACCAGATCGCCTTTCAGTTGGTAAATGCCGCTCTTCAGGTGGAGCAGTTCATTCTTGTCGCTCAGGATCCACATCTGCCAGCATAGTGCCAACGACTGTGACAGCACCGTAGCCAGTGCCGCACCGCGGATGCCCCACCGGAACCACCAGACGAAAGCAATGAGCAACACCACGTTGCACGCCACCGTAAACAGCGTGGCATACATGGCGTGACGCGGTTTGCCGGCAGCCCTGAGTACGGCATTCATACCGAAATACATGTGGGTAATGACGTTGCCCACGAGGATGACCTCCATGAACTCCCTGGCATAGGGCAGCGTGACATCGCTGGCCCCGAAGAAGCGCAGGATGGGGTCGAGAAACAACAGGCAGACGGCCATGAAGGCCACGCCGATGATGAGGTTCAGCGTCACGGTATTACCCAGCAGGTATTCTGCCCGCTTATAGTTCTTCTGGCCCAGGTTCACCGAGATACACGTCGAGGCTCCCACACCTACGGCAGCACCGAAGGCCGCGCTGAGGTTCATAAAGGGGAACGTGATGCCCAGACCCGCGATGGCCTCGGGTCCCACCACCTGACCGATGAAAGCCCGGTCGATGATGTTATAGAGACTCGACGCCGACATGGCCACGATGGCTGGCAGCGCATACTGCACCAGCAGTTGCCCGACGGGTTTGGTGCCTAATTCTAATGTCGCTTGTCGGTTTTCCATATAAATAATGTGCAAAAGTAATGATTTCCGAGCAAACACCCAAATAATTTGCCGTTTTTCATGCGAATTGTCATTTTCTTTGTATCTTTGCACTCCGAACTAACCCCAACCGCAAAGTGAAGAACCTCTTCAGACTCCTCCTGCTGCTGCTCACACTGCTGCCTGTCACCACACAGGGTGCCAGTGTGGCAGAGACGGCAGGACGCACCCGATACAAGGACGGTCCGGCCTATATCTACCGGCTCTACCTGCGCGACAAGGACCCTCGTCGGTCGCCCTACTCGCTGCAGCACCCGTCGCGCTACCTCTCGCGACGCTCCATTGAGCGTAGGGTGCGCCAGCAGTTGCCTATCGATTCGACAGACCTGCCTGTCAGTCCGCGATACATTGCCCAGATAGAGCGGCGCGGCGGAGACATCATCGGTCGGAGCCGTTGGCAGAACACCGTCCTCGTGCGCTTACGCGACACGGCGGACATCCACCGCATCAGTCTGCTGCCCTGTGTGACTGGCCGCAAACTGGTCTGGGTGGCTCCCGACTCCGTCACCCCGACAGCCGTGCGCAGCAAGTACCACAGCAGTTTTGAGGCCCACGACAGCATAGGTGGGCAGTACTACGGCAAGGCCTACGCCCAGATTGCCGCCCTGAATGGCCACCGTCTCCACGAACAGGACCTGCACGGCCAGCAGATGATGATAGCCGTCATCGACGGTGGTTTCAAGAATGTGGAGCGCATCCCGGCCTTCCGCCATGTCAACATCCTGGGCGAGCGCGACTTCGTCTGTCCGCCGTCACCCAGCATCTATGCCGAGACCGACCACGGCACCAAGGTGCTCTCGGCGATGGCGCTCAACGTACCTTATTTCTATATCGGTTCGGCACCCCGTGCCAGCTACTGGCTGCTGCGTAGCGAAGACCAGCAGACGGAACAGGAGGTCGAAGAGGACTACTGGGCCATTGCTGCCGAATTTGCCGACTCCGTAGGTTGCGACCTCATCAACTCCTCGTTGGGCTACACCACCTACGACCACCCCTGGATGACGCACCACCTATGGCATCTCGATGGTCGCCAGGCGTTTATCAGCCGTGAGGCATCGATGCTGGCCTCCAAGGGCGTCCTGCTGGTCAACTCTGCCGGCAACTCCGGCATGGGTCCCTGGAAGAAACTGAGTTTCCCGGCCGATGCCGACCACATCCTCACCGTAGGGGCCGTCATCAGCGACGCGCCATTCACCATAGCCCCCTTCAGCAGCGTAGGCCCCTCTCAGGACGGTCGCATCAAACCCGATGTGGTGGCCGTGGGGGCTCCCGCCTTCCTGGTCAATGGCCGTGGCGTCATCATGGAGGACATGGGGACCTCGTTTGCTACGCCCATCGTCTGTGGTCTTGTCGCCTGTCTGTGGCAGGCGCGTCCCTCGCTGTCGGCAGCCCAACTGATACAGATCATCCGTGACTGCACCGACAACCGTGACCATCCCGACAACATCTATGGCTATGGCATGCCTGACTTCTGGAAAGCATACATGAAAGTGATGAGTGAGAATGATGAGTGAGAAACGATATAGTCTGCGAGAACTGAACCTGATGGTGCGCGATGCCATTGAGATGGGACTGCCCGATGAGTATTGGGTGGAAGCCGAACTGTCGGAGTGTCGTGAACGGGGCGGCCATTGCTATATGGAACTGACAGAGAAAGACGAACGCACGCACACACCCGTGGCAAGGGCGTCCGCCAAGTGTTGGCGCCAGTCGTGGCAACTCATCGATCCCCACTTCCAGCGTACCACAGGACAGCCGCTCTCAGCAGGCATGAAGGTGCTGCTGCGCGTCTATGCCCAGTATCACGAGGCTTACGGCTTCTCGTGGATTGTCACCGACATCGACCCAACCTATACCTTGGGCGACATGGCGCGCAAGCGTCAGGAGATTATCCGCCAACTGAAGGAAGAGGGAGTCTTCGACCTGCAGCGCGAGTTGCAGCTGCCCCTGTTCTGTCAGCGCATCGCCGTCATCTCGGCACAGGGGGCTGCGGGTTACGGCGACTTTTGTCGCCAGTTGGAAGACAATGCCTACGGATTCCGCTTCGACGTCCACCTCTTTCCCGCCGTCATGCAGGGCGAACAGGTAGAGGCGTCAGTCATCGAAGCCCTGACCCGTATCTATGAACAGTCCGACACGCCCTTCGACGCCGTCGTCATCATCCGCGGCGGAGGAGCCACGGCCGATCTCAGCGGCTTCGACACACTGGCACTGGCTGAGCATGTGGCGCAGTTTCCGCTGCCCGTCATCACGGGCATAGGCCACGAGCGCGACGAGAGCATCCTCGACATGGTGGCCCACACCCGGGTGAAGACGCCCACAGCGGCGGCAGCATTCCTGATAGACCACTTGCGAGGCGTACTCGACCGCATCGAACATGCCGAGACCACCATCAGCCGTTATGTAGCCCAGCGTCTCGTGGTGCTACAGGGACAGCTCTCCCTGCTCAACACCCGTGTGTCGGCCAGTGCCCTGCGCGTGGTGAGTGACCAGCAGCACCGCATAGAATCCCTACAGAACCGCCTGCCGATAGCCATCGAGCGGCGCCTGACCGACCACCGCCACCGCCTCGAGCGTCTGACGCTGTTGCTACAGGGTTTCGACCCCCAGTTGCTACTCAGCCGCGGCTACAGCATCACGCTACACCACGGCCGGGCAGTCCGCGACCCCCAGGAGCTCCAGGAGGGCGACGAGATCGAGACACGCGTGGAACGGGGAAGGATTAAGTCTATAGTTAAGAGATAAGAGATAGGAGATATGACCAACGAAACGACCAAATACGAAGACGCCCTGATGCAGTTGGAGACCATCGTCCGCAAGATGGAGGCCAACGAGTATGACATCGATGAACTTGCCCAGCAACTGAAAAATGCCCAGCAGCTCATCAAGTTCTGTAAAGACAAACTGACGAAGACGGAAGCCGACATCCGCGCGCTCAGCGGCGACGGACAGCAATAGGTTCGGAACCCTGGCGCCGACAGCTTAGCGCCCCGTACCGGCAGCCCTGCGGCGTGCCGTTTCGTAGCCGTCACTCCACGTCTGCAGACGGTCGTACTCCTCCTTGGTGATGCGCAGGAACGAGCCGTGCTGCGGACGGCTCACACCCTGGATATTGCGGGGGGCATGGAAGTTGCGCATAAACTTGTCAGCCAGACAGAGCCTGTAGTTCCTGGGGCGCGATGAGTACTCGATGTACCCGATCACCCAGTCGTCATGGCCCGCCAACTGGAAGGCCGAGACGCCCTCACATTTCTTCTTACCCTCGAAATTGACGTAGTCATCCTCCACGGGCTCACTCCATGGGCCCGTCAGTTCCTTGGCAGTAGCCGTAAAGAGACCCGGCTGACCACCCTCCTTCTTGATCATCATGTGCCACTGCTGGTCGGCAGCCACCCAGTTGATGTCGGCATCGATGGTGGCATAGCCCCAGTCGAAGAGTAGCCTTGGCTGCGTGAGGCGGGTGAAAGTCTCGTCGGCATACGAGTAGTACATGCGGTCGTAAGCCTCCTCGGCACGGTTCCACATCGAGTAGTAGATGAAGTATCCCCCTTTCTTGCCGTCCGGCCAGCGGAAGTCCTCGTCCCACTGCACCTGTGGTGCCCAGACGCGGTTTACTTGCGACCAGTCCTCATAGACGCTCTCGTCGTCGGGGTTAGTAAATATCCGGGTACCCTGGCGATAGTCGAAGGTTTTCGAGTTCCAATGTATCAGGTCGTCGCTCACCAGCAGGTTGATGCCGTAGTTGTCCCACTCGGCCTGCTTCTTCAGGTCCTTGAAGCGTCCCACATTCATGTCCGTCGTTACCATCAGGTATCCCGAGCCGTCGTGCTTACGACAGAGGTACGCGTCGCGCGTAGCACCCTCTATGCGGGCCACCTCATGGTCGCTGAACACCGAGTCGCCGTCCAGCAGGTCGTGGTAGTGGAAACCGTCCCTGCTCAAGGCATAGGCCGTCCATGCCCTACCCCGGTCGTTCATGTGACAGTACAGGTATCCGTAGTCACCCTTCTGCAAGTTTCCCTTCTGGCGTTTCTTAGCCTCTACGGGCAGCAACAGCATCGTGGCTGCCAGCAGCAATATCCATTGTTTCTTCATCATTGTCGTTGTCGTTTTTCCTTTTCAGTCTGCAAAGGTAGCAATTTTTTGGGGACATGTGCAAGAAAAAAGCGAAAAGATTGTAAGGCGATACACTCGTCTGTCCTAACTGTCCTCCACATCAGCGTCATCTGACAACAAAAATCGGAATAAGTTTGCGTGATCAAAAGTAATTGCCTATCTTTGCACTATCAAAAAGTATTCACCCAATTAGTATTTGAACATATGAAGAAAGAGCTATCTCTGTTATTATTGTCCTTTTGCGTTTCAACAGCATTGGCACAAGACGTTATTGTGAAGCATGACGGTTCCACTATTCTCAGTAAAGTCATAGAGATTGGAACTACCGAAGTGAAATACAAAAAGTTCTCCAATCAGAATGGCCCGACTTATTCTATCCTAAAGTCCGACATTCTGTCTATTAATTATGAGAATGGAGAGAAAGACACTTTTGCAGATGCTCAGCAACCTGTTAAAGAGGAAACGTCAGATAAGCCACAAATCACGGTGGCCACACCAGCTGCCGACAACGCAGAGATCATTGCTCGCTATAATCGAATCTACGAGCATGGAGAGGATATCAAAGACAAAGCAAAGCCTGTAAAAGACGGATATTGCATCATGGGGGTCAAGGAAAATTCTGTATTATCGACAAATGATATCGTCATTGAATTCCGCCAAGAGCCATGGCCGTCTGCATACGATTCGAACGGTCATCTTTATTATGATGTTGAAGAAGTATTTTTTGTACAAGTATATAACAAGACAGACCATGTTGTATATGTTGATTTAGGTTCTACTTTCCGTGTGATGAAAGACGGCTCTTCTAAAGTGTATTTTGACAATTCACAAACGACAATTAGCAAGAGTAGTGGTTCTGGCATGGGGGTCAACTTAGGTGCAATAGCAGGTGTCATGGGAGTCGGTGGCGCATTAGGTACTTTGGCAAATGGCGTTAGTGTTGGAGGTGGAAGTTCTACTACTGTGTCCAAGGTCTATGCTAAACAACGAGTGATGGCTATTCCGCCTCATGGCAGAATCCCACTTGAGAAATATAAACTTGAAAGGATTAAAGCGTGGAAGTTTGAGATTATGAGTGATGGGGAAGAATTGGAGTGCGTTTTTAACAAGGAAGATACTCCAATAATAATGCAGGGTGAGAAATATTTCTACAATGAAGAGAACAGTCCTTATCATGCTGACTACATCATCACCTATTCAAAAGATGCTAATTTCTCAAATACGTATGCTGCAAAAGCCTCTATTTATGCAAGAGAGTTCATCGGAGGTTACCAAGGACAAATGAGAACTCGAAAGCCAGAGATTGCATCGAAAAAAATATTCGGAATCATTCCTGATTATAATGAATACACCATCTTAGGAACATTTAGAACAAATAAGTAAAGTGCGATGGTGGCTCCGCAATCCGAGAAGACAACATGGAAATGGACGCTATGCGGCATCTGTGCGATGCTGCTGATAGCGGTGACGGGCGGTAGTTTCTACATGCTCGACTACTCGCTGGCACCAGATGCCAATCGGGCAGACAGGGCATCGTGCTACCGACAGCTATTTGCCGACTATCCAGAAACAAAGCCCTGGATAGACAGCCTCCAACAATGCCATGCGCTACGCGACACATTTGTCACGATGGCCACAGGAGAGCGGCATCATGCCTATTACATCAACAAAGGCACTCGACGCACGGCTCTCATCATCCACGGCTGGCGCGACCAAGCCCTCAAGTTCTTTGGCATTGCGCAGATGTACGAACAGAAGTTGGGATATAACGTGGTGATACCCGACCTGCATGCCCACGGACAGAGTGAAGGAGAGGCCGTAGGCATGGGCTGGGACGACCGACTTGCCGTGCTACGCTGGATGCAGGTTTTCCAGACAGACACGATGGTGGTGCACGGCGTGTCGATGGGTGCCGCCACGACGATGATGACGTCGGGCGAGAAGATGCCTGATGGCATCAAGGACGTCCGCTTCATCGAAGACTGCGGCTACACCTCCGTATGGGACGAGTTTTCGTTTCAACTGAAGGAGCAATTTGGCCTGCCGGCCTTCCCACTGATGTACACCACCAGTCTGCTTTGCCGCCTACGCTATGGTTGGAGTTTTAGAGAGGCCTCAGCCCTCGAAGCCGTCAAGCATTGCCCCTACCCCATGCTCTTCATCCATGGTGACAGCGACACCTTCGTCCCCACAGAGATGGCACATCGCCTCTACGATGCCAAGCCGCAACCCAAAGCATTGTGGATTACGAAAGACACAGAACACGCCCTCTCCTATCGTAATCACCGGGATGAGTATCTTCAGAAGGTAACCGCGTTTTTGTACCTTTGCAAATAGTCTGAGATTTCAGCGACCTGTCCCTCTGCAATACCAAAAAGCTTATCGAGACAACCTATAAATATAAAATATCGCTTGTTTTATTAACCTTTTTAATCAAAAATTTGGTTATTACAATAAGTTTTTTTATATTTGCACGCAAAAATAGTTATTATGGATACTCTATTTAAGAAACATCGTATATTGATATCGCAGACGAACACTAAAATCGTTCGTGAAATCATGAAATCTGTGAACTGGGAGAAACAACTTGTATCTATACGTGGTTCGCGAGGTGTGGGCAAAACAACGCTGATGCGACAGTATATCAAGCAGAAGTATGGGGTGAATGCTGGCGAGGCCCTGTATTGTGTGATGGACAGCATGTACTTTACCAGTCACACGCTGATGGAAGTGGCAGAGCGCTTCCACCTGATGGGGGGCAAGCACCTGTTTCTGGACGAGGTGCATAAATATCCTACATGGAGCAAGGAACTGAAAGAGATTATCGACCTATGGCCCGATATGAAGATTACCTTCACGGGCTCGTCGCTCCTGCAGATTCTGAATGCCGATGCCGACCTGTCGCGCAGGGTGCTGAGCTACGATATGGCCGGGCTATCGTTCAGAGAGTATCTACGTTTCTATAAGAGCATCGAACTGCCAGTACATACGCTACAAGAGGTACTGGAAGATGCCGATGCTGTTTGCGACGAGGTGTGCAAGGCATGTCACCCCCAACCTTTGTTTGAGGAATATCTGCGTGCAGGCTACTACCCCTTCTACGATGGCGACGAACAGGAATATTACAGCCGCATAGAGAATGTGGTAAGTTTCATCATCGATCAGGAGATGACGCAGTTATGCGGCGTTGATCCTGCCTACACACGCAAACTCAAGGCGATGATGCTGTTTCTGGCCAACAATGTGCCTTATGATGTGAATATAGCCAAGCTGGCATCGTATCTGGAGCTGAACAAGAATACGGTGCTGAGCTATCTGTCGAGTATGCAAAGGGCAGAATTGTTGCACCTGTTGTATGCGGATAACAAGTCGGTGACCAAGATGCAGAAGCCTGACAAGATATATGTGCACAATCCCAATATGCTCTGTGCACTGAGTTCGAATCTGAATATCGGTACTCAGCGAGAGTGCTTTGTGGTCAATCAGTTGTCGGTAGGCCATACTGTAGAATATGGCAAGACGCAGGGTGACTTCTTGATTGACGGAAAAATAACAGTTGAAGTGGGCGGCCAGGATAAGTCGTTCGAACAGATAGCAGACATTCCTAACTCATACATTCTAGCAGACTCAATGGAATTTCCCGTTGGCAAGAAGCTGCCCCTCTGGGTTGTAGGGCTGTTGTATTAATGCTAAGCAATGCTGCAAGATTGTTTACCTTTTCTTCTCTACATGCGCAACTGGCTGTGGAATGTTAGGCTTCCCTTCTTCTATTTTCAGTCCAAGATGATAGTAGCCTGCGATGTCAGCGACCAGTCCCTCTGCCATACTAGGTCGTAGTATGACATAGTTTTATTCAATGATTAATTATTTGTTACAATTATGCTTGTTTATTCAAAAATAATGTATATCTTTGCAACGTGAAATGTCAAAAACACTAGAATCATGGAAGTAAAGAAAGTAACATACGAAGAGGCTCTTGCACGTTTTAAGCGTTCGCTGGAAATCAAGCGGAAAGCCGAAAAGCGCATGGAAGAATATTGGCGTAGCGAAGGATATACAGGTCCCATCGTTTCGTTATAACAGCTGCTGTACACTCAGTGTGCACTTTACTCCGGCTTCCCTTCTTCTATCTTCAGTCCAAGATGATAGTAGCCTGCGATGTCAGCGACCCGTCCTTCTGCCTTTTTTTTCTATCAATATAGTATGCAAAAAACGAAAATGTTACGTCTTATATATGAAATAATTCGCAAGACCTAACCAATTTTCGACTTAAGCTATTGATTATAAACACAATAGCCCATTTTAAGACCTAACTGAGACCTAACCAAGAGGTCACTGAGACCTCATTGAGACCTCATGCGTACTCCTGATATAATCAGCGAGACACATGCCTGTCTCTTATGTCTTTTAATTATTTGTTACAATTATGCTTGTTTATTCAAAAATAATGTTTATCTTTGCAGGCAGAAAAACGGGAAAGTTATGACTGCCATGCAATTAAATGCGGAACTGTTTCGCGAACTAAATATCATTGTCACAGATGAGGGAATGATGGAAAAAGCCATTAAAGCACTCCGTCGTATTACCTCGTCAAGAACTCGTATTGCAAAAGTTTCAGCTAATGTCGACGCTATTGGTTGGAACAATCTTCCTATGCTTCCCAAAGAGTTTGCACAATTGAGGGGTCGGGGGGAAATTACACAAGAAGACATAGACAATGATGAACGTTTAGCATACATCCTAAGTAAATGAACAAGGTTTTTGTTGATACCAATATTCTCCTTGACTATTATCTGAATAGGCCTGGTGCTGATGCTGCAGAGTTTCTTGTCAGATGTGCTGTTGCTGGCAGAATTTCTTTGTTTGCCTCTACATTGACCTTCGCAACATTTGCATACGTCATAAAGCGAGGGCATACAAAAGAAGAGGTTTATACGATGCTTGACGTTGTAGAACGTTGCATAAATGCTCTTCCTATGGACAGACAGCAATTACGCAATGCGATAGACCATCCTTGTAAGGATTTTGAGGATATGCTGCAGTATCAATGTGCCGCAGCCAACAGTTGCGATGTCATCATCACAAACAACATAAAAGACTTTGCAGAATTCAGCAGCCTTCCGCTTTATACAGCAGAAGACTTTATCAATGAATTGAAAAAGGAAGGTTAACAATCTCATTTTTTATTCAAACGTCAATAGTTTATCCCTGTATTGCTTCTCGCGCAGGATCAGAGTGGAGTCAATCATTTGCAGTATCTACAAATGCACATGGCGTTCCGCCGTGAACACAGAGTTCTCTGAGAAAGGCGCTCGCCTGTCCCTACTGTCCTTATTTTCATGGAGCATCGTAATAATCCCTTGACGACCCGAGTGCACACTATTCCTTAATATAATACTGTTGCTCTGATTTTGCAACTTCTGCTGGTATTTCCTTACTAACAACATACATCTTACCAGTTCTATCATTACTTATTGACATATGCAGAGACTCTAATTTCCATCCATTGCTAACAAACCAATTAACAGCAGCAATAGCTGTGTTAAACTCTATCAGTTCACCTTTCTCATTTCTATAACTACTATTACCTTTTCCTTTTCCATCATCAATTATTGGAGTTGAATTTTTATGTCCTGCATATATCTCGATATATGTTTTGACATTTTTACCATTTTGCATTTGTGCGTTAGCACCGAGAACCCAAAGGTTTACAATCAAAAATAAAAAAAACTTTTTCATATACTTGTAATTTTGTTATTAATAATGTCCACTAGTGTCCGGTTATATTTTACCAAAGCGAAAGCTGGCGATCATCTTCCGGATTATGATTAATGATGCACTCAGATGGGACGGTTCCAGTGTGCACATTCATTTTTTTCGTTCTTTTTCCAAATCCTCTATAAAGAGGAGATATTGGTTCAGAGCTGCTGACATGGAGTGATGCTTGCGGTCGTTTTCTGCTACGTATTCTGGAGAGGCATTGAGCATATCGATACATAGACGGACATCTTCTGCTGAAGTGTAGCTGAATACAGAATCTGCATGCGCATCAACCTCCTTTTTAATCCACTGTCGTACGGCGTTATCGAGCGTACTTGTATAGCTGTTTGCGGTACTTTCAGACTTCTGCCTTGACAGGAAAGAATGGAATTGTTCCTTGATTGGATAGTTCCAATACTGAGCATCCTCATTGATAATTGGTGCTTTCTGCTCTTCTTCGCTTGCAGTTTCTACAGCTTCATCATCCCATATAACTTTGATACCCAGTTTGGGCATATACTTACCAAGAGCTAACAGATCTTTTTCTTTTTGGTCATTGCTCAGTTGTGTCATTACATAGAAACCATCAACTTGTGTTTGAGGAGATTTCCCGTCAGAGTCTCTAACAGTTTCAGTACGCTCCACAATGCAAATATCTTGGCCATTCACTCTATGCCATGCCTCATGACGGCTGCGATTATTGCAAATGTTCTCCAAACCGATCTTCTTTAGCGCTAAAATCCATGTATTTACAGCCTTCTTCTCATGATAGACGGTTCCATCACGAAATGAAACAGAGAAGCCAATAGATTTTGCTTTTGTAAACTTAGGTTCAAAAGTCACAACTTCTTCACTTTCATCTATACCAGGTTCAGCGACAACAATACCTTCTAATAAATTGTCAGAACTATCCTCTTCCTGCGCATCTTTAGTGGATAGCTGAATTGTCGAAAGAGTAGATACCTGTATGCAGTTTCTATTGATAGACACACTTAAACTACCATTAGGGTCATAACAACCACTAAACATTAGTGGGCTTTTTACTTTTGAAAGCACACTTCTCAGTTGCTCTATCAGTTCTGGCAACAGTTCTTCTTTCAACAAATGGTCTTCCAATTGTTCCCATTGTGATTCTATTGTCTGCCCTTGCTCTTTAAGAGCAGCCTTATGGGCGTAGAAATCGGTTAGTTTACTCATCGTCTTCAGTTTCGTTATCGTTATTCAAGTGATATATCTTCTCAACAAACTTATCAACTCTTTGTTGTAAGTCTAATAGAGCTTTTTCACTATTGGTAGTTTTCTTGATGTCAATTGCTTCTTTTACAAATGAAGCAGCCTTTGCCTTTTGTTTCTCATTGGGAATAATTATCGGCAATTGTCGAGCATCGTTAATCTGGAATGTTTGAGTATTGTTTACGAAGTTATCAACATAGAGACTTATAAAAGTGGAGTTAATTAGAGTGATGATGTAATCTTCAGGAACTTTATCTGTCATCCCAAAAAGACTCATACTCTTCACATCGTGAATACTCTTTTGCTTCTTGCGACATTTAAGGTAAGTCGTATTAATATCACTCCAGCAGAACCCTTCTCTAAAATAATACTGGGAATTACGCACGACGGGCATTCCTTCTCCTTTCTTTCCTGAATTGGCAAATAGGAAGCGAACATTCTCTTTATTCCATGCAATTGCGAAAGGAGTCTCAAGATACCACCTATTTCCATCTTTATCTCCTTTATCATAAGGCACATAGAAATTCTTTGATGTATCTATACCATTCTTTTTTTCATCAGCTGAGAGTCCTTCGACATTTGCCAACTCAGTATCATCTATCATTCGATAAATATATCCCTGACCAAAGATGTCACGCCCATATTTTTCTTTCAACTCATCAAACAATTCAGTAATTTCACCGTCGGTCATAGATGCCAAGAATTCCTTCTCATTTGCGAAGCCTGCCATCTGCGGAACTTTCACCTTATGCTTCTTAATAGCTTCTGCTAATTTCTTAGGACGAGAGATAACGATGTTTTTTGCCCACTTCGTTGACTTACGAACGGCAATAAATTTTCCATTATTTGCAGTCGCAAGTCCTTGACCTCCTTCTGTGAGACACCCAAGTAATGCAACATCACCAGGATTTAGGTTATCTCTATATAATTCTAATTCCGTGCTGTTTTGCACAATTTTCTTTGATGTTTCAATTTTGTCCCACCATGTTGAATATAAATCATTTACTCTTTCATTGTAGAGTGAATAGACACGATTATTAAGACTAGTCGGTTTGAAAATAACATGATGTAATGAGTTGAGAAATACATCTTGACTAACAAGTGGTAATGGTAAAGGATGAGTCAAATCCTTTGTTCCATCAAGGAATCTCACCTGGTGATTTTGTGGCATTTCATCATTTACAATCTGAGTAATGCAAGTATCCACCATTACAGCATCAAAGGGATTTGCCGTATCAAAGACGTAATTAATTCTCTTTGAGAGAATCAAATCTCTCATATTTAGTTTTGTTTGGGTCGTCCAAAACGTTTTGGGCGTAATGAAGTTCAGCGTTCCAAATTGCTTACATAAATCAAGTCCTCTAAAGGTGAATAAGTTGTAGGTATCATCGGAGAAACCAAACTGAGCCTCGTACCTTACCTTATCTTTCTCTTTTACATCCTTTGTTGAAATATACGGAGGATTACCAATTACAATATCAAATCCATCAGTCACACCAAACATCCATTCAATATCGAGGAATGGCGAGACGCTATTTTGGTCGTAAGGATTCCAATCTGTAACCTGTAGTACAGCCTTTTCAAAACCTTGGGGTGTGCATTTATTCTGCTCTCGCTCTATATCTCTACGGCAAGCAGCAATTACCCCATTGATGCGGTCACGCTCTCGTTTGTTCCTATCAACTCGAACTATCTGTGGGTCTGAAAACAAGTCTTTCTGAACGGCTTCGTTGACCCAGTCTTCGCCCTGATACCTTTCCAACATTTTCTCGTTTTCAGTAATTTGCTGTTGTAAGGAGAGTATCTTTTCTTCATTTGGTTCACCAACCAGTCGATTGATGTGCTCATGAATCTGTTTACGCTTTGCTTCATCCTCACGTAACAAACGAATCTTCTCACCACGTTTGCGTGTATAGAAATGGCGACGACGGATAGCAATCAACTCATTCTTCAGAAGAGCAAGCACCTCGTCATTTGTCCAGTCCTCATTATACTGATGGATGTCTGCATCAATGAGAGAGTTGGCTGCCACAAATTTCGATTCAAGGTTGGGTAACGTCTTTATTCCAAAGTTCAGTTCTGGTTTGTCACGCTGAATGTCTGTTTGCTCACAAATCAGCGTGATGAAGAAGCGCAGTCTGGAAATCAGCATGGCAATAGGCTGGATATCCACACCATATATACACGACTCGATGATGTAGAGCTTACGTGTATAATCTGGAGAATTCAATCCATTATTAAAGGTTTCTTCTATCTCCAACAGTTTTTTCTTTCGTTCATCTACATCTACGATACCAAATGCTCTGCGACTCTCATCCACAGCCATGTTCAGTAAAACATCACGCCATTGACTGTTATCTGGGTCTACTTGTTGCAGGATATGTACCATCTGCTGAAGCATACCCATTGGAAAAGCACCTGATCCGCAAGCAGGATCAAGAATCTTACAGGTGAAAAGCGAATGAAGAATCTTTGCTTTCTGCTCTGTTGTCAACAGAACCTCCTCTGTAGTAAAGTCTAACAACTGGCGATACTGAGGTTCCAGATATTCACCAACAGTTTGCTTCAAATGAGCCACCAAACTCTCGTTTACCATATATTGCACAATCTCGCGTGGTGTATAGAACGAACCACTTTCGTTGCGGGCAGTTTCTTTGGTTTCTGGATTATAAGCTCCCAAAAGGTTTTCGAATACCTTACCTAACAACTCAGGGTCGAGTGCTACCTGTACATCTTGTGGCGTATTCTCTTCAATGGTGAATACATACTTGTTGAATATGGGAATAATTCCTTTTGTGGGATGAAAAAATAAAACATTAGGAACGAAAGCACGATACATTGGCGTGCCATCTTTGAAACAACGATCGTTTCGTGAGAAACCATCCTTATAGAAACGTTGCTTTACTCCGTTAAGCGTCTTCGTTTTGTCCAGACAGTCAAACAGACCACAATTCAGGAAAGGAACAGAAGAGAACATCTCAACAACCTCCTCTTCTGTAATGGAAAACAGCTCTGCATATCTGTACAGATTAACAGAATCCTTCGAACTTGACTTTGCAAATCTTCGACTTTGTCCCTCTTCTATGATAGGACAATTCAAAGTACCAAAGAATAGATTCTGAAGTATGGCCTGATAATAATTGCCATCTGTGCTACTCTGTGAATTAAAATCTTTCAGTATGGTAGCAATGTATTCTTCATCAAATATTTTTGAAGGAACAAGGTCCTTCTGCTTGATGAACCATACAAACATCAAACGAGTTATCAGTCGAATAATGCAAGTGTCGATATCATCACGATCATCTATCTGCGTATCCACATTGGCAGGAAATGTACACTTAGTCTCGGGAGCCACAGCCCACTGATACCATTCAAACAAATCGTTATAGAACTGCTTGGTGAGGACCTCAGAATTGAACACCTTCTGCCACTTCTCATATAACTTATCGAAAGTTGTACAGTCACCACACTCCATTCCTTTTAGGATGTCCATGTGTCCCCTATGCGGATTGTGACAATCTATATTTCTGAGCAAGCTAACCTTACCAAGTTTCTCTCCTTGACCTTGCTTCCATTCTTGTTTGAACTCTGTGCGCTCACAGGTGCCTATACTCAATAGATGACCCTGACGGAATATGACAGTAACAGGGAAGTTATATACTAAGCGGTTGAAGGCACGAGTCAAAACAGCCAAGTCGGTTCGAGTGACATTGCTATCCGCACATAAATCGACAGCAAATATCATCATGCTCTGGTAGTGAGCATTGGCTCGTATCTTTTCCAAATCATCAATCAGTTTGGAATCAGCTACGGCAACCTCGTTGATTGCATCGTCGCAAACCTCTCCTATATAATAGCACTCTTTGGATAGTTGGAGAGCATTCTCGATGTATTGGGGAATCTGGCTCTCGTAGTAATCCTGGAAGTCCATGGGGCTTGGCTCTTCTTGAGTATGCTTAATGTTCAATTTACTGAGCAGCAGGTTACAGGCTTCAAACAGATTCCCGCTGACAAATTGCTTTAATGTTTGTTCCATAATCCTTCCTTATTTACTTACGTATTCCCAAACTATCAAATCGAAATTTTCCATTTGGAATTTCTTGTCAAGACTCTGCTCCTCTGCCGATTTCTTCTGTTCACCACCTTTTGAGTGAAAACGATTCTTGCGCTCGACAATGGCCTGCTGGGGAGCTTTCATCGTCATCCATGTCTGGAGAATCTCAGTCAGTTTACTCAAACGTTCGCTATCATTAGTTTCTATCCATTCTGGAACAAAACGCTCTTGATGCTTATTCTGACGTAGGAATTCCAGTATCTCAGCGCGATTCAATTCCTTATATGTTGCAGGAAGATGCGTATCTACCGGCTGACTCATCAGATATATTTCAGTATAAGCTTTCTTACTACCTTCTTCGCGGTGAGGATAACCCACTACAGCGACAAGGCTTTCTGGTATATACTCGAAGAGATTGTCCTGAGCACGGAAACCAGAGAATATACCATTCGGCATCTTTCGGAATAATTCCTTGTTTTGCTCGAAATAATCTATCAGATCCTGACGATACACCTCGAACGAAAAATCCTTCAATGACAACGACTGCTGTGACTCAATATCGCTAATACTATTTGTTTCAAGTTCAGACAGCAAGCGCTTTGCATTCTTATCAAGTATTTCATTGTCAGCCACCATCTGTTTGTATCCTTCGTTTATTTCCTGAGTTTCAGCACCTGTCAGATTCATGATAGTCATGCGATTCATAATGCGTTCCTCCAGATGCAGGTAGTCCTCAAAAGATTTAGCAGGCCAGAAGTTTACGCAACGCACGATCTCATTAGGAGAGCCGATACGATCAATACGACCAAAACGCTGAATCAGACGTACAGGGTTCCAATGAATGTCATAATTGATTTGCATATCAGCATCCTGAAGGTTCTGACCTTCTGACAGACAATCGGTGGCAATCAGGATATTCAGTTCATCATCCAGCTGCGCTGCCACCTCAGGTCGGTATTGGGGTATTAGTTCCAGCCACTTTTCATAGGGGACCTCCCAACGCTGCTTTTCATCATTGTAATATTCTCCGTAATTTAAGCGAGCATCCTCATACATGTTTGTCCAATCAAGTTCCTTATAGAGTTTACTATAAGGAGCAAATGACTGAAGTACGGGGGCAAACTTTTGTTTGTTGTGCTGCCCTGTTGATAGGATTTCCTGCCCCGACGCAGAAGCCATCTTGGTAAATCCGCGCTTTTCAAGTTCTTCATAAATGAACTTAGCAGTATCAGCATAGGCAGTAAAGATTACCACTTTCTTATTCTTGGCCTGCTGCTTCTCACGTAGTATCTTCTCAAGTTCATCAAGTTTCTTGTCACGCTCAGAGCCGTTAAGATAATCTTGTTGAAAAGCTGCAAGGCTGTCGTAGATGGCACGTAGTTTATTAATATCCATGCGTAGTCCACGCTCAAAGCCTCCTAAGTTCTTCATTTCTGAAAGTCGGATAGAACCTTTGCGAAGTGCGAACTGCTCCTCCATCTCCTCATCGTCACCCGCAACTTCTTCTCCAGCAGGTAATTCGCCGTTGTTCTTCTTTTCTTTAAAATCAACGACTAATTGAAGTGTCTTTTCGTGTACTTCAAGTACCTTCTTGACGGTTAATAGACAGGAATACCACGAACTTTCCAGTCGTTTCATGAATAAGATTCCCATCATCTTGACGAGGAACATTTCACGGTTTACATCGTCATCCCAATCTGACGCGGCCTCTTTCTTAGCTTCCTTACGACTCTCATGTAGGAAAAGACTGGGTTGATAAGCTGTTAAACTCAAATCTTCGAATGCCTGGTATATTTCCTCAGTTGAGCGCAGCTTGCCAAAATGATCAACGCCTTGATAAATATTCAAGGGTTTCGCCTTTTGTGGAAATCCTAAGTTCTCGCCAAGCGTGTTCTCTATCAACTTGCGAGTACGAGCCACAATAAGCTTGTCTGTCAAGTTGAAGAACTTTGGAGGCAGCATGGCGATGAAGGAGCCAATCGTTCGGTCCGGATTGTCACACCATTGAGTATATTTACGCTGGCTTTCAGCAAAGAGATTACGTAGAGAATCAATACCAAACTCTTCGTTATTGAAAGCATCGTCAACTCCATGACCTATTAAGTTGAACTGGCCCTTTACATCGTTTAAGCCTGTATTGATGGGAGTCGCCGACAGCATCAGCACTTTTACATCACGACCCTCCACGTTAGGCTGATTCTGTATCAGCGAGGTTAGCAATTCCTGATAACGACCAGACTTCTCATTACGTAGATTGTGACTCTCATCTATTACAAAAAGTATCTTTTTACGTGTCTGAAGATAGTCACGACGTGCATCTTGATAGGCAGTCTGCATTCGGTCGTTCTGCAAATCAGTATGGAATCGAACAACATAGTCAAACTCGTCTTTCTCGAAGCGAGACCCATGACGCTTCAGATACTGTGTCCAGTTTTCCTCCAACTTCTTTGGACAGAGCAGCACAGTCAGGTAGCTCTGTGTCTGGAAGTACTTGATGACCGCCAAAGCCGAGAAGGTTTTACCTAAACCAACAGCGTCGGCCAGAATAGCACCATTATACTTGCGTAGCATCTTAATGAGGGAGATAACCCCCTTCTGCTGATATTTAAATAGCGTTTTCCAGATGACACTGGTTTGGAGCAGCGACATATCTTGCTTATGTTCTATACCTCCGTCCACATCAATATCTGAGTTAAACAGCTCAAACAGAATCTTGTAGTAGATTTCCTCTGGTGTGTATTTACGGAAGTATTCATCAATTTTACGGATGAAGTATTCCTTTACGCTAACTTTCTCGGATTTGGGATTCTTTGGATCTATATGAATCTCGTCAGAAGCAGCTTTCCATATATCTTCAAACCATGAGCATACCTCCTTGTAGTCCTTGTCGCTTAGCTTAACAGGGTCACCCATTGTCAACTCTATATTCGAAGTCTCCTTTAAACCAAGTCCAGCATCCGTAAGGTTACTACTACCAGTCAAATAGTAACTATCGTTACGTGGGTTGTTATTTCTGAACATATAGGCTTTTGCATGACAAAAAGCATTAACGATGGCCCTTATTTGAACAGTGTTTCTACGGAGGAATGCTTTGGCATCCTCTGCATATTTGTCAATCTTTAGCGATGCTTGAATACCGGCATCACCCTTAAGCAAATCAATAATTTGGCTATCATCTTCTTCCAGTTTCACCAACTCTGAAGATACAATTCTGAAATTGTCCTCCTCTGGAATATCGTGATAGAGTTTACTAAGCGCACGAATAGTAAAATAGCCGGTAACAATGTCCAAGCTACCTGTCTGCTGTGATTTCTTACCAGAGAATTCATTTATGAAATCCCATACTGTTTTAATGTCGAACCCATCATCAGGGTAGCGATCTGCCTTATTGTCTATAAGCATATCAATATAGTTTTAGTAAGCACCAAAACTATATCTTCAGGCTTGCTTACAGGTAAACACCAAGAGACCTCAGGACACAAAAGAAGCGCGTTCATGGCTCTTCTCTCATGTCTTGAGGTCCTAGGAATTACCTGTAATATGTAGATATAAGTCATGCCCGCGCTATTGCACGGGCATCGGCTGACTTATCCATCATATTACATCTTTGAAATTTCCTAGGTTTCAAGACATGCTGAATAAATAGCTGATGCTATTGTTTCCCCTCAAAAGTCATACCGGCGACCTCCGCTGGGGCCATTTGCCAGTACTTGATTGCAAAGATACGAAAAAATATTGGAAGAAAAAAGAAATCGCCAGAAAAACGTGAATTTTCTGGCGATATTTATTTTGTGTCAAGGGAGAGGTGAGTGACATATGCCTCTCCCTTTTGTGTCAGTGAAGCCGGGTCCTGTGACGGTCCACCATGCGGCAGGGGAACCAGAAGGATGCTACCGTCTTGCGGCCGTCACCCGTTTCGATGTCCAACTCGCCGCCAAGGGCGTCGATGATGGCCTTGCAGATGGGCAGTCCGAGACCAGCCGACTGGTCGGTCATCTTCAGCACTTCCTCCGATTGCAGATACGAGAAGATATCCTTGCTGAGCATCTCGGCCTGACCATTACCCATATAGGTAATCGTCACTTTCAGCCCACGGCGCTCGTTGCCATACCAGATGGTGATCTCGCCCTGACGGGTGTGGTTGGCGGCATTCGTCAGCAGATGCATCATCAACTGGTGCATGAAATTGGTGTCCAGCGTCCCCTTGCAATGCGGAGACAAGTCGGTCCTCACGCGGACGGACACCTCGGGGTTGGTGATGTTCAGCGCCTCACGACGGTACGACGCCATGAGTTCAGCCAGATTGACCTGTATCAGCGTGAAGAAAGGCATACCGCCCTCGAAACTCGACAGGTCCAACAGCTGTTTTACGAAGCCCAACAACTGTTGCGCATTGTCCTTGATATGCGTCGCCATCTCCTTGACGTGGGCAGGATTCATCGTGCTGTCGCGCTCCTCGAGAATCAGGTTGCTATAACCGAGGATGGCATTCAGCGGCGTGCGCAAGGCGTGGCTGGCATTGTCCAGGAATACCGACTTCAACTGCTCACTCTTCTGGGCACGGTTGACCTCCGTCTCCAGGCGCTTCACATAGTGACGGCGCAAGAGATAAAAAGATACTCCAAAAACGATCAGCAGTGCAATGATCATCGATAGTGATAATGTATCCATAACTAAAGGTATTTAATGATTGACTATTCTCTTTGTTATACTATCTCGCCTGCAAAATTACAAAAAAATAGCACAAACAAGAAAAATTTATCAAAAAAAAAAGTGCTTTTCCCCTTTGGCTCCGCAATCCGGTTTGTACTTTATTCATATCAGAAAATTCGCAAGACCTAACAAATTTTCAACTTAAGTCATTGACTACAAGCAAAATAGCCAATTTTAAGACCTAACTAAGACCTAACTAAGACCTAACCAAGACCTCACTCTTTATTTTATTATCAGAAAGAAATTATGGGAAAAGGTATTTTTATATGGGAAAGAAATTATGGGAAATTATGGGAAATTAATTATTCCCGAGTAAATGCGTAGCCCAATATCGCCATCAGTGCGCAGCCAAATTTCCCATAATTTCCCATAATTTCTTTCAAAATAAAAGTAGTCTCAGTTAGGTCTTGGTTAGGTCTTAGTGAGGTCTTAGTGAGGTCTTGAAAAGACTTATGTGCCTTACTGTTAGACACTTACATAAAAATTAGGTTAGGTCTTGCAAAAATTGCATGCTCTCTGATTTTTTGCTTTGGGGCCCGAAAATATTCCCAGTGTGGGAATGGTTTGTTCTTAGGCTTGGACGAGGGCAGTCCCGGGCTGGGAACATCGGCGTCTTCGACGTCCCTGGAAAGTTCCCACGCCAAAAATAAAATGCTCCAGGAACGTGGGGAATGCGGGGTTGGGGGCTCATTTTAGCAGGGAAACGGCACTTTTCGGTGGAAAGTCTTGCACAGGTTGGAGATTTTGATTACTTTTGCAGGCAGAAGTAACGTTACAAACATAAAAACAAAGACAAAGATGAAAGATTTAGATTGGGGTAGCCTGTCGTTTGGCTACATGAAGACCGACTACAACGTACGCTGTTACTACCGTGACGGCAAGTGGGGAGAGATAGAGGTATGCTCTGACGAGTACCTGAAGCTGCACATGGCAGCCACCTGTCTGCACTATGGCCAGGAGGCTTTCGAGGGTTTGAAGGCCTATCGCTGCAAGGACGGCAAGGTAAGAGTGTTCCGCATGGAGGAGAATGCCGCCCGTCTGCAATCGACCTGCCGCGGCATCATGATGCCCGAGGTCTCGACGGAGCTGTTCTGCGAGATGGTAAAGAAGGTGGTGCGCCTGAACCAGGAGTGGATACCGACCTACGAGAGCGGTGCCACGCTGTATATCCGTCCGCTGCTCATCGGTACCAGCGCCCAGGTGGGTGTGCATCCCGCCAAGGAGTACTGCTTCCTGATCTTCGTGACGCCCGTAGGTCCGTACTTCAAGGGTGGTTTCTCGAGCAATCCGTACGTCATCATCCGCGACTTCGACCGTTCGGCACCCCTCGGCACGGGTAAATATAAGGTGGGTGGCAACTATGCTGCCTCGCTGTTTGCCAACAACCTGGCCCACGAGAAGGGCTACGCCTGCGAGTTCTATCTGGACGCCAAGGAGAAGAAGTACATGGACGAGTGTGGTGCTGCCAACTTCTTCGGCATCAAGGACAACACGTATGTCACGCCGAAATCGACCAGCATCCTGCCCTCTATCACCAACAAGTCGCTGATGCAGGTGGCTGAGGACCTGGGGCTGAAGGTGGAGCGCCGTCCCATTCCCGAGGAGGAGCTCGAAACCTTCGAGGAGGCTGGAGCCTGCGGAACGGCAGCCGTCATTTCACCTATTTCTTATATCGACGACCTGGACACCGGCAAGCGCTACTCGTTTGGCGACAAGCCCGGCCCCGTATCGAAGAAGCTGTTCGACACGCTGCGCGGCATCCAGTACGGCGAGATCGAGGACAAGCACGGCTGGACCACGGTTGTCATTGAATAATTTTTTTAGCAAGGACTACAGGACTTAAGGACTTATGTTGCGCAGAAAAAAGTCTTTTAGTCCTGTAGTCCTTGCAAATAATAAAGAGAGATGGGCAAAGGAAAGCTGGCGAAGTTCGCCGACATGGAGACCTACGAGAACGTGTTTCAGTATCCCTACTCCGTCGTGGCCGACGTGCCGTTCGACATGCAGGGACACTGGCGCGAGGAGTACTTCCACAACCAGAACCCCATCGTACTGGAACTGGGGTGCGGCAAGGGGGAGTACACCGTCGAGTTGGCCAGGCTCTATCCGGACCTCAACTTCATCGGTGTCGATATCAAGGGTGCCCGCATGTGGACAGGTGCCACACAAGCCCTCAACGAGGGTCTGAAGAATGTGGCTTTCCTGCGCACCCATATCGAGATCATCGACCGCTTCTTCGCCCCCGGCGAGGTACAGGAGATCTGGCTCACGTTCAGCGACCCTCAGATGAAGAACCCCCGCAAGCGTCTCACCAGCACCTGGTTTATGAACCGCTATCGCAAGTTTCTGGTCGATGGCGGCATCATTCATCTGAAGACCGACTCCAACTTCCTCTTCACCTATACCTCTTATATGGTGGAGCGGAACCACCTGCCCGTCATCTTCCATACCACGGACCTCTATCACGACGACCGCATCGACGAGGACACCAAGAAGATTCTCTCCATCCAGACCTACTATGAGGGCATGTGGATTGAGCGGGGTCTGAACATCAAGTACCAGAAGTTCCGCCTGCCCCAGGAGGGCGTGCTGGAAGAGCCCGACGTGGAGATAGAGCTCGACGACTACCGCTCGTACCACCGCGACAAGCGAAGCCCGAAAGACAAAGCGAAATAAAAAATAAAAATTGAAGGAGATGAAAGCATACAGACTATGGGTGATGATGGCGTGCGTGACGTGGATGTTCGGCGCCTGTACGGAGCGGAAGAGTTGCTGTACGACAGGAGAGGACAGCAGCGCGTTTGTCACGCTGACCGATGTCGTACCCGATGTCATCCTGGAGATACGCTACTTCGGCACCTATAACTTCGTGGGTGCCCGCGTAGATGGCTACCTGGAACCCACGGCACTCCTGACGCGCCAGGCCGCCGACAGTCTGAAGGCCGTCAGCGACGACGTCATGCGTCAGGGCTACCGACTGAAGATCTACGATGCCTACCGTCCGCAGCAAGCCGTTGACCACTTCATGCGCTGGGCCGAGGTGCTGGGCGACACGCTGACCAAGGCCTACTTCTACCCCGACCTGGACAAGAGCGTGCTCTTCGACCAGGAGTACATCTGCGCCAAGAGCGGTCACTCACGCGGTTCCACGCTGGACCTGACGCTCTTTGACATGCAGACCGAGAAGGAACTCGATATGGGTGGCACCTTCGACTGGTTTGGTCCGGAGAGTCATCCCGACTTCTGCGGCAACCCCGAGACCCAGGAGTTTACGGGCGACAACCAGAAGAGTCCCACGGGTCGCAGCATCACCCCCGAGCAGTTCCGCAACCGCATGGTGCTGCGCGAGGCCATGCTGCGCCACGGCTTCAAGCCCTTCACCACCGAGTGGTGGCACTTCACCCTGAAGGACGAGCCCTTCCCCGACACCTATTTTAATTTCCCCGTCAAGCAGTTGAATAATTGAGAATTGACAATTGACAATTGAGAATTGAACATGACACTATATCCGAAACTCATCATGGAGGCGCTGGCTACGGTAACGTATGCCGGCACGAAGAAAAACCTCGTCGATAGCGAGATGGTGGCCGACCAGCCCGTCTGTACCCCACCCGCCCACGACGGCGAGGCCTGGAAGGTCAGCGTGGTACTGGAATTCCCCCGCGAGACCGACCCCTTCCTGAAATCGACTGTCAAGGCCGCCGAGGCAGCCATCAAGTATCATTGTGAGAAGCTAACGGCTAATAGCCAAGAGCCAAAAGCCAATATCGAGATCACCATCCAGACCGAGTTTAAGTCGAAGCCCCGTCCCAAGGGCGACGACCTGCTCCTCGGCGTCAAGAACATCATCGCCGTGAGCAGCGGAAAGGGTGGCGTTGGCAAGAGCACCGTATCGGCCAACCTGGCCATTGCGCTGGCGCGCTTAGGATATAAGGTGGGATTGCTGGACTGCGACATCTTCGGACCCTCCATGCCCAAGATGTTTCATGTCGAGGACGAGCGACCGTATGCCGTCGAGAAAGACGGGCGCCAGCTTATCTGTCCCATCGAACAGTACGGCGTGAAGATGCTGTCGATAGGTTTCTTCGTCAGCCCCGACACGGCGACGCTGTGGCGCGGAGGCATGGCGACGAGTGCTCTGAAGCAACTCATTGCCGACGCCGACTGGGGCGAGCTGGACTACTTCATCCTCGACACACCGCCGGGTACCAGCGACATCCACCTGACGCTGCTCCAGACGCTACCCATCACGGGTGCCGTCATCGTCTCGACACCCCAGCAGGTGGCTTTGGCCGATGCGCGCAAGGGCATCGACATGTACCGCAACGAGAAGGTCAACGTGCCCATCCTGGGACTCATCGAGAACATGGCATGGTTCACACCCGCCGAACTGCCCGAGAACCGCTACTACATCTTCGGCAAAGAGGGCTGCAAGCAGTTGGCCGAGGAGATGCAGGTTCCCCTGCTGGCCCAGATACCGCTGGTCCAGGGCATCTGTGACAGCGGAGACCAGGGTACGCCTGCCGCCCTCAACAGCGATACGGGGACGGGACTGGCATTCATCAACCTGGCACAGGCGGTGGTCACGGTGGTCAACCGACGAAACAAGGAACAACCTAAGACCAAGATTGTCGGAGTGAAATAGACCACGGATTTTTTCGACCACAGATTGCACGGATTGAACGGATTTTTTTGAAACAACGATTGCGAAGCCACACTTTGCACCTTTAGGTCAAAGAATTAAAACGATTGCGAAGCCACACTTTGCACCTTTAGGTCAAAGAATTATACGAATTGAATAATTAAGCATTAAAAAACAAACTATATGAACAAACTACTATCCAGCGTGGCAGCACTGATGCTGATGCTTCCCGCAGCCGCAGAGGCACAAGACTATTCGAAGTACTACCAGAACCTGCCGACGACGATGGCACAGGTGAAGGCACCGCAGATTCCTGCCAACGAGGTGAAACTCACCGAGGTGGGTGGCGTCGGCGATGGTGTCACCCTGAACACCGAGGCCTTCGAGAATGGTATCAAGAAATTGCAGAAGATGCCTGGCAAGGGCGGTCGACTGACCGTTCCCCAGGGCGTATGGCTCACAGGTCCCATCCAGTTGAAGGACAACATCGAGTTGCACCTCGACAAGAACGCCATTATCCTGATGTCGCCCGACAAGTCGCTGTTTGTCGATGCCAAGAAGCCCGACGGCAAATGTCTCGTAGGCATCAAGGCCTCGAAGCGTAAGAATATCGCCATCACCGGCGAGGGTATCATCGACGGCAACGGCGACCACTGGCGCCCCGTAAAGCGCAACAAGGTGAGCGACGTGGAGTGGAACAAGTATAAGAACGTCATCGGCGGCATCACCAAGGGCGAGGGCAAGAGCGAGCTCTTCTATCCGTGGAACGCCGTGGGAGGCTATCCCAATATCGACGCCACCCCAGAGAAACAGGAGATGCGCCGCGTGGACCTCATCCGCTTTGAGAGTTGCGAGAACATCCTCGTGCAGGGTGTCACCGTACAGAACTCGCCGAAGTTCCATATCCACCCCTGCTTCTCCAAGAACGTCATCATCGACGGCGTCACCGTACGCTGTCCGTGGAACGCCCAGAATGGCGACGCCATCGACTTCTCGGACGTCAATGTGGGCCTCATCGTCAACAGCATCGTGGATGCCGGCGACGACGGCCTCTGCATGAAGAGCGGCAACTACAAGGCTGACGCTCCCGCCAACGGCTGTGAGGACATCCTCATCCAGAACAACACGGTATTCCACGCCCATGGTGGTTTCGTACTGGGCAGCGAGACGCAGCAGGCCATGCGCCGCATCGTGGTGCGCAACTGCCGATTCTCGGGTACCGACAGCGGACTGCGCTTCAAGAGCGGACTGGGGCGTGGTGGCAAGACGGAGCAGATGTTCATCCAGGACATCGTGATGACAGACATCAAGGACGAAGCCATCGTCTTCCAGTGCGACTACTTCGACAAACCTGCCGGAAGCAAGAAGAAGGATCCCGAGTGGACGGACTTCTCCGAGCAGCAGCGCCAGTTCATACCCATCTTCCAGGACATCTATATCAATAATGTGGTATGTCGCGGTGCCAAGGTGGGCATCAAGGCCAGTGGCAGTCTGGGACTGGGTGCGGAGTACGACAAGGAACCCTACGTCCGCAACATCGACATCCAGAACACCACCATCGTGTATAACGGCACAGGACAGGCCATCGACGACAAGACGGCCCAGTTGAAGCTGACGAACGTCCGTCTGCTGCCCGAGAAACAGTAACACACATATCTGATCTATCTAACCATTTAAAACAACAAGCTTATGAAACGAATTCTGATGATTCTCACAGCCGTCATCTGTCTGGCTGTGACAGCAAGTGCACAAACCGTCTATGTATCACAGGGCGACGGTGCCGTAGCTTACCACAAGAGCAAGTCGTGCAGCTATCTCGCCAACTCGAAGAGCGTGAAGAGCGTCACCACTGCCGAGGCCAAGAAGATGGGACGCCACGAGTGTCAGCGCTGCTATGGTGCAACCACCGTCAAAAAGGCCACCACTACGGCTAAGAAAGAGGTAAAGAAGGCTGAGAAGAAGACGACTACTACGGCAAAGAAAGAGGTGAAGAAGGCCGAAAAGAAGACGACCACAGCAGCCAAGAAGACCACCACCGCCGCTCGCGACGAGAAGGGCCGCTTCGTCAAGAAAGCCGATGCCACGAAGGCCGACGCCAAGAAAGAGGTCAAGAAGGCCGAGAAGAAGGCTACCACCGTCGCTCGCGACGAGAAGGGCCGCTTCATCAAGAAGGCCGAGTAACGTACCAATACTATCAAAGAAAGGCACCCCGCTGGTGGGATGCCTTTCTTTTTTGATGTCAGTCTCTTAGAGTTCTGCGTCGGAGCACTGGAAGGTATTGCCCTGCGAGACGTCGCCCGTCTAAATTCATAGTCTTCTGGTTTTAATAGGTTATTGTATAGATGTATTTGCCTGTCTCTATGGTCTCGAGGTGACCGGTATAGTCGGTGAGCACGCCTTTCATGTCGTTGAGCAGACCCTCGCCGGAGAGTTTGAGTACGGCTTCCTTCATGGTCCACAGGCGGGTGAACTCCGCCACGGGGTTGGTGCTCTGGCGTATCAACAACTGTTCGTCGTCGTTCATCACATAGTTTACCAGAGACTCCCTATACTCGCGGAAGCTTTCCACGTCGATACCCACGGGGTGGTCGGCCACCACACAGACGGCGGCCTCGCGACAATGGCTGAGATTAAAGTGGATGTCGGGATGGCCCACGATGACGGGTTTGCCGTGTTCACCATAGTCGAAGACTGGTGCCTCCGTGATGCCATAGCCCTCGCGCAGGCCCTGACACAGCAGCAGATAGGCGGCAGCACACGTCTGGCGACCCAACTCATAGCGAAACTTCAGACACTGTTCGCGGCGCTGGGGCGACAACAGAGGCAGCGCAGCCTCTACGTCGAAATGGGCAATATCATCATTAATATAAATCTTCATTTCTCACTTATCACTCATCACTTATCACTTATCACTCATCACTTATCACTTATCACTCATCACTCATCACTTATCACTTATCACTCATCACTTATCACTTATCACTCATCACTCCTCTGCTTCTCCGGCCAGTTGACAAGATACAACTGCTGCGTGGCTCGCGTGAATGCCGTATATAGCCAGTGGAGGTAGTCGTCACCCAGCATTTCGTCCGTCATGTAGCCCTGGTCCACATAGACGTGGGCCCACTGACCTCCCTGCGCCTTGTGGCAGGTGGCGGCATAGGCGAACTTGATCTGCAGGGCGTTATAGTAGCGGTCTTCCTTCAACTTCTTCAGGCGTTCCTGTTTGGAGGGGATGTCCTGATAGTCGGCCAACACCTGTTGGAACAGCTGCTCCTGTTGATCACGGGTCAGCGCAGGGGCCTCGGAGGTCAGTGTGTCGAGTATGACGAGGGACGTCAGTTCGTAGTCGTCATAGTCGGGAAGGGTCATCGTCACCTCGGCGAAGTGGAAGCCGTAGAGGTCGTGGATATGGCGCACCCGGCGTACCACGGCATGGTCGCCATTGGCAATGAACTCCAAGCTTGAGCCCCCTAAGTTAGGGGGTTGGGGGTCTGAAGAATCCTTGTTCAGACCCCTGTCGTCCCCTAACTTAGGGGACTTTGCGACCCAATAATAATTGTTCTTGACAATCATGATCTGGTCGCCCGTCGTCAGGAGTTCCTCACGACCGAGAATCATATTGCGGATGCCCTGGTTGTAGATGTTGGCGCGCTTGTTGCTGCGCGTCACCACGATGGTGTCGTCCAGACCCACCCGCGAGTAGCTGGACGCCAGCGTCTCGATGAGTTCGTCGCCCGTCACCACATGGATGTCGTCGAAGCCCTGGAAGCGTATCGTGGGCAGACAACATGCGCCTTCCGCCATCAGACTTCTCACAGCTGTCGCATTCCACAGGATGCCCGACTGTTGACTCTGGCGCAGCACCTCGTTGAGGGTACACTGATAGACGTGCATGCCATAGCCACGCAGGACGTCGGCGCTGAGCGCCGGACTCTGCTGTTCGCCGACGGGAGGCAACTGGGCGGCATCGCCGATGAGTAGCAGACGACAGTTGCGCTGGTTATAGACAAAACTCAGCAGGTCGTCCAACAGCGGGGTATCGCCATTGGCTATCATAGAGGCCTCATCGACGATAAACAAGGTATCGTGGGTGTTGTTGAAGCCGAGGGAGAAACCTCCCTCCAACGACTTCTGACGATAGATGCGCCGATGGATGGTGTAGGCCGCATGGTGGGCATAGAGCGAGAAGACCTTGGCAGCACGTCCCGTGGGAGCCAACAGTACCAACTGCTGGTTCAGCAGGCGCAGGGCACGCACCATGGCAGCAGCCAGCGTCGTCTTTCCCGTTCCCGCCGAACCACGCATCACCATCAGGGCATCGTCGCGCCGGTCGTTCATGAAACGGGCAAAGACATCCATCGCCACCTGCTGTTCTGCGGTAGGCTCGAAGCCGAAAGCCTCACGGATGCGATAGACCAATTCATCGGAAATCATGCCACAAAGGTACGCATTTTTGGGGAATAACAAAAGAAAAGCTAGCTTTCCTTTTGCATTTTTCCCGACTTTTCGTAACTTTGCAGACGAAATGACGAAGACTTCTATCACCAATCTCCTGCTGGCACTGGTGGCACTAGTGCTGGCAACATTGTGCGTCATCAGCGTATGGACATGACAGAAAACACACAGACCACCGACCAGCGTCCGCAACGACTGGTCATCAGAATAGGCTGCGACACCCTCTCGTTCTCGACGACGAAGGGTACGGAGGTTATTTACCAGCCCTACTCGCTCAACAGCAGCATATCGATGGCTGCCAACCTGCGTGAGGCGCTGCGCACGGAGACGTTGCTGGCAGAGAACTACTCGCGCGTCCTGGTGATGGTCGATGTACCCGTACTGATGGTTCCCATGCAACTGTTCGACGAAGGAGAGCAGGAGGCCCTCTACCGTCACACCTTCAGTGGCGAGGCGCAGCTGGTGCTGAACACCGTACTCCCCGCACTGAATGCCGTGGCCGTCTATGCCATACAGAAAGACCTGAACACGGTATTGACGGACGCCTTTGGCAACGTACGCTACTCTACAGCCATCGCACCAGTCTGGAACCACCTCCACGAGCGCAGCTATACAGGTCCGCGCCAGAAATTGTACGGCTACTTCCACGACCACCGCATGGAGGTCTTCAGTTTCACGCAGAACCGTTTTAAGTTCTGCAACTCCTATGAAGTCGATGCTGCCTCCAACGCGCTGTATTTCCTGTTGGCGGTATGGAAGGTGCTGGGCATGGATGCCACGCACGACGAGCTCCATCTGGCGGGAGAGTTCAGCGAGTCAGAGCAACTGCTCAGCGACGCCCAGCAGTTCCTGAAGCGTGTCTTCTTCATCCACCCGTCGGGCGAGTTCAACAGGGCACCCATCACGCAGATTCCCCATATTCCCTACGACCTGGTGACACTGTATATAAAAGGTAGATAGAGCGATGAGAATCATCACAGGGAAATACAAGGGTCGCCATTTCGACATTCCACGTACCTTCAAGGCACGTCCCACGACGGACTTCGCCAAGGAGAACATCTTCAATGTGCTGATACAGTATGTGGACCTGGAGGGGGCTGTAGCCCTCGACCTCTTCTCGGGAACGGGCAGCATCACGCTGGAACTCCTGTCAAGGGGTTGCCAACAGGTGGTGAGCGTAGAGCTGGACAGGGATCACCACCGCTTTATATGTGAATGTCTGAAGAAGCTTAACCCCTCCCCGGCCCTCCCCGAAGGGGAGGGAGGTAATTCCTCCCCTTCGGGGAGGTTAGGTGGGGTCTTGCCTCTCCGTGCCGATGTTTTCCGTTTTCTAAAATCTTGTAAGCAGCAGTTTGACTTCATCTTTGCCGACCCACCCTATGCGCTTAAGGAGTTGGCCGCCCTACCCGACCTTATCTTTGAGAAAGGTCTGCTGAAGGACGACGGTCTCATGGTCTTGGAACATGGTAAGGACTACGACTTCTCCACACATCCGCACTTCGTGGAGCACCGCCAGTACGGCAGCGTCAACTTCTCCCTCTTCAAATAACAATTGTCAATTATCAATTGTCACAACAACGGTGACAGGAGTCTGATGATGCTCTCTCCCAATCGCTTGAAGAAGCGGGGATGCAGACGTCTGGGCAAGTCAGCGAGGGGAATACTCTGTGACTGGTCGTCCAGGAAGACTTTCTTCAGACGCAGGGCGACACCCTCGTCATAAAGGAAGACGTTGGCCTCGAAATTGTTCTCGAACGACCGGAAGTCGATGTTCGTAGAACCACAGGACGAGAGGGCGTCGTCGCTGACCAACAGTTTGGAGTGGAGGAAACCCGACTCATAGAGATACACCTTGGCACCCGCCTCATGGAGTTCGCGGAGATAGGAGCGCGACGCCCACTCCGAGAAGTGGCCGTCGGAATGCAGCGGACAGAGCAGGCGCACATCGACGCCTCCCAGGGCTGCCGTCTTCAGGGCAAAGAGGATGGGTTCGTTGGGCAGGAAATAGGGTGTCTCTATATACACATAGCGGCGGGCCGCCAGGATGGCACGGATATACCCCTGCATGACCTCGGGATAGGGCGACAGCGGACCACTGGTCACCACCTGCGCCACACAGTCGTTGGTCAACGGTCCCACTTCCGGATAGTAGGCCCGATCGGTGATGAGCGTGCGATCGACGAAGTACCAATCGACCAGGAAGGCGCGCTGCAGGGCATAGACGGCACCTCCGGAGAAGCGCAGCATGGTGTCGCGCCACGGCTGGCGCCCCGTACCCTTCACATAGCGCAAGGCGAAATTCATGCCGCCGACATACCCCACCCTGCCATCGATGACGATGATCTTGCGATGGTTGCGGTAGTTGGCCTTGCTGGTGAACGACGGGAAGCGAACGGGCAGGAACGGTACCATCTCGATGCCATGACGGCGCAGACGCTCGACGAAGTCGTGGTGCAGGCGCCAACAGCCGACGTCATCATAGACGATGCGAACCTCGACACCCCGCTGGGCACAGTCTATCAAGGCATCGGCGAGCAGACGTCCCAGGGGGTCGTCCTCGATGATATACATATCGATATGAATATGATGACGCGCTGCAGCCATGTCGCGCAACAGCTCGGGGAAGAAGGCGTAGCCATCGGTGATGATATCCACCTGGTTGTCCTTGAAGGGCAGCGACAGCGACTGGTTGACGAAGAGATCGACGAGCTGGCGGTGGCGTCCGGCGACGTGGAAGTCGGGCTGACTCACAAACCCCAGCATGGAGCGTTTCGTCAACTGGTCGAGAGAGCGTTGACTGACCAGTCGCTCACGGCGGTGGTTGACGCCCACAAAGAGGTAGAGCACCAATCCTGCTACAGGAACGAAGAAGAGCACCATTGCCCACGCCATGGTCTTAGCGGGTTGGCGATTGTCCATGATGACATGGACGATAGCCACTGCTACGATGATCCAATAGATGACGGGGAGGAGGTGCATGGGGGAGATGAAAGATGAAAGATGAAAGATTAAAAATTAGATGACGACGTCGGTGCCTCGCTGCTTGGCCAGTTCGTTGCGCAGGAACTGCATCTCCTTGAAGTCGTCCATCAGTTGCTTCATGCGCTCACGGTCGGTGCCTACCGTGCGCAGCTCCCGCTGAATCTCTTTCAGGTGCTGGTTGACGATGTCGAGGCGGAAGTCGAGAATCAGGTGCTGGATGCGCTGGCGCAGCGTCATCATGTTCTCCTGGACCTCGAAGCTCTTGCTCAACTGGTGGCGCTCTATGCCCAGCTGGGCGGCCAACTGACTGATCTGCGGATTGGGATGCTGCAGGAAGTAGCGGTCTGACACGAAACCAGGGTCTGCGGAGTGTTCCACGGCCTCCTTGAGAATCTGGTTGTAGAGGGCATTGCTGAAGGTGAGGTTATCGCCACCCAGGTCGAAATCGATATACTGGGCGACGTTCAGGTTGACGAGACTGCCATCCTCGGCCTCCAGGTTCTCGAAGATGATCTCACCACCGTGGCGGATGATATTCTGAACCAGCAGCCGTTCCACCTCCGTGGTCTGTTCCAGGGCGGTATGCAGGCCGATGGGCACGATGGGTTCAACAGCAGGAGCCTCCACGACGCTATTGCCAGCATCCTGGGCACGTTCGCGCTCCTTCTGACGGTCCTCGCGGTCTTTCTCGATATACTTGTTGACCGTCGTTACCAAAGCCTCTTCGCGGACACCGAAACGGTGGGCACACTCCGAGAGATAGGTGGTACGGCGCAGGGGGTCGGGAATGATGGAGACGCTCTTCAGGATGTTACCGATGGCCTCCGAGCGCTTCACGGGGTCGGTGACACCGCGCAACAAAAGGTCGGTCTTAAACTGGATGAAGTCCGTCTGGTGCTCCTCGATATAGCGGCGGAAGTCGTCGGCGGTATGCTTGCGGGCAAAGGAGTCGGGGTCGTCGCCGTCAGGCAGTATCAGCACCTTGATATTCATGCCGTCCTGCAACAGCATGTCGGTGCCTCGCATGGCGGCATGGATGCCGGCCTCGTCGCCATCGTAGAGCAGCACAATGTTCTGGGTAAAGCGGTGGAGCAGCTTAACCTGATGGATGGAGAGCGCCGTACCCGAGTTGGCCACGACATTCTCCAGGCCACACTGGTGCATGGCGATGACATCGGTATAACCCTCGACCATATAGACGCAGTCTTCCTTGACAATGGCCTTCTTAGCCTGGTAGATGCCGTAGAGTTCGCGTTCCTTATGATAGATCTCTGAGTCGGGCGAGTTGACGTATTTCTGCTGGATGCCTTTCGTGGCAGCATCGAGTTTACGACCTCCGAAGGCCACCACCTTTCCGCTGACATTGAACCAAGGGAAGATGGCACGGCCGGCAAAACGATCCACTAATTGGCTGTTTGCATTTTCTACATTTCTTTCATAGCACAAGCCTGTCTTCAGCAGGAATTCGTCCTTGTAGCCCTTACGACGGGCCTCGTTGACGAGGGCGTCGCGCTTAGTCAGGGCAAAGCCCAACTGGAACTTCTCGATGATGTCGTCACGGATGCCACGGCTGCGGAAATAGGCACGGCCGATGGCCTTGCCGTCGGCATCGTTCATTAATATCTCATGGAAATAGTGGCAGGCCCACTCGTTGACCACAAACATCGACTCACGGTCGTTCTGCTCACGTTTCTCCTCATCGGTGAGTTCGCGCTCCTGGATCTCGATGTTGTATTTCTTCGCCAACCACCTGAGGGCCTCGGGATAGGTAATCTGCTCGTGCTTCATCAGGAAATTGACGGCATTGCCGCCCTCGCCACAGGCAAAGCACTTACAGATCTGACGGGCCGGCGACACCATGAACGAGGGCGTCTTGTCGTCATGGAACGGGCACAAGCCCTTGTAGTTCACCCCCGCCTTACGGAGGTTCACAAACTCGCCGACCACATCCACGATGTTGACGGCATCCATGATCTTATCGACTGTCGCCCGGTCTATCATAAGTGCCACAAAGGTACACATATTTCATGTAATAACAAAAAAATAACTGCACAAAATCCCCCCTTTGTGCACAAAGGGGCTGTTTTTGTGCATTTTATTTGGCTGTGTGCGCAAAAAGTAGTACCTTTGCAGTCAGTTTTGAAATTTCAATATTATACATTATTAATAATATGGCTTTAAAGATTGTTGTTCTGGCCAAGCAAGTGCCAGACACCCGTAACGTGGGTAAGGACGCCATGACTGCCGAAGGCACCGTCAACCGTGCTGCCCTGCCCGCTATCTTCAATCCAGAAGATTTGAATGCCCTGGAGCAGGCCCTTCGCCTGAAGGAGCAGAACCCAGGCTCAACAGTAGGAATCCTCACGATGGGTCCTCCCCGTGCAGGTGAGATTATCCGTCAGGGACTATATCGTGGTGCTGATACCGGTTGGTTGCTCACCGACCGTCTCTTCGCTGGTGCTGATACCCTCGCTACTTCTTATGCGCTGGCTACTGCCATCAAGAAGATTGGCGATGTTGACATCGTCATCGGTGGTCGTCAGGCTATCGACGGTGATACCGCTCAGGTAGGTCCTCAAGTGGCTCAGAAGCTGGGTCTCAACCAGGTTACTTACGCTGAGGAGGTTCTCAGCGTTAAGGATGGTAAGGCTACCATTAAGCGTGTAATCGATGGTGGTGTAGAGACTGTAGAGGCTCCTCTGCCTGTGGTTATCACCGTGAACGGAAGCGCTGCTCCTTGTCGCCCCCAGAATGCTAAGCTGGTAATGAAGTATAAGCGCGCTACCTGTCCTATGGAGCGTCCTGCCGAGGGTACACCATACGACTATCTGTATGACGAGCGCCCTGAGCTCACACTGAACCAGTGGAGCGTGGCCGACGTGGATGGCGATGTAAACCAGTGCGGTTTGAGTGGCTCACCTACCAAGGTGAAGGCCATCAAGAACATCGTGTTCCAGGCTAAGGAGTCGAAGACTTTGACGGCTTCTGATGCTGATATCGAGGGAATGATCAAAGAATTGTTGGAAGAAAAAATCATTGGCTGATAAGATATGAATAATGTTTTTGTTTATGTAGAAATCGAAGGAACAACTGTTCAAGAAGTTTCTCAAGAGTTGCTGACCAAGGGTCGCAAGCTCGCCAATGAACTGAACGTAGAGCTGCACGCCGTTGTTGCCGGTACCGGTATTTCTGGTAAGGTCGAGGATCAGATTCTGCCTTACGGTGTTGACAAGCTGTTTGTTTTCGACGCTAAGGACCTGTTCCCTTACACCTCAGCTCCCCACACTGATATTCTGGTGAACCTCTTCAAGGAAGAGCAACCTCAGATCTGCTTGATGGGTGCTACTGTAATCGGTCGCGACCTCGGTCCACGTGTATCGTCATCACTGACTTCAGGTCTGACTGCCGACTGCACAGAGCTGGAGATTGGTCCTTTCGAGGATAAGAAGAACAACAAGACATACGAGAACCTGCTTTATCAGATTCGTCCTGCTTTCGGTGGTAACATCGTAGCTACCATCGTTAACCCCGACCACCGTCCACAGATGGCTACAGTACGCTCTGGCGTTATGCAGAAGGCTCTGTACGATGGCGAGTGCAAGAAGGAGGTTGTTTACCCCGAGGTCAGCAAGTATGTAAGCCCCGAAGCCTTCGTCGTAAAGGTGCTCGACCACCACGTAGAGGCTGCTAAGCACAATCTGAAGGGTGCGCCTATCGTAGTAGCCGGTGGTTACGGTATGGGCTGCAAGGAGAACTTCGACCAGCTGTTCGAGCTCGCTAAGGTGCTGCATGGTGAGGTTGGTGGTTCTCGTGCCGCTGTAGATGCTGGCTGGTTGGATCACGACCGTCAGATTGGTCAGACAGGTGTTACCGTTCACCCCAAGGTGTACATCGCCTGTGGTATCTCTGGACAGATTCAGCACATCGCTGGTATGCAGGATTCTGGTATCATCATCTCTATCAACAGCGATCCCGATGCTCCTATCAACAAGATTGCCGACTACGTCATCGTTGGCACCGTTGAGGAGGTTGTTCCAAAGTTAATTAAGTACTATAAGCAGAATAGCAAATAATTATGGCAAACTATTATAGCGATCATCCTGAGATCGGGTTCTACTTGAACCACCCCCTGATGGCTCGTATCGTTGAGCTGAAGGAAAAAGGCTTTGCTGATGCAAAGGAATATGACTACGCTCCCGTTGACCTGGGCGATGCCATCGAGAACTACAAGCAGATTCTCGACATCACTGGCGACGTGGCTGCCAATATCATCGAGCCAAACTCTGAGAGCGTCGACCTCGAAGGTCCACACCTCGAGAACGGCCGTATGATCTACGCCTCTAAGACTTACGAGAACCTCGACGCCACCCGTAAGGCTGGTCTGTGGGGTGTAAGTATGCCTCGCCGTTACGGCGGTCTCAACCTGCCTAACGCCGTTTTCTCAATGCTCTCTGAGATGATTTCTGCTGCCGATGCCGGTTTCCAGAACATCTGGAGCCTGCAGAGCTGTATCGACACGCTGTATGAGTTCGGTAGCGAGGAGCAGCGCCAGAAGTACATCCCACGCGTTTGCGCTGGTGAGGGTATGAGTATGGACCTGACCGAGCCTGATGCTGGTTCCGACCTGCAGCGCGTGATGCTGAAGGCTACCTTCGACGAGAAGGAGAACTGCTGGCGCCTGAACGGTGTGAAGCGCTTCATCACCAACGGTGATAGCGACATCCACCTCGTGTTGGCTCGTTCTGAGGAGGGCACCAAGGACGGACGTGGTCTGTCGATGTTCATCTACGACAAGCGCCAGGGCGGTGTCGACGTACGTCACATCGAGCATAAGTTGGGTATCCACGGCTCACCCACCTGTGAGCTCACCTATAAGAACGCTAAGGCCGAGCTCTGCGGTAGCACACGTCTGGGTCTGATTAAGTACGTGATGGCTCTGATGAACGGTGCCCGTCTGGGTATCGCCGCACAGAGTGTAGGTGTTGAGCAGGAGGCTTACAACGAGGGGCTGGCTTATGCTAAGGAGCGTCAGCAGTTTAACGATAAAATCATCAACTTCCCTGCCGTATACGACATGCTGAGCCGCATGAAGGCTAAGCTCGATGCTGGTCGTGCCTTGTTGTATGAAACTGCATGTTATGTAGACATTTATAAGTGTCTTGAAGATATTGAAAGAGACCGCAAGCTCACACCCGAGGAGAAGCAGGAGCTCAAGAAGTACCAGCGCCTGGCCGATGCCTTCACGCCACTGGCTAAGGGTATGAACTCAGAGTACGCCAACCAGAACGCTTACGATGCCATCAGCATCCACGGTGGTTCAGGCTTCATCATGGAGTACAAGAGTCAGCGCCTGTTCCGCGACGCACGTATCTTCTCTATCTACGAGGGTACCACACAGCTTCAGGTTGTTGCTGCTATCCGCTACATCACCAACGGCACTATGTTGGCCAATATCAAGGAGATGGCTGCAGCCACTACTCCCTCCAAGTCATTGGAGGGTCTCAAGGCTCGTGTTGAGCGCCTGATCCCCGTTTACGAGGAGGCTCTCGCCAATGTCAAGGCCCTTGAGAATCAGGACGCTCAGGACTTCCTCGCTCGCCGTCTGTACGACATGACCGCCGAGCTGGTCATGAGCCTGCTCATTCTGCGCGACGCTACCAAGGCTCCTGAACTCTTCGAGAAGAGTGCCAACGTGTATGTTCGCATGACAGAAGAGGACGTCCTCGGTAAGTCGGCATATATCAAGGCCTTCCACGTGGAGGACCTCGAGAGTTTCAAGGCTAACGACGAGGTAGAATAATGACTGACAAAGAGTTAGACGAACGCGTGAATCGCGCTGTTGATTACTTTATGGCCGGATATGGCTGCTGCCAAAGTGTGGTGGCAGCCTTTTCCGACCTTTATGGTATCGACGAGAAGACTGCCCTGCGCCTCGGCGCCGGTTTCGGTGGTGGCGTAGGTCGGTTGCGTATGATCTGTGGTGCCGTCTCCGGCATCGTGATACTCGTCGGCCTCGACTGTGGCGAGACTGATGGCAGCAACCGCGAGGGTAAGTCGGCGTGCTACAAGGTCGTCCAGGACCTCCTCGCGAAGTCCAAGGCCGAGAACGGCAGCCTCATCTGTGCCGAGATTCTCGGCATCCAGGGTCATGAGAAAGCCCCCAGCAGCTATGTGGCATCACCTCGTACCGCCGAGTACTACAAGACGCGCCCCTGCGCCGCCAAGGTCGAGAGTGCCGCCCGCATCTTCGCCGACTACCTGAAAGGGAAGTCCTAACACAGGACTGCCAAGAGGCTATTGAGTCCGTTGGGCTGCCGTTTAGCCTACGGAAGAGAAGGACAAGGCCTTTGGAGGCCATTACCAATAATACGAAAACCTGATGAACACAGAAGAGAAAAAAGCGTTTAATGTCCAGTTCTGGCGCTTCTTGTGGGCATCCATCCTCATTGGATTGTCTGCCTGTTTAGGAAATGTGGTGGATGCCATGATAGTGGGCAACTTGATAGATGAAGACTCGGTGAGTGCCATCAATCTGTCACTGCCATTACTGCAGTTTATGTACACTGTCAACATGCTGTTGGCTACGGGCGCTGGCATGCTGGTTGGTATGGAACTGGGGCGAAAAGACATGCACCGGGCGTCGTATATCTTCATCGTCTCCATGATAGCCTGTTTGGTGACGGGTCTCATGTTGACGGCATGCGGTGTCTGGACACCCAATGTCGTGACCCAGTTGTTGTGTGACAACGAGCAACTTTATCAGCCCACCTACGAATACCTGCGCGTGACGCTGATAGGTGCTCCGGCCTATTTGTTGATGTGGGGCATCGACACGATGGTCAGCGTTGATGGCAGTCCACGTCTGGTATCTGTATCCATCCTGGTGGATAATGCCGTCCACCTGGTGCTCGATGTGGTGTTCATCAAATACTTCGGCTGGGGCATCGAGGGCAGTGCCTGGGCAGCCGTCATCGGTCATGTCGTCGGCATCGCCATCATGGGCATCCACTTCCTTTCCAAAGAGAATCATCTGCGACTCTCTTGCGGACGCCAGAAACCGGTATTGGGTGCTATTATCTCACAAGGTGCGCCACTGGCCATTGCCTCCATCTGTCTGACGGTATTGATGTTTGCGTCGAACAAGATCATCCTGTCATCGCTGGGGCGTACGGGCATCTATGCCTTTGCTCTCTGCATGAACCTGCTACTGATCTACAACCTGTTCTTGGGAGGCGTCTGCCGCACCATCCAGTCGCTGGGTTCCATCCAAGTAGGCAAGGGCGATAATGAGGCTTTCAAACTGGTGTTGCGTAAGTCGTTCAACTTCATTACCGTGGCCATGGTCCTCACATGTATATACGTATGGATATGGCCAGAAAGCATTGTGATGCTCTTTGGCACTAACGAGAACGAGATGATTATCGAAAGTTGTAATGCACTACGCATCTTCGCCGTCTGTCTCATTCCGTTCTGTTACATCTACACCATCATGATAGTCTATAAACTCTACAACTACCACCATATGGCACTCTTCATCTCCTTCGCCCTGTCGCTGACAGTCATCCCCGTGCTATGGCTGTTCTCGATATACGCCAAGGAATGGATCTGGTATGGTTTTCTGTTAGCCTATATCATAGAGATGCTGGCCATCTTCGTGCTCCACAAGATGACCCACGTAAGGTTTGAATTAAAAGTGATAAGTGATGAGTGATAAGTGATGAGTGATGAGTGATAAGTGAAGAATCAAAATCATAAAGCTATGAAAACAACCGCACCATTAACTAAAACGCAATACGGTCTCTACGTGGAATGTGTGAACCACCCGGGAGAGCCTTGTTATAATGTACCTTGTTTCTATATCCTCGACGGTAGTCTGGACGAAGAACGGCTCCGTCAGGCTATCGAGACTGTGGTGAAAGCCCACCCGACCCTGTTTACGCGCATCGAACTGACGGAGCAGGGCGACCCTGTGCAGACCATCGACGACACGGAGACGTTCTCCTTGCAGGTAGAGCATACGGATGACATTGAGGCTGCCAAGAAGACGATGATTCAACCTTTCAACATCGTAGGCGACCGTCTGTTCCGCATCCGTCTGCTGCGCGACAAAGAACACTTTTATTATTTCCAGGATGTCCACCATACGCTTTTCGACGGAGGCTCGCAGGGCATCATGCTGGCTGATATCGAGAAGGCCTACCAGGGTGAACCGTTGGAACCAGAGCAGCTGACAATGGCACAGTTGGCTGTCGCAGAAGAGGACTTGACCCGGACTTCAGCCTTTGAGGAGGATAAGAAATGGTATGCGGAAAACTTCGATTGCGGTGACTGCTACTCTCCATTACTGCCCGACCGCGATGACAAGCAGTTTGTCGATGCCCTTCTGACACGGACCATGGCAGTGGACAAGAATCGGGTGGATGCCTACTGCAAGGCGAACGGCGTCTTCCGCAGTTCCCTCTTCACAGCGGCCTACGCTTATCTGTTGGCCAAATACAATAACGAACAGCAGGCGTTGTTTAACACGGTACATAACGGACGTGCTGACAAGCGCAGCAACCGTACGGTGGGCATGCTGGTGAAAACGGTACCCGTGTATGCCCAGTTTGATGGTGACACCCATGTGCTCGACTTCATCAAGGCCGGAGAAGAGCAGATGAAGGGTTGCCGACAGCATGCGGCCTACAACTATAGCGATGCCGTCAATGACTTGGGACTGCAACCCGCCACCCTGTTTATCTGGCACGGAAACACGCTGGAGAACAATCCGTTCTGTGGCAAGCCCATGAAGTTTATTCTTCTTTGCAACAACAGCCGTGAGGTGTCGCTCTACCTGAAAGTCGTCATCAAGGAAGGACGTTTCGTGGTGGAAGCAGAGTATAATGGCAACGAATATAGCGAGACGCTCATCAGCCAGTTCATGGAGAGCTATGAGGCCGTCGTAGAGGGTTTCCTGACGCAGGAAAAGCTGTGCGACATCAGCATGACGACAGCCTCACAGATGGCGTTGCTCGACTCGTTTAACGACACAGACCGTCCCTACGATGACACGCAGACAGTGGTATCGCTGTTCCGTCGTCAGGCCCAGGCCACGCCAGATGCCGAAGCCGTAGTGTTCAAGGACCATCGCTACACCTACGCCGAGGTCGATGACATCAGCGACCGCATTGCTGGCTATATCGCGTCCAAAGGACTGGGTGTGGGGGATGCCGTTTCTATCATCATTCCTCGCTGCGAGTGGATGGCCATTGCCTCACTGGGTATTCTGAAGGCAGGCTGTGCCTATCAGCCGCTCGACCCCAGCTACCCGAAAGAGCGTCTGAACTTCATGGTGCAGGATGCTGCAGCCAAGTTGCTCATTGCAGATGAAGAGCTGCGTGACCTCGTTGACGAATATCAGGGGGAAGTACTGCTGACGAAAGAACTGTTGTCGCTGCCCGCACTCACTGCGGATATCAATTGTCAATTGTCAATTCTCAATTCTCAATTGTCACCCTCCGACCGTTTCATCCTCCTCTATACCAGTGGATCGACAGGCGTTCCCAAAGGCTGCCAGCTGACGCATGGCAACTTGGTATGCTATTGCAATTGGTACTGGAAATACTACGGCCTGAAGCCAGAGCACAACGTGGCAGAATATGCCAGCTATGGTTTCGATGTACACCAGGAGGGTATCTATCCGCCACTGACGGGTGGTGCCACCGTACATATCATCCCTGAGGAACTACGCCTGGACCTCGTATCGCTCAACGAATATCTGGAGCGTGAACACATCACCCATACCTTCATGACCACACAGGTAGGCTACCAGTTTGCGACGAACATTGAGAACCACTCCTTGATGCATCTCTCGGTAGCTGGCGAGAAACTGGCCAGCATCGCTCCACCTCAGGGCTATCAGTTGCATAACGGCTATGGTCCCACAGAGGCCACCATCATCATCACCGTCTATCCTGTCACCAAGAAAGACACGGACGTTCCCATTGGCAAGCCCTTGGACAACGTACGGCTATATGTCGTCGATCAGTACGGGCACCGACTCCCTGTAGGAGCCTTGGGTGAATTGTGGGCTGCTGGACCACAGGTGGCACTGGGTTACCTGAATCGCCCCGACAAAAACGCAGAAGTATTTATACAGAATCCCTTTACCAACGAGGAAAAATACCATCGCGCCTATCGTACGGGCGATATTGTACGCTACCTGCCATCGGGCGACATCCAGTTTGTAGGCCGCAGAGACGGACAGGTGAAGATTCGTGGTTTCCGCATCGAACTGAAGGAGGTGGAGGCCGTTATCCGTGAGTTTCCCGGCATCAAGGACGCTACCGTACAGGCCTTTGATGACGAGAACGGCGGCAAGTTCATTGCAGCCTATATCGTCAGCGATGAGCAGGTGGACATTGAGGCCATGAACAACTTCATCCTCGACCAGAAGCCGCCATATATGGTGCCTGCCGTGACGATGCAGATTGAGAAGATTCCTTTGAACCAAAACCAGAAGGTAAACAAGAAAGCCTTGCCGAAACCAGTTAAGTCTGTTGCGACTGAGTCGCAACAAACAGAATCTGCTGCCCCACTGAATGTTTTGGAGCAGGAGTTGCACGAGATGGTTGCCGGCATCATCGGCAACACCGATTTCGGCATTACCACGGTTTTGGGGTATGCCGGTCTGACTTCGATCTCGGCCATCAAACTGGCCATACAGGTGAATAAACGCTATGGCATTACCCTCAACGCGAAGTCACTGGTCAAGAATGGCACGTTGCAAAGTATAGAGAATGAGATATGGAAGAAGGTAACTTCCCCCAGCCCCTCCGAGGGAGGGGAGAACCTTGCTGATTCCGAGTCCCATAAGCCCTCCACCCCTTCGGGGAGGTCGGGAGAGGTTCCCCTCTCCTACGCCCAGACTGGCGTGTATTTCGACTGTCTGAAGAATCCTACATCAACGCTCTACAATGTGCCCTACTGCATCCAGTTCCAGAAGGACATAGACACCACGGCACTTGCCGAGGCCATCAAGACACTTGTCAAGGCACATCCACAGATGACCGTCCACTTCGGCAATGGCGAGGAGGGCATCGTACAGACTGTTGACTTAGAACAGGTGGTAGAGATTCCTGTCAAGCAGATGAGCGAAGAGGACTTGGCTCTTTATAAACAAGACTTCGTGAAGCCTTTCGACCTTAGCACAGGACCGCTCTATCGTTTCGAGACTGTGACGACCGAGAAACAGACCTATCTGCTCATGGATGTGCATCATCTGGTATTTGACGGTGGTTCTGTCGACATCTTCCTGCAACAACTGTGCAGCATCATGAACGGCGAGAGGATAGAGGAAGAAGCCCAGAGTTATGCCGCCTATGTCACTGAAGAGAAGGCTGCGGAAGGAGGTAAGGACTATCTCGCTGCCAAGGACTTCTTCAAGGAGCGTTTGGCTGCTGTCGAGACTGCCACAGAGGTTCGTCCCGACCTGCCCAACCCCGTCAAGGGTACTATCAGCAAGGCCGTCGCTCCGTTGGATTTCGACACGATCAACTCTCAATTGTCAATTCTCAATTCTCAATTGTCATCTGTTATCACACCAGCCCATCTGATACTTGCGGCCATCTATTATTCGTTATCGCGCTTTGCCAATAGCGAACAGGTTTGCATCACCACCGTCTCAAGCGGTCGCTCCAACCTGAACATCCGCAATACCGTGGGTATGTTTGTCAACACCCTGGCTTTGGGGGCTACGATAGGAAAACAAACCGTGAAAGAGTTCTTGCTGGAGGTGAGCGAAAACTTCGACGAGACGCTGCGCCATGAGAACTATCCGTTTGCACAGATTGCCGCAGACTACGGACTGACGGCAGAGATACAGTTTGTTTATCAGTTGGGAATGATCAGCCAATACGTCTGTCAGGGTACACCCTTGGAGTTGGACAATATGGAACTCCAAGTGCCCAAGTTCCCCATTACGTTCTTTATCTGCGAAGTGCAGGGACAGCCCAGCGTGTGTATGGAATACGACAATGGCAAATATTCCGCCCGTCTGATGCAGAGTCTGGCTGATGCCGTCAAGGTGACCGTAGAACGCATGATGGCAAAGCCCGATGCCGCCTTGACCAGCATCAGTATTGTGAGCGACGAGGAAGCCGAGCGTATTATTAAAATAGGTACGGGTAAAGAGATTGATGTGGACCTGAGCAAGACCTTTGCCAACCTCTTCACCGAACAGGCTCAGCGTACACCCGATGCACCTGCTGTAGTGGATAGAGACAGCCAGCTGACCTACGGCGAGATGGATTGTTACTCGAACGCATTGGCCCGTCAGTTGATTGACTTCGGCGTACAGCCCAACGACTTCGTCTGTGTCATGCTCGACCGCTTCAAAGAGTTCCCGTTGGCAGTATTGTCCATCCATAAGGCTGGCGCCGCCTATACCCCACTCGATTTCGAATATCCCAACGAGCGTCTGAGCTACATGCTGGAGAACTCGGAGTCGAAGGTGCTCATTACCACCCATGCTGTCCTTGAAGCTAAGCAGGCTGAGGGCGACTTTAGCACCGCAGCCGCCAAGACGTTCTTCATCGATGACTTCATGGCTACTGTGGTCGGCGATTCTGTCGCCGACGCTATCGACCTGTCGAATCCCGACGGCCTCGCCTATATGATCTACACTTCCGGCTCAACAGGCAAGCCCAAGGGCGCTATGCTCCACCAGGCTGGTCTGCGCAACTTCATCGCGGTGGTCATCGACATGGAGAAACTGACGGCCGCTGACAGAATCAGCGGGCACAGGAGTTTCTCGTTCGATGCACATATCGAGGATATGTACCCTGTGCTGACGCTGGGCGGTTCGTTCCATATCATGCCGACAGAGATTCGTAAAGACCTCGCGGCCATCCGTCAGTTCCTGATAGACCATCAGTGTACGGGTGGTGGCTACTCGACGGCCATGACCTGTCTGTTGCTCAACGCCTTCGATGACCTGCCCATCCGCTTTACGACGGGTGGTGGTGAGAAGATGGATGGTGTCTATAGCGACCACATCGAGATTATCAATGTCTATGGTCCGACGGAATGTACCGACGACACCTCGTATTACAGCATCGCTCCGGGCCGTCGCGTAGAGAATATACCTATCGGTCAGAGTGTGGCCAACAACTGGAACTTCATCGTCGATACGGCTGGCAATCTGGTGCCACAGGGTGTTGCTGGCGAGTTATGCTTTGCCGGTGTGCAGGTCGGTCGCGGCTATTGGCGACTGCCCGAGCGTACGGCAAAGTCGTTCGTCGATTGTCCGTTTGTTAAGGAAGACCGCTGGGGCCGTCCTGTCCGCATGTACCATACGGGGGATTTATGCCGTTGGAGTGAGGATGGTCAGATAGAGTATATGGGACGTATCGACACCCAGGTGAAGCTGCGTGGCTTCCGCATCGAACTCGGAGAGATTGAGAGCAAGGCCCTGAACATGGAGGGCATCCGCCAGGCCGCTGCCGAGGTGCGCAAGGTGATGGGCAATGAGCACCTGGTGCTCTATTATACTGTGGTCGATGGTTTTGCCATCGACAGTGAGGATATCCGTAAGACACTCGCTGCCTCATCGTTGGCCGACTACATGGTGCCCGATGCCTATATGCAGATGGATGTCATGCCGATGACGCCCAACGGCAAGATCAACCGCAAGGCGCTACCCGCTCCCGAGATGAAACGTGCTAACGAATACGTGGCGCCGAAGGGCGAGATGGAAGAGTTGTTCTGCAGCATTTTCTCCGACATCCTGAAGATCAAGGAGGTGGGTGCCACCGACAATTTCTTCGAGATTGGCGGTACCAGTATCAATGCCATCAAGGTGATTGTGGAGGCCAGCAAGCATGGTGCCCAGATTGTCTTCAACGACCTCTTCAACCTGAAGACTCCGAGAGCACTCGCTGCGTTTGTTAGTGGTAGCGAGGCTTCAGCAACCAGTGCTGTGGTTGGCGATTCTGTCGCCAACATTTCCCTCGACACCCCCGAGGCAGAACACTATGCTCCGCTCAATACCCTCCTTGCTGTCAATACGCTCGACAATTTCCGTGAGGGCAAGCGTCAACCTATCGGCGACGTGCTGTTGACAGGCGTCACAGGATACCTGGGTATCCACATCCTCAACGAATTGCTGAGCAATTATCATGGAAAGATTCTTTGTCCTGTTCGTGCCAAGGGCAACGACGAGGCGCTGAGTCGCATCAAGACGCTGTACTTCTACTACTTCGGACGCACCGAGGCTTTCAGCCATTTCGACGAACGTGTGACAGCTTTCGCCGCAGAGGTAACGGAAGCGAATGCATTTGACAATTTGACTATTTCACAATTTGACAATTTGACCGTCGTCAACTGTGTCGCCAACGTGAAGCACTTCTCTGCTGGCAACGACATTGAGATGGTGAATATCGAGTCTGTACGTCATCTGATTACTTTCTGTCTGCGCACGGGTTCTCGGCTCATCCATATCTCTACCAACAGCATTGCCGGCATCAGCGTCGATAATGTGCCTGGTCCGGAGGTCAAGTTGACGGAGCAGGATCTCTATATCGGACAGAACATCGATGCCAACAAGTACGTCTATTCGAAGTTCAAGGCGGAGGAGCTGGTGCTCGAGGCCATTGCTCACCACGGACTGAATGCCAAGATCATGCGCGTGGGCAACTTGTCGGCACGCCAAAAGGACGGAGAGTTCCAGATCAACTTCAACACCAACAACTTCCTGGCTACGCTGCGTGCCTACGTGGTGATGGGAATGGTGCCTTACGAGGCCCTCGACCAGCGTTTCGAGTTCTCTCCCATCGACGAGGTGGCTCATGCCATCATGCAACTCGCACAGACGCCAAAGGAGTGTATGGTATTCCATCCCTCCAACACCCACCGCCAATTCCTCAGCGACATCCTCATGGGCTTTGCAGAGTCTGGCATCACACTCAAGCGTGTAGAAAACGAGGAGTTCCAACAGGCTTTGGAGAACATGATGGAGAATCCCGATCTGGTTACCCTGTTGCGTCCGCTGATGGCCTACGATATGGGTACGGGGCACAAGACCCGTTGGATAGAAGCGGCCAACGACTACACGACGCAAGTACTATATCGTATCGGCTTCCAGTGGCCTCCCACTGCTGCCGACTACGTTCACCGCTTCGTGGATACCATCGTCGGTTTCGGCTATTTCAATGTAGAATAACTAAGAAGTACCGGTCATACGAGGATTGAGGATTTATCCTCTTAGCTGCATCGGTGTCATACCGAAATGGTCCTTGACGTACTTGCCGAAGAATGATGGGTTAGGGAACCCTAGCTCGTCACATAGCTGCTTGATGCTCAGGTCGGTATGTTTCAGATAGTAGCGTATGTCCTCCAGCACGTGTTCCGTAATCCACTCGTTAGCCGTTTTGCCCGAGTTCTTTTTGCATATCGCTGTCAGATATTTGGGCGATATGCACAGGTCGTTGGCGTAGGCCTCTACTGGGCGGTGCTTCACCTTGGTTGAGTGCAGCAGGTCGAGGAATCGCTGGAAGTGTCCGTCGGTCGAACTGATGTCATGGTCTACTGCAGGCAGCATCGTCTTCATTGCGCCACAAAGTCCCAGGATGGCCGAACGTAGCAGAGCCTCTATTATATCGGTGTGATAGGGGTTTTCTGTGCCGCGCTCGATGGCCAGCGTCAGCATATCGTAGAAGTGGGTGTAGAACAGTATCTCGTCTTCGTCCATCGTCACTATGTGTCTACGCTGTATGTACATCATATCGTTCCAGATGTTTATTTTTTCGCGGAGAAAACTGCGCAGTATGCGATTTGAAAGGAATAAACCCTTCAAGTCGAAGTCGGGACTTACCATCACATCAGTCACCATCACGTTTTGCGGTACCACAGCCACCTGATTTTGGTGCAGTTCCATCAGTGTTCCGCTCATCTGTGCCTGCACCTTGCCTTGCGTACATATCACTACGGCATTCATCGTTACGTGGGCCGTGCTTACCTGCGTAAACTGCTGTATGCTATCCACGATGGCTATCTCGTTGTCAAGATAACCCAGTTGGATGTCATCATTGTTGGCCAATGTCTGAAAAGTAATCTCTTCTTGCTGTTTCATGTTGCAAAAGTAGTCATAATTCTGTAAAATCGATGTTTTATTTGGCGTTATTTATGTTTTATTTCGCCTATTATTCCCAGAATGATAATACAATAAGTAAATAGAACTTTAATTATATCCGATTTTGTACTACCTTTGCCCCCAGAATTAAAACATAGTTATACATGAACAAGAACATGATGATGCTGCTGGGCGTGATGCTGATATGCAGCTGTACTAGTAAAAAGGAACAAGACACAAAGGCTCCTATTAGAGTTAAAACAGAGGTAGCATCGGCTACCACAAGTACCAACGGACAAACGTATGTAGGCATTGTCGAAGAGAGTGAGGCTACTGCAGTCAGTTTCACAGGCATGGGCGTGGTTAAGCGCATGCTGGTAAACGAGGGACAGGCTGTGGCCAAAGGACAGCTGATAGCCGAGATGGACGACACCCAGGCCCGCAACCTGCTTAACGGTGCCGAGGCCCAAATGGCGCAGGCCAACGATGCTCTGGAGCGCTACAAGATGTTGCACGACAACGGTTCGCTGCCCGAGGTGCAGTGGGTTGAGATACAGAGCAAGGTGGCCCAGGCCAAGTCGCAGTACGAGGTGGCTAAGAAGAATCTGGCCGACTGCCGACTCGTAGCCCCCGTAAGCGGCATCATCGGTCGCAAACTTGTGGGCACAGGCGAGACTGCCATGCCGTCGCAGGCTGTAGTCAGCATCCTCGACATCTCTACCGTAAAGGTAAAAGTGTCTATCCCCGAGGCCGAAATCAGTGGCATAGGTGGTCACACCTCTTCTATTATTAAGGTCGATGCCATCAACAGCAGTTTCACTGGCGGTAGGATAGAGAAGGGTGTGCAGGCCGATGCACTCACGCATACCTATGATATACGTATCAGTGTGGCCAATGCCGAGCGCAAGTTGCTGCCTGGCATGGTGGCCAGCGTTGCCTTCGGCAATATCGAGCGTCCCAGCAAGGGCTTGAGTCTGCCTGTTACGGCAGTTCAGCGCAAGGCCGATGGCTCGCTGTTTGTATGGACAGTCGGCAACGACAGCACAGCGCATCGCGCCACAGTACGTACGGGCGAAACTATGGGCAACCGCATTGCCATCACCGATGGCATCAGCGAGGGTGTCCGCATAGTCACCGAGGGATATCAGAAACTTAGCGAAAACGCCAAAGTTATTTTCTAATATGAAGAATACGAACTGGCTCCGATGGCCATTGGAGCATTACTCGATAACACTGCTCATCATCGGCATACTGTTTGTGATGGGCATCTACGGCATGTACATTATGCCTAAGGATGAGTTCCCCCACGCCACCATCCGTCAGGGTGTGGTTGTGGCTGTATATCCTGGCGCCACCAGCGAGGAGGTTGAACAGCAGGTGGCTCGTCCGCTTGAGCGCTACCTCTTCACCTATGGCGAGGTTAACCGCAAGAAGACCACCACGCAGTCGCAAAACGGCATGTGTATCATGATGGTTAAGCTTAACGACGATGTGAATAATAAAGACGAGGTCTGGTCGAAGATCAAGCACGGACTCAACGGGTTTAAAGCCCAACTGCCCAGCGGTGTGCTAGCCATCGTGGTGAACGATGACTTCGGCAACACCTCGGCGCTGCTCATCGCCATCGAGAGCGACCAGCGCAGCTATCGCGAACTTAAATCATACAGCGACGATTTATCAGACCGTCTGCGTCGCATCCCGTCGGTAGCCAACGTCAAGCTGTTTGGCGAACAGAAGGAGCAGATATCGCTCTACATCGATCGCCAGCGCCTGCAAGCCTACGGCATTGGTCAGCAGATGCTCTTCTCGCGACTGCAGGCTCAGGGCATCACCACCATGAGTGGTAGCATCAACGACGACGACCAGCAGATACCCATCCACGTGGAGGCTCAGGAGAACTCAGAGGAGGAGATAGCCAACCAGATTATCTTCTCCGACCCCGTGACGGGCAAGGTGGCTCGTGTGCGCGATGTGGCAACCGTAAAGCGCGAATACGAACCCATGGCCAGCCGTATAGAGCAGGATGGACACCCCTGCGTGCTGCTGTCGATGGAGATGACACCTGGCAACAACGTTGTGCAGTATGGCGAGCAGGTTGACCGTGTGCTCAACGATTTCCGCCAGAACGAACTGCCTGCCGATGTGAAGGTTACCCGCATAGCCGACAAGCCAAAAGTGGTGGCTATGAGCGTAAGCGACTTCCTGCGCGACCTGCTTATATCCATGCTCATCATCATCCTGGTCATGATGGTGCTCTTCCCCATCCGTTCGGCCATCGTGGCTGCTATCACCATCCCGCTCAGCACGTTTGTCAGCGTGGCTATCATGTATATGATGGGCATCGAACTCAACATTGTTACGCTGGCGGCACTGATAGTGGTGCTGGGTATGATTGTCGACAACTCGATAGTGGTCATCGACGGCTATCTGGAGTATCTGGGCAAGGGCTTCAAACCGTACGAAGCAGCCATCGAGTCGGCCCGCCAGTACTTCATGCCTATGCAGCTGGCCACCATCTGCATCTGTGCCATCTTCTATCCGTTCCTCATCACGATGAAGGGCATGTTCCACGACTGTCTTGAGGATTTCCCTGTCACCATCACCATCAACCTCATGGTGTCGCTGTTCCTGGCTGTCACCGTCATACCTTTCCTCGAAACGCGCATCATCAAGCCCGATAAGGTAAGTACGGACGGTAACGCCATCACCAAATGGGTGCAGCGTACCTACGATAAGGTGCTAGATTGGACCTTCGGCCATCCTTGGCTTACCATTTATGGCGGCATCGCTGTCATCCTGCTGTCGTGTCTCATTGCGCCCACGCTCAAGATACGTCTGTTCCCATACGCCGACCGCGACCAGTTTGCTGTCGAGATTTATCTGCCCGACGGCAAGGGCCTGGCAGAGACCGAGGTGGTCGCCGATTCCGTCAGCCACGTCCTCGAGAAGGACGATCGCATCACCAGCATCACCGGATTCCTGGGCTGTTCGTCGCCACGATTCATGGATGCCTATGCCCCACAGATGGCTGGCAATAACTATGCGCAGTTCATCGTCAACACCAAGAGCGATAAGGCTACTCTCGACCTCCTGACACAGTATCAGCCTCAGCTCAGCGAGGCGTTCCCCAATGCCTACGTCAAGTTCAAGCGTCTGGACTATCTCGAGGTTGCCGAACTGGAATACCGCTTCTATGGCGAAAACCTCGACTCGCTGCATGTGGTGGCCGAACGACTGATGGATCGCATGCGCCAGATGCCCGAACTGGAGTGGGTGCACACCGATTTCTTCCAACCGTATCCCATCATCAACGTTGAGCTCGATCCCGTCACTTCGGCACAGCTTGGCATCACCCGCACCACGGCCCAGTTGGCCCTCAGTGCCACATCTTCCGACCTGCGTGTAGGTCAGATTTGGGAGGGCAATTACGAACTGCCTATCGTGGTAAAGGATGATACCGACATGACCTTTTCGGATGTCGGAAACCTCGGCATTGCATCGCCAGCGTCGATGGTATCGGGTGGGGTGCACAACACCAATTCTACTGTGCCTCTGCGACAGATTGCCAAGGTGCAGCCCAAGTGGAGCGAGAGCAGGATTATGCATCGTGGTGGCGAGCGCTGTATTACCGTTACTGCCCAGTTTGCACAGGGCGTGTTCACGGCTCCCGTTGAGAAGGTAATTGCCCGCATCATGAACGAGGAAATCGATCTGCCGCAGGGCGTTCGCACCGAGGTGGGCGGCGAGATAGAATACGGCGACGAGGCGCTGCCACAGATATTCGGCGGTATTGCCATCGCCATGATTATCGTGTTCTTCTTCCTGCTGTTCAACTTCAAACGCTACGGCATCACCACCGTGTGCATGGTGGCATTAGGACTGATGACGCCTGGTGCACTCATCGGCCTGGCACTGATGAATCGCGCACTGGGTCTTACGTCAATCTTCGGACTCATCACGCTGATGGGTATGATTATGCGTAACGAGATTCTCATCTTCGAGCACGCCAACGACCTTATCAAGAAAGGTGTACCCGTCAAGCAGGCTGCCTACGATGCCGGTAAGCGTCGCATGGTGCCCATCTTCCTCACCACGGCCACTACTGCCGTAGGTGTGGTGCCGATGATTATCGCCCAGAGTTCGTTCTGGATGCCCGTGGGTGTCACCATCTTTGCCGGTGGCATCGGCTCGCTCATCATGGTAGTCACCATGTTGCCTGTAGTTTATTGGAAAGTAAGTAAGAAATAGATATGAAAAAGATATTAGCAATCATCGCTTGTTCAGTATGCTGCGATTTTATCGCAGCCCAGCAAACATACACCCTTGAGCAAATCAAGGACTCTGCCCTGCGAAACAACTTTGCCATTCGCAATGCCAAATACAGCATTGAGGCTGCCCAGCAGCAGCGCAAGGAGGCATTCACCAAGTTTTTCCCCAACATGAGTGGCACCGGCCTGTGGTTTAATGCCAACAAGGGCATGGCGAAGACGAGCGTCAATCCCTCTGAGGCTATCCCTTCATCACTGGCAGCATCGATGGCCACATCATTGCCAGCAGAAGCGCTGGCTGCCTTGGCCAACCCCATCAGCATTTCGATGATGAAGAATGGTACCATTGGCTCGTTGATGGCTGTCCAGCCCGTGTTTGCTGGCGGACAGATTGTGAATGGCAACAAACTGGCTAAGGTGGGCGAGGACGTGAGCCGCCTACAGTTGCAGCTGTCGGAAAACGAGGTAGAGAAGACTGCCGAACAATACTTCTGGCAGTTGGCCTCGCTGCAGGAGAAGATGAACACCATTAATGCCGTTGATACCCTGTTGTGCGATATATATAAAGATGTAGATGTGGCTGTACGTGCTGGCGTCGCCATGCGCAACGACCTGCTGCAGGTGCAACTGCGCCAGAACGATATCCAGAGTCAGCGCCTGAAGTTGCAAAACGGCATCTCCATCGTGCGCCTGCTGCTGTCGCAATACTGCGGTCTGCGCGACACGTCGTTTGTCATCAGTTACCAGTCGAAAGCCCCATCGGCTATTTTATCCCGTCAAGACCACGACCAAGCGCTCCAGGGGACAGCAGAGTATCAGTTGTTAGAAAAGCAGGTTGAGGCCGCCAATCTTCAGAAGAAATTGGCTGTTGGTCAGAATCTGCCATCCGTCGCTGTGGGGGCAGGCTACAACTACCATAACCTGCTGGATAACAACCACTCCTTCGGCATGGTGTTCGCCACCGTCAGCGTACCCATTTCCGACTGGTGGGGTGGCTCTCACACCATCAAACGCCGCAAAATAGAATATCAGCAGGCCCAGGAACAATTGGACAATAATGCTGAGTTGCTGAAGATCCGTATGCAAAATGCCTGGAATGGTGTTCAGGAAGCTTACCAACAACTCCAACTTGCTCTCCGCAGCATTGAACAGGCAGAGGAGAACCTCCGTCTGAACCGCAACTACTATCGTGCCGGTACCTCGAAAATGTCCGACCTGCTTGAAGCTCAGCTACTCTATCAACAATCCCTCGACAAGCATACTGATGCCTTTGCAGACTATCAGAACAAACTCCTTGAATACCGCCAAGCATCAGGACAGTAAAACAGCCTATGATAACTGTCAGGGAACGCTGATTGGTGTCAGGGGATAAACGATATTGACGATGAGGATGTTGGCAGCGAGGATGATGAGGTTCATCAGCAGACCGATGCGCATAAAGTCGCTGAAGCGGTAGCCACCAGGGCCATAGACCAACATGTGGGTCGGCGAGCCGATGGGTGTGGCGAAGCTGCTGCTGACACTCACCATCAGGGCGACGAGGAAGGGGAATGGCTCGTAGCCCAATTTCTCGGCAGCCTCATACATGATGGGGAAGAACATGGCACCTGCTGCGGTGTTCGAGATGAACTCGGTGATGAAGGTACCTACAAGACAGACGGCAGTCATCACCACAATCGGATTGGTTCCGCAGACGTTAAGGATGCCGTTGGCCAACCACTCGGCAAGACCCGTCTTCTGGATGGCGAGACCGAGGACGGCACTACCGGCGAAGACCATCAGGATATCCCAGTTGATAGCCCGCATGGCTTGTTCCATGTTACAGCAGCGGCAGATGAGCATGGCTGCGGCAGCGAGGAAGGCACACTGGAGCAGCGGCATGACGCCAAACGCCGAGAGAGCCACCATGGCCACCATGATAGCAGTGGACACCAGTGTCCCCGTTCCAATGTTGGGCACATCGTCGGAGTCGAAGAAGTGAAGGTCGTTCCTCATAGAAGAGGCATTGACATTAAAGTTCTTGGGACATACCAGCAACAGCGTGTCACCAGCGCGCAGCAGCACCTTTCGCGGCGCCTCGTTGATGCGCTCGCCGCGTCGGGCGACAGCTGCCAGTACCACATTATTGTCTTTCTCAAACGTGCTGTCACCGATGGTCCGTCCTATCAGGCTGCTACCGAAGTCGATGTATGCCGTGCGCAACGAACAGTCCTTGTCCACCTCGCTCATGGTAAAGATATGGTGGTCGGCGCTCACCAGTTGGTGTTTTTGCGCCATATCGATGATTTCGTCTATCTGTCCGGCATAGATCAGATGGTCACCACCCATAATGGGCTCGTCCTCTCTTACGGGAGACGGTATATCGTCGAAGTGGAACATCTCTATCAGACTACCGCCATTGACATGGAAAAGACCGGCCTCACCGAGCGTCTGACCGATATACGGATTGTCTGACGGGACGCGCAATTCCACGGTGTAGTCACCCGTCGATTCAAAGGCGCTCTCAGGAGCCTTGCGGTCCGGCAACAGGCGGCGCATGGCGATGATTGACAGCACACCGACAGCCAGACAGAACAGGCCTGGAATGGTCGGCGTCAGGATGTTCATCGCCTCGCCCGTCTTCTCCTCATAGAGTCCGCTGATGATGAGGTTGGGCGGCGTACCGATCAGGGTACACACACCGCCCATGCCCGAGGCATAACTCAGAGGAATAAGCAGTTTCGAGGGCGACACACCGAGCTTCCTGGCCCACATCTTGACGATGTTGACGAAGAGTGTCACCACCGTCGTATTGCTCAGAAACGAGCTAAGCACGGCAACAGGCAGCATCAGTCGCGTCACCGCCTTCGAATAACTGTCGGGCGTTCCAAGCAGATGTTTCACAATCCATTGCAACACACCGGTATGTGTCAGTCCGGCCACCACGACAAATAGTACGCCGACGGTGACCACCGATGTACTGCTGAAACCTGAGAAAGCGTCTTTGGCATCGAGCACACCCGTCACGTAGAGCACGCCGATGGCACCCAGGAATACCAAGTCGCTGCGCCACTTGGTAAACAACAGGATGGTAAACATGCCCAGCACCGTCACGATAGTGATCCAGGCATCCAGGCCGAAGCCTAAGAACATCAATGAATCCATATATTACTTGTTTTCTTCAACCGTCAGCCCTTACAGAAGCCTCGGCTCTTTGATCTCCTGACCACGACAGAAGCGATGAACAATCTGGCGGTCGTCGCCGAGATAGATGAAACGCTCTAAGCGGTGGAGCAGCGAGTATTCGGAAGGATAGAGCACGCTGTCGTCGATGACCAGGGCATCAAACTCATAGCCGGGCTCGAAACTGCCGACCTTGCCGAAGAACGAGCCTGCCGACTTGGTGGCAATCCAGAATATCTCGGACAGGTTGAGGAAGGCCTTGCTCTTGTCCTGCTGGTAGTGCATCTTGCTGACCTGGATGGCATAGACCAGCATGCGGAACATGTTGAGGTCGTGGCCACCACTGATATCGCTGCCCAGACCGACGGGCAGGCCCTCGTCGAGGAAGGAGCGCACTGGTGCCAGTCCCGACGACAGGTTGAAGTTCGACGTCGGACAGTGGGCCACCATGACCTTGTTCTTCTTCATCAGTTCCAGTTCGCTGCCCTTGGTCCATACGCAGTGGGCCATGATGGTAGGTGTCTGACCGAAGAGACCGTAGCGGTTGTAGGCATCGCCATAACTCGTGCTTTCTTTCTCCAACTCGGCCACCCAGGCAATCTCAGAGGTATTCTCCGACAGGTGCGACTGGACGGGCAACTGGTATTTGGCAGCCAACTCGCCACAGGCTCTCAGCAGTTCCGGTGTACACGAAGGCACAAAGCGTGGGGTAATGATGGGGCGGACCAGCGCATCGGGCTTATTAAACTCCGCAATCAGCTGCTCGTTACCTGCTACGGCAGCATCGACATCCTCGCAGAGGGTGTCAGGACAGTTGCGGTTCATGGCCACCTTACCGACCATGGCTCCCATGCCAGCCTCCTGGTACAGTTGCATCAACTTACGCGTGCTATCGGTATGCACCGTACCGAAAACGACGCTGCGCATGGTACCGAACAGCCACTGCGTGTGCAGGAAACGGCGATACATACGCTCGGCGTAGTCCACATCAGCATACTTCGACTCCTCGGGGAACGTGTAGTTCTGCAGCCATGGCAACAGCTCCAAATCCATTGCCACGCCCTGGTTGTGCACCTGGGGAGCGTGGACGTGCATGTCGTTCATGGCGGGAATAAGCAGTTTATCACCGAAATCAACGACCTCTGCATCAGGGGCATTGAGGTCTTTCAACTGATTGGCGATGCCAACTACTATGCCGTCTTCCACGGCGACATAGCCATTCTCCAGAACTTCGAAGCGGTCTTTCTCTTTCGTAAAGAGAATATGTGCCTTATAAATCTTTTTCATAGTGTATAGGATAGGTTAGTTTAACGACTGCAAAGATACAAAAATAAGTGAAAAGAGCATTGCGTAGCGTGAGAAATTTTCTGTCTCATGCACTTTTTTATCCTTTTATTCTTTTATTTTTTTATTTTTCTTTATCTTTGCAACCAAATATCTAATACTTTTAACTAAAAATTTTTATACTATGGAGAATTCAATGTTATATTTGATTTTCGGCTGGTTAGGCAGCATCGGTTTGATTTTAGGTTATCTGCCTCAGGCTATTCAGACTATTCGTACCCGTCAGACTGACGGTATCTCACTGCCCGGCTTCTGCATGATGGCCATTGGTAGCTTTTGCTTCATGTGTCAGGGTTTGATGCTGTGTATATCACAAGGCATCAGCACGGGTGTCTTCTTTTTCATCACCAACTTCATCACGGCCACCTGTGCAGCCATCATCTTTGTCATCAAGATGAGGAATGACTACTTTAAGAAGTAGTTAAAGTAGTTAAAGGAGTTAAAGAAGTTAAAGAAGTATTTATGAACAACGTAAAAGGACATATTGTTGACGTTATACGTCGCGAGATATTCGACGGTGAACTAGTCATTGAGGGCGAGAGCATCATCGAGATAAAGCGCTGTAAGTTGCCTGAGAGGAAGAAGCCCTGGCCATACATCATGCCAGGTTTCATCGATGGTCATGTACATATCGAGAGCAGCATGATGGTGCCCCATAAGTTTGCACGCATCGCTGTCAGTCATGGTACTATCGGTGTCATTGCCGACCCTCACGAGATTGGCAATGTGCTGGGTGTAGAGGGCGTCGATTACATGATACGCTCTGGCCGCGAGGCTCGCTTCAACTTCCTGTTCGGTGCTCCCAGTTGTGTCCCGGCAGTAGGTGGCGACATCGAGACCTGTGGCAAGGTGATTGACGTGAAAGACACGGAGGCCCTGATGGCCCGCGAGGACATCGGTTTCCTGGCTGAGATGATGAACTATCCCGGTGTGCTGGCTGGCGACAAGGATGTCATGGCTAAAATCAAGGCTGCCCTGAAGAACGGCAAGCCCGTAGATGGTCATGCCCCCGGACTGACAGGTCAGCAGCGCGACCAGTATGCCGGAGCTGGCGTCACCACCGACCACGAGTGTTCGACGCTGGAAGAGGGGCGTTCGTGCATCAACGCCGGCATGAAGGTTATCATCCGCGAGGGCAGCGCCGCCAAGGACTACAAGTTGCTCAATCCCCTGATTAAGGAGAGTCCCAACATGGTGATGCTCTGTACAGACGACTGCCACCCCGACGACTTCGTGCGCGGCCATATCAACCTCATCGTAAAGCGTGCCCTGGCCGACGGTCATAGCATCTGGGATGTTTTGCAGGCTGCCAGTGTCAACGCTCAGAAGCACTATCGCCAGCAATGGGGACTGTTGCAGACTGGCGACCCCGCCACTTTCATCACGGTAGATAGTCTCACGCCGCACTTCCGCGTGGAGAGTACGTGGATACGTGGTGAGGAGGTCTTCAACTACAACTCCAGCCTGCCTTCAAAGCACGGTGATAAAGAAGATCACATTCTGGATTCGGATTTCCCCAACAACTTCGTGGCAGCGCCTATCACCGCTGAGGACATCGCCATGGACATCCATGCCGGCGACACCGTACACGTCATCCTCGCTTCCGACGGCAGTCTGCTGACAAAGCACGAAGAGGTAGAGGTAACGGGAAATCCCTTGTTCGACTCGCAGTATCCCTGGACGGAGGTACAAAAGATTGTGGTGTATAACCGCTATGTACCCGGTGCCAAGCCCATCGTGGGACTGATACGCGGATTCAATATCAAGGAAGGAGCACTGGCCGGTTCTGTGGCTCACGACTGTCATAACATCGTAGCCATCGGCTCCAGCGACGAGTATATCGTCAAGGCCATCAACCGTATCGTCGAGATGCAGGGCGGACAGGTCGTTGTCACTCCCGAGGAGATGCTGGACATTCCGCTTCCCATCGCCGGTCTGATGGCACCCATGAGCGGTCACGAGATAGCCTTCCGCACCCTGTGCATCCAGGAGAAAGTCAAGGATATCGGTTGTCAGATGAAGTCGCCGTTCATCACCATGGCATTCATGTGTCTGCCGGTGATTCCCGACATCAAGATCACGGACCGTCACCTGATGGATACGAAGACGTTTACGGCTATTTATTAAGGAGTTTTCTTTCTAACACTTCATCGACCACCAGCGGGAAATACTTCATTTCCAGCTGGTGTTCTTTTTCGGCGATGTCGTCAACGGTGTCTGAGGGTTCTAAGGCGCAACGGTACTGGGCGATGATCTCGCCGCCGTCGCAGACGGGAGTGACCCAGTGGACGGTCATGCCGGTCTCCGTCTCTCCGGCAGCTTTGACAGCCTCGTGGACGTGGTGGCCCCACATGCCCTTACCACCGAACTTAGGCAGCAGGGCGGGATGCAGGTTGATGATGGCACGGGGAAAGGCCTCGATGAGGTATTCCGGCACCAGGGGCAGGAAGCCCGCCAGGACGATGAAGTCGATATGGTACTCACGCAGCAGGGGCAGCATTACCTCGGGGTCGTGAAGTTGTGCCTTGGGGGCCACGGCGGTGGGTACGCCCAACCGTTCGGCACGCACCAGGGCATAAGCGTCAGCCTTGTTGCTGACTACCAGGGCACAGTTCACGGACGTTGAGTCCTTGAAATACTTGATGAGGTTCTCACAGTTCGTGCCTCCGCCGGAGACGAAAATGGCAATGTTTAGCATCTTGATGATTGGACTATTTGACAATTTACTATTTGACTATTTTTTACGATTTCCAACAACTGTTCTATGAGGCGGGGCACGCCATAGTTGTCGATGTCCTCCTCCTTAATCCAGAAGTAGTCAGTGGGCAGCGCAGGACGCTCCTTCACCTCCCACAACCAGAAGTCGGCATAGAGGATGCGGTGCGTCAGGACGTGCTTGACATGCTGGCGCAGCAAGACGAGACCTCCCCCAAGACCTCCCCCACCCCCTCCGAAGGAGGGGAGGACAGGCAGTATAGAGGATTCCGTCGGGCACTCCTCCCCTTCGGGGAGGCCGGGAGGGGTATATGGCTCGTACAGTCCCTGCCAGATGTCGCCGGCCGGGCGGCGGTGGATAGCCGTATAGCCGTTACACCTTATATATATATACGTCAGATGGCGCTCCTTGATTTTCAGTGTGCGCTGCTTGACGGGCAACTCCGCCACCCTACCCTCGCGCAGGGCCACACAGGAGTCCATCAGCGGACAGCATGGGCAATTGGGACTTGTTGGAGTACACTGGGTAGCGCCAAAGTCCATGATGCCTTGGTTGTAATCAGAGAGGAGGGAGGAGTGTGGAGGGAGGAGTGTGGAGGGAGGAGTGTGGAGGGAGGAGTGTTTGGTAGGGAGAGGTAGCAGACTTTGTGCGAGGGCAGCAAACTCCTTCTTACCTTCGGTGGTATTGATGGGTGTGGCGATGCCGAAATGGCGGCTGAGCACCCTATAGACGTTGCCATCGACCACGGCAGCAGGCAGTCCGTAGGCAAAGCTGCCAATGGCTGCGGCGGTATAGTCGCCGATGCCTTTCAGAGCCCGGATGCCCTCCAAGGTAGTGGGAAAGCCTCCCTGCTCCACCACCTGGCGGGCAGCGGCATGCAGGTTGCGTGCACGGCTGTAGTAGCCCAGGCCCTGCCATTCGCGCAACACCTCATCTTCCGAGGCAGCAGCGAGGTCGTTCACCGTTGGCCAGCGGCGCATGAAACGTTCCCAGTAGGGACGCCCCTGTTCTATGCGCGTCTGTTGCAGGATAATCTCCGACAGCCAGATGGCATAGGCGTCGTTCGTCTCGCGCCACGGCAGAGCCCTGCCGTTTTCCCGAAACCAAGCTATAATGGTCATCGCAAAACTCATCGCTCACTTATCACTTATCACTTATCACTTATCACTTATCACATAGCACCTTACATACCCTATCCTGGAATTCCCGGCCATTCTGGATACGCATGACGCCCTGGTTGATGATGGCAAAACAGAGTTCATGGCCATTGGCCGCCGTGCAGTAGCCTGCCAGACTGGAGATTCCCGTCACGGTACCCGTCTTGGCACGGACATTACCTTGTGCTGCCGTATGTTTCATGCGCTCTTTCAACGTACCATCGACGCCTGCCACAGGCAGTGTGGAGCGCAGCGTGGACAGCATGTCGGGTGAGTGCCAGACATGTTTCAGCATGGTACAGAGCAGTTCGGCGCTGACGTAGTTATAGAGCGACAAACCACTGCCGTCGGCTATCCGGTAAGGGTTGCGTCCCAGCCCCAGCCGGGCTATCAACCGCTTGGTGATGTCACGGGCGTCACGGGCACGGGCCAGTCCTTTGCGGGCCGATGCCGCCGTCTGGTAGAACATCGACTCGGCATAGAAGTTATCGCTCACCTTCATCATGCGCTCCATGACCGAGCTTATCGGGTGACTCAGCGTGGTTAGCGCCAAAGCGTTGGGGGGAGCCACACCGTCAGCCAGACGTGCACCCTCCAGATTGATACCCAGACGGGCCACTTCCTCGGCGAAGGTCGTCAGAAAATTGTTCCGACGCCCCACAGACAGCGCCAGCAACATGGGATTCTCATCGTCCCAGCACCAGCCCTCACCATAATCCTGCGACTCCTTCATAGACTGGTCAGCCACCAGCAGACCACGGATGCTGTCGATATCCAACTGGCGCAGGCCGGCAGCCAGTGTCGCCACATCGTCCATGGTCAGCGAGGGGTCGAAACCACCTACGCAATAGACGTTGCCCACCAGGGTACGTCCCACGACACGACCCGTATAGAGGAGGCGTGTCTGGTAGTTGTAGAAAGAGCCCAACTGGTCGAGGGCCGTGATGGCCGTCACCAGCTTCATGCACGATGCCGGGCGCATCAGTTGTCGGTGGTTATAGGTGTATAGGGGCACGTCGTCCGTCAGGTCATAGACCATCAGTGCTACCTGTGACGTTTCAAACATGGGATGACGGAGCAGGGAGTCGAGTTTCTGCTGCAGGTTTTCCTGTGCATTCGCCGAGAACGCAACAGTCAGGAGAATGAGGGGAAGGAGGTATTTCTTCATTTCGACTGCAAAATTACAAATAATTCTTCTTTTTTATTTCTTATTTCTCAATTTATTTGTACTTTTGCAACGTACAACGTGAAATGTCCAACGTTCAATCTAAGAAACCATGGTTTACAAATACGATTTTCTGATTATCGGTGCCGGAGTGGCTGGCATGAGTTATGCGCTGAAGGTGGCAAGAGCCAACAAAGGCAAGGTCTGCATCATCTGCAAGACATCGCTCGACGAGGCCAACACCTCCTTTGCCCAGGGTGGCGTGGCATCGGTGACCAATCTGAAGGTTGACAATTTCGACAAACACATTGCCGACACCATCATCGCCGGCGACTATATCAGCGACCAGAAAGCTGTGGAGCAGGTGGTTCGCATGGCTCCCGAGCAGATTAAGGAACTCGTCCAGTGGGGTGTCAACTTCGACCGCAAGGAGGACGGCGATTTCGACCTGCACCGCGAGGGCGGCCACTCGGAGTTCCGCATCCTGCACCATGCCGACGACACGGGAGCCGAGATTCAGCGCGGACTGATGGAAGCCGTGCGCAACAATCCCAACATCGACATCAAGGAGCACCACTTTGCCGTGGAGATTATCACGCAGCACCATCTGGGCGTACGCGTCACACGCCGTTCGCCGGACATCCAGTGCTATGGTGCCTATGTGCTGGCACCTGAAGGAGTTAAAGAAGTTAAAGGAGTTAAAGAAGTTAAGGAAGGGCGTGTAGATACCTACCTGGCCAAGGTCACCGTCATGTGTACCGGTGGCTGCGGAGCCGTTTATATGACCACGTCGAACCCCGTCATCGCCACGGGCGACGGCATTGCCATGGTCTATCGTGCCAAGGGTACGGTAGCCGATATGGAGTTTGTACAGTTCCACCCCACGGTGCTGCACAATCCCCAGGAGACCCACCCCGCCTACCTCATCACCGAGGCCATGCGCGGCTATGGCGGTATTCTGAAACTGCCCAATGGCGAGACTTTCATGGAGAAGTACGACGACCGTCTGTCGCTGGCACCGCGTGACATCGTGGCCCGTGCCATCGACAAGGAGATGAAGATCCACGGCATCGACCACGTCTGTCTGGACGTCACCCATAAGGACCCGGCCGAGACGCGCCACCACTTCCCCAACATCTACCAGAAGTGTCTCTCCATGGGTATCGACATTACCACCGACTACATCCCCGTACGCCCTGCGGCCCACTATATGTGCGGCGGCATCAAGGTCGATCTCCACGGACAGACGAGCATCGACAGACTCTATGCCCTCGGCGAGTGCTCCTGCACCGGTCTGCATGGCGGTAACCGTCTGGCCAGCAACAGCCTCATCGAGGCCGTGGTCTATGCGGAGACGGCAGCACGTCACTCCCTGGAGCGCATCGACCTGTACTATTGGAACGACAACGTACCGGAATGGAACGACGAGGGTACCATGACCAACGAGGAGAAGGTGCTAATCACACAGTCGGTCCGCGAGGTCAACCAGATTATGTCCAACTACGTGGGCATCGTACGCAGCGACCTGCGCCTGCATCGTGCCTGGGACCGTCTGGACATGCTCTACGAGGAGACCGAGCGTCTCTTCAAGCGCGTCCGTGCTACCCGCGACATCTGTGAGTTGCGCAACATGATCAATGTGGGTTACCTCATCACCCGCTTCGCCCTGGAGCGCAAGGAGAGCCGCGGACTGCACTTCACCACCGACTATCCGCCACACGCCTATGATAAGTGATAAACGATAAGTGATAAACGATAAGTGATAAACGATAAGTGATAAGTGATAAGTGATAAGTGACCATAGAAAAAGCGCTCCGTTGAGAGCGCTTTTTCTATGATGTTGTTTCTGCTTAGTCTTCCGAGAGCATCGTGACCTCGATGCAACGCTTGCCGTTCAACAGCTGTTGTGCCATGCGCTGCACGTCAGAGCCCTTCATATTCTCCACCAACTTACAGTAGTCGGTGTCGAAGTCGGTGTCGTCGTCCAGTTCATGCCAGATGACATAGTCCCAATAGTCGTTGGTGATGACCACCTGCTTGTACTGCTTGACCAAGAACTGCTTGATCTTCTGCATCGTTGACTCGGCGGGACCGTGGTCGGCAATATTCTTCAACTGCTGGTAGATAATAGGATTCAGTTCCTCATAGCGGTTGGGATCGGCATTGTAGGAAATCTTCAGACTGCCATTGGGGTCGTCGTCCTTGTCCAGGTCGAAGGAGACACCGACGCCATAGGTACCGCCTTTCTCCTCACGCACCGAGTCGGTATAGCACACCTGCAGCACACGCTTCAGGAAGTCCAGCTCCAGGTCGCTCTGCGGCGTGAACGGGACATTGGCAGAATAGAGAATGGTGACATTGGCCAGCGGGGTAGCCATCTTCTTCTTGAACACATGAACAGACTCGCCAGGGACAATCATAGCGATGTTCTTCCAATTGGTCTGCTCGTGCTTGTGGGTGGCAGGCAGTGAGGCGAGATACTGACACAGCATCTGGCGCAGGGCGTCCATATCGACATTACCCACGATGACGGCCTTAAAGTTGGAGGCATCGGCAAAACGCTCGCGATAGAGTTGCAGGATGCGGTCGTAGTTGGCCTTGTTGAGTTTCTCTATCGTCATGGGCTGCACACGCGGATGGTGGCCATAGACGATGGCGGCGATAGAGTCGTTGTAGTCCACCTTCGGCGAGGCATTGCGGTTGGCCAGGAACGAGCGGGTGCGGTTCATCAGTCCCTCGAAGGCCTCCGTGTCACGACGCGGCTGGGTGAAGTGCAGGTAGGCCAGTTCCAACATGGTCTGCAGACTCTTCACGGAACCCGTTGCCGCATAGCTCTGGCCGCGCTGTCCCACAGACACACCGTAGCGGATGGACTTGCCTGTCAGCATCTTACGCAGCGTGGCGGCATCGAACTGTCCGATACCGGCCTCCGTGACGGCACTGGAGACAAACGGGAAGTTGGGGATGTCCTCGTCACCATAGAGTGACAGACCGCCCTCACCATGGATCTTGATCTGTACACCGTCGGCCACGAAGTCGGTCTTCTTGACATAGACCTTCATACCGTTCGACAGCGTCATCTCCACAAAGCCGTGCTTGTAGGGCTTCTCACTGACGATGCTGCCGGCCTTGGGCAACTGGCTGAGAAGCTGGTCGGCAAGCTGTTCCTCCTCATAGGGCGGGAACTGCTGCTGTTGCATGGTCAGGATGACCTGCCTTATCTGGTCTTCGGTAGGCAGTACGACGTCGGCCTTGTCGGGGGCATAGACGACGACGATCTGGTTCTTGTCAGTAATCAGTTTGCGGACGGCCTGGTTGACCTCAGCGAGGGTTACCTCACGGTCCAGCTTCTTCATCAGTTCATAGCGCTGTTCGGAAGACATCAGAGGCTCATTGGCCAGGAAGTTCTGGATGCACTGGTTCACATAGTGCGAGTTACGACGGTCGTTACGTCCCTCATAGCCGCGTTCGGCACCGGCCAGATAGGTTTTCTTCACACGGTCCAGCTCACTCTGCGTGAAACCATGCTGACGGGCACGCTCCGTGACGGCGACAGCCGACATCAGACCACCCAGGATATTCTCCTGCTTACAGCTTACCGACATGGAGTAAGCTTCCTTGACACGACTGACGAAGAAGGTTCCGCCACGTCCCGAGGCACTCATAAACGGCGGATTGGCCTGCTGGCGCACGTCGGCCAGACGGCTGTTGACCATGGCGCTGATGAGTCCATCGACATAGCCGGCACGCACGTACGACTCGCGGTCTTTCTCGGCGTCGGGCGTAGCATCGCGCTTCATATAGAGGTGTACCAGCACCACGGGCTGTTCCTTGTCCTTCTGGATATTCACCATCATGGTGTCGTTGTCGGGTACGGGATAGTAGATACGCTCGGCGGCATTCTTCGGCATGGGAATCTTCGAGAAGAGTTTCTTGATTTTCTTCTCTACCTTATCCACGTCGATGTCACCCACCACGACGATACCCTGCAAGTCGGGACGGTACCACTTGTGGTAGTAGTCGCGCAAGTCCTTATAGGGGAAGTTGTCGACGATGTCCATCGAACCGATGGGCATGCAGTCCTCATACTTCGAACCCTTATATATAAAAGGTGTCGCATTCTCCATCAGGCGGCTGACGGCCTTGCCGGCACGGCGGGTACGCCACTCCTCATGGATGACGCCACGCTCCTTGTCAATCTCCTGATCCTCCAACAGCAGGAAGTGGCTCCAGTCGTTCAGGATCAGCAGACAGCTGTCGATGATACCCTCACGCTTCAGAGGTACCGACGAGATGTTATATACGGTCTGGTCCACGGAGGTGTAGGCGTTGAGGTTGGCGCCAAACTTCACACCGATGGTCTCACACCAGGGCACGATACCCAGCTGCTTGCCTTTGCCGGGGAAGTGCTTCGTACCGTTGAAAGCCATATGCTCCAGGAAGTGGGCCAGGCCACGCTGACGGGGCTCCTCCAAGATGGAGCCTACACGCTGAGCGATATAGAAGTCTGCCAGTCCCTTTTCTTTGGCATTATGGCGCAGGTAATACGTCATTCCGTTCTTTAACTTTCCTGTACGGATAGCGGGATCTTTTGGTAGTGTCTGTGCCGTGAGGCAGAGGGTGGCCGCTACCAGCCAGAAACATAAAATTAGTTTTCTCATGGTCAGTAATGATAAAAATTTCGACAAAGATACAAATAAAATCAATAAGACGTATCATTTTTAAGATTTCTTTAACATTATCCCTATAACTTGGTATTGCGGATATTCAAAAAACTTTGTACTTTTGCACACCATATAATCATATAATATGTATAGAAGAATCTCTTTGCTGCTCCTCCTGGTCGTCGGGATGCTGACATCCGCCACGGCCCAGCGCGTCATGGTGGCAGGACGTGTCGTTGACGACGACAGTCACCACCCCGTGGAGTTTGCCTCCATCCTGCTGAAGGAGAACGGCCAGTGGGCCATCACCGATGCCGACGGTAAGTTTCGCATCAAAAACGTGCCGACAGGCAAGGTCCTGTTGACCGTACAGTGTCTGGGCTATGCCACGCGCAACATCGTCCTCGATGTGCGCAAGGACATTCCCAATCTGCGTATCGGTCTCAAACAGGAGAGCCTGAAACTCGACGAGGTCACCGTCACCGCCAAGCGCAAGGCCGACGAGGCCACCACGTCGTATGCCATCGACCGTACGGCCCTCGACAACCAGCAGATTGTCAACATGAGTGATATCCAGACCTTGCTGCCCGGCGGCAAGAGCGTCAACCCCTCGCTGATGGACGACTCACGCATCGCCCTGCGCAGTGGCAGTCAGGAACAGGGAAACATGGCGTTCGGTACTGCCATCGAGGTGGATGGCGTACGCCTGGACAATAATGCCGCAGCTGGTGCCACCACAGGTGCCGCCACCCGTAACATCAGTACGTCGAACATCGAGAGCGTCGAGGTGGTGGCAGGTATTGCCTCCGTGGAGTATGGCGACATGTCGAACGGTGTCGTCAAGGTCAACACGCGCAAGGGCAAGTCGCCCTTCATCGTCGAGGGTAAAATCAACCAGCACACCCGTCAAATAGCCCTCAACAAGGGTTTCGACCTGGGACGTCGCACGGGCATCCTTAACGTGTCGCTGGAGCACGCCCGCTCGTTCAGCGACGCGGTATCGCCCTACACCGCCTACCAGCGCAACATCCTGTCGCTGAACTACATGAACACCTTCCTCCGCGAGACGACACCGCTGACGCTGAACATCGGCGTGACGGGAAACATCGGCGGCTATAACGACGACGAGGACCCCGACCAGCAACTGGACGACTATACCAAGACCAAGGACAACAACCTGCGGGCCAAGATGGAGCTCAACTGGTTGCTCAACAAGTCGTGGATCACCAACCTGTCGCTTCGCGGCTCGTTCTCCGCGTCCAACCAGACCACCGAGGCCTACAGCCATACGCAGAGTGCCTCGACACAGGCCAACAACCACAGCCTGGAGGAGGGCTACTTCATTGCCGAGGACTACGACAGCAACCCCCTGGCCCCCATCATCCTGGGACGTACGGGCTACTGGTATGTGAAGAGCTACCACGACTCTAAGCCCCTCAACTGGTCCGTCCGCCTGAAGGGCGACTGGACGCGCCGCTTCGGTAAGGTGCTCAGCCGACTGATGGTGGGTACGGAATATACGGGCAGCAGGAACAACGGCCGAGGCACCTACTACGACAACCTGCGCGACGCTCCCTCCTGGCGGGAATACCGCTACGACGAGCAACCCACCATGCACAATGTGGCACTCTACGCCGAAGAGAAGGTGAGCATTGCCACCAGCAAGGTATCGACACTGGAGGTGACGGCTGGCCTGCGCAACGACATGACGCTCATCAACGGCTCCGACTATGGCACGGTATCATCGCTGTCGCCCCGTTTCAACGGACGCTACATCTTCTGGCAGAACAAGCGCAGGCATCTAGTCAGCGACCTGAGCATGCACGCCGGATGGGGCAAGAGCGTGAAGCTGCCCTCTATGCAGGTGCTCTACCCCCAGCCCTCCTACTACGACGTCGAGGTGTTCAAATCGCCATCGACGGCTGCCAACACCTCACAGATAGCCTACTACACACGCCCCTCTAAGGCCATCTACAACCCCGACCTCCGCTGGCAGTACACCCACCAGACGGACATCGGCTTCGAGGCCAACATCATGGGTACACACATCTCGGTATCGGCTTTCCACCACCGCACCTACAACTCGTATATGGCCGCCACGGTCTATACGCCGTTCAGCTACCAGTACACCACCGACGGCGACCTGAATGCCGCCATGGCCCTGACACCCATTGCCGCCGCCGACCGTATCTACTCCATAGACCGCACCACGGGACAGGTGACCGTGGCTGCTGCGGACGGCAGCGCCCGACAGGTGGTCGGCAGCCACAACCGCCGGTTCTACCAGACCAACACCCAGTATGTCAACGCATCACCCGTGACGCGCTACGGTCTGGAGTGGATCATCGACTTCCGACAGATCAAGGCACTGAACACCAGCCTGCGCTTCGACGGCAACTACTATTATTATAAAGGTGTCAACGAGACGCTGTTTGCCAGCATGAACAACAGTTCCACAAAGATGACGGCAACGGGTGAGCCCTACCAGTATATCGGTTGGTACCGTGGCAGCAACGGCACGGCATCGGCAGCGACATCGGTAGCCAACGGTGCGCTGTCAAAGGCCTTGAACCTGAACACCACCATCACCACGCACATTCCGAAGATACGCCTCATCGTGGCCCTGCGCCTGGAGACATCACTCTACAGCTACCGCCGTGCACTGTGCGAGACGGACGGCAGCACCCGCGGCATCATGCTGGAGACGGTGGGCGACTACACGGGAACTCCCTATGACGGCAGTACGGAGAACCGCTATGTGGCCGTCTATCCGGAATACTACAGCACCTGGGACAAGCCCGAGGAGAGGATTCCCTTTGCCGAGCGCTTCCTGTGGGCCAAGGACAACGACCCCACGCTCTATAACGACCTCTGCAACCTGGTGGTGAAGAGCAACCGTCCCTATACGCTGAATGCCAACCGCCTGAGCAGCTACTACTCGGCCAACCTGAGCATCACCAAGGAGATTGGCGACCACGTCAGCCTGTCGTTCTATGCCAACAACTTCTTCAACAACATGAAGACCATCCACTCCTCACAGACCGACCAGAACCAGTCGCTCTTCGAGAGTGGCTACATTCCCAGTTACTATTACGGACTATCCCTCAGACTCAAGCTATGAAGAAATGTTCAGTATGTTGCGTTTCCAACGCAACCATAACCCTCCTCCTCTCCCTGGCGCTCCTCCTCGGCGCCTGTGGCGATGACGCCACGCTTCCCACGCCTGCCGACATCTCCATGGGCCAGGCCGCTATCACGCTGACGGGCCTCAACGACGACATGAACGGCATGGAGGTACAGTTGCGCAACATCACCACCAACAGTGTGTTCACCCAACAGACCGACCAACAGGGCACGGCCGTCTTCAACGTAGCCACAGGACTCTACGAAGCCTCGGTATCGGCGTCGCGCAACGATAACGGTCAGGCCTATATCTACAACGGCACCAGCGGACAGCTGACGGTACACAAGGGACAGACGGTCACGGCCTCTGTGGCCATGAAGCGTGCCGTCATCAGCCAACTGGTCATCAAGGAGCTGTACTGCGGCGGCTGTATGCCGGACGTAGGTACGACGGCTTTCCAATATGACAAGTGCATCGTCCTCTACAACAACAGCGCCATGCCGGCATCGCTCAGCGACCTCTGCTTCGGCATGGGAGCACCGGCCAACGCCCAGGCCACCAACGAGAACTATACCGCCGACGGTCGCCTGAACTACGAGGACGAAGGTTTCATCCCCGTGTGGAACGGCATCTGGTACTTCCCGGAGACACTCACCGTAGAACCCTACGGACAGGTGGTCGTCAACGTCCACGGAGCCATCAACAACACACGAACCGTCACCAACTCGATCAACTATGCCAATCCCGACTACTACTGCATGTACGATCCGGAGAGCGGCTATCGCAATTCCAACTACTACCCCCACCCCTTTGAGGGCATCCCCACCAGCCACTACCTGAAGGCCGTGGTCTTTGCACAGGGTAATGCCTGGCCGCTGAGCAACTCGGCACCGGCACTGGTGATGTTCCAGACGCACGGCGTAACACCGGCCGACTTTGCCCGCAACACCGCCAACTACTGGTACGACGGTGGCGGTACGAGCGCCATAGACCGTTGCGTCAAGGTGCCCAACAACTGGATTGTCGATGCCATAGAGGTCTTCCAGAAGGGTACCGAGAGCCATAAGCGCCTGACGGCCGACATCGATGCCGGCTACGTCATCCTGACCAATAAGCAGGGGCACTCGCTCTACCGTAACGTCAATCGCGAAGCTACCGAGGCACTGCCCGAGAACGCCGGCAAACTGGTGTACGACTACGCCCTGGGCGTCGATGACAGCACCGACCCCAGCGGCATCGATGCCGAGGCCTCCATGCGCCAGGGTGCCCATATCATCTACCAGAACACCAACAACTCCACCACCGATTTCCACGAACGTAAACAATGCTCACTCCGATAACCCTTATACGTAAGCAGCACCGTTGCTGCCTCCTCATCCTCCTCGGTCTCGCCCCTGTCGCCATGAGTGCGCAGGACTCGCTCCTGCTGCGTGACTATACCGTCATCAAGGAGTCTGACGCCTGGCTGACAACTCCCAACGCCGCCGCCCTGACGCGCTATCAGCTCAAGAACATCGCCGAGGCCGACCTGTCGCTGGGCTATGCCGGCGGACGCCTGACCGACTTTAGCGGTGGCGACGCCGCTACCGACGTCACGGCGCAAGTAGCGTCCTACTACCGCCTGAACGAACGTACCGTCTTCTTCGGTGCCATCAGCTACGACAACTGGTCGGGCACGGGCATGACGGGTTCCGCCTTCCTTCCCTTCACGGTGACTGCTACGGCAGTGCCGCAGTCTGCCACCCTCCGTCCCTTCGACATCGTGGAGGACTCGCTGACCAACGCAGGCCGCAAGCACCGCGACACCTACAACCTCACGGGGGCCTTCAGCTATAGTGTGACCAATGGTTTAGCCATTGGTCTGCGCCTCGACTACACCGCCGCCAACTATGCCAAATACAAGGACCTGCGCCACAAGAACAAACTGATGGACCTGACGGCATCGGCAGGCATCTACGCTCCTCTGCTGCCGTGGCTCAGCGTGGGCGCCAACTACACCTACCACCGCCAGACGGAGAGTGTCAAGTTCTCCATCAACGGCAAGAGCGACAAGGTCTATCAGTCGCTCATCGACTATGGCACCTTCCTGGGACAGGTGGAGCAGTTCGGCAACGAGGGCTATACCGACAAGAGCCGCGAGATGCCGCTCTTCGAGGACGGTCATGGCGGTTCCTTCCAGTTGGAGCTGCGCCCACTGAACGGCTGGACACTCTTCGGCAGCATGACGCTGGGACACGCCACGGGCTACTACGGGCGGCAATCTCCCTATACGGTCACCTATACCGACCACAAGCGTGACTTTCTGGAGACCCATGTGCGTCTCACCCATGCACCCCTGATGTGCATGACGAGGCACCATCTCGACCTCCGCTACCGCTACGAGGAGCTCCAGAACAAGGTCAACACCTACCGCGCCGTTCTCACTGACAAGGAGGCTGCAAGCTACGAATACTACGACCCGACAGAGACGGGCGACAAGCGCCTGCGCATCATCACGGCCGACTATACGCTGTACCTCGGACAGCGCGCCACGGACGAACTGCCCCGCTGGGCCTTCACTGCCGGCTACCACTGGCAGCAGCGCACCCAGAAGAGCTACCTCTTCCCCTACTACCGTCTGCAGCAGTTGAAAACCCACGAAGTCGTGGCCAGCTGCACGCGCAATTTCCTCCTTCCGAATGGTGTCTTCTCGCTGACCGTCAATGGCGGATTCCTCAAAGGCAGCGGAGAGCCCTATACGGACGGCACCTTTGCCACACCGGCCGCCAAGCAGTCTCTGCCTGCTACCATGGAGGCTTTCCTCTATCAAGACTACCACCTGCTGACGGCCGCGCAGTATGCCATCGGCCTCCAGGCGAAATACGCCTTTATCTTCCCCGGCACGCCACTGAAGACCTACCTCCGCACCAGTCTCCAGCACCGCAAGGCCAACGAGCGCCTCAACGACTACTGCGGTCGCGACCGCTCCTCGGCCACCATCGCCGTGGGGTGTACATTCTGAACGAATAGCAACAATCGCTCGGGGGGCATATATTCTCCCGAGCGATTCCAAATTCCGAAATCAAAAAATAACCTTCACCTTCACCAACCCCTATTTACAGGGGTTTCCGAGGGTTTTTCATTTTCCGAACCGTCACCGAACCTTCACCCGCGCGCGGACAAAAATGTTCGGCTGGACGTTCCTCGCGCGCACAGGTGTGCGCATGCGAGCACGCACATACGCACATGCACGCTCACGCGCACGGGCGCACACACGCGCATGCGAGCGCGCGCACACGCATACGCGCGCGTGAGGACTTCGTTGTTGTCACTGACTTAGCCCAAGTCGGCCGAAAGTGCTGAGCGTTTTTGGAAAAGTGCTGAGCGTTTTTGGAAAAGTGCTCAGCGTTTTCCCCTGGGAAAGGCCTTCCGAGGGTGAAGGATGGGTGACGGTTCACCGGGACAGGCCCCCACGCGCGGCGCCCCCGCGAAACCTTATTCTAAAAGGGGTTCCGAGAAATCGGGTGAAGGTGAAGGTTATTTTTTGATTTCAAATTTTCGTAGACCAAAGACAAAAAAATCGCTCACGGGGACTGGCTCCGTGAGCGATTCTTTTATGTTGAGGCAGGGCCTCGGCCTTACTTCACAACGATCTTCTTACCATTGACGATGTTCAGGCCGCGCTGCAGCTGGTTCAGACGAACGCCCTGCAGGTTGTAGATCTGCACATTCTCATTGTCAGCAGCACCGACAGTGCGGATGCCGGTGGTGGTCGTCATGCTGATGGGGAGGATGTGTTGATCAGTACCACTGTTCTTATTCAAGATAATACCAATGACTGTGACATTCTCGTATGTCGTCTCATCCTTCACCCACGTCTGATCAGCCAGTTTATTAAGCTGCATGGGTTGTGTAGCAGCACCCTTGCTGACGGCTAAGGTTGTTTCTCCCTGGGTCAGGGTACCTGCCGTAGCACTGGTTGCCACGAATTTGGCACCGCTAATCTTTACCACACGGTTCATATTCTCCGGTTTGTTTACCTCTGCGATAGTACCTTCAATCATCGTGTAGTCAGAAATTTCCTCTGCTGAGAAAACGCTCTTGGGAGTATCCTCAGTCTCCTTCATCTGATTGTTGTTGTTGGCATAGCGTTTCACCACATAGAAGTAACCATTCAGTTTGGTTTTCTCCTCTAACAGAGCGAAGAGAGAAGAGTACTGAATCCAGCAGCCACCGGTGGCATCCTGAACCCATACATTTGAGTAGTTATCGCCAGACTTACCGATAACCTCTGCATCGGTCAGCGTCACCTTGGCATAGGTACCGTTGTCCAGAGCGTTGAAGGCGGCAATGTTGGCGCACTCGATATAGTTGATAGCGGGAAGAGCGGTGGTCTCACCGTTTTTCTCTGCTAACGTTACCTTGGCAGTATTCAGATAGTGAATCAACGTCGTGTTGAAACGGACTCCTTCGGCATTACCTGTCCAAACCTTGTCTTCCAAAGAACCACTTGAGGGAGTAAAGTTCACTTTACCTGTTTCACTCTGCGTGGTGAACTCCACCTTCGTGATAGCGTATCCTTCTGGTGCCTTGATGGTCATGGAAGAGAACTCCTTGTCCATAGTCAGACATGCAGGCTTAGAAGAAGTTTCGTTTATTCGTGAACATGAAGAACCTGCAGTAATCTGAATGCTTACAAAATCAGAGGCCTGAGTCTCGTTAAGAATCCAGCCAGCCTTGTCTGCAGCACTTGTACCAACATTGCCGCGGAAATCAGCACTCGTAAAGTCGAACGTCACCTCGGTGGGCTGGACATAGGGAACGATTGCCTCGGCGCTGATGGGCATGAGGTACCAACCAGTGACGTAGTAAACCAAGATACCCGTCAGCTTGCTGGCCTTGGCAGGCCACTCAAAGCCCAAAGGCAGTACGCCCATGTAGTCGCGGGCCTTGATGGTGTTGCCTGAAGGATCGGTCAGCGTCTTGTTATTACCGCCAGAGATTGTAACGTTCTCCACAGTGATGAGCTTACCGTAGTTGGCCTGTGCACCTGCGGCGTTGACAGCCATCACGGTACCCTCCAGCGTAGCAGCAGTAGCTACGAAGGTAGTAGCATCGGTAGAAGTCAGCTGATGCTCTACAATGACCTTATCCATATCTACAGAGCCATCGATGCTCTTAGTACCCAGGATATAGCCATTCAGTTTGGTGCCTGTAGTCAGGGCCACGCCCTTGATGACGAGTGCGCCAGTAGCATCCTCTACATAGTAGCTGCCACCATTCACACCATTGACGCGGGCATCAGTCAGCGTCAGCTTGACCTCCTTGCCATCCTCCAAGGCCAGGAACTCTGCAATGGTAGCAGCCTCCACGGCAGCGGCGGGCTTAATGGTCTCGCTGTTCTCGTCGGCCAGTGTAATCTCAATCTTGGCAATCTGACGGTTATTAGAAGTTGTGAATGTCACTTCCGTTGCATTGCCCGTCCAAGCGTTGGCTACAATAGCGCCATTAGAAGCCTCGAAGTCGAAGGCCTGGCCGTCGGTAGCCATGGTGACTGCCACGCCAACCAGTGCCTTGCCCTCGGGAGCGGTCAGCTTGAAGGCATTAAACTTGCCGACACGGAACATGGCGGGAGAACTGCCGTCAGCCTTATAGAGGATATTGCCAACAGACTCGTTATTCCGGATAGCGGTCAACTTCACATTGCTAACCGTCAGGTCGGTCACCTTACCGGTCTCGTAGTCGGCAATCTCTGTGCTCACGGGCCAGCTCTGAGGATTATTAGCAAAGTCGAACGTGGCATCGAAAGCCTTCGGAGTAAAGGTAATCTTGTACCAGCGGAGCATGGTCTCGCCTACGACATCACCCTCACGGCTCTGAGGATCTGCAGCATCGGGGATATAGCCCTTGAGGACTACGTCGCCAGCAGGAATGCTGATACCGGTAGCAGAAACCTTATCGGCAGTATTACTCTTGAATGTGGTGTTCTCACCATTGACGTTCAGATAGCGATAAGGACGATCTTTACCCGTATTGCAGAAATCAACATCCAAGGTTCCAGGGACGCTGGTCTTGAACTTGATGATGTTGCCTTGCGCATATCCGGCACGTGACGGGAACTGCATGACCTGCATCTTCAAGGCTTTAGCGTCGCCAAAGTCCTCTACAAAGTTAATGCGGTCATCAAGATCGGCCAGCAGGAATTCAGAATCCTTAGCAGGTGTAGTCTCGCCAGTCAACTCTACAGTCTCTGTCAATTTGCCCCAGTCCCAAACAGCTGCGTCGCTGACAGTGCTCTGCGTATAGGCAACGGCACGGCTCTGGTAGCTGAGGGTCACCTTGGCGGTCTGTTCGCCAACAGTAGCAGTGATGTCGGCAGTAGCCTTGGCAACAGCTTCAGTGCTGGCATAGGTCACCTGGACCTCCTGGCTGACAGCGCCCTCGGCAACGGTAAACTGAGTAGGAGTAACGGTCAGACCTGTAACGCTGGGAACAGCAAGGTCGTAAGTACCATCGGTCAGGTTCTTACCCGTCAGGGTGAAGCTCTGCGTCTTGGTGGGCACTGAGGGATTCAGCGAGAACGACAGTTCCTTGGGAGAAACAGTCAGAGAGGGGGCGGTTCCGGCAGCAAAGGTTACAACTATACTTGCTACGCGCCAATCGCCACCGCTAGAACTATTTGTAATAACGATAACTGACTCGCTACCTTCCCACGTTGTCTCCACATTATCAGGACTGTGGGTAATCGTTCCCTTGTCAACACTTACTGCTCCCTTTTTGCTATTCTTATCGGTAGCAGTGGCAGTAATTGTTACGGCACTAATGACGTTTGTTCCCGCATTGATAGTAAGGGTATTGCCCTTCGTAAACTTAAAGTAACCAGTCTGAGCATTACCCACTACATCTGAGAACGTAACTGTAACGCCATTGTCCGTTGCAGAAGTGGATGTCCATTTTTTAGCCATTGAAAAAGTGGCCGTGTCAGCAGATGCCGTCATCACAAACAGCATCAGCAAACTCAATAGAGATAAAATTTTCTTCATAAGCGTAAAAATTGGTTTAGTTATTATTTGATAAGTACTTTACGTCCACCTATTATATATAAGCCACGCTGAGGTTTCTCCACGCACTGGCCTTGCAGATTGTAGTAGAGTTGGTCATAGGACTGGGCCTCGCGACTGATGGTCTGGACAGCCGTGTCGTAGGCAGCGCGCTGCACCTTCGGACTGGTCCACGCCTCGATATAGCTGAAGCCGCCAGCATAAGGAATGGATTGACTGACGACGGCATACATGGTGCGAGCCTGGTAGCTGAGGTTCGAGAGGCTATAGGTGTCTGCCACCTGCTGGCTCCAGGCGCTCCAAAAGGTCATACCCACCAGCGATGTCTGGCCGCTGGTATCGTCCGTATAGTCTGCCAGCAAATAGATGTTCTTGCCGTCATACTGGGTTGTATAACAAGGGGCTTCGCTGGTCAGCACCCAACCGATGCGGTGCTGGTCGCCCTGTTCTTCCACCACGATTTTCCAGTCGGCAGCATACTCGTTGCCACTCTTGTCGCGATAGAGACAATCGGCATGACAATCCAGCGCCGTGCCGTCTTGCGACACAGTAGCGGTGAAGGGGAAGTCATCGACACCAGCCTTATAGACGCCTGGGGCTATTTGTTCACCCTCGTTCGACGCCACAAAGTGCCACTCTCCAGCCAGCTGCTGCAGGGTGGTCTGCGCACTCACAGACATAGCGAGTAAGCACAAAAAAAGAATAATGCGTACTTTCATGGGTGCAAAGGTACACATTATTCTTTATTATTCAATCAACCAAAGTAGGTATTTTGCAAAAAAATCGCCAAAAATAGGTATATCTGGGTTACTTTACATTGCCCACCTTAATCAAGTACTCGCCTATCTGTACGGCATTGAGGGCGGCACCCTTGCGGATTTGGTCGCCCGAGAGCCAGAAAGTCAGGCCATTCTCGTCGGCCAGGTCCTTACGGACACGACCTACAAAGACGTCGTCCTTGCCGGCTGTCTCCAGAGGCATGGGATAGGTCAGCGTGCTGGGATCGTCAACCAGCGTACAGCCGGGGGCTGCGGCGATGGCCTTCTGGGCCTCTTCGACGCTGATGGGGCGCTCAGTCTCAATCCACACCGACTCGGAGTGGCTGCGCAACGAGCTGACACGCACGCACATGGCAGAGCACTTGGCATCGGTATGCATGATCTTGCGCGTCTCGTTGTACATCTTCATCTCTTCCTTGGTATAGCCGTTGGGCTGGAAGACGTCAATCTGCGGAATGACGTTGTAGGCCAGCTGGTGGGGGAACTTCTTGATGGTCTTCACCTCGCCGGTCTCGACCATCTCCTTATACTGCTGCTGCAGCTCGGCCATGGCGGCGGCACCGGCACCCGAGGCGCTCTGGTAGGAGCTGACGTGGATGCGCTTGATATGACTGATGTTCTCCAGGGGCTGGAGCACGACGACCATCATGATGGTGGTGCAGTTGGGGTTGGCAATGATGCCGCGGGGACGCTTCAGGGCATCCTCGGCATTACACTCAGGAACCACCAAGGGCACATCGTCGTCCATACGGAAGGCGCTGGAGTTGTCAATCATGACTGCACCATACTTGGTGATGGTCTCGGCAAACTCCTTCGACGTGCCTGCACCGGCAGAGGTGAAGGCGATGTCAATGTCCTTGAAGTCGTCGTTGTGCTGGAGCAGTTTGACGGTCAGCTCCTTACCGCGGAAAGTATATTTCGTACCTGCTGAGCGCTCAGAGCCAAACAGTACCAGTTCGTCCATGGGGAAATTTCTCTCGTCAAGCAGGCGCAGGAACTCCTGGCCCACGGCGCCCGAGGCGCCTACAATTGCTACTTTCATAAGCCTTATTTTGTTACGTTGGTTATATTTTGGGTGCAAAGGTACTAAAAAGTTAAGAGTTAAGAGTTAAAAGTGAAGAGTTTTTTGTAACTTTGCAGTCGAAATGCTGTTTTTAGCCTCATATTTCCCGATTACAAGCCCGACGCTGATCTTCTGTGTCGTGCTGCTGATTATCCTGTTTGCCCCCATCATCATGGGTAAGTTGCGCATTCCGCACATCATCGGCATGGTGCTGGCGGGTATGCTCATCGGCGAACACGGGCTGCACATCCTGGACCGCGACGACTCGTTTGAACTGTTCGGCAAGGTGGGACTGCTCTACATCATGTTCCTCGCCGGACTGGAGATGGACCTGGAGAGCGTCAAGAAGAACTCGCGGCGCTTCCTGATCTTCGGCATACTGACCTGCATGGTACCGCTGGTACTGACCTACATCATGTCGCGGTGGCTGCTGGACTATTCACATACCGCGTCGTTCCTCTTGGGATGTATCATGGCGTCGAACACGCTGATAGCCTATCCCATCATCGGGCGCTACGGTCTGCAGCGCAACTCCAGCGTCATGCTGAGCGTAGGCTCGTCGATGATTTCACTGTTTATGGCACTGATGATGCTGGCGGCACTGTCGGCAGCATACGGCGAAGACACCGGCTTCTGGTTCTGGGTGGGTTTCCTCCTGAAGTTCATCCTGTTCTGTGCAGCCTGTTTCATACTGATACCCCGTATGGCACGTCTCTTCCTGCGCCGCTATTCGGATGCGGTGATGCAGTTTATCTTTGTGCTTTGCGTGATGTTCCTGTCGGCGGCACTGTCGGAGATTATCGGGGTGGAAGGCATCGTGGGTGCTTTCCTGGCCGGTCTGATACTGAACCGCTACATTCCCCACGTCTCGTCGCTGATGAACCGCATCGAGTTTACGGGCAACGCCATCTTCATCCCCTACTTCCTGATAGGTGTCGGCATGCTCATCGATGTAAGCTCGCTGTTTGAAGGTTCCCGCATGCTGTGGGTAGTCATCATGATGGTCTTCTTCGGTACCTTCGGCAAGGCCCTGGCTGCCTACCTGTCGAGCATGCTGTTCCGTCTGCCCAAAGCTGCCGGTCACATGATGTTCGGACTGACGTGTGCCCATGCCGCCGGTGCCATCGCCATGGTGATGGTGGGCATGCGCTTAGAGGTGTCGCCCGGTCACTACCTGGTGAACAACGAGATACTGAACGGTGTGGTCATCATGATTCTCATCACCTGCATCATCTCGACGATGATGACCGAGAAAGCCGCACAGGAAATCGTACTGAAAGGCGAGAAGTCGGCAGCGGATGACCCCATGAAACAGTTGGACGACGAGAAGATACTGTTATGCGTGAAATATCCGGAGATAGCACCCCAACTGCTGGAACTGGCCATCATGATGCGCAACCAGAAGCTGAACAGAGGGCTGGTGGCCCTGAACGTCGTCTATGATGACAACCGGGCGGCAGCCAACCGCGAAAGCGGACTGCGCCTGTTGGAAATGCTTCAGAAACGAGGCATTGCCGCCGATGTGCCCATCCAGACGCAGGTGCGTCTGGCCTCGAATATCGCCAACGGCATCAAGCACGCCTTCCGCGAATTTGCCTGTTCGGAGATCATCATGGGTATGCACGTCCATACGGACGAAAACCCCAAATTCTGGGGTGAGTTCCTTCAGAGCCTGTACAACGGCCTGAACCGCCAGATTGTGCTGACCCGCTTTGTGCAGCCGCTGAACACGCTGCGCCGCATCCAGGTCGCCGTACCGTCAAGGGCCGAATTTGAACCTGGATTCCATCGGTGGCTGGAGCGTCTGGCACGCATGGCCGACAATCTGGACTGCCGCATCCAGTTCCACGGGCGCAACGAGTCACTGGAACTGATACGCGCCTACATCCACAACCACCACCCCAGCGTGAGGGCGGAATACACCTTCATGAGCCATTGGAACGAGTTGCCGAGGCTGGCGGAGGCCATTGAGAGCGACCACATGTTCGTCATCATCACGGCCCGTAAGGGTACCATCTCCTACAAAACGGCCCTGGAGCGCCTGCCCAAAGAGTTGATGCAACACTTCTCAGGCAAAAACCTGATGATACTCTTCCCCGACCAGCACGGTACGCAGAAGGAGGAGTCGATGACCTTTACCGCCGCCCAGCACCAGGAGGAGAATAGCGTCTATGACGCCATTGCCCGCTGGCTTCATTCGTCCCCTAAGTTAGGGGACTACAGGGGTCTGAACAAGCGCCACAAGTCCCCTCAAAAATAGGTCGTTCAGCCCCCCCCTAACTTAGGGGGCTTACTAGAATATGATTACAATAGAAAATATCACCAAGAGTTTCGGTTCGCTGCAGGTACTGAAAGGCATCGACCTCCACATAGACCGTGGCGAGGTCGTGAGCATCGTAGGACCCAGCGGCGCGGGAAAGACCACGCTGCTACAGATCATCGGCACGCTGGACCGCCCCGACACGGGTTCCGTATGTGTCAACTCTGTTGACACCACCACCCTCTCCCAGAAACAGCTCGCAGACTTCCGCAACCGCCACATCGGCTTCGTATTCCAGTTTCACCAGCTGCTGCCGGAGTTTACGGCCATCGAGAACATCATGATACCGGCGTACATCGCAGGGACCTCCAACAAGACGGCCCGCCAGCGTGCAGAGGAGCTGTTGCAGTTTATGGGACTCAGCGACCGTGCACACCACAAACCCAACGAATTGAGCGGCGGTGAGAAACAGCGCATAGCCGTAGCCCGTGCACTGGTCAACAACCCTGCCGTCATCCTGGCCGACGAACCCAGCGGTTCGCTGGACTCCAAGAACAAGCAGGAGCTGCACCAGTTGTTCTTCGACCTGAGAGATCAGTATGGCCAGACCTTTGTCATCGTTACCCACGACGAACAACTGGCCTCCATCACCGATCGCACCATTCACATGAAAGACGGATTACTATGCTTAAACTCGGAGATTACAACACCCTCAGAATAAAGAAGCGCACCGACTTCGGCCTCTACCTGGACGGCGGCGACGAGGGCAACATCCTGCTACCCAACCGCTACGTGCCCAAGGGCTACGTCATCGGACAGGAAATAGAAGTATTCCTCTACCTCGACCAGGACGAGCGCATCGTGGCCACCACCGAGCACCCCATCGCCAAGGTCGGCGAGTTCGCATGGATGGAGTGTGCCTGGACCAACGAGTATGGCGCCTTCCTGAACTGGGGGCTCATGAAAGACCTGTTCTGCCCCTTCCGCGAACAGAAACAGCGCATGGTGAAAGGACAGACTTACTACGTCTATGTCATGGAAGACGAGAAGACGCACCGTCTGATGGCCACCGCCAAGGTGGAGCGCTACCAGAAGAAGAGCGGCTACGAGCTGAGCCTCGACTTCGCCGAACAGTTGCTCAACTACCTGCGGGAACACGACGGCCACTGCGAACTGGGCGACAAGAGCGCGGCAGAAGACATCGCCGCCCGCTTCGGCGTCTCGAAGAAGGTCTATAAAAAAGCAGTCGGCGACTTATATCGTCGCCGACTGATCAGTATTTCCGAGAACGGCATCACACTGGTCTGACACCGTTTTCCCGCTCGTTTAGAGGATACGGCCCACTAGACGGAAGTTCAGCACAGGATAAACACTGAACTTAGAGATAGTCTTCAGGATCTTACCTGCGTCATCACCGGCATTGTCGGCATTGATCTCCTCGTTCTGATAGCTACCTGTGGCCTTGTTATAGGTAGGAATATAGACTTTGGGCTTGCCCCAGAACTGTACACCCAGGTCGAACTGGCAACCAATGCGGCCCTTAGGAACGGCACGACCAAAACCAACACCCAGATAGGGACGGAAGCCAGCCACTTCTGCATAAGCCGACACATCGCCATTATCAGCAGGGTTAGGAGTAACGAAGTAGTCACCCAGCTCGGCACCAATCATCTTCATGTTGTACTGGTCGACAACTTTTCTGACGTTATTGGTTACAGGCTGTTTGCCTGCATAGATAATAGCATCGTTATAGGCATTGATAGGACTGAGGAAGCCAGACTCCTTGTTGTACACATTGATTATTTCCTTCGGGCCGAAATAGGCACCAACAGTAGCATGGAAGCTGCTTGAAGCACCGAAAGGATAAACATCAACCAGGAAATGCCAAGTGGTGTTGCTCAACTTGCCCTGAAGAGCCAACGTGTTAGGAAGGTTTCCGCCAGGATACTGGCTCAGGTCAACCTGTTGCATACCGGCAGCGGCCAATTTGCTGTTCAGGTCCTTGATCTCATTCGTCATGGAGGCGATAGCCTTGTTCTTGTCTTCTGTCTTCAAGTCAATATCCTTGTTAACCTTGATCTTGGGCATGATGTCCACACCGAAGCGGGCTCCCAGATAGTCACCATAGGTAGCAGAAGCGTCAATCACGATACCGGTAGTACCGACACCGAGACCTGCACCAATCTTAAAATCACCCAGATTTACCTGTGCAGAAGTCTTCTGCAAACCGAGTAGCGCGAAGCCACAGACAATCAGTAATTTCTTCATAATGAATTTCGTTAAATTTAAGTTAATAATTACTTATTGGATGCAAAGATAGGTAAAAAAGAAATATGTTCCAAACTTTTAGGCAAAAATTTGGAACATATTCTCAAAGCAAAGAGCGATTCGCTTAGAACTCTGCTGACTTCGGCGTACGGGGGAAGGGAATGACGTCGCGGATGTTCTGCATACCGGTGACAAACAGGATGAGACGCTCGAAGCCGAGACCGAAACCTGCGTGCGGGCATGAACCCCAACGGCGGGTGTCGATATACCACCACAGGTGGGTCTTGTCCATCTGGCGACGCTCAATCTCGCCCATCAGTTTGTCGTAGCTCTCCTCACGAACGCTGCCACCGATGATCTCGCCAATCTGCGGGAACAGCACATCGGTACCCTGCATCGTAGGACCAGGCGCCACGGCTCCCTTGTAACCGATGCTCCAAGGCTCCCCTCCTTCGGAGGGGTTGGGGGAGGTTTCATTCTGCTTCATATAGAACGACTTGAAAGCACGCGGATAGTCGGTCATGATGACAGGCTTCTTGAAGTGCTCCTCCACGAGGTAACGCTCGTGCTCACTGGCCAGGTCGTCGCCCCAGTTGCAGGGGAACTCAAACTTCTTGCCGTTCTTGATGGCCTCCTGCAGGATGTTGATACCCTCGGTATAAGGCAGGCGGACGAAGGTCTCCTTGAGGACACCCTCCAGACGCTCTATCAGGGTCTTGTCTATCATCTGGTTCAGGAACTGCAGGTCGTCCTTACAGTTGTCGAGGGCCCAGCGAACGCAGTACTTGATGAAGTCTTCCTCGAGGTCCATCAGTTCTTCCTGGTCGAGGAAGGCCACCTCGGGCTCTACCATCCAGAACTCTGCCAGATGGCGAGGGGTATTCGAGTTCTCTGCGCGGAACGTGGGACCGAAGGTGTAGATGGCACCCAGAGCCGTAGCACCCAACTCACCCTCCAACTGACCCGAGACGGTCAGCGAGGTCTGCTCGCCGAAGAAGTCGTCGTCGTAGATGATCTTACCATTCTCATCCTTCTTCAGGTCGTAGAGGTTCTTGGTGGTCACCTGGAACATGTTGCCTGCGCCCTCACAGTCGCTGGCGGTAATCAGCGGGGTGTGGAAATAGAAGAAGCCGTGCTCGTGGAAGTAGGTGTGGATGGCCATCGCCATGTTGTGGCGGATGCGCATCACGGCACCAAAGGTATTGGTACGCAGACGCATATGGGCATTCTTACGCATGACCTCAAAGCTCTGTCCCTTCTTCTGCATGGGATAGTCGTTGCCACAGAGACCATAGACCTCGAGTTTCGTGACCTGGATCTCCGACGACTGACCGGCACCCTGGCTCTCCACCAGCGTACCCTCTGCCGAGATGCAGGCACCCGTGGTGATATCCTTCAATACCTGCTCGTCGAACTTAGTAGGATCAACAACTATCTGCACATTCTTGATGGTAGATCCGTCGTTAAGGGCGATGAAATCTACTGCCTTCGAGCTGCGGTGCGTGCGCACCCAACCCTTCACACAGACTTCCTTGCCATATTCTGTGCTCTTCAGCACATCAATGATCTTTGTTCGTTTCATTGTTTTTTCTATGCCCCCTAAGTTAGGGGGTTGGGGGTCTGAACAAGCGAAATCAGACCATTCTGTTCTTTTATTGGGACCTGCGCCTGTTCAGACCCCTTTCGCCCCCTAACTTAGGGGGCTTGTATTATTCGTAAGCTCCCATGCGCAGGCGATCGACTTCCTCCTCGGTGAGGTAGCGCCAGTCGCCACGACGGACATTCTTCTTGGTCAGGCCGGCAAACTGTACGCGGTCGAGCTTGGTGACCTTATAGCCCAGGCTCTCGAAGATGCGGCGCACGATGCGGTTCTTACCGGAGTGAATCTCGATGCCCACCTGCTTCTTGTCGGTGTCGCTGGCATACTCAATGGCATCGGCCTTGATATCGCCGTCGTCCAACGTGATGCCCTCGGCAATCTGCTGCATGTCATGGGCTGTCACATTCTTGTCAAGATAGACATGATAAATCTTCTTCTTCAAGAACTTCGGATGGGTCAGCTTGGAAGCCAGGTCGCCATCATTGGTCAGCAGGAGCACACCAGTGGTGTTGCGGTCCAGGCGACCAACGGGATAGATGCGCTCGGGACAAGCACCCTTCACCAGGTCCATCACGGTCTTACGCTGCTGGGGATCGTCACTGGTGGTGACATAGTCCTTCGGCTTGTTCAACAGCACATAGACCTTCTTCTCCATGCTGACGGGCTGGTCGTGGAAGCGGACCTCATCGGTGCGCAGCACCTTGGTACCCAGTTCGGTCACCACCTGACCATTGACGGTGACGACACCAGCCTGGATGAACTCATCGGCCTCACGACGGCTGCAGACACCGGCATTAGCCAGGAATTTGTTCAGACGAATCGGCTCATTGGGATCATAGTTCTCCTCCTTATACTCAATACGCTTCTTCAAGCTGTATTTCGCATTGGGATCATAGCCGGGAGTGTGGGGACGATAACCGCCACGCTGCTGGCCATAGCCACCTTGGCGGGGCTGGCCATAGCCGCCCTGGCGCTGTTGATAGCCGCCACGCTGCTGACCATAGCCACCCTGACGGGGCTGACCGTAGCCGCCACGCTGCTGGCCGTAGCCACCCTGACGGGGCTGACCGTAGCCGCCGCGCTGCTGACCATAGCCACCCTGACGGGGCTGGTAGCCGCCACGCTGCTGGCCGTAGCCACCCTGACGGGGCTGATAGCCACCTTCCTCGCCCTCAGCCTGCTGGTTGTAACGGGGGCGATAGCCTTCCTGCTGACCATACTGGGGACGGGGACGATAGCCTCCCTCGTTGTTATAGTTGTTACGAGGACGATAGCCACCCTGATGGGACTGGCCATACTCGCCCTGAGACTGACGCGGGCTGCTCTGCAGACCTGCGCCAAAGCCCTCCGGACGGAAACCGCCCTCCTCTTGATTCTGATTACGGTGATAGCCGCCCTGACTGGTGTAGGGACGCGGCTGATGAATGCGGGGACGCGGTGAACGTCCGGGACGATAACCCTGATAACCACTCTCATGACTGGTCTGCTGCTCAGCAGACTGTTCCTCGTTTTTCTTTTCGTTTTCGAATTCCATAATTGTGTTTGTTTTTTTTAGCTGAGGGCCTCACGGCTCTCCTTGTGTTGATAATGCAATACTGTATAAATTTCTTGTTACATTCCTGTGTAATTCATGGGGGAGATAGCCATCAGTTCTGCCTTGACGTCATCACTGACTGCCAGGTCCTGGATAAAGGCATGGATGGTCTCCTCTGTCATCTTCTGATTGGTACGCGTCAAGGCCTTCAAGGCCTCGTACGGATGCGGATAGCCCTCACGGCGCAGGATGGTCTGAATAGCCTCAGCGACCACTGCCCAGGTGTTGTCGAGGTCTTCCTGTAACTTTTCCTCATTGAGAATCAGTTTGCGCAGGCCCTTCAAGGTGCTATGCAGCGCTATCAGCGCATGACCCATGGGGACACCGACGTTACGCAGCACGGTGGAGTCTGTCAGGTCACGCTGCAGACGGCTAACAGGCAATTTCTGTGCCAGGAACTGCAGAATGGCATTGGCCATACCGAGATTTCCCTCGGAATTCTCGAAGTCGATGGGGTTGACCTTGTGGGGCATCGCACTACTGCCGACCTCACCGGCCTTGATTTTCTGCTTGAAGTACTCCATGGAGATATACATCCAGAAGTCGCGGTCCAGGTCGATGATGATGGTATTGATGCGGCGCATGGCATCAAAGATAGCTCCCAACCAGTCGTAGTTACTGATCTGGGTGGTCCACTGCTCACGCTCCAGACCGAGTTTCTCGCTGACAAACTGGTTGCCGAACTCGCGCCAGTCGTACTGCGGATAGGCTACATGATGGGCATTATAGTTACCTGTCGCACCGCCGAACTTCGCCGTGACGGGAATGTCCTGTAAGGCGCGCAACTGTTCTTCCAGGCGATAGACGAACACCATGATTTCCTTACCCAGACGGGTGGGCGATGCAGGTTGTCCGTGGGTCTTGGCCAGCATGGGTACGTTCTTCCACTGCTCGGCATAATCATGAAGCTGTTCGATGAGTTCCTCGACCAAGGGGCAATAGACTTCCTCCAAGGCCTCCTTGACACTCAGGGGAACACTGGTATTGTTGATGTCCTGGGACGTCAGGCCAAAATGGATAAACTCCTTCAGAGGAGAGAGTTCGTTTTGGTGCGAGAAGAGGACATCCCACTTCTCCTTGATGAAATACTCCACGGCCTTGACATCGTGATTGGTGGTCTGCTCTATCTCCTTCACACGGGCAGCATCCTGCTCCGTAAAGTGGCGGTAGATGTCACGCAGGGCCTCGAAGTTTTTGTGATCAAACTGAGCCAGTTGCGGCAAGGGCATCTCGCAGAGGGCGATAAAATACTCTATCTCCACCCGGACGCGATAACGAATCAGTGCATATTCGGAAAAATATCCTGCCAACTTCTCTGTCTTGCCCCTGTAACGGCCGTCAATAGGGGAAACGGCTGTCAATACATCTAACTCCATGCTTGCTCTAATACCTTATTATTAATACTTCATCAAAAAGTGGGTACAAAGGTACGAAAAAAAGTGAAAAGTGAAAAGTGAAAAGTGAAGAAATTATTTCCGCACACAGGATTTATTGATATTTAACAATAAAAAAAAAGAGTTCCGTAATCGGAACTCCTTGGTGGGCGCTGACGGATTCGAACCGCCGACCCTCTGCTTGTAAGGCAGATGCTCTAAACCAGCTGAGCTAAGCGCCCTTGTTTTTGTAAGCGGGTGCAAAGGTAAGGCAAATTCTCGAATTTGCCAAACTTTTGCACCGCATTTTAACTTTCTTTAAAGCTTATACAAATCATTGGCGGCCAACAGGTCCACCTTCTTCTCTGCCAGGATGCGCTCACATGCCTCCAAGTCGGTAGGACGGATAATCACATGGGCCACATTGCCATTGGCAAAAGAGTACATATACTCGATGAACACGCCGTTCTCCGACAGATGCTTCATGACCTGTGCCAGCGATCCGCAGGTATTAGGACACGTAAAGCCAATGACATCGGTAATCTTCACGGCAAAATGGGCGGCCTTCAACACCTGATAGGCCTTGTCAGGGTCACTGACGATACAACGCAAGATGCCGAAATCGGAATTGTCGGCAATACTCATGGCTGAGAGATTAACACCGGAAGTGCCTAACACGTCGGTCACCTCTGTCAGACGGCCCGACTTATTCTCCAGAAATACAGATAATTGTTTTGCTAACATAATATTATAGGATTTAAGATTTTATAATTTTCGGTTGTCTATTACACGCTTAGCCTTGCCCTCGGAGCGCTCGATACCCTTGGGTTCTACCAACTTCACCTTGAAGCCCAGTCCGATGACGCTGCGCAACTCAGCCTCCAGCTTCTTCTGCAGACCCACAAGAGTAGCCATATCGTCCGTGAAGTACTCATCCTTGACCTCGACCTTCAACTCGCTGGTATCCGTATTATTCACACGGTCCACGGTGAGCAGGAAGTGAGGCTCGTACTCGGGCAGTTTCAGGATGACATCCTCAATCTGGGACGGGAAGACGTTGACACCACGAATGATGAGCATGTCGTCGCAACGGCCCAGGATACGGTCCATACGTACCAAGGTGCGTCCACACTTACACTTCTCGTAGTGCAAAGCCGTCAGGTCGTGGGTACGATAGCGCAACAGGGGCATACCTTCCTTTGTCAGGTGGGTGAAGGTCAGTTCACCCAATTCTCCCTCTGGCATGGGTTCGCCCGTCTGCGGATTAAGAATCTCTGGAAAGAACAGGTCTTCGTTCAGGTGCGTACCGCACTGATGCTCACACTCATACCCTACTCCAGGACCTGCTATCTCGCTGAGTCCATAGATGTCATAGGCCTTGATACCCAGACTCTCTTCCAGCTTCAGACGCATCTTCTCCGTCCATGGCTCAGCACCAAAGACGCCAACCTTCAACTTGAACTCGTCGCGAGGATACTCACACTCCTTCATCGCCTCGCCCAGGAACATGGCATAGCTGGGGGTGCAGCAAAGGATGGTAGTACCAAAATCGTGCATCAGCGTCATCTGCTTCTGCGTATTACCCGAAGAGATGGGAATTACGCTGGCTCCGATATTCGTGGCGCCATCGTGAGCACCCAGGCCACCCGTAAAGAGTCCATAGCCATAGGCCACCTGGAAAATATCGTCCTTACCGGCACCATAAGCGGTAAAAGCACGTGAGATTGCTTCTGACCACGTAGCGAGGTCCTTACGGGTATAGAGAACCACAACAGGTTTACCCGTCGTACCACTGGAGGCGTGGATACGCACAATCTGACTCATCGGCACAGCAGCCAGTCCAAAGGGATAGTTGTCGCGCAGGTCGAGTTTATTGGTAAAGGGTAACTTAGTGATATCGTCAATATCCTTGATATCACCAGGTTCAAGACCCATCTCTTGAAATTTCTTACGATAGAATGGCGTATTGTAATACACATATTCCGCCATCTTTCTTAAACGTGCACTCTGCAGTTCGCGAAGCTGTTCACGACTCATGCACTCAACGGTTTCATTCCAAATCATTGCTTTATTCTTTATTGTTTAGTTATGTGAGGTTTATACAAAGGGATATACAGGCAGAGACCTGCGTTAAAGTCAGAGAAGTCCAACAGGGCACACTGTACCAGGAAGTATTTGAACAGGCGGCAGTCGGCACCGACATTGACGCCACAACCATCCCACTCGCCCACAAGCCTTAATGGCCGATAGAATGCCGGACGGTAGGTAAGACCACCTACGACGCCGTTCCACTTACGGTTGAAGTCCTGCTTCCACTTGCGATAAGTGACGTGGGCGCCGAACTCATGGCCTTTCACATCGATATGCTTCGAGAGCGAAGCATAGTAGTTGCGATAGTAATTACTGGCCGAGACACCATTGTCACTAGACCCCCAGACGTCATTACCACCCACGGCCACGGCAGGCCACCACCGGCCCTCCTGCAACAGCTGAAGCCGGACGGAGAAGTAACGGTCCTTAGAGTAGAAGCCCACCTCGTTTTTCTTGTTCAGATTCTTATGCATCTTCCACAAGGTATAGCCATAGCCCAATTCTATCCAGCGGAACGGTGTCACACTGAGGTAGTTGGTCCAGGAGTTGAACTTCTCACCGTCTAACAGCATCCTGTCGGGCATCATGGCCTTAGGAATATAATGGGCTCCGACGCGTGCAATGCCTACCGTATCCATGTCGGCCGTAGGGACATGAATCAATCCCTCCGAACCGATGTACTGCTGGGCACTCCCAGAGAGCGTCCACAGCAAGAATCCTATGATGGTCAACAGTTTCTTTCTCATGGCTACTCATTGAAAAGTCCTGTTCCCCAAGGCATCTGGATGGGATAGGTACGTTCGTTCTCTTCAGGATCGGTGGTGTACTTCTGCATGGAGTAGCCATCGGCCTGGGCGTTATAGGTCAGACGGAAGTTGGAGGCCGGGCGCACCACCACAGCCTTATTCTTCTGTTTCTTATAGGGCGGCAGCATCATGACGACCCTGAATCCTCCCGAATAGCGATAGGAGTCTTTTATATAGGCGCTGGGGGCTAACTCGTGATACTGCGCAAAGATACTGATGGAGCAATGGTTGAAGTGGCGGATAATCTCACCCTCCACACCATAGTCATGGTTCAGGAAACGACCTCCCGTAGCCCTCAACTCAGTAGCCCAGGGGTTCAACCAGATGCTGGCACCAGCCAGTCCGGTAAAAGTAAAGCTACGAGTAGAGAATTCCGTCTCTGCTGTGCCCTCGAAGATGTCGGTGCCTAATGCCCAATGGTCCGTGAGTCCCATACGTGCATGGAGCATCAGCCAACTGGTTGCCGGCCACATCCAGCGCACGTCACCACCATACTGTTCTTTGCCAAAGAGACCTGCCGTCAGTTTCACATACTGCTTGGCACGCTCAAAGCGGAAAGTCTTGGAGACATTGGCCATCGTCAGGCGCAGCATGCTGTTACGACTGGCGTAGCCATCATTGACAATGGGGACAAAAGCCTGTGCAGCCACCTCCCAATCGTTTCTCAGATGGACCTTGGCGCCAGGGGTCAGATTGAGCAACACATTATAGAGACGGAGGAAGTTGACATCTGCATAGTTCAATTCCGCTCCGCAAAACACCTCAGCCACGGGTTGCTGCTGTGCATCCATGCGCTGCCATCCCGACAACAGGGCCAGTAATATGACGAGTTTACGAAACAACATGTGTCTTTGACATCTATCGCATGCAAAGGTACAACTTTTTTTATTATTAACGGACTGTTTCGTAAAAAAAACTTTGCCATGTGGTTTCAAAACCACATGGCAAAGGATGATATTCGTTGTTAACGATGCTTAGTTGCTACCACCGTTGTGCGTAGGAACGATCTCGGGTTCTTTGGGCTCGTCCTCAGAAGGAACATCAAGCAACTGGATGTCGGTGGTCACCTTACCATAAACCTTCACGGTGAAAGTACGAGAACCAGAGACAATCGTCAGAGTCTTCACCTCCTGATAGATTACATAGTTGCTAGGACCAGATACCTTGAAATCTACACTCATGGACATGGGGAGAGCCTTGGTACCGAAGAGCGAGCAGAACAGGCGATCGATAATGCCAGTGGCATCAGACTCGAAACCGAAATTCTCTTCGTAGCTAACCTTGCTGGTACCTGCGTTCAGCGAACCGAAAGCAATCTGCTCCTTCGTATCCTCAATAGCCGTAATGTTATACTTCACGGAGATGGGATAGGTAGCCTGTGCAAAGCTCGACATGGAAGCGGTCAGCTTAACACCTTCGTAATTCGAAGAACTAATGCCGGTGCCTTTGCAATACACCTCACAACCATCTGCACCAGGAAGCGTTGCCTCGAAGCTAACAGCGGGGTTGAATGTTGCACCACTCGGCGTGCAAGCAGCAGCCAGAGGAGCAGCCTCAGCAGCACCCAGCTTGTACTCAGTCAGAGGAGCCACCGTCGGGGTGAACAGCGTGATAGAGAACTTCTGACCTACCAATGCGGGCTGGTTCTGGATGGTCGATGAAGACATCTTAATAGTACCAGTGGCACCAATCAGTTCGTCTTTAGCTTCCTGATCAGGGGCAGTAGGACTTGAAGGTAAGGTAATAAGCGGAGCATCCACGCCAACAGGTTTCTCCTCAACGACGTCCATGTTTACAACCACCAGATCACGCTCACCGAAGTTGACGACAGTGCTCTGAGGAATCACAAGGCTCGTGGGTGTAGTTTTAACCAAAGCCAGGGTTTTGCCATCAGCTACGCCCTCGAGAGTAGCAGTAGTACCACTGACAGGAACTGTAACACCATTATAGGTCAGCTGAGCGCCAGCGGGCAGGGCCTTAGAAAGCTGAATAACCAGCTTATTGGTACCCTTCACCGTAAGGGTGGTAGTAGCTGCATCGCTACCGTTACCCACATCATTGGTGTGGCAGGCAGTGAGTGCAAGAGCTACAAGGGCGCTACATGCTATAGCTGCATAATTCTTAAACATTTTCATTACTTTACAGATTAGGATTAATTTGTGTTATTTAATCTCAACAGTAGCACGACGGTTGTAAGAAACCGGAGTCAGCGTGTTCACACCACCAGCAGCAACAGTCTCGATCTGGTCGCGGCTTACACCCATCTTAACCAACTCGTTAGCAACAGTCTCTGCACGCTTCTGAGAGAGAGCCTGGTTGAACTTAGCGCTACCAGTCTTGCTGTCAGCATAACCGGTGACAACAATCTTGCTGTTGTTGGCCTTGGCAGCGGCAGCGAGATCAGAAACATTCTGGAGATCCTTCTTAGAGGCAATCTTAGACTTGCCAATGTTGAAGAATACTGAAACGGGAGCAGCAACAACCTTGGTAACGGGCTTAGCCTCGGGGCAGGGCTGGGGCTTGGGCTGGTTAGCCAGCATGTCCTTCAGACGAGCGTTCTCGGCCTGAGCGTCAGACAGCTGAGCGTTCAGAGCGTCGATCTGGCCCTGAGAGAGAGCCTTGATAGCCTCTACGTCGGGAGTCTTGCTCCAAGTAGCCTTACCCAGGTTCAGGGTCAGACCCAACTCAGCGGTGAAGAAGCGATCGCTGTTCTTAACACTGCTACCATAGTTGTTGGCAACAAACATCGACTGGTTACGGAATGCGTCATAGTCGTTAGCAATGTTGAAACCGAGGTCGAGGTTCAGCAGCAGGCGCTTGCTGAGCTTCCAAGTGTTCAAGATACCTACGCTAACAACGTCAGCATACAGGTTATCGCTCATGTTACGGGTAGCACCGAAACCGAAGTAAGGAATGAAGTTCCAAACGCGGGTCTCGCTATAACCACAGAACATATTGCTCAGGTTGAACAGAGCCTGCTCCTGCAGGTTCCAGAACTTCACGGCATTGTCAGCAGCGACATCACCCTGTACGTTGCGGCCCCAGATACCCTGGAACTTAGTACGGAGAGCGAAGCCAGGAGTAAACCACTTACCAATAGCAACAGAAGCGCCAATGTTACTGCGGAAACTCTTCAGAGGACTCTTAGACAGGCTGGGATTGAAGTTGGCTTCCTCATTGGTATAGAAAGCGCCATACATGACATCAGCAGAGATAAACCAATTGCTCCAGAAAGAGTTAGTAGCAACGCTGTACTTCTCTGTAGGTACTGCATCCTGAGCCATTGCGGCAACAGAAAGACTGGCTACTGCCAGCATCAAAAACAATTTTTTCATACTATACTATTGTTAAATAAATAAAATGCTTTACATATTTCGGGGCAAAATTAAATATAATTATCGAAAAAACAAATTTTTTTAAGGAAAATTTTCATTTTTGATACTTATTTTTTTCAAATTAGCGCCCCATGAGGGCCTCAATATCCGCTTGTGGCAGTATACAAAGCACATTTTTACCGTCTGGCGTATAGTTCACATTCTCGCATGCAAACAGGTTATTGACGATCATATCCATCTCTTCATTCGACAACTGTTGACCATACGGAATAGCCACCTGACGGGCCAGTCCCAATGCAACCTCATGGTTCATGGATGCCAGGTCATGGCTGAGGGGTGCCGAGGAGGTAATGATGGAGTGCAACAATTCCGAGGGACGCAATCCTTCGATACCTGCGGGAACGCCATTGACGGCAAAGCTCGTCGGCCCCAGGGGTGACAAGTCGAAGCCGACAGACTCCAAAGACGGCAGGATGTCGTCCATCAGTACCGCCTCGGAAGGTGCCAGTTCCACAACCTCCGGGAAGAGCATCCGCTGACTGCTGGAGGGCCCCGATGCCAGTTGGCGCATATATCGCTCATAATGGATGCGCATGTCGGCACGGTATTGGTCGATGATCATCAGTCCCGACTTGACGGCAGTCATGATGTAGCGGCCTTTATACTGATAGTGCAACGGACTCAAATCTGTCAGTTCCACGGGTTGTCCACCATCCACCGTCTCCGCGGGCTGTCCAAACAGGGAGACCTCCTGGGTCATTGTCTCGGAGGAAGGGAGTCCTTCGTACAGCTGTTCCCAATTCTTGGCAGTCTTCTTCTGGAAGGGATTGTAGGACGGGTTATAGGTCGGCATGGGCGTAGCAGGAGCCGGCCTGGGGTCGAGGGGGTTATATACCGGAATGTCCGGTTTGCCCACGGTATCGAAATCTATCTGCGGCACCTCACAGAACTGACCGATGGCGTCTTTGACGGCAGCAGTCAGAATCTGCCAGATGGCCTGTTCGTTCTCAAACTTGATTTCCGTCTTGGTGGGATGGATATTCACGTCGATGTCGGCAGGGCTGACCTCAAAATATATAAAATAAGGTACGTGAGCGCCCGCGGGAATCAGCCGTTCGTAAGCCTGGAGTACAGCCTTATGGAAATAGGGATGCTTCATAAAGCGTCCATTGACGAAGAAATACTCATGAGCGCCTTTCTTGCGGGCAGCCTCCGGTTTGGCTGTGAAACCGGTAATCTTACACAGCGTAGTATCCACGTCCACGGTCAGCAGGTCCTGTCCAAAGCGTTTACCATACACATCGGTGATGCGCTGTCGGAGAGAACCGGCACGTAGGTTCATCAGTTCCTGACCATTGCTATGGAGCGTAAAACAAATGTTCGGATATACCAGGACGATACGTTCGAAAGCCGTCAGGATATTGTTCAGTTCCGTGGCGTTGGTCTTCAGGAATTTCCGTCGTGCCGGCACATTGAAAAACAGATTGCTGACCGTAAACGAACTGCCCACCGCACAGGAACAGGGTTCCTGACTCTCCACACGGGAGCCATTGATGGTGAGACAGGTTCCCACCTCGTCTTCTGCCCGACGGGTACGCAGCTCTATCTGCGACACGGCAGCCACAGACGGCAAGGCCTCACCACGGAAGCCCATGGTATGCAGCGAGAAGAGGTCGTCAGCCTTCCTGATTTTGGAGGTGGCATGGCGCTCAAAGGCCAGACGGGCATCGGTATCCGACATGCCACAGCCGTCGTCCACCACCTGTATCGACGTCCTTCCCGCATCCACCACCAGGACATGGATGGTGTGGGCACCAGCATCGACAGCATTCTCGACCAACTCCTTGATGACAGAAGCCGGTCTTTGTATTACCTCACCAGCAGCGATCTGGTTGGCGACACTATCTGGAAGCAGTTGGATAACGTCAGTCATTTTTCTTCTTATTCTTTGGCGGTAGGCGGCGTTTCTGCTCTTTCATCTCAGAGCCGGCCTTCTTGGGACGCCAGTTAAAGATATCCTCTTTGTTCAATGGTCTGACATAGTCGAACCATGCATATTTCGGTAAGAAGAACTTATCGGCAGGAGCCTGCGTCAGGGGGTACAGCGTACCCGTAGGCTTCTCCATCCAGATCTTCTTCATCTTCTTATTTTCCATGAACATCTTCATCAGCGGCGTCTCCGTATAGTTCAAACCGATGATGGTACTATCCGACTCATCCACAGGGAAATAGACAATCAGCACATTATCGATGGCCTGGGCTTCACGCATCTCCCCCTGGGCGAAGAAAGCCTTCATCTCGTCGGATGACACCTGGTTGAAATGCACCGAGTCCGGCATCTGCTCAGCGGAGAAGGCCTGACGGACGACATGGGCACGGTCTATGGTAGAGTCGTTCCTATACACCCGGATCTCCTCACCAAACAATTGCTGCCCCAGGTTCCACAGGATAGGGTCTTTATACATCGTCATGCAGGAATCCTTCGTATTATAGACCAGGGAGTCGCACACCGCCTGCACATCAGTCCGGTAGGCGCGCACCTTGTTGTAAGCATGGATCTTGCGGTACACCGAATCCGTACGGATATGATAGGTAAAGATCTTAAAGGTGTCGGCATGCATGAACAGCGAGTCTTTCTGGGAGTAGTCTATCGTCACCGCCCGCTTGGTAGCCATGGCGTAGCCCGTGGAGTCGTTATACTCGCAATAGTCGCCCGTCAGCATGTTCTTGTTGACAGAGTCGTTATAGACCACATTCCAATAGGCATAGTTCGTACCATCTGCCGCATTATGATAGACGCTGTCACCTATCAGGGTCTTGCCCTGGTCACTGATGACCGAACGGCCGAACAGTTCCGAGCGTTCCGTCTTGGTATTGTAATAGCCATCCTCACTATAGATGTGGCTAGTTCCCGAGGTGATGTTGGAGGGACCGATGATATGGGCCATGGAGGTCTGCGTGTCGTAGTACAGCGAATCGGTCGTCATAAACAACTTATTATCCCGCAGGCGTACGTCATAGAAGAAGATGGCCTGTTTCGTATCAGTATGATACTCCCCCCAGTCGGAGGTCAGCACAGAATTTCCGTCAACCAGTTTTCCGCCTTCAAAGAAATTACCGAAGTTATACATGCGGTCATAGTCCAGCGAGTCGGTGTACAAGACTGACTGCCTGTGGCGCAACACGACATTGTAACGGGCCTGGGCCAGTTGGTCGTTACCGTCATAATAGGCATAGTCGCTGGTCAGACTGAGCGTGTCACCCTGCAGCATTTTGACATGGCCGAAGGCTTCGAAGGAATTGCTCTGCTCATAGAAGTGTGCACTATCGCAGTAGAGGTCGGCACCCTGATGACGGAAATGTACGTTACCATCCAGCACCTGGGCGTCGCCATTCCGATACTGATCATAGTGCAGATGATCCGAATGGACCAGATATACGCGGTTGTCCTCTACTCGCTTTGCCCGTTTGACGGGCTTTGCGCTAGTGAACAGTGAATAATGAATAGTGAATAGTGCAACAAACACTATCCAACATACCTGCATTATAGAATACCTCTCACTCTTCACTATTCACTCTTCACTAGGCCGCAGGCCGCTATCGTACCCAGCCCTCATACTGGAACTGGCAGTTGCGATAGCGGTCGTTAATACGAACGTATGTCGATTTGATACGGTTGACCACCCAGTCGTGCAGGCACTTCTCGCGGAGTTTAGCCAGCACCACGTTCTTCAGAATCTGGAAATCCTCAGTAATGGTGGCCTTATGACCCTCAATGCGGTTTTTCAGTTTGGCAATGGCACAGACTGTTTTTCCACGTTCGTTGACCATCTGGAAAGGCATAGACACCTCCCCTACCTCCAAGCGGTCAACAGCTTTGGCCACCTCGGGGGGCAACTCTGCCATTTTGAAGCGCGAGGTACGTCCCTCCTGGGTAGCATTCGCCATCAGGCCGTTGTTGTTGCGGGTATCCTTGTCGTCCGACAGCATCGAGGCGGCAATGTCAAAAGCGTATTTCCCCTCCACGATATCCGTACGTATAGAGTCCAGACGGCCCACCGCTGCCGAGATGGCATCATCGCTGACCACCGGTTTCCTCAGGATATGGCGCACCTTGATTTTCTCGCCGCGTTTGTCTATCAGCTGTATGATGTGATAGCCAAACTCCGACTCCACGATTTTCGACACCTTCTTAGGGTCAGTCAGTCCGAAGGCCACATTGGCGAAAGCCGGGTCTAACATACCACGCCCCGTATAGTCCAGTTCACCTCCACGGCGCGCCGTCCCCGGGTCTTCCGAATAGAGACGTGCCAAGGTCTGGAAGGAGGCCTCTCCTTTGTTGATACGGTCGGTATAGTCACGCAACTCTTCCTTCACACGGTCTATCTCCTCTTGCTCCACACGCGGGGTGCGCGTGATGATCTGCACCTCCACGACGGTAGGTACGAAAGGAAGACTGTCTTGCGGCAGGTCCTTGAAATAGCGGCGCACCTCGGCGGGCGACACGGTGATATCCTTCGTCAGTTTCTGCTGCATGCCCTGCACCAACTGGCGCTCACGGTATGTCTCACGCAGGTCGGCACGAATCTGGCTCATATTCTTCTTATGATACTCTTCCAGTTTCTCGCGCGAACCAATCACGGAAATCATATTCTCGATATGCTGTTCCACACCGGCCGTAATCTCTGACTCCGTGACTTCCACACTGTCGATGATGGCCTGGTTCAGAAACAGTTTCTGCACGGCAATCTGTTCGGGGATGGCACAGTCCGGGTCTCCCGACCACGTCATTCCCTCCTGTTGTCCCTGGATGCGCAGAGCCTCCACGTCAGACTTCAGGATAGCCTCATCGCCCACGACCCAGATGACCTCGTCCACAACGGTTCCGAGGCTATCCTTCTGGGCTTTTCCCTGTATGGTCAGCGTGACCAAGGCAACGAGTAAAACAAGGATTCTCTTATTCATGATGATTGACCGTCTTTAGCACTTCCTCATTGACTGTAAAGAGATATTTCTTGCGCAACTCAGCCACCCAGATGCGCTCCAGCTCATCCTGCAGGTCGGCAGTGACCAGTCCGCGTACATCGGTATAGTCCTGTGGCTTCTTCAGCAACTTTCCATAAGTGGCATCGATGGGATAGCCCTTGACGCTATCGACCTTGGCATCTTTCTGCTTGAAGACCTCGCGGTCTATCAGGCTATTGTCGCCTTTCTTGAAGAGTCCTTTCTCCACACGGATGCGAATGACGGAGTCGTTGTTGAAGGTGGTACGCAGTGCCTCGTTCCAGTCGTCGAACTTCAATTTCTTCACACAGTTGGCCACAGCCTTGACGTCAGCCTGGCTCTTGACATGATAGGCCATGCCCTTGAAGCGGGGCTCCTCCCACTTGTACTTCTTCTTGTTTTTCTTGAAGTAGTTGGCCAGCGCCTGCTCGTCCTTGGCGGCCTTGTCCCAAACAGTCGTATTGCTGATCTCATAGAGCAGCAGGCCGTCATGATACTCTTTGATGAGGTAGCGCATCTCCGGGTCCACCTCCGACAGCGAGTCAGCACGCTGTTCCATCACCAGTTCCTTGGTGAGGACGCCTTGCGAGTTCTTCACCAGAGCGTCCACCTTCCGGTTGCTGAGGGCCTCACGGGCACCGCGCTGCTCCAGGAATTTCAGGATGTTCTCCTGATGGAACTCAAAGGGTTCCAGTTGCTTACGGTCTGTCATCAGAATGATGTGCCATCCGAAGGGCGACAGCACAGGTTCACTCATCTCCCCTTTCTGCAGGGCGAAGGCGGCATCCTCAAACTCCTTGACCATCTGGTGGCGTGAGAACCAGTTCAAGTCGCCGCCACGTGCTGCCGATGGACACTCCGATACCTTCTTGGCCAACTCTGCAAAATCGGCACCGCCCTTCAAGGCCGTATAGATGGAGTCAATGCGGCGCTTGGCCTCATTCTGCTGTTCCTGGGTCGCTTTCTGATCTATCTTTATCAGGATGTGCGAGGCTCTCACCAACCCATCGGGACCGATGTTATTTACTGTGTTGTCATACACCTTATGAGCCTCAGCCAGCATATCGGCATCCGTCACAAAGGTCGGCAGGATTTGCTGGTCACGGTATTGGGCAAACTCCGTGCGGAAGGCTGTCGTCGTATCGATGCGTGCATCCAAAGCTGCCTGCACCTTCAACTTATAATTGACAAACAGTTCCACATATTCCTCGACGGTTTTCTTGTCGATGACACCGTCGGTATTATTCTTGTTGTAGGAATACTCAAATTCCGAGCGCGGCACGGGCGTGCCTGCCACTGTCATAATAATCGGGTCTGTCTGTGCCACGGCGGCAGTACTCATCAGACAGGCCGCTAAAATCATCTTTAGCTTCATCTGCTCTATTTCGTGAAATTCGTTTTAAAAGAATAATCAGTCGTTAGGTCTTGAATAATTGGGGGCTTCACTGGTTATCGTAATGTCGTGGGGATGACTCTCGTTGACGCCGGCATTGGTGATGCGCGTGAATTTCGCCTCGTGGAGTTTCTCAATGGTGGCAGCACCACAATAGCCCATGCCGGAGCGCAGACCACCCACCATCTGGTAGATGACCTCCTGGACGGTACCCTTGTAAGGTACGCGTCCGGCGATGCCCTCGGGAACCAACTTCTTCACATCCTTGGTGTCGGCCTGGAAATAGCGGTCTTTCGAACCATGCTCCATGGCTTCCAGGGAACCCATGCCACGATAGCTCTTGAACTTACGGCCGTTATAGATAATGGTGTCGCCAGGGCTCTCCTCGGTACCTGCCACCAGCGAGCCCATCATCACACAGGAGCCACCGGCAGCCAAGGCCTTGACGATATCACCACTATAGCGCAGACCACCATCAGCAATCAGGGGTACATCGGTATCTTTCAGTGCGCTATAGACATCATAGATGGCCGACAACTGGGGCATACCCACACCAGCCACCACGCGTGTCGTACAGATACTGCCCGGGCCAATGCCCACCTTCACGGCGTCAGCGCCGTTCTCCACCAGCATCCGTGCGGCATCGCCGGTAGCAATATTGCCCACCACGATATCAATCTGGGGGAATGACATCTTGGCTTCGCGCAACTTCTCGATGACGCCCTTGGAGTGACCGTGGGCTGTATCGATGACGATGGCGTCGGCACCGGCATTCACCAATGCCTGCATGCGTTCCAGGGTATCTGTCGTCACACCGACACCCGCAGCAACGCGCAGACGACCCTTGTCATCCTTGCAGGCCATGGGTTTGTCCTTGGCCTTGGTGATATCCTTATAGGTAATCAGTCCCACCAGGCGGTTGTCCTTATCCACCACGGGGAGCTTCTCGATCTTGTTCTCCTGCAGAATCTGTGCCGCAGCCGTCAGGTCAGTCTGCTGATGGGTGGTCACCAGGTGCTCACAGGTCATCACCTCGTCAATCTTCTTGTCTAAGCGACGCTCAAAGCGCAGGTCACGGTTGGTCACAATACCGACCAGTCTGTTCTCCTCATCCACCACGGGGATGCCGCCGATATGATACTCTGCCATCATGGCCAGTGCATCGGCCACCGTCTTTCCACGACGGATGGTCACAGGGTCATAGATCATACCATTCTCGGCACGTTTCACGATGGCCACCTCACGGGCCTGGTTCTCTATCGACATATTCTTGTGAATAACACCGATACCACCCTCACGGGCAATGGCGATAGCCATCTGGCTTTCCGTCACCGTATCCATGGCGGCCGTGACAAACGGCACGTTCAACTGGATGTGGCGCGAGAAGCGGGTGGTCAGCTCCACGGTCTTGGGCAACACTTCAGAATAAGCGGGAATAAGCAGGACGTCGTCAAAAGTAAGGCCGTCCATCACGATTTTGTCTGCAATAAATGATGACATAATTGGTACCTTTAAAATTTTATTGCGTGCAAATTTACTGCTTTTTTCTGACATAGCAGTCATTTGCACGCAATATTAATACGTTTTAACAGCCAACAGCTAATTCGCCATATCTGATATGAACTTGATACGTACCAGGCGAATCTCATCTTCTGTACAGTCGTTGCCCAACTCGTTGATGGCTGCCTCGAGGGAGTCCGTTTCACTGTCGGCGAAATAGTCGTAGATTTCATCGACATGGTCTTCGTCCATGACTTCCTCCAGGAAGTAGTCGATATTGAGTTTGGTACCGCTATACACGATAGCCTCCACCTCGTCCAGCAGTTCCTCAAACTCCAGGCCCTGTGCCGTGGCAATGTCGTCGAGGGCTATCTGGCGGTCGATGGCCTGGATGATCTTCACTTTCAGGATAGACTTCTTGGCGACCGTCCGGACACGCAGGTCAGCCTGCCGCACGATGTCATTCTCATCGCAATAGCGCTTGATGAGGTCCACAAACTCCTTGGCATAGGGCTGTTTCACCTTTCCCTCGCCGACACCCTGGATATTCTTCAGTTCCTCCAGTGTGACGGGATAGTCCGTGGCCATCTGTTCGATGCTGACATCCTGGAAGATGACGTATGGCGGGCGCTCCATATCGCGGGCCACCTTACGGCGCAGGTCTTTCAGCATGGCACTCAGCGTCGGGTCCAGAGCGCTGCTGCCCACCTCGTGGTCGGAAGCATTCTCATAGTCCTCCGCGAACTCGTTGTCCTCCACAATCATGAAGGAGACGGGGTTCTTCAGAAACTTCTTACCGGCAGCCGTCAGTTTCAGCAGTCCGTAGTTCTCTACGTCCTTCTTCAGATAACCCGCTATCAGCGCCTGACGGATGACGGGATTCCAGTGTTTCTCGTTCATATCCTCGCCGGCTCCGAAGAGTTCGTGCTCGTGGTGCTTGTGGGCGAGAATCTCCTCCGTCTCGCGGCCTTTCACAAAATCGACGATATAGTCGGAACGGAAATTCTCTTTCAGGGCCAGCACGGTCTGTAGCACCATGACGAGCTGTTCCGAGGCCTCCTTCTTCGTCTTGGGATGCAGGCAGTTGTCACAGTTGTGACAGTTGTCCTCCGTATATTCCTCGCCGAAATAATGGAGCAGCATCTTCCTGCGACATACCGAGGTCTCCGCATAGGCGGCAGTCTCTGCCAGCAGTTGTCGGCCGATGTCCTGTTCCGCCACGGGTTTGCCCTCCATGAATTTGTCCAGCTTTTGCAGGTCTTTCTGGGCATAGAAGGTGATACACATGCCCTCGCCGCCGTCACGTCCGGCGCGTCCGGTCTCCTGGTAATAGCCCTCCAACGACTTGGGAATATCATAATGGATGACGAAGCGCACGTCAGGTTTGTCGATGCCCATGCCGAAAGCGATGGTAGCCACAATGACATCGATCTTCTCCATCAGGAAGTCGTCCTGGGTCTGCGAGCGCAGCGACGACTCCAGACCGGCATGATAGGGTGCCGCCTTGATGTCGTTGGCCTTGAGAATCTCCGCCAACTCTTCCACCTTCTTACGCGACAGGCAATAGATGATGCCGCTCTTTCCGGGATGTTGTTTGATGAACTTGATGATATCCTTGTCCACGTCCGTCGTCTTGGGACGTACCTCATAATAGAGGTTGGGACGGTTGAACGAACTCTTGAACTCGTCGGCATCGACGATGCCCAGGTTCTTCTTGATGTCCGTACGCACCTTGTCGGTGGCCGTGGCCGTCAGCGCGATGACTGGCGCATTGCCAATCTCGTTGATGATGGGACGGATGCGGCGGTACTCCGGACGGAAGTCGTGGCCCCACTCTGAGATACAGTGGGCCTCATCGACGGCATAGAACGATATCTTGGCCTGTTTCAAGAACTCCACATTATCCTCCTTGGTCAACGACTCCGGGGCGACATACAACAGTTTGGTCTTCCCCGCCAGGATGTCGGCCTTGACCTGGTCAATAGCCGTCTTGTTGAGCGACGAATTCAGATAGTGGGCTGTTCCCTCGTCACTCATCGAACTGATGACGTCCACCTGGTTCTTCATCAGCGCTATCAGGGGCGAGATGACGATGGCCGTACCCTCCATCAGCAGCGAGGGCAACTGGTAGCACAGCGACTTGCCGCCACCCGTAGGCATCAGCACGAAGGTGTCGCGACCATCCAGCACGTTCTGGATGATGGCTTCCTGGTCGCCCTTGAACTTGTCGAAGCCAAAATACTTCTTCAGGGCCTCCTGGAGGTTGTGTTTCTTATTCGTCATAGGCTTTTTCTGTTTCTATTGCAGGTGTGACTTGTCGAGCTGCTTCTGGGCATACTCACGGGTCACCTCGAAGGATTTCGTACGTTTTGACGGTATCTCGAACATGGCGTCCATCATGATACTCTCGACGATGGAGCGCAGTCCGCGGGCACCCAGTTTGTATTCCACGGCCTTGTCAACGATGAGTTCCAGGGCATCCTCGGCGAATGTCAGCTTGATGCCATCCATCTCGAACAGTTTCTCATACTGCTTGACGATGGAGTTCTTGGGCTCTACCAGGATGCGTGTCAGGGCCTGGCGGTCGAGGGGATTCAGATAGGTGAGCACTGGCAGACGGCCGATGATCTCCGGAATGAGTCCGAACGACTTCAGGTCCTGGGGCAGGATATACTGCATCAGGTCGTTCTTGTCGATCTTCCTCACGTTCTGCACCGAATTATAGCCTACCACATGCGTATTGAGGCGCTGGGCGATCTTACGCTCGATGCCGTCGAAGGCTCCACCACATATAAATAATATATTATGTGTATCGACATGCAGGTATTCCTGGTCGGGATGCTTTCGGCCACCCTGCGGGGGAACGTTGACGGTGGTGCCCTCCAACAGTTTCAGCAGTCCCTGCTGCACGCCCTCGCCACTGACGTCACGCGTGATGCTGGGATTGTCGCCCTTACGGGCTATCTTGTCAATCTCGTCGATGAAGACGATGCCGCGCTGGGCAGACTCCACATTGTAGTCGGCCACCTGCAGCAGGCGTGTCAGGATGCTCTCCACGTCCTCACCCACATAGCCGGCCTCGGTGAATACCGTGGCATCAACGATGGTAAACGGTACGTCGAGCATCTTGGCAATGGTACGTGCCAGTAGGGTCTTTCCCGTACCCGTAGAGCCCACCATGATGATGTTGCTTTTCTCAATCTCCACGCCATTGTCGTCCGCCGGCTGCTGCAGGCGTTTATAGTGGTTATAGACGGCCACGGAAAGATAGCGCTTGGCCTCGTCCTGTCCGATGACATACTGGTCGAGGTGCTCCTTGATTTCCTTGGGTTTCGGAATACGCTTCAACTGGAACGATGCCACGTCCTTCTTGGCATCAGGACCATAGCCGTTGGCGGTAGCCACCTGGTAGGCCTGTACGGCACAGTCCTCACAGATGCATCCGTTAACACCCGTTATCAGCAGTCTGACTTCCTTTTCCGTGCGTCCGCAAAAATTACACTGCTTCTTCATTACTTCTTGATCAATACTTGGTCTATCATACCGTACTCCTTGGCCTCCTCTGCCGTCATCCAGTAGTTGCGGTCAGAGTCGTTCCACACCTTGTCATAGGGGGTATGCGAGTGGTTGGAGATGATGGTATAGAGTTCCTTCTTGAACTTCATGATCTCTTTGGCCTCAATCTCGATATCCGAGGCCTGGCCCTGTACGCCACCCAGCGGCTGGTGAATCATCACGCGGCTGTGAGGCAGTGCCGAGCGCTTGCCCTCCTGACCGGCCACCAGCAGGACGGCAGCCATCGAGGCGGCCATACCGGTACAGATGGTAGCCACATCGCTGGAGATAAACTGCATGGTGTCATAGATTCCCAGACCTGCCGTCACGCTACCGCCGGGGGAGTTGAGGTAGATGCTGATATCCTTACCGGAGTCCACCGAGTCCAGATACAGCAGCTGGGCTTGCAGGGTGTTGGCGGTATAGTCGTCAATCTGTGTGCCGAGAAAGATGATGCGGTCCATCATCAGACGCGAGAAGACATCCATCTGTGTGACGTTCAACTGGCGCTCCTCCAGGATATAGGGATTCAGATACTGAGCCTGTGCACTCATCACCTCGTCGAGCACCAGACCATTGATACCAAGATGCTTTACAGCATATTTTCTAAAGTCGTTATTCATAATCTCATCGATAAGTAGATACAAAATTACACAAAAAAGTCGGAATGCCATACATTCCGACTCTATTTTTTGGTTAAAGAAATATAAATTATTTCTCTTGCAGCATCTTCTGGAAGTCCTCCAGCGTGATATCCTTCTCGTCGAGCTTCACAACACCCTTCAGGGCGGCGGTGAGCTTCACATCGATGGCACGGTCCACCAGACCGTCCACGTTCTCACGCTTCTTCAGCATCTCCTGGGCGTAGTTCTCCAGGTACTCGTCGGGAACGTTCGACATGCCGTACTGGGCAAACTGTGCACGGGCGGCCTCCTTGGCGACCTGCTTCAGGTCGTCGTCCTCCACCTTAATACCCTGATCGGCTACCAGCTGCTCCTTGATGAGGTGCCAGCCCAACTCCTTGATGCTGCCCTCGAAGTTCTTCTCCACGAAGTCAGCACCCTTATCCTTGTTGTTCTGCAGCATCACGCGCTTCAGCAGAGCCTCGGGGAACTCCAGCTTGCCGACCTTCTTCTCCAGATGGGCACGGACGTCAAGCAGGAACTTATAGTCAGAGTCAGAGGCAAACTGCTGGTTGATCTGGTCGGCAATCTTCTGACGGAACTCCTTCTCGTCCTTGACGGCATCCTTACCGAACACCTGGTCGAAGAGCTCCTGGTTGACCTCAGCCTTGGTGAAGCGGCTGATCTCCGTCAACTGGAAGGTGAAGTCGCCCTCGTGGTCCTTAACCTCTTCCTTCTGGATCTTCAGCAGCGAGCTGACCTCGACATCGCTGTCGGGATAGGCCTTGCGGGGATTCCAGGTGATGACATCACCGAGTTTGGCACCGTCGAAGAGCTTCTTCTGCTTGTCCACCTTAATATATTGGGGCATCAGCACGGCGTCAGCCACCGTAATACCGTCTTCCTTGACGTTACCCTTCTTGTCCAACTCACGGAGGTCACCCTTCAGCATGTCGCGTTCCTCGGCATCGTACTGCTCCACCTTCTCATAGTGGCCGGCACGGCTCTGGTACATCTCTACCTGCTGGTCAATGAGTTTGTCATCGACCTTGATATGATAGTAGGCAATCTTATCCTTACCGCTCAGCTTGGCCTCGAAGGCGGGAGCCACGGCAATATCAAACTTAAAGGTCAGCGGAGCGTCGCTCTCGAAGTCGAGCTGTTCCTGCTGCTCGCTGGGGAGGGGTTCGCCCAGCATCTGAATCTTGTTCTCACGAACATACTCGTAGAGCTTCTCACCCAACAGCTTGTTGATAGCATCCACCTTGACGCTGGGACCGAACTGGCGCTTGATCATCGCCATGGGGGCCTGGCCGGGACGGAAGCCGGGGATGTTAGCACGTTTACGATAGTCTTTCAAGGTCTTCTCAACCTCAGGCTGATAGTCAGCCGTCTCCAGGGTAATGGTCATCAGACCATTGATCTTGTCAGGAGCCTCAAATGAAATATTCATCTTCTAATATACTTATTTAATAATGTTTTGCGATGGTCTCTGTCCGATGGTACAGAGTATGGGTCTGCAATGAGCGTGCAAAATTACAAAAAATCCACGTAACTACCTAATAATAATCACGAAAATTTGTATTTTTAACGAGAAAACGCCCTGCTGCCAATGGTCAGCTGTTGGCTTCCTCCTCTTCCATGAGCCATTTTTGGCGGCGCATCTCGGCCATCTTCGAGAAGTCTTTCTTTTGTAGCACGAAGTTCGAGCCCAGGTATTTCTCCTTCACGATGGGGTTGACGGCCAACTCCTCGGGAGAGCCCTTGAACAGGATGCGTCCCTCAAACAACAGGTAGGCGCGGTCGGTGATGTTCAGCGTCTCGTGGACGTTATGGTCCGTAATCAGGATGCCGATGTTGCGGTATTTCAACTGCCACACAATCTGCTGGATATCCTCCACGGCAATGGGGTCCACACCGGCAAAGGGTTCGTCGAGCATGATGAACTTCGGTTCGATGGCCAGACAGCGCGCAATCTCCGTACGGCGGCGTTCGCCACCGCTGAGCTGGTCGCCCAGGTTCTTGCGCACCTTACCCAGTCGGAACTCCTTGATCAGGCTCTCCAACTTCTCCAGTTGGTACTCGCGGGGCTTGCCGGTCATCTCCAGCACCGAGAGGATATTGTCCTCTACCGACATCTTACGGAACACCGAAGCCTCCTGGGCCAGATAGCCGATTCCGGCACGGGCGCGCCTGTACACCGGATACTGCGTCACGTCCTCGTCGCCCAGAAAGATATGGCCGCCGTTAGGCACGATCAGTCCCGTCGTCATATAGAAAGAGGTGGTCTTTCCGGCACCGTTAGGTCCCAGCAGTCCCACAATCTCGCCCTGCTTCACGTCGAAGCTCACGTTGTTGACCACGGTACGGTTGCCATACCGCTTGACGAGTCCTTCCGTGCGTAGCACCAGCTGCTCCTGTTCCTGCATATTTTCCATAATCGTCTGCAAAGGTACTGTTTTTAATTCAAAAATCTATGGTCCTTTAACTCCCTTTAACTCCTTTAACTCCTTTAACTCCCCAAAAGTTCGTACCTTTGCAGGCAATTATGAAGTTAATATACAATGCGCTGACCACGTTCGGCAAGTTTATGATACTCATGGGGCGTACCTTCTCCGTTCCGGAGCGTTTCCGTATGTTCTGGAAACAGTACGTCAAGGAGATGGAGCAGTTGGGTGTCAACTCCATCGGCATCGTGCTGCTCATCTCGTTCTTCATCGGAGCGGTGATCTGCATCCAGATGAAACTCAACATCCAGTCGCCCTGGATGCCCCGCTGGGTGTCGGGCTATACCACCCGCGAAATCATGCTGTTGGAGTTCTCCTCCAGCATCATGTGTCTCATCCTCGCGGGTAAGGTAGGCTCCAACATCGCCTCGGAGATAGGCACCATGCGTGTCACCCAGCAGATTGACGCCCTCGACATCATGGGAGTCAATTCGGCATGCTACCTCATCCTGCCCAAGATCCTGGGCATGCTGACCATCATGCCCATCCTGGTCATCTTCTCGTCGGCACTGGGTATCATGGGTGCCTATGGCACCGCCTATATCGGCCATATCATCGTCCCCGACGACCTCACGCTCGGCCTGCAGCACGACTTCCAGGCGTGGTTCGTATGGATGAGCATCATCAAGAGTCTCTTCTTCGCCTTCATCATCTCGGCTGTACCCTCCTACTTCGGCTATACCGTCGAGGGTGGTTCCGTCAATGTCGGCAAGGCCTCGACGGATGCCGTGGTATGCTCCAGTGTCCTCATCCTCTTCTCTGACGTATTCCTCACACAGCTGTTGTCATGATAGAAGTCAAGCACTTATACAAGGATTTCGGCGATGTCAAGGTACTGAAAGACATCAGCACCGTCTTCGAAGACGGCAAGACCAACCTGATTATCGGACAGAGCGGTTCCGGCAAGACCGTGCTGATGAAAAACCTCGTAGGACTCTTCGAGCCCACCCGTGGTCAGATCCTCTACGATGGGCGCGACTTTGTGGCCCTGTCCAAGCAGGAGAAGGTACGCATGCGCCGCGAGATGGGCATGATCTTCCAGTCGGCAGCGTTGTTCGACTCCCTGACGGTCCTGGAGAATGTCATGTTCCCCCTCGACATGTTCTCATCGATGACGCTCCGCGAGCGCACCAAGCGTGCCATGGACTGTCTGGACCGTGTCAACCTCGTGGGTGCCCAGGAGAAATACCCCGGCGAGATATCGGGAGGCATGCAGAAGCGCGTCGCCATCGCCCGCGCCATCGCCCTGAACCCCAAATACCTGTTCTGCGACGAGCCTAACAGCGGTCTGGACCCCAAGACGTCGCTGGTCATCGACGACCTGCTGCACTCCATCACCCAGGAGTTCAACATGACGACCATCATCAACACCCACGACATGAACTCCGTGATGGGCATCGGCGAGAACATCATCTTCATCTATGAGGGCCATAAGGAGTGGCAGGGCGAGTCCTCCGAGGTCATGCACTCCTCCAACAAGCGCCTTACGGACTTTATCTTTGCCAGCGACCTACTCAAGGAGATGCGTGACGCGGTGACGAAACAATAACCAATAACCAATAACCAATAACCATTAACCAATAACCAATAACCGTGAACCATATCTTGATTGATATAGGTCAACAAAACGGGCTGTGTTCGCAAACAAAACACTTTTTCTTTGTTTTTTCCGTGAAATCGCCGTACCTTTGCATCGTCAAAAAGACAAAAGGATAACAACTTAAAGAAAAAGAAAGGAAACACAATGATGAAAAAGTTGATTAACAAATGGAAGAATAGCGAGATGTACAATGAGTATTGCAAGAACTTTACGCTGCTATATCCATACAACATCGCAAAATAAAAAAAAGACGCTAAATAAAAAAAAGAAGTAAGGTTTCTTACTTCTTTTTTTTGTTACATCTTCCCTCTTACATCTTCCCTCTTACTTCATCCATCTTACTTCATCATCCACTCTCCCTGGTACTGCACCATGGGAACCGTCACCTGTTCCTGCGTGGAGTCTTTGAACGAGAGCATCAGAAAAGCATAGACGACGTGCTGGACGGTATCCTGATAGCCGGCATTCTCGGAGACAGACACCTGGCGGAGGCCGCCATGCTTCTCACGGATGTCCTTGACATACAGTTCGTGAGCCTTCAACAACTGCTGCCGGTAGTCATCAGGCAACGAGTCGAAACCCACATGTGCAGAGGCAAAACCGTCGGTATAGCCATCCATGATGCGGTTGTAGTATATCAGCGCCGCCTCAGCAGCCTGCTGTTCTACCGTCAATTTCTCACCACAGGCCACCAAGGCCAGCAACGTAATGAGCACATATATCAATCTGCGCATAAATCAAAGTCCGTATGATTCGTGTGATTCGGGTTCCAACAACTACTTCTGGCGTATAAACACGTTGATGGGCGTGCCTGTCAGCGACCAGTTCTCGCGCATCTTGTTCTCCAGGAAACGACGATAGGCCTCCTTGACATACTGCGGCAGGTTGGCATAGAACACAAAGGTGGGAATCTGCGTGTCGGGAACCTGCGAGACATACTTGATCTTGATGTATTTGCCCTTGATGCTGGGGGGCGGTGTCTGCTCGATGAGGGGCAGCATCACCTCGTTGAGTTTCGAGGTACCTATCTTAATCTTACGGTTCAGATAGACCTGCTTGGCAGTCTCCAGGACCTTGAAGATGCGCTGCTTGGTGACGGCCGAGGCAAAGATGATGGGGAAATCCACAAATGGTGCCATACGCTCGCGGATAGCGTTCTCAAAGGTCTTGATAGCTATCTGCGACTTGTCTTCCACGAGGTCCCATTTGTTGACGACGACGACGAGCGACTTGTTGTTCTTCTGGATGAGCTGGAAGATGTTCATATCCTGAGCCTCGATACCTCGCGTGGCGTCAATCATCAGGATGCAGACGTCCGAGTTCTCGATGGCACGGATGGAGCGCATGACCGAGTAGAACTCCAGGTCCTCGGTGACCTTGTTCTTGCGGCGGATACCGGCGGTATCGACCAGGTAGAAGTCAAAGCCGAACTTGTCGTACTTCGTATAGATGCTGTCGCGCGTCGTACCGGCGATGTCGGTGACGATGTTGCGGTCCTCGCCGATGAAGGCGTTGATGATGCTCGACTTGCCGGCATTGGGACGACCTACCACGGCAAAGCGGGGGGTGTTGTCGGCGATGTCAGCGACTTCGGCCACGGGCAATTTCGAGAGCACGAAGTCCAACAGGTCGCCCGTTCCGGAACCGGTGGCGGCACTGACACAGAAGGGGTCGCCGAGTCCCAGCTTATAGAACTCGTACTGACCGTAGAGGTCCTTGCCGTCGTCGGCCTTGTTGGCTACCAGCACGACGGGCAACTTAGAGCGGCGCAGTATCAGGGCCACATCTTCGTCCAGGTCGGTCAGTCCGTTCTTGATATCGACCAGAAACAGCACCAGGTCGGCCTCTTCGGTGGCCACGATGACCTGTTTGCGAATCTCCTCCTCGAAGATGTCGTCGCTGTTGACCACCCAGCCACCGGTATCGACGACCGAGAACTCACGGCCGTTCCACTCGCACTTGCCGTACTGGCGGTCGCGCGTGGTGCCCGCCTCGTCGCTCACAATGGCGCGGCGCGAGTTGGTTAACCTATTGAATAAGGTGGACTTGCCTACGTTCGGGCGTCCTACGATTGCTACTAAGTTGCTCATACTCTTTATCTTTTTTTGCAAGGACTACAGGACTGGCACGACTCTCTTTTTTTTGATAAAAAAAGTCCTTAAGTCCTGTAGTCCTTGCTAAATATTATTCCGGATTATACCCGAAGGCGTTTAGCTCACGCTGGTTACTGCGCCAGTCCTTGTCAACCTTCACGAAGACCTCGAGGAAGATGGGTTTGCCAAAGAACTTCTCCAGGGCCTTGCGCGCCTCGGTGCTGACCTTCTTCAGCGCCACGCCCTGGTGGCCGATGATGATGCCTTTCTGGGAGTCGCGCTCCACGTAGATGACGGCATTGATATGGATGAACTTCTCGTCCTCCTTGAAGCGCTCCACAGAGACCTCTACACTGTAGGGTATCTCCTTGTCGTAGTAGAGGAGTATCTTCTCACGGATAATCTCCGACACAAAGAAGCGTGCCGGCTTGTCCGTCAACTGGTCCTTGTCGAAATAGGCAGGACTCTCTGGCAGCAATTCCTTGATGCGCTTCAACAGCATATCGATGCCAAACTTGTTCTTCGCCGAGATGGGCAGAATCTCTGCGTTGGGCAGCAGCCCATGCCACTTCTCCACGATGGCAGCCAGAACCTCCCCCGGCCCCTCCGAAGGAGGGGTGCGCCTACCGGATTTCGATGCCCGCAGGCCCTCCTCCCCTTCGGGGAGGCTGGGTGGGGTCATGTCAATCTTATTAATCAGCAGCAAGACGGGAATGGTCATCTTCTGCACCTTCTCCAGGAAGTCCATGTTCTTCTCGGGACTTTCCACGACGTCGGTGACATAGAGCAGCACATCGGCATCCTGCAGAGCAGACTCCGAGAATGCCAGCATCGACTCCTGCAGTTTGTAGTTGGGCTTCAGCACCCCGGGGGTGTCGGAGAACACAATCTGCATGTCGTCGGTATTGACGATGCCCATGATGCGGTGGCGCGTGGTCTGTGCCTTGAACGTCGCAATCGAAATACGCTCACCAACCAACTGGTTCATGAGCGTACTTTTACCTACGTTGGGATTACCAACAATATTCACGAATCCTGCTTTATGAGTCATTTCTCATTATTCATTACTCATTTCTCATTTGGCGCTTGCGCCATCGTACGCCCACTTGTAGTAGCTGGCTCCGTGTACGAAACCGGCACCGAAGGCGGTCAGAATCAGGTTGTCACCCTTGCGGAGCTTCGACTCGTTCTCCCAGATGGCCAGGGGAATGGTGGCTGCCGAGGTGTTACCGAAGTGCTCGATGTTGACCATCACCTGCTCCATGGGCAGGTCGAGGCGCTTGGCAACGGCCTCGATGATGCGCAGGTTAGCCTGATGGGGCACCACCCACGTGATGTTGTCCTTGTTCAGTCCGTTGCGCTCGGCCACGATTGCACAGTCGTCACTCATGCTGCTCACGGCATAGCGGTACACCGTGCGACCCTCCTGGTAGAGGTAGTGCAGACGGTGGTCTATCGTGAAGTGGCTGGGAGGACAGACGGAACCACCGGCCTTCAAGTGCAGGAAGGGCAGACCCTTGCCGTCGGCACGGAAGTAGGAGTCCATCACGCCGATGTTCTGCTCCTCGGTAGCCTCCAGCATCACGGCGGCGGCACCGTCGCCAAACAGCGGACAGGTAGCACGGTCTTTGTAATCGACCACGCTGGACATCTTGTCGGCACCGATGACGATGAGCTTCTTGTAACGGCCACTCTGAATCATCGTTCCTGCAACGTCCAGAGCAAAGAGGAATCCACAGCAGGCGCCCCAGAAGTCGAAGGCGAAGGCATTCTTCAGTCCGAGCTTGCCGAGCACGATGCTGGCCGTGGAGGGGAACTTATAATCGGCCGTCGAGGTGGCAACGATGACGGCGTCAATGCTGTCAGGATCGGCACCCGTCTTCTGCATCAGCTGCTTGGCGGCCTTACGGGCCATGTAGCTGGTACCCAGACCTTCCTCCGTGAGGATGTGGCGCTCCTTGATACCTACGCGCGTCATAATCCACTCGTCATTGGTGTCCACCATGCGCGACAACTCCTCGTTGTTGAGGATGTAGTCGGGCACGTAGCCACCAATACCGGTGATTATCGCATTAATCTTTCTTTCCAATTGTCAATTATCAATTATCAATTACTCAGCAGCTTCGTCCATGACGATAGCAATCTTGCCACGATAGTAGCCACAGGTGGGGCATACGGTGTGGTAGATGTGATAGGCGCCACAGTTGGGGCATACGGCCAGTGTGGGAGCTACTGCCTTGTCATGAGTACGACGCTTAGCGGTACGGGTGTTCGATTGTCTTCTTTTAGGATGTGCCATAGTTGTATTACTTTAATGTTTAATCTTTAATGTTTAATCTTCTCAGTGCTTCCCAGCGTGGGTCCACCGCCTCTGCCTCCTCTTCGCCGCTTCGGACAGCGCCACTCAGCTCGTCGAGCTTCTGCGTCATCGCACTATTGCATTTTCCAGGTGCATGAACGTGCTTGATGGGTATGGCCAGCATCGCAAACTCATAGATGAACCACGACACGTCGAGCGTTCCTTCGTGCTCGTCGATGGTCACGGTGTCATCGTCTTCGCTGTATGTGTCGCCCAACTTGACCACCAGACTGTTGTCGGCCGCAATATCCTGCTCCATGTCGTCCAGACAACGGTCGCAGATCACGGTAACATGTCCTTCGGTATGGAACTGGAGTTCAAAGAAGCCGGTCATCTTGCGTATAGACACCGACACGTGCAACGCTCCGTGTTCCAACTGTGAGCCGTCCAAAGCCTTGAAAAACTCATCGCCCAGGTCGTATTCAAAGGTCGTCACGGCCTCCGTCAAACCCTTCAAATCAATCTTCAAAAGCTCCAAACTACACATAATTACACTTTACGGGGTGCAAAGGTACTAAATATTTATGAATTATGAATTAGGAATTAGGATTTTTTTGCTTTTTCATTGAAAAACAGCCACTAACAGCCGCCGCGTTTGCACACTCCCTCTCCATGTGTGCATTCCGCCGGGCCCTACCTCCGCATTTCGATGCGGAAGACGGTCCCCTTCCCCACCTCCGACTGCTTCACGAAGATGCGACCCTTGTGGTATTCCTCCACGATGCGCTTGGCCAGCGAGAGACCCAGGCCCCAGCCGCGCTTCTTGGTCGTGAAGCCGGGGGTGAACACGCTGTTCACGTCCTTCTTCTTGATGCCCTTGCCGTTGTCGGCGACCTCGATGACCACCTTGTCGTCCTCCTCCAGGAGCCACAGGTCTATCCTGCCCTCGCCATTCTCCATGGCATCGACGGCATTCTTGCAGAGGTTCTCGATGACCCACTCAAAGAGCGAGGCGTTCATCTTGACGATGACCTCGTGGACGGGCAGATGGGCCTGGATGCTCACCTTCTGCGAGGTACGGCGGTCCATATAGTCCACCACGTGCGTCAGCACCTCGCCCATCGAGGCCTCGACGGGTTCGGGCAGCGAACCGATTTTCGAGAAGCGGTCGGCGATGAGTTGCAGACGCTTGACGTCCTTGTCCATCTCGGGCAGCAGGTCGTCGTCGGGATACTGCTCCTTCAGCATCTCCACCCACGCCATCAGACTCGACACCGGCGTACCCAACTGGTGGGCAGTCTCCTTCGACAAGCCCACCCACACCTTGTTCTGCTCGGCACGCTTCGACGACAGCAGGGCGAAGATGGCCACCACCACGAAGATCAGCACGATGCCCAACTGCACATACGGCCATGCCGACAGGCGTTTCAGCATGATGCTCTCGTCGTAGCATACCAGCTGACTGCCCACACGTATCGTGTCGCCGGCCTTCACCATCTGGTGGGCATAGCCGTTGATGTCGGTCGTATCCTTGATATTACGGTAGTCGTCGATGCCGCCCTCGCTATTCATCACGATGACGGGGATGGTATTGTTGCCCTCCATCACGCTCAGCACCAGACTCAGGTCCGTGGTCTCGTCGGCCTCGTTCAGCGCATGCAACGCCTGAGCCCACACCTCCATGCGGTGGTGCTCCTCCGTGGAGAGGTCACGCACCAGGAAGTGCGACACCAGCAGCGACGCCACGGCTATCACCAAGGCAGCCACCACCAGCAGTATCTTCACCTGTCTTATCCGGTCAGTCCATTGCATACCTTATTATAACGCATGCGCAGGAGGATTATTGCAAAGCCTACTGGTGGAAATTGTCAGAAACGGTTACGGTTACAGCTGTAACCATGAGGGCACAGAGAGATAAAAAGCAACACAAACACATTATAACATATTAATAATCAGTTATTTACATATATAGAACGATTATCAAAAACAATAAAATGGTTACATGGTTACAGCTGTAACCGTAACCGTTTTTAATCCTTATCCCTGGAAAACGTTGAATCATTCTCTCTTAACCCTTGTTTTTGTTGAATGGGCTCCGCGAAAAGCCGTTACGACACTCCCGAACCTCGTGACAGCCTCTCCCAGAGTTGTTACGACTTGCCAGCATACACAGCCTTTACGCCCATCTACACAACTAACACAGGAAAAACTGTTAAATAGAATCCAGAAACTCTTAAAGAGAATCCCACGAATTAAGCATTAAGCATTATGAATTAAGCATTGAAACGGCCACGAGTGCCTCCTCGCCCTGTTATAAGGGAACTACACACACAAACACCCCGGCTCTCACGAGTCGGGGTGCGCAACAAAACTTTTTTTTCACATGTCGGAGCAGTGTTACTCCGAACTTTGAACTAAATAACAATGGGCACGACCTTCACAGGCTCCTCGCCCAACTAAAAAATATCTTAATATCTTATTCCTCGTCTTCTTCGTAGTCGTAGTCGAACTCGCGAGAGCCAAGGGTAATGCCTGAGCCGTCCCCAAAATTAGTATTTTGTATATTGATTCTCTCGCTTGCTGCCAACATTTGAGTGGTCTGCAGCTTTACGACTTCTATTTTCGGATTGTTATATATCTTTTTCATATGCGACCTCCTTCCTTATTTAATGATTACTTTCTTACCATTCACGATGTACAGGCCCTTCGTGGGCTGAGCCACCTTACGTCCTTGCAGGTCGTAGACAGCACCCTCGCCTTCGGAGAGGGCTGGGGTGAGGTTGCCAACTCCCGTTGTTTCCTCTTCCTCGAACACGATAGTCAGTCGGGCACTACTACCACCATCTACATGCAGGTACGACTTGCCGATGCCGAGCGTAGCGCCCTTGTCGACATAATAGAAACCATAGTTCGTAGCGTTAGACGATGGCCATCCGAATACGTAGTTACCATCCTCAGCATCCACCATGCCGCCATTGGGCAGGCCCTGCATCAAGTTGGTCTTAGAGAGCGTTGCGGCTGACGACGATGTATTGATGGTGAACGTAGCATCCGGAGTACCCTTAATCATCAGGCCCGTACCGGCATTCACAATGTCCGTGCACGGCTGCACTGCTACATAATCGTTACCATCACTAATCCTTGTTGCGATATATGCCGTACCACCGCTAATGGTCGAAAGATCCAGCTTCTTGTTGCTGGAATAGGTGTTCCAACCCGATGCCGAGATGATACCACCTGGCTGACAGTCTGTGACATTGAGGGATGTGAGATAAATGAGGTTCTCATTTACTCTCTCCAAAATAAAACTATTCGTTCCGCACAGGCCATCTTCTTCCATTACTGTATATTGGAATGTTGCATATCCAGTTCCATCAAACAACTTATTAAAGTCGGCAACCTTTGTACCGCTGGCAGTCTTTAATTCGTATCCACGAGCAGATGTATTATAACCGCTTCCGCAATATATAGTCAGCACGATGATTGAACCTTCTTTTATCAGGCTATTCATGTTGACAGTAAGCTTTAACGTTCCTCCGTTGTTTGATTGTAATCCACGACTGTTGTAGGCCAGTGTTGTTCCAGTTTCTGTTACCTTCATTGATCCGCCAAAGTCACCATTCTGCAGAATTATCGTGCTACCAGCAGTTGGTGCATCACCCGAAGTAGCAGGAGTGATTAAGCAGTAGGTTTCCGACCATACAGCATAAAGAGTAACGTTCGCTGTAAGTGTATAGGCTGCCCGGTCAAGATATGCTACGATTCCAGCATTGGCATTATCTGATGACGTTGCCCAACCTATGAAAGTATACCCTGTTTTTTTAAAGTTATTAGCGTTTAGAATAACATCACCTACACCGGTAGTGGATATTGTATAACCCGTACCTCCATTGGCGTTATATGTAATAGTATATGTTTCCGTCCAATAAGGATAGAGGTCCAAGTCGGCATTACCCGTATAGGTGCCTCCAAGGTCGTAGGCCTTGTCGCCACCATCGGTAGTAGCCCAACCCGTCTGAACATGACCTGAATAGGTATATTTCAACGAAGACAGCGTAAAGTCGGCATCCTCAGTTTTTACGCCATCGGCAATTGCGCTGCCCGAACCGTTTGTGCCCTTATTATAGGTAATGGTGTAAGTCGCCAGCGAGCTGAACGTAGCTGTTACAGTAGCGTTGGCCGTTCCCATGGTCAGCGTGGTGGGATTGGTTGTTGTGGAACTTAGCGATGCGCCTGTACCCGATACTGCCCAACTGCGGAACTTATAGCCAGGCTCAGCAGCAGCTGTTATCTCGGTAGTCTCGCTCGCATCCAGCGAAACGGCTACTGCCGTTGCTGTTCCATAATTATTATCGTTGGACAACACTGTAAGCGTATAATCTTTACTGTCCGTTGTTCCACTGGCAGCATCTGTCACATTACCCTCTGCACAATAGGTACTGCCATCACCGTTCGACTGCACCTTGCAGTAGTATGTGATGTTAGCAGAGAGATCAGAGAACTTAACCGAGGTGTTGTCGTCAATATTAGAAATCGTTTTTACTTCAGAAGTGCAGCCGGAGTCAGAATAAAGCGTAGCAGTATATTCCGAAGCATTCGCTGCTGCCGTCCAACCAAACGTCAACGAGTTCTTGGTATGGGCCGTACAGCTGAGGCTGGTCGGGGCATCGACTGAGGTACAGGAATAAGCTGATTCAATGTAGAGACCCCATAGTTCATAATTAGCCGTGAAAGTGATAGTGAACAGATAATAAGCATTAGGATTGTAGCCGTCAATTTCTGACAAATCACCTGTTGTGTGTTCAACAATTGTTCTATAACTACTAACATAATCTATGTCGTCAATTGTTATAGTACTTCCAGGCCCCGACAACTTAGTAACAGCTATTTTAATTTTTCCTGCAGAACTTCCATTCCCGTAAAAACGAATAGACTTTACATTAGATAGACCACCAATTGTTATAACGCTGCTTGATCCAGGCTTAAGACGATAATATTTTCCTGTACCTAACCCTGTAAAATCATGAGGAGATAACAACGAGGAAGTATTAGAGGTTGAGTTGTCCGTCGAAGTAACATTCATTGAAACATATGAGTCCAATGAAGCACCTGATATCAAATCATCATAAGATACGCTAGAGTCTGATTGTTTGTAAAAAGCATAAAATGAACTTCTTAAAGGAACAGATTGCTCATAAGTAGAAATGCTCACGCTGTTAATAATTGTTGTTGATGTAGAGTTTGCACCAATATAAATTGTGGCATTATTATTTTCAAGTTCAGATATTGTAAACTTTATTCTACTTGTATTACTCGCTGTTGCTTTTGCAACTACGCTTTTTGTATTTCCATCATCGTAAGTATATGCTATCGTTGTGTATGAAGGTACGTTAATGGTCACTGTTACAGTTCCTCCCACAACCCCCGTAACGGGTATTGCCAAATAATAGTTAGGATTACTGTCGGTTACAGAACCTGCACTTACTGACAAGGCCGATTTTGTGAATGTTAACGAGCCACTAGTGTCACCCGCTGTTACTGACAGATTAGAAGATTTATATCCTTTGAACGAAATCTCTGTTCCTTTGATTGTTCGAGCGGCTGAAGTTGTTGATGATGTGATAATGTCTTCTGTAGTCCAACCGTCTGCTGTCGAGAAATTGGTAGAAAACAGTACCGTATCTGCCCACGCTGCTTTCGTACTACCCACCACGCACAGGCATAGCAGGAAAAGTCTAGTTATTACATTAAGTTTCGTTTTCATCATATTAGTTTTGTTTTGTTATTGTTTGGTATAGTTCTCTCTTGTTCGTAGGCATACAACGGAGCGTGGCCTGAGTGCTTTTTACATCTTCGCCCTGAGGTCCTGAGAAAACCATGCAAAAAAGATATAGATACAATCAGCCCACGCTAACGCGTGAGCCGTCGTCTCTTCTTCTTGCTTTGCTAGAAATTTCTCAGGTTTCGGGCACAAGACAGAAGCACAACGCTCCATTTTTCAATATGTCTGCCGCACAGACGAGTCCACACGGCACTGCAAAAGTAATATAAAAAATCTAAACAACCAAGAAAACAGCCTGAAAAGTTCGTTTTTCGGACTTTACACCCGAATATTTATCCTCGCGCAGAGTCGCAGAGTACACAGAGTTGGACGCAGAGTAGATAATATTAAAAAGAGTAGATAATATAATAAGAGGTACGCACGAGCGCGCGCGAGTACATGGAGGCTGGTGCGGAGTGGATACCATATAAAGAATACGCCCTGACTCTCACGAGCCAGGGCATGCAACTAAAGTTTATTTTCCATCTTCCTCTGAGATGACTAAGTAAATATTTTGTATGTGTTGACTATATGGCTGCAAAAGTACTACAATAATCACAAATAGTTGTTGCAAAACTGCAAAACTATGCCGAAAAATTACAAAAATCCACATTGTACGCATATTCGTGTCGCTCATTCGTACTCGTGCATACTCTTTATAACAGATCTACTCTGCGCCAGACTCTGTGTACTCGGCGGCTCTGCGCGAGGAAACACAAAAAAACAGGAGCCCCAAGTCATTGCTGACTGAGGGCTCCCTCTGGAAAAGTGGCGGCCTCCTACTCTCCCGCATTGCATTGCAGTACCATCGGCGCAGGCGGGCTTAACTTCTCTGTTCGGAATGGGAAGAGGTGGGACCCCGCCGCA